>Ga0207710_10000082_pt1 | contig 138091 bp, 101 predicted proteins | sample KBSS24metaG_FD_184400 | JGI IMG/M metagenome (GOLD analysis project Ga0207710, IMG submission 184400) | Switchgrass rhizosphere microbial communities from Kellogg Biological Station, Michigan, USA - KBS S2-4 metaG (SPAdes) (version 2) | ecosystem: Host-associated > Plants > Roots >...
ACCACAGTCACGGGATAGACCACTGGAGAGCCACGTGCTTGGAAACAGGCCCGCGTGGTTCGGACCGGGGGCCGGTGAAAAAGGATCCGCCGCTATGGCGGGCACCTCGTCACCGGCCTACCGGTGTGACGCCGGGCCAGCGCCACACGTTGAGGGTCTCGACCATGGCAAAGTCGGTCTCTGAGCGCCGTCCGCGCCACGACGGACGCAGCCTCATTGATCGCTGGTACGGTGCCCAGGGACTGCCAGCACATCGCTGGCACCGCTATAGCCGCGCGGGTCGAGGTGCCGCTGGGCTGAGGAGCCTGCCGCTGGGCCGGGGTCGAGGAATCGCGGGTGGCGGGCTGGTCGCACGGATCCCGCTATGCCGCCGCTGGCTGCCAGCGATCTTCGGTGGTCGTGGTCGTGGTGATCCTTCCGGCCGGTGTTCGAGCGTCGGGCGCGAGCAGGGCGCCGGTCCGGCGAGATGCTGTTTCCTGTGCCGGCGCCGGCGAAGTCCCCGCGTGGTGTTGGCGTCCAGGGCGGCCGTTCCGAGGGACTGGCGCGGGCCGGGGGTCACCGAATCGGCCGGTGGCGATGTCTATCGCCGCGTCGCGTGTGTCGCGGTCTGGCCGCGCGGTTGTGAGGGTGCCGCTGATCGTCGGCAGGGGTTCGCCGGTGCGTCGAGCGGTCATGACTAGATCGGATCAAGCCGCGTACACCATTTTCTACTGGTAATGTACGTCAGACCGTATTTCGATCTCTTAACCTGGTGGTCCGATGGGTAGGCCCCATTCTTACTAGCCGGCACGTGAAAACGGCGGTGCCAGCGTTTCGCTGGCACCGCTCACTTGACTATCCGTGGGACAACGAGCTTATTCCATCCGGTTTTTCTTGAACCTGGTGGAACCTCGCACGGGAAGGGAGCGGAACCGACTTGATCGACTGTTGTCGATGTATGCCCTGAAAATAGACGAGCCTCGGGTAGATCACAGGGTGCCTATTCCACTGTTCCCTGACCCGAGGACTCTGGTGCTAACCTACCCCGGCACGATCGGTCTGCCCGAAGCGACCCTCGACTTTGTCACCGCGTTGCTCGCCGACGACCGCGAACGTCATGGGAACTGGCGCAAGCTGGCCGCCCGTGACCAGGCGCTTCTCGTCCTGGCCCACCTGCGCAACGGTGACACCTACGCCCGCCTCGCTGAGGGATTCAAGATCGGGGTGGCCACCGTGTGCCGCTACGTCCACGAGGCCGTCGGCCTGCTCGCCGGCCGCGGCCGGACCCTGCTCGCCGCGGTCTGGGCCTTCGCCTGGAGCTGGAGCAACTTCCTCATCCTCGACGGCACCGTCGTCCGCACCAACCGGATCCGCGCCCACAACAAGCTCTACTACTCGGGCAAACACAAGCACCACGGCGTCAACCTCCAGGGCCTGATGGACCCCTACGGACGGATGATCTGGATCTCCGACGGACTCCCCGGATCCACCCACGACCTCGCCGCCGCGAGGTCCCACAACATCCTCCATATGATCAACAAGGCGGAAACGATCTACCTCTACGCTGACAAGGGATACGTCGGCGGCGAGAGCGAACAACTCCTCACCCCCCGCAAGAAACCCCAGAACGCAGAACTCCCCGACGCCGACAAGGAGAAGAACCGTGTCCTTTTGGCCACCCGGGCCGTCGGCGAGCGCGGCTTCGCGGTCCTCAAGAACTGGCACATCCTCGACCGCTACCGAGGCTGCCCGCGTCGCGTCGGCGCAATCGCACAGGCCATCCTCGTTCTGACGAACGAAGGAGTTTAGAAAAACGAGGATGGAAAACGCTCAACGTTTCAACAACTGCGAAGATCGGCTTTCCAAAAGACCCCCTAAAAACCGGTCTCCTTATGTAGGGGCGTATTCGCGCCGCTGGAAGGAGACACGTCTCGTGACTGACGCAGCCCACGTCGACCCCGACCGTCCCGACTCCCCTCAGCCGTGGCCTGGACGTCCGGTATCGCCTGCGGCACAGCGGACAATCGGCCCGCGGCCAGCGCGTCCACGCTCGGGGCCGCCGCCGAGGCTCGCCGTTCCGCCGCCCGCGGATGGGGGGCTCGGGGGCGAGTCCGGGTCCGGACCCGGACTTTTCCCAGGTCCGATCTCCGCCTCCCCGGGGAGTAGGAATCCGTACCCGGCTCCGGCCGTCCTCTGCCCGGGATCATATTCGGGACCGGAGCATTTCCCGTGTGTGCGGGGTTCCCTTCCGGCCCGCCCAGGTGTTACTCTTTCTGTCAATGAGCCGGATACTGCCCCGTGCCCCGCTGGGAGTGGCTGCCCGCTCCTGTCCGCCGCCTCGTCTTTTCCTCCGCCGTCCGGGGGCTTTGTGACGGCTGCCGACGCCACCGGTCCCCACGACCATTCCGACGGCGACGGCGGCCCGGGAAGTACCCGGCTCGGCGCCGCCCACCCTCGGGAGATCGACCGGCCTCCGGCGGGCTACGGCCGGGCCAGCCAGCGGCGCGCGGCCCAGGACCGGCCGGCGGCGGGGCCAGGTGGAGGCGAGCCACAGGGCGCGCGGGAAAGGGCGTCCCGCTCCCGGCCCCGGCCGGGGCCGGCCGGCGGTAGAGCTGGAGGGGGCAGAACGCGGCCGGGCCCGCGGTGGGTGTTCCACGGCGAGGTGGAAACGATCAGCGGCCGGGAGGCTGACCGGATCCGGGCCGAGCTCGCGGACGTGATCCGTGATCTTCTGCTCTGGGCCTCCGGCCATGGGGCCGACGACGGAACAACGGGAACGGAGAGGGAGGCGGCATGATCGACCCTGACGGTCCGGGGTCCGGGCTGGCTCGCCCGGCGGCGACCCCGGTGTATCCGGCCGCTGTTCGCCTACAACGAGCCGATCAAGGTGGACGGGCCCCGGGCCGCGCAGATTCTGCACCGGCGGATCAACCAGTCGGTCGCCGAGTACGAGGTGCTCAACACCCTGGAAAGCTCGTGGGGTGGGCTGTGCACCCACGTGCGGGACGGCTGGAACATCGGGAAGCCGCCGTATGGCTACCGGGCCAAGAGCCTGCGCCACCCGAACCCGGCCAAGGCCGACCGGGGCGGGACGAAGACCCGCCTCGAGCCCGACGGGCCGCGGGGGGAGACCGTCACCCAGATCGCGCACTGGCGCTACTACCGGCAACTCGGCTATGGGGCGATCGCCGAACAGCTCAACGCCGACCTGGAGCGCTACCCGCCGCCGGAGCCGGTCGGCGGGGCCTACCGGGCCCGGGGCGCCTGGTCGAAGTCGACGGTGGCGGACCTGCTGCGCAACCCGAAGTACACCGGCTACCAGGTGTTCAACCGCCGCGCCAGCCGCTCCCGCCATGGTGAGCTGAACGGGCCGGAGAAATGGGTGTGGTCGGCCCAGCCCGTCCACGAACCCCTGATCCCGAAGTGGATGTTCGACGAGTTCAACGCCCACCGGCAGACCCGGCAGGGCTCCCGGCAGCACAACGAGCTCAACAGCCATCCCGCGACCCGCCGGACCTACGTCTTCCGCGGGATGATCCACTGTACGTGTGGGCGGCGGATGTTCGGCAACGTCCGCGACCCCGGAGCGCCTGTCTGGTACATCTGCTGGCCGCGGGCGAACAACCGGGGCCGGGATGACAAGCTGGCCGGGCATCCCAAGACCGTCCGGATCCGGGAAGACGTCCTCGAAGCCGCCATCGGCGACTTCTACACCGAGCGGGTGTTCGGCCGCGGCCGGGTGACGCTGTTGACCGCGGAACTCGCCAGCTACGACGACCGCGCCGCCCAGGACCGGGCCGCCGAACGCGGCCGGCTCCAGAAACGGATCGACGACCTCACCCGCCGGCAGGCCAACCTGCTCCGCCAGGCCCAGGACGGCGACCCCGACGACCCCTTCACCCAAGGGCTACGTGGCACCTACAACGACCTGGACACAGAACGTAAGAACGCCCTTACGAAGATCCAAGACCTGGACGCGGCCGACGACGCCGAACCCGACCGACCCGGACCCGAGAGCATCCAGCTCCTCGACGCCCTACCGGAGCTCCGTCTCAAGCTCCACCAGGCGCCGGAGCCGCTGCTGCGACGCCTCTACGAGATCACCCAGCTCACGGTCCACCTCGATCACGAAAGGCAGGAGGTACAGATGATGATCAAAATTCCGGTGACCGAACTCGACACGGTCGCCAAAGTGGTGGAAGTGGTCGCCGACACTTCCACACCGAGCACAGCAACCAACAGCGGTTCTCACCGCGTGGATGCTGTACGTGCCCCCGGCAGGATTCGAACCTGCGCACCCGCCTCCGGAGGGCGGTGCTCTATCCCCTGAGCTACGGGGGCCTCAGGTCGAGCGGGTACTACCGTACCAGGCCGAAACCCGGTCCCGGGTGGCCGGGTGGCCGTAAGCTTCCGAACGTGTACTACGGCGCGCCGCGTGTCCTGGTTGTGGACGACGACCCCGTCATCCGCCAGTTGGTGACGATCAATCTGGAACTGGACGGGTTCGAGGTCCACACGGCGGTCGACGGCGTCGACTGCCTGGAGCGGGTGCACGAGGTCGCGCCCCATGTGATCACCCTCGACGTGATGATGCCCCGCATGGACGGCTGGGACGTGGCCGCGCACCTGCGGGAGGACCCGGAGACCGCCTCGATCAAGGTGGTCATGCTGACCGCGCGGGCGCAGGAGGTCGACCTGCGCCGGGGCCGCCGCCTCGGCGTGGACTACTACCTGACCAAGCCGTTCGATCCGGACGAGCTGATCAACGTCGTCCAGCGGCTAGCCGAGAGCGAACCGGTCTGAGGCATCCTTCGGCCTCCGGCGCGCGGCTTCGCCAGGATCGCGCGCCGTTCGGCCGGGAGACGACGTCCGGCCGGAGGCTGTCAAGCCCGCCCGGGCCGGCCCGGGGTGGGTCGAGCCGGTCGCGGCCGGCCCGTTGCGCCCGTCCGCGCCGATAGCATTGCGCCATGACCCCCGCCGCCCTTTCGGACGTGCTGGCGGCGATCGTGCGTGACCTGGTGGATGCCGGCGAGCTCACGGTCGCCGTTCCGGCCACGGTTCCCGTCGCCCGCCCGCGCTCCGCCGACCTCGGTGACTACGCGACGCCCGTCGCGCTCCAGCTCGCCCGCTCGGCCGGCGTGCCGGCGCGGGAGATCGCCGAGGCGGTGGCCGGGCGCCTGCGCAAGGAGCCGGCGATCGCCGACGCCGAGGTGGCCGGGCCGGGGTTCGTCAACATCCGGCTGGCCGGCGCCGCCCTGGGCGAGACGGCCCGCACGGTCGTCGAGGCCGGCGCGGACTACGGCCGGGCCCCGCGCCCGGCCGAGCCGACCCGGGTCAACGTGGAGTTCGTCAGCGCCAACCCAACCGGCCCGGTCACCCTGGCCTCGGCCCGGTGGGCGGCCGTGGGCGACGCGCTGGCCCGGGTGCTGGACGCCGCCGGCTACGCGGTGGGCCGGGAGTACTACGTCAACGACGCCGGCGTCCAGGTCGAGCGCCTCGCCGCGTCGGTGCTGGCCGCCCTGCGGGGGCGGCCGATCCCCGAGGACGGCTACCAGGGCGCCTACATCGGCGAGATCGCCGAGCGGATCGCGGCCGAGAACCCGGACATCGCCGCGGCACCGGACGGCGGGGCGCTGGCCGCGCTCTCCACCGAGGCCACCGCCCGGATGCTGACCGAGATCCGCCAGACGCTGGCCGGCTTCGGGGTCGAGTACGACACCTGGAAGTCCGAGCGGGAGATGCACACCAGCGGCGCGCTGGACGCGGCGGTCGCCGACCTGCGCGCCCACGGCCACGTCTTCGACGCCGACGGCGCGGTGTGGCTGCGCACCACCGACTTCGGTGACGACAAAGACCGGGCCCTGGTCAAGAGCGACGGGCGCCCGACGTACTTCTGCGCCGACGCCGCATACTACCGGGACAAGCGTGGCCGCGGCTTCGACCGGCTGGTCTACCTGCTCGGGGCCGACCACCACGGCTACGTCGGCCGGCTGAAGGCGATCGCGGCCTGCTTCGGCGACGACCCGGCCGCCACGCTGGAGGTCATCATCGGCCAGCTGGTCACGCTGACCCGCGACGGCGTCCCGGTGAAGATGTCCAAGCGGGCCGGGGTGTTCCTGACGCTGACTGACCTGACCGACGCCGTGGGCGTCGACGCGGCGCGTTACCACCTGGTCCGCTCCTCGCTCGACTCGGCGCTCAACCTCGACCTGGAGCTGATCGCCCGGCGGACGAACGACAACCCGGTCTTCTACGTCCAGTACGCCCACGCCCGGATCTGCTCGCTGCGCCGGAGCGCGGCCGACCTCGCCGCCGCCTCCGGGTTGGCTCCGGACGGTGACCCGGCGGCGTGGGCAGCGGCGTGGGCAGCCTCCTCGCGCGGCGCGGCCGACCTCGGCCTGCTGACCGAGCCGCGCGAGACCGAGCTGCTGGGCGCGCTGGCCGAGTTCCCCGGAGTGGTGGGCACGGCCGCCGAGCTGCGCGCCCCGCACCGGGTCGCCCGCTACCTGGAGGAGCTGGCCTCGACCTACCACCGCTTCTACGACTCCCACCGGGTGCTGCCCCGGGACGGCGAGGCCTGGACGCCGCTGGTGCACGCCCGGCTGCTGCTGGCCGAGGCGGCCGGCGTCGTCCTGGCCAACGGGCTGCGGCTGCTCGGTGTGTCCGCGCCGGAGCGGATGTGAGCGCCCGGGGCGCCGGGCGCGCCGTCGGCGCGGGGGAGGCCGGGCCGAGATGAAGATCGCTCTGCTGGGATGCGGCGTCGTCGGGTCGGAGGTGCTGCGGCAGCTCGCCGCGCACGCGGACGACCTGACGGCGCGGATCGGTGAGCCGCTGGAGGTCGTCGGCGTCGCCGTCCGCCGCCCGGGCGTCGAACGGGATGCGCCGCTGGCCGCCGGCCTGCTGACAACCGACGCGGACGCGCTGGTCAGCCGGCCGGACGTGGACGTCGTCGTCGAGGTCGTCGGCGGGCTGGAGCCGGCCCGGAGCTGGCTGCTGGCGGCGCTTCGCCGGGGCGCCTCGGTCGTGTCGGCCAACAAGGCCCTGCTGGCCACCCACGGGCGGGAGCTGCGGGCCGCCGCCGCGGCCGGCGGCGGCGACCTCTACTACGAGGCGGCGGTGGCCGGCGCGATCCCGTTGCTGCGCCCGTTGCGCGAGAGCCTGGCCGGGGACAGAGTGCGGGCCGTGCTCGGCATCGTCAACGGCACCACGAACTACATCCTCACCAAGATGGACGAGACCGGCGCCAGCTTCGCCGAGGCGCTGGCCGAGGCGACCGAGCTCGGCTACGCCGAGGCCGACCCGAGCGCCGACCTCGACGGCTACGACGCCGCCGCCAAGGCGGCGATCATCGCCCAGCTCGCCTTCCACACCGAGGTCGAGCTGGCTGACGTCCACCGCGAGGGCATCGCGCACGTGACGGCGGCCGACATCGCCGCCGCCCGCGACACCGGCTGCGTCGTGAAGGCTCTGGCCATCGCGGAGCTGGCCGAGGACCGGCCCGGGGTCAGCGTGCGGGTGCACCCGGCGATGATCCCCCGCTCGCACCCGCTGGCCGCGGTGCGCGAGGCGTTCAACGCGGTGTTCGTCGAGGCCGAGGCGGCCGGCGACCTCATGTTCTACGGGCGAGGGGCCGGCGGTGCGCCGACCGCGTCAGCCGTCCTGGGCGACCTCGTCGCCGTCGCGCGCAACCGCCGCGCTGGCCATCGCGGCCTGGCCGAGGCGGCCTACGCCGACCTCCCGGTCCTGCCGGTCGGCCGGACGGTCACCCGCTACCACGTCAACCTGGACGTCACCGACAAGACGGGCGTGCTGGCCGCGGTGGCCGGGGCGTTCGCCCGCCACGACGTCTCGATCAACAGCGTCCGGCAGGATGGGCGGGGCGACGACGCCCAACTTGTCCTGGTCACCCACGCCGCGACCGACGCGGCGCTGAGCGCCACGGTCGCGGAGCTGAGAGGACTGGACGTGGTCCGGTCCGTCGCCGGCGTCATGCGTGTTGAGGGAGGCGAGCCGTGAGAACGACATCGAGGCCGGCCGGCGATCCGGCCGCGGGTGGTGGCCCGGCCGCCGCCCAGGTCACCGGGCCTGGCTCCGGGCCCGGTACGGGGAGCGCCGCGGGTAGCGGGAGCACCGGCCCCCGGGTCTGGCGCGGGGTGATCGAGGAGTTCCGCGACCGTCTCCCGGTCAAGGCCGACACCCCGGTCGCGACGCTGCTCGAGGGCGGGACGCCGCTGCTGCCGGCGGCCCGGCTGTCCGAGCTCACCGGGTGTGAGGTCTATCTCAAGGTCGAAGGGGCCAACCCGACCGGGTCGTTCAAGGACCGCGGGATGACGGTCGCGATCTCGCTCGCGATCGGCGCGGGCTCCCAGGCCGTCATCTGCGCGTCCACCGGCAACACCTCGGCCTCGGCCGCCGCCTACGCCGCGCGGGCCGGGCTGACCTGCGCCGTCCTCGTCCCCAGCGGCAAGATCGCGCTGGGGAAGCTGGCTCAGGCGCTCGTCCACGGCGCCCGGCTCCTGCAGGTCGACGGGTCGTTCGACGACTGCCTGCGCCTGGCCCGGGAGCTGGCCGACGCCCACCCGGTGACGCTGGTCAACTCGGTGAACCCCTACCGGCTCGAGGGTCAGAAGACCGCCGCGTTCGAGATCGTGGGCTCGCTCGGGCGCGCGCCCGACGTCCACATCCTCCCCGTGGGCAACGCCGGGAACATCACGGCCTACTGGCGCGGCTACCGCGAGGAGCACGAGCGGATCGGCGGCGCGCTGCCCCGTATGCTCGGCTTCCAGGCCGCCGGGGCGGCGCCGATCGTCAACGGTGAGATCGTCACCTCGCCCCGCACGATCGCGACCGCGATCCGGATCGGCAACCCGGCGTCGTGGGACCTGGCCCTGGCCGCTCGGGACGAGTCCGGCGGGGCGATCCGGGCCGTGAACGACCGCGAGATCCTCTCCGCGTACCGGCTGCTCGCCCGCTCCGAGGGCGTGTTCGTCGAGCCGGCCAGCGCGGCCAGCGTCGCGGGTCTGCTGGCGGCCCACGCCGCCGGCCTGATCGCGCCGGGCGAGCAGATCGTCTGCACGGTCACCGGCAACGGTCTGAAGGACCCCGACTGGGCGATCTCGGGCGCGGCCAAGCCCGAGACCATCCCGCCGACGGTGGACGGCGCCGCGCGGGCCCTCGGCCTGTCGTCGTGACCTGGCCCGCCGTGGTGACGGACGGCGTGAAGAGGCGGGACGGCGTGAAGGTGGGGACGGTGTGACGGTGGGACGCGGTGACGGTGGGACGCGGTGACGGGGTGGCCGGCATGACCGGGCGGACGGCGTGAGTCGCGTGGCGCTCGCCCCCGGGCGGCGCGTACGGGTCAGCGTGCCCGCCACCAGCGCCAACCTCGGCCCGGGTTTCGACGCCTTCGGCCTGGCGCTGTCGCTGCGCGACGAGCTGACCGTCGAGGTCGTCGAGGCCGGCGTGCACGTCGAGGTCAACGGGGAGGACGACGGCAGCCGGGGCGAGGCCAACCTGATCGCCCGCGCCGTCGCCGCCGGGCTGGCCCTGGCCGGCGCGAGCGCGCCCGGACTGGCGCTGACCTGCGAGAACCGGATCCCGCACGGGCGCGGGCTCGGCTCGTCGGCGGCCGCGATCGTCGCCGGCGTCCTGGCCGGGGCCCACCTGGGCCGCCCGGCCGACCCCGGCGACCCCGACCCCGACCCCAGCGACCTTACCGGCGGCCCAGCCAAGCCGCCCGTGCCCCATCAGGAGATCTTCCGCGTCGCCCACGAGTTGGAGGGGCATCCGGACAACGTCGCGGCCGCCCTCTACGGCGGGTTCACCGTCGCCTGGGTGCCGGACTCCGGGCCGCCCGGCGCGCTGCGGGCCGACCCGCCGGCCGCCGTGCTGCCGGTGCTCTACGTACCCACCGTCCGCCAGCTCACCGCGCAGGCCAGGGCCGCCCTGCCGGAGCGCATCCCGCACGTCGACGCGGCCGGTGCCGTCGGCCGGGCCAGCGCGCTCGCGCTCCTGCTGGCCGGCGGCCGCCCGGCCGGGGAGCGTCCCGCCAAGGACGCCGCGGGCGCGCCGTCAGCCCAGCTGTCGGCATTGTCAGCATTGTCAGCATTACTGATGGAACTCACCGCCGACCGGCTGCACCAGCCCTATCGGCTGCCCGCCGCCCCGGCCACGGCCGCGCTGGTCACGACGGTCCGAGCCGCGGGCATACCGGCGGTTCTTTCCGGGTCGGGGCCGACGGTTCTTGCGCTGGCCGCCGGGCCCGCCGACCGGGCCCGGGCCGCGCGGCTGGTTCCGGAGGGATTCACCGCTCATCTCCTCGACGTAGAGCAGGCCGGCGCCCGCGTCGAGGAGTTCGAGGAGGCCGGCTGAAACACCGGCGACTGCCTGGGTTGGTTGGCCCGGTGGTGCCGAAGCCATGGCCCGGGGCGGGCGGGGAGCGCCGTCGCGCCCGCTGGCGGCCGCTGGTCCCCTGGGCGCCGGACCGGGGACGAGATGCCCAGCCCAGCCCGTCGCGTCGCGGCCGGCCGCTCCCCGAAACAGCTGGCGAATGCCGCGCCGGGAAGCAATAGCCCCGGAAGGTTGTTGCGGAGTAGTCAGAGGTCTGGATAGTCTGATGACTGCACTCGATGCGCCGCACGCGTGCTCGCCCCGCCGGTGGGACCGGCCTCTGGCTCTAGCCTCGTCGTCGAAGCAGGCCAGCACCGAACATTCACAGTGGGGATCTTGAGTTCGCTCGCGGCTGTGGGCCGTCGTCGCCGTCCCTCGGGCGCATCGCTCTTCCTGGTGCCGGACATCCCGAAATCCGTTCGCGGGACCGACCAGGCGAAGAAGGTCAACACGCACTACGCGGCTCCTTGAGCCGATCCCTTCAGGGAAGGAACACCTTGAGCGACACCACCGACGTGCTGCCCGAGAGCGCACGTGACTCCGCGCCCGTCGCGGAGACGGCTTCGCCCACCTCGCCCGCGTCCGCCGCCTCCCGTCGGCGGCGGACCGGCACCGGCCTGTCGGCCATGCTTCTGCCGGAGTTGCAGGCACTTGCCTCCTCCCTGGGCATCGCGGGTGTGGGTCGCCTCCGCAAGGGGCAGCTGATAGCCGCCATCCAGAACGTCCAGCGGTCCCCGGGCTCGGGCGAGGGCGGGGAGTCCGCCGTGAGCCCGGCCCCGGCCGGCGCCGAGGCGCCCCCCGCTGCCGCCGCGGGGGACGGCGCCGAGCAGCCGGCCCCCCGAACCCGGGCGCGGCGAGGCTCGAGCCGGGCCGCCGCCAGCCCGGCCGCCCCGGCCCCGGCCCCGGCCTCGGCCCCGGCCGCCGAGACTGGCCGCCAGGGCAGCCTGACCGACGCCCTGCCCGGCCCCCGTGAGACAACCGGAGCCGAGGCCGCCACCCCACCCGCGGCGGACACCGGCGCCGGGGCGCGGGACACCGGCGCCGGGGCGGCGACGCCCCCGGCCGCCGACCCGACGCCCGCCGCTGACCCGCCGGCCGCCGCTGCCGCTGCCGCCGACGCCGACGTGGCCACCGCGCCGGAGCGCCGCGGCCGGGACGACCGGCGCGAGCGGGGCGAGGGCGAGCGGAGCGGAAACGAGCGGAGCGCGAACGAGCGCGGCCAGGCAGAGCGTCCCGAGCGGGGCGACCGGGCCGAGCGGGGCGACCGGCCCGAGCGTGGTGAGCGTTCCGAGCGCGGCCAGCGCCAGGGCGAGCGTGGCGAGCGCTCCGGCCGCCAGAGCGGCCAGCGCCAGAACGATCGCAACGACCGCTCGGACCGTGGCGACCGGCCCGACCGCAACGACCGATCGGACCGATCGGACCGATCGGACCGATCGGACCGCAATGATCGTTCGGACCGGTCCGAACGCAACGGCCAGCGCCAGAACGACCGGACCCAGAGTGGCCCCGCCGATCGCTCAAGCGGCGCCGACGACGCCGACGACGACGGTTCGAACCGGCGTCGCGGCCGGTTCCGGGAGCGCGGCCGCGGCCGCGGCGCCCGCTCCGGGGGTTTCGCCGACAACGAGCCGGTGCTGCGCGAGGACGACGTCCTGGTCCCGGTGGCCGGCATCCTCGACGTCCTCGACAACTACGCCTTCGTCCGCACCAGCGGCTACCTGGCCGGACCGAACGACGTCTACGTCAGCCTGGCCCAGGTCCGCCGGCACGGCCTGCGGCGCGGTGACGCGATCACCGGCGTCGTGCGCGCCCCGCAGGAGGGCGAGACCCGCCGCGACAAGTACAACGCGCTGGTCCGGCTCGACTCCGTCAACGGCCTGGAGCCGGACGAGTCGCGCGGCCGGCCGGAGTTCACCAAGCTGACCCCGCTCTACCCGCAGGAGCGCCTGCGGCTGGAGACCGAGCCGAACATCCTGACCACCCGGGTCATCGACCTGGTCATGCCGATCGGCAAGGGCCAGCGGGCGCTGATCGTCAGCCCGCCCAAGGCCGGCAAGACGATGGTCATGCAGGCCATCGCCAACGCCATCACCACGAACAACCCGGAATGCCACCTCATGGTCGTGCTCGTCGACGAGCGGCCCGAGGAGGTCACCGACATGCAGCGGTCGGTAAAGGGCGAGGTCATCGCCTCGACCTTCGACCGCCCGCCGTCGGACCACACCAGCGTGGCAGAGCTGTCGATTGAGCGGGCCAAGCGCCTGGTCGAGCTGGGCCACGACGTGGTCGTCCTGCTCGACTCGATCACTCGTCTGGGCCGGGCCTACAACCTGGCCGCCCCGGCGTCGGGCCGCATTCTCTCCGGTGGTGTCGACTCGACCGCGCTCTACCCGCCGAAGCGGTTCCTGGGCGCGGCGCGCAACATCGAAAACGGCGGCTCGCTGACGATCCTGGCCACGGCCCTGGTCGAGACCGGCTCCACGATGGACACGGTGATCTTCGAGGAGTTCAAGGGCACTGGCAACGCCGAGCTGAAGCTGGACCGGAAGATCGCCGACAAGCGGATCTTCCCGGCCGTGGACGTCGACCAGTCCAGCACCCGCAAGGAGGAGATCCTCCTCGCCCCGGACGAGCTGGTCATCATGCACAAGCTGCGGCGCGTCCTGCACACGCTCGAGTCCCAGCAGGCCCTCGACCTACTCCTTGATCAGCTCAAGCGGACGCGGACGAACTACGAGTTCCTCATGCAGATCGCGAAGACGACCCCGGGCCAGGACTAGCTGACCCACCCGCGGCGGCCGGCGGAACAGCCGGCCGCCGCCCGGTGTTGGCGCCGGTGAGAGCGGCTGCCAGATCTGGCAGACTTGCTCTTGGACTCCCGGTTCCGGTTCACGCCCGACCAGCTGACGGCGGCGGGCGACCCGGCGACCACGACAGAGAGAAGAAGGACTCATGCGAGCCGACATCCACCCGGCGTACCACGACACCACCGTCGTCTGTACCTGCGGGAACACGTTCACCACGCGCAGCACCAAGGACGACGGGCACATCAGCGTCGAGGTCTGCGCGCAGTGCCACCCGTTCTACACGGGCAAGCAGAAGATCCTCGACGTCGGTGGCCGCGTCGAGAAGTTCGAGCGCCGCTTCGGCCGCCGCCAGCCGGGCACGCCCGTCGGCACCGGCCAGGCCCAGGCCGCGAAGAAGTCTCGTTAGCCACCCGCGCCCGCGTCCGCGGGTCCCGGCCGCGTCACGGTCGGCGACCCGCCGGCGCGGGCGTTGTCCGTGGAGCCTGACCGCGGTAGCGCTACTGGAGACCTTCGATGACCATCCCGGTCGACGACATCATCGCCGAGCACGACGAGCTGGAAGCGCGGCTGGCCGACCCCGCGGTGCACGCCGATCAGGCGCTGGCCCGCACACTGGGTCGCCGCTACGCCGAGCTGACCCCCGTCGTCGAGACCGCCCGCGCCCGCGCGCGGGTCAGCGCCGACCTGGACGCGGCCCGTGAGCTGGCCGAGGAGGACTCCTCCTTCCGCGAGGAGGCCGCCGCGCTCGAGGCCAGCCTGGCCGAGCTGGATGACCGGCTGCGGGCCCAGCTCGTCCCGACCGACCCCGACGACGCCCGCGACGCCATCCTGGAGATCAAGGCCGGCGCCGGCGGCGAGGAGTCGGCGCTGTTCGCCGGCGACCTGCTGCGGATGTACCTGCGCTACGCCGAGCGGCGCGGCTGGCGGGCCGAGATCCTCGACGCCAACCCCAGCGACCTCGGCGGCTACCGGGACGTGTCCGTCGCCGTGAAGGCCCGGGGGGCAACCGGGCCCGGCGACGGCGTCTACGGCCGGCTGCGCTTCGAGGGCGGCGTCCACCGGGTCCAGCGGGTACCGGTCACCGAGTCCTCCGGGCGCATCCACACCTCCGCCGCCGGCGTGCTCGTCCTGCCCGAGGCCGACGCCGAGGACGTCGACGTGGCCATCGACCCGAACGACCTGCGCATCGACGTCTACCGGTCGTCCGGGCCGGGCGGGCAGAGCGTCAACACCACCGACTCGGCGGTGCGGATCACCCACCTGCCGACCGGGCTCGTCGTGTCCTGCCAGAACGAGAAGAGCCAGCTGCAGAACAAGGAGTCGGCGCTGCGCATCCTGCGGGCCCGGCTGCTGGCCGCCGCCCGGGAGAAGGCCGAGGCCGAGGCGTCGGCCGCCCGGGCCAGCCAGGTCCGCACCGTCGACCGCAGCGAGCGGGTCCGGACCTACAACTTCCCGGAGAACCGGCTGTCCGACCACCGGGTCGGCTACAAGTCCAACAATCTGGACAAGGTGCTCGACGGCGAGCTCGACGAGGTCCTCGACGCCCTGGCCGCCGCCGACACCCAGGCCCGGCTGGCCGAGGCGGCGTCGGCGTGACCGTAGCTCCATCCCCGACCACCCCGACCGCCCCCGCGGCCGAGCGGTCGCGGGCGGCGGAGCTGGACCGGGCGGTCGCGGTCCTGCGCGCGGCCGGCGTCCCGAGCCCCGAGGCCGACGCCCAGGTCCTGGCCGCGGCCGCCCTCGGTGTCCCGCGCGCCCACCTGCCGCTGGTGGCCAGCCTGCCGGCCGATGCCGTGGGCAGGCTGCGGGCCTGGGTCGACGAGCGCGCCCGGCGCGTCCCGCTCCAGTACCTGGTCGGGGCCCCGTTCCGTCATCTGATGCTGGCAGTCGGCCCGGGCGTGTTCGTCCCCCGGCCCGAGACCGAGGTCGTCGCCGGCTGGGCGATCGACTGGGCCCGGGCCCGGGCGGCGGCCGTGCCTGGGGAGCCGGTGCGCTGCGCCGACCTGTGCACCGGCTCGGGGGCGATCGCGCTCGCGCTGGCGACCGAGGTGCCGGCGGCCGTCGTCGACGCCCTCGAGCTCGAGGAGTCCGCGCTGGGCTGGGCCCGGCGCAACCGGGACGCCCTGGACCCGGAGCCGGCCCGGCGGGTACGGCTGCACCAGGCCGACATCTCCGACATCTCCGGCCTCTCCAACATCTCGGACAGCTCCGACCTCTTCACCATCTCAGACATTCGGGCCGGGCAGCCCGACGCCCCGCGCGAGCTGCGCGGCCGGCTTGACCTCGTCGTGGCCAACCCCCCGTACCTGCCCGAGGCCGGCCCGGACCGGCTCGAACCGGAGGTCGCCCAGCACGACCCGCCGCGGGCGCTGTGGGGCGGCCCGGACGGCCTGGCCGGCCCGCGGGCGGTGGCCGAGCTCGCCCGCGTCCTGCTGCGCCCGGGCGGCGCGCTGGTGATCGAGCACGACGACAGCCACGGCGCGAGCCTGCCCGCCCTTCTGGCCGCCGCCGGCGTATGGAAAGACATCCAGGACCATCCCGACCTGGCCGGCCGGGATCGTTTCGTCACCGCCACGCTGGCCGGCACGCCGGGCCCGGTGGGGGAGCGGGAGGAGAACAGCGATGACTGACCGCTACGACTGCGCCGACCCCACCGGCCGGGCCGACGGACTGGACGCGGCGGAACGGGCCGTCAAGGACGGCCGCCTGGTCGTCCTGCCGACCGACACGCTCTACGGCATCGGCGCGGACGCGTTCAGCCCGTCAGCCGTCCGCGACCTGGCCGCGACGAAGGGACGGGGCCGGGACATGCCGGTCCCGGTGCTCATTGGCTCCTGGCGCACCCTGGACGGCCTGGTGGACCGGGTCGTGCCGACCGTGCGCGAGCTCGTCCGGGCGTTCTGGCCCGGCGGCCTCACGCTCATCGTGCGCCACCCCTCCACCCTGTCCTGGGACCTGGGGGACGCCGTCGGCACGGTCGCGCTGCGGATGCCGCTGCACCCGGTGGCCATCGAGCTGCTGCGCCGCACCGGCCCGATGGCCGTCTCCAGCGCGAACATCTCCGGCCGGCCGCCGGCGACCACGGCCGACGAGGCCTGGGCCCAGCTCGGCGCGTCGGTCGACGTCTACCTGGACGGCGGCCCCTGCCCGGCGGCGGTGCCCTCGACGATCGTCGACTGCACCGGGCCGGCGCCGAAGGTGCTGCGCTCGGGAGCGGTCAGCGTGGCCGCGCTGCGCGCGGTCGTCCCCGAGGTCGTCGCCCCGGCCGGCTGACCCGGCCGGCTGGCCCGGCCGGCTGGCCCGGCCGTGGCCCCAGGGGCCGGGCCCGGCGGGGCCGGTGGCCTCGGCAATCCCGGCCCGGCCCCCGTACCCTGGCCGGTGGCGGAGAAGGAACTACGAAAGGCGCGGTGGTGGGCGGCCAGACCGGGACCCAGGCCGGGACCCAGACCCCAGCGGCGATGCTCGGCCCAAGCGGCGGGTAACCCAGACAGGTGCGGGAATACCTGCTGGTCTTCGCGGTAGCGGCCGTCGTCACCTACCTCGCCACCCCGGTGGCCCGGATGCTCGCCATCCGCGTCGGCGCGGTCGCGGCGCCCCGCAACCGGGACGTCCACGTCACCCCGACCCCGCGCATGGGCGGGCTGGCCATGCTGATCGGGCTGTTCGCCGGGCTCAAGGTGGCCGACCGGCTGCCGTTCCTCGGGGTTGTCTCGGCCCAGTGGCCTGAGCCGAACGCGGTCATGGCGGCCGGCGCGATCATCTGCCTGCTCGGCGTGATCGACGACCGGTGGCCGCTGGACCCGCTGACCAAGCTGGCCGGGCAGGTGGTGGCGGCCGGGGTGATGGTGCTGCTGGGCGTCCAGTGGTCGTTCGCGCTCAACCCCCGGGGCGACAGCACGATCAGCCTCGGCCCGGAGACGGCGGTGCCGCTGACCATCCTGGTCACCGTCATCCTCGTCAACGCGATGAACTTCATCGACGGGCTGGACGGCCTGCTGGCCGGGGTGACCGCGATCGCGTCCGGCGCGACCTTCTACTTCGCCTACGAGCTGGCCGTGGTCAAGGGGTTCGAGCGGGCGTCGCCGGCCGCGCTGCTGGCCGCCGTGACGGCCGGGGTCTGCGTCGGCTTCCTGCCCCACAACTTCAACCCGGCCAAGCTGTTCATGGGGGACTCCGGCTCAATGCTGGTCGGGCTGCTCTCGGCCGCCTCCATGATCTCGGTGACCGGCCAGGTGGCCTACGGCGGCTACACCGGGCCGTCCCAGCTGCTGCCGTCGCTGATCCCGCTGGCCATACCGCTGGCCGTGCTGGCGGTGCCGTTCATCGACCTGGGCCTGGCCGTCGTGCGGCGCACCCGGGCCGGGCGGTCCCCGTTCGCGCCGGACAAGATGCACCTGCACCACCGGATGCTGGAGATCAGCCACTCGCACAAGCGGGCCGTGCTGTCGATGTACTTCTGGGCGGCGCTGGTCGGCTTCGGCGGGGTGATCGCCTCGTTCCAGGCCTCGCCCTGGCCGGTGCTGTTGCTGACCGTCGGGGTCGGGCTGGCCGGGCTGGTCGGGCTGCTGCTCTACAGCCAGCGGCGGGAACGCCGGGCCCGGGGCGCCGGTCCCGACCCGAACGCCGGGCTTGATCCGAACGCGCCCGTCGCGACCGCGGGCCCGGCGGCGCCGGCCGGCCCGCCGGCGGCCCCGCCCGCCGCGCCGGTCGGGGTGAGGGTGGGCGCGGCGGCCCGGCGCGGCCGGGGCGGTAGCCGATGAGGGGCGGTAGCCGATGGCGAGCGGTACCCGATGAGGGGCGGTACCCGATGACGGCGAAAGACGGCGTGACGGGCGGCCCGCGGGCCGGCCTGGGCCCGGGCGCGACCGGGCCGATGTACCGGACGATCATGGTCGGGCTGGTCCTCACGGCGGTGGCCATGATTCCGGCGGCGGGGCTGGCCGGCCTGCTCGAAGGGGGCGGGGCGGTGCTGGCCGCCGTACTCGGCCTGGCGCTGCCGGGAGCGTTCTTCGCGACCAGCAAGCTGGTCCTGGCGGCGGTGGCGCGGCGCTGGCCGCACGCGCTGCTGCTCACGGCCCTGGCCACCTACGTGTTCAAGATCGCGATTCTCGGGGTCGTCCTCGTCTCCGTCCAGCACATCCAGGACACCTGGCTGACCTGTTTCGCCTGGTCGGTGCTGGCCGGGGTCGTCGTGTGGGTCGCCGCCGAGATCTGGGTCGCGACGCACACCCGGGTGCCGTTTTACGATCCGTCCAGGTTCGAAGCGCGCCAGCGGGAGCGGGAGCGTCGCCCGGCCAGCCCGCCGACGGTGTCCAGACCGGATCGGGAGTGACCGAAGCCATCCGGGCCAAGCGCGCCGCCCAGGCCGCGCCCGCCGCCGCGGTGGCGGGCGCGGCGGGCGAGAGTACGTAGCGGAGCGAGACATGAGCGAGGATCCCAGGGCCCGGCGCGGTGACACCGAGAGCGGCGACGCCGGTGGCTCCAGCCGCGCCGACCTGCCGCCTGATGGCACCGACGGGCGCGACCCGGACGCCTGGCACCGCGATGTGGAGGAGCTCGGCGCCCGAATCCGGGAGGTAAAAGCGGCGGATACGTCCGGAATGTCGGCTTGGGAGCGCCGCCGCACCGCCGGTCGGCGCGGCTACGAGCCGGGTCAGATCAGCGGCCAGGCCTGGAACACCCTGGGGACGCTGATCGCCGGGACGGCGGTCTGGGCCGCGATCGGCTTCGGCATCGACCGGCTGGCCGGTACGGGTATGATCTTCCTGCCGATCGGGGCGCTGGTCGGCATGGCCGGGTCGCTGTACCTGGTCATCTACCGTGTGCGCCAACGTTAGCTTAATGCGACCTTAAGGTTGCCTAACGTTGAACTACACACAACGGAGCGAAACATCAGGGAAACCCACAGATGAACACGTCTTCGACGGTCTGTAGTTGATGCCGACAACCCAGAGGAGTGGATAGTATCGCCAGTGCCGGGACCGTCGGTCGGCCGACACCCGGCGTGAGCCGTCCTCCGTCGGCGGTGCCGGACGCGGCCGCGACCCTCGGGTCGCCGGCCTCCGACCTGGCCCTCTCCGGCGGTGGTCCTGCTCGCGGGCGGTTGGCCGTGCCGCGGCAACGGATAGGGTGAAGCAACTCCCCCGTAGCTTAGGCCTCGGCAGCCGCCGAGGTCGTTGCGATGTCACACCGAGGAGGCGATGTCGTGCCGAATCGCCCGCTCCTGGCGGACGAAGGCTTCAAGGCACCCGACAGCAGTGTGTTCCAACCGAAGCACTGGTTCGATGTCGATCTTGGACCGATCCACTTCTACCTGAACAAGGCGACCGGACTGACGATGTTCGCCGCCCTGTTCGTGGCGGTGTTGTTCTGGCTGGGGTTCCGCCGCGCAAGGATAGTCCCTCGCGGTGTCCAGAACGTGTGCGAGTCGCTGTACGAGTTCATCGACAAGTCCGTCGCCCTCGAGATTATCGGGCAAAAGGGACGTAAGTACTCGCCCTATCTGGTCGTCCTGTTCAGCTTCGTGCTGATCTGCAACGTCCTCGCCATCGTCCCGGTCGCCCAGTTCCCGGCCACGTCACGGATCGCCGTGCCGATGGTCCTCTCGCTGGTCACCTGGGTGATGTTCAACGTCGCCGGCATCCGCGCCAACGGCGCCCGCGCCTACTTCGGCGAGATGGTCAACCCGGCGCCGACCGCGCCGGCCTGGATCAAGGTCATCCTGGGGCCGATCGAGCTTCTCTCGACCCTGATCGTGCGGCCGTTCACGCTGGCCGTCCGGCTGTTCGCGAACATGTTCGCCGGCCACATGCTGCTGCTGATCTTCTCCGAGGGCGCGACCTACCTGCTGCCCAAGCCGCCCTTCGTGTTCGGGGCCGTCTCACTGCTGGTGGCGTTCATCCTGACCGGCTTCGAGCTGATCATCGACGTCCTGCAGGCGTACATCATCACCGTGCTGACCGCCGCGTACATCGCCGGCGCCACGGCTGAGCACGAACACGAGGCCGCCTTCACGAGCGACGCTCACTCCTCCGACGCCGTGCCCATACCGGCCACGGCGCCGGCCACCGCCGCCTGAGCGCGCGCGCCCGAGCCGAGCCCGTACCCGAGCCCACCCGGCTCACCCTTCCCTTCCCGTTTTCGGACACCCCGATCAGCACCGGTAGATCCCGGTGCCCGATGGATAAGGAAAAGAAATGAGTGCTACTGCTTCCGTCGTCGCCGCCGCGAGCACGGTGACCGGAAACATCGGTGGTCTGGCCTACGGTCTGGCCGCCATCGGCCCGGGCATCGGCGTCGGCATCATCTTCGGTATGGGCGTGCAGGCGATCGCCCGCCAGCCCGAGGCCGAGCAGACCGCGTTCCGCTACATGCTGATCGGCTTCGCCCTGGTCGAGGCGCTCGCCCTCATCGGCTTCGTCGTCCCCTTCGTCTTCAAGTCCTAACCGACGGGCGCCGCGATGCACACACACCTCGTGAGGCTGGCCGCCGAGAGCGGCAGCACCGAGAACGTCATCGTTCCGAAGGTCAGCGAGCTGATCATCGGAACGGTCGCGTTCGGCCTGCTGGTGGCCTTCTACTTCTGGAAGGTCCACCCGAACGTCAGGAAGGTCTACGCCGACCGCACCGAGCGCATCGAGGGCAACATCGAGCGGGCCGAGGCCCTGCAGGCGCAGGCCACCGCGCTGCTCGAGTCCTACCGGGCGCAGCTGGCCGAGGCGCAGGCCGAGGCCGGTCGCATCCGGGAGGATGCCTACGAGCAGCAGCGCCAGATCGTCGCGAACGCCCAGGCCGAGGCCCGGCGGGCGGCCGATGAGATCAAGACGCGGGCGGAGACCCAGCTCGCGGCCGAGCGCCAGCAGGTCGTGACCTCGCTGCGCCGGGAGATCGGTGACATCGCGGTCGAGCTGGCCACGAAGATCGTCAGCCACGAGCTGCGGGGCGACGCCGAGCAGCGTGCTCTGATCGACACCTTCATCGCCGAGCTGTCGTCGGCCGAGCCGGCGTCGGCCGGGATGGGGGGCTGACCGGTGGAAGGCGTCAGCCGCTCCTCGGCCGCCGGCCTGCGCCGGCGGCTCGACGAGCTGTGCGCGCTGCCGCCGGCGGCGACCAGGGTCTCGGCCCAGGCCTCGGCACCGGCGGCGACGTCGGCGGCGGCTCCGGCCGTGCCCGACCCCGCGGCGCTGGCGGCCGAGCTGGACGCCGTGGCCGGCGTCCTGCGCGGCGAGCCGTCGCTGGGCCGGGTGGTGGCCGACGCGACGACGCCGGAGCAGGCCCGCGTCGGGTTGCTGGCGCGGCTGTTCGGAACGAAGGTGTCCGCGCCCGCGCTGGACCTGGTCACCCTGGCCGCGCGGTCGCGCTGGTCGCGTCCCCGCGACCTGGTGGACAGCCTGGGTGATCTCGGGGTCGAGGCCCTGCTGGCCCAGGCCGAGCGGGACGGCGCCCTCGACGACGTAGAGGACGAGCTGTTCCGGTTCGGCCGGGTGGTCGACCAGAACCCCGCGCTGGCGCTGGCGCTGACCGACCCGGCGGCGACGCCGGCGGCCAAGCAGCGCCTGGTCGAGCGGCTGCTGGCCGGCAAGGCGCACCCGGTGACGACCGCCCTGGCCGAGCGGGCCGCCGCCCAGCGCGAGCGGGGCGATGTGACCCGCCGGCTCGAGCGGATGTCCGTGACCGCCGCCGCCCGGCGCGACCGGGTGGTGGGTGTCGTCACCACCGCGATCCCGCTGGACGCCGAGCAGACCGCCCGCGTGCGGGCAGCGGTCAGCCGGTACTTCGGCCGGGAGGTCCAGCTCCAGGTCGACGTCGACCCGAGCGTGCTCGGCGGCGTCACCGTCCGGGTCGGCGAGGAGGTCGTCGACGGCAGCGTGGCCCGGCGGCTCGCCGCCGCGCGGTCCCGACTGGCCTGACGGCGCGACGGACGCAATCATTTGCATCACAACCGTCCCGGCTCAATCGGCTCAGGCCCCGGCACCTCAGGCTCAACCCGACTTTCCCGAACGACTGAAGGACCATAGCGATGACTGAGCTCTCCATCCGACCGGAGGAGATTCGCGACGCGCTCCGCGAATACGTCGACTCCCTGTCCGTGACCGTGGGCGAGCGCGAGGAAGTCGGCCAGGTCGTGACGACCGGTGACGGGATCGCGCAGGTCGATGGCCTGCCCCGCACCATGACCAACGAGCTGCTCGAGTTCGAGGGCGGCACGCTCGGCTTGGCGCTGAACCTCGACGTCGGCGAGATCGGCGTCGTGCTGCTCGGCGACTCCGAGCACATCGAGGAGGGCCAGACGGTCCGCCGGACCGGCGAGATCCTCTCGGTCCCGGTCGGCGACGGCTACCTGGGCCGGGTCATCGACCCGCTGGGGCGCCCGATCGACGGCCTGGGCGACATCGTCGCCGAGACCACCCGGCCCCTGGAGGTGCAGGCGCCGTCGGTCGTCCAGCGCCAGTCGGTGAACGAGCCGCTGCAGACCGGCATCAAGGCCATCGACGCCATGACCGCCATCGGCCGCGGCCAGCGCCAGCTGATCATCGGCGACCGCCAGACCGGCAAGAGCGCGGTGGCGATCGACACGATCATCAACCAGCGCGAGAACTGGGAGTCGGGGGACCCCAAGCGCCAGGTCAAGTGCATCTACGTCGCGATCGGCCAGAAGAAGTCGACGATCCGCACCGTGGCGAACGTCCTGGAGGAGGCCGGCGCGCTGGCCTACACCACGATCGTCGCGGCCGCCGCCGACGAGCCGGCCGGCCTGAAGTACCTGGCCCCCTATACCGGCTCGGCCATCGGCCAGCACTGGATGTACCAGGGCCAGCACGCCCTGATCGTGTTCGACGACCTGTCCAAGCAGGCCGAGGCCTACCGGGCCGTCTCGCTGCTGCTGCGCCGCCCCCCGGGCCGTGAGGCCTACCCGGGTGATGTCTTCTACCTGCACTCGCGGCTGCTGGAGCGCTGCGCGAAGCTCTCCGACGAGCTCGGGGGTGGCTCGCTGACCGGCCTGCCGATCATCGAGACCAAGGGCAACGACATCTCGGCCTACATCCCGACGAACGTCATCTCCATCACCGACGGCCAGATCTTCCTGGAGACCGACCTGTTCAACCAGGGCGTCCGGCCGGCCATCAACGTCGGCACCTCGGTCTCCCGGGTCGGCGGCGCGGCCCAGGTGAAGGCGATGAAGTCGGTCGCCGGCCGGCTGCGCCTCGACCTGGCCCAGTTCCGCGAGCTGGAGGCGTTCTCGGCCTTCGGCTCCGACCTGGACAAGGCCTCCCGCGACCAGCTTGCCCGCGGCGCCCGCCTGGTCGAGCTGCTCAAGCAGGGCCAGTACGCGCCGTACCCGCTCGAGCGCCAGGTCGTGTCGCTCTGGGCCGGCACCACCGGGCAGCTCGACGACGTGCCGGTGGCCGACATCGCCCGGTTCGAGCGGGAGTTCCTGGACTTCATCCAGCGCGAGCACCCGGGCATCTACGCCGCCATCCTGGAGACCGGCAAGCTCGGCGACGACATCGTCAGCCAGCTCGAGGTGGCGACGAAGACGTTCAAGACCCAGTTCGTGCTGGGCGACGGCGAGCCGCTGGTCAACGAGCCGGCGCCCGAGGCCCTCTCGCCGGACGAGGTCGCCCAGGAGGCGATCACCGTCTACGACTCACCGCGCTCGGACGAGGCCTAGATGGCGGGACAGCTGCGGGAGTACCGGCGGCGGATCAAGACGATCCAGTCCACCAAGAAGATCACCCGGGCGATGGAGCTCATCGCGGCCTCCCGCATCGCCAAGGCGAAGGCGCAGGTCCAGGCGGCCCGCCCGTACGCGGAGGAGATCACCCGGGTGATCTCGGCGGTGGCGTCGCAGAGCCGGGTGTCCCACCCGCTCACCACCGAGCACCCGAACCCGGCCCGGGCGGCGGTCATCGTCGTCACCAGCGACCGCGGCCTGGCCGGCGGGTACAGCTCGAACGCGCTGCGCCGCGCTGGGGAGCTCTCCGAGCTGCTGCGCTCCGAAGGCAAGGAGCCGTCGCTCTACGTCATCGGTCGCAAGGGGTCGGGCTTCTACCGGTTCCGCGGCCGGCCGGTGGAGCGGGAGTTCACCGGGTTCTCCGAGCAGCCCCGCTACGCCGACGCCAAGGCGGTGGCGGACACCGTCATCGAGGCGTTCACCACCCCGGCCGCCGAGGGGGGCGTGGACGAGATCCACCTCGTCTACACCGAGTACGTCAACACGTTGACGCAGCGCCCGGAGGCGGTCCGGGTGCTGCCGATGGTGCTGCGGCACTCGGACACCCCGCCCGAGGCGCCGCTGCCCCAGTACGAGTTCGAGCCGTCGGCCGAGGGCGTCCTGGACGCGCTGCTGCCGAAGTACGTGACCAGCCGGCTCTACGCGGCCCTGCTGGAGTCGGCGGCGTCTGAGTCTGCCTCGCGGCAGCGGGCGATGAAGTCGGCCACGGACAACGCCGGCGAGCTGATCAACAAGTACACACGGCTGGCCAACTCGGCCCGCCAGGACGCCATCACCCAGGAGATCTCCGAGATCGTGGGTGGCGCGGACGCCCTGGCCCAGGCCTCCTGACGGGCTTCCTCCGGGAAGCGACGACGCCGGCCCGATGCCAACGCCGGCCCGATGCCAACGCCGGCCCGATGCCAACGCCGGCCCGATGACAACGCCGGCCCGATGACATACACGCAGTTCACGGATACGAAGTTGAGGACGCCATGACCGTCACCAGCACCGCGCCCGCCGAGGCGGAGGGCAAGGCCCCGGGGATCGGCCGGGTCGCCCGCGTCATCGGACCGGTCGTCGACGTCGAGTTCGCGGCCGAGGAGATCCCGGAGATCTTCTTCGCCCTCGAGGTCGACGTCTCACTCGGCGAGCAGACGTCGACCCTCACGCTCGAGGTCGCCCAGCACTTGGGCGACAACACGGTGCGCACCATCTCCATGCAGCCCACCGACGGCCTGGTGCGCGGCGCGCCGGTCCGCGACACCGGCGCGCCGATCTCGGTGCCGGTCGGTGACGCGACCAAGGGCCACGTGTTCAACGTGCTCGGCCGCCCGCTCGACGTCGAGTCGGTGGACGCGGCCGACCGCTGGTCGATCCACCGCAAGGCGCCGGCCTTCGACCAGCTCGAGTCGAAGACCGAGATGTTCACCACCGGCATCAAGGTCATCGACCTGCTCGCCCCGTACGTCCAGGGTGGCAAGATCGGCCTGTTCGGCGGGGCCGGCGTCGGCAAGACGGTCGTCATCCAGGAGATGATCAACCGTGTCGCCAAGCAGTTCGGTGGTGTGTCGGTGTTCGCCGGCGTCGGCGAACGCACCCGCGAGGGCAACGACCTGCTGGCCGAGATGACCGAGGCCGGCGTCATCGAGGACACCGCGCTGGTGTTCGGCCAGATGGACGAGCCGCCCGGCACGCGGCTGCGGGTCGCGCTGGCCGCGCTGACCATGGCCGAGTACTTCCGGGACGTCCAGAAGCAGGACGTGCTGCTGTTCATCGACAACATCTTCCGGTTCACCCAGGCCGGCTCCGAGGTCTCGACCCTGCTGGGCCGGATGCCCTCGGCCGTGGGCTACCAGCCCACGCTGGCCGACGAGATGGGCGTGCTCCAGGAGCGGATCACCTCGACCCGGGGCCACTCGATCACCTCGCTGCAGGCGATCTACGTGCCGGCCGACGACATCACCGACCCGGCGCCGCACACCACGTTCGCCCACCTCGACGCCCGGACGGTCCTCTCCCGGGCCATCTCCGACCTGGGTATCTACCCGGCCGTCGACCCGCTGGACTCCAGCTCCCGGATCCTGGACGCCCGTTACCTGGGGCAGGAGCACTACGACGTCGCCCGTGAGGTCCAGCGCATCCTCCAGCGCTACAAGGACCTGCAGGACATCATCGCCATCCTCGGTGTGGACGAGCTCTCCGAGGAGGACAAGGTCCTGGTCAAGCGGGCCCGGCGGATCCAGCGGTTCCTGTCGCAGCCGTTCTTCGTGGCCGAGCAGTTCACCGGCATCCCCGGCAAGTTCGTGCCGCTGGACGAGACCATCGACTCGTTCAAGAAGCTGACGGTGGGCGACTACGACCACCTGCCCGAGCAGGCGTTCTACATGTGCGGCGGTGTCGACGACGTCGAGGCCAACGCGAAGAAGCTCGAGCAGGAGTAGGGGAGCGCGCCATGCCGATGCGAGTCGCGATCGTCTCCCCCGAGCACGAGGTGTGGTCGGGCGAGGCCGACATGGTCATCGCCCGGACCACCGAGGGCGAGATCGGCGTCCTGCCCCGCCACGTCCCGATGCTCGGCGTGCTGGTGCCCGAGGGCGAGGTGCGCATCAAGGCCGCCGGTCGGGAGATCACGGCCGCGGTCGACGGCGGCTTCATCTCGGTCACCCATGAGGGCGTGAGCATCCTGGCCGAACAGGCCAGCCTGTCCTAGCCCGACTGCCTGCTCTGGAGGCCGGTCCCCCCGCCGCGGGGCCGGCCTTCGGCGTTCCGAGGGCCTGGCATTCCGAGGGCCTCGCGTTCCGAGGGTCTCGCGTTCCGAGGGCCCCGCGGCCGTCAGGCGCCGGCGCCCGGCCGCCACAGGACGTCGCCGCCCGGGTTGGCCATCCGGCTCAGGATGAACAGCAGGTCCGACAGCCGGTTGAGGTAACGGGCGGCCAGCGGGTTCGTCCGCGCCTCGTCGGCGGCCAGCAGGGCCCAGACCGAGCGCTCGGCCCGGCGGGTGACCGTGCGGGCCGTGTGCAGCAGGGCCGCGCCCGGCGTGCCGCCGGGCAGGATGAACGAGGTCAGCTTCGGCAGCGGCTCGTTGAACGTGTCGCAGGCGGCCTCCAGCCGCTCCACGTAGGCCTCGCCGACCCGCCGGGTGGCGTACGGCGGGTCGGGCACGATCGGGGTGCACAGGTCCGCCCCCACGTCGAACAGGTCGTTCTGGACGGCCGTGAGCACCGCGCGCACCTCGTCCGGCAGCGCGCCGAGCGCCAGCGCCACGCCGATGGCCGCGTTCGCCTCGTCGACGTCCGCGTACGCGGCCAGTCGCGGATCGGTCTTGGCCACCCGGGACATGTCGCCGAGGGCGGTCGTCCCGTCATCGCCCGTACGAGTGTAGATCCGCGTGAGATGTACGGCCATGGCGCCACGATATTCGGCCGGAGCATCCGGCGGCTTGGCCGTACCGGTGGCGCGCGGTGACGATCTTGAAGGGATGTCCTAGCATCGGGTCCGTGGAGCGCTTCGTCGTGACGGGCGGCACCAGGCTGAGCGGCGAGGTTGCCGTCCCGGGGGCCAAGAACTCCGTTCTCAAGCTGATGGCCGCGAGCCTGCTCGCGCCCGGCCTGACGACGATCACCGCCGTGCCCGACATCCTCGACGTCTCGATCATGGCGGATGTGCTGCGGGCACTGGGCGTCGAGGCCGAGCACGATGCGCGGGTGGACTCCACCGGCGGCGTCCTGCGCCTGGACGTGCCCGAGCAGCTCAGCCCCCGGGCCGACTCCGACCTGGCCCGGCGCATCCGGGCCTCGGTCGTCGTGCTCGGCCCGCTGGTGGCCCGCCGGGGCGAGGCGCGGGTCGCCCTGCCCGGCGGCGACGCGATCGGCGCCCGCGCGCTGGACATGCACATCAACGGCCTGGTCCGCCTGGGCGCGGTGGTCGACATCGAGCAGGGCGTGCTGGTGGCCCGCGCGGGCGGCCGCCTGCAGGGCACGTCGATCTGGCTGGACTTCCCCAGCGTCGGCGCGACCGAGAACCTGCTGATGGCGGCGGTGCTGGCCAAGGGGACGACGGTCATCGACAACGCCGCCCGCGAGCCGGAGATCGCCGACCTGTGCGCGATGCTGGTCGCGATGGGGGCCAGGGTCGACGGGGCCGGCACCTCCACGCTGACCGTCGAGGGCGTGGATGAGCTGAGCCCGGTCACCCACGCCACCGTCCCGGACCGGATCGTCGCCGGGACCTGGGCCATCGCCAGCTTCATGACCCAGGGTGACGTGTTCGTCCGGCACGGCCGGGTCGAGCATCTCGACATCGTCCTCGAGAAGCTGGCCGCCGCCGGGGCGGTCATCGAGACCCGTTCGGACGGCTTCCGGGCGGCGGCCAGCGCGCCGCTGCGCTCCATCGACGTCGTCACGCTGCCCTATCCGGGCTTCCCGACCGACCTGCTGCCGCAGATCATCGCGCTGGAGGCGGTGAGCAAGGGCGTCTCGCTGATCACCGAGAACGTCCACGACAGCCGGTTCGTGTTCTGCCGGGAACTGCTCAAGCTCGGCGCCGACCTGCGCACCGACGGCCACCACGTGATCGTGCGCAACAGCGGGGGACTGACCGGCACCTCGGTCACCGCCTCGGACATCCGGGCCGGCGTCGGACTGGTGATGGCCGGCCTGGTCGCGAAGGGTTCGACCGAAGTGTGTGACGCATACCACATCGACCGGGGATATGCCGATTTCGTGCCGGCGCTGCGCGGGCTGGGCGCCGACATCCGGCGGGTGGTGGACGCCTCCGGCGAGGCCGTCGCCTGAGCCGCTGCCCGCTGAGCTTCACAAACGCTCTCCCGCCCGGCGTCCGGGGCGGTCCCGGGTGGCCGCCCCGCGGTCCGGGCCCGGCCGCCGCGCCCGGTTTGTGCTTGAGTTGGCTCCAATCCGTAACCCGACGGGCCCTCGGACTTGAGACGATGGGCCCACCGTGGCCAGACCGTCCTCGTCCCAGCAGCGCGCAGGCGTGTCCTGGTGAGGCGGGCCGGCCTCGTACGGCCCGGAAACGCCGGGACAGCCCACAGCGACGAAGCTTCTGGGATGAGGTCCACATGATCACACGCGACGCCGCCGCCCGGCAGACGCTGACCCTGCACGGACGGGTCGACGTCCGCTCGACCGGCGCGCTGCGGATGCGGCTGCACCACGCCATCGACGCCGGGCAGGGCGAGCTGGCCCTCGACGTGGCCCGCCTGGAACTCGGCGACCACGCGGGGCTCGGGGTCCTGCTCGGGGCCGCCCGCCGCGCCCGCGGCCGCGGCCGGTCCCTGGTGCTCCTCGACACGCCGCACTCGATCGCCGGCCCGCTGCGGACGAGTAGCCTGGCCGGGCTGCTGCGGATCGAGCCGGCCATGGCCTGACTCGCCCGCCCTGCCCGGCGCGGGCGCGTGGGCTGGCGCGTGGGCTGGCTGATCGGCGGCCCCGCTCCCGGTCGGCTCGGCGACGTGGGGCACACTGGAGCGGCAGATGGGACCACGGGTGCCCGTCGCCCGGCTGGCGCGTCCGGCCGGCGCGCGGGCGCCCACGACGCGGGGAGGGCCGTGGCCGAGGCCGATGCCCAGCGCTTCGCTGGGACAGCGCGCTGGGACGGCGAGCAGCGACCGGACGGCCGGCCGATGCTCGGCGGGCCGGGCCCGCTCTACGGGCCTGGTCGCCGTCGCGCCCCGAGTGGTCGCGCCCCGAGTGGAGGCGCGTCCGGCGGGCGCTCGCCGGCCGTCGTCGCGGCGGCGTTCGCCGTCGCCGTCGTCATCGGTATCGTGATCGGGCTGGTCACCGCGCCGAGCGGGAAGAGTACCCCGGCCGCGAAGGCGAAGCCCGGCGTGACCTCGCCGCCCGAGGCGTCCCCGCCGCTGGCCACACCGGCCTGGGAAACTCATCGGGTGCCCGGTGCCGTCCACGGCCATGTGCGCGTCCGGGACGAGGACCGCACCGCGCTCAAGGCCAGCCTGGCTGCCGTCCTGCGGACGGAAACCCACTCCGCCCAGCCGACGACGGCTGACGTGACGATCCCCCAGGGTACGATCTTCTACGGCGCCGTCGAGGGCAGCTCGGACGCGACCGACGTCTACTGGGCGGTCAGCCCCGTGCAGGTCGTCGGGGCAACGAGCGCGAGCCCGCAGGTGTGGAGGCGGGTGGGCTCCGCGCCCTGGCAGACCGTGGCCCGGGGACCGGGCGCCTGCGCGCAGATTCCCAGCCAGCTCCTTTCGGTCTGGAGCGGCGCTCCGAGCGTCTGCTGACGGCTCCCGGCCCGTGAGCTTTCCAGGTCGCCAGCCGCCCGCTACCGTCCTGATGACCAGCGCTGTCGCCGGGCGCGGGCCCGGCCGGGCCGGCGGGCCGTGTGAGATCGCCGTTCACCGCGCGCGCGTGAGCGTGTTCCCCGGGTACCGTCCACAGGTCGGTTGGGGACCCACGAAGGGGTTCGATCATGTCGGATTCGCCCGCGCGCTCCCGTCCTTGGATCATCCGGACCTACGCCGGCCACTCGAGCCCGGCGGAGACCAACGCGCTCTACCGGCGCAACCTGTCCAAGGGGCAGACGGGGCTGTCGGTCGCGTTCGACCTGCCCACCCAGACCGGCTACGACCCCGACCACGAGCTGGCGCGGGGCGAGGTGGGCAAGGTCGGCGTGCCGGTGTCCCATCTGGGCGACATGCGCCGGCTGTTCGACGGCATCCCGCTGGGCGAGATGAACACGTCGATGACGATCAACGCGACCGCGATGTGGCTGCTGGCGCTCTACCAGGTCGCGGCGGAGGAGCAGGGGGTGGACGCGGCCGCGCTGGCCGGCACCACCCAGAACGACATCATCAAGGAGTACCTGTCCCGGGGGACCTACGTCTTCCCGCCCGGGCCGTCGCTGCGGCTGGCCACCGACATGGTCGCCTACACCGTCACCGCCATCCCGCGCTGGAACCCGATCAACATCTGCAGCTACCACCTGCAGGAGGCCGGGGCGACGCCGGTCCAGGAGATCGCCTACTCGATCTGCACGGCGATCGCCGTGCTGGACACGGTGGTCGCCTCCGGCCAGGTGCCGCCCGAGCGTACCGGCGACGTGTGCGCCCGCATCTCCTTCTTCGTCAACGCCGGCGTGCGCTTCGTCGAGGAGATGTGCAAGATGCGGGCGTTCGGCCGGCTCTGGGACGAGCTGCTGCGCACCCGCTACGGCGTCACCGACCCCCGCCACCGGCGCTTCCGCTACGGCGTCCAGGTCAACTCGCTCGGGCTGACCGAGGCCCAGCCGGAGAACAACGTCATCCGGATCGTCCTGGAGGCGCTCGGGGTGACGCTGTCCAAGGACGCCCGGGCCCGGGCCCTGCAGCTGCCGGCCTGGAACGAGGCCCTCGGCCTGCCCCGGCCGTGGGACCAGCAGTGGTCGCTGCGGATCCAGCAGATCCTGGCGTATGAGACCGACCTGCTGGAGTACGACGACATCTTCGCCGGCTCGACGGTCGTCGAGGCCAAGGTGGCCGAGCTCGTCACCGCGGCCCAGGCCGAGATCGACGCGGTCCTGGAGATGGGCGGCGCCGTCCCAGCCGTCGAGAGCGGCTATATGAAGTCCCAGCTCGTGGCCTCGCATGCCGAGCGGCGCCGGCGGATCGAGAGCGGCGAGGAGGTGGTCGTCGGGGTCAACCGGTTCACCGAGACCGAGCCGAACCCGCTGCTGGCCGACGCCGACGGGGCGATCATGGTGGTGGAGGCGGACGTCGAGGAGGCCGCGCGGGCGGAGCTGGCCCGGTGGAAGGCCGGCCGGGACGAACGCGCCGTCGCCGAGGCCCTGCGCGAGCTGCGGGACGCGGCGAAGACCGACGTGAACCTGATGGGCTCGACCCTGGCCTGCGCCCGGGTTGGCGTCACCACCGGTGAGTGGTCCGGTACGCTGCGGGAGGTCTTCGGCGAGTACCGGGCGCCCACCGGCGTCTCGGCCGTGCCCGTGGCCGAACCGGGCGGTGAGCTGGCCGCCGTCCGGGCCCGGGTCGCCGAGACCGGCGAGCGCCTGGGTCACCGGCTGAAGATGCTGGTCGGCAAGCCCGGGCTGGACGGGCACTCCAACGGGGCCGAGCAGATCGCCGTCCGGGCCCGCGACGCTGGCTTCGAGGTCGTCTACCAGGGCATCCGGCTCACGCCGGCCCAGATCGTGGCGGCCGCGGTGGACGAGGACGTCGACGTGGTGGGCCTGTCCATCCTGTCCGGCTCGCACATGGAGCTCGTCCCGCGAGTGCTCGACGGGCTGCGGGAGGCCGGGCTGGGGGAGGTGCCGGTGGTGGCCGGCGGGATCATCCCGCCGGCCGACGCCGAGCGGCTGCGGGCCGCCGGCGTGGCCGGCGTCTACACGCCCAAGGACTACGGCCTGACCGGGATCATCGGCGACATCGTCTCCGTCGTGCGGCGCTCGGCCGGCCTGCCCGACTGAACCCGGTCCCGCTCGTCGCCGCGGCGCAGACCGCGGCCCACACCGCCGCGCGCACCGCCGCCCGCACCGTCCTCGGCGAACGTGGATGTGAGGGCGGTGAGAGTGGTCTCACCCAGGTGGGGGATGTCATGGGCCCGCGCCCCCGGCCCGGCCGTAACCGCTGCCCGCGATGGGTACGGTCGGCCTATGGGCGCTACCTCCATGGACGCGACCGCCGGACCCTGCCTTGACGGTCCGACCCTCGACGAAGCGATCAAGCTGGCCTCCCGGGCCCACACTGGCCAGGCCGACAAGGCCGGCGACGAGTACATCGGCCATCCCCTGCGGGTGATGCGGACGGTCGCCACGAGCGCGGCGGCGGCCGGCGTCGACCCGCTGCACGCCCGGATGGCCGCCGTCCTGCACGACGTCGTCGAGGACAGCGACGTCACCCTGGCCGACCTGAGAGCCGCCGGCTACCCTGCGGCGGTGGTGGCCGCGGTGGACGCGCTGACCCACCCCGAGGGCGAGGCGACCGAGGCCTACCTGGCCCGGGTCGCGGCCGACCCGATCGCCGTGGTGGTCAAGCGGGCCGACATGGCCGACAACAGCGACCCGGCCCGGCTAGCCCGGCTGCCAGCCGAGACGGCCGACCGCTACGCGCTGCGCTACGCCGGCCGTCGGCGCCTGCTCGACGATCTCGTCGCCGCCCGCGAGCGGACCGGCGGGGATTCGGCGGGCGGGGGTTCGGCGGACGGGGGTTCGGCGGACGCCGGGCAGTAGGCTCGGCTTGGTGGGGCTCGCCCTTCGAGCCTCCCGCGGCTTTCAGCCGGAGTGACGGTAGCTTCTACCGTCGTGCGCCTTGTCATCGCTCGCTGCAGTGTCGACTACGTCGGGCGGCTGACCGCCCACCTGCCCAGCGCCGTCCGGTTGCTGATGGTCAAGTCCGACGGGTCGGTGTCGATCCACGCCGACGGCCGGGCTTACAAGCCGCTGAACTGGATGAGCCCGCCCTGCGTGATCGCCGAGGCCGACGGCGTCTGGCGGGTGACGAACCGGGCCGACGAGCAGCTCGTGATCACCGTCGAGGAGATCCTGCACGACTCGACCCACGACCTCGGCTACGACCCGGGCCTGGTCAAGGACGGCGTCGAGGCCCACCTGCAGGTCCTGCTGGCCGAGCGGCCGGACGCCATCGCGCCCGGGCTGACGCTGGTCAGGCGCGAGTACGAGACCGGCATCGGCCCGGTCGACCTGCTGTGCCGGGATGCCGACGGGGCGAGCGTCGCCGTCGAGATCAAGCGGCGGGGGGAGATCGACGGGGTCGAGCAGCTGACCCGCTACCTGGTGCGGCTCGACTCCGACCCGCTGCTGCGCCACCCGGTGCGGGGGATCCTGGCCGCACAGTCGATCACGCCGCAGGCCCGACTGCTGGCCGCCGACCGGGGTATGAAGTGCGTCACCGTCGACTACGACGCGTTACGGGGGCTGGCCCCGGCCAACCCGACCCTGTTCTGAGGGTCCCTACTCCGGAGGCGCCATGACCTCCCCGATCGAGTGTTTCCGTCCCGTCGTCCGGGCCTCGCCGGCGTTGGCCTGACGCCTGGTGACAGTCATCGCTGAGAGCAGCGATCGGTAGTCCGGGTGTCAAACTTCTGGGATTATTCGCCCACTGACGGGCCCCCGCGCGCGGCTCCCGGGCCGGACGGGGACGGCGATAGGAGCTCGGGATGACGGGATTTACCACTGTCGGTGTCGTGGGTCTCGGGACGATGGGCGCGGGGATAGCCGAGGTGCTCGCGCGTGCCGGCATCGAGGTCATCGGGGTCGCGCGGGACGACGCCGCGCTCGCGCGCGCCCGGGAGCGCCTGGCGCACTCGACCGACCGGGCCGTCGACGGCGGCAAGATGACCGCGGCCGAGCGTGACGCGCTGCTGGCCCGGATCCGCACCGGTACGGACCTGTCCGCGCTGGCCGGCTGCCCGTTCGTCATCGAGGCGATCTTCGAGCGGTTCGACGACAAGCGGGACCTGTTCGCCCGGCTCGACCAGCTCTGCCCGCCGGAGACGATCTTCGCCACGAACACGAGCTCCCTGTCGATCACCCAGCTCGCGGCGACCACCGCCCGCCCGTCGCGCGTCGTCGGCATGCACTGGTTCAACCCGGCGCCGGTCATGGGCCTGGTCGAGATCATCAAGACCGTCGTCACCGAGCCGGGGGTGGCGGCCGAGGCCGAGGCCCTGGTCACCCGGGTCGGCAAGACAGCCGTGACCGCGGCCGACCGGGCCGGCTTCATCGCCAACGCGCTGCTGTTCGGCTACCTGAACAACGCCGTGCGGATGTTGGAGGCGCGCTACGCCACCCGCGAGGACATCGACGCGGCCATGCGGCTGGGCACCGGCCACCGGATGGGCCCGCTGGCCCTGCTCGACCTGATCGGGCTGGACTCGGCCTACGAGATCCTCGAGTCGATGTACCGCGACGGCCGCGACCACCTGCACGCCCCGGCGCCGCTGCTCAAGCAGCTGGTCGCGGCCGGGCTGCACGGGCGCAAGACCGGCCGCGGCTTCTACACCTACCGGGACGCCGACTCGCCGGAGATCGTTCCGGACGCGGCGGCCGGCTCGTCCGCCCCGGAAGCCGCCGGGGCCGGGCCCGAGCTCCGGCCGATCGCCGAGATCGGTGTCGTCGGCACCGGGACGATGGCCGGCGGCATCGTGGAGGTCTGCGCGCGCGCCGGCTACCAGGTGGTCTTCCGGGCCCGCGACGAGGAGAAGATCGCCGCTGTCCGCGCCCGCATTGTGAAGTCGCTGGGCCGGGCGGTCGAGAAGGGCCGGCTGTCGGCCGAGGACCGCGACGCCACCCTGGCCCGGGTGCGGGGGACGACCGATCTCGACGACCTGGCCGACGCCGACCTGGTCATCGAGGCGGTCATCGAGAGCCTGGACGTCAAGCGCGAGCTGTTCGCGGCCCTCGACAAGGTGGCCAAGCCGGGCGCGGTGCTGGCCACGACGACCTCGTCGCTGCCGGTCATCGCGTGCGCCACGGCGACCTCGCGGCCGGCCGACGTCGTCGGCATGCACTGGTTCAACCCGGCGCCGGTCATGCGCCTGATCGAGGTGGTGCCGACCGTCCGGACCGCGCCTGAGGTGACCGCGACCGTCACCGCGCTGGCCCGGGCCGTCGGCAAGCACCCGGTCGTGTGCGGGGACCGAGCCGGGTTCATCGTCAACGCGCTGCTGTTCCCCTACCTCAACGACGCCGTCAAGATGATCGCCTCCCACTACGCGACCGTGGAGGATGTCGACAGCGCGATGAAGGTGGGCTGCGCCCACCCGATGGGACCGTTCGAGCTGGCCGACGTGGTCGGTCTCGACGTCACCCTGGCCATCCAGCGGACGCTGTACGAGGAGTTCCGGGAGCCGGGTTACGCGCCGGCGCCGCTGCTTGAGCAGTTGGTCGCGGCCGGTTACCTCGGCCGGAAGACCGGCCGGGGCTTCCACACCTACGGCTGAGCGCCCGCGGCGCAGCGCCCGCGGCGCAGCCGCCGCTCGCGGGCGCCGGGCGCGCGGCTCCCCGCGCCGGGCCGGCCTGTCAAGGCCTCCGCGACGGCCGTCGCCGGGCTCCCGGCGTCGGCGGGCCTACCACTGCCCGATCGGCCTGCTTACGATGGGACGAGCGATCAGGTAGTCGGGTTCGGACAGGTAGTCGGGTTCGGACAGGTAGTCGGGTTCGGACAGGTAGTCGGGTTCGGACAGGGCCGCGGCTTCGGACGGAGCCGTGGGCTCGGGTTGGGCTGGAGGTGGCCGACGTGGCGGACATGCACGCCGCTCGTGTCCTCGGCCGCGAGATGGCGACGTTCGTCCCGGACGTCGTGGCCATGCTGCGCGGCGTGCTGGGCGACCCTCGCCTGCCCCGGTCGGCCAAGGTGCAGGCCGGGGCGGCCCTGGCCTATCTCGTCTCGCCCCGCAACCGCCTGACGAACATCGTCCCCGTCCTCGGTCAGCTCGACGACGTGGCGATCGTCGCGCTCGCGTTCCGGCGGCTGCTGCTGGCGGCCGGTGAGGATCTGCCGCGTGAGCACTGGCGGGGCAGCGACCGGGCCTTCGGCCTCCTGCTGAGCGCGTCGACGGCCCTCGCCTCGCCGCGGGGGACCTTACGGAAGATCCAGCTCGTCCGCGGCTTCGCCGAGGCATCCTCCGGCCGGGCGCGGCGGCGAGAGGAGTCCCGGGTGGTCGACGGAGAGGTCGTCGGTCGGTCCTGACCGACGATTCCCTGGTCACCGTCCCCTGATGCGCCCTTTCGTGATGCACCGTCTCTCGGTGCACCGTCTCTGGATGCGCCGTTCCTGGATGCGCCGTTCCTGGATGCGCCGTCTCTGGATGCGCCGTCTCTGGATGAACGAGTTCTGGACGCCGAATGCCACGCCGTAGGAAGGGCCGGGACGCCCGGGAGCGGATCGCCCCCGCGCCCGCCCGAGGCTCCGGAACGCCGATCCGCCCGATCGGGTTCGACCGGGTCGAGCGGGGCGGTGACGGTACGTACCTGGTTCGGTCGGTGCCGGCGCCGGCGGCCCGCAAGAACTACCGGTGTCCCGGCTGCGAGCAGGCCATCCCGCCGGGCGTCGCGCACATCGTCAGCATTCCGCTGCCCGACGACGGCGGGTTCGACGACGGCACGACGGTGCTCGGTCCGAGCTGGGCTCGATTCTGGGGCTCCGCCGGCTCGCGGGGCCTCGACGGTTGCGACGACTGGGCTGACGAGCGGCGGCACTGGCACACGCCCTGCTGGGGCCGCAGGCACCGACTGCGCCGCGGAAAGCCGTAGCCACCGGCAGGCAGGGTGCCCGCGTCGAAGCGAGCCCCAGCCGGCCAGTGGCCCAACGTGCCAGCCGAGCGTCCCCGGGCGCCGGTGGTTCGGCGAGGGACATGTGCTGGTGGCGCGGCGGTGGTGGGCGGACGCGGATGACCGAGGCTCGGCGGGTGTCCCCGCCTCCCTACCTTGCTGAGCGCGGATACCGCGCTTCCAGCGTCCGTCCACCACCGGTGGTCAGGCGGTCCGGCTGGCACACGGCGCTCCACGGGCGCCGTGCACCGACAGACCTCTCACCGGCGCCGGCGCGAACCGGCGGCCGGCGGGCGCCGCCCCGCGAGGGGCGGCCGGCGCGGCCGGTCAGGCCCGCGCCGCTCCGGCTTTGACGGTCGGGGTGGGCCCGGTGTCGACATTGAGATCCAGCGGCGCCATGGCGGCGGCGAGCCGGTCGCGCAGCTGGCCCAGCTGGCCGGTGACCTGGTCGTACTGACGCTCCAGGTCGGCCAGCCGGCGCTGGGACTCGGCCTCGCGCTCGTCGGCGGTCTTGCGGGCCTCGGTGACGATCCGGTCGGCCTCGGCCCGGGAGGCGTTGATGATGCCCTCCGCCTTCTCCTCGGCCTCGGCGATCACCCGGTCGCGGGTCTGCTGGGCGTCGGCGTGCACGCGGCGCGCCTCCTCCAGCTGGGCGTCGACGTCGCGGGTGCGTTCGGCCCGGACGACGGCGGCCTCTTCCTCGGCCAGCTGGAGGATCTGTGTGATGCGCCCGCCGAACTCCTCCCAGGCTGGCCGGTTGGCCGCCAGGTCGTCACGGACAAGCGCGGCTTCGGTGGCGGCCTCGGCGGCGGCGGCCTCGGCGGCCGCCCGGTGCTGCTCGGCTTCGCGCAACTGCTCGACGAGCCAGTTGACGTGCGCCTTTACCTGGCCGGGGTCGTAGCCGCGACGGACGAGGTCGAACTCCGGAGAGCCGTCACCGCCGTCGGACATTGGCATGAGATCGGTATGCTCGGTCATAGGACACCAGCGTGCCAGATGGCTTTGTCACCGGTGCGTGCGCATCCCTTTAAACCACGGCGCCGGGCGTCGGCGACCACGGCGTGCCCACCGACGCTCACGCAATCCACCATCATCGCCGCCCGCCAACTGGGATGATCGCGGACCGCGCCCGTCCCGCCCGCCCACGCGTTCACCGCGTCGCCTCACCGTCGTTCACCCCGCGCGTTCGCCCATATCCTCTCGGAAACCATGCGCCCTGGTTGTGGCGCCCGGGCGCGCGGCTTCGCCAGGATCGCGCGCCCTTCGGCATGGGGACATCTCGGCCTCCGGGCGCGCGGCTTCGCCAGGATCGCGCGCCCTTCGGCATGGGGACATCTCGGCCTCCGGGCGCGCGGCTTCGCCAGGATCGCGCGCCCTTCGGCATGGGGACATCTCGGCCTCCGGGCGCGCGGCTTCGCCAGGATCGCGCGCCCTTCGGCCGGGCCGGCCGGGCGGCGGTCAGACCGTCAGACGCCGCGGAAGCGGTTGATGGCCGTCTCGTGCTTCGCCCGCGTCTCCCGGTCCCGGATTCCCAGGCCCTCCTCGGGCGCCAGGCAGAGGACGCCGACCTTGCCTTGGTGGACGTTGGTGTGGACGTCCCGGGCGGCCTGCCCGGTCTCGGCCAGCGGGTACACCCGGGACAGGGTCGGGTGGATGAGGCCCTTGGCGATGAGCCGGTTGGCCTCCCACGCCTCCCGGTAGTTCGCGAAATGCGAGCCCACGATGTTCTTGAGGTTCATCCACAGGTACCGGTTGTCATAGGAGTGCATGAATCCACTGGTCGAGGCGCAGGTGACTATCTGCCCGCCCCGGCGGGCCACGTAGACCGACGCCCCGAACGTCTCCCGGCCGGGATGTTCGAAAACGATGTCGGGATCGTCACCCCCGGTCAGCTGGCGGATCTTCTTGCCGAACCGCTGCCATTCCTTGGGATCCTGGTTGTGCTCGTCCTTCCAGAACCGGTATCCCTCGGCCGACCGGTCGATGACGAGATCGGCTCCCATCTCGCGGCACAGCTCGGCCTTGGCCTGCGAGGAGACCACGCACACCGGGATGGCGCCGCCGCGCAGGGCCATCTGGGTCGCGTAGGACCCGAGACCGCCGGAGGCGCCCCAGATAAGAACGACGTCGCCCTGTTTCATGTTCGCGCCGTTGCGCGACACGAGCTGCCGATAGGCGGTGGAGTTCACCAGCCCGGGGCTGGCGGCCTCCTCCCAGCTCAGGTGATCGGGTTTCGGCATGAGCTGGTTGGCCTTGACCAGCGCGAGTTCGGCCAGGCCGCCGAAATTGGTCTCGAAGCCCCAGATTCGCTGCTCGGGGTCGAGCATCGTGTCGTCGTGGCCGTCGGGCCGTTCCAGCTCGACCGACAGGCAGTGGGCCACGACCTCGTCGCCCGGTTTCCAGGCATTTACGCCGGCGCCGGTGCGCAGCACCACGCCGGCCAGGTCGGAGCCGACCACGTGGTAGGGCAGATCATGCCGCTTGGCCAGCGGCGACAGCCGGCCGTAGCGCTCCAGGAAGGCGAAGGTGGACAACGGCTCAAAAATCGACGTCCACACTGTGTTGTAGTTGATGGCGGAGGCCATCACGGCGACGAGAGCCTCGCCCGGCCCCAGCTCCGGTGTCGCCACCTCGTCGAGATGAAGCGACCGGCGAGGATCCTTGTCCCGCGACTCCATACCGGCGAAAATGTCGACCTCGTCCCGGCGGACGACGACGCCTTTGTAGGTGTCGGGCACCGGCAGTGAGGCGAACTCGCCTGAGGAGGTGTCTCCGGCGAGGATCGCCTCCAGAATGTCCTTCACGGTCGACCTCCGGGTCCGGCGAACAACGGGCATGACCAGCGTCGAACACGGGATAACCGGTTAATACCTGACCGTGACTCTGTCGATCGATCTCAGGTCTGTCATCCCGTCGTGTTCCGGCGATACTACCGAGGACCATCGGTGGGGGCGCGGGAATGTGATCCAGCCGGACGGCGGTGGCGGCGCTGGCGCCGGGGCACCGCGATGAGGGTTCGGTCCGACCGGGTTGTCCGACCGGGTTGTCCGACCGGTGGTCCGGGCGATGGTCCGACCGGGTGGGCCGGGCGGGTGGGCCGGGCGGTGGGCCGGGCGGTGGGCCGGGCGGTGGGCCGGGCGGTGGGCCGGGCGGTGGCCGCCCCTTGTGCGAGTCGCGTCACCACGCGGTAGCGCCCGATGTACTACTTCCGCCTCATCCTTCGAGGGGGTGGTCGGTCGGGCACGGAAGCGATAGAACCGTCCTGACAACCCATCGGGGCAGGTGCGCGTCATAAGGGACGTGACCGCGCCCATGACCGTTGCGGAGGGATGGCGGCCCGTGCCTGCGCGGAGCGACGCCGCCCGAAGCGACGTCGCGCGGGACGCGGACGCCGCCCTCACCGCCCTCTACTCGGAGCACTACCGGTCGCTGGTGCGGCTGGCCGCCCTCCTGCTCGACGACACCGGCCTGTGCGAGGAGATAGTCCAGGAGTCCTACATCCGCGTCCACGCGGCCTGGGGCCGCCTGGAGGACCGGGACAAGGCGCTGGCCTACCTCCGCCAGACCGTCGTGAACATGGCCCGCTCGACCCTGCGCCGCCGCCTCGTCGCCCTCAAGCACGCGCCCAAGCCGATGCCCGACGCGGCCAGCGCCGAGGAGGGCGCCTACGCTCACCTCGAACGAGCGGCCGTGGTCAAGGCGCTGCGCGAGCTGCCCCGGCGCCAGCGCGAGGCGGTCGTCCTGCGCTACTACGCCGACCTCACCGAAGCGGACGCGGCCGCCGTCATGGGCTGCAGCATCGGTTCGGTCAAGGCATACACCTCCCGGGGCCTGGCCTCGCTCGGCACGAAGCTCGAGGGCCTGCGATGACCAACACGATCGAACCTGACGAACTGCGCCGGCTGCTGGCTGACGCGGTCGGTGAGATCCGGCCCGACCCCGAGGCCTACCAGCGCATCCGGGACGGCGTCCGGCGCCGCCGCCGACTGCGGGTGCCGGCGCTGGCGGCCGGCGGGGTGGCGCTGGCCGGCGTGGCCGCCCTCACCTACGTCCTGGTGAAACCGGGCGACCCGGCGGGGGAGCCGGGCGCGATCATCCGGCCGCCGATCACCTCCACGGCCGGCGGCCCGTCCGGCGGGGGCGTGTCCGGCCAACCAGGCGGCCCGTCCGGCGGCACCACCTCCAACCACGGGGGTCCGCGTCCGTCCACGGGCACGGGCGGGGGTGATCCGGGCTCGTCCGGTTCGGCCGGCCCGGGCACCGCCGGCCCGTCCGGCGGATCGTCCGGGCCGCACGGCACGGCCCCCGGCGGGAGCACGCCGGGCGGCGGGAATGAGCCCGGAGGACCGTCGGGCTCCACGGGCACTTCCGGCACCGGCGCCTCGCCGAACCCCGGCGCGCCCGGGCAGGCCAGGCCGAATGCCATCCCAGCCGCCGCCGGCGACCTCGACGGCGACGGCCGGACCGACCGGGTCACCGTCGCCGACGGCCGCGTCACGGTTGCCGGGACGCGCTTCGGCACCACCTACGCCGCCGTCAGCGGCGACCCGTCCGGCGCGGCCGCCATCGTGGACGTCAACCGGGACGGCTTCGGCGAGGTCATCGTGGACACGGGCGCCGCGGCCGGCGGCGGGCGCACCTACGCCGTCTACACGCTCACCGTCGACGGCCTGCGCCTGACCACCGGGCTGCCGGGGACCCTGGAGACCGGGATCTCCGGCGGCCGCGGCTACGGCCTGCGCTGCGACAGCGCCGGCGGACGGCTGATCACGGTGGCCGGCACGGCCAGCGGTGGCCAGGACTACTCGGTCACCTCGACCAGCTGGAGACTGGACGGGACGACGTTCACCAGCACCGGCACTACCGCGGCCAGCACCGTCGCGGTGCCCTCGGGTGTCGGGCCGTTCACCGTCACCGACTGTGGCTCGCTGAGCTGAGCCGGCTCGCTGAGCTGAGCCGAGCGGGCCGCCCCGGCCGGCGCCGTCAGCGGCTGGCGGCCTCCACGAGCTCGGTCAGGACGCCGCCCGTCGCCTTCGGGTGCAGGAAGCCGATGTGCGAACCCATCGCCCCGTGTCGCGGCGTCTTGTCCAGGAGCGTGATGCCCCGCTCGCCCAGGGTCGTCAGGGTGCCGGCCACGTCCTCGACCCCGTAGGCCACGTGATGGATGCCCTCGCCCCGCTTGGCCAGGTACTTCCCGATCGGTGAGTCGTCCCGCGTCGGCTCGAGCAGCTGGACGTGGGAGCCGCCGGTCGGACCGTCGTAGACGATGAGCATCGCCTCGTGGACACCCTGCTCCTCGTTGATCTCCTGCGCGACCACGGTGAGCCCGAAGGTCGTCTCGTACCAGGCCTTCGACTTCTCCAGGTCGAACACGGCGATCCCGATGTGGTCGATACGGGTGAACATCCGCTCCTCTTTCCGCCGCCGCCTCGGTCCTGGGACCGCTCCTGGCGGATGCTGTCACACCGCCCCGGCGCTCCGCCCGGATTGCGGCCGGCCACGATGGCCGAGTGAGCTAAGACTCCCGTCAGGCGGCCATGATCGTCAAAGCATCCGCATCAAGATCCCGTTATGGTGAAGTGAGACAACAGGTCGCCGCACAGGGAGGGCCCATGCCTGGTTCCGTTATCGTTGCCGGGGCGCGCACGCCGATCGGCAAGCTGTCCGGCGCCTTCAAGTCCTTCAGCGCGGCTGACCTCGGCGGGTTCGCGATCAGGGCCGCGCTCGCGCGGGCCGGGCTGACCGGCGAGCAGGTCGAGTACGTGATCCTGGGCCAGGTCATCCTGGCCGGCGCCGGGCAGCTCCCGGCCCGCCAGGCGGCGGCCAAGGGTGGCATCCCGATGACCGTGCCCTCGGTGATCGTCAACAAGGTCTGTCTGTCCGGCCTGGACTCGATCGCGCTGGCCGACACCTACATCTCCAGCGGCGAGTTCGACGTCGTCGTGGCCGGCGGCATGGAGTCGATGACGGCCGCGCCGCACCTGCTGCCCAGCCTGCGGGCCGGGGTGAAGTACGGCGACACGACCGTGGTTGACGCGGTGGCCCACGACGCACTCACCTGCGCCTTCGACCAGGTTGCCATGGGCCTGGCCACCGAGCGCAACAACGAGGGCCTCAACATCTCGCGGGCCGAGCAGGACGAGTTCTCCGCCCGCTCGCACCAGCGCGCCGCGGCGGCGATCAAGAACGGCCTGTTCGAGGACGAGATCGTGCCGGTCGAGGTCCCGCAGCGGCGGGGTGACCCGATCGTGATCAAGGACGACGAGGGCGTGCGCGGCGACACCACCGCCGAGGGCCTGGCCAAGCTGCGCCCGGCGTTCAGCAAGGACGGCGCGATCACCGCCGGCTCGTCCTCGCAGATCTCCGACGGCGCCTGCGCCGTGGTCGTCACCAGCCGGGCCAAGGCGGAGGAGCTGGGCCTGCCCATCCTGGCCGAGGTCGGCCACCACGGCTTCGTCGCCGGTCCCGGGACCTCCCTGCAGTCGCAGCCGGCGAACGCGATCGCCAAGGCGCTGGGCAAGGAGGGGCTGGCCCCGTCCGACGTCGACCTGTTCGAGATCAACGAGGCCTTCGCCGCCGTCGGTATCCAGTCCATGCGTGAGCTGGGGATCTCGGCTGACGTGACGAACGTCAACGGCGGGGCGATCGCCCTGGGTCACCCGGTCGGCATGTCCGGCGCCCGGATCGCGCTCACGCTGGCGTACGAACTGCGCCGTCGGGGCGGCGGCATCGGGGCCGCTGGGCTGTGCGGCGGCGGTGGCCAGGGCGACGCCCTGGTCCTGCGCGTCCCCGCCGCCTGAGGCCGGCCGTCGCCGCCGCCGGCCGCCGTCCCGACCGGTCCGGCGCCGATCCCGCCGCCGTGTCCGCGCTCGTCGCGGCCGCCCGCGGCGGCGAGCGCCGGGCCGTCGCCCGCCTGGTCTCGCTGGTCGAGGACGACTCGCCGGCGCTGGCCGGGGTCATGGCGGCGCTCGGCCCGACGGGGCGGACCGCGAGCGTCGTCGGGATCACCGGCTCGCCCGGTGTCGGCAAGTCCACCTCGACGTCCGCGCTGGTCAGCGTGCTGAGGGCCCGGGGGAGCAGGGTCGCCGTCCTCGCGGTCGACCCGTCCTCGCCGTTCACCGGCGGCGCCCTGCTCGGCGACCGGGTCCGGATGACCGAGCATGCCGGGGACCCGGGCGTGTTCATCCGCTCGCTGGCCTCACGCGGGCAGCTGGGCGGGCTGTCGGCGGCCACGCCGCGAGCGGCCCGAGTCCTGGACGCGGTCGGCTTCGACGTGATCATCATCGAGACGGTCGGCGTCGGGCAGGCCGAGGTCGACATCGCGGCGCTGGCCGACACCACCGTGGTCGTGCTGGCGCCCGGCCTGGGCGACGGCATCCAGGCCGCGAAGGCCGGCATCCTGGAGATCGCCGACGTCTTCGTCGTCAACAAGGCCGACCGGCCCGGCGCCCGCGAGACCGCCTCCGAGCTGCGGCGCATGCTCGGGATGGCCGCGCAGGTGGCGGCGGGCGGGGACGGCGGCTGGCGGCCGCCGGTGCTGATGACGGTGTCCAGCCGGTCCGAGGGCCTCGCGGAGCTGGCCGACGCCGTCGCGGAGCATCGCGCGTGGCTGGAGGCGGCGGGCGAGCTGACCCGGCGCCGCCGCCGGCGGGCCGCCGAGGAGATCACCCGCGTCGCGCTGGACACGTTGCGGGCCCGGATGACCGCCGCCCGGCCCGGGGTCGGCCTGGACGCCCTGGCCGAACGGGTCGGCGCCGGCGAGCTCGACCCCTACGCGGCCGCCGCCACCGTCCTGGACCGCCTCGGTGTCGGTTCCGGGGCCGAGGCTGGGGCCGGCTCCGACCGCGCGCGCTGAGCCACACCGGGGGGGGGTCACACCGGAGGGCCCGAGGCCGGTCCCGACCCGCCGCGCTGAGCGTTCCGGACGGGCCCTCCGGCATCCTGTAACGGTGACCGATGCCGTGAATCCGCTGGTAGCCGCGCTGGGCCTGCAAGCCCACCCCGAGGGCGGCTGGTACCGCGAGACCTGGCGCTCCCCAGCCGACGTCGCCACCGCGCGCGGCACCCGGGCGGCGGCGACCGCGATCCTGTTCCTGCTCAATCCGGGGGAGCGCTCGGCCTGGCACCGGGTCCGCTCGGACGAGCTGTGGTTCTGGCAGGGCGGCGGCCCGCTGACCCTCACGCTGGGCGGGGACGGCGCGCGCCCCGGCGCGCCGACCGCCCTGCGTCTCGGCCCGGACCCGGCGGCGGGTGAGCTGGCCCAGGCTCTCGTCCCGGCCGATGCCTGGCAGAGCGCCGAACCGGCCGGCGACACGCACGTCCTGGTCGGCTGCGTCGTCTCGCCCGGCTTCAGCTTCGACGACTTCGAACTCCTGGACGCCCCCGCCCCCGGGGCCTGACCGGCTTGTCCCTAGGTAGAGATGACGATCACACGCCCTCCGGGCCGTAGCCAAGGATCGCTTCCCGTTCGGCCTTGGTCGGCGCGTGTCCGAGCATGCTCTCAGGGATCTGCGGCCAGGCCTCGTCCTTGAGGAAGGCGATCAGCCTGGCCTCGTTCGAGCTGGCTCGAGTTGTCGCGGTGAGTCTCTCCCACCGTTCGCGCAGCGCCAGGTTGATCGCTCGCGTCTTGGTCTCGCCGGTCAGGGCGGCGACTTCGGCCGCCAGACGCTCCGTTTCCTGATCCTTGATGTTCAGAGCCATGGTGTAATTTTCACCCGCTCGGTGTACTTCTACCTGTCATCGGGGCGAGGGAACCGCCAGACCACCTGGTCAGGCCGGGCGCGGCTGGGGGTGCCGGTCGGGGGTTCCGACGGCGGCGGCTGCTCCGCGGGCATCGGGCAGCGCGACGAGCCGGCCGGCGCTGGCCTGGACCAGCACCGCCGCCTCCAGCGGCGCCCGGACCACGTCGACCGCGCCGGCCTGGCGCAGCCGCAGCCGGTCGCGCGGGTCGTCCTCGGTGGCCAGGACGAGCGCCGGCACGCCCTGGGTGTCCGGGTGGCTGGACAGCACGGCCAGCAGGTCGCCCGGCGTCGCGTCGGGCAGGCGAGCGTCCACGATGACCAGCGCGGGTGCCGCCCGCCGGACGGCGTCCATGGCCAGCGCGGCGCGGGGCACCGTGACCGTGTCCGCGCCGAACATCCGCCCCAGCGCGGCTGTGACCATCATCCGGGTCGACGGGTCGCCGCTGACGTGCACGACCCGGGGGACGACACGCCGCCCGCCGTTGCCCTCGGCGGCCGGGCGCTCGAGCGCGACCGTCCGCCGGGCCTCGCCGTCCGCGCCGACGCGGGCCGGCCAGCGGCCGCCGGCCGCCGGCCGCGGGTGGCCGTTCCCGTTGGCCTGGCCCCCGCCGGCCTGGTTCCCGCCCGCGCCCGCCCGGCCGGCCGGATCACCTGGCTCGGCCTGACCGCTCCGCTCGGCCTGACCGCTCCGCTCGGCCTGACCGCTCCGCTCTGCCGGACCGCCCGGGACGCCCCGGCCGTCCGGGACGACGCCACCACCGAACCCGTCGTCGCCGAACCCGTCGTCGTCAAAGCCGTCGTCATCGAACCCGTCGTCGCCGAAGCCGTCGTCGCCGAAGCCGAAGCTGTCGTCGAACCGGGCGTCGATGGCGTCGAGCACCACGGCGAACACGCTGCCGACCCCGTAGCGGCTGGCCGCTGTCAGCACCCCGCCCATCGCCGTGACCAGCGCGTGCGACAGCGCCAGGCCCAGTCCGCTGCCCTCGACCCCGGTCCGCTCGGCCCCCAGCCGGTCGAACGGGCGGAACAGCCGGTTCATCGCCTCGGGTGGCAGCCCGGCCCCGTCGTCCTCGACCTCTATCCGCACCCGCCCGCCGGTCACGGGCACGATCCCGACCCGCACCGATCCGCCCTCGCGCCCGTACTTGAGCGCGTTGCCGACCAGGTTGAGCAGCACCTGCCACAGCCGGCGGCGGTCGGCGTCGGCCACGACCCGGTCGGCCGGGTAGATCACCCGCCGGATGCCGCGGCGCTCGGCCAGCGGCTCGACCAGCTCGACCACGCCCTGCACGATCTCCAGCAGGTCGACCGGGCCCTTGGTGATGTTCCCCTGGCCGGCGCGCAGCCGGGCCAGGTCCTGGACATCCTCGATCAGGGCTTGCATGTGCCGCCCGCCGGTGATGATCCGCTCGACGTCGTCGTGCAACTCCCTCGGCAGCGGCTCCAGCTCGAGCAGCTGCGCGAAGCCGAGCATCGCGTTCAACGGCGTGCGTAGTTCGTGGCCGAGGCGGGCGATGAACTCGTCCTTGGCCCGCGACTCGGCCACGGCGGCGTCCCGGGCCCGCAGCGGCCCGGTGTCGCTGGCCAGGACGATCGCCCCGCCACCGGGGTCCATCCGGACGACGACCTCGTGCGGGACGGTGTTGCCCGCCGCGTCGATCAGGTCGACCGGACCGCGCCACTGACCGGTGCGCCGCAGCAGGTGGGGGACGGCCTCACGCAGCCGCGGCCGGGCCACCGGGTCGACGGCGTCGGCCAGGTCGCCGATGTGCGTGGCGGTGGCCAGCCGATCACCGAGAAAGACCCGCGCGGCGGCCCCCACCTCCACGAGACGCCCCTCGGCGTCCACGATCAGCGCGGGTCCGTCCAGGGCGTCCAGAAGCGTCCGCACCACCACCTAGCGGACACCACCCGACTTCTTCCGGCCAACGGTTATCCAGCCCACGGCGGGAAATGGTAGGGCGTGCCGTCAGCGAGCGTTGTCCCGGGTTTGGCCGCCGGCCCCGGGAGGGCGGTCGCGGCCGCGCGACGCCGCCGACCACTTTACCGAACGTGGTGGAAGCGGCGGGCACGCCCGGGCCCCTCGAGAGCGCGGGCGTGGCATCGTCGGGGCATGTTGGTGGCATTCAGCGTTACCCCGATCGGCCAGGGCGAGGACGTCGGCGGCGCGGTGGCCCGTGCCGTCCGGGTGGTGCGCGCGTCCGGGCTGCCCACCGAGACGAACGCCATGTTCACCCTGGTCGAGGGTGAGTGGGACGAGGTCATGGCGGTCGTCGGCGCGGCCGTGGCCGCCGCCGGCGAGGGCGGCGGCCCGGATGGGGCGGGCGCCCGGGTCAGCCTCGTGCTCAAGGCCGACATCCGCCCGGGGGTAACCGGCGCCCTGCGCTCCAAGGTCGAGACGGTCGAACGCCTGCTCGAGGCCGAGTGACCCGGGCCGACTGACCCGGGCCGAGCGGCCCACTCGCCCTGACCCGGGCCACCCACTCCCGCCCGGGCCCGTCCCACCGTCGGCTCCGCCATCGGTTCCACCGACAGTTCGCCCAGGGCGCGGCCCGCGGTCACCCCAAGGCGTCGGCGCGGTGCGACGATAGGGGTATGTCTCGCAGGTCACCGAATCCCGCGGGCGCGGCCAACCCGCGCCTAGCCGATCCCCGCTTCGCCGGCGCCGTGCGTCTGGACCCCAAGCCCGCGTCCGCGCCCCGCCCGGCCTCCGCCCCGCCTCCCGGCGCTCCCGGCGCTCCCGGCGCCGCCGGAGGGCCCGGCGGCGCGCCAGCCGGGCTCCCGGCCTACACCGGCCCGCTGGTCTTCGACGCGACCGACGAGACGTTCGGCACCGACGTCATCCAGCGTTCGCTCGAGGTCCTCGTCGTCGTCGACCTGTGGGCGACCTGGTGCGGGCCGTGCAAGCAGCTCAGCCCGATCCTGGAGCGGCTCGCGCAGGGCGACGGGGGCCAGTGGGCACTGGCCAAGGTCGACGTGGACGCCAACCCCCGCGTCGCCCAGGCCTTCGCCGTCCAGAGCATCCCGGCCGTCAAGGCCGTCTTCGCCGGCCAGCTGCTGGACGAGTTCACCGGCGCGCAGCCCGAACGGCAGGTCCGGGCCTGGCTCGACCACCTGCTCGAGGGCGTCTCCCGGTCAACCCAGGGCGCGGCCGCCGCCGCGGCGACGGCGGGCGCGGCCCAGGACGCTCTGGAGCGCGGGGATCTCGACGCCGCCGCCGAGGAGTTCCGCAAGCGCCTGGCCGAGGCGCCGGCCGACCCGGAGGCGACGGTGGGCCTGGCCCGGGTGGAGCTGATGCGCCGGGCCGGCTCCCTCGACCCGGCCGATCTGCGCCGCCGGCTGGCCGCGAACCCGAGCGACGTGGCGGCCGCCACGGCCATGGCCGACCTGCTCGTCGTGAACGGCCAGACCGAGGCGGCGCTGGCGAGCCTCGTCGAGCTGGTACGGCGGACCTCTGGCGAGGACCGTGACCGGGCTCGGTCCCACCTGGTCGAGCTGTTCACCGCCCTGGGCGACGAGGATCCGGCCGTCCCGGCCGCCCGCCGCGCCCTGGCCGCCGCGCTGTTCTGAGCCCGGTCTGCCTCCCGGCTGGGGCCGGGCGGGGCCGGGCGGGGCGCCGCTGACCAGCGGCGCCCCGCCCGGCCTCAGCCGGCGTCGGCCTCAGGCGGCGGCGGTGGTGGTGGGCACCTTCGCCGACGGGCTGCCGTCGTCCCCGCCGTCGCCCTGCTCGCGGTTGCGCCGACGGATCGAGGAGAACAGGGCCAGGCCGATGAAGGCCACGCCGATCAGGCCGGTGATGATCTCGGGCACGTCGGTCTCGATGCTGATGGCCAGGATGACGGCCAGCGCGCCGATGGCGTAGTGCGCCCCGTGTTCCAGGTAGACGTACTCCTGCAGGGTGCCCTGCCGGACCAGGAACACGGTCAGTGATCGGATGTACATAGCTCCGATGCCGAGACCGGCGGCGATGATGAAGATGTTCTGGGTGATCGCGAAGGCGCCGACGACGCCGTCGAACGAGAACGAGGCGTCGATCACCTCGAGGTAGACGAACAGGAACAGCGCGGCCTTGCCGACAGCCAGCCGTACGTCCTTGCCGGTGGACCCGGCCTTGCGGGCGGATCCGGCCGCGGCGGCGGTGTCGGCGCCGGGAGTGCTCTCGGTCTCGCTGTCGTCCTCGTCATCCTCACCCAGCCCGCGTTCCTCGAAGAAGTCGCCCAGGCCCCGAACGCCCAGGTAGGTGGCCAGGCCGGCGACGCCGGCCGTCAGGACCTGCTGGGTGTGGTCGCCGGAGAAGGCCATCGCGACGACCAGCAGCGCGACGAGGGCGATGACCACCGGCAGCACCGTGAGCTGGCCGGCCCGCCGCAGCGGCTCCTCGACGCGGCGCAGCCATTGGATCTCACGCTCGGAGTCGAGCATGAAGTCCAGGAAGATCATGAAGAGGAAGATCCCGCCGAAGGCGGCGATCGCCGGGTGGGCGTCGGTGAGTTTCTCGCCGTAGGTGGCGCTGTCGTTCAGCGCGAGGTCGAAGACCCGGACGGGGCTGAGGTGCGCGGTCAGGGAAACCACGACGATGGGGAAGACCAGCCGCATTCCGAACACGGCGATCAGGATTCCCACGGTCAGGAATATGCGCTGCCAGAACTCGCTCATCCGGCGCAGGATGGTCGCGTTGATGACGGCGTTGTCGAATGAGAGGCTGATTTCGAGGACGGCGAGAATAGCGACGAGTGCCGCATCCTCGGCGCCGCCGAGCACGCCGGCCAGGACGACCCCGGCGACGGTGCTGGCGAATGCCCAGCGAAATGTGCGCAAGATCTGCACGGATTGCACCTTCCCGGACCTCGTCGGCGACGGTGGGAGGCCGATTTCATCGGGCGGCTCGAGGTCGGTCCGGAACGTCGAGCGGGTGTGGAGGCCAGAGCGGAATCGGGCCGGGCGTCCTGGGGCACCGGACGGTGTCGGGTCACCGGCGGCCAGGGTCACCGGGCGGATTGGGGTCATCTGGCGGGCTGGGTCACCTCGCGTCCTGGGTCACGGGGCGTCCCGGGCCGCGGGGCGGCGTGGGTCGCGGGGCGGCGTGGGTCGCGGGGCGGCGTGGGTCGCGGGGCGGCTTGCGTCGCCAGCCGGCCTGGTCACAGGCCGGAATCGGGTCAGCGGCGGGTCAGGGTGCGCACATCGGACGGTAGTCGAAAGTCCGCCCGCGCCCGACCCGGGCCGGACCTCCGGCGCCCGGACCGGCGCGGAGCTCTGGTCGCTACGTTCCGAAGCCGAAGTTCGGGACGAAATGCTACTGGTCCGACCTTCCGCTGGCGCAATTCTCGCTGCCTGTCGGCCGGTTGACACGCAGCGGTACATCGGAGTGACGCCGAGGCCGAAGTGGCCGCCGTTGCTCAGGGTGAGCAGGCTGCCCGCCGGAGTGGCGAGATCTTCCGCGCGGCCGAGATGACGAACACCCGCGCCGCGAAGGGCGGCGCGGGTGTTCGGGGAAGCGGATCGGCGCGGGGGCCGCCGGACCCGGTGTCGTCCGGCCACGGGTCGTCCGGCCAGAGGCCGCCGGACCGGGGGCACCGGGATCGCCGGAGCGACCCGGGCTCGCGCTCGATGGCCGCCGCCCGCGTCACCGTCCGGGAGTGGCCGACTCAGACGTTGACGCCGTAGTCGCGGGCGATGCCGGCCAGCCCGGTCGCGTAGCCCTGGCCGATGGCCCGGAACTTCCACTCCGTGCCGTGCCGGTAGACCTCGCCGAAGACCATCGCGGTCTCGGTCGACGCGTCCTCGCTGAGGTCGTAGCGGGCGATCTCCGACTGGTTGGCGTCGTTGACGATCCGGATGAAGGCGTTGCGGACCTGGCCGAAGCTCTGCTGGCGGTTGTCCGCGTCATAGATCGACACCGGGAACACGATCTTGTCGATCTCGGCCGGCAGGGTGTTCAGGGCGATCTTGACCTGCTCGTCGTCGCCCTCGCCCTCACCGGTGAGGTTGTCGCCCTGGTGGACGATCGAGCCGTCGGGGCTCTTGAGGTTGTTGAAGAAGACGAAGTACTGGTCGGAGACGACCTTGCCGTCGGTGCGGCAGGCGATCGCACTGGCGTCGAGGTCGAAGTCGGCGCCGGTCGTCGTGCGGACGTCCCAGCCGAGACCCACGATGATGTTCGCCAGGCCGGGTGCCTCCTTGGTCAGCGACACGTTGCCGCCCTTGCTGAGACTGACTCCCATTTCTTCCTCCCGCGGGCAGTTGACGCTTTCGGGCTTCGTTTCACCGGCGCGCCGCCTCCGTCGCCGGTGACCGCGCGCAGACTACTTGATCCGATCACGCTCGCGGAGCGGTAGCGCCCCGGGCGCGCTGGCCCGTTTCGTGCGCTCGAACGCGAGGCCCGGAACGCGGTGCCCGGTCCGTCGCGCTCGGAACGTGATGCTCGGAACGTGATCGGTGTACCCGCTCCTACCGCGCACGACGAACGGGCGCCGCGGCGGGTTCCCGGGGCGGCGCGCCAGGTGAGGACTCGCGGGCGCGTGACATCGGGACGTCGGCACGGCGACAGGAATGTGACATCGCCACCGCCGTCACCCGGCCGACATCGCTCCTGGCCGACGCCGCCCCCGCCCGGCCGCCCCAACCGGCCGCCCCAACCGGCCGCCCCAACCGGCCGACAGGCAGCCCGGCCCGCCCGGCCGCCGCCGGGCGGCCCCGGCCACCCCGCCCGGCCAGTCGGGAGTCTCGGCTCACCGGGCCCGGCCCGGTGAGCCGGTCGTGACGGAATCAGCCCCCTCCCGACGGGTGGTCACCCCGCCCCCGGACGAAGCAGCTCCGGATGGTATGTAGATGCGCGTGAGGGTCGGGCGTACGTGGGTATCCCGAACCTAGCGGGCGCGGCGGGCGGGATGGGACCCAATCCCAACGCCGCCCCCCTGCCCGGCCATGGCCGCCCCAGGCGGCGGGTCGGGCGGCCCGAACAGTCCGCCAGCGGCGCCTCGCCGCCACCTACGTCAGCCCACCTGGTGGTCTCATGCAGTTCACGTTGAGGTGTCGCCATTCGCCATCGGATAGGCGGAAAATGGGACCGTGGTTCGCCTGGATAGGGTCGCGATGATGATCGGACGTACCGTAGGTCGGATTGTGATCTCAGATATCACCCCGACCGTCTCTTGTGGGCAGTGGCCGTCGCGCGCTGTCGTCGGTGAGGCCGTCACTGTGGGCGCGACGGTATTCCGCGAAGGTCACGATCTTGTCGGCGCGAACGTGGCGCTGTCGGGGCCGGACGGTCGCGCGGCACCGTTTGTCGGCATGCGCCCGCTCGGGCAGGGCTCGGACCGCTTCGAAGCGGACCTGACCGTCGACGCCGAGGGATTGTGGGGTTACCGGATCGAGGCCTGGTCCGATCCGGTCGCCACCTGGCGGCACGCCGTGGAGGTGAAGGTCGCCGCCGGCCAGGGCGTGGATGAGCTCGGCGTCGACTTTGAGGACGGCGCCCGGCTGCTCATCCGGGCGGCGGCCGAGGTCCCGGCGGCGGCGCGTTCCGATCTCTACCGAGCGGCCTATGCGCTGCGTGACGACTCAATCACGGACCCGCATGCGCGGATCGCGGCGGCCACCGCTCCGGCGCTGGTCGCCGTCCTGACCGCGCACCCGCTGCGCGAGCTGCTCACCCGCTCGCCGATGTATCAGATCTGGGTCGACCGCCCCCGCGCGCTCTTCAGCAGCTGGTACGAGATGTTCCCGCGCTCCGAGGGCGCCGAGCTCGACCCGCCGCGCTCGGGCACCTTCGCCACCGCCGCCCAGCGGCTGCCGGCGATCTCCGCCATGGGCTTCGACGTCGTCTACCTGCCCCCGATCCATCCCATCGGCGAGGTCCACCGCAAGGGCCCGAACAACACGCTGGTCGCCGGGCCCGACGACCCCGGCTCGCCGTGGGCCATCGGCAGCGAGGCCGGCGGGCACGACGCCGTTCACCCCGACCTCGGCACCATCGACGACTTCGACGAGTTCGTGGGGAAGGCCCGGGCGGTCGGCCTGGAGGTCGCGCTCGACCTGGCGCTGCAGTGCGCGCCCGACCACCCGTGGGCCAAGAGCCACCCCGAGTGGTTCACCGTGCGCAGCGACGGCTCGATCGCCTACGCCGAGAACCCGCCGAAGAAGTACCAGGATATCTACCCGCTGAACTTCGACGGCGACCCGGCCGGCCTTTACCACGAGGTGCTGCGGGTCGTGAAGCACTGGGTCGACCACGGCGTGCGCATCTTCCGGGTCGACAACCCGCACACCAAGCCGGTCGAGTTCTGGGAGTGGCTGATCGCCGAGGTGAAGGCGACCGACCCGGACGTGCTGTTCCTGTCCGAGGCCTTCACCCGGCCGCCGATGATGGCCACCCTGGCCAAGGTCGGCTTCACCCAGTCCTACACGTACTTCACCTGGCGTAACACCAAGTGGGAGCTGGAGACCTACGGCCGGGAGCTCATCGAGACCGCGCACTTCATGCGGCCGAACTTCTTCGTCAACACGCCGGACATCCTGCCCGGATATCTCGTCGACGGTGGACCGGCCGCCTTCAAGGTGCGGGCCGTCGTGGCCGCGATGATGTCGCCGTCCTGGGGCGTTTACGCCGGGTACGAACTGTTCGAGAACGTTCCGATGCGCCCGGGCAGTGAGGAGTACTTCAACTCCGAGAAGTACACCTACCGCCCCCGGGACTGGGCGGCCGCCGAGCGCGAGGGACGCTCGCTCGCGCCGTACCTGTCCACCCTGAACCGGATCAGGAAGAACCATCCGGCCCTGCACTGGCTGCGCAACCTGCGGTTCCACCACGCCGACGGCGACGAGATCATGGTCATGTCGAAGCGGTACGGCGAGGGTCGGGACGCCGACGTCGTGCTGGTCGTGGTGAACCTCGACCCACGCAACGCGCGGGAGACCACAGTGCGCCTCGACCTGCCCGCCCTGGGAATGGACTGGGGCGAGACCTTCGACGTACATGACGAGATCAGCGGGGCGAACTACCAGTGGGGTCACGAGAACTACGTGCGGCTGGATCCGGCGATCGAGCCGGCGCACATCTTCACGGTCCGGCCACGGGCATGACACCGGACGGACCGGGCGAGCCCGCCGGGTCCGACGGCACCGGGCACGGCCCGGTGGGGGACCGCGCGGGCGACCGTCCGGGCGATGTGGTGGGGGACATGGTCGACGCCGCCGGGCCCGTCGGCGGCGTGGCGGGCGTCCCGCCCGGGACGCCCCCCTTCGCGGACGGGAGCCCGCCGGACGACGCGGCGGAGATGATCGCCCAGCAGCCCGCGACCGGCCCGCCCGACCCGGCCGCCGGAGAGGGGTCCCGTGATCCCCTCTGGTACAAGCGCGCGGTCTTCTACGAGGTGCTCATCCGCGGTTTCAAGGACTCCAACGGCGACGGCACCGGCGACCTGCGCGGCCTGACCGAGAAGCTGGACTACCTGCAGTGGCTTGGTGTTGACTGCCTGTGGCTGTTGCCGATCTACTCGTCGCCGCTGCGCGACGGCGGCTACGACATCAGCGACTACTTCGAGATCCTGCCGGACTTCGGCGACCTCGGTGACTTCGTCACGCTGGTCGACGAGGCCCACCGGCGGGGGCTGCGGATCATCGCCGACCTCGTCATGAACCACACCTCCGACGCCCACCCCTGGTTCCAGGCCTCCCGCTCCGACCCCGACGGCCCCTACGGCGACTTCTACGTCTGGTCCGACACCGACGACAAGTACCCGGACGCGCGGATCATCTTCGTCGACACGGAGAAGTCGAACTGGACCTGGGACCCGGTGCGCGGCCAGTACTACTGGCACCGGTTCTTCTCCCACCAGCCGGACCTGAACTACGACAACCCCGACGTCCAGGAGGCGATGCTCGAGGTTCTGCGGTTCTGGCTGGACCTCGGTCTCGACGGTTTCCGCCTCGACGCCGTCCCGTACCTCTACGTTCGCGAGGGAACGAACGGCGAGAACCTGCCCGAGACCCACGAGTACCTCAAACGGGTCCGCAAGGAAATCGACTCGAAATACGCCGACCGGGTCATGCTGGCCGAGGCGAACCAGTGGCCGTCCGACGTGGTCGAGTACTTCGGCAGCGACGACGAGTGCCATATGGCGTTCCACTTCCCGCTGATGCCCCGCATCTTCATGGCGGTCCGGCGCGAGTCGCGCTACCCGATCTCGGAGATCCTGGCCCAGACCCCGGAGATCCCCACCAACTGCCAGTGGGGAATCTTTCTGCGCAACCACGACGAGCTCACCCTGGAAATGGTGACCGACGAGGAGCGCGACTACATGTACGCGGAGTATGCCGCGGACCCCCGGATGAAGGCCAACATCGGGATCCGCCGCCGGCTCGCCCCGCTGCTGGACAACAGCCGCGACCAGATGGAACTGTTCACCGCGCTGCTGCTGTCGTTACCGGGCTCGCCCGTCCTGTACTACGGCGACGAGATCGGCATGGGCGACAACATCTACCTGGGCGACCGGGACGGTGTGCGCACCCCGATGCAGTGGTCGCCCGACCGCAACGCCGGTTTCTCGACCGGCGATCCGGCCCGGCTCTACCTGCCGCCCATCATGGACCCCGTCTACGGTTACCAGGCCCTCAACGTCGAGGCGGAGCAGCGCACGTCCACCTCCTTCCTGTCCTGGACCCGCCGGATGATCGAGGTGCGCAAACGTCACCCCGTCTTCGGCCTGGGGACCTACGAGGAGCTGGCCGCATCCAACCCGTCGGTCTTCGCCTACGTGCGCGAGTTCGGCGACGACCGCGTCCTGTGCGTGGCCAACCTGTCCCGCTTCGCCCAACCGGTAGAGCTGGACCTGCGGCGGTTCGCGAGAATGGTCCCGGTCGAGCTGGTCGGCGGGGTTCACTTTCCCCCGGTCGGGGAACTGCCTTACCTGCTGACGCTGCCCGGACACGGGCACTACTGGTTCTCGCTGACCCGGAGATCCGACTTCGCCGCGTAAGCGGCGCGGCGCCGGGCGCCACCGTCGCGCCGCGCCCGGGGGAGAAACCCGGGCGCGGCCAGCCGCAAACGTGAGCGTCTGCCCGTCTTCTGCCCTTACGATCAGCGCGGACGTCGACGACGACGCCGGGGAGGTCAGCCGTGGAATCGCCTGCCGTTGAATCTCGGGGCGGCCAGCTCGTCGGGCTCCTGGCCGAGTGGGTGCCCCGGCAACGCTGGTTCGCCGGCAAGGGCCGCCACCTCGACGGGCTTGAGATCGTGGCGCGCACGGCCCTGTCCGACTGGTTCCAGCACCTGATCGTGCGCGTCCACTACGCCGACGGGGGCCTGGGCGACGTCTACCAGGTCCCGGTGATCGTCCGCCCGGATGCGCCGTTCGGCCACGAAGGGTTCCTGATCGGGCGCCTCGGCGCGGACCTGGTCTACGACGGCCTGCACGACCCGGACGGCAGCGCCACCCTGCTGCACTTCCTCCGCGAGGGCCGCACCCAGGAGGACCTGTCCGGAGCGAGCTGGGACGAGCTGGCCGACTACCCGGCCCACGCCGTCGGCGCCGAGCAGTCCAACACCTCGATCGTCTACGGCGAGTCCTACATCATGAAGGTCTTCCGCCGCCTGTGGCCGGGCATCAACCCGGACGTCGAGATCACCCGGGCGCTGGCCGAGGCCGGCAGCACCCACGTCGCCCGCCCGCTGGCCCAGCTCTCCGGGACGCTCGAGGGCGAGCCGACGACGCTGGCGTTCATGCAGGAGTTCCTGCGCAGCGGCACCGAGGGCTGGCGGCTGGCCCAGGCCAGCGTGCGCGACCTCTACGCCGAGGCCGACCTGCACGCGGACGAGGTCGGCGGCGACTTCTCCGCCGAGTCCGAACGCCTCGGCGTGGCCACGGCCGAGGTCCACCAGAGCCTGGCCGACGCGCTGCCCACCGCCGCCGCCGCCGCGGACTACTGGCGGTCCGAGGCCGCCGCCATGCAGGCCCGGCTCGACCTCGCCCTCAAGACCGTCGACGAGCTCAGCCCGCACGAGGCCGGCCTGCGCGCCCTGTTCGACGCCCTGGCCGACCGGACGGCGCCGCTGGGGCTGCAGCGTGTCCACGGCGACTACCACCTGGGCCAGGTGCTGCGGGTGGAGAGCGGCTGGGTTCTGTTCGACTTCGAGGGTGAGCCGGCCCGCCCGGTCGCCGAGCGCACCGTGCTCGCGCCCGCGCTGCGGGACGTCGCCGGCATGCTGCGCTCGTTCGACTACGCCGCCCAGTCGATGCTGATGGACCGGGACGACGGCGCGGCGCTGGCCTACCGGGCCCGGGAGTGGGCCGACCGCAACCGGGACGCGTTCCTGGCCGGGTACGCGGCCGCGGCCGGCCGCGAGGTGGCGGCCGACGTCGACGTCCTGCGGGCCCTGGAAGCCGACAAGGCCGTCTACGAGGTCCTCTACGAGGCCCGCCACCGGCCGTCCTGGCTGCCCATCCCGCTGGCCGCGCTCGAGTCCCTGATCAGCCGCTGACCGGCGCCCCGCAGGCGCAAGCGCACCGCCGTCGCAATCGGAAACCACCCGCCGGAAATCGGATTGAGGACGACCCCGGCGAGCACACCTATCCGTGCAGGTGCCCGTTATGCCAGCCTGCCGCCCTCCGCGACCGGGGGCTCCGCCCATTCTCCCGACCGGGCGGGTGGCCGCCCAGCAAGCCGGCGCGAAGCGGACCGGCCTGGCGATCGGGCGCGAGTCGTGATGGACGAGGATGGAACTGTGGCGACGACACACGAGCCGGACCGCGCCCGCGGTGCCGGCACGACGCTGGCCGAACACGACGCATCCGGACATGACCCATACGAGCGGGACGCACCCCGGCAGGGCGGGCACGAGCAGAGCGCGCACGAGCAGGTCGCGCACCCGGAACCCGAACCCGCGCTGCGCCCCGCCACCGAGGACCTGGCCCGCCTGGTCGGCGGGTCCCACCCCTCGCCCCACGACATCCTGGGCGCCCACTCCGCCGGCCGGGCCACGGTCATCCGCGCGCTGCGTCCCGACGCGACGGCCGTGACCGTCCTGGTCGACGGCCAGCGCCACCCCTGCTCCCGCCTGCACGACGGCGGCGTCTTCGGCGTCGTCATCCCCACCGTGCCCGCGCCGGACTACCGCTTCGAGGTCGCCTACGGCCAGGACGTCCACGTCGTCGACGACCCCTACCGCTACCTGCCCACGCTGGGCGAGCTCGACCGCCACCTGGTCTCCGAGGGCCGCCACGAGCAGCTGTGGGAGGTGCTCGGCGCGCACGTCCGCCGCTACGAGCACGGGGCGGCGACGGTCACCGGCGTCAGCTTCGCGGTGTGGGCGCCGAACGCGCGCGGCATCCGGGTCGTCGGCGACTTCAACTTCTGGGACGGCCGGGCCTACCCGATGCGCTCGCTGGGCCACTCCGGGGTCTGGGAGCTGTTCGTCCCCGGCATCGGGACCGGCGTCCGCTACAAGTACGAGATCCTCGGCTTCGACAGCGTCTGGCGGCAGAAGGCCGACCCGATGGCGGCCCACACCGAGCACCCGCCGGCCACTGCCAGCGTCGTGTTCTCCTCGTCCTACGAGTGGAAGGACGACGACTGGCTGGCCCGGCGGGCCGCGACCGAGGCGCACGCCGCCCCCATGTCGGTCTACGAGGTCCACCTCGGCTCGTGGCGGGCCGGGCTGTCCTACCGCGACCTGGCCCGCGAGCTGGTCGACTACGTCAGCTCAGCCGGGTTCACCCACGTCGAGTTCATGCCGGTGGCCGAGCACCCGTTCGGCGGTTCCTGGGGCTACCAGGTCTCCGCCTACTACGCGCCGACGTCGCGCTTCGGCGACCCGGACGACTTCCGTTTCCTGATCGACGCCCTGCACCAGGCCGGCATCGGCGTGATCGTCGACTGGGTGCCGGCGCACTTCCCGCGCGACGCCTGGGCCCTGGGCCGCTTCGACGGGACACCCCTGTACGAGCACCCCGACCCCCGCCGGGGCGAGCAGCCGGACTGGGGCACCTACGTCTTCGACTTCGGCCGGCGCGAGGTCCGCAACTTCCTGGTCGCCAACGCCGTGTACTGGTGCGAGCAGTTCCACATCGACGGCCTGCGGGTCGACGCCGTCGCCTCGATGCTCTACCTGGACTACTCGCGCCCGGACGGGGAGTGGCTGCCCAACGTCCACGGCGGCCGGGAGAACCTGGACGCGGTCTCGCTGCTCCAGGAGGTCAACGCGACGGTCTACCGGCGCGTCCCCGGCGCCATGATGATCGCCGAGGAGTCGACGGCCTGGCCGGGCGTCACCCGCCCGACCCACCTGGGCGGCCTGGGCTTCGGCTTCAAGTGGAACATGGGCTGGATGCACGACACCCTCGACTACCTGTCGAAGGAGCCGATCTACCGGACCTACCACCACCACCAGATGACGTTCTCGATGGTGTACGCCTACTCCGAGAACTACGTCCTGCCGCTCAGCCACGACGAGGTCGTGCACGGCAAGGGCTCCCTGGTCGCGAAGATGCCGGGCGACCGCTGGCAGAAATACGCCAACCTGCGGGCGCTCTACGCCTACATGTGGGCCCACCCGGGCAAGCAGCTGCTGTTCATGGGCTCGGAGTTCGGCCAGGAGACCGAGTGGTCCGAGGCCCGCTCGCTGGACTGGCACACCCTGGCCACGGCGGAGGGCGGCGGCGTCGCCCGGCTGGTGCGCGACCTCAACGGCGCCTACCGGGACACCCCGGCCCTGTGGGAGCGGGACAGCTCCCCGGAGGGCTTCGGCTGGATCGACGCCAACGACGCCGACGGGAACGTGTTCTCGTTCCTGCGCTGGGCCGGCGACGGCGCGCCCAGGCGGCCGGGGGCCGTGCTGGCCTGCGTGGCCAACTTCGCCGGCGTCCCCCGCCATGACTACCAGCTCGGCCTGCCCTTCGCCGGGCGCTGGCGGGAGGTCGTCAACACCGACGCCGGCGTGTACGCGGGCAGCGGCGTGGGCAACCTGGGCTCGGTGACAGCCGAGCCGGTCGCCCACCACGGCCTGGCCGCCTCGGCCCGGATGGTGCTGCCCCCACTGGCCACCCTGTGGCTGGTGTACGACGCTGGCTGAACCTCGACTGGCTGAACTTCGCGGCCGGCTGAACAGGGGTGGCCTGGGCCGTCGGGCCTGGTCAGACACGGTCGCCGACGGGCGACGGGGGGTGAGGTGTCGGATATCGGCCGGGGGGAGCCCGGACAGGCCCTCGGCCGTTCTCTAAGCTGACCACTGACCGCGAGGCGGCGGGCTTCCGGCCCAGCCGACCGCTTCTCCCGGATAGCCAGGTGTACACGATGGAGATCGACTACTCGAAGAACTCCCCGCAACCGGGGAGCGGCGGCGCGGGTGTCTCGCTGAGCAAAGTCACCCTGACCAAGGCGAACCGGACGGTTTCGCTGAGCAAGCAGGGCGGCGGCGGGCAGCTGTCGGTCAACCTGAACTGGAACGCCCGGCCGGCCGGCGCGGGCGGGGGCGGGGGCGGCTTCCTCAAGCGGCTGCGCGACGCGGCGGCCGGGGGCGGCGGGATCGATCTCGACCTGGCCTGCCTGTACGAGCTGGCCGACGGCCAGGCCGGCGCGGTGCAGGCCCTGGGCGACTCGTTCGGCTCGCTGGAGGCGCCACCCTACGTCCGGCTCGACGCCGACGACCGGACCGGCGCCGCGGCCGGCGGCGAGAACCTGCACGTCAACCTGCGCCACATCCACGACATCCGGCGCCTGCTGATCTTCGCCTTCATCTATTCGGGCGTGCCGGCCTGGGACCAGGCCGACGCCGTCGTCACCCTCACCCCGGCCAGCGGCGCGCCGATCGAGGTCCGGCTGGACGAGCACGCCGGCGGGGCGCCGATGTGCGCGATCGCGCTGCTCACCAACGACGGCGGCAACGACTTCACCGTCAGCCGCGAGGTCCGCTACGTCGGCGGCCATCGGGAGCTCGACGCGGCCTACGGCTGGGGCCTCCAGTGGACCGCCGGTCGCAAGTGAGGCGGCCGGGAGACCACGGATGAGCCGACCGAACCCGCCCGGCGCCGACGAGGGCGAGGGCGAGGGCGAGCGGCTCGCGATGTTCCGGGCGCGCATGCTCAGGACGAAGGGCGACTGGCCAGCCGGCGTCCTGGGAGCGACCGGCACCGCGTGGCCGGACGCGGCGCGGCGGGACGGGCCAGCCAGCGACCGGCCAGCCAGCGACCGGCCAGCCAGCGACCGGCCAGCCAGCGACCGGCCAGCAAACGACGGGCCGCGGCCCGACGACGAGCTGGGCCGGGGCCGCGCGGCCCCGGCTGGGCCCGCCGCGCTCGGCCGGGCCCAGCCCGAGGCCGGGCCCGCCTCCCGCCCAGCCGACTCCCGCCCAGCCGACTCCCGCCCAGCCGGGTCCCCGCCCGAGGATTCGCGGCTCGGCGCGTCCCGCTCGGCCGAGTCGCGCCCGGCCGAGCGCGACTCTGACGGGCCGCGGTCTGACGGGCCGCGGTCTGACGGGCCGCGGTCTGACGGGCCAGGGCCAGATGGACCGCGCTCGACGGGTCGGTCACTCGACATCGGTCCGGGCGAGGCGGCGCCGCGCCCGGACCGGGTGCTTATCCCCGAGGAGGCCGAGGCCGGGGAGCGCTGGGTCGAGGGCGTCGACCGCAAGCTGGCCGAGCTGGTGCGCCTGCGCCAGCACGACGTCGAGCTCGTCGACCGCCTGCACGCTGAGAACTCCCGGCTGCGCCAGGGCGAGCTGGCCGAGGCGATGGCGCCGCTGCTGCGCGGGCTGATGCGCCTGCACGACCAGATGGCCGCCATCGGTGACGACGACGGGCAGGGGTCCGTCGACATCCTGCGCGGCCAGTTGCTGCAGGTTCTGGACGTGGCCGCCGACGTCCGCCCCTACACGGCCGTGCCCGGGACCCCGTTCGACCCGTCCCGGCACACGGGCATCCGCCGAATCCGGACCGACGACGCCGAGCGGGACAGGACGATCGCCCGGACGATCAAGCCCGGCTTCGTGCGCGGTGAGCTGACTGTCGTGCGTCCGGCCGAGGTCGAGGTGTACCGGCTCCGCTGACCAGCGCGGGACCGTCCGGGGCGAGGGCCTGGTCCGTCCCGAGGCGACGGAATGGCGCCCCTGCGAGCCACCCCCTCGCGGGGGGTCAGGCGCGCAGGGGACAATCGTCGAACGCGACGATGAACCGAGACGTACGCCACGAGCCGCGCGGGCAGGCAGCTGCCCGGGTCGGCGGGTCCGCCGGACACCTGTCGCGACACCTGTCAAGGGTGCCGCGCCGGACCGGGCACCAGAGGGCCACGCCACCAGTGGGGACTCGAGCGGCGGTTCGGGTGACAATGAGACGCGACGCCCGATCGGGCCGGCCAGCCCCGGCGGCGTTGCCGCCCCGGCCGGCTGGGCGGTCGATCTGGCTCGCGGAAGGGATGTCCATGGCGCGCACGAAGGTGTTCGGGATCGATCTCGGCACGACGTACTCCTGCGTGGCGCAGGTCGACGAGTACGGCCGGCCCGACGTGATCAGGAACATCGAGTCCCAGCCGACGACGCCCTCGGTCGTCCTGTTCGACTCCTCGGGCGCCGAGGTGGACGAGGGCGGCGCGGTGACCTTCGTGGTCGGCGCCCAGGCCAAGCGGCAGGCCCGCATCCGCCCGGACGACGTGGCCAGCCTGGTCAAGCGGCACATGGGCGAGGCCGACTGGCGCTTCGTGGCCCACGGCCAGGAGTACAGCGCCCCCGCGGTGTCCAGCCTGATCCTCAAGGCGCTGGCGGCCGACGCCGCCCGCACGACCGGCGCCGTGGTGCGGGACGTCGTCATCACCGTCCCGGCCTACTTCGGTGACGAGGAGCGCAAGGCGACCAAGCTCGCCGGCGAGCTGGCCGGGCTCACCGTCGTCGACATCATCAACGAGCCGACTGCCGCCGCCTTCGCCTACGGTTTCGCCCAGGACGGCGCCCAGGAGTCCACCGTCCTCGTCTACGACCTCGGCGGCGGGACGTTCGACGTCACCGTCATCAAGATCGCCCGAGGGGCCATCACCGTCGTGGCCACCGCCGGCGACCACGAGCTCGGCGGGGCCGACTGGGACGCCGAGCTCGTCCGCTACCTGGCCGAGAAGTTCACCGAGGACCAGCCGGACGCGGGCGACCCGCTCGACGACGTGTACGACGAGCAGGAGCTGCTGATCGCGGCCGAGGACGCCAAGCTGGCCCTGTCCGGCCGCGACAGCGTGGACGTCCTGGTGGTCCACGCCGGCAGGCGCAGCGGCGTCACCGTCACCCGGGCCATCTTCGAGGAGATCACCCGCCCGCTGCTGCAGCGCACGCTCGACCTGACGGCGTCCGTCCTGGCCGAGGCCGCCCGCCGGGGGGTCAACTCAGTCGACACCTGCCTGCTGGTCGGCGGCATGAGCAAGACGCCGGCGGTCGCGGCCCGGCTGGCCGAGACGTTCGGCCTGGCCCCGAAGCTGCTCGACCCCGATCTGGCCGTGGCCAAGGGCGCGGCGGTCTACGGGCAGAAGAAGGAGCTCGAGCGCCACGTCCTCGACGACCTCGTCGCCCAGGGCAAGCTCGCCGAAGGGGCCGGGCTCGACGCCGCCGACAGCGAGGACCTGGACAAGGCGCTGGCCGGCGCGGCCGGCGACTACGGCCTGGCGACCGGGGCGGTGGCCGACCTGGTCCGGACCCGGATGACCAACGTGACCTCGCGCGGGTTCGGGATCTTCGCCGAGGACCGGGGCAAGCCGGTGGCGGCCTTCCTGGCCCACCAGAACGACGCCCTGCCGATCCAGGTCTCGCGGACGTTCTACACGATCTCCGACGACCAGGCCAAGGTCGACATCCGGGTCTTCGAGCAGGGCAGCGCGGCCGAGTCCACCGCGCTGGGCGACAACAAGGTGATCGTGGAGGGGGCGATCGCCGGCATCAAGCCGGGCCATCCCCGGGGGACGCGGGTCGACGTCACGTTCTCGATGCGGACCGACCAGACGATCGAGGTCACCGCCACCCACCCCGGCACGACCGACCCGCTGGTCCTGACGGTCAGCGCCGGTGTCGGCAGTGACGCGATGCGCGACGCGGAGCGGGCCAAGGTCAACCTCCTCAAGCAGCGGACGTAGGGTGCGCCCGGCCGGGGCGGTACGGGGCAGTCACGACGGAACGGGGGAACGGACCAGGGAGGCAGGACGGCGGAGGCAGGGTGTGCTACCGGACCAGGCGCGACCCGACCGGGCGCCGGTAGCCCGGGCGACGGTAGCCCGGACGCCGATGGTCTGAAACCTGGTGGTCTGAAACCTGGTGGTCCGAAACACGTGAGACCGGAATAAGTCCCGCTCAAGGAAGGTGACGGCAGTGAGCGCGGGGTTCGACGGGAGCGGCTACCGCCAGCGGGTGCTGGCGGATCTGCGACGGCGCTCTCCGCTCGAGCTCGACGACCCGTTCCTCGTCGCCGACCTCGACCCGGCCCAGCCCGGCGGCGACGCCGAGGTGCGGGCGCAGATCCAGCGGGTGCTGGCCTTCCTGCAGCGCGAACGGAACTCGGCCAAGTACGCCTCGCTGGCCGCGACGCTGATCCGCCGGCGCTCGGAGTGGGAGGGGCCGCTGCTCGACCCGGCCCGGCGCGAGCAGGCCCGGTCCCGGGTGCTGGCCGCCCGGCGCAGCGGCGACGCGGAACGGCTGGCCAAGGCGGCCCGTAACCTGGCGACGGTCCGGGAGCGCTTCGCCGGCATCCCGCGCTCGCGGGTGGCCGGCCTGCGCCGCCTGGCCGTGGCCGACGGCCTGACCGCCGAGCAGTTCGACGTCCTGCTGGCCCGCGAGCGGATCATCGAGGACGGTGTGGACGGCGGCGTCGAGCCGCTGGCCGCCGCGCCCCGCCGGCAGATCCGTGAGCGCCTCGCCGAGCTGCGCCAGCTGCGCGGCGGCGACCGCGTCGGCACGGCCTCACTGTGGGCCCTGCTGGGGCTCCCGGCGAACGCCGAGCCGGCCCGGGTCCGGGCCGCGCACGCGACCCTGACCGAGACGAACCAGCGCCGCGGCCACGACCGCGAGATGACGGTCACCGCCGACCTGCTGGCCCATGTCCGGGCCCGGCTCATCGAGGGACAGCCGGCCGCCTACACCGCCGGGCTCATCGCCGACGCCCGCGACGAGATCCGGCCCCGGGTCGAGGAGCACGTCGTCCTGGACGGCGAGCTCAACCCGGTCGCCTGCGAGAGCCTGATCCGCGACCTGCTAGGCGCCGGCAGCGGACTGTCGACCGCGCAGGCCAAGGCAATCGTGCTCGACATCGCCCGTGACCTCGGCGCGCCGGTCACCATCGGTGCCCCGGTCGACTATGTGGTCTGCCCGTCCTGCGGGCGACCCGAGCCGGCCGACGGCGCGCCGGTCTGCCGCTACTGCGACACCGACCTGTACACGCCCTGCCCGTCCTGCGGCCGGCGGACCGAGGCGGCCGCCGTCGTCTGCCGACACTGCGGCAACAGCATGCGCCAGGCCCGCGCGGCGGCCGAAGCGCTGGCCGAGATCAGGCGGGCGCTGGAAAGCGGGCGCCCCCGGCACGCGTCCGAGGTCCTGGCGGCCGCCCGCCCCCTGCTGATCGCCACCGGCGGGCCGATCGCCGTCCAGGCCCGGGCCCAGGCGGCGCGGGTGCACGCCTCGCTCGGCGCGGCCGCCGCCGGCTGGCGGGCCCTGGTCGAGGACCGCAACGCCCGCCGGGAGGACGCGGCGGCCGACGGCGCGCGCTGGCTGGCCGCGCAGGCCGCTGACGTGCCCGGCCCCGACGGCCGGACCCCGGCCGAGGTCCTGGCCGAGCTGACCGCCGCTCAGGAGGTGCTGCGCCGCCGGGTCGAGGCGGCCCGCTCCCTGCCCGGCCCCGAACAGGAGTCGGCGCTGGCCGCGGTGCTGGCCACCGCGGCCGACAACCGGGAGGCCCTGGCCGCGCTGGCCGCGCTGCCGCTCCCGCCGCCGGGCGACCTGCGGGCGACGGAGGAGGACGGCGGCGTCGTCCTGCGCTGGACCGCCTCGTCGTCGATCCGGCCCGTGTCCTACCGGGTGGTACGCCTGGTCGAGCCGGTTCCGCCCGGTCATCCCGCGCTCAACCCGTTCAGCCCCGGTGCCGGGGCCGAGCCGATCGGGGTCGTGACCGGCCCGCACAGCGCCGGCCTGAACAGCGCCGGCCTGAACAGCGCCGGCCCGCACAGCGCCGGCCTGAACAGCGCCGGCCTGAACAGCGCCGGCCTGAACAGCGCCGGCCTGAACAGCGCCGGCCTGAACAGCGCCGGCCTGAACAGCGCCGGCCTGAACAACGCCGGCCTGAACAACGCCGGCCCCAACAGCGCCGGCCTGAACAGCGCGGGCCTCAACGCCGCCCCGCACAGCACCGGTCTGAACATCACCGGTCTTAACACCACCGGCCCGATCGAGGAACTGCCGCTGGGCACCACCACCGCGACCGAGCTGGCCGACGCCGGGGCGCCGGCCGGGGTCCTGGTGCGACACCAGGTCACGGCGATGGCCGGGACGCGCCGCTCGGCGGCCGTCCGGACCCCCGGCCTGGTGCTGGCCCGTGACATCCGGGACCTGCGGGCCGAACAGGCCGGCCCGGCGATCCGGCTCACCTGGGGCCTGGAGGGTCCCGTCGACGCGGTCACGATCGACCGGACGACTCTGGTGCCGCCGGGCGAGGCGTCGGTTCGGCTGCGGGCCAGCGCCGGCACCTACACCGACCGCGCGATCGTCGCCGGCGCGACCTATTCCTACCGGGTCTTCGTCGAGTTCACCGACGTGGCCGGCCGTCCGGCCCGCTCGGCCGGAGCGGAGGTCACCGCCACCGCCACCGTCCGGCCGCGTCCGGTGACCGACCTGGTGGCCGACCGGCTCGACGGCGCGAGCGTCCTGCGTTGGACGCCGCCCCAGGACGCCGCGGTGTGGATCTACGCCAGCCCGGCCGGCGCGACACCGCCGTTCGGGCCGGCCGGCGGCGAGATCGCCGTGGCCACGGCCACCGCCGGCGGCACGGCCCAGGTCCGGTTGGTCGGGATCGGCTCACCTGGCCTGCCCGGATCGCCGGGCGAGCTGGTGGACCCCGCGGTCGGCGACGTTCTCTACACGCCCATCACCGTGGCCGGCGGCCGGGCGGTCGTCGGCGCGGGCACCCTCCATCACGGCGCCGAGCCCGTGCGCGACCTGCGTGCGGTCGACGCGGGTGAGGAGATCGTCCTGACCTGGCGGATGCCGCCGGGGGTCAGCGCCGTCCGGGTGATGTGGCGGCGCGACCGGCCGCCGTTGGGTCCGGACGACCCGCGGGCCGCCGTCGCGACCGTGACCGCGACGATGCTGGGCGCCGCCGGCGGATGGCGCCTGGCCGCACCGACCGACGGCGCCGGCTACTACGTGACCTGCTACCCGATCGCCCGGGTCGACGGGACCGAGCTCGTGGTCCCGGTGGGCGCCGGTGTGGTGGCCCGGCCAGCGGGCCGGATCGGTGGCGGGGTCGCGACCGGGAGTTCCGGCGCCGGTGGTGAGACGGCGCTGGCCGGCCTCGTGGATCGGACCGGTCAGAGCGGACCCGCTCAGGGCGAGGGCGGTGGGGCCGGCCGGTTCGGGCGGGGCGTCGCCGTCGCGGGCGTGAGCATCGCCGCCGCCGGCGTCCCCGACGCGGCCAGCGCTCCCGGCGCCGGTACCCCGACCGGCGGCGGTACCCCGACCGGCGGCGGTACCCCGACCGGCGGCGGTACCCCGACCGGCGGCGGCACGCCGTCGCGTCCGGCCGCGGGCAGCGGAACCGGGCCGCCGATGTCGGGACCGGTGATGTCGGGACCGCTGACGCCACTGGATCCCGGGTACGTCGGGTTCGACCTCGAGCCGGTCGCCGGCCCCGGCCAGGCTCCGCTGGGATCGCCTCGGTCCGGCCAGACGGGCGAGTTCCCGCTTCCCGGGCCGCCGGTCATCGACGCGTCGGTGGCGCCGGCCTCCGGTGGCCTGGCGCCGGGCGAACCCGGACCGTCGGCGCGGACGCCTGGGGCACCTGCCACGGCCGGGTACGACGCGGCCGGCGGCGGGTCCGCCCCGGAGCTGGCGGCCGCCGATCGCCCACGGCCGTCGGCGTCGCTACCCGCGACAGCGCCGCCCCGCGATCCGGCCGCGTCTGGCCCCCTTCCGGCGGCGGAGAACCAGAGCGTGGCCGCGAACGGGGCGCGGCCCGTGCTGGGCACGCCCGAAGATCCCGCGGCCGGGGGCCATCCCTCGACCGGTCCGCATCCCTCGACCGGGGCGCTTCCGTTGACCGGTCCGCATCCGGCAACGGGTCCGCATCCGGCAACGGGTCCGCATCCGGCAACGGGTCAGCATCCGTTATCGGGTCAGCATCCGTCGGCAGCCGGGCAGCCGTTGACCGGTCCGCATCCCTCGACGGGTGGGCACCCCTCGACCGGCGCGCTCCCGCTGACCGCCGCCCATCCGGGGCCAGCCCCCGGCCCGAACACCGGCGCCCATCCCACAGCGGGCGCGTATCCGGGCACGGAGGCGTATCCGGGCACAGAGACCTACCCGGGCACAGAGACCTACCCGGGCACAGAGACCTACCCGGGCACGGAGGCTTACCCGGGCACGGATGCGCACCCGCGCACCGGCGCCCATGCCCTGAACGGCACCGGCGCGGCGCCTGGCCTCGACCTCGACGCCGAAGCCCAGGATCATCCGGTCGGGCCGCCGGGGAAGGTCCCGGCCCGGTGGTTCCAGCCCGCGACCGTCCCGGACGAGCTGGCGACGACCTATACGATCAGCCGGTCCGGCTGGCGCCGCAAGACGTTACGGGTCGACGTCCGGGCGGGCGGTCCCCTGCCCGAACTGGTTCTCGTGGCCCGGCCCGGTACGGTTCCGCCGAACGCGACCGGCGACGGCCACGCGCTGGCCCGGCTGGCCGCGTCGGGAGCGGCCGGGCAGTGGACGCTCGAGGTGTCGCTCGACGGGGCCGCGCTCCCGTGGGGCGTCCGCCTGCTCCCGGCCGACGGCGGCGGCCGGGCGCCCGTGCGCCAGCCGCCCGACGACGCGCTGGTCATTCGCTAGGCACCAACACCGCGCCGGGCGTTGATCGTCTCCCCCTGCCCTGGATGTCTGGCGACCTGGCGGGCGACTCGGTCGTCCAGAGGTGAGGTTGGAAAATGTTCAGCGATTGTCCTGACGGTGTCCGATCGGAGTGTTCCAGGGACTAGCCCCTAGGGGGGAGACATGGCCCGCTGTGCCCCGTGGTGTCCCGGGGCGCAGGGGGATTTACGGTCCGGAGCAACGTGAAGTAGTCTTTTCTCGTCATCGCGGGCTATTCCCGTACGCCGGCGATGACCCTCCCGAATGGTGGGGTGACTAGCCGGTCAACCTGTCGAGTGGAGGTGCTGTGCCGCCCCGCCGGAGCTAGCTCGTCGGCGGAGGGGAGGGGAACGGCGCGCAGTGCCGCCGTGCGGTCGGGTCCGACGCCCGCCGTGACATCGGCACCGTCCTGGTGTTTCCGGTGGCCGTACCCGACGGTCGATCGGCTGACCGAAAGGCTCCTCGCGCGAATGGCCCCCACGCCCCGTGGCCGCACCACGGCCACGTCCCGGGTAACATCCAGTCAGGTGGTGACGCCCGTCCGTCGCCGCCGCCGTGTCCTCGCCCGCTGCCTGGTCGCGGCACTGGCATCCGCCTGCGCGGTCGGCCTGACCCCGCTGGCGGCCTCGGCCGATCCCACCCCGGCCCCAAGCCCGACCTCGCCGGACGCGTCCTCGTCACCCGGTGCCTCCGGATCGCCGGCCGCGGCCGGCGCTGCCACCGGCCGGGCCACCCTCACCCTCGCGGTCTTCGACACCGACGTGGTCCTCGTCGGCGGTGACGGCTTCACCGCCCGCTCGTCGGTCACCTTGGACGCCGAGGCGGGCGACCTGGGCGGGACGGCCGGCATCGACACCGACGCCCAGGGTCGGTTCGTCGCCGGCTTCCAGCTGCCGGGCGGCTTCAACGGCACCGTCTCCCTGTCCGCCACCGGGCCCGGCGGCCTGACGGCCTCGGGAACGCTCCCGGTCTCCGTCCCGCTGGATACCGACCAGACGCCCCCGGGCACGCCCAGCTCGACGCCGGGTTCGACAGCGGGCACGACGCCGCCGGCCTCGACGCCGCCGGCCTCGACGCCGCCGGCCTCGACGCCGTCGGCGACACCGGCCGGCACCCCCTCCCCGGCGGCGACCACCCCGACCACCCCGACCGGGCCGAGCGTCTCTACCGGCCTCGCCGGGCTGACCGGCGCGCTGTCCGGCCTGCCCTGGGCGTCCGGCGCGTACAACCAGCCGGTGCTGAACTCGCTGCAGAACTTCGGCAGCTGGCGCGGCCGCCCGGCCGACGTCGCCCTGCTGTACACGATCCGCTCGTCGTGGGACGGGCTCGTCAAGCCGGACTGGCCGGTGAACACGTTCGCCGGGTACCAGGGCCGGCTCATCCTGAGCCAGCCCACCTTCCCGCAGGGCCAGGGCAACAACGCCGCCTGCGCGGCCGGCCAGTACAACTCCAAGTGGTCCCAGCTGGGTACCTACCTGGTCCAGCACAACCGGGCGGACACGATCGTGCGCATCGGCTGGGAGTTCAACGGGACGTTCATGTACTGGCACACCGACGCTGACCCGACGAACTTCAGGAACTGCTTCCGGCAGATCTCACAGTCGATCAAGTCGACGGACCCGAAGGTCCTCATCGACTGGACGTTCAACGCGCATGCCTCGCCGGTGCCCTCCAGCGGCAACCCGTACGACGCCTACCCGGGCGACGACGTCGTCGACCTCGTCGGCATCGACGACTACGACCACTTCCCGCCGTCACGGGACCAGGTGACGTGGGACAAGCAGTGCAACGACGTCAACGGGCTGTGCCACCTGATCACCTTCGCCCGAGCCCACGGCAAGAAGGTGAGCGTCGGGGAGTGGGGCGTCACGTCCTGTAGCGGAAACGGCGGCGGCGACAACCCGTTCTACATCCAGAAGATGTATGACACATTCAAGGCGAACGCCGACGTGATGGGCTACGAGGCCTACTTCAACGATACGGCGCCGGGCAACGTCTGCTCGTCCATCGTCGGCGGCGGCTCGAGCCAGAACCCGAAGGCGTCAAGCCTGTACAAGACGCTGTTCGGCGCGTCGGCCTGACCCCGGGGACGGGACGCCGGCGGGCTGGGACGGTCCGTCGTCAACCCGTCCGGCCAGGTCAGACGCACCAGTGACCGAGCCGGCGACGATCGTGCGCGTCGCCGGCTCGGCACCTCATGGATGGCTGCGTGACGGCCTTGTGACAGCAGATCCGCAAACCGGCGCCCTATTCGTCCGTTCGGTCTTCAGCTCCCCCCTGGCGAGGGTACGGTCGGCCAAGCGTGCCGCTGACCCGGTCGACGACTCGCTTCGACCACCGGCGGCGGCCGCGGCGGGACCGCCGGCCCTATCGAGGAGCCGGTCCGTTCCCGTCACGGGGAGCGACGATGGCCGCGCCGACCGGCGAGGCCGGGAACATCCGACGACTGGGGGTCGCGCCCGGGTGCGCCATTTTGCCTTCCTCGACGACGCCCGGGCTCAGGCGCTCTTCCACCTCCAGCCGGAGACGATCTCGGTCGGCGGCGACCGGCGGCTGGTCGCGACGGCGCTCGGGGCCACCCTGTACTCCCCGGGCACCCGGCCCAGCCTGGCCCGGGACGTCCACCGCCAGGCCCGCGCCGGCACCACGTCGATGGTGCTCTGCCTGGAGGACGCGATCGCCGACCACGAGGTCGCCGGGGCCGAGGCCAACGTGGCCGCGGCCCTGCGGGAGCTGGCCCACACACCGCCGGCCGGCGCCGACGGGCCGCCGTCGCTGTTCGTCCGGGTGCGCCGGGTCGAGCAGATCCCGCGGCTGGTCGCCGCGCTCGGCCCCCACCACCAGGCGCTGACCGGCTTCGTGCTGCCGAAGTTCAGCGACGACGGCGGCGAGGAGTCGCTGGAGGCGGTACTGGCCGCCGCCGACACGGTCGGCCGCCCGCTGTGGGCGATGCCGGTGCTGGAAAGCCCGCAGGTCATCTACCGCGAGACCCGGGTGCCGGCGCTGCTGGCAGTGCGCGAGCTGCTGGACAAGCACAGCGAGATCGTGCTGGCTGCCCGCCTTGGCGCGACCGACCTGTCCGGGCTGTTCGGCCTCCGCCGCGACCGGGACCTGACCATCTACGACATCGCCGTCGTGCGCGACTGCATCGCCGACATCGTCAACATCTGCGGCCGGGGCGGCGATCATGTGATCACCGGGCCGGTCTGGGAGTACTTCGCCCAGCCCGAGCGGCTGTTCGTCTCCGCGCTGCGCGTCACCCCGTTCGAGGAGGCCGACCTGGTCGACGACCGCGTCGACGGCGCCCGGATGCGCAGCCGACTGGTCTCGACCGACCTCGACCGGCTCATCCGTGAGGTCGTGCTGGACAAGGCGAACGGGCTGATCGGCAAGACCGTGATCCACCCGTCGCACGTGCCGGCCGTCCACGCCCTGCACGTCGTGACTCACGAGGAGTACGCCGACGCGCGGACGGTGCTGGGCCGCGACAGCGGCGGGGTGCTGCCCAGCCACTACGGCAACAAGATGAACGAGTCGCGCCCGCACCGGGCCTGGGCCGAGAGCGTGCTGCGCCGGGCCCGCGCCTTCGGGGTGCTGCGGGAGCGGCTCACGTTCGTGGACGTCCTCGCCGCGGCGACCGCCGGCGCGGCTGCCGGTGAGGGCGGCGCCACGGCCGGCGGGGCGGCCGGCGGGGCCGGCGGGGCGGCCGGCGGGGCCGGTACAGACGACGCGGGCGGAGGGCGGTGAGCGCGGCCGCGCCCGGCCGGGCCGACCTGGGTGGCGCTGTCGCCGCGGCGGTGGGCCTGTCCTGGCTGTGGGCGGCGATCGGGCTGGCGCCGCGCCCGGTGGGCGCGACCGACTGGAGCCTGGGCGAGCTGGTCGGGCTCGCGCTGCGGCGCAACCCGCGCCGAGCTCACCTGCTGGTCAGCCGGGTCCTGGGCAAGCATCTGCCGGTGTCGCCGGAGCGCGCCCTGGCCGTCGGCGCGCATCTCGCCGCGCTGCTGCCGCCGGCCGCCCGCGGCGGCGGCGATGGCGGTGCGGGCGGCGATGGCGGTGCGGGCGGCGATGGCGGTCCGCCGCTGGTGCTCGGCTACTGCGAGACCGCGACCGGGCTCGGCCACGCCGTGGCCGACGCGCTGCCCGGCGCCGACTACCTGCACACGACCCGCCGGGCCGTGGCCGGTGTCGACCCGGTGCTGTCCCTGGAGGAACCCCACTCCCACGCCACCGTCCACTGGCTGATGCCGGCCGACCCGACCGACCTGACCCGGCCCCGGCCGCTCGTCCTGGTCGACGACGAGCTGTCCACCGGCACGACCGTTCTCGGCACGATCGCCCGGCTGCATGCGCACGCGCCACGGCCGAGCTACTGGGTCGCCACCCTGCTCGACGCCCGGCCGGCGGCGTCGCGAGCCGCGTTCGACGCCCTGGCCGACCGTCTCGGCGTCCCGGTCGGGGTGGTGTCGTTGCTGGCCACCGAACTGGACGTGCCGCCGGACGCGGCCGCGCGCGCGGCCGCCGTCCTGGCCGCCCACCCGGCCGGACCGGTCCTCGACGCCCGCGACCTCCACCGCGGCGGTGGCCCGGTGCCGTCGAGTGGCCCGGTGCCGTCGAGTGACCCGGTGCCCGCGAGTGGCCCGGTGCCGATGGGCGGCCCGGTCCCGGGCGGCGGCGCGGCGCCGCGCCGCGCATCGCCGGGCCGGGCTCGGCCCGACGTCCGGCGGATAAGGCCCGACTGGCCCGCGAACGTCCCCGACGGCGCCCGGCACGGCTGGCGGCCCGAGCACGGCGCCCGGCTGGCCGGGCCGGTCGAGGCGGCGGCCGCCGCGGCCGCCGCGGCGTTGCGCCAGCCCGGCGGGCGCACCCTCGTCCTGGGTACGGAGGAGCTGATGTACGTGCCGTTCCGGATCGCGCGGGCCCTGGCCGACCGGCTGGAGCCGCTCGGCGGCCAGGTGGTGACCCACTCGACGACCCGCTCGCCGGTCCACCCGCTCGACGTCGACGGCTACGCGGTGCGTTCGGCGTTGACGTTCCCGTCGCCGGACGAGGTCGCCCGGCCCAGCCACGTCTACAACGTCCGGCCGGGCGCCTACGACGACATCGTCGTCGTGACCGACCGGCCGACCGGCCGGGACGGCTCCGGCTGGTACGGGACGGACTGGGACCCGGGCCCGATGGCGGCCGCGCTCGCCACCGCCGCGCCGGTGACCGTCGTCGAGATCCCCTCGGCCCGCCCGGACGGCGGTGCCTGGTGACGGGGCCCGGTCTGACGGGAGCCGATCTGACGGCACCCGGTCTGACGGCACCCGGTCGGGCGGGGCTCGGTCGGGCGGGGCTCGGCTGGTCCGGCCGGGCCACGGTCGGTTCGGGTTCCTACCGGGCTGATGACGTCACGTTCCTGTTGACCGACCTGAGCGACGTGGCCCTGGAACGGCCGACCGAGGACCGTGAGGAGGACTTCGCCCGCGGCCGGCACTACTCGGAGGACCTGCCCGTCGAGTACGCGCCGACCGAGGCCTACCTGCGCCTGTTCGAGGCGTCACTGGCCGGCGCGGCGAGCCGGGTGGCCACGGCCGTCGGCGTGATGACCGAGCGGGTCCTGGCGTACCAGCCCGAGCCGGTGATCGTTTCGCTGGCCCGGGCCGGGACCCCGGCCGGGATCCTGGCCCGGCGCTGGGCCGCCGCCCGGCACGGGCTGGACCTTCCGCACTACGCGGTCTCGATCATCCGGGACCGCGGGCTGGACCTGGTCGCGATGCGCTGGATCCTCGAGCGCCATCCCGCCGAGCGGGTGGTGTTCGTCGACGGCTGGACAGGCAAGGGCGTGATCACAGGAGTCCTGGCGGCGGCGGCGGACGAGCTGCGCTCGGCCGGCGTCCACGTCGACCCCACGCTCGCGGTACTGGCCGACCCGGGCCACTGCACGACGGTGTTCGGCACCCGGGCGGACTTCCTCATCCCGCACAGCTGCCTCAACTCGACGGTGTCCGGGCTGGTCAGCCGGACCGTCCTGAACCCGGAGCTGCTGGGGCCGGGTGACTTCCACGGCGCGAAGTACTACCGGGAACTGGCCGGGCAGGACTACTCCCGCCGGTACGTGGACACGGTGGCCCAGGCCTTCCCAGCCGTCGCCGACGCGGTCACCGCCGAGCTGGCCACCCCGGTCGACGCCACCCCGACCTGGTCGGGGTGGCAGGCGGTCGAACGCCTGGCCGCGTCGGTCGGGGTGGGCAACGTCGGGCTGGTCAAACCGGGTGTGGGCGAAACGACCCGGGTCCTGCTGCGCCGGGTGCCGTGGAAGGTCGTGATCGCGCCCGATCGCCGGGACGAGCTCGCGCACATCCTCGCCCTGTGCGCGGACAAGGGCGTGGCGGTCGAGGAACGCGACGACCTGCCCTACGCCTGCGTCGGGATCATCCGGCCCGGCGCCGGCGCGGACCGGGCCGCCGTCAGCGCCAGCACCGCGACGGCGGGACCGAACCGACCGGCGGCACCGAACCGACCGGCGGCACTGGACCGACTGGCGGCACTGGACCGACCGGCGGCACTGGACCGACCGGCGGTACCGGAGTGAGCGTCGGGAGCGCGTCGCCTGACCTCCCCGGCCGGCCGGGGGAGTGGCTGGTCGCATCCGACCTGGACCAGACGCTGATCTTCAGCCGGCGGCGCTGCGCCCTGAACCCGGACGTCGCCGTCACCCCGGTCGAGGATCTCGACGGCCAGCCGATCTCGTTCTCGACCCCGCGCTCGCTGCGGCTGCTGGCGGCGCTGACCGAGACGGCCACGTTCGTGCCGGTCACCACGCGGACTCGGGCCCAGTTCGCCCGGGTCCGCCTCGGGCTGGCCGCGCCGCTGGCCATCACCACCAACGGCGGCGCGCTGCTGGTCGACGGCCAGCCCGACGAGGAGTGGACGGCCGGCGTGCACGAGCGGATCGCCGCCTGCGCCCGCCCGGTCGCCGCGGTCGCCGCGTTGGCGCGGCAGCTGGCCGAGCAGGACTGGGTCCGGGTGACGAAGGTGGCCGACGGCCTGTTCGTCTACCTGGTCGCGCACGACCGCGAGGGCATCCCCGACCTGGCGGGCCTGGCCGCGTCGCTGGCCGGCGACGGCTGGCGCCTGTCCGTCCAGGGGCGCAAGGTCTATCTTGTCCCGGCGGTACTGACCAAGGAGGCGGCCGTGGCCGAGGCCATGCGCCGGGCCGGCTCGAGCCGGCTGGCCGCCGCCGGCGACTCGCTGCTCGACGCCGGCCTGCTGGCCCAGGCCGACGTGGCCGTCCGCCCCGCCCACGGTGAGCTGCACGAGCAGGGCTGGACGAGGCCCGGCCTGCTGATCACCGACTCGGCCGGACCCGCGGCCGGCGAACAGATCGCCGAGCTGCTGACGGTCACCGTGGGTGCCCCCGTCCCGCCTGAACCGGCCACCGCCGGGCCGGCCACCGTCGGGCCGGCCACCGTCGGGCCGGCCACCGTCGGGCCGGCCACCGTCGGGCCGGCCACCGCCGGGCCGGCCACCGTCGGGCCGGGCCGCGCCACCATCACCGCCACGGCCGCGCTGGACCAGGCCAGCCGCCCGGCGCCGGCCGAATCGACTGCCTCGGGCTGAGCTGGACCGGAACGCGCCCACCCGTCCGGGCGGGCCGGGAACGGGGCCCGCCGCCGGCTCGAGACACACTCCGTGCCACGCTTGCGCTGTGCGGATATCGGCGGCCCGCGGCCGCTCGACCGAAGCTGCCGGGAGCACCGGCGGAGCCGCCGGTCACGGAGGGCGCCCGGCTGGCGACTCGATCGAAGCGGTCGGGAGGGCGGGCGGAGCCCCCGGTCGCCGTGGCCGGCCAACCGGCAGCTTGGCGGCGGTCCTGTTCGTCGTCGCGAGCGTCCTGTGGATGGGCCTGTGGATCTGGACGAACCCGCCCGGCGCGGCCCCCGACGAGCCGGGCCACTACGCCAAGGCGGTCGCCGCCGGCCATGGCGATCTGCGCGGGGAGCCCGTGCCCGAACGCGCACTGGCCTCGAGTAAGGCGTTCACCCCGGCCAACCTGCGCCAGATCGTCCACGCCTTCCGGACCTTCGCCGTGCCGGCCGACGTCTTCGTCCGCACCGGCCCGCCGTGCACAGCGTTCCGGCCGGCGCGCTCCTACGCCTGCGCGCGCGACACCCCGGCCGCGCTCCCGCCCGGCACCACCGGCTCCCGGGCGGCCAGCAGCATCGTCGGCGCCTACCCACCGTGGGTCTACCTGCCCGGCGGGCTGCTGACCCGCTTCGCCCACTCGCCGACCCGCGCCTACCACCTGGCCCGGGCCGGCTCGGCGCTGGTCGCCGCCGCGCTGCTGGCCGTCGCGGCCGCGCTGATCGCTCCCGGCCGGGGCCGGCCGGCGGTGCTGGCCGCCCTGGCCGTCGCCGTCACCCCGATGGCGCTGTTCCTGTCGGCCGAGGCCGGCTCCAACGGGCCGGAGGTCGCCGGCGCCGTGGCTGTCGGCGCGGCCTGCGCGCGCCTGTCCGGACCGGGCGAGCCCGACCGGCGGGTGTGGTGGCTTTCCGGTGCCGGCCTGGCGGTGGCCGCCGCCGCGCGCCCGTTCGCGCCGGCCTGGGCGGCGCTGGGCCTGGTCCTCGCGCTGGCCCGCCTCGGCCCGAAGGCGGCCTGGCGACGGCTGCGCGGCGGCGGCGCGCCGGCGGCCGCCGCGGCCGTCCTCGTCACCGTGGGGGCGCTGGCCGACCTGCTCTGGGTCCGGGCGCTCGGGATGAGCTCGCCGGTGCTGTGGGGGAGCCTGGCCGGCAACGCCCGGCGGGCGCTGGGCTATCTGCCGGCGGTGGCCCGCCAGGCCGTCGGCGTTTTCGGCTGGCAGGACACCCGCGCGCCGTCCGCGCTCTACCTCGGCTGGTGGGCGCTGGCCGCCGCTCTGCTCGCCGCCGCGCTGGTGCTGGCCACCCGGCGCGACCGGCTCGTCCTGCTGCTGGGCATCGTGCTGACCGCGCTGCTCTACGAGGCGGTGGCGGCCGCCGTGTTCGTACAGAACGGCTTCGGCATGCAGGGCCGCTACATCCTGCCGGCCTGCGTCATCGTGCTCGTGTTCGCCGGGGACGCGCTGGGCGCGGCGGCCGGGCGGCCGGCTGTGGGAACGGCGTCGGGGCCGGCGTCGGGGCCGGCGGTGGGGCCGGCGTCGGGGCCGGCGGTGGGGCGCTGGCTCGGCCCGGCGGCCGCCGCCGTGCTCGCGCTGGCCGCCGTCGGGCAGCTCGTCGCCTGGGGGGCCAACGCCCACCGCTACGCCGTCGGCGCGTACGGGCCGGCCTGGTTCTTCCCGGCCGCGGGCTGGGCCCCGGCGCGCGGCTGGAGCTGGGCGGTCACCGTCGCGGTCGGGGCCACGGTCATCGGCCTGGCGGCCGCCGTCGCCGCGCCGGCCGCCGGCCGGCCGGCGCCGAGCGGCCCGGCCGGCCCGGCCGGCGCGCCCGGCGCGGGCTCAGCGCTCGAGCCGGCCCCGGTGGCGGCCGGCGGCGTCGCGCCGTGGCGGCGGTACCGGCAACGACGTCTCACCCAGCGGCACGTGCATCCGGAACAGGGCGGCCGAGGCGCTGGCCGGGACGTTGCGCCGGGTCAGCAGGGACGCCGCGACCATGACCAGGAAGGCCAGGGGGGCGGCCCAGCCGGCGGGTGAGCGCACCAGCGCCTCGCCCCATCCGGAGCCGGGGCGCCCGCACAGGGTCGCCGCCAGCGCCCCCAGGTTCGCGACGAGCCCGGTGACCAGCCCGGCGGCCGCGCCGACCGCCGTCAGCCGCGGCCACCAGATCCCCAGCGCCAGCAGCGGGCACAGCGTAGCGGCGGCGAGCGAGAGCGCCCAGGTCACGCCGAAGCTGATGTCCAGGTTCGCGAACGGGACGGCCAGCAGCACCGCGACCAGCGCCGCCGCCGCGGCGGCGTTGCGGAATGCGCGCACACCGTGCCGGGTGATGTCGTGGGACAGCGCGCTGGCCAGCGACATCAGCAGCCCGGACGAGGTCGACAGGAACGCGGCGAACGCGCCGGTCACGAGCATCGCCTGGGTGGCGACGGCCAGCCCGCCGGACAGCAGCCGACGGGGCAGGACGATGACGACCGTGTCCGTCCCGCCGGTGAGGCGCAGGTCGGCCGCGGCGACCCGGCCCAGCAGCCCGTACACCGGCGGGAACAGGTAGAAGGCGGCGATCAGCCCGGTGGCGATGACGGCGGCGCGCCGGGCGCCCCGGCCGTCCGGGCTGGTGGAGAAGCGGGCCAGCACGTGCGGCAGCCCCATCGTCCCGAGCGCGGTCGCCACCAGCAGCGAGTAGGTGTCGAAGACGGGATGGCCCGGCGCCGAGGCCACCGCCGGACCGGCCCACACCGGGCCGTCGGTGTCCGGCAGCGCACCGACCGAGGGCACCGTGGAGCCGGCCGGGAAGGTGAAGATGCTGCCGGCCGAGACGGTCTGCGGCCGGGCCTGGAGGGTGACCGGCCCGTCGACCAGCTGGCCGTCGACCGACCCGTGCGCCGACACCTCGACCCGGTCGGCCGGCCGGATCTCGGTTCGGTGGGGGAAGCTGACGGTCGTCGGGTTCAGGAAGCGCACCGGCGCCTCGATCCGGGTGGCCCGCGAGCGCAGGTCGCCGCCGGCCGCCACGACCAGGATGACCGCCGGCACCGCGAGCAGGACGAGTTTGACGATGTAGAGCATCGACTGGACGCTGGTGACCGAGCGCATGCCGCCGGCGATGATGATCGCGGCCACGACCGTCCCGGCCAGCGCCACCCCGATCCAGTACGGCGTGCCGACCACCGAGCGCAGAACGGTGCCCGCCCCCTTGAGCTGCGAGACCAGGTAGATCCAGGCGATGACCAGCACCGTGACCGCGGTGAGCCGGCGCAGCCGGCTGGACTCCAGCCGTCCCTCGGCGAACTCGGGAACGGTGTAGGAGCCGAACCGGCGCAGCGGACCCGCCACCACGACCAGCAGCACCAGGAAACCGGCCGTGAAGCCGATCTGGTACCACAGCTGCCCCACCCCCTCCTTGAGCACCAGGCCGGCGGTGCCGAGGAAGGACGCCGCCGACAGGTACTCCCCGGAGATGGCCAGCGCGTTGCGCCGGGACGACACCGAGCGCGAGGCGACGAGGAAGTCCGACGTGGTGCGGGCCACCCGGCCGCCCCGCGCGCCGACCAGAGTGGAGAGGACCGCGATCGCGGCCACGCACAGAAAGGCGGTCACCGGCCGCCGGCGGGCTGGTCGCGCGGGTGCTCACGGAGGTGGCCGTCGCCGCGCGCGCCGCGCGGCGCGTCACGGTGGCGGTTGAGATGGTCGCGCAGATGGTCGTCGTCGAGGGGCAGCCGGGTCCGGGCCCAGCCGCGGACACCCGCGAGGTCCCGCTCCCCCCGCGTGGGCACCGTCCCGGCTAAGGGTGCTGGGTCGGCCAGCGGTAACAGGTCGGCCATGGGCAGCGGGTCGGCCATGGGTACTGGGTCGGCCATGGGTACTGGAGCGGCCGTCGGTACCGGATCGGCCGTCGCTACCAACGTGGCCGCCGGCTCCGGCCGCGGTGGTGGGCGCCGCGCGAACGGGGTCGCCGACTGCGCGGTCGCGGCGCCGCTCGCGGCGGTCGCCTCGCTCGCCTGGGCCGCGTAGACCGCGACAATCGTCGACTCGATCGTCTCCACCCGGCGGACCTGCCGGGCGGCCAGCACGACCAGCACCGGGTAGATGGCGATGCCCAGCACCAGCCACACCACGGGCAGCCCGGCCAGCCGCGGCTGGGCCGGCGCGATCAGGTAGAGGAGCCCGGCGGGTACGGACAGCGCGAGGGCCAGCCCGACAAGGCCGGCCATCGCCGCCCGCCGCTGCGCGCCGAGCGCCCGGCGTAGCAGGACCGAGTCGACGGGGGCCGGGCGCGGTTCGCCGAGGCGGAACGGTCGCGATGGCGTCCGGTCCCGGCCGCCCCGGGCCAGGGCGAACTCGGTCTGCGGGCTGGTCACGGCGACCCGGGTCGCCCGGGTCTGACCGGTCCGGTGCCGCGAGTCCCGGGGCGGGAGAGTGCGCGCCACGGCCGGCCGCGCCACGGCCGGCCGCGCGTCGGCGGGCCGCGCCGCGCCGGGCCGTCGGCCGGAGGGGACGGTCAAAGCGGCTCCCCCGTTCAGGGCGCCGTCATTCCGGCGCCGGGTTGGTCTCCGCGCCGCCACCGACGAGGCGCTGCTTGAGAGTCTTGACGTGACGCCGGCTGACCGGCAGGTCGCGGACCTCGCCGCGCCCGACGGCGACCCGGGCCAGGACTCCCCCGAGTGGATCGTCCCTCAGCTCCAGCACATGACGCAAGGACACCAGGTAGCCACGGTGGATCCGGGCGAACTCGTCGGCCCAGCTCTGGGCGAGCCGCGACAGCGGCATCCGCAGGACGTGGTCACCCGAGGTGGCGTGCAGCCGGACGTAGTCCCCGTGCGCCTCGACGAAGTGGACGTCGGCCCGGCGTAAGAAGATCGTCCGGCCTTCCCGTTCGACGGCCAGGACGGCCATGTTCTCCGGCTTCTCGGGCCGGTCGGGACCGGGTCGGTCGGGGCCGCGTGGGTCGGGGCCGGGCCGGTCGAGACCGGGCTTGTCGGGACCCGGCTCGCTGCTGACCCGCCGGCCGGCCACCCGGTCCAGCGCGTCGGACAGCCGCTCCCGCCGCACCGGCTTGACCAGGTAGTCGACCGCGCCGACGGTGAAGGCGCGCAGCGCGTGCTGCTCGTAGGCCGTCACGTAGACGATGACCGGCGGCCGGCGCAGCTTGGCCAGCAGCTCGCCCAGCTCCAGCCCGTCGAGGTCGGGCATCGTCACGTCCAGGAAAATGCCGTCGATGGTCTGCTCGCGCAGCAGCCGCAGGGCCGACACGCCGTCGGCCGCCCGCAGGACGATCCGCACCCGGTAGTCGGCGGCGAGCATCTCGGCCAGGTAGTCCCGGGCCGGGTCCTCGTCGTCGACGACCAGCACGGCCAGCCCCGTGCGCAGGGAACGGGCCGTGGGCACCGAGGTCGCTCTCACGCCAGGACGCCCGCCGACCAGCGCGGCAGCCGGACGGTCACCTTCGTCCCGGCGCCCGGGTAGGTCTCGACGACCAGTCCGTAGATCGCCCCGTAGGTGTGGCGCAGGCGCTCGTCGACGTTGCGCAGCCCGACCCCGTTCTGCCCGGCCGCGTCCGGCTCCAGCCGCCCGGCCAGCACGTCGGTGGCCCACCGGGGATCCATGCCGACCCCGTCGTCCTCGACGCTGACCACGCAGTCCGGCCCATCAGCCACGGCCGTCAGCCGGATCGTCCCGCCCCGCGGGATCGGGGCCAGCCCGTGCCGCACGGCGTTCTCGACCAGCGGCTGCAGGACGAGGAAGGGCACCGGCGTCGGCAGCACGTCCGGCGCGACCTTGAGCCGCACCCGCAGCCGGTCGGCGAAGCGGGCCTGCTCCAGGCGCAGGTAGATCTCGATGGCCTGGATCTCCTCGGCCAGCGTGGTGTGGGAGCCCAGCCGCCCGAAGGTGTAGCGGGCGAAGTCGGCGAAGTCGAGCAGCAGCAGCCGGGCCCGGTCGGGATCGGTCTCGACGAACGAGGCGATCGCGGTCAGCGCGTTGCCGATGAAGTGCGGCGAGATCTGGGCGCGCAGCGAGCGCAGCCGGGCCTCGGCCAGCTCCGCCTGCCCGCGCAGGCCGTCCGCGCTGCGCAGGGCGAAACCGAGCAGGTCGGCCAGCTCCGCGGCGACCGCGCCGTCGGGCGGCTCGCCCACCGCCGCCAGCACCAGCACGCCGCGCAGCTCCTCGCCGACGACCAGCGGGCCGGTGACCAGCGACGCCCCGCGGCCGCGGCCCTCGACCCGCTGGGCCCGCCCGGTGCGGATCGTCTCCTCGACGGCGGCGGCCAGCACGCCCGGCTCGGGCCGGTGGCCGGCCCACGCAGTCGGGCCGCGGCCGTCGGTGAGGCCGACGCCGGCCGGCCGGCCCGGCTCACCGGAGAAGCTCAGGTCCTGGCCGCCGAGCAGCGCCGGGAGCAGCGGAGTGATCGACGCGGCGGCCTGGGGAGTGAGGTCGTTCCGTAGCATCTCGGTGATCGACCGCAGGCAGCGGGCATAGCGCAGGCCCGGGTCCGCGGCCGCCGGGGGGCGGCCACCCGGCGCGCGGGACGCCGGCGTGTTGGCCGCCCGGGCTGGTGTTCGTCGCACCGACGTGGTCCGTTCGTCTCGTCGCGGCGACCGTTCGCCGCACCGGCACCGCCGTTTGTCGACCCTGCTTGTCGCCGGCGTCGACGATCGGGCAGTCTGATGGTCGTGGGACCTGACCGATTCCCGCTGGTGGACCGGCCAGGATAGCCTCGACAACCACGCGCCCATCAGCCTTTCCGGACGCGACGGCCGTAACCCCACATTACCGGCCGCCGCCCGGCCGACCACTCCGCACTGGCAACCTTGCCCTCCGGGTACCCCCCGATCCGGCGGCCTGGACAGCGCGGCGACCCGGTGGTCGGTCCCCAGGCTGTGCGGGCGGGGACGTGCCGCGCCCCGCCCGCACAGCCGCCTGGGTGCCCCGTTCCTGGCCTGTCGGGGCCCCGTCTGGCCCCCCGCCCGTTGCCTCGGGGCCGCTCCCAGGCTCGTCTCCCTGTGTCCGTCTGCCCCGGGCCCGTCTGCCCCGGGCCCTTCGGCACTTCGGCCCTTCGGCTCGCGTGAGCGGCCCCTGGCTCGCCGCGGCGCGGCCCGCGGCCGGCTCGTCCGACACTCCCGGCCCAGGCCCCACCGGGCATTCATGTCCGCGACGGGGAGGATTTGGGTTTAATGGCGGGCGCCCGCGCCAGATGAACCGCAGGGAGGCGCTATGACCGGAACCCCGCCCGCCGCCGTCGAGAGCGGCCTGGCCGCCGAGCTCGACGCGATGCTCGGCATCGAGCGGTTCGAGCCACCGCCCGGCTTCCGTCGGGGCGGCGCGCTCAGCTACGAGGCCGACGCGGCGGCTGCCGCCGCCGACCCGGTCGCCTTCTGGGCGGACAAGGCCCGTGAGCTGCTGAGCTGGGAGACCCCGTTCACCGAGGTGCTCGACGACAGCCGCCCGCCGTTCTATCGCTGGTTCGCCGACGGCGAGCTGAACGTCTCGGCCAACTGTCTCGACCGGCACGTGGCGGCTGGCCACGGCGACCGAGTGGCCTACCACTGGGTCGGTGAGGAGGGCGAGCGCCGCGACGTCACCTACGCCGACCTGCTGGCCGACACCCAGAAGCTGGCCAACGGTCTGCTCGGGCTGGGGGTGGGCCCGGGCGACGTCGTCGGGATCTTCCTGCCGATGATCCCCGAGGTGGCGGTGGCCATGCTGGCCTGCGCCCGCATCGGCGCCGTCCACAACGTCGTGTTCGGCGGCTTCTCCCCGGCCGCCGTCCGCGAGCGGATGGAGGTCTCCGACGCGCGGGTCCTCATCACCGTCGACGGCGCCCGCCGCAAGGGCCGCACGGCGCCGGTGAAGGAGGCCGTGGACGCCGAGATGGGCGACCTGACCGGCCTGGAGCACATCGTCGTCGTCCGGGCGACCGGTACGCCGGCGCCCATGACGGACGGCCGCGACGTCTGGTACGACGAGCTGCTGGCCGCGGCCGACCCGGTCTGCCCGGCCCGCCCGCTGCCGGCCGAGCACCCGCTGTTCATCCTGTACAGCTCGGGCTCGACGGCCAAGCCCAAGGGCATCCTGCACACGACCGGCGGTTACCTGACCGGCGCGACCTACACTCACCGGCTCGTGTTCGACCTCGTCCCGGAGAGCGACGTCTACTGGTGCTCGGCCGACGTCGGCTGGGTCACCGGGCACTCGTACATCGTCTACGGCCCGCTGTCCAACGGGGCCACCAGCGTCATGTACGAGGGCGCGCCGGACTATCCGGACAAGGACATCTGGTGGAAGATCATCGCCGATTTCAAGGTGACGATCTTCTACACGGCGCCGACCGCGATCCGCGCGGCCGTCAAGTGGGGCGCTGAATACCCGGGCCGCCACGACCTGTCCTCGCTGCGGCTGCTGGGCACGGTCGGCGAGCCGATCAACCCCAAGGCCTGGCTGTGGTACCACACGGTGATCGGCGGTGGGCGCTGCCCGATTGTCGACACCTGGTGGCAGACCGAGACCGGCGCCACGATGATCTCGCCCATCCCCGGGGTGACGGCGACGAAGCCCGGCTCGGCCACGATGCCGCTGCCCGGCATCAGCCCGGCCCTGGTCACCGAGGACGGCGAGCCAGTCGGGACCGGGACCGGCATCCTCGTCCTGACCCGGCCCTGGCCGTCGATGCTGCGCACCCTCTACCGCGACGACGACCGGTTCGTCTCGACCTACTTCCGGCGCTTCGGCCCGGCGACCTACCTCGTGGGCGACGCCGCCCGCCGCGACGACGACGGCTACCTGTGGATCATCGGGCGGATCGATGACGTCATCAACGTCTCCGGCCACCGGCTGTCCACCGCCGAGGTCGAGTCGGCCATCGTCGCCCACGAGGCGGTGGCCGAGGCGGCCGTCGTGGCCCAGGCGGACGAGACCACCGGGCAGGCCATCGTGGCCTTCGTGACCCTGCGGGGCGACGCGGCCGCGGGCGGCCCCACCGGGGACGACGCGATGGCCGCCGCGCTGCGCGAGCACGTGGCCGAACGGATCGGCAAGCTGGCCCGGCCCAAGCGGATCATCTGGGCCGACGACCTCCCCAAGACCCGCTCAGGCAAGATCATGCGGCGGCTGCTGCGGGACATCGCCGAGGGTCGGGCTCTCGGCGACGTGACCACGCTGCGCGACCCGTCGGTGATGGCCGCGCTGGCCGACAAGGTCGCCGCCGCCCGGACGGACGACTGACCCGGCCCGCCCGGCTGGCGGGTCCGGCCCGGCTCGGCGGCTGGCCCGGCTCGGCTGGCTCGGCGCGGCTCGGCTGGCTCGGCTCGGCTCGGCGGCTGGCTCGGCTCGGTTGGCTCGGCTCGGTTGGCGGAGTCGGCGAACCCGGGCCGGCTCGGGACGAAGGTCCCGAGCCGGCCCGGGTTCGGTCGGATGCGGTGGGCGAACGGTTACCGTCATCAAGCCCACAGTGATTTGCCCGGTTCGCGGGTAGTCGTTGCGTGCCCGTAACCGCCGTGGGTCACCCCAGTGCGTGGCGTTCATCCAGCCTGTCTAGGCTTTCTACTTCGTGAGAGCCCTTCGACGGTTCACTGTCCGCGCGCCCCTGCCACAGCAACTAGCTCCTTTGGGGGAGCTGGTCCTCAACCTCCGATGGTCCTGGCATCCGGAGACCCTCGACCTGTTCGAGTCGGTCGACCCGGAGCTGTGGCGCGCGGTCAAGGGTGACCCCGTCCGCCTGCTCGGCGAGGTCGACCACGACCGGCTCGTCGCGCTCGAGGGTGACCGGCGCTTCCTGCGCCGCCTTAGCGACGCCGCCGACGACCTGCAGGACTACCTCTCGGCCCCGCGCTGGTACCAGGGCCTGGCCGCCGAGTCCGTGGCTGGTGACGCCCCGGCCGCCATCGCCTACTTCTCGCCCGAGTTCGGGATCACCGAGGTGCTGCCGCAGTACTCCGGCGGCCTGGGCATCCTGGCCGGTGACCACCTCAAGACGGCCAGTGACCTCGGCGTCCCGATCGTCGGCGTCGGCCTGCTCTACCGGGCCGGCTACTTCGTCCAGTCGCTCTCCCGCGACGGCTGGCAGCAGGAGCGCTACCCGGGCATCGACCCGCACGGCCTGCCGCTGACCCAGCTCACCGACGGCTCCGGCTCACCAGTCAAGATCACTGTGGGCCTCCCCGAGGGCCGCACCCTGCATGCGCAGATCTGGAAGGCCCAGGTGGGCCGGGTCCCGCTGCTCCTGCTCGACTCCGACGTCGAGGAGAACCAGCCGGCCGAGCGGGGCGTCACCGACCGCCTCTACGGCGGCGGTACCGACCACCGGCTGCTCCAGGAGATGCTGCTGGGCATCGGCGGCGTCCGGGCCCTGCGGGCGTTCTCCGCGGCCACCGGGGCGCCGGCGCCCGAGGTCTTCCACACCAACGAGGGCCACGCCGGCTTCCTCGGCCTCGAGCGCATCCGCGAGCTGACCGCCGCCGGCCTCTCCTTCGACGAGGCGCTGGAGGAGACCCGGGCCGGCACGCTGTTCACCACCCACACCCCGGTCCCGGCCGGCATCGACCGGTTCCCGAAGGACCTGGTCGCGCGGCACTTCGGCGGCGACTGCTCCTGGCCGGGCGTCCCGTGCGAGCGGATCCTGGAGCTCGGCGCCGAGTCCGACCCGAACGTCTTCAACATGGCCCACATGGGGCTGCGCCTGGCCCAGCGCAGCAACGGCGTGAGCAAGCTGCACGGCATCGTCAGCCGGGAGATGTTCGCCGACCTGTGGTCGGGCTTCGACCCCGAGGAGGTGCCGATCGGGTCGGTCACCAACGGCGTCCACGCCCCGACCTGGGTCTCGCGCACCCTGATCGAGCTGGCCGACCGTGACCCGGGCCCGCCGCTGCTCGACGACGACGGCGCCGGCTTCGCGAAGATCGACAAGGTGGCCGACGAGGTCATCTGGTCGGTCCGGCGAGAGCAGCGCGAGAGCCTGGTCGCCGAGGTCCGCCGCCGGGTGCGGGCGTCCTGGCTCCAGCGCGGGGCGCCCCCCGGCGAGCTCGACTGGATCGAGTCCGTCTTCGACCCGGACGTCCTGACCATCGGGTTCGCCCGCCGGGTGCCGTCCTACAAGCGGCTGACCCTCATGCTGCGCGACCCGGCCCGCCTCACCCGGCTGCTGCTGCACTCCGAGCGGCCGATCCAGATGGTCATCGCGGGCAAGGCGCACCCGGCTGACGACGGCGGCAAGCAGCTCGTCCAGCAGATCGTTCAGTTCGCCGACTCCGAGCACGTGCGCCACCGCATCGTGTTCCTGCCGGACTACGACATCGGCATGGCCCGCTACCTCTACGCCGGCTGCGACGTCTGGCTGAACAACCCCCTGCGGCCGCTGGAGGCCTGCGGGACGTCCGGGATGAAGGCGGCGCTCAACGGCGGGCTCAACCTCTCCATCCGCGACGGCTGGTGGGACGAGCTCTACGACGGCCGCAACGGCTGGGCCATCCCGACCGCCGACGGCGTCGAGGACCCCGACCGCCGCGACGACCTGGAGTCGGCCGCGCTCTACGACCTGCTGGAGAACGCGGTCGCCGCCCGCTTCTACGACGTCGAGGCCCCGGGCGCGCCGCCCCGGCGCTGGACGTCGATGGTCAAGCACACGCTCTCCACGCTCTCGCCCGAGGTGCTGGCCACCCGGATGGTGCGCGAGTACGTCCAGACGTACTACCTGCCGGCGGCGGCCTCGGCCCGGGCGACCGCGGCCGACAACTCGGCGGCGGCCCGGGACCTGGCGGCCTGGAAGGCGCGGGTGCGCGCGGCCTGGCACGGCGTGCGGGTCATCAACGTCGACTCGGCCGGCGGCGTGGGCGACACCCCCGAGGTCGGCCAGGACCTGGTCGTGCGGGCCACCGTCGACCTGGGCGGGCTCGGGCTGGACGACGTCGCCGTCGTCGCCTCGTTCGGGCGCGTCGACGAGTCCGACCGGCTGCTGGAGCCGGAGAGCACCCAGCTCACGCACGTCGGCGAGGCCGAGGGCGGCGGCCCGCGCTTCGAGGCGACGCTGCCGCTGGCCCGCACCGGGTCGTTCGGCTACACCGTCCGGGTGCTGCCCCACCACCCGCTGCTGGCCTCGCCGTCCGAGCTGGGGCTTGTCGCCAACCCCTGAGCTCGCCAGTCCCCGACCTCGGCTTCCCGCCCTGCCTCGACGCGGCCCGCGTCGGGCCGGGCCGGGGCCTTGGTCGTGCTCAGGGGGTCGTGCTCAGGGGTCGTGCTCGGTCCTCGTTCGCCGCCGGCCGGCCCGGGAGGCGGCCGACGGCCTGGACCGGGTCGCTTGCTCGCGGTCCGGAGGCACTGGTTACGCTTCCAGTTGTCGCCGCGAGCGGCCACCCGCCCGAAGCGACTGGGAAAATGGGCGGAGGCCCCGGTCGCGGAGGGCGGCAGGTTGGCCGAGGGGGCCGGCGGGCCCGCCCCGGGCGACGCTGGCCGACGACGACGGCTTCCGGGGAGACTGGATGGGCGGCGAGCCGGAGCGCTCGGGTACCAACGTGCCTGAGCCCCCGGTGGACGGAACGCGCCCCGATCCGGCGCCCAGCGGCCCCGCCCCGGCGTCGCCCAGCGGTGGCCCGCCGGGCGGCCCGACCCGGCTCCCATCCCCGCCCCGGCGCCTCCCGGCGGAGCCCGCGCCCAGCCCGCGCTGGGTCGAGCCGTATCAGCCGCCTCAGCCGCCTCAGGCCCCTCAGCCGGTTCGGCGGCCGCCGGTAGCGGCCGCCCCGCCTTGGTCTCGGCGGCCGGCGACCGGCGGTCCGTCCAGACCAGCCCCGGCGGCTGGATCCGGGACGGACCCCCGCGCGGACTCGTCTCAGCCGGCTGCGCGGGCCCAGCCGGCCGCGCGACCGGTCACCGGGCCGGCCATGGCGGGCGAGACGGCCGCCGCGGCCTGGACCCGGCGAGTTTCCTACCGCCCGGTTCCCGACCGTGCCCGCCCGGCCGCCGCGGCCACACCTGACCGGTCGACCACTCAGCCCCGTCCGGCTCCGGCCCCTCCGGCCGCTTCGTCTACTTCATCATCCGTTCCGGCCGCGGGGACCGGCGGCACAGGCCCTGGCCCAGCCTCGTCGGGCCATGTTCCGCCCCCGGCCCCTGTTCCGCCGCCGGTTCCCGCTCGGCCGTCGGCTCCTGTTCCGCCGGTCGGACTGGACGGCCCTGTTGGACTGGACGGCCCTGTTGGACTGGACGGCCCGCCCCGGTCGGCGGTCGCGCCTGACCGCTTGGGCGGTGAAGAGCATCCGCGCCCGCTCGGCCGGCGGACGTTGCCCATCACGGCGGCGTGGCCCGACCTCGCCGCGCCGCCAATTCAGGCCTCCCGGGCAGCCGCGTCGGGTCAGTCCGCCCCGCGCGGCCCGTATCAGCCGAGCCCGCCGCGGGCCAGCCCTCCTCAGGCCGGCCCGTCCAGCTCGCCTGACCGAGCCAGCCCCGCCGCGCGGACGCCTCCGCCCGGCCCACGCTCGCCGTCCGGCCCCAGGCCGGCGGCCGGACCAACGGCAGCGGCCGGCCCGGTCTCGCCGGCGGATACGGCCGTGCTCGGCTGGACCGGGCCGCGGGCGCGATCGGGCGAGTCCGGTCGCCGTGAGCGCCGGAGCTGGTTTGACGACTCGTCCCGGCCGGGCATCCTCGATCGGCAGTTCGTATCGTCGATCACCGACACGATCGACCTGACGGCGATCCGGCCTCTGCTCGACCGGATGATCGAGGACGAGCGCCGTCGCCCCGGCGGCGAGGCCTCGGGTCCGCCCCCGAACGGGCAGCGGCCCGGCCCGCGCGATCTCGATGATCATCCTCGTGCCACCGGGCCCCGTGGACTGGCTGGCCCGAACGGGCGGACCAGCGGGACTGGTCCGGACAGCTGGACTTCCGGGACCGGGCCGAACGGATGGACCGGGCCGCACGGGACTGGGCCGCACGGGACTGGGCCGCACGGGACTGGGCCGCACGGGACCGGCGCGCCCCCGCGACCGGAAACGCCTGCTTCGACCAGCGCCGAACATCTCCCTTCCGGCCGGACCGGCCCCGGCTCTGTCCAGGCCGTGGGCACTCCACCGCGCACGCACCCGCATCCGCACCCGCACCCGCGGCCGCGGCCGGGCCCGGGCTCGCCGAGCCGTCCCACGACCGGCGAGCGCGCCGCGATGCCCTACGCCTGGCCCGACGCGCCGCCGACCCAGGCCATCCGCCGCCCGGTGCCCCGGGGCGCGGTCGGGTTCGACCTGATCTACCGGCCGCGGCTGGACGACCGGCCCTACTTCGACGACCTGACCGCCGACGACCTCGCGGCCATCGGCGAGGGCGGTGGCGCCATCGGCGGCGCCAAGACCAAGGCGATCTGGACGATCATCGATCAGGTCGTCTCCAGCGGGACGAACGCCGCGATCAACTTCCTGATCGCCCGGGCCGTCGTCCCGGCCGAGTTCGGCGCCTTCGCGATCGCCTTCGCGATCTTCGCCCTCATCGTCGGGTTCGCCCGGGCGGCGGCGACCGGGCCGCTGGGCATCTGGTACGCCGCCGCCGAGAAGCTGGTCTTCCGCTCGGCTGCCCGGGCGGCCAGCGGCACCGCGTTCGTCCTCGGACTGGCCAGCGGCGGTGTGCTCCTGGCCGTCGGCCTGTCGGTCGGCGGGCTGGTCGGCGACAACCTGATGGCGATGGGCGTGGTCATGCCGGCCCTGCTCGTCCAGGATGCCTGGCGCTACACGTTCTTCGCCCAGGGCCGGCCCCGCGCGGCGGTGCTCAACGACCTGGTCTGGGCGGTCGTCATGGTCGTCGCCGTATATGCCGCCCGAAGCGCGGGCGCGCACTCCGCCTCCGAGCTGCTGCTGGTGTGGGGTGGGTCGGCGGCGGCCGCCGCGCTGTTCGGCGTCGCGCAGACCCGAGCCGTCCCCTCGCCGCGCCGGGCCCGCGAGTGGCTGGTCTCCCACCGCGAGACCACCGGCTATATGAGCGCCGAGTACGTCACTGTGCAGGGCGCGCAGCAGGTCTCGGTGCTCTTCCTGGGACTGGTCGGCTCGACGTCGGTCGTGGGCGCGCTGCGTGGGGTCCAGACCCTGCTGGCTCCGTCGACGAACCTGTCGGTCGCGTTGATGAGCTTCGCGATCCCGGAGTTCGCCCGCCGTCCGACCATGCCGGCCGCCCGCCGCATCCGGGCGGCCTACGGGCTCTCCGCGCTGGTCATCGCCTCGACCACGATCTGGGCGCTGGCCTTCCTGATCCTGCCGGACTCGTTCGGGGCCTCGCTGCTGGGCGAGACCTGGTCGGGGACGAAGAAGCTGCTGACCTTGTCGATCATCCAGCAGGCCGCGCCGGCGATGGCGGTCGGACCGGCGGCGGTGCTCTACGCGCTCGGGCGCACAAAGCTCACCTTCCGGATCAACCTGATCTTCGCGCCGCTGCTGCTGACCTGCCCGCTGGTCGGGCTGTACTTCGGCGATGCGCGCGGCGCGGTGCTCGGCTACATCGTCGCCTTCTGGGTGACGGTCCCGCCGTGGCTGATCCAGCTCCACCGCCAGGCCCACTCCGTCGACCAGGCGCGTGCCGGCGAGACGGACCGTGCTGTCGAGACGGACCGTGCTGTCGAGACGGACCGTGCTGTCGAGACGGATCGGGGCGCCGGCCCGTCGAGCATCGCGGACACGCCTGATGGGACCGATACCGGCGGCGCGCCGGCGAGGCGCAGGCGCTCGCGGCGGGCGAACCCGGCCGAAGCGCGGGCGAAGGAAGCCTCGGGGCGGGCCCCGTCGCCCGACCCGGTGCCGGCGCCCGATCCGACCCGGCGCGGTCGGACGTCGCCTCAGCCAGCCCCGCGGGAGCCGTGGGCTCGGGAACGGCGGCGGGCTGGCGCGCGCGAGCCGGCGGAGCCGGCCGGGCGCGCGGCCGGTGCGCCCGGCGAGTCGGCGCCGCCGGGACGCGGACGCCACAGCGCGGGCCGTCGCTGAGCGGGCGGCCGCCCGCCGTGGTTCATCCGGCCCGCGGGCCCGGCCGGCCGGTGTGAGGCCGCGGGCCGGCGGCGATCTGCCAGCATGGGCCCCGTGACGGGCGGCGAGAGCACAGGCGTGGGCGGCGGGCGGCTGGCGGCGATGGAGACGGGCGGCACCAAGATAATCTGCCTGGTCGGTCGATCCCCGGACGAGGTCGAGGAGACGGTCCGGTTCCCGACCGGCGAGCCGGAGGCGACCGTGGCCCGAGCAGTCGAGTTCTTCACGGCCGCTGCCGACCGGGCACCGCTGGCCGCGCTCGGAATCGGCGCGTTCGGCCCGATCCAGACCCTGCCCAGCCATCCGGACTTCGGCCGTATCGCCAGCACCACCAAGCCCGGCTGGTCCGGGTTCGACCTGCTCGGGCCGTTGCGCTCGGCGCTGGGTATCCCGATCGGTCTGGACACCGATGTCAACGGGGCCGCTCGCGCGGAGGGCGCGCTCGGCGCGGCCCGCGGCCTCGAGACATTCGCCTACGTCACCGTCGGCACGGGCATCGGCGTCGGGGCCGTGGTCGGCGGGCGGACGGTTCGCGGCCTCCTCCACCCGGAGATGGGTCATGTCAGCGTGCCCCGCCGTCCCGGCGACGACTTCGCCGGCGTCTGCCCATATCACGGCGACTGCCTGGAGGGGATGGCCAGCGGTCCGGCGCTGGCCCGCCGGGCCGGTGCGCCGGGGGAGTCCCTGACCGGTGACGCTCTGGCCGCCGCCGTCGAGACCGAGGCGTACTACCTGGCCGCCGGCCTGCGGGCGATTATCTACTGCGTGGCGCCCCAGCGGGTGGTGCTCGGAGGCGGCCTGGCCCGCCTCCCCGGCCTGCTGCCGGCCCTTCGCTCCGCGCTGCCGGCCGCGCTGGGGGGCTACCCAGGACTACCTGAGCACTCGGACCCCGCCTTCCTGGTCCCGGCCGCGTTGGGGGACGGGGCCGGCCCGGCCGGCGCCCTGCTGATCGCGGCCGAGGCGGCCGCGTCGGCTGGCCAGCCGCCGCGCGATCGGTCCGCCGCCCACTGCTGACGGCCGAGCGAAGGCTGGAGGGGCGACCGCTCGGGGTGCATGCCCTCAACTCGCTCATCGTGATCCTTTCATCGCGCCCTCGGCCATCGGCCGGGCTTCGGCTCTGAATTTCGCTGCATTGCGCTGTGTGGGCGTGTCTGTGTTGTTCGCGGCCGGGTGTGTTTTCTGGCGGCGAATACGGATGGTGGGCTGAAATGCTGGTCACGGTGGCCCGGTGGTCGGAGTCGCGTATTGGGTGCGGGCGGTGTGGACGGGGTTGGATTTCCAGGGTCGGTCGCCCCAGCGGGTGGGGGGTTTCCACTCGACGTGGCCGGAGGGTCCAATCCGGACCTGCCAGCCGTCGCGGTGGACGTACTGGTGGTGGCGGAAGCAGACGAGGGTGAGGTTCGACAGGTCGGTGGTCCCGCCGTCCGTCCACGGCACAATGTGATGACCCAGCGTGTGGGCTACCGGCCGGTCGCAGTTAGGAAAGCTGCATCCTCCATCTCGGGCGAACAGGGCGGCGCGCATCGCGGGGGTGATGGTCCGGCTGGTCCGGCCGACGTCGACGACGGCCGCGCGGGCGTCCATGATGATCCGGCGGATGTTCGCGTCGCACAGGATCCGGTCGTAGATCGTGCGGGCCACGACCTGCCCGGTGATGCTGTAGGCGGGTGGGGGGTTGTTCCATCCGGTCGAGGTCTCGTGGAGCCAGCGCCGGCGGGTGAACAGGCGAGCCCGACTGGGTGGGTCGCCCCCGTCGCCTCGGCCGTCCTGATGGCAGGAGCAGTCGCCGTCGACAGGACCGTCCTGATGGAGGCGGGTGCTGGCGGCGAGGAGTTCCTCGGCGGTCAGGAGCAGGTTGACCTGGGGTGGGATCCCCCCGACGGTGGGCAGGCCCCCGCCGGTCAGGGACCGGTCGGCCAGCTCGACCAGGGCGTCGAGGCGCCGCTGGCCGAGGCTGCGCATGTCGGGGACCCCGTCGACCGCCGCATCGGGTTTCGACAGGGCGTCCAGGGCGGTGGAGAAGACCGCGGCGCTGTCCGGGTCGAGGCGGCCGTGGAGCGCGAGCATCCCGTCGTCGCATTCGTGCAGCGACAGGTAGCGGTTCGCCCGCTGTGTGCGGGCGAGGTCGTCGTCGTCGGTGTTCCGGTTCACCGTCGCGACCATCGACAACCCGGCCGTGCGCAGGGCTTTTGGGTCGAGTGTTTCGGCCCAGGTCAGCATCTGGGTCTCGCAGTGGGCGCGTTCGTCGGCGGGCAGCGAGCGCCGCAACATGCCCATGATCACATGGGTGACCCAGGCGTGGCGTTCCGAGATCCGCCCGTCGCCCAGCGCCCGCCCGGTCGCTGCCAACGCCCCGTCCAGGGCTTTCGCGAGCTGGACCCGCTGCGAGGCCCGGTCGGGATGGCACAACGTCCGGTCGATCACGATCTCCCGGGCCGGCAGCCGCCCGTCGACCTCGTTCACATCCAGATGGCGGACCAGCCGCAGCCGTTCATAGTCCAACATCCGCTGCAACTGCTCATACCGAGCCAGCAGGTCCAGCGCGTGCGGGTTCGACAACGAGAACAGGGCGGAATCCCGGCCGGCCGTCAGCGCCGCGACCGCGTCGTCGGCCGCGGCCAACGCCACCGGCACCGCCACCGCCACCGGCACCGGTGTTCCCGTCCCACCCGAACTTTCGTCCACGTGTTCGACGATACGCCGTAACGGTAGGAATGCAAGACCCCCGTCAAACCCTGTGGATAACTCCCTGGCCAGCGCACATGAATGGTCAAATTGATATAAACAAAAGCCAGAGAAAAGGCCCGGTGGCGGCGAGTAACCTCAGCTCACTGGTGGCCGAGCCTCCACCCGCAGGAGCAGGACAGCGCTGGCGGCGGCCGTGATCCGAGCCCGGGCCGGCAGCCGTTTCGCCGGCCCGCTCACCGTGTCGGGGAAACCGGCCAGGTTGTCGTCGGCCGTGTCCAGCAGGAGTGAGTACGACGAGGCCCAGGGCGCGTCTGGCAGCGTGATGTCGACCGGCGTCGCCGCCGGGCGCAGCACGAGCAGCAGGCTCTCGCCGACCGGCCGGCTCCCGTCCGAGGCCAGCCAGTCGAGCCCGGTGCCGCTGAGGTGGGCCACCAGCGTGCCGACCCGGGGCGAGTTCCAGTCGGCGTCGTCCATCACCTCGCCGTCGGCCCGGAACCAGGTGATGTCGGCCAGGTGCTCGTCGTCCGAGTAGCCGCCGGTGTAGAAGACGCGCCGCCGCAGCGTCGGTTCGGACGCCCGCAGCGCGATCAGGCCGCTGACCAGGTCGAACAGCATGGGGTCCGGCCCGGCCGGGTCCGGGTGCGGCCACGGTGCCTCGGCCGCGCCACGCCCACCCCGCGCCGCCCGCCGCCCGCCGCGGCTCCGCCGCCCGCCCGGCCACGCCAGCCAGGAGATGACGTTGTCCTGGCAGTAGGCGTTGTTGTTGCCGCCCTGCGAGCGGCCGAGCTCGTCCCCGGCCGTCAGCATCGGCACCCCGGCCGAGAGCAGGAGCATGGCGACGAGGCCGCGGCGCAGGTTCCGGCGGCGGCGCAGGATGGCCGGGTTGTCGGTCGGCCCCTCGACGCCCAGGTTCGTCGACCGGTTGTCGTTCTCGCCGTCCCGGTTGTCCTCGCCGTTCTCCTCGTTGTGCTTGTGCTCGTAGGAGACCAGGTCGGCCAGGGTGAACCCGTCATGGGCGGTCACGAAGTTCACCGACGCCCACGGCCGCCGCCCGCTGTGCGCGTACAGGTCCGACGAGCCGGTCAACCGGTAGCCCAGATCGGCCACGACCGTGGCCCGCCCGGTCCAGGAGTCGCGGACGGTATCGCGGAAGCGTCCGTTCCACTCGGCCCACGGGGCAGGGAAGCCGCCGACCTGGTAGCCGCCCCAGCCGACGTCCCACGGCTCGGCGATCAGCTTCACCCCGGCCAGCGTCTCGTCGGCGGCGATCGCGGTCAGCAGCGGCGCGGACGGGTCGAAATCGTCCGGGTTGCGGGCCAGCGCCGTGGCCAGGTCGAAGCGGAAGCCGTCCACGCCCATCTCGCGCACCCAGTAGCGCAGCGAGTCGAGGATCAGCCGGACGGTCAGCGGCGACGTCGCGTCGAGCGTGTTACCGCAGCCGGACACGTCGCGGTAGCTACGCCGATCGGACGGGTCCAACCGGTAGTAGGCCGCGTTGTCCAGCCCGCGCAGGCTGAGCACCGGCCCGCCGTAGCCACCCTCGGCGGTGTGGTTGAACACGACGTCGAGGATCACCTCCAGGCCGCCCGCGTGCAGGGCGTGGACCATGGAGCGGAACTCGGCGATCGGGTCGTCGGTGGCGGCGTAGCCCGCGTGGGGGGCGAAGAAGCCCAGCGTGTTGTAGCCCCAGTAGTTCGTCAGCCCCCGTTCGACCAGCGCCGGTTCCGGATGGGAGGCGTGGATCGGCAGCAGCTCGACGGCGCTCACCCCCAGCCGGCGCAGGTAGGCGACCACCGCCGGGTGGCCGAGGCCCGCGTAGGTGCCGCGCAGACCGGCCGGCAGGTCCGGATGAAGCTGGGTGAAGCCCTTCACGTGCAGCTCGTAGACGACGCTGTCGGACCAGTCGGTGCCGGGCCGGTTCACCGTCGGGTCGGGGACGCCCGGCCCCGGCCCGGACGCGGCCACCACGCCCAGCGGGGCCAGCACGGGCGGCCCGTCCGTCCCCGCCACCGGGGCCTCGACGATCATCCGCGCGTACGGGTCGACCAGCAGCGCGCCCGGGTCGTAGCGCAGGCCGTCCCCCTGGTCACCCCCGCCTCCGGCCCCGTCGCCGTGGCCGTGGCCGCCCGGCCCGTAGGCTCGCAGGCCGTAGCGCTGCCCGGGCCGCACGCCCGGCACGTAGCCGTGCCAGATCGGCCCGTCCCGCTCGGGCAGGCGGTGGCGCACCTCGCCGCCGCCCGGGTCGATCAGGCAGAACTCGACGGCCTGGGCGTTCACCGCGCCGACCGCGACGTTCACGCCGGCGGCGTCGACGTGGACGCCGAGCCGGTGGGCCGAGCCGGGAAGGACCGTGTCGGTCCGGGGCGACGCCCCGACGCGCCGCGCCGCCTGTTTGAACACGGCCGTAACGGTAGCTGTCGGGCGTCGGTCTCGCTGGCCACAACGGACAGGCGTGATTCCCGCCATGACCGCCGTCACGTCGGGCCCGCCCGCGGCCGGATTCGGGGGCGGGCGGGCCCGGCGGCTGGGTCCGGAGGGTGGTCCGGCGCACGGTTCGGCAGGTGGGTCGGCAGGTGGTTCGGCAGGTGGGTCGGCGGGCTGGCCCGGTCAGCCCACGGTGACCACGATCGTCCCCTCCGCCGTGACCACGACCGGGTAGCAGGCCAGCGGCGGCGCGCCGCTGGCCGAGACTCCGGTGGCGAGGTCGAAGGTGTGCCCGTGCAGGGGGCAGACGACCGTGCTCGCGTCGGCCTGGCCGTCGGCGATGGGCCCGCCCGCGTGCGGGCAGACCGCGTCGAGGGCGCGGGGGTCGCCCGAACGCGGCCGGAAGACAGCGATCTGCCGCCCGGCCACGTTGTAGGCGCGGGCCTCACCCATCGGGATGTCATCCAACGGGCCCAGCTCGTGGGCCACCCCGTCACGGACCCCGGCGGCGGCCGGCTCGGTCCCGCTCACCGGACGGGTACCTTCGGCAGCTCGACCAGCGGCAGGGACGGGCGGAACTGGCCCGGCGTGACCGGTTCCCTGCCCTCCCGCCACGGATCGGAGTAGGCCGCGACCGACGCCGCCATCCGCTCGTCCAGCCCGGCGGCGGCCCCCTCGGCGTCGTCGACGACCACGGCCCGGATGGTCTCGATCCCGACCCGGGGGACGAAGGCGTAGGTCCGTTCCAGCCAGCGGGCGTTCTCTCGGTAGTACTGCAGGAACCGCCCGGTCAGCGTGATGACCTCGGCCGCCGAGCCGACGGTGGCCAGCAGGTCGCCCGAACGCACATGGGCCCCGGCCGCCCCGCCGACGTAGATCTGCCAGGCCCCGCCCTCGACCGCGACCACCCCCAGGTCCTTGACCAGCGCCTCGGCACAGTTGCGTGGGCAGCCGGTGACGGCCAGCTTCAGCTTCGCCGGGCTCTCCAGCCCCATGAACCGCTTCTCGATCGCGATGCCCAGCGCCGTCGAGTCGCCCAGCCCGAACCGGCAGAACTCCAGCCCGACGCAGGTCTTCACGGTCCGGAAGCTCTTGCCGTACGCGTAGCCCGAGGGCATGTCCAGATCGGCCCAGACCGCCGGCAGGTCCTCCTTGCGCACGCCGAGCAGGTCGATGCGCTGACCACCGGTGATCTTGATCATGGGAACGTCGTAGCGCTCGGCCACGTCCGCGATCCGCCGCAGCTGCTCCGGCGTGGTCACCCCGCCCGCGATCTGCGGGACGACGGAGAACGTCCCGTCCTTCTGGATGTTGGCGTGCACCCGGTCGTTGATGAACCGGGCGTCGCGCTCGTCGACGTACTCGCGGCCCCAGACCATCCGCAGCAGCGACGCCAGCGGCCACTTGCTGGCCACGTCCTCGCCCCCGCCCGGGGCCAGCGCGGCGAACACCGCCGACACCGACCGCAGGCCCTGCTCCCGGACGGCCGCGATCAGCGTCGGCTTGTCCATCGGGATCGCCGGCACGTACCAGTCGGCGGCGGCGTCCTCGCTCAGCTCGTCGCCGGCCGCCCACTCGACGATCTGCGTGACCATGGGTTTGCACGACCCGCAGCCCTTGCCGGCCCTGGTCGCGGCCATCACGCCGGTCACCGTCGTCTGGCCCGAGCGGACGCAGGCGACCAGGGCACCCTTCGACACCCCGTTGCAGTTGCAGACCTGGGTGTCCTCGGCCAGCTCCGCCGCGCTCACCTCGGCCGGCGGGGCGCTGATGTCGAACAGCATCTCGAGGCGGTCGGCCGGCAGCGGCAGGGCCCGGTCGAACGCCTGGATGAGGAACGCGGCCTTGCTGGTGTCGCCCAGCAGCGTGGCCCCCACCAGCTTGCCGTCCCGGATGATCACACTCTTGTAGACGCCGCGGCGCGGCTCGGAGAAGCGGACGACCTCGTCGTCGGCGTGCTCCGGCTCCCGCAGGCCCATCGCGGTGACGGCGGCGCCGGCCACCTTCAGCTTGGTCGCGACCTTAGAGCCGTGGTAGGCCGCGTGCGGGTTGGCCCCGGTGATGTGGTCGGCGAGCACGACCGCCTGTTCCCACAGCGGCGCGACCAGGCCGTACACCTCGCCCCGGTGCTGGGCGCACTCGCCGACCGCGTAGATGTCGGGCTCGTCCACGGCGCGCATCTGGTCGTCGGTGACGATGGCCCGCTCGACCTCGAGGCCGGCCAGCACGCCCAGGTCGACGTTGGGCCGGATGCCGGCCGCGACCACCACCATGTCGGCCGGCAGGTGCGTGCCGTCCGCCAGCTCGATGCCGGTGACCGGGGCCGGCCCGTCCTGGGACGTGTCGCCGAAGGTGACCGCGGTGGTGCGGGCGTTGAGGTGGACGGCGATGCCCAGCTCCTCGACGCCCCGGCGCAGGATCGCGCCGGCCTCGGCGTCGAGCTGGGCGTTCATCAGGGATGGGGCGGCGTGGACGACGGCGACCGCCAGGCCGTGGCTCTGCAGGCCGCGGGCGGCCTCCAGGCCCAGCAGGCCGCCGCCGATGACTACCGCGCGTTCCTTCCCGGCCGCGGCGGCGATCATCTGGCGGCAGTCGTCCAGGGTGCGGAACGCGAACACGCCGGGCCGAGGCCGCCCGTCGGCCGCCGTCGCGCCGCTGATCGGCGGGATGAACGCCCGGCTGCCGGTCGCGATGATCAGCTTGTCGTAGTGGACGGTGGTGCCGTCGGCCGCGCTGACCGTCCGGGCGAACCGGTCGACCCGGGTGACCCGCACGCCCGCGCGCAGGTCGATGCCGTTGGCCGCGTACCAGGCCAGCGGGTTGAGGAAGATGTCGCTCTCGTCCTCCAGGCCGGCGAGGACGTTGGAAAGCATGATCCGGTTGTAGTTGCCGTAGGGCTCGTCGCCGAAGACGGTGATCGCGAACCGGGCTCCGCCGCCGCGGGCCAGGATCTCCTCGACGGCCCGGATGCCGGCCATCCCGTTGCCGATCACCACCAGGCGGTGACGGCCGTCGCGGGGCCGTCGCTGGCCGGGCAGCAGGCCGGACCCGGGCACGGTGGCCGGGGAAGCTGGTGTGCTGGGGGAGGTCGTCGTCCCGGTCATGGCTGTCCCGGTCATGGCTGTCTCGGTCATCGCTGTCTCGGTCATCGCTGTCTCGGTCATGGCTGTCTCGGTCACGCCGCTCAGACCTCGATCAGGCCGAAGTCGACGACGACCGTTCCGGTCAGGCCGTCCGGCGCGGCCAGGTAGATGGTGATCTCGGTGTCGCCGAGGAGGTCCTCGACCACCCGCAGCGGAACGTGGACGTCCGCCTTGGCGCCGATCGGGAAGTAGCGCATGGGGACGCCGTCGCGCCGGACGACCAGGTAGACCAGCTCGTCGCTGGAGTTGCCGGCCCGCAGGTAGACAGCCTGCGCGGTTGAGCCCGGCGGGACGACGTAGCTCAGCTCGTCCGCCAGCGGCCCGGGCTTGGTCAGGCCCTGGCCGGTGAAGGCGAAGACGCCCTGCAGGAACCGAGGCGTGCTGTGCATGCGGCCAACCTTTCGGATCGGGGACGGTGCCGGGACGGACGCGCCGCCCGTCCCGGTGGCGGGGACGAGGACAGTCGCCCCGGCCGGGATATCGGTGCCGCCGTCGGGCAGCGCCTCGACCCGGCGCACCGCGGCCGCGCAGAACTTGAACTCCGGCATCCGCGAGGTCGGGTCGAGCGCCGGGTTGGTCAGCAGGTTGGCCGCCGAGTGGCCGCCCCAGTGGAACGGGGCGAACAGCGTGTCGGGACGGACGGTGTCGGTCAGCCGGGCCCGGAAGACCGCCCGCCCCCGCCGGGAGGACACCTCGACCAGGTCGCCGGAGGCGATCTCGTGACGGGCCGCGAGCGCGGGGTGCAGCTCGAGGGTCGGGTCCGGCTCGCCGGCCAGCAACGTCCGCACCCGCCGGGTCTGGGTGCCGGACTGGTACTGCCGCATGATCCGGCCGGTGGTCAGGTAGTACGGGTAGGCCCGGTCGGGGGTCTCCACCGCCCCGGCGTGGCGGACCGGGACCATCCGAGCCCGTCCGTCCGGGGTGGCGAAGCGCTCGCCGAACAGCCGGGGGGTACCCGGATGGGTCACGTCGGGGCAGGGCCAGAAGACCCCGTCCTCCGCGATGATCCGTTCGTACGTGATCCCGGCGTAGTCGGCCAGCCCGCCCGCGCTGGCCCGGCGCAGCTCGTCGAAGACTTCGCGGGGGGAGTCGCTGAAGTACTGCCCCCGGCCCAGCCGGCGGGCTAGTTCGGCCAGCACGGCCAGATCGGGCCGGGCCTGACCGGGCGGGGTCAGCGCGGGCTGGCGCAGCAGGACCCGGCCCTCCAGGTTGGTGATCGTGCCCTCCTCCTCGGCCCACTGGGCGCTGGGCAGCACGACGTCGGCCCGGGCCGCGGTCTCGGAGACGAAGAAGTCGGAGACGGCCAGGAAGTCCAGCGCGGCCAGCCGCTGGTTGACCCGGCCGGCGTCGGGCGCGGACACCGCCGGGTTCGAGGCGATCACCCACAGCGCGCGGACCCCGCCGTCGCGGCCGAGCCCGTCGAGCATCTCGAAGGCCGACGGCCCGGGCCCGGGCAGTTCGTCGGGGTCGATGCCCCACACCCCGGCCACGTGGGCCCGGTCCGCCGGGTCGGTGATCTTCCGATACCCGGGCAGCTGGTCGGCCTTCTGGCCGTGCTCCCGCCCGCCCTGGCCGTTGCCCTGACCCGTGATCGTCCCGTAGCCGGAGTACGGCCGCCCGGGCAGGCCGAGGGCCAGGGCCAGGTTGATCCAGGCGGTGGCGGTGGCCGTACCGGACGCCGACTGCTCGGCCCCTCTCGCGGTGAGGATCATGGCCCGCTCGGCCTCGCCCAGCAGGCGGACGGCGGTGCGCAGGTCGGCCTCGGGCACCCCGGTGATCCGCTCGACCCGGCTCGGCCAGTAGGCGGCCACCCTCGCGCGCACCTCGTCGAACCCGGTGGTCCGCTCGGCCAGGTAGTCCAGATCGACCAGCCCGTCCCGGATCGCCAGGTGGAGCAGCCCGTTGGCCAGGGCCAGGTCGCTGCCCGGGGTGTTCCACAGGTGCAGGGCCGCGCCCCGAGCGGTCGCGGTGGCCCGCGGGTCGACGACGATGTGGCGGGCGCCGGCGGCCCGGCCCGCGTCGAAGTGCTGCATCGCGGGCGGCATCGTGTCGGCCGGGTTGGAGCCGACCAGCATGACCACCTCGGCCTGGGCGATGTCGGCCAGCGGGAAGGGCAGGCCCCGGTCGATCCCGAACGCGCGGTTGCCGGCGGCGGCGGCCGAGGACATGCAGAACCGGCCGTTGTAGTCGATCGAGCGGCTGCCCAGCGCTACCCGGACGAACTTGCCCAGCGCGTAGGCCTTCTCGTTCGTCAGTCCGCCGCCGCCGAAGCAGCCGACGCTGTCCGGGCCGTGGGCGGCCGCGCTCGCGCGGAACGCGTCCACGAGCCGTCCCAACGCCTCGTCCCAGCTGGCCGGGCGTAGTTCGCCGCCGCGCCGGTCGCGGATGAGGGGGGTGGTCAGCCGCTCGCGGTGGTCGAGCAGTTCGGCCGCCGTCCAGCCCTTCGAGCACAGGCCGCCGAGGTTGGTCGGGAACGCTTCGCGGGGTGTGAGGGTGACCGACGTCCGGGCCGGGGCCAGCTCGATCCCGCACTGGAGCGAGCAGTACGGACAGTGGGTCGCGGTCGCCTTCACGCCGGCCGCGCCCCGCCGTTCGTCCGCGCCTCGTCCGCCCGCGTGCCGTTCGACCGGGGTCTGCTCGCCCAGGTCCGGCTCGCCCAAGTCCGGCTCGGCCGGGTCCTGTCCGGCCGGGTCCTGTCCGGCCGCGTCCTGTCCGCTCCCGCCGCCCTCATGCCGCCGATGGTGCGGGCCGCGGGTTTCGAACTGGTACCCCCGATGTTACCGGCGCTGATGAGTTCGCCAACACGGCCGGCGGCTCACCGGTGAGGCGATTGCTATCACCTGTTTACGGCCGGGTCACGTCCCGTGAAACGCCGAGATCGTAGCGTTCCGGTGTACTGAATCACACGAGGGGAGTGTGCCATGAGCACCGCCGTGGACGGAGTTCCGTCGGCCGGATCCGTCGCCGTTCCCGCCCAGCGGGGCCGGTGGATTGACCACTGGCATCCCGAGGACGAGAAGTTCTGGGCCGCGGGAGGTTCATCCGTCGCCCGGCGCAACTTGGTCTTTTCGATCGCCTCCGAACACATCGGGTTCTCCGTCTGGAGCCTGTGGTCGGTGCTGGTGTTGTTCCTCGGCCCGGCCTACCACATCGACGCGGCCGGGAAGTTCCTGCTCACCTCGGTACCCACCCTGGTCGGGTCGGTCCTGCGGCTGCCTTACACGTTCGCGGTCGCCCGCTTCGGCGGCCGGAACTGGACGGTCTTCAGTGCCGCCCTCCTGCTGGTGCCGACGATTCTCACCGCGGCCATCCTCAAGCCCGGCGTGTCGTACACCGAGCTGCTGATCGTGGCCGCCGTCGCGGGTGTCGGCGGCGGCAACTTCGCCTCGTCGATGACGAACATCAACGCCTACTATCCCGAACGGCTCAAGGGCCGCGCGCTCGGCCTGAACGCCGGCGGCGGCAACATCGGGGTCGCGGCGGTGCAGTTGGTCGGGCTGCTGGTCCTGGCCACCGCGGGCAAGGGCCACCCGCGTGTCGTGCTCTACATCTACATTCCGCTGATCGTGCTGGCGGCGCTGGGCGCGTACCTGTTCATGGACAACCTCACCTCCGCCCGCTCGGAGAAGCACGCCATGCGTGACGTCTGCCGGGACGGCTACACCTGGGTGATGTCGCTGCTCTACATCGGCACCTTCGGCTCGTTCATCGGGTTCGGTTTCGCCTTCGGCCAGGTTCTTCAGGTTCAGTTCAAGGCTGATTTCTCGACGCCGATCAAAGCGGCCTACCTGACGTTTCTCGGGCCGCTGCTGGGCTCGCTCATCCGGCCGTTCGGCGGCTGGCTGGCCGACCGGGTCGGCGGCGCGGCGGTGACCTTCTGGAACTTCGTCGCGATGGCGGTCAGCGCCGCGCTCGTACTGGTCGCCTCCACGCAGAAGTCGCTGGCGCTGTTCCTGGCCGGGTTCATCGCGCTGTTCATCTTCAGCGGGCTCGGGAACGGCTCGGCGTACAAAATGATTCCGGCGATCTTCCGGGCGAAGTCCGCGGCCCACGTGGAGGCCGGTGCCGACCCGGTCGCGGCCGGGCTGGAAGCCCGTCGCCTGGCCGGCGCGCTCATCGGCGTCGCCGGGGCGATCGGCGCGTTCGGCGGGGTGCTGGTGAACCTCGCCTTCCGCGAGTCGTTCCTGACCTACAAGACGGGCAACGCGGCCTACATCGCGTTCCTCGCCTACTACGGGGTCTGCTTCGCGGTGACCTGGCTGGTGTTCCTGCGTCCGTCCGCGCGCCGGCTGACGGGGGTCTGACGCGGGACCGCGACCGGCATCTGGTTGCGGGATCTGTTCCCGGGGCTGGTCGGGCGGGGCTGGTCGGGCGGGACTGGTCGGGGGGACTGCTCGGGTCAAATCCGGCTGGCCCCGGCCAGCCCCGGGCCCGGTCCCAACCGCGGGAAGATCCAGGCCGGCCGCACTAGTCTCGGACATGCCCGGCCGGCGGGCGGTGCGCGGACGAGGAGGTTTGTCGGTGGCGGACGAGGCGAAGGCGCTGGTCAGTCTCGAGGTGTCCGACGGGGTCGGGATCGTCCGACTGGACCGCCCGCCGATGAACGCGCTCGACGCCGCCGTCTCGGGTGAGCTCACCGAGGTCGCCCGCCAGGTGCGGTCCGACCCGGCGATCCGCGCGGTCGTGCTCTGGGGCGGCCCGAAGGTCTTCGCCGCCGGCGCCGACGTCAAGGCCATGGCCACGATGGACCAGGGCGGGATCACCGCGTATCTGGCGGACCTGTCCGGCGCGCTCGAGGCCGTCGCCCGCCTGCCGCAGCCGACCGTCGCCGCGGTCACCGGCTACGCGCTGGGTGGCGGCCTCGAGCTCGCGCTGTGCGCGGACTTCCGGGTGCTGTCGGAGAAGGCGAAGGTCGGCGTGCCCGAGATCCAGCTCGGGCTCATCCCGGGCGCCGGCGGCACCCAGCGGCTGCCCCGTCTCATCGGCCCGTCGAAGGCCAAAGAACTGATCTTCACAGGCCGTCACGTGCGGGCCGACGAGGCACTCGCCCTCGGCCTGGCCGACCAGGTCGTGGCCCCCGACAGCACCTTCGACGAGGCGCTCGCCCTGGCCCGGCGCTTCGCCGACGGCCCGGCGCTGGCGCTGGCCGCGGCCAAGCGCGCGGTCGACGACGGCGCGGCGCTGCCGCTGGCCGACGGGCTGCGCATGGAGGCCGCGCTGTTCATCGGTCTGACCGGCACCGAGGACCGGCGGATCGGCCTCGACTCGTTTCTGGAGCACGGCCCGGGCAAGGCCACGTTCGTCGGCCGCTGACCGGCCCGAGCCGACGGGCGGCGCGGCCGGCGTCGCCCGTCGCGCGAGGCCGGCTGTCTTCAGGGCTGGTCGTTGTCGGGGACGACTGTCGTCAGCGGCGGTCGTCAGCGGCGGTCGTCAGCGGCGGTCGTCGTCGGGGCCGGCGTCGGCGCGGGCGTCGGCGCCGGCCAGCTCGCGGGCCCGCCGTCCCCACGGATCCAGGCCGAGTGCGTCAAAGCACTCGGCGGCGGCCAGGAAGGCGCTGGCGGCCGCCGGCTCGTCGGCGGCGGCCCGGCGTGCCGAGCCCAGCGCCAGCAGGATCTCGGCCTCCCCGCGCCGGTCCTCGGTCTCCCGCCGGATCTCAAGCGCGTCCTCGTAGTGGACGACCGCTGCCGCGGGGCCGCCGTGGGCGACGGCGATCTCGGCCCGGGCGATCAGTGCCCGCGCCTCGCCGGGCCGGATGCCGAGCGCGCGGTACTGCTCCAACGCGCGCCGGAGGTCGGCCTCGCCGCGCGCGTCGGATGGCTCGGAGCCCTCCGCGTCGGGAGCGGCGCCCGTGCCTGGTTCGGCGCCGGTGCCTAGTTCGGCGCCGGTGCCTAGTTCGGCGCCCGTGCCTAGTTCGGCGTGCGTGCCTGGTTCGGCGCCAGCCGCGGCGGCCGCTCGGCTCCGGGCGAGCAGCGCGTCCGCCTCGCCGAGCGCGTCGCCGATGGCGGCGAACTGGCCGACGGCGTCGCCGGGACGGCCCAGGCGCAGCAGCGCCGCCGCCACCACCTGCCGGTCGTCGTGGTCGCGTCCCAGCTCGAGCGCGGCCTCGGCGAGCCGGTTTGCCCGCCTGGCCCGGTCGCGGGCGGCGACGGATGCGTCGAAGGCGAGATCGAGCCGGGGTGAGCGGCTGACCGCCACGTCGGCTGGCTCGGCCAGGCCGGCTGGCCCCGCCGGTCCCGCTCGCTCCACCGGTCCGGGCACCGCCGTCCCGCCGTCGGCGGTGGACGGGGGACTGGCCGATCCGACGGTCGTTGGCGCCGACAGCAGTGTGGCCTGGGCGAGCAGGACGCGGGTGAAGCAGGTCTCGTCCGGGCACCGCTGGGCGGTCTTCGCGGCCTGTTCCAGCAGGTCCTCGGCCGCGGCCAGGTCGCCGCCGGCGGCGGCCAGCTCACCTCGCAGCCGCAGGCACTCGGCCGCGAGGTGCGTCGCGTCGTGCTCGAACCGGTCCCGATCGCGACCACCACCGACGCCGTCGGTCCCGGCTCCGTCTGGCCGCGTCCCGTTCGCGCCGGCTCCGTTCGCGCCGGCTCCGTTCCGGCCGGCTCTGTTCCGGCCGGCTCCGTTCCCGCCGGCTCTGTTCCCGCCAGCTCCGTTCGCCTCGGCCGGCCCGGCCTCCTCCTCGGCCCGTGCGAGCAGGATGGACGCCCGGGCGGTCTCGCCGGTCAGCAGGGCTGCCTCAGCCAGCCAGCGCAGCAGGTAGGCCGGCAGAAGCTCGGGTGAACGCCCGGCGCCGACCGGCAGTGGCGGCAGGCCGGAACCGTCGGCTGGTCCGACCCCGCCGCGCTTCGCGGCCGTCGCGGCCTCGCCGGCCTCGCCGGACCGGTCGGCGTTCTCGGCCTCGCCGGCCTCGTCGATCTCGCCGGAGTCCTCGGCCTCGTCCCCGAACAGCGCGGCGTACACCTGGTCGAGCGCGTCGTCGGCCGCGCTCGCGGCGCCCTGGCGCAGGCGCAGCTCGCCGAGCGCGGTGAGGATCTCCGCGCCGACCGGCCCCAGCCCCGCGCCGTCCGCCTGCTCCCGCCGCAGGCCGCGGCCGGCCTCCAGGCCGCGGGCCACGTCGAGTGCCGCCGACCAGGTCTCGGCCGCCTCGTCCCAGCGCCAGCGGGCGTAGGCGACGTGGCCGGCCAGGGCGAGCGCCCGGTAGTGGCGCCAGCCGTCCGCGGGCTCGGCGTCCGGGCCGACGCTCTGGTAGGCCTCGGCCGCGTGGGTTGCCCACGTGCCGGCAGCGTCCAGCCGGCCCTGAACGTAGGCGATGTGCGCGCTGGCCAGGGCCGCGCAGCCGTAGACAGCCGGCAGCTGGGCCCGCACGAGGGCCGAGTGCTCCGGGGCCAGGGCGACGGCGGCGTGGGCCAGCGCCCGCTCCAGCTCGCTGGCGCGCAGCGCGGCCAGCAGGCGGTCCCGCCAGGCCGGCGCGCCCGAGCCGTCCCCGGCGGCGAACCGCTGGTAGTCGGCCTCGACCAGGAAACGCTCGCCGTCCGCGCCCCGGGCGGCGTAGTACTCGGCGGCCCGCCGCCGGGGCGAGGCGAGGGCGGGCTCCGCCGCCGCGCCGTCCGCTTGCTCCAGGTACGTGAGCAGCCACCGCCGTATCCGTTCAGGTAGCACCAGCCGTTCAGGTAGCACCAGCCGGTCGGGTAACGCCAGCCGGTCGGGCGGGACCAGCGGCCCGGTCCCGCCGGAGCCCGCGCCCGCCGCGCTGGCGCCCGCCGCGATCGGCAGCGCCCTTAGCCGGGCGAAGGCGTCGCCGGGCGCCGGCCCGCCGCCGCCCCCGCGCCCCAGGACGGCGTCGAGGACGGCGGCCTCGACGACGCGAGGCACCAGCGCGGCGATGAGGATCGCCCGGTCGTCCTTGTCCAGGCTGTCGAGCAGCAGTGCCGGCAGCGCCTCCTCCAGCGGCCGGTCGGCGAGACGCCCGGCCAGCCACTCGGCGAGCGGATGTGCGTCCTCGGGCAGGATGCCCGGGTCGTCGTCGGCGTCCTCGTCGATCTCGACCTGGTCGAGATCGATCTGCTCGGCCGAGTCCAGGCCGCCCCCGGTGGCCGCCGGCGCCCCGCCGTCCTCGCTCGAGCGCGCGAGCAGGACGTCGACCAGCGCGGCGGTCAGGTCGGGATCACCGTGGCAGGCCCGGTGGACCAGGACCGCGAGCCACCGGTCGTGCAGGCCCCGGGCGGCCAGGTAGGCGACGGTGTGCCGGGCGTGCCAGCCGGTCAGCTCGACCTCGTCGGCCTCGAGCGCGGCCGGGATGGTCACGGCCTCCCGGCCGGCGATGATCGTCCGCAGTCGGGGGCTTGCCGCCACCAGGTCGGGCAGGATCTCGGTGGCGAACCAGCCGGTCGGGCCGCCGGCCGCGGCCGGCTCGCCCGGGCGGGGATGCTCGCCGAGGGGGCCGTCGAGGTGCGGTAGCCACTCGGTCGCGTCAATCGTGAGCAGGAGCCAGCGGCCGCGTACGGCGAACGCCAGGTCGGCCAGCTCCCCGGCCCACTGCTCGCGCGGGCCGGCCGCGACCCGCTCCGCCTGCCGGCGCAACCGGCGCCGTGACCAGGCCGGCGCCGCCGCGACCAGGCCGGCCGCGATCTCACGCACCAGCCGGCCGGCGCCGTCCCCGTAGTCGCCGTCCCCGCCGCCGTCTCCGGGACCGCCGGCCGCCGTCCGGTACGGCCCACCGGCCGCCGTCCGGTACGGCCCGCCGGCCGCCGGCAGCAGGTCCCGCACGACCAACGCGACCTGCCGGTAGCCGGAGTCGGTCGCCTCGATCCGGTGGATCCGCTCCAGCAGGGTGGACTTGCCGAGCCCGGCGCCGGCCCGCAGGGCGAGCACTCGGCGCGGCGCGTCGGCGGCCAGCAGGAGGTCGACCGTCCGCAGGGCGTCGCCGCGATTGACGAAGGCGTCCCCCGCGCCTCCGGCCACAGTGCCCCCCGTTCGCCGGCGATCGTCGCCGTTCAGCGGATGTGCTATCGCGGCCCGGCGCTCGATTCACCGGTCGGACGGGCTCGGTCCGCGAGGATGATGGCACGAATCTACCCGGACTCCGGCTTTCCGCCGCGCCGGGCGGGACCACGGGTCACCTGATGGGTGGGATGGGTCGGAGACTGTCACGATACGGACATAACGGTTGACTGACGGGCGTGGGAGTGGCTCTCGGGCATGCCGTCGATGCCCTGGACGGTCGGGGCGGGCCGCCTCGGTTGCCGTGGTTGCCCCTGGGTACGGCGATACCCCTTCTCGAGTGAGCCGACCGGGCCGCCCGGCGGGCATCGGGCGGCCCGGGTTGCCGCGCCTCGACCCTCCGGCGCCTGCCCGCCCCCGGGTGAGGCGCGCCCGGAGGCTGACCGGAGCCGAGAGTGACGGCGGAGCACGGTGTCGCAAATTTTCCACTGAATGAGACGAAGATAGCAAGATCTCGGACTTCGTGTTCCCCTCGATCCAGCGTCGCGGCGAGATCACTCGGGCGTGGCGGTCTGTGACTCAAGGTGGTCGCGGCCCACGCGACACCGAAAGGTCGCCGGTGCCGGAAGTCCTTTCGCCACGGAGCCTTGTTGATCACCTGCAAACCGGATGGGGGGCGCCGGATGAGCGTCGCGAGTAGTTCGATCAAAAGCTGACTGTCACCTTGCCGCAGCCCTGCACTGGACCCTCGTTGTGGTCTGGCAGCCCGTAGGAAGAGAATCGAGATGAGCTCGTTCGCGACCGCCGATCCGGCGTCCACCGATCCCGATGCGACCGAAGAAAATCAAGGATGGACACTGCGGCTGATATTATCGCTCGTCAGCATCTGTCTCGTACTGGAGATGCTCACCATCAGTTATCTGATGGTTGCGACGGCGCTTCCCGAGATGATCGGTCACTATCAGACCACGCAGGGCGCCTGGGTGCTGTCCGCCTTCCTGCTCTCCGGCGCGGTGACCAGCCCCATTCTCGGCAAACTCTCCGACATGTATGGCAAGCGCCGGATGCTTCTGCTGGCCATCAGCTGCGCGGCGGCCGGCGCGGTGATTTCGGCGGTCGCGCCCAACTTCGGTGTGGTCGTGCTCGGCCGGGTGTTCCAGGGACTGCTCGTTCCCTGCATGTTTCTTTCGTACTCCCTGATGCGCGACGTCTATCCGGCACGCATTCTGGCGCTCGCCGTCAGCATCGCCACGGGTGGCATGGGGCTGATCACGATTCCGTCGCCGTGGCTCACCGGCTGGCTCCTTGACACCTCCGGTTTCCGGGCCGTCTTCTGGTTCTTCGCGATCGTTCTCGCGGTGCTGGCGGTGGTGGTGCGCCTCACGACCGCCGAGAGCAAGGTGCGGGTTCGCTCCCGGGTCGACTACCTCGGCGCGCTGCTGCTCGGCGCCGGTCTGGCCGGCGTCCTGACCGGCGTGAGCATGGAGGCCGACTGGGGCTGGTCCTCGGCGCGTACGATCGGCTGCCTGGTCGGCGGATTCGTCATCCTCGCGATCTGGCTGGTGACAGCGCTACGGGTGCGCGAGCCGCTCATCGACGTTCGTTTCTTCCGGCGCCGTTCCATGAGCCTGACCGCGGTCGCGGGTGGGCTCACCTTCGCCAACACCGCCGTGTACAGCACCCTGCTGCCCATGCTGTGCATGACGCCGGCGATCCTGGGCCTGCACTATGGCTTCGGTGTGGATGCCGAGGGCTACGCCATCTTCCAGGCGCCTATCGGGGCCGCCTCCGTGGTCGGTGGTCTGCTGGTCGGTTTGACGATCTCCAGGGTTCCGGCGAAGTGGCTGCTCATCACGGGGTCCCTGCTGCTCGCGCTGGGCAGCAGCATGACCGGCCTCGTCAACGACAGCCGTGGCGTGGTCATCGTCTGGGCGGCCATCCAGGGCCTGGGCCTGGGCCTGTGCTACGCGGCGACGCCGAACCTGGTCATCCAGGCGGTGCCCGGCGAGTTGCAGGGCTCCATGGCAAGCATGGTGCAGGTCTTCCAGGGCGCGTTCAGCGCGGCCGTCCCCGTCGTGGTCTTCACGGTGCTGAACTCCGGTACGGTCACCGTGCTGAAGGGCAGCATCTTCTACAGCAACTCCGGTCTGACGATCGGGTTCCTGATCGGCGGCGCCACCGCGCTGGTCGCGGCGCTGGTCGCCGTCGCCCTGCCGCAGCGCACCCTCGGTGCCGCTCCCGCCGCGCGGAAGGCCGACGCCGAACCGGCTCCGCTGAGGGCGACGACGGTGACGGGATAATCGATCTCCTTACCCGCCCCGCACCCGGGGCGCCGAGAAATCCCGTTCCTCCTTCCGGTAATCGCTCATTGCTGCTGGTCGGATCGCTGCCACGGCGATCCGACCAGCAAATCGGCACCCGGCCACAGGTGCTCTCCGGCGGGATTTCCGTGGCGCGGTCGGCAACCTTCGGTAATGCGCTCGCGCGCGCCTGAAAAAGACTGGAAGAATCCTCCCGTCCAGTGGGAGACCGGCCGGTGGGAACGCGTCGTCCCTGCATGATGAGGTGCGCACAGGTGCCGCCCACGTTGACGGGTGCCCGCAGATACGCGTACCGGATGGTGGCTCGCCGGTGGACGGCGTCCCGTGATAATCCGGAGCGTGGCGTCGAAGGCGAGGCTATGAACGACGGAGAGGGAATTTCCCCCGAGTCGGCCGGATTAGGTGGAGCCGGTGCCGCTGTCCGCCGTCGAAAGTTTCGATCACGAGGCGGATGTCCTCGTCGTCGGCTTCGGGTGTGCCGGGGCCGGTGGTGGTGCCGGGATTCGACCGGGCCGCCGCCTACATCGAGTGGGGTTTCGAGCGGGCCGAAGATCACGAGAACATCGCCTCCACTATTCGGATCGGCCCCCGGCGGAACCCTGCCCTGCACGAATTGCCGCGCGAAGCCTGCGCTGCTCGTCGTCCAGGACTCCGACCCGTGCGGGCTCATGATGATGAAGCTGGCCGGGCCGTGGAGCGGGCCCCGTTCATTGACGAGTGGCTGCGACGCCGAGCCGCGCCAGATCCTGGCTGGGAACTACTGTCGGCACGCGGCGGCCGATCCGACGGCGATCGCCCGCCGCGTGCCGCACGGCGGCGGTCAGGTCGCGTCGCGGACCTGGCGCGCGTAGCTCTCGCGCCAGTCCCGGACGCCGCTGACGGCCGCGAACGCGCCGAACACGCCGTCGAGCTCGGCCAGCTTCTCGCTGACCCGCCGCGAGCGCAGGCCCCCGGCCACGTCGCGCGAGCGCCAGGCCGCCTCCAGCGCCGCCTCCACCTGCGGGCGGGGCCGCCGCAGGTAGCCCAGGGCCAGATCGGCCTCGGCGTAGCTGCGGGTGCGGGCCCGCTCGGGGCTCTGTATCAGCCGCGACGCGAGCAGGCTCTGCTCCGACGCCTCGTGCCGGTGCAGCAGGAGCATGCAGTGACCGCGGCACTCGGCCGCGTCGCCGGCGTTGTAGTGGGTGGCCCACGACGGGCTCTCGGCGTCGCCGTCCGCGCCGACGGCCTCCTCCACCTTCTCCAGGGCCTGCTCGCAGCGGGCGGCGTCGCCGATGCGGGCCAGCGCCCAGGCGTGCTTGTCGTGCACCATCGCCGCCACCCGGGGCGCGGGCTGGTCCTGGACGCGCTCGATGGCCGCCCGGGCCAGCGCGACGCTGGAGCGCAGCTGTCCCAGCCGGGCGCTCTGGTCGCTCATCGCGGCTAGGATGCGCCCGGCGATCAGGGCGTCCCGGGCGTGCTCGGCCAGGCCGAGGGCCTGGATGTAGTAGCGCTGGGCCAGCGCCTGCCGGCCGGCGTCCTGCGCGAGCCAGCCCCCGAACTGGGTCAGCTCGGCCAGCGCGCTGAACAGGTCGGGTCCGCCCCCGCTGTCCTGGACGGCGCGCACCCGGTCGTGCAGGAAGGCGACGACCTGGCCGCGGATCTCACCGCTGCCGTAGCGGGCGTCCAGCCGGCGGAACGTCTCGGTCATGTCACGGATCATGGTCGCGTTCATCGTCCCGCCTGTCCCGCCGGTGGCGGACGTGACGACGCCGGTCAGGCTGGCCAGGACCGGCTCGGCGAAGGCGGTCGCGACGAAGGCCGCGTTGTCCTGGAGCGCGTGGCGGCGCCGCATGTCCCGGCCGGACAGGCCGGCGACCGTCAGCAGCGTCTGGCGCGGTTCCTCGGCCAGCGCGAGGCCGAGGTCGTCGCCGCCCTGCCCCTCGCCCCGCCAGCCGAGATCGCTCGGGGTGACCGGATAGCCGACGACGGCGGTCAGCTCGGCCGCCGCCACCTCGGCCACCATCGGGTCGCGGGGGCGCATGCCCTGCCGCCAGTGCCCGACGGTGGTACGGGCCAGGCCGAGCTCGGCCCGGCGGACCCGGCGGGCCCGGTCGTTGACGCCGCGGGCGAAGCGGGTGTCCGACACGCCGGCCTCCCCGAGCAGGCGGGCGAACAGGTTGGGTGGGGTCAGCTTGGGTGAGACAGGTTTGGCCGGGCTTCTCTTGGTTGGGGTTCCCTTGGTTGGGGTCCCCTTGGGTGAGGTCCCCTTGGGTGGGGTGATCACGCGGGCGCGGGTCCGGGCGGGCGCCGCGCCCCCGGTTCTTGCGTCGGGGCCCGCGGGTTCCTCGCCGGAGCCGGGTGTCGGTTGCGCCCCGCCGCGAGGTGGCTGGCCGCCGGGACTGGCCGGGGGCGCGTCGGGTGTGGCCGGGATGGGAGCCGCGGGACGTGAGCTGTCACTCGTCATAGATCCCCCGTTTGCCGGTCTGGTGACGATTTGTAGTCATGGGACCGCCTGAAGTGGCGTGAGACCGAAGGTAATAGGCAGGTCACCGACCCGGAAGCATGTGAGCATAGTTACTAACGACTGCACGCCCAAGACCAAGGTCCATTTTTGCTTGACCTCCTTCCGCGGGCATGATCGCACGGCCCGGATGGGTCGTCGGAGTGCGCCCGGGACCACGTCGCGGGAGGCTGGAGCCGTACGGTCGCGGCAGCCGCCGTCGCGGCGGCGGCGCTGATGCCTGGCGCCCGAGGCCGCGCCGCGGTGTGATCGGTGGCGGCATCCGTGGGGGTCGTGGCCCTCGCCCCGGCCGGCGTGGGTATGGGGGAGATCACCCGGGCGATCACCGGGCGTGTGCCGGACGCGGATGTCACCATGTCAAGGGCATTGGACAGTAGGGACTACGGAGGCCCCCAGGCGTGAACATCGTCGTTACCGTCAAGCAGGTTCCCGATACCTGGGCGGAAAAGAAGCTCGACCCGTCGACCAAGGTCACGGATCGCAAGAGCGTCGACAACGTCATGAACGAGATGGACGAGTACGGCGTCGAAGAGGCTCTCAAGATCAAAGAGGCGCACGGGGGCGAGGTGACGATTGTCACCATGGGTCCCGAGAAGGCGATCGAGACCGTCCGCAAGGCGCTGTCGATGGGCGCGGACAAGGCCGTCCACCTGACCGACACCGGTCTGGGTGGTTCGGACGCCCTGCAGACCTCGGCGGCGCTGGCCAAGGTGATCTCGACCCTGTCGCCGGACATCGTCATCACCTCGGCCGAGGCGTCCGACGCCCGGGGCGGCGTCATGGGCGCCCTGCTGGCCGAGCGGCTCGGGCTTCCGCAGCTCACCCAGGCGCGCAAGGTGACGGTGGACCCGGGCGCCCGGACCGTCCAGATCGAGCGGCTGGCCGACAACGGCTACGCCCTGGTCGAGGCGTCGCTGCCGGCCGTGATCGGCGTGGTCGAGAAGATCAACCAGCCGCGCTACCCCTCGTTCAAGGGCATCATGGCGGCTAAGAAGAAGCCGCTGACCACGCTCTCGGCGGCCGACGCCGGGCTGTCGGCCGACGAGATCGGCCTAGCCGCCGCGGCCTCCCGCGTGCTCGACGCGCAGCCCTCGCCGCCCCGCCAGAGTGGGACAATCGTGACCGACGAGGGCGACGGCGGAAACAAGATCGCCGAGTTCCTCGCCGCGCAGAAACTGATCTGAGGGGTAGTCCGATGGCTGAGATTCTTGTGCTCGTCGAGCACGCCGACGGCGAGCCGAAGAAGGTCACCGCCGAACTGCTCACGCTGGCCCGCTCGCTGGGCGAGGCGTCCGCCGTCTTCGTCGGTGCCCCGGGCACCTACGCGAAGGCCAAGGACTACCTGGGGCAGTACGGCGCGGGCACCGTCTACGTCGCCGAGTCCCAGGACGCGGCCGACTACGTGGCGACCCCCGCGGTCGACGTGCTGGCCAAGCTGGTCACCGAGAAGTCGCCGGCCGCGCTGCTGGCCGCCGCGACGCCGGACTCACGGGAGATCGCCGCCCGGGTCGCCGCCCGGACCGGCTCCGGGCTGATCTGGGACGCGACCGCCGTGTCGGCCGACCTCACCGCCACCCAGGGGATCTTCGGTGGCGCGACGATCGTCAGCTCCTCGGTCACCAAGGGCACGCCGGTCCTGGTCGTCCGGCCGAACTCGACCGCCCCCGAGGCCGCCCCCGGCACGCCGGCCGAGACCGTCGTCGAGGTCACCCCGGCCGACGCGGCCAAGGCCGCGAAGATCGTGGACCGGGTCGTCGAGGCCAAGTCGGGCCGCCCGGACCTCACCGAGGCCCAGGTCGTCGTCTCCGGCGGCCGCGGTCTCGGCGCGGCCGAGCACTTCGCGCTGGTCGAGAAGCTGGCCGACACCCTCGGCGCGGCCGTGGGCGCCTCGCGCGCGGCGACCGACGCCGGCTGGTACCCGCACCAGAACCAGGTCGGCCAGACCGGCAAGACGGTGTCGCCGCAGCTCTACATCGCGGTCGGCATCTCCGGCGCCATCCAGCACCGGGCCGGCATGCAGACCTCGAAGACGATCGTCGCGATCAACAAGGACCCCGAGGCGCCGATCTTCGAGTTCGCCGACTACGGCCTGGTCGGTGACCTGTTCAACGTCGTTCCGCAGCTCACCGAGGCCGTCGAGGCGCGCAAGACCAGCTGACCGGCGGTCCGCGAGCGGGCCGTTCACTTTTCACCCGCTGTGCGACGGGCCGGGCTCCCCACCGGGGCCCGGCCCGTCGGCGCGGGCGGCCGGGCCCGGCCCGGGTGTGCCCCGGCGGGCGGTCGCCGGGGTCAGGCGGGCGGCCGCCGGGGCCGGGCTGGCGAACGGCGGGACGGTTCAGCGGCGCGACCAGGACAACGACCACACGCCGATGGGCGTGACCGCGTGGACGGCCACGCCCATCGACGGGCTTCCCCCGGGCGGCGGGACCGGCGCCAGCGGGAGTCGCGGCAGCGCCGGCCATCGGCCGCGGTCGGCGGCGGCCGGTGCCGGTGGCGTGCGCGGCGCGGTCACGAGCGCGGTCGCCGTGGCCGTCGCCGCGGCCACGGCTCGCGGCAGCAGCGCGGGCGCGGCGACGAGGGCCGAGGCGACCGCCTGGCCCGCCCCGGCGGCGAGACCGGTCGCGTCGAGCAGGCCACGACCGGCCCGGCCGGTCAGCCGGGCCGCCACCACCGCTGTCGATCCCATCCGAACCTCCTCCGCGGGGCGCGGCCGGCGCCGCGCCCGTCCCGGCCGGCCCACAGCCCGGCAGAGCACCAAGGCCGCGCGGCGTCGTCTCAGCCGCCCGCCGCGCGGCGCGATCGCCCCCACAACCGGCACCGCCCCCACAACCGGCACCGCCCCCACAACCGGCACCGCCCGGGCCGAGCGTCAGTGCCCCACCCCGGGCTTACCGCCACCCGCCGTGCGCGGCCCGTGCCGCCCGCCACCACGTCCGCCGCGCTCGTCCCGCCGCCACCGCCCGCCGCCGCTACCCCGTCCGCCGGTTGGCTACTCCTCGTGTGCGCAACGATTCGAGCACAGGGCGTGCTCGCCGGCATCTCGAGCCGTGCTACGAGGCGGCGCCGGCCTGGCCGGCGGTCGGCCCGAGCTCGTAGACCAGAACATTGCGGTCAGCCGGCTGGATCTCCACGGTGAGCCGCACGATCGCGTCCGCGCTCCAGCCGGTCCGCCAGTAGATCAGCATCGGCACCCCGCTGGGCAGGCCGAACAGGCGGACCTCGTCCGGCGAGGGCATGCGGGAGGAGATCTCGTCGACGTGCCCGATCTCGGTGATGCCGGCGTCGGCCATCACCCGCGTGCTGGCCCGCGAGACACCGCGCGGGTCGAGCAGCTCCGCGGCCACCGCCACGTCCATCGGGTAGTAGGACACCTGCCGCGACCAGGGATGACCGTCGACGTATCGCATGCACTCCCGCACACAGACCAGGCTGTTCTCGGCTCGCCGCAGCCGGAGGGCCACCGCCGGCGACGCCGGTTCGGCCCGCAGGGAGAACTCGCGGCTGGGCTGGCGGCCCAGCGCGGCGACGTGTGCGCACCAGCCGTCGGCCTCGCCCAGTCGGTCGGAGCGATCCGCGGACTGGGCCAGATGCTCGACGATCGACTGCTGGCGGACCAGCGTGCCGCGCCGGCCCGCCGTCTCCACCAGGCCCTCGTTGCTCAGCTCGCGCACGGCCAGCCGGATCGTGTTCCGGCTGCACCCGTAGCGGCGCTGCAGCTCCGGCTCGGTCGGAAGTCGGCCGCCCGGCGGGTAGGTGCCGTCGCGGATCGACCCGCGCAGATCATCGGCGATCTGTCGGTACAGCGCGATCGGCACTGTCGGCTCCACCGTCCTTTCGTCGCGCCGCTTCGTCGAGGTCACACTCGCCTGATGTGACGTACTTCCGGTGATGTTCATTCCGGTATGACGTCCCGTGGAGTGGCATTCCCGTGGTGTGACGTCCCCGTAGGCTGGCCGGATCGAGGCGGCGTCCCCGAGTGGCATCCCGGGTCTGGCCTCGCCTCCGCGACACGTTCGGCCGGGTCGTGGTCCGCTCCGAGAGCGGTTCCCCGCCACGACGAGTCCCTCGTGCCGCCGGGTCCGGACATCCGTGGGCCGAAAATATCGGACACCGAGGGTGATATTGCCCGGTGGTGGTCATTGGTCAGAACGATTCCAGCCAATCGGCCGGTCGGGCCGATGGTCCCGGTTCGGGGGCGGGGTAGGCTCGGCGTCATGATCGACGTGCCGCGGCCGGCTGGTTTCGGCCGCCCGCTTCCCGGGGCCGTCGACCTGGCTGACGACGGCGGGGCCGACCCCGCCCTCGCGGCGGTCCTGGCCGGGGCCGGCTCCTCCCGGGGCGGGACGGGCGACGGTGCGCCGAGTGACGGTGCGGCGAGTGACGGTGCGGCGGATCTGGACGCTTACGGGCTGTCCGTCCTGGGCGCGGCGCGGGTGTTCGTCGGTATCGAGCCGCGGGCGTTGGAGACCGCGGCCGACGGGGCTGACCGGGTCGCCGAGATGGCTCTTCTGATCATTCAGGCGCCGTCCGGGGCGAGCGCGGTGCCCGCGTTCAGCGGCATCGCCGCGCTGAGCGCCTGGCGGCCCGCGGCGCGGCCGGTCCCGGTCACCGGCCGTGAACTGGCGGCCGAAGCGCTGCGGCTGGGTCATGAGGCGCTCGTCCTGGACCCGGGCCGGTCTGATCGAGGTGGTGGCTGGGTCGTCGACGGCGCGGACCTGGCCCGGCTGGCCGATGCGGCCGGGCCGATCGCGGCGGCCGGCCTGGCTGGCGCGGCCGGCGCGGCTGGCCCAGCTGGCCCAGGTCTGGCCGGGCCACCGGACGGGCACGCGGGTTCCGGCTGGGGCCCGGCGGGTCCCGGCGGCCCGGTCCGGACCGCCGCCGGCCTGGACCGGATCACGCCGCCCGAGCGGCCCTGGGCACCGGAGGCGGTCGCGGCGCTGCGCGCGGGCCTGGCCGAGATGGCCGGTTCGGGCCGTCCACCGGCGGTCTGGCCGGCGCGGGCGGTAGTGAGCGCGGACGCCGTCGGCGCCCCGGTTCCCGCCCCGGTTCCCGCCGCGCAACCCGCCGCCGACCTGGGACGCGAGGGCTCGGACGGTGTTGACGTCCTGGTGATCGTCGCGCTCGAGCGCGACGTCGGTCCGGACTCGGCGGCCCGGGACCGGGAGGTCACGGATGCCCTGCGGGCGGCGCTGGAGGCGCGGTGGCCGGGCGGAGCGCCGGCGGTGCCGCCGTTCGTGCTGGTACCAGCGGGCGCGGCGCGGGCCGTCCGGGCGATGTTGGGCCTGCCGGCGCGACCCGACCGGGGTCGCCGCCGGTCGTCGCGGTGGCTCCCGCGCTCGCGGTGAGGCTGGCCGGGGTGACCGTCCCGTCCGTCCTCGCGCCGAGCCCCGTGCCGTCGTGTACTGATCGCGCGCTGGTCGCGCTGATCGCGCGCTGGTCGCGCTGGTCGCGCTGGTCGCCTGGGGCGCGACCGGTCGGGCGGCGCGGCGGCCGCCGCGGGGCGACGCCCGAGGTGACTGATCGTATGTTGCTCCCGCCTCTGCTAGTCTGGTGTTAGACCGCTCGCCATCGGGTATCCGTTGGCGAGGCCAAGCGGGGGTAGCGCCTCCCACCCGACGCCGCCGGCTGACTCGCTCAGCGAAGGTGGCCGGGTCACCGGTCGGTCGAGCCGTCGCCGAAGGCGTCGTCGGCCGATGTCCGGGTCGAACCGGGCGTGGACTCCGCTTGGCTTGGTCATGAACGCGTACCGAGTCACGGAGGGGAACCACATCAGCGCAGAGTCCCGCATCAATGACCGCATCCGCGTGCCCGAGGTTCGCCTCGTTGGCCCGGAAGGCGAGCAGATCGGCATCGTCGCGATAGGCGAGGCGATGCGGCTGGCCCAGGAGTCCGATCTCGACCTGGTCGAGGTCGCGCCGACGGCCCGCCCGCCGGTCTGCAAGCTGATGGACTATGGCAAGTTCAAGTACGAGTCCGACCAGAAGCGTCGCGAGGCTCGGAAGAACCAGGTCCAGACGGTCATCAAGGAAATGAAGCTTCGGCCCAAGATCGACCCGCACGACTACGAGACCAAGAAGGGTCACGTCGTGCGGTTCCTCAAGGCCGGCGACAAGGTCAAGATCACCATCATGTTCCGCGGTCGTGAGCAGTCCCGTCCCGAGCTGGGCATCCGCCTCCTGCAGCGGCTCTCGACCGACGTGGCCGATCTCGGCTACGTCGAGGCGCAGCCCAAGCAGGACGGCCGGAACATGACAATGGTGATGGCCCCGCACAAGGGATCGAAGCCAGCGCGGGTGGCGGAGGCGGTCGGCTGACCGCCGGTCCGGCCACCCCCGACGAACGACCAGGATGCAGACATGCCCAAAATGAAGAGTCACAGCGGATCGGGTAAGCGTTTCCGGGTGACCGGGACCGGCAAGGTGATGCGTCGCCGCGCCAACCGCAACCACCTGCTGGAGCACAAGTCCAGCCGGCGCACCCGGCGGCTGGACCCCGAGGTCGTGCTCGCCCCCGGCGACTCGAAGCGGATCAAGCGGCTGCTCGGGATCTGACCGCCCGGGCGCCGCCGGGCCGGCGCGCGCGCCGGCCGCTCCGGCGCGGTCGGTCAGTCCAGTTCGGCCTATCTCAAGGAGACGGATACCCGATGGCACGGGTGAAGCGGGCGGTCAACGCCCAGAAGAAGCGCCGCACGGTCCTGGAGCAGGCGTCCGGCTACCGGGGGCAGCGCTCGCGCCTGTACCGGAAGGCCAAGGAGCAGGTCCTCCACTCGATGACCTACTCCTACCGTGACCGGCGGGCGCGCAAGGGCGACTTCCGCCAGCTGTGGATCACGCGGATCAACGCGGCCGCGCGGGCAAACGGGCTCACCTACAACCGGTTTGTCCAGGGCCTGCGGCTGGCTGGGGTCGAGGTCGACCGGAAGAACCTCGCGGATCTCGCGGTCACCGACGCCGAGGCGTTCGCCGCGCTGGTCGAGGTGGCCAAGGCCGCGCTGCCGGCCGAGGCCGGCCAGGCAGCGGCCTGAGGCAGCCACGCCGACCGCATCCCACCGGCTGGCCTCCCACCCGCCGGCGGTGGCAACCCCCGTACCCGGGCCGCGCTCGTCCCGGATCGTGGCCGCGCGCCGGCTCCGGCGCCCGGCCACGCGGCGGGAGCGCGCGCTCTTCCTGGTCGAGGGCCCGCGAGCCGTGTCGGCCGGGTTGGCCGTCGGCGGCATCCAGGAGATCTTTGCCGGGGTGGGCGCCGCGGACCGCGACGCCGCGCTCCTCTCCGCCGCGGGTTCGGCCGGCGTCCCGGTGCACGTCGTCACGGACGACGCGGTCGCCTCGCTGTCGGAGACGGTGACGCCGCAGGGCCTGGTCGGGGTGGCCGAGCTGCCCCGGCATGGCCTGGAGGTACTGGCCCGGGCCCAGCTGGTCGCGGTCTGCGTCGAGACCCGGGACCCGGGCAACGCGGGCACGATCATCCGGACGGCCGACGCGGCCGGAGCGGACGCCGTCGTGTTCGCCGGCGACTGCGTCGACCCGTTCGGGGGGAAATGCGTCCGGTCCTCGGCCGGCAGCGTGTTCCACCTGCCAGTGGTCAGGGGCGTGCCGACCGAGGACGTCCTGGCGGCCGCCCGCGCGGCCGGGTGCCAGTGCCTGGCCACGGCCGGCGCGGCGCCGACGGGCCTCGACGACCTCGAGGCCGCCGGCGGTCTGGCTCACCCCACCGCCTGGCTGTTCGGTAACGAGGCCCAGGGCCTGCCGAGCGCGGTGGTGACCGCCGCGGACACGGTGATCCGGGTGCCGGTGTACGGTCAGGCGGAGTCACTCAACTTGTCGGTGGCGGCGGCGCTGTGCCTCTACGCGTCGGCGCGGGCGACCAGGACGGGCCAGTCCGGCGCGGGTGGGACTGGGAGAGGTGGGCGGCTGTGACACGTACGGTCACCTCCACGCCCGCGCCCGTTGATCGTGAGCCTGTCGATCACGAGCCCGTTGATCGTGCCCCCGTCGATCGTGCCCCCGTCGATCCGGAGCCGCCGGCCATGACCGCCATCGGTGCCCCGTCGTCGCCCGCCGCCTATGACCTTCTGCCCGACGCGCTGGTCGTCACCGACGCCGACGGGCTGATTGAGGTCTTCAACACCGCCGCGGCGCGGCTGGTCGGAGTGGCCGCGCCCGACGCCGTCGGCCGGCACCTCGACGCGGTGCTCCCACTGCTAGACGAGCGCGGCACCGGCTGGTGGGGCTGCTCCCGCGCGACCCGGGCCATGCCGCGGGTCACCGGCCAGCCCGAGCGCCGGCTGACGCATGCGGCCCCGAGCGGTGAGCGTGACTTCAACGTCACGGTCCGTTATGTCCGGGTCGAGGGTCGGCTGACCCAGGTCGCCATCAGCCTGCGCGACACGGCCAGCCGCGAGCGCATCGAGCGCAACCGCGCCGACCTCGTCTCGACGGTGGCCCACGAGCTGCGCTCGCCGCTGACCAGCGTCAAGGGCTTCACCGCGACGCTGCTGGCCAAGTGGGACCGTTTCACCGACGAGCAGAAGAAGCTGTTCCTCAACACGGTCAACTCCGACGCCGACCGGGTCACCCGGCTGTTGGCCGAGCTGCTGGACGTCTCCCGGATCGACGCCGGGCGCATCCAGATGCGCCGGCAGATCGTCGACGTGGCCACCGTCGTGCGCAAGGTCGTCGACGCGAAGGTGGCGGCGGGCGAGGCCAAGCGGAGCCGCTTCGTTGTGCGTACCGTCGGCGAACCGCCGGACATGTGGCTCGATCCGGACAAGATCGAGCAGGTTATGCACAACCTCGTCGACAACGCCTTGCGCCACGGCGCCGGGACGGTCACGGTCGTGGTGAGCGCGACGGACGACGGAGCGGCCGTGACCGTGGCCGACCAGGGCGAGGGGGTGGCCGAAGCGAGCGCGAACCGGGTGTTCACCAAGTTCTGGCGCGGCGCCACCCGCGGCAACGGGACCGGCCTCGGCCTCTACATCGCCAAGGCCCTCGTCGACGCCCACGGCGGGACGATCGCCGTCGGCCGCTCGCCCGACGGGGGAGCCGAGTTTCGATTTTCGCTGCCCGCCGGCGCGCCGGTGTTCGCCTGAGCAGGACCTCCTGACCAGCGACATCTGATCCGCCCGGCGGGCGCCCCGCCGTCATGGTCCCGGGCCGTCGTGGCGTGCCGCGGACCACCGCCTGACACCGACGAGGATGTAACCGTGCCCGCGTCAAACCCGACAGCGAGCCGTGAGCCGGCGACGGCTCCGGCCGACAATCCCTCCGGCCCCGGCGGCCTGCCCGCCGCGAACGGCGCTCCCGATGCGGGCGGCGAGATGCTCAGCCCGGGCGCGCTCGACGCGATGACCCGCGCGGCGGCGATCGCGCTCGCCGGCGCCACCGACCTTGACGCGCTGGCCGCCGTCCGGTCCGCGCACGTCGACGGCCGGTCGGCGCCGCTGGCCCTGGCCCGTCGCGCCCTGGGCGGCCTGCCCCGCGAGGAGCGGGCCGAGGCCGGCCGGCGCCACAACGAAGCCGCCGCCGCCGTCCGCGCCGCCTACGACACCCGGCTGGCCGAGCTGACCGCCGAACGCGACGCCCGGGTACTCGTCGCCGAGCGGGTCGACGTCACCCTGCCGGCCGAGCACGACCCGCGCGGCGCCCGCCACCCGATCACCGCCATCACCGACCACCTGATCGACGTGTTCGTGGCCATGGGCTACGAGGTGGCCGAGGGCCCGGAGATCGAGCACGACTGGTTCAACTTCGAGGCCCTGAACTTCCTCCCCGACCACCCGGCCCGGGCCGCCCAGGACACCCTCTACGTCGACCCGCCGGGTTCGGGCCTCGTGCTGCGGACGCACACCTCGCCCGTCCAGATCCGGGCGCTGCTGGAGCGGTCGCTGCCGGTCTACCTGGTCGGCCCGGGCCGGACGTACCGCAACGACGCCGTGGACGCCACCCACTCGCCGGTGTTCAGCCAGATCGAGGGCCTGGCCGTCGACGAGGGCATCACCATGGCCGACCTGCGCGGCACGCTCGAGGTCTACGCCCGGGCGCTGTTCGGCGACGGCCTGGCCACCCGGCTGCGCCCGCACTTCTTCCCGTTCACCGAACCGTCGGCCGAGCTCGACGTGCAGTGCTTCGCCTGCCGGGGTGACGGGGACCGCCAGCCCTGCCGGGTCTGCTCCAGCGAGGGCTGGATCGAGGCGGGCGGCTGCGGCATGGTCGACCCGAACGTGCTGCGAGCCTGCGGCGTCGACCCGGAGCGCTACAGCGGCTTCGCGTTCGGGATGGGTCTGGAGCGGGCGGCGATGGTCCGCCACGGCATCCATGAGATCCGCGACTTCGTCGACGCCGACGTGCGCTTCGGCGCCGCGTTCGGGATCGGGGGCTGAGGCATGAAGATCACCTCATCGTGGCTGGCCGAGCTCTGCCCCGGCCTGCCGCCGGCGCGCGCGGTGGCGGACGCGCTGACCCGGGCCGGCTTCGAGGTCGAGGGGCTGCGCTCCGTCGGCGCCGACGTGGCCGGCGTCGTCGTGGGAGAGGTCCTCTCGTTCACCGACGTCGTGACCAAGAAGAAGACCGTCCGGTTGTGTCAGGTCCGGGTGGCCCCCGACGGGCCCGAGCGCGAGATCATCTGCGGCGCGGACAACTTCGCGCCCGGCGACCGGGTCGCCGTCGCCCTGCCCGGAGCCGTCCTGCCCGGCGGGTTCACGATCACCGCCCGCAGGACCTACGGCCACGTCAGCGACGGGATGATCTGCTCGGTGCGTGAGCTGGGCCTGGGCGAGGAGTCCGGCGGCATCCTCGTCCTGCCACCGGACACCCCGCTCGGCGCGGACGTCGTCGAGGCGCTGGACGCCGCCGACGACGTGCTCGAGCTCGACGTCACCCCCGACCGGGGCTACGCCCTGTCGGCCCGAGGGCTGGCCCGCGAGGTGGCCTCGGCATTCGGGCTGGCCTACACCGACCCGGCCGCGGCTGTCATGGGCGGCTCGGGCGGCTCGGGCGGCTCGGCTGGCCCGGGCGGCTCGGCTGGCTCTGGGCCGGCCGAGCCTGGCCCGCACGGGTACCCGGTCGTCGTCGAGGACCTGGGCGCCTGCGACCGGTACGTGGCCCGGGTCATCACCGGCATCGACCCCGCCCGGACCACCCCGAGCGCCCTGGCCCGGCGGCTGACGAACTGCGGGATGCGGCCGATCTCGGTCCCGGTCGACGTGGCGAACCTAGTCATGCTGTCCCTCGGCCAGCCGCTGCACACGTTCGACCGGGCCCGGCTGCGCGGGCCGATCGTGGTGCGGCGCGCCCGGGCCGGGGAGCACCTGGTCACTCTGGACGGGGTCGACCGGACCCTCGACCCGGACGACCTGGTCATCGCGGACGACTCCGGGCCGGTCGCGCTGGCCGGGGTGATGGGCGGCGCGGCCACCGAGATCGGGCCGTCCACGACCGAGATCGTGCTGGAGGCCGCGCACTTCGACCCGGCCTCGGTCAGCCGGACCGCGCGCCGCCACCAGCTGTTCTCCGAGGCCTCGCGCCGCTTCGAGCGGGGCGTCGACCCGACGCTGCCGCCAGTCGCGGCGGCCGAGGCGGTCCGCCTGCTGGCCGAGCTGGCCGGTGGCGCGGCCGCGGCCGGCGCGACCGACGTCGACTCCACCCGCGCGCCGGCGGCGATCCGCTTCCCGCTGGCCGAGACCGAGCGGCTGGGCGGGCGCCCCTACCCCGAGGAGGTCGTGCGGGCCCGGCTGGCCGAGGTCGGCTGCACGGTCGAGGACGATCCCGCCGGCTCGGCCTCCGGCTCCGGCGCCCGCTCGGGCCCGGAGTCGGGCGCCGGTTCGGGCGCCGGTTCGGGCGCCGCCGCGACCGGCCCCGGGATCGTCCTGGTCACCCCGCCGCCGTACCGCCCGGACCTCACCCGCCCGGCCGACCTGGTCGAGGAGGTCATGCGGCTGGAGGGCTACGACACCATCCCGGTCACCCTGCCCCGCACACCGCCCGGGCGGGGGCTGACGCCGCGCCAGCGGCTGCGCCGTTCGGTCGGGCTGGCCCTGGCCCAGTCGGGCTACGTGGAGGTTGCCACCCTCCCGTTCGTCGCGGCGGACACGCCGGAGCGCCTCGGCCTGGCCGACGACGACCCGCGGGCCGAGATGGCCCGGATCACCAACCCGATCGCCGAGGACGCGGCCTACGCCCGCCCGAGCCTGCTGCCCGGGCTGTTCGCCGCCGCGGTCCGCAACATCGGCCGGGGCCAGCCCGACCTGGCCCTGTTCGAGACGGGCCTGGTCTTCCGCCGCCGGCCCGGGGCGCCGAGTGAGGTCGCGACCCCAACCGTCGAGCACCGGCCCTCCAGCCGTGAGCTGGCCGCGATCGACGCCGTCCTGCCCGACCAGCCGCGGCTGCTGGCCGGGGTGCTGACCGGGCGGCGCCGGCCGGCCGGCTGGTGGGGGCCGGGCGAGGCGGCGAGCTGGGCCGACGCGGTCGCGGCCGCGCGCACGGCGGCAGCGGCGGCCGGGCTCGACGGAGCGCTCGGCGTCGAGGCGGCGGCCGCGATGCCCTGGCACCCGGGCCGCTGCGCGGGGTTGCGGCTGGCCGGCGCGGTGATCGGGTACGCCGGCGAGCTGCACCCTCGGGTGGTGGCCGCCTACGGCCTGCCCGAGCGGGCCTGCGCGTTCGAGCTTGACCTCGACGCACTGGTGGCGGCGGGCGCCGCCCGGCCGCCGGTGGTTGCCGCGAGCCCGTCGACCTTCCCGCCGGCCGACCGGGACGTGGCCCTGCTCGTCGATGTCGAGGTACCCGCGGCCGCCGTCGCCGGGGCCTTGCGCGGGGGCGCCGGGGAGCTGCTGGAGTCGCTGCGGCTGTTCGACGTCTACGAGGGCGCGCAGGCCGGGGCGGGCCGGCGCTCGCTGGCGTTCGGCCTGCGGCTGCGGGCCGCGGACCGGACGCTGACGGCGGAGGAGGCGAACGCCGCGCGCGACGCGGCCGTGGCCGAGGCCGGCCGGCTGACGGGGGCGGTCCTGCGCGGGTAGCGCGGGTAGCAAGCCGTCGCCCGGGCCAGGATCGTGCGTGCGTCCCCGGACCGCCACCGTCCGGTCGGTGGCGGTCCGGCCGCCGAACGACCAAATGCCGTTGCATCTTCATGCGGGTGCGCGCATACTCATCCGTATGGGAATGACGGCGGCAATCGGAGGAGCCAGCGGCTACGCCGGAGGCGAGCTGCTCCGGCTCCTGCTCGGCCATCCACAGCTGGAGATCGGCACACTGACGGCGGCGAGCTCGGTCGGGCGCGACGTGACCAGCGTGCACCCCCACCTGCTCGACCTGGCCGGCCGCCGATTCGAACCGACGTCGGCCCTAGCCGACGGTGAGCCGGACGTCGTCTTCCTGGCGCTGCCGCACGGCGAGTCGGCGGCCGTCGCGGCGACCCTGCCCGCGTCGACCACGGTCATCGACCTCGGCGCCGACCACCGGCTCACCGATCCAGCGGTCTGGACGCGCGTCTACGGCGGCGAGCACCCCGGTTCGTGGCCGCTCGGCCTGCCCGAGCTGCCCGGAGCGCGGGCGGCGCTGACCGCCGCCACCCGGGTGGCTGTCCCCGGCTGCTACGTGACGGCCTCGACGCTCGCGCTGGCCCCTCTGCTGGCGGCCGGGCTGATCGAACCGGACGTCGTCGTCGTCGCCGCGAGCGGCACCACCGGCGCCGGTCGCTCGCCGCTGCCGAACCTGATGGCCAGCGAGGTCATCGGGGACGTCACCGCGTACAAGGTGGGCAGCCATCGGCACCGGCCCGAGATCGCCCAGATCCTGACGGCCGCGGCCGGGACGCCGGTGACGGTCTCGTTCACACCGGTTCTCGTTCCCATGCCGCGCGGGATCCTGTCGACCTGCTCGGCGAAGCTGGTCGCCGGTCCGGGCGGCCCGCCCGACACCGACACCCTCACCCACGCGCTGTCGGTCGCCTACGACTCCGAACCGTTCGTCCACGTCCTGCCGGAGGGCCGGTGGCCCCGCAGCGGGGCGACGCTGGGCTCGAACGCGGCCCACCTCGCGGTCACCGCCGACCCCGAGTCGGGCCGGGCCGTGGTCGTCTGCGCGATCGACAACCTGGTCAAGGGCGCGGCCGGGCAGGCCATCCAGTGCGCGAACCTGGCCCTCGGCCTGCCGGAGACCGCCGGCCTGACCGCGGTGGGGGTGGCTCCGTGAGCGTCACCACGCCCGCCGGCTTCCGGGCCGCCGGCGCCACGGCCGGCCTCAAGCCGTCCGGTTCCCCCGACGTGGCCGTCGTCGTCAACGACGGTCCCTCCGACACCGCGGCCGGAGTGTTCACCACCAACCGGGTACAGGCCGCGCCGGTCCAGTGGTCGAAGCAGGTGCTGGCCGACGGCCGGCTGCGCGCGGTCGTACTCAACTCGGGCGGCGCGAACGCCTGCACCGGCCCCGCCGGCTTCGCCGACACCCACGCCACCGCCGAGCACGCGGCCGGGCTGCTGTCGGTCGGCGCGGGGGAGGTCGCGGTCTGCTCGACCGGCCTGATCGGGACGCGGCTGCCCATGAACCTGCTGCTCCCCGGCGTCTCAGCCGCGATCAAGGACCTGAGCGTGACCGGGGGCCCGGCCGCGGCCGAGGCGATCCGGACTACCGACACGGTGGCCAAGGAGGCGGTCGCCCGCGCGGGGGGTGTGACCGTGGGTGGGATGGCCAAGGGCGCGGCGATGCTCGCGCCGGCGCTGGCCACGATGCTGGTCGTCATCACCACCGACGCCGTGCTGGAGCCGGCGGCCGCCGGCGCGGCCCTGCGGCGGGCCACCGACCTGACCTTCCAGCGGATCGACTCCGACGGCTGTCTGTCCACCAACGACTCGGTGCTGCTGCTGGCCAGTGGCGCCTCCGGCATCACCCCGTCCCGGGAAACCCTCACCGGCCTGCTCACCGACACCTGCGCCGAGCTGTCCCAGCGGATGCTGGCTGACGCCGAGGGCTCGACCAAGACGATCTCGATCACGGTCGGGGGCGCGGCCAGCGAGACCGAGGCGGTGGACGTCGGCCGGGCGATCGCCCGGACCAATCTGCTCAAGTGCGCGCTCAACGGCAACGACCCGAACTGGGGCCGGGTGCTGGCGGCCATCGGCACCACCAGCGCCACCTTCGAACCCGACCAGATCGACGTCGCGATGAACGGCGTCTGGGTCTGCCGCGCAGGCGCGCCCGGTGAGCCGCGGGAGAACTGCGACCTGTCCGGCCGCGCGATCGCGATCGAGGTCAACCTGCGGGCCGGCCCGGCCCAGGCGACGGTGTGGACCAACGACCTGTCCGAAGCCTACGTCTATGAGAACTCGGCGTACTCGACATGAGCACGACCTCGCGGGCGATCGCGCCGGGCACCGCGCGGGCCAGCTCCGCCCACGCCAAGACCACAGTGCTCGTCGAGGCGCTGCCGTGGCTGTCGCGTTTCCACGGCGCGACCGTCGTCATCAAGTACGGCGGGAACGCGATGACCTCGCCGGAGCTGCGGGCCGCCTTCGCCGAGGACGTCGTGTTCCTGCGCTACGCCGGCATCCGGGTCGTCGTTGTCCACGGGGGCGGCCCGCAGATCACCGCTCATCTCGACCGGCTCGGCGTCGAGTCGGTGTTCACCGGCGGCCTGCGCGTCACCACCCCCGAGACGATGGAGATCGTCCGGATGGTCCTGGTCGGCCAGGTCAACCGGGACGTCGTCGGGCTGATCAACGACCACGGCCCCTTCGCTGTCGGCCTGTCGGGCGAGGACGCGAACCTGTTCACCGCGCACCGCCGCCCGGCCGTCGTCGATGGCGAGGAGATCGACATCGGCCTGGTCGGCGACGTCGAGGAGGTGGCGCCCGCGCCGGTCGAGGCCCTGCTCGACACGGGCAAGGTGCCGGTGATCGCCTCGGTCGCCCGCGGCGTGGACCGCGACGTCTACAACGTCAACGCCGACACGGCGGCCGCCGCGCTGGCGGTCGCGCTGGGCGCGGCGAAGCTCGTCGTCCTGACCGACGTCGAAGGCCTCTACGCCGACTGGCCGAACAGCGAGGAGGTGGTCAGCGAGCTGACCGTCTCCGAGCTCGACAGTCTGCTGCCCACCCTGAGCGCGGGCATGATCCCGAAGATGGAGGCCTGCCGGCGGGCTGTGCGCGGCGGCGTGCCCCGGGCGCACGTGCTCGACGGCAGGGTGCCGCACGCGCTGCTGCTCGAGGTCTTCACCGACGCCGGTATCGGCACGCTGATCACCCCGGACGAGCCCGGCGACCCGAGGACGGAGGCGGCACCGTGACCGACACCGTGACTGACACCGACACCGGCACCGTGACCGACGCGGCCACCAGGACCGCCACTGAGACGGACGCTCTGCTGGCCCGGCGCGACGCGGTCGTGATGGGGACCTACGGCCGTCCCGTGCTCTCCCTGGTCCGGGGCAGCGGGACGCGGGTGTGGGACGCCGACGGCCGGGAGTACCTCGACCTCGTGGCCGGCATCGCCGTGAGCGCGCTGGGCCACTGCCACCCGGCCGTGGCCGAGGCGGTGTCCGCGCAGCTGGGTCGGCTCGGCCACGTCTCGAACCTGTACCTGAACGAACCTCAGGTCGAGCTGGCCGAACGGCTGATCGGACTGCTCGGCCTGGACGGGCGGATCTTCTTCGCCAACTCGGGCGCCGAGGCCAACGAGTGCGCGCTGAAGATCGCCCGTCGGACCGGCCGTGCCGAGATCATCGCGGCCGAGGGGTCGTTCCACGGGCGAACGCTCGGCGCGCTGTCCATCACGGGGCAGCCGAGCAAGCGGGCACCGTTCGAACCGCTGCTGCCCGGGGTGACCTTCGTTCCCTACGGCGACGCCGAGGCCTTGCGGGCGGCGGCCAGCGAGCGGACGGCCGCCGTCTTCCTTGAGCCGACGCTGGGTGAGGCCGGAGTGGTCCCGCCGCCGGCCGGCTACCTGGTCGCGGCCCGGGAGATCTGCGACGCCACCGGCGCCCTGCTGGTCCTGGACGAGGTGCAGAGCGGGATCGGCCGGGCCGGCGCCTGGTTCCTTCATCAGGCCGAGGGAGTGCGGCCCGACGTCGTGACGCTGGCCAAGGGCCTGGGCGGCGGCATGCCGATCGGCGCGTGCGTCGGCATCGGGCCGGCCGGCCACCTGCTGCGCCCCGGTGACCACGGCTCGACCTTCGGCGGCGGCCCGGTGGTCTGCGCGGCCGCGCTCGCCGTGCTCGACACCATCGAGCGGGAGGATCTGATCGTCTCGGCCGCCACCGTGGGCGACCTGCTCGCCGACGGGATCCGCGCCGCCGGTCTGCCGGCGGTGACCGGGGTACGCGGCCGGGGCCTGTGGTACGCGATCACGTTCGGGGACGCCCGCGCGGCGGCGTTCGAGGCGGCCGCCCGCGCGGCGGGATTTCTGGTCAACACAGTCGGGCCCGACACCGTCAGGCTGGCGCCCCCGCTGGTGTTCACGGCCGCGGACGCCCAGGCGTTCCTGGCGGCCCTGCCCGGAATCGCCGCGGCCGCCCAGGCCGCCCACGAGCACTCTAAGGTCAGCGCATGACGGTCCGACACTTCCTTCTGGACACCGATCTGACACCGGCCGAGCAGGCCTCGATCCTCGACGCCGCCGACCAGGAGAAGGCCGCCCGTCCCGATCGGCGCGGCCGCGTGCGCCCCGGACCGTTGACCGGTCTGTCGGTCGGACTGCTGTTCGAGAAGCCCTCGACCCGGACCAGGGTCTCCTTCGAGGTCGCGGTGGCCGAGCTAGGCGGGCACCCGGTGGTCCTCGACGGCGGCGCGACGCAGATCGGCCGCGGAGAGACCCTCGCCGACACCGCTCGCGTGCTCAGCCGCTACGTCGACGCGATCGTCGTCCGCACGTTCGGCCAGGACCGGCTGGAGCGGCTGGCCGAGGCGGCGTCGGTGCCCGTCGTCAACGCGCTGACCGACTACGCCCATCCCTGCCAGGCCCTGGCCGACCTGCAGACGATCCGGGCAGCCAAGGGCCGGCTGGCCGGGATCACGCTGGCCTACCTGGGCGACGGCAACAACGTGGCCCACTCGCTGCTGCTGGCCGGGGCGATGGCCGGCCTGCGGGTCCACATCGCGACCCCGCCGGGTTACGAGCCGTTTGAGCAGGTCGTTCGGCACGCCAACGAGATCGGGGCGGCGAGCGGCGGCGAAGCCCTCGTCATGCACGACGCGCTGGAGGCGGCGACCGACGCCGACATCCTGTACACGGACGTCTGGGCGTCGATGGGACAGGAGGACCAGCAGTCCCACCGTGAGCTGGTCTTCCAGCCCTACCGGCTGGACGAGAAGGTGCTGGCCGCGGCCCAGCCCGACGCGGTGGTGATGCACTGCCTGCCGGCCCATCGGGATCAGGAGATCTCCGCCGGCGTCATCGACGGGCCCCGCTCGGTCGTGTTCGACCAGGCGGAGAACCGTCTGCACACCTCGAAGGCGATCCTGGCCTTCCTGACCGGGGCGGCGAACCCGGGCGCGGCCGGCCCGGCCATCTCGGACGGCGCGGCCGGTCCAGCCGCCGTGAGCGCGCGGTGACGGCGGGGGCGGCGGGGGCGGCGGGGGCGGCCGGCATGGCCGGCGCCGCGCCCGGGCAGGCGGCGCCGTTGACCAAGCATGCCCGGCAGGCCCGACTGGCCGAGCTGATAACTCACCGCCAGGTCCGCTCGCAGACGGAGCTGGCCCGCATGCTCGCCGAAGAGGGGATCGGTGTCACCCAGGCCACGCTCTCTCGTGACTTGGAGGACCTCGGGGCGACGAAGGTACGCGGCTCGGCCGGAGCGCTGGTGTACGCCGTCGGGCCGGGCGCCGCGCCGGGCGAGGCCGTCCGTATCCCGCTGGAGCGGCTCTGTGAGGAGCTGCTGGTCTCGGCCGAGGCGAACGGCGACCTCGTCGTGCTGCGCACTCCGCCCGGCGCGGCCCAGCTGTTCGCCTCGGCCCTCGACCGGGCCCGCCTGCCCGAGGTGATGGGAACTGTCGCCGGCGACGACACGGTCCTGGTTATCTGCCGGGCAGCCGACGCGATCGAGGGGTACAGCGACGGTGTCGTCAACCTGGCCTCCGGCCAGGTCGGTCCCGTTCTCGCCACCCGGTTACTGAGACTGGCCGACCCGGTGGGCCGCCGGCAGCGGTAGGCGAGGTCGTGGGCCGCCAGGTGGCCCATGTTCTTCCATGTGGACGACCCTCCATGTGGACGACCGGTGTGGGTGGCCCGGTCAGGACCGCGGTTCGCGGTCGATGCGTGTACGACGACATGCAGGACGACAACCAGAGAAAGGTTCGACGGTGACGAAACGAGTCGTGCTCGCGTACTCCGGCGGGTTGGACACCTCAGTGGCGATCGGGTGGATCGGTGCCGAGACCGGGGCCGAGGTCGTCGCGCTGGCCGTCGACGTCGGTCAGGGCGGGGAGGACCTGGAGGCCATCCGCCAGCGGGCCCTGACCTGCGGCGCGGTCGAGGCGGTCGTGTCCGACGCCCGCGAGGAGTTCGCGGAGTCCTTCGTCGCGCCCGCCATCAAGGCGAACGCGCTCTACATGGACCGTTACCCGCTGGTCTCGTCGCTGTCGCGGCCGGTGATCGTCTCGAAGCTCGTCGCCGCCGCTCGGGAGTTCGGCGCGGACGCGATCGCCCACGGCTGTACCGGCAAGGGCAACGACCAGGTCCGCTTCGAGGTCGGCGTGATGGCGCTGGCGCCCGAGCTGACCGTCCTGGCTCCGGTGCGCGACTCGGGGATGACCCGGGACAAGGCGATCGCGTTCGCGGCCGACCGCGGGCTCCCGATCGACGTGTCGGCCCGCTCGCCGTACTCGATCGACCAGAACCTGTGGGGACGGACCGCCGAGTGCGGCATCCTCGAGGACCCGTGGGCCGCGCCGCCCGAGGACGTCTTCGACTACACCTCCGACCCGCTCGCGGCGACGGGCTCGGATGAGGTGGTGATCGGCTTCACCGACGGTCTGCCGGTCGCGCTCGACGGGCGCCCGCTCGGGCTGGCCGAGCTGATCGCGGAGCTCAACACCCGGGCTGGCGCCCAGGGCGTCGGGCGGATCGACATGATCGAGGACCGTCTCGTCGGCATCAAGAGCCGGGAGATCTACGAGTGCCCGGCCGCGATCACCCTGCTGACCGCGCACCGTGACCTGGAGGACCTCACCCTCGAGCGTGACGTCGCCCGGTTCAAGCGCGGCGTCGACCAGCGCTGGGGTGAGCTCGTCTACGACGGGCTGTGGTACTCGCCATTGCGCTCCGCCTTGGATGCCTTTGTCGACTCCGCGAGCGCGCGGGTCAGTGGCGAGGTCCGGGTGCGCCTGGCCAGCGGCGTCGCCCAGGTGGTGGGCCGCCGGGCGTCGTCCAGCCTGTACGACCACGCGCTGGCCACCTACGACGTCGGCGACACCTTCGACCAGCGCGACGCGCGCGGGTTCATCGACCTGTGGGGCCTGCCCAGCAAGGTCTGGGCCCAGCGGGAGCGGCGGCTCGGCGACCCGGCCTCGTCGCCATGAGCCCGTCGCCGACCGGCGTCAGCCCGGGCGCCGCGCCGGACGGCGCCGCGCCGCTGCGGCTGTGGGGCGGCCGGTTCGCCGACGGACCGGCCGACGCGATGGCCGCCCTGTCCGCGAGCGTGCACTTCGACTGGCGGCTCGCTCCCTACGATCTGCGGGCCTCGGCCGCGCACGCCCGGGTCCTGCGCCGGGCCGGCCTGCTCGACGACGGAGAGCTTTCGGCGATGCTGGCCGCGCTGGTCGCGGTGGGAGAGGACGTGGCCGCGGGCCGGTTCGTCGCCACGGTCGCCGACGAGGACGTCCACACGGCGCTCGAGCGCGCGCTTGTCGAGCGGCTCGGCCCACTCGGCGGCAAACTGCGGGCCGGCCGCAGCCGCAACGACCAGATCGCCACCGACCTGCGCCTCTACCTGCGCGACGCGGCCCGGGCGGTGGCCGGCGCGGTGCTCGACCTCGCCGACGCGCTCACCGGGCTGGCCGCCGAGCACGTCGACACCCCGGCACCGGGGATGACCCATCTCCAGCACGCGCAGCCCATCTCCTTCGCGCACCAGCTGCTGGCCCACGTCCACGCCCTGCGGCGGGACCTGGACCGGCTGCGGGACTGGGACGACCGCGCGGCGGTCTGCGCGCTGGGCGCCGGCGCCCTGGCCGGCTCGTCCCTGCCGCTCGACCCGCTCGGCGTCGCCGAGGAGCTGGGGTTCGCCGCGGCCTTCGCCAACTCGATCGACGCGGTGTCCGACCGCGACTTCGCCGCCGAGTTCCTGTTCGCGGCGTCGCTGATCGGCGTCCATCTCTCTCGGCTGGGGGAGGAGGTGGTGCTGTGGACGAGCCGCGAGTTCGCCTGGGTCGAGCTGGACGACGCGTTCGCCACCGGATCGTCGATCATGCCGCAGAAGAAGAACCCGGACGTCGCCGAGCTGGCCCGGGGCAAGTCGGGCCGCCTCATCGGGTCGCTGACCGGCCTGCTGACCGTCCTCAAGGCGCTGCCGCTGGCCTACGACCGCGACCTGCAGGAGGACAAGGAACCGGTCTTCGACGCCGTCGACACGTTGCTGCTGGTGCTGCCGGCGATGTCCGGGGCGGTCGCGACCATGACGGTCAACCGCGCGGTGCTGGCCGCGGCCGCGCCCCAGGGTTTCGCTCTGGCCACCGACGTCGCTGAGTACCTGGTGCGGGAGGGGGTGCCGTTCCGGGAGGCGCATGAGGCGGTGGGACGGCTCGTCGCCTTCTGCGCGGCCGGCGGCCTGGAGCTGGGCGACGTCTCCGATGCCGACCTGGCCGGGATCCACAGCAGGCTGACGCCTGACGTCCGGGCCGTTCTGACGGTGGAAGGGGCCCTGCGGGCCCGGTCCGCGCCGGGTGGGACGGCACCCGCGCGAGTGCGGGAGCAGCTGTCGGTGGTTCGGGCCGGCCTGGCCGACGATCGGACCTGGGCTGGGCGCTCCGATCGGTAGAGCGCTGGCGGCGCCCCCCGGCGGCGCCGCGATGGCCGACAGGCGGAGGCCGGTTGCCGTTCGGGTCGGAGATCGGGCCTGGTCGGGGGCCCCTTGGCGCACTACTGGGCGCCTGTCCCGACCGCCGCCCGGAGCAGGGCAAGAGATCTATCGTCCCATATCAGAACGGGTGACCGTCAGATCGCGACGATGATGTGACGTGGATCACAGATCAAACTGGCCCACGGGTTTGACTAGGCGCTTCCGGCACCCGTAATGTTCTTCTTGCCGGCGCGGAGCCGGGAGACACCAGGGTCGAAACCGGGTCCGGTGGCCCCGCCCCCGGCCTGATAGGCTCAAGCTCATCAGTAAGTTACCTTCGGCAACATCGACCGGCTTCCGTCGGGACGGTGTCGCTTCGGAGGAAACGAACCGTAGTATATGCCCGGTCGGGGTCGCGAGATCCTGACCGGAAAGCGTCTGCTCTTTGAGAACTCAACAGCGTGCCGAAAGTCAGTGCCATATAACCTCCGTCTGTGGCAGGTTCTGGATTCTGGTTTCAGGGTTTGGGATGTGTCGCACGGATTGTAATTTCT
>Ga0207710_10000087_pt1 | contig 129631 bp, 98 predicted proteins | sample KBSS24metaG_FD_184400 | JGI IMG/M metagenome (GOLD analysis project Ga0207710, IMG submission 184400) | Switchgrass rhizosphere microbial communities from Kellogg Biological Station, Michigan, USA - KBS S2-4 metaG (SPAdes) (version 2) | ecosystem: Host-associated > Plants > Roots > Rhizosphere...
TGAGCGCCAACATCGCCATGATCCCCAACTTCGACGCCGAACCGGTCGACCCGGTAGAACGCTCACCGGCCAACCCAGATCCCGCCAAACCGCGTGATGACCCCCGACCAGTGCAGATCACACTCCGGAACGCCCGGAACGCCCGGAACGCTCATGAAAGTCCAGACGCTCCGAGGTCACCCATGTTGATCTACCCGTCAACCCAAGCTCACGCCTTCAGAAAAGACGCACCCCCCCGCCGACAGCCATCTGACCACCACTTCCCGTCCCGGAAGCCGCCCAGCAGCTCAAGCGTGTGATCATGGTCGACGTGGTCGAACAATCCCAGCGAGCAGGCGATCAGGCTCCCGAAACGGCACCAGGCCGTCTCGGGCTACTGGCACACCCCCACCACCCTGGCCGCCTACCTCCGCGTACGCTCCTACCTCGTCTCCGCCCGCGACCACGGCATCCGCGCCATCGACACCATCCGCCTCGCCCTCGCCGGCACACCCTGGCTGCCCGTCTCACACGCAGCCAGCCCCGTACACGCTCTCGCCGCCTGAACCAACCCGGACACGGGGCTACTCAAGCCGCCACCCGTGAATGGACACTCTGTTAGTACAGAAAGTGTGAACGATGTGCAGCTGCGCGGGCCATGGTGGTTGGGGATGTTTGTGGTGCGTTGCCGAGGCGCCACAAACATCCCCAACCCGAGAAGATGCAGCTTTGAGGGTTCGGTTCAGTTTCGGCGGTGCTGGCGCGTTTCGGGAGGCGGGGTGTGGCGGCGGCCTCGATGATCGGCGGTCGGACAGCGGCGGTGAGCGCGGTGATGCGGCTGCGAGCCGCAGGTGCAGGTCGGTGTCGATGGCGAGTTCATAGGCGGCTGCGGCGTTATCAAGGCGTGGGAGATGAACCTGACTTGCGCCAAGATCTGATCGTCTTGCTGGTTGCGGGCCGGTGACCTGGGGGTTCGGTTCGGGAGGCACGCACTAAGCGGGTGGCGGCTGTGGCCTACTCTGTCGGGTCGTGGCTCCGTATGTGCGGACGGTGAAGACGGCGTCTGGTGCGCGGGCGGTGCAGATCGTGTACTTGTAGCACCGAGGATCGCGAGAGATCGAACATGTCGAGTCCGCGCACACCGACGCGGATCTGGAACCACACCCTGATCGCAACCGAATACGCGGCCTAGCGGGTCGACTGGAAGATTACCTCAACGCGAGATGATCATAACTGGCGGTGGTGCACCTTGAGCCTTCCGTTGTCGAGGCCGCGCTGCCGAAGGGGGCGCCTGACGGCCCGCTCGGGGCGGTCGGTGCGGATGCCGGCTGGTACGAGGGGGCAGCGTGGCACGGCGCCGGCCGGCAGAGTTCGCAAGCGATGAGGCTCGTGTGGCCGCGGCGCTGCCGGGTTACAAGCTTGGTCATCCGATGGGTGCCGGGGCGTACGGCATGGTCATCACGGCCAGGCACCGCAAGCTCAAGCGCGATGTCGCGATCAAGATGCTCGCCGGCGAGTCCAGCGCGGAGTCCGGCTACGCCGCGGAGGCCGAGGTCCTCGCGAGCTTCGATCCCCCGCACATCGTGAAGGTGCACGACTACGTCGAGGACGACGCCATCGGGTTGATCGTGATGGAGCTCCTGACCGGCGGCACCCTGTCCCGGCGCCGTAAGGACCTGACCCAGCAGCAGGCCTGCGCGGTGGGCCTCGCGGTCGCGGAGGCTCTCACCCACGCACACGCCAAAGGTGTCCTGCACCGGGACATCAAGATGGACAACGTGATCTTCGATGGGGATGGCTGTCCGAAGGTCGCGGACTTCGGGATCTCCCGGGCCTTCACCGGCACAGGCGTCAGCGCTAATGGTCAGGCCGGCACCCCGATGTACATGGCTCCAGAGCAGATCACCGGCGGGCGTCTCGGGCCCGCAACAGATATCTACGCGCTCGGGGTGCTGCTGTACCGTCTGCTGTCAGGTCGGCCGCCGTTCGAGAGTGCCGACTCGGTGCCGCTGGTCTGGCAGCGCACACTCACCGTCACCCCACCGCCTCCACCCGGCGTGGCGGAGACGGTAGCCGCGGTGGTGATGCGGGCGTTGGCGAAGTCGCCGGCTGACCGCCAGCCTCACGCAAGGATCTTCGCTGGCGAGCTGGCCGCCGCCGCCGTGAGCGCCTTCGGAGCGGACTGGCTCGCTGGCACCGGGATTCCGGTGTACCTGTCGGACGACGTCCGCGCCGTGGCCGCGCCCCATCGGTCAGAGCCGCTGGCGGATGACGAGGAAGCGCGAAGGCGGCGGGGGAGTGCGCCGGCCCGGGCCTCGTGGTGGATCGCCGCAGCGGCGACCGCGGTCGTCGCGCTGGTCGCGGGCCTTCTGCTCGTCAACCCCATCGACCACGGGCACGCGTCGGGAGGTACTCCTCCCCAGGCCACCCTCGCCGCGAGTGCCACCAGGCCTCCGTCCAATCGCACTCCGCGCGCTGGCGTGCTGACCAATGTGACCGCCCCTGGCCGGGGTCACTACGACCCCAGCGTCCGCGACGCGTATCTCAGCTCGTGCCTCGACGTCAGCAACAACAACGACGGCTACTGCACCTGCACCTTGGACAAGCTCGAGGCCACCTACACCCAGGACCAATACCAGCAGTTCAGCGCCAACGTGCAGTCCGACTCATCGCAGCGGATCGTGCGCGAGATCTACGCCGCCTGCCGCGACAAGCGATGACCGCGACACAGGTACCCGGGGTGGCTGGGCTGCACCTGCGGTCGGCCGGGACACGTGGGGTCGCACGCGCGTACGTCTGAGGCCTCGCTGCTCGCCCACCGGTGCGCTCTACCCAGCCATCTGCGTCGATCAGTTCGCGGCAGTCACCACAGAACCGCCAGCCAACCCGGCCGTCGACCTCCGCGTCGAGCACCTCGCGTGCGCCTCCCGCTGCAGGCCGCAGGCGGCTCGGGTCGAGGCCTGATGGGGCCGGTGCATCTCACAGCTTCATCTCCTGGTTCGATGTAGGCGCAGGTGGCCTAACACGAAGGTCACAATCGGGGGTGATGCTGGTGCAGGTGCCGCATGGTTGCGGCAGAGTGGGGCCGTGCCTAGTCCCCTGACCTCGGCGTCTGCGCCTGTACCGGCCGTGCGCTACGCGGCCAACCATCTCGTTCCAGACACAGCCAGGGTCTGCGTCGGCTCGGTGCTTGGAGTCAACGCTGCGGTCTTCTTCGAGCTCGACGAGCAGGAGGATGGTCGTCGGGAGCGAGATGGTGCGGCGGCGATCACGGACGTTGACGTACTTGATCTTCTTCTGTGCCTTCCGGTCGGCGAAGTGGTGCGAGTGGCGGATCTTGGCGGGCGTAGAAGTCGCGCCCTCGCGAAGATGCCAGCGGGATGTGTCGAGTTCGGGCAGGGCACCGTCATCCGACGTGCCCGTCCTCCGCTCACCGCGTCGCTTGCGATCATCGGTGGAGGCGCCAGCTTCCGGTCGAAACTCCAGCAGGCTGGCCGATTCGCGCCGTTCTGTCCTAAAGCGATCGTGTTCAACCGCGCGCCCAGAGACCTGACGGCCGCCTGCTTCGACGCAGACTTCTACGGCGTCGGGTTGATCGTGGCGGAGGGCGGCTCGGACGTCGAGGTACTCGTTGCGCCGCAAGCCCATCGGCCGCGTCGGCTCGTGCCCAGAACGTGGTGGTTCACCGAGGAGGTCTACCGGATGCACCTCACGGCTGGCGGCCCGGCGTGGGCACAGGCGCAGGCGCGTGTGTGACCGGCAGGTCGACCCACCGTTGCACATCCTTCGGGACCTTGAAGGCCCCGACTTGCCTGAGCCGCTCGTTCTCGGCCTCAATGGACTTCAACGCGTCGATGCAGAGCTGGTGCCACCATGCCTGGCGGCTACCCAGGTCGGTGTAGTGAAACACCGCGACCAACAGATCGGCCCACACCGCGGCGTTGTGGCTGTCGGCCAGTGCGCGGATCTCGTTGTCGTGGCCGTCGAAACGGTCGAGCTTCGCGCCTCCGCAGGCGAGGCAGCTGCAGGTTGGGGCATCGGCATCGGCATATAGCGTCGCGAGGTCCGGGCCCTGCGAGAACCGCAGGAGCTCGGGAAGCAGAACAGTGGCAGACGGTCGCACTCCTCCGCCCTTCTTCGACTGGGCTGCCTGGTCCGGGGGAACGGTGTGCCGCAGGGAGGTACTGAGCCCGAAGGCGGCGAACAGCGCGCCGTGCCCGATCGCGTCGAACACCTGAAGGTCGGCTCGCCACAGGCCCACACCCGGGTTGTCGATCAGCAGCCTTCGCAGGTTCGTGGTCGCCTTCCTGTACTTGTCGAAAGGGTTGTACTGGCCGCCGACGGCGATGGCCACCGGGTGCGGAGTCTGCTTGATCGCCAGGTCGAGCTTCTCGACGCTATCGTCCTGAAGCCAGGCGGCGTCGATCGGTAGCATGATCACCACATCATTACGCTTGAGATCTTGTGCAGTGCGGACGACGGCCTTCAGCGCGCCCCAGTCCGCCGCGCGGATGTAGCCGGTCGGCGTGATCGCGGCCAGCGCCCGACGCTGGATCTGAAGATCGAGCTCCCGGTCCATTCCTGACCCGTACATGTCGTCGGGCGGGACGATGAAGGGCCGGTCGCTGGTCGCGAAGTGCTTCTCATAGCGTCCGGGGTCGAGGAGCAGAGGACCCCTGTATCGGGCCAGAGCCTGCTGGCCGCCCTTCTGGAGGCCGTCGAATCGGCAGACCGCGAGGCCGCCGTGCTGCTGATGCAGCTGCGGGCCGATGGTGGGAATGCTGGGCGTGCGGGGGGAGACAAACAGGAAGATCCGCTCCGAGAGAACGCGCTCCGTCTCGGTGGCAGCCGGCCGCGGCGCCGGGACGGGCGGGAGCAGAGCCTGGTTTGCCACGGGCTACCTCACGATCGTTCGACGGAACCGGCGTCATCGCCGAGGGACAGGTAGAGATCATGGAACTCGTCGGGAAGCAGACCCGTCCGCCTGGCAGCAGCCTCCACCGAGCCGGACGACGTGACGAGCTGCTGCGCGAGGTGACGCACGAGGCGTGGGGTCTCGCTAGGTAGCGAGCCGGGTTCCCGGTTGCGGTAACCGAGCGCGGACATCTCCACCATGACCTGGCGGTACTGCCAGTCGCTCATCGCACCGAGCGTGAGCGCGCGCCGTGCGAGCGCTGCCATCGATGCGCCCCAGCGGTGCTTCAGATCGATGAGGAGCTGTAGATCCACGCTTCCGGCGAAGCTGCCACGAATCTCGCTCTCGGGAAGAAGAAGCTCCGAGGCGAACTCGTCGGCCTCTCGCTCAATCTCCTGACCTCCACCGATCCCGCCGTGAAGGTACACGTGGCCGATCTCGTGCGCGAGGCTGAAGCGAAAACGATCAGTCGGCGCCTTGAGATCAATGAGGAACAACGGCGGCTCGTCGCCGGTCCACTGGGTCACCGCGTCCAGACCATCCGCGTCCAGGTCGCGCGCGACCACCAGACCCCCGGCTGCCTCTACCGCGTCGACCAGCCCGACGATCGGTCCTGAAGGGAGATTCCATTCCTTCCGCACGCGCTGGGCGATCTCCGCAGGTATGTCCATGGGGTCGCGCTCCGTCCGGTAGAAACGATGCGGCGTCGATCCGATGGCGTCCTGAAGGGCGCGCAGCTGGCTTCGCGTGAACATCAACTCGGCGTGGACACGACGGAGAGCCTTGGCGCCCAGCGACGCCTTCCGGCGGTGGTAGAGCAGACCGATCCCGACGCCGTGGACTTCGGGATCCGCGCACAGGACCTCGATCGGATATTGCAACGCCGCGGCGTACAGGTGCAGCCGGTCACCTGAGACCGCGAGGCGCCCGGCCTCGGCCTTGCTGACGAAGGCCTGCGACACGGCCTCGCCTGCCAGGTCGGACATCGCACCGGAGACCTCAACCTGGGTCAGGCCCCGCGACTCACGGGCAAGAGCAAGAACCGCCGCGTTCGCCACGAACTCAGCCACCTTGCCACCTCCCGTCGATCGACAACGGCAGCGTACCACGTCGTAAACCACCGTCCCTATGGGCCAGAATATTCCTAGATCTTCTTCATGCCCCCTGGTGCAGGCCGGTGACCGCTCAGGTGCCGGGTTTCTGTGGGGTGAGGACTCGGGCGAAGAAGTCGTTGAGTGCCGCGGAGCCGAGGGAGGGGCAAGTCCTGTCGGACCTCGCGTCCATCCTGGGGCAAGGAGGTGATGACAGATGTCGTCGCTAGTAGAAGAACTCCGCGATCCGGACAGCCCGGTCACGAGGTACCTCCGGGAGACCTTCCCCCATCACAAGCCGATCCAAGGCCGCCTACCGGGCACGGGCCGGAACGGCCCGGCTACTTCCGCCGGCCGGGGTCGCTGCCGGAACGCAGAGCGCGGCGATTGACTGGTGGCTCCGGTTCCTCGTCGATCCGGAGCCCTCACCGGAGCTGGCTGTGTGGAGCTGCCTGATGGCCGGGCCCACCCCGTGGGCCCACGCCGGGATGCAGATGCTGTCTGCGCTGGGTGGAGTCGACGACCGGCTCACCCTGCATGCAATCGATCCGGCGATGTGGAGGGACCGCCCCGATCCGTGGATGGCCCGGCTCTGCTACGGCTTGGCGCTGCTTGTCGAACCCATGCGCAACCCGGCCGCGCTCCTCGGGTCGCGGCTCATGCAACTCACAGAGGAGGCCGGTCCGCGTGAGCTGGCAGCGTTGGCCACCGCCGGTGAGATCGCCGACCTGATCGCGATGCGAGACCTGGCCCGCGAAACGCTCGTTCCCGCGCTGGCCGGCCAACCGGGCGAGTCCGGGCCGACGTTCGCCGGCAGTAAGGATCTCAACGCCGACGCCGACCTGATCGTCGGCGGATTGCTGCTGGACATCAAGGCCGGCCAGGGCGGTAGCACCCGAACGATGAGCCTGTCCCGCGGCGACCTCGACCAGCTGCTCGGCTATGCCCTGCTCGACTATCCCGACGAGTACGCCCTGGGCTCAGTCGGCCACTACCTCGCCCGCTACGGCGCATTGATCACCTGGCCGCTCGCCGACCTGTGCGCCGAACTCGCGGGCAACCCGATCGCCCTGCCCGACGCCCGCGCCGCGAAATCGGACCGAAGGTAAATGATGCATGTCGATGCACTCCAGTGAATTTTCAGCCCTCACCTACGCCACCCTGGCCCACTTCGGAGATCGCTGGACTCAATTCGGCCCGTACCCGCGATATCATGCCTTTCATGCGATTGGCTCCGATGTCGGCTACTCCGCCGAGTACGAGGACGAGCGGATGCACCGGGACGCGCACGGCTGGGCGATCGCCGGTGGCACCCCCGCCATCCAGCGCACTCGGATCGCGGCCGAGTACATCGGCCGACGTTTCGATCAGCGGGCTTGACGGGCTGACGGGACTGGTGCGCGGGCGCGGGGCCGACGCCGTCCGCGGTGACGATCTCGGTCAGGGCGGGTAGCTTTCCCGTGCCGTCCGGGTGGAACGCACAGGCAACCTGATTGGCGGCCCCACCGAGCACCCTGCGTAGGCGGGGCAGGTAACGACGACCATCGTCGCCTTGGATGTGAATGATGCTGGGCTATGGTCGGCGATAGGACCCCGCATGTCACGCCGCTGTCGGTGGCGCGGTCGCTGCGCCTGCTCGGCGAGCACGGGCGGGTCGTTCGCCACCTGTCACCCTCGTGGGTGTCAGGCCTTCGCCGGATGCCTTCGAGGACGCCGTCCCATGCCAGTCCTCGCGGGACAAGCGGCGCATGCGTTCCTCGGAGGCCTTGTGCCCAGTGACGGTAGAGCCATCAGCGGCACCATCGCCGGTGACAGGCTGCTCGACCTGCTCGAGTCCGGCTGGCGACGAGAGCTCCGGGCAGGTGCCGTCGCCGGGCGGCTTGAGGCAGAGCCCGGGCTCGCGCAGGCGGTGGCCACGGCGCTGGGAGCGCAGTCCCGGGTTCTGAGGGCCGGCGGGGTGGCGCAGAGGTGGCCCGCCTGCGTCGTCGTCGGGATCGCCCGCGCCGCGGCCGGGTCCGACACGACGGCGTTCTGGCCTGCCTGGCACCGGGCAGCAGGGCTGCGGTCACGTGCGCGATCCGCCCGTGAGTGGGGCGACGCGTTCCTCGCGGCGCTCGGGGCGCTGGGACTGCCTGCCGCGCCCACCGCGGAGGTGGCCGTGCTCGCCCATGCGACCGCGTCGGAGGACCCCGCCGGTTCCGAGGGCGACCTCTCCGACGGGGTGGGCCAGGCGCGCCTTGACCCGTTCGGCGGCGGGGTCCTCCTGACGGACGGCGAATCGGGGCAGGCCCGCGCGGCGCTGCCGGAGGAGATCACCGCCGAGGGCTCCACGTTGCTGGCCTTTGACGAGGACGGGGCACTCGTGGACGGGGCACTGCCCGCCGACGCCGTCTGGGTGCTCTGCCCGGCGGGCGCCGAACTGCGCGCAGGCGGGCCGGTCCGGACCCTCGTGACGAGCAGGCTCCCGCCGGCCTGGCGTGGCTGGCGCCTCATCCAGGTGGACCTGCGGGGGGCTTGTTGGATCGCCCTCGGCGACGATGCCGGTGACGGTGCCGGTGCCAGCCGTCGCCTTGTGCGCGGCCGGACCAGGCCGGTGCTGCGCACGGGCCCGCCGATCCCCGGCGTCACGACCGTCGCCGGCACGCCCGTCCTCGCCTCGCCCCCCGAAGTCCTGCTCCCACCCGGTCTGGCCACCTTCCGGGTCGAGGCGCGGCGGACGAACTCCGGCGCCACCCTCGCGAGTGTCACGACGACCGGTGACACGTGGCGACCGGACGTCCTGTGGCGCGGTGTGCGGCGGCCATTGCTCGGCGAGTTCGTGATCTCTGTGATCCCCGGGATGCGCCGCACCGTGGTGCTCGCGGAGGGCCTGGGCGTCACCTCGTACCCGGCCCCCCGGCTCACCAGCGCCCGGGGGCTCCAGCCCGCGGAGGCGATGATCTCGACCCCGCGGGGCATGACGGTCTCCCCGGCCGCGGCCGCGTACCAGGAGGAGACGGTGACGCGGGAGGTCACCTGCGTCGCGGGCGCGGTGGTACAGCGCCTGGCCGTGACCCCTCCGCACCTGCGGCTGCGGATCGATCCCGAACCGGGCAGCGGCGCCGAGGGAACCGGGTGGCACCACGCGGGCCCGCTGCGCCTCACCCACGACGACCTGTGGCGCGGGGGCCTGCTGCGCATCGACCTGCCGGGGGCCGCCACGCCACCGGCGATCACGGTCATGGCGGGCGGGGAGCCCGTCCAGGTCCTGGGGGCGCTGCGCGACGGCCGCTACCCGCTGCGCCGCATCCTGGACACGGCGGCCGTCCACGGCGACATCGAACTCACCATCACCGTCGACGAGGGAACCGTCGTGACGTTCGCCACCGTGACCGGCTCCGGCCCGGCCAATAATCCGTGGACGGTCACACCAGCCTGACAGCGCCCTCCTCCTCGGGAGGGTCGCCGCGTCGTGGCCGGCGCCCGCGGTGCTGCCGGTGGGGCGCCTCCCCCTCGGGCGGGTCAGCCGCGGGGGCCCCCGAACAGCGGGAAATCCTGGCGCGAGATCCTTCAGGGATGGACGTGATCGCCACCGCCGAGCACCTCAGCCTGACGTACCGCCGCTACCTGCGGTCGCTGCTGCCGGTGCGCGACCCGAGGCTCGCGCGGGCGTTGCAGGACGCGATCGACGCCAGCCCGCTGCTGACCAAGGGGCCGGTGCTCGAGGCGACACCACCGTACGCGGCGGGCGCCAGCCTGCGGCGGCTGATCGCCGACGGTGTCCTGCCCAGCGGGTTCGCCCGGCTCGGCGGGCCCGCGCTGCCGCTGGACCGGCCGCTGTACGCGCACCAGGAGATGGCCATCCGCAAGGCCGCTGCGGGCCGTAACCTCGTCGTCGCGACCGGGACCGGGTCGGGCAAGACGGAGAGCTTCCTGCTGCCGGTCCTGTCCGAGCTCGTCCGGCAGGGGGACGCCGGGACGCTGGGTCCAGGGGTCCGGGCGCTGCTGCTGTACCCGATGAACGCCCTGGCCAACGACCAGGTGCGCCGCCTGCGGCAGGTGCTCGCGGGCGCACCCGAGATCACGTTCGGCCGGTACACCGGGGAGACACCGGAGCGGCCCACCGAAGGCGCCTCCCTGTTCGAGGCCCTGAACCCGGGCGAGGCCAGGCTCCCGAACGAGCTGCTCTCCCGGGCCGAGATGCGCGACAGCCCGCCACATCTGTTGCTGACCAACTACGCGATGTTGGAGTACCTGCTTCTGCGCCCCGCGGACATGGACCTGTTCGAGGGGCCGCACGGCGGGCACTGGCGCTTCGTCGTACTGGACGAGGCGCACGTCTACGACGGGGCGAAGGCCGAGGAAGTCGGCATGCTGCTGCGCCGGCTCAAGCAGAAGGTCTTCTCCCAGGGAGAGGACTCCGCTCGTTCGCTGCAGGCCATCGCGACGTCCGCGACCGTCGGCGACAGCCCGGCGGCCGTCGTGGAGTTCGCCGCGAAGCTGTTCGACGCCCCGTTCGAGTGGAGTCCCGGCAACCCGACCCGCCAGGACCTCGTCCAGGCCACCCGGGTGGCGGTGCCGGACGGCCCGGTCCGGGACGCCCCAGACCTGGGGCTGGACGATGCCGCCGGCCTCGGCCGGGTCCGTGCGCTGCTCGCCGGCGGGCCGCGCCTGTTCACCGACCTGGCGGAGGCCGCGGGGATCGCCGGGGCCCGGCTGGCGGAACTGGTCGCGCTCGGCACGGCGACCCGGGACGTCGCGGGCGCGCCGGTACTGTCCGCGCGCTACCACCTGTTCGCCCGCGCCACCGAGGGCGCGTTCACCTGCCTCGTGGGTGACGCCGGGAGCGTGGGCGGGCCGCACGTGGCACTGGCCCGGCGTGAGGTCTGCCCCGACTGCTCGGCCGCGGTGTTCGAGTTCGGGTGCTGCAAGCGGTGCGGCGCCGTGCACCTCGCCGGCGTCATCCGCAAGGAGAGATCCGGGGAGTACTTCACCTCCGCGGTCGCGCGTGGCGACAGACGCGCGTGGCTCGTCCTCGGCGACCCGCCGTGGCCACAGGACGCGGCGCAGCCCGAGACCGCAGCGCAGGGGGTCGACGAGGACGACGCCGCGTTCGAGGAGACCGCCGAGCAGGACGCGAAGGACGCGAAGGACGCCCTGCTGTGCGGCGGGTGCGGCGCGCTGCACGCCCCCACTGTGACAGGCGCCGTCGCCCCGTGCGGATGTTCCGCCGCGTACCTGCGCGCGGTGCGCCGGCTGTCGGGCCGGTCCGGGACGCCGCGTGGCTGCCTGTCGTGCGGCGCGCGCGGCACCGGCATGATCCGGCTGTTCGAGAGCGGCAACGAGGCCTCCGCCGCCGTCCTCGCGACGGCGCTCTACCAGGCGCTGCCCGCCGACGACGAGTTCGCCGGGCGGCCGGGCGGTGGCCGCAAGCTGCTGGCGTTCAGCGACAGCAGGCAGGCGGCCGCGTTCTTCGCGCCGTATCTCGAATCCAGCCACGCCCTGGTACAACAGCGCCGCCTGATCCTCGACGGGCTGGCCCGGGCGACCGCGTCCGACCCCTGGTGCTCGGTGGACGACCTGATCGAGGCGGTGACCGCCGAGGCCGGGGCCGCCGGGGTGTTCGGGCGCCGCGAGTCCCGGCAGTCACGCCGGCGGGAGACCGCCCGCTGGGTGACGCGCGAGCTGATCGCCCTTGACGAGCGGCAGTCGCTGGAAGGTCTTGGCCTGCTGCGTGTCGCCCTCGACGTCGACCCGGCGTGGCGGCCGCCGGTCCCGCTGCTCGCGCTCGGCCTCACCACCGACGAGTGCTGGCTGCTGCTCGGCGAGCTCGCGCGGACGCTGCGGCTGCAGGGCGCGCTGTCGATGCCGGCGGAGGTCGACCCGGCGGACGAGATGTTCGACCCGCGCCGCGGACCGATCTACGTCCGCGTCGACGGCGCCGAGGCGAAGCTCAAGGTGCTCAGCTGGCTGCCGACCCGCGGTGTCAACAGGCGCCTGGACTATCTTCGCCGCGTGCTCGGCGCGGGCGGTGCCGACCCGCGGGAGACGCTGGCCGGCTGCTGGCGGGCGCTGACCGCCGTGCGGGGCGGGTGGCTCGCCGGAGCGGCGCTGCCGAAGATCGGCCAGATCTACCAGGTCGACCACACCTGGCTGACGCTCGCGCCGGGCGGGGTGGGGGACCTGTACCAGTGCAACGTGTGCCGCCGCCGGGTCTCCGTGTCCGTGCGCGGCGTCTGCCCGACACTGCGCTGCGCCGGCCGGCTGGAGCCGGTGACCACGGCCACCGACAACGACGACGAGCACTATCGGGCGCTCTACCAGCGCACCGCGCCGGTCTCTCTGACCGCCCGCGAGCACACCGCCCAGTGGACCGGGCTGGAGGCGGCCGACATCCAGCAGCGTTTCCTGGCCGGGGAGGTGAACGTGCTGTCCTGCTCCACGACCTTTGAGCTCGGCGTGGACGTGGGGGCGTTGAACGCCGTGCTGCTGCGCAACATGCCGCCCACCACGGCGAGCTACATCCAGCGGGCCGGGCGGGCGGGCCGCCGCGCGGGCTCGCCGGCCCTCGTGCTGACCTACGCGCAGCGCCGCTCCCACGACCTGTCCCGCTACGCCGCGCCCGAGACGATGCTGACCGGCCAGGTCCGCGCCCCCTACGTGCCGCTCGGCAACCCGAGGATCGACCGGCGCCACGCGCACTCGGTGGCGCTCGCGGCGTTCTTCCGCGACGCGAAGGAGAACGCCGGCCAGGAATGGAAGACCGCGGGCGCCTTCTTCCTCGGCGAGCGGAGCGGGGCTCTCGGCCGGCCGGGCCCGCTGCGGGCGCCGTCCCAGCTGGTCCGCGGCTTCCTGACGCCGGTGCCGGACGACGTCGACGCCGCGCTGCGGGTGGTCCTGCCCAAGTCCGTCCAGGAGCAGATCGGCCTCGACTCCGGCGCCTGGGTGGACGAGCTCGACGCGCTGCTGGCGGCGGTCCGCGCCGAGCTCGCCCAGGACGTCGCCCTGTTCGAGGAGCGGCGCCAGGAGGCGTTCGAGTCCCGGCGCAGCGACATGGCCGCCCGGTTCGAGCGGTCCATCAATACGATCACCCGGCGGTCGCTGATCGGGTTCCTCGCCAACCGCAACATCCTGCCCAAGTACGGGTTCCCGGTCGACACCGTCGAACTGCGTACGGCGCACTGCGACTCCCAGGTGGGGGCGCGCCTCGAACTGGCCCGCGACCTGGCGATGGCGATCCACGAGTACGCGCCCGGCTCCGAGCTGGTCGCCGGCGGTGTGCTGTGGCGCAGCGCCGGGATCTACCGGCTGCCCGGCCGGGAGCTCATCACCCGCTCCTACACGGTCTGCCGTGGCTGCCAGCACTACCGCGAGGGCGGCGACGACCTCGAACCGGCGTGCACGGCCTGCGGACGGCCGGCCGACGGGCCGGTGCGGGAGTACTGCGTGCCCGAGTTCGGCTTCGTGGCCGACCCGCGCACCGCCAGACCGGGTACCGCCCCTCCGCAGCGCGTCTGGAACGGTGGCGTCCACGTGGTGTCCCTCGGCGCGGAGCTCAGCGAGAACCGCTGGCGGTCGGCGGACGGCGCGATGGCCTGGTGCCACAGCGGGACCCGGGGCCGGCTCGTGTCGCTGTCCGAAGGGCCGGGCGGCGCGGGCTTCCTGCTCTGCGACTGGTGCGGCTGGGGCAGCGCCAACCACGGCCGCACACCCAGGTCGCACATCAACCCGCTGCGCGGCAAGCCGTGCACCGGCCCGCTGCGCTGGCGGTCGCTGGCGCACACCTACGAGACCGACATCCTGCGCGTCCAGGTCGATGCGCCCGGTCTGGGCGCCACCGGCTCCGGCACCGACGAGCGGGCGCGGTGGCACTCGCTGCTCTACGCGCTGCTGGAGGGCTGCGCCGAGGGCCTGGAGATCAGCCGTGGCGACATCGACGGCGTCGTGCACGCGGGTGCCGACGGACGCAGCGGTCTGGTGCTGTTCGACACCGTGCCCGGCGGGGCGGGCAGCGCGGCGCGTATCGCCGCGTCGCTGGATATCGTCGTCGACTCCGCTCTGCGGCGAGTGGGTGCGTGCGACTGTGGTCTCGAGACATCCTGTTACGGCTGCCTACGGACCGTCGGCAATGAACGCTACCATGAGGATCTGTCGCGCGGCGCGGCCCTGGCAGTTCTCCGGTCGTTGTCCGGACTGCGCGTCGACGATGACAGAGATGACGTCGACGATGACAGAGATGGCTGAGCAGCGTATCGGGTACCGTCCGTGAGCCATTCCGACCGCGTATGTGCTGGGATACCGAAACCCATGACAACCACAAGCGCCCCGGACCCACCTGTCCCGCCGGGTGGCATTCCCGCGCCGGACGTGCAGGGCGGTGCCTTCGGCATTGCGGCGTTCACCGCCGACGACCGCCTGCGCCTGTTCCACTTCGCCGCCACCGAGAAGCGCCACGAATACCTGTGGCTGCTGCGTGCCCTCGACCGGGCACGCGCCGACTACCAGGTGCTGGTGCACGTGGCCGATGCCCAGGCGGCGCTCGATGCCCTGGCCGAGGAGCGCCCGGACGCGCGGGTGCCCGATGTCCAGTCCCTGCTGGACTCGCTCGCCGACTGGAAGGTCCTCGACCGCTCCTATGACGGCACCCGGGCCGCGAACCTGGCCGAGTACCGCAACCGGCACTACGTCTACCAGTTCACCCAGGCGGGCTACCGGGCCTACCGGGCGGTGGAGGACGTGCTGTCCGCCAGCCTGGAGGACGCGCAGCTGTCACGGCTGGTCTTCCCCGACATCCTGGCGGACCTGCGGGCGCTCGCCGAGGCGGTGCGCGAGGGCGACGCGCCGGAGGTGTACCGGAAGCTGTCCCGCCTCGACGGCGTCCTCGCGGACATGGCACAGCGCGCCGCCCGGTTCTACCTGATGCTCGGCGACCTGTCGCGGACGAACGACACCCGCCCCGAGGTCTTCCTCGCCCACAAGGACGCCCTACTCGCCCATATGCGCGAGTTCCATTCCGAGCTCAGCAGGTACGCGCCACTGCTCGCCGACGCGGTCCAGGCGGTGGGCGCCGAGGGACCGGACCGGGTCGCGGCGCTGGCCGCCGAGGCCGACGACTCCCTCTTCCGCTCCCGCGACCGGACGGCGGAGTGGCGACGGCGCTGGGCCGGCCTTGTCCAGTGGTTCGGTATCTCCCAGGGGGGAGCACAGCGGGCCAGCGAGGCGGACCGGCTGCAGGACGCGACGATCACTGCCATCGCCAACGTCACCGCCCTGCTGCGGCGGGTGACGGAGTCGAGGAAGGGCGGCGTCAGCCGCGAGAGCCAGTTGCGCCACCTCGCGCAGTGGTTCACCAACCTGCCCGCCGACACCGACGCGCACGCGCTGTACCAGGCGGTCTTCGGTCTCGGCGGGCCGCGGCACGTCGCGGCCGGCTACGAGGACCCCGAGCTGATCCCCAGCAGGCAGTCCTGGTGGGAGGCCGAGCCGGTGGCGCTCTCACGCACTCTCGTGCGGGTCGGCCGCAGAGCCGGGCTGGCGGGCCCCGGCCGGCTCCAGCGCGACGAGGCGGCGAAGGAGTGGCTGCGCGCCGAGCAGCTCAAGGCCACCATGCAGCGCCGTTCCGCGATGGCGCAGCTCGCCGACAACGGCGTCCACGACCGCGTCCTCGACGAGGCCGAGACCGAGGCCCTGCTCAGCCTGCTCAGCATCGCCCTGGTCGCCCGGGTCACGGTCAGCCGGACCGTCGGCTCCGGCCCCGGCACGGTCGCCACCGGCTCATCCGACGGCGTGCGCCTCACGCTGCGCCCCCGGCCAGGCGTCACGACCGTGCGGACGGTCCGCGGCAGGCTGCACCTCGACGGGCTGGCGATCGAGATCAGGAGCGCCGGCTCGGGGTTGGCCGCGCCCGCGGCGGCGGCCCCGGCGTGAGGGTCGCTCCGAACGTCAGCGCCCTGGATCTCGACGAGTACCAGCAGGCCGCCCGTCAGGTGTTGCGCCATCCGCTCATCACGGCGTCCTACCCGGACAGGACCACGCTTGCGCTGGTCCGCAAGTGGGCGTCGCAGCTGCGCGTGGACCTCGCCGAGACGCTTGGCTACACCCTGGTCACGAGCGGCGACACGATCCGGCTGCGCCGCGTCCAGGACACCCTTGACGCGACCCACCCGGCGTACACCCGGGCGAGGAAGCCCTTCGACCGTCGCCGCTACGCCTACCTCGTGCTTGTCCTGTCCGTGCTGGGCCGCGCCGGCACCCAGATCGCCCTGTCCGAACTCGCCGATGCGGTGGCCGCCGAGGCCGGACGGGTCGACGGCCTCGGCATGGACACCGAGCGGAAGCCCGACCGGGACGCCTTCGTGGACGCGGTCGCGTGGCTCGAGACGCGGGGCGCGCTGCGGATCGCCGACGGCAGCGCCGTGGACTGGGTCAACGACCCTGAACGTGCCGAGGCGCTCTACGACATCGACCGGGAGATCACCGGGGCGGTCTACGCCCCGAGCCGTGTCCTGCAGCACCTGAACTCGGTGACCGACCTTCTCGGCGACGCCGCGAGCGCGGGCCCGGCGCAGGGCATCAACGCCGAGCGCCGCCGCACCGGACGCCGGGCCCGCCGCCTCGCCCTGGAACAGCCCGTCGTCTACTACGCGGACGTCGACGAGGGCCTGCGCGGCCAGTTGCGGGCCCCTGCCCTCGCCGAGGACCTGGAACGCCTCACCGGGCTGCCGCTGGAACGTCGCGCCGAGGGAGTCGCTCTGATCAACACGGGCGGCCGACTCACCGACGTCACGTTCCCCGGCACCGGCACGGTCGCCCAGGCTGCGCTACTGTTGTGCGCCCGGATCGCCGGCTATCTGACGTCGCGCCTGCACCGCGTCGAGAAGCTGCCCGCTGCCACGGCCGCCGAGCGGCTCGCCGACGCTTCCGCCCGCATCGACGCGGCGCTGCCCGTGCGCTCCGGTGTCACCGCCCTGCTCGCCGCCGCCGCCGCCGACGCCGCCGCCGACGCCAGTGGCAGCGCCGTGCGGCCCAGTGCCGCGGCGCCGCCCGGTGACGTCCTGTCTTCTGGTGACGTGGCGGACGAGGCGGCGAAGGCAGCCGGTCGCGAGGCCACCTATCCGTTCCTCAGCGACTCCTGGCTGCGGGGGGAGCTCACGAAGCTGGTCGAGGAGTTCGGCAGCGGCATGTCCGAACGCCAGATCGCCGACCCGGCCGGCCTCCTCGACGACGCCCTGAACCTGCTCGCCAGCGTGGGCTTCGTGGCCCGTACCGACGGCGGTGCCCTCATCCTGCCCCTGCTCGCCCGCTACCGGGGCGTCACGGCCCAGCTCAAGGAAACGATCAGGTGACCAGGTACGAGCCCACCCGGGCCGGCATCATCAACATGTGGGACTACCGGGACGAGGAGTTCTCGTTCGCCCACGGTTGGCTGATCCTGCGCGGGCCGAACGGGTCCGGCAAGACCAAGGCCCTCGAAGTCCTCTTCCCCTTCGTCCTCGACGGCCGGATCGACCCGAAGCGGCTCAACCCGTTCGCGGCCGAGGACCGGACGATGAAGTCCAACCTGCTGTACCGGGGCACGGACAACGCGGTCGGCTACGTCTGGCTCGAGTTCCGCCACCGCGACACGAGACAGGCGGTGACCGTCGGGATCGGACTGCACGCCCAGCGGCACCGGGACACGCCGGTGCGCTGGCACTTCGTCGCTGACGGCCGGGTTGGCGAGGACTTCTCGCTGCTCACCGACGACGACCGGCCGATGACGCGCAAGCAGCTCGCCGAGGAGATCGGCGACGCGAACATGCACGCCTCGGCGGCAGAGTACCGGGCCGCGGTCGACGCCCGGCTCTTCGGCCTCGGCGCCGAGCGCTACGAGCAGCTGGTCACCCTGATCCTCACGCTGCGCAGGCCGCAGCTCGCCAAGAACCTCGACCCGGTCAGGCTGTCGGACACGCTGACCGACGGACTGCGGCCCGTCGACGACGACCTCATCAACGAGGCGGCGCGCAGTTTCGACGATATGGAGGCGGTCACCCGCACGCTGGAGGGCCTGGTGGCCGCCGACGAGGCGACCGCCGCGTTCCTCGCCAGCTACACAACCTACCTGCGCACCCACGCCCGAGCCGCCGCCGACGCGCTGACCCGCCGACGCGAGGCGACGCAGGCCCAGCGCGCCGCGATCGCGGCGGACGCGGAGTCCGAGCGGGCCGCGCAGGACGGGCAGCGGGTCGCCGAGGACCGCCGCGAGCATGCCGAGACGGCCGTCGCCGGGCTGCGCGGCCGGATCGAGCAGCTCAGGGCGAGCAGCGCCTACCAGGCGGTCGAGCAGATGGGCGACCTGGAACGCCTGGTCCGCACCTGCCTGCAGACCGCCAACGAGACGAGGGCCGAGCTGGACCGCCGCCAGGCGGCAACCGCCCGCTCGCGGTCCGAGGCCGGGCGCGCGGGCGCCGAGCTCGCCGATCTCTCCGCGGCGGCGACCCGCGCCGCCGCGGAGCTCCTCGACCATGCGGCGCGGGCGGGGATCGAGTGGCAGGCCGCCGACGCCGAGGCGGCTGGCGTGGTAGGGCGGGCCAGCGCCCGCGCAGCCGCCCGCCTCGAGAACGTCCGGGCCGTCCGCGCGGCCGACGCCGCGCACCGCACGGCCGAGCACGCCCGTGACCTCGCCCGGATCGCCCTTGACCGCGCCACGCAGGCCCTCACCGACGCCGAGCAGGCCGAGCAGGCCGCCGACGGCGCGGTCGCCAGCGCCGTCGAGGCCGCCGGGCAGGCCCTGGCCGCCTGGTCGTCCCGGCACTCTGGGCTGTTGCCCACGCAGGACTGGGCGGACCTCACCGAGGCGCTGGGCGACGCGCTGGCCCAGGTCGGCGAGCCGGACGCGGCGCCGCCGGAGAGCACGTACAACGCCGGGACCGCCCCGGCGGAACACCAGGTCCGCGACGAGCAGGCGGCACTGCGTGCCCGGCACACCGCCCTCGTCGCAGAGCGGAAGGCCGTGATCGCCGACCGGGCCGCCATCGCCGCCGAGCGAGATGACGCCCCGCCGCGGCATCCCGGACGGACCGCGGACCGCACGGATGTCGCCGGCGCCCCGCTGTGGCGCCTGGTCCGCTTCGCGCCCGGCGTCAACGACACGCGGGCGGCGGCGATCGAGGCGGCCCTCGAGGCCAGCGGCATGCTCGACGCCTGGGTATCGCCGGACAACCACTCCCGACTCCTGGCCGAGCCCGGCTATGACGGGTACCTGGTCCCTGGAACCGCCGTCGCCGGCCCGAACCTCACCGACGTGCTGGAACCCGAGGACGACACACCCGTGCCACGGGAACTGGTCACCGCCATCCTGGCGTCGGTCGCGCTCGACGGAAGCCTGTTCTCCCACGTCGCCGTGATCGGCGTCTACGGGAGCTACTCGCAGGGCATCATCGCCGGGCGGCACCGCAAGGAGCACGCCGAGTACATCGGGGCGACCGCCCGCGCCCACCGCCGCGCCGCGCGGATCGCCGAGTGCGACGCGAGGATCGCCACGCTGACCACCGAGATCGCCAGCCTCGACGAGCGGGCGCGGGCGGTTGCCGACACCCTGGCCGCGTTCGCTGACGCCGGCAAGGACCTGCCCGCGACCGGTCAGATCGCCAGCGCCCAGCGGGAGCACAACCGGGCCGCCGGGCACCTGCGCAGTGCCCGGCGCGCCGACGAGCAGGCTCGGGCGAGCTTCGACGAGTCCGTCGCCGCCGTCACCGTGACCGAGCGTGCCCTGCGCCGGGTCGCTGCCGACAACGCGCTTACCCCCGAGGGCGCCGACCAGGTCGAGCACGCGACCCGCCGTTTCGAGGCGGCCGCCCGCGACCTCGAAGCCAGGCACCGGGAACGCGGGCGGCAGGCCGACGCTGTCGCCGACGCCCGCGGCCGCGTCGAGCACGCCGGTGCGGAGGAACAGGCGGCCGCCGACACGCACCGCTCCGCGTACCGCCGCCACGCCGAGGAGGACGCGAAGCTGCAGGCGCTGCGGGAGTCCGTCGGCGCCGAGGCTCAGGAGGTGCTGGCGCGGATCTCGGAGGCCGAGTCCGGGCTGGCCGCCGCGCAGGGTGAGGAGAAGGCCGCCCGCGGAGCCGAGATGGAGGCGATCCGGCTGGCGTCCGCCGCCATCGAGCGGGTCGCCTCGGGCCGGGCAGCGCTGCGCGTCGCGGTGGACGAGGAGCTCGCCACGGCCCAGAGACTGGCTCCGTTCGCGGCCCGGGAGCTGCTCGACGTGCTGGCGTGCCCGCCGGGGCTGCGGTGGCCCGCGAGCGAGGATGAGTGGACGCGCGGCGAGACCCCGCCGGCAGCGCTCGCGATCCATGACGCGATCCTCACGGCCACCCGGGGCATGTCTGCGACCGAGACGTCGCAGAAGGCTTCGACCACTCGGCTGACCCGGGCGCTCGAGGAGCTGCAGGCGCAGCTCGCGGCGGCCGGCCAGGACTACCACCCCGAGTGGGACAGCCCTGACGGTGTGATTGTCGTGCGGATCGCTGACGAGCAGGGGCCGCTGCCCGCTGCGGCGTTCGCCACCCGGATCTCCGCCGCGCGCCGTGACCAGCAGCTGCTGCTGTCCGACAGCGAGCAGCGGATCCTCGAGGACGCGCTGTTGACCCGGCTGGCACAGCAGATCCACGACCGCACCGTCGACGCGCGCGACCTGATCCGGGCGATGAACAGGGAGATGCGCGAGCGGCGAATGTCGTCGGGCAAGAAGGTCGGCGTGAGCTGGCAGATGTCCGATGCCCTCGACGCCGAGCAGCGGGCGGTCATGAGCCTGCTCGACACGGAATCCTCACGCTTGGCGCCGGAGTCGCTCGCCCGGATGCGGGCGCATTTCGCCGATCGCATCAAGACCGAGCGGGCGCGCCACCGGGATCAGCCCTACCGCGAACTCCTCGCCTCCGTGCTGGACTACCGGCGCTGGCGGCAGTTCTCGTTCCATCTGGTCAGCCCCGAGGGCGGGGAGGAGACGCTGACCCGGGCCAGGCACAGCAGGTTGTCCGGCGGCGAGCAGTCGGTGTCGCTGCATCTGCCACTGTTTGCGGCGGCGCACGCGACCCTGAACTCGGCGCGCCCGGACGCGCCCCGGCTGCTCGCCCTCGATGAGGCGTTCGCCGGGGTGGACGACACCGGCCGCGCCGAGCTCATGTCCCTGGCGGCGCAGTTCGACCTCGACCTGTTCATGACCGGCTACGACCTGTGGGCGACCTCCGCCGCGGTCCGCGCCGCCGCGCACTACGACCTCGCGCACTCTCCCGTCCAGCACACGGTCAGCGCCCTGCTGCTGGTGTGGGACGGCAGCGAACTGATCGCCGACGAGACCGGCACCCTTACTGCTCGCCTCGGCTCCCCGAGCACGCGCCGCGCGGCCACCTCGCCGCGCCCCCTCCTGGCACCCCAGGGGTGACCGCCCGTGGATGAGCGCGCCATCATCCTCACGAGTCCTCGTCCTCACGAGCGGCGCGGTCCCTCGCTGGAGTCCTCGTCCTCGGCGCGTTCGTCGGACGCGGGCCGCATGCCCGTCGGCCGCAGGCGGAGCCCGCCATGCCGAGCACAGTCGAGTAGCCGCGCACACTGCCCTCTGGGCGCAGCGACCCGCCACCTCCCCGGCCGGGGAGAGCCGGGGGAATTGTGACGGTCATACGAGGTCGAACGCCGCTGCATAGCGGAACGGCCCGAGCTGCTGCCCGGTCCATGCGCTCAGGGTGCGGATCTGGAAGTGCGCCGCCCAGGCCGGATCGGGCGGCTCGACACCTAGCGGAACGGCGAGACGGAATCCGAACCGCTGGTAGTACCTGGGATCACCGAGCAGGACGACCTCGGGGGCGTCGAGGGCATCGGCAGCGGCGAGGACCGCATGCATCAGCGCGCTGCCGACACCGCGCCGCTGCCAGCGCGGCAGCACCCCGAGCGGGCCGAGGCCCAGCGACGGTCGTCCGCCCAGCTCCGCCCGGCTGACGGCCACATGACCCACAATGTCGGCGCCGACCTCACCGTCGACCTGCGCGACCAGCGACAGCGCACGGACGAGTGCGCCGCCGGCCCGCAGCAGATCAACGAGGCGCGCCTCGGCCGCCCCCTGGCCATCGGCGGCAGCGAAAGCGTCGTTGTGCACGGCGGCGATGGCCCGCTCGTCCTCCGTCCGTTCCCGGCGTACCAGCATGGCGCCCGATCATCGCGCCGCCCGGGCTTGCCGGCAACGGCATTTCCCGCGGCCTCGCGTTGCCTGTGGAGCCAACCGGAACCGAAAGGCCGGCGAGGACGGCGCGCAGCTCTTCGATGTTGCCGACGACAGCGGCGGAACGGCCTGGACCCGACCGTGATCATCACTCGTTGGCGCGCGTAGCCGGCTGCGGCCAAAGGCCAGATAGACCCGCAGCGTCTCGCGCAGCTCGGCGCGTCGAGGCCCGGGCTGCCCGAGGGCCCCGAGCGTTTCCTCCACGAACCACCGGGCCTGTTGGGGATCGCAGGTCGCCAACGAGACGACGGCTAGGTCGGCATAGTTGAAGTACCAGGAATTTCCCAACTCCCCGGTGGTGGCGGCGACCCTTGCCGCGGCCTGCGCGCCTAGGTGGCTGCGCTGGAAACCGGTCACGCCCGCGGCGACCGGTCCCATGCTCGCCCGTACCCCGGGAGGAGGCGTCAGCCGGGACTTGGGAACCAGGTCGACGTGACGACCGACAATCTTCTCGAGCTCGTCTTGGAGATCGGCTTTCGAACCCAAGCGTCGAGTCAGGCGCCAGCACATACAGCAGGTCGACACCGGAGGAGTCGGAGTCGTCGCCGCGCGCCACCGAGCCGAAGACGGACAACCCCGGCGGCACCGTAGCGCCGGCACACCTCGGCAACCTTCTGCGTGCCGCCATGGCTGATCATGCCGCCGATCCCGCACGTCATCGAATCCGCCTTTGAGATAGACACTGAACGCCACGTCACCTACGTTGGTCAGGCGGAGCGTCCACGTCATGACCGGGTCGATCGCAATCCCGAGATCAATATCGGTAGGCGCATTGTTCAGCCCGCGGACATCCCGCGCAAACAGAGTCTGTCCGTTCTGGATCACCTGGACCCTTACGGTGCCGCCATAGGAATCCTGAACGTCCCGGCCCAGCACAAATCGGCAGGAAACGATGTTCGCCTCCGACGACTTGACTACCTCATCGATCTGGTCGCCGGTCGTCAGGCGGCTGCTGGGATACGCCGGCTTCTCGCCGAAGTGGCTCCGATTGTCCGAACTGACGTCGTAGATCTTCCGCTCCGTCGGAGGCGTGGTGGAGACAGTGGCTGGAGGAATTCCCGAGGTCGGCGACGGAGTGAGGGCGCCCGACGGCGTGGCCACAATGACCGACGTATCGCCGCGCGCTTCCCCGGCTGAACTCTCCGGCAGGTTCCAAGGATGGAACACGATCGCGGCGACGATCACGACTACCAGCGGTAGCGCCAGGGGTGGCACGATCCCGGTGGCGAAGCCTCGAAGGCGGTGGACAACTGGTGACCACGGGCCCAGCCGACGGGTGCGCTCAGGGAACGTCGGCGCTCGCGCTGGCCGGCGGCCGGCGACCGGTGCCTCGATGTCGCCGGCGACGACGCAAGGCGCGGCGTACGCCCCTGGGTACGGCGGATTGGCGTCCGGTTTGCCCCGGCCGGTCAATGCATTGCAGACCCCGTCGACCAGGCGCTGCTGAGCAGCCTCCTCGTTAAATCTGAAGAGGTCGATCGACACGATCGTGCTGAGCAGGCCGGGCGCGCGCAGGATCCGGCGTGGGTTCCGTGATCGGCCGACGCGACCGGCCGGTCGGAGCTGGTGGGTGACGGCCGTGGCCAGCAGCAGAAGGAAAAGGCCGCCCAGACCACCCGTCCCGACGGACTGGTCCGATCAGCCGATGGTGACCACGATCGTCCCCTCCGCTGTGACCATGAGCGGATAGCAGGCGAGAGGCGGCGCGCCGCTGGCCGAGACTCCGGTGGCGAGGTCGAAGGTGTGTCCGTGCAGGGGGCAGACGACCGTGCGCCCGTCGGCCTGGCCGTCGGCGATCGGCCCACCCGCGTGCGGGCAGACCGCGTCGAGCGCCCGCGGCGCCCCCGAACGAGGCCGGAACACCGCGATCTGCCGCCCGGCCACGCTGTAGGCGCGGGCCTCGCCCATCGGGATGTCCTTCAACCGTCCCAGCTCGTGGGCCACGCCGGACTGGGCCACGCCGCTCATCGGACGGGCACCCGGGGCAGCTCGACCAGCGGCAGCGACGGGCGGAACTGCCCCGAGGTGACCGGCTCCCGGCCCTCCCGCCACGGGTCGGAGTAGGCCGCGACCGACTCCTCCATCCGCTCGTCCAGCCCGGCGGCGGACCCGTCGGCGTCGTCGACGACCACGGCCCGGATGGCCTCGATCCCGACCCGGGGGACGAAGGCGTAGGTCCGTTCCAGCCAGCGGGCGTTCTCCCGGTAGTACTGCAGGAATCGCCCGGTCAGCGTGATCACCTCGTCCGCCGAGGCGACGGTGGCCAACAGGTCGCCCGAACGGACGTGGGCCCCGGCCGCCCCGCCGACGTATATCTGCCAGGCCCCGCCCTCGACCGCGACCACCCCCAGGTCCTTGACCAGCGCCTCCGCGCAGTTGCGCGGACAGCCGGTGACGGCCAGCTTCAGCTTCGCCGGGCTCTCCAGGCCCATGAACCGCTTCTCGATCGCGATGCCCAGCGCCGTCGAGTCGCCCAGCCCGAACCGGCAGAACTCCAGCCCCACGCAGGTCTTCACCGTCCGGAAGCTCTTGCCGTAGGCGTAGCCCGAGGGCATGTCCAGATCGGCCCAGACCGCCGGCAGGTCCTCCTTGCGCACGCCGAGCAGGTCGATGCGCTGACCACCGGTGATCTTGACCATCGGGATGTCGTAGCGCTCGGCCACGTCCGCGATCCGCCGCAGCTGCCGCGGCGTGGTCACCCCGCCCGCGATCTGCGGGACGACCGAGAACGTCCCGTCCTTCTGGATGTTGGCGTGCACCCGGTCGTTGATGAACCGGGCGTCGCGCTCGTCGACGTAGTCACGGCCCCAGATCATCCGCAGCAGCGACGCCAGCGGCCACTTGCTGGCCACGTCCTCGCCTTCCGGGGCCAGCGCGGCGAACACTGCCGACACCGAGCGCAGCCTCTGCTCGCGCACGGCCGCGATCAGCGTCGGCTTGTCCATCGGGATCGCCGGCACGTACCAGTCGGCGGCGGCGTCCTCGCTCAGCTCGTCGCCGGCCGCCCACTCGACGATCTGCGCGACCAGCGGCTTGCACGAGCCGCAGCCCTTGCCTGCCCTCGTCGCCGCCATCACGCCGGTCACCGTCGTCTGGCCGGAGCGGACGCAGGCGACCAGGGCACCCTTCGACACCCCGTTGCAGTTGCAGACCTGGGTGTCCTCGGCAAGCTCGGCCGCGCTCACCTCCGCCGGCGGAGCGCTGATGTCGAAGAGCATCTCCAGGCGGTCGGCCGGCAGCGGCAGGGCCCGGTCGAACGCCTGGATGAGGAACGCGGCCTTGCGGGTGTCGCCCAGCAGCGTCGCCCCGACCAGCTTTCCGTCCCGGATGATCACGCTCTTGTAGACACCGCGGCGCGGTTCGGAGAAGCGGACGACCTCGTCGTCGGCCCGCTCCGGTTCCCGCAGGCCCATCGCGGTGACGGACGCGCCGGCCACCTTCAGCTTGGTCGCGACCTTCGAGCCGTGGTAGGCCGCGTCCGGGTCGGCCCCGGTGATGTGGTCGGCCAGCACGACCGCCTGTTCCCACAGCGGCGCGACCAGGCCGTACACCTCGCCGCGGTGCTGGGCGCACTCGCCGACCGCGTAGATGTCGGGCTCGTCGACGGCGCGCATCTGGTCGTCGGTGACGATGGCCCGCTCGACCTCGAGGCCGGCCAGAGTGCCCAGGTCGACGTTGGGCCGGATGCCGGCCGCGATCACCACCATGTCGGCCGGAAGGTGGGTACCGTCGGCCAGCTCGATGCCGGTGACCTGGGCCGGCCCGTTCGGGGGCGGGTCGCCGAAGGTGACCGCCGTCGTGCGGGCGCTGGTGTGGACGGCGATGCCGAGCTCCTCGACGCCCCGGCGCAGGATGGCGCCAGCCTCCGCGTCGAGCTGGGCGTTCATCAGGATCGGGGCGGCGTGGACGACGGCGACCGCCAGGCCGTGGCTCTGCAGGCCGCGGGCGGCCTCCAGACCGAGCAGGCCGCCGCCGATGACGACCGCGCGCTCCTTCCCGGCCGCGGCGGCGATCATCTGGCGGCAGTCGTCCAGGGTGCGGAAGGCGAACACGCCGGGCGGCGTCCCATCGGCCGCCGTGGCGCCGGTGATCGGCGGGATGAACGCCCGGCTGCCCGTAGCGATGATCAGCTTGTCGTAGCGGGTGGTGGTGCCGTCGGCCGCGCTGACCGTCCGGGCGAACCGGTCGACGCGGGTGACCCGAACGCCCGCGCGCAGGTCGATGCCGTTGGCTGCGTACCAGGCCAGCGGGTTGAGGAAGATGTCGCTCTCGTCCTCCAGTCCGGCCAGGACGTTGGAGAGCATGATCCGGTTGTAGTTGCCGTAGGGCTCGTCACCGAAGACGGTGATCGCGAACTGGGACCCGCCGCCGCGGGCCAGGATCTCCTCGACGGCGCGGATGCCGGCCATCCCGTTGCCGATCACCACCAGGCGGCGGCGGCCGTCGCGGGTCTGGCGCTGGCCGGGCAGCAGGCCGGAGCCGGGCGCGGTGGCCGGGGCCGCGGTGGGCGGGGCGGCCGGGCCGCCGACGGGAGTCGTCGTCTCAGTCATCGCGCTCAGACCTCGATCAGCCCGAAGTCGACGACGACCGTCCCTGCCAGGCCGTCCGGCGCGGCCAGGTGGATCGTGATCTCGGTGTCGCCGAGCAGGTCCTCGACCACCCGCAGCGGCACGTGGACGTCGGCCTTGGCGCCGATCGGGAAGTAGCGCATGGGGACGCCGTCACGCCGGACGACCAGGTAGACCAGCTCGTCGCTGGAGTTGCCGGCCCGCAGATAGACGGCCTGTGCGCATGAGCCCGGGGGGACGACGTAGGTCAGTTCGTCCGCCAGCGGCCCGGGCTTGGTCAGGCCCTGGCCGGTGAAGGCGAAGACGCCCTGCAGGAACCGCGGCGTGCTGTGCATGCGGCCAACCTTTCGGATCGGGGACGGCGCCGGGACGGAGACTTGCGGAACGGGACCTTGCGGAACGGGACCTTGCGGAACGGGGACTTGGGGGACCGCGGGGACAACAGGGACTTCGGTGGCTTCGGGGGCGGCGGCGGGGACGGGGACGGTCGCCCCGGCCGGGATCTCGGTGCCGCCGTCGGGCAGTGCCTCGACGCGGCGCAGTGTGGCCGCGCAGAACTTGAACTCCGGCATCCGCGACGTCGGGTCGAGCACCGGGTTGGTCAGCAGGTTGGCCGCCGAGTGGCCGCCCCAGTGGAACGGGGCGAACAACGTGTCGGGGCGGACCGTGTCGGTCAGCCGGGCCCGGAAGACGGCCCGGCCCCGCCGGGAGGAGACCTCCACCAGGTCGCCGGTGGCGATCTCATGGTGGGCCGCGAGCGCCGGGTGCAGCTCGAGCGTCGGGTCCGGATCGCCGGCCAGCAGCGTCCGTACCCGCCGGGTCTGGGTACCGGACTGGTACTGCCGCATGATCCGGCCGGTGGTCAGGTAGTACGGGTAGGCCCGGTCGGGGGTCTCCACGGCACCGGCGTGGCGGACCGGGACCATCCGGGCACGTCCGTCCGGGGTCGCGAAGCGCTCGCCGAACAGCCGGGGGGTACCCGGATGGGCCACGTCCGGGCAGGGCCAGAAGACCCCGTCCTCGGCGATGATCCGTTCGTAGGTGATCCCGGCGTAGTCGGCCAGCCCACCCGCGCTCGCCCGGCGCAGCTCGTCGAAGACCTCGCGGGGGGAGTCGCTGAAGTACCGCCCCCGGCCCAGCCGGCGGGCCAGTTCGGCGAGCACGGCCAGGTCGGGCCGGACCTGGCCGGGCGGGGTCAGCGCGGGCTGGCGCAGCAGGACCCGGCCCTCCAGGTTGGTGATCGTGCCCTCCTCCTCGGCCCACTGGGCGCTGGGCAGCACGACGTCGGCCCGGGTCGCGGTCTCGGAGACGAAGAAGTCGGAGACGGCCAGGAAGTCCAGGGCGGCCAGGCGCTGGTTGACCCGCCCGGCGTCGGGCGCGGACACCGCCGGGTTCGACGCGATCACCCACAGGGCGCGGACCCCGCCGTCCCGGCCCAGGCCGTCGAGCATCTCGAACGCCGACGGCCCCGGCCCGGGCAGCTCGTCCACGTCGATGCCCCACACCCCGGCCACGTGGTCCCGGTCCGCCGGGTCGGTGATCTTCCGGTATCCGGGCAACTGGTCGGCCTTCTGGCCGTGCTCGCGCCCGCCCTGCCCGTTGCCCTGGCCGGTGATCGTCCCGTAGCCCGAGTACGGCCGGCCGGGCAGGCCGAGCGCCAGGGCCAGGTTGATCCAGGCGGTGGCGGTGGCCGTGCCGGACGCCGACTGCTCGGCTCCCCGCGCGGTGAGGATCATCGCCCGCTCGGCCTCGCCCAGCAGGCGGACGGCGCTGCGCAGGTCGGCCTCCGGGACCCCGGTGATCCGCTCGACCCGGCTCGGCCAGTAGGCGGCCACCGTGGCCCGCACCTCGTCGAACCCGGTGGTCCGCGCGGCCAGGTAGTCCAGATCGACCAGCCCGTCCCGGACCGCCAGATGGAGCAGCCCGTTGGCCAGGGCAAGGTCGCTGCCCGGCGTGTTCCACAGGTGCAGGGCCGCGCCCTGGGCGGTGGCGGTGGCCCGCGGGTCCACGACGATGTGGCGGGCGCCGGCGGCCCGGCCCGCGTCGAAGTGCTGCATCGCCGGCGGCATCGTGTCGGCCGGGTTGGACCCGACCAGCATGACCACCTCGGCCTGGGCGATGTCGGCCAGCGGGAAGGGCAGGCCCCGGTCGATCCCGAACGCGCGGTTGCCGGCGGCGGCCGCCGAGGACATGCAGAACCGGCCGTTGTAGTCGATCGAGCGGCTGCCCAGGGCGACCCGGACGAACTTGCCCAGCGCGTAGGCTTTCTCGTTCGTCAGCCCGCCGCCGCCGAAGCAGCCGACGCTGTCCGGGCCGTGGGCGGCGGCGCTGGCGCGGAACGCGTCGACGATCCGTGCCAGCGCCTCGTCCCAGCTGGCCGGGCGTAACTCGCCGCCACGCCGGTCGCGGATCAGTGGGGTGGTCAGCCGCTCGCGGTGGTCGAGCAGCTCGGCCGCCGTCCAGCCCTTCGAGCACAGGCCGCCGAGGTTGGTCGGGAACGCCTCGCGGGGGGTCAGAGTGACCGAGGTCCGGCCCGGGACCAGCTCGATCCCGCACTGGAGCGAGCAGTACGGGCAGTGGGTCGCGGTCGCCGTCATGCCGGCCGCGCCCCGTCTGCTCCCGCCGACCTCATGGCGCCGATGGTGCGGGCCGCGGGTTTCGAGCCGGTACCCCCGATGTTACCGGTGCTGATGAGTTCGCCAACACGGCCGACGAATCGGCGGTGAGGCGAATGCTATCGCCTGTTTACGGCCGGGTCACGTCCCGTGAAATACCGAGATCCTAACGTTCCGTGTACCGAACCACACGAGGGGAGTGTGCCATGAGCACCGCAGTGGACGGAATTCCGTCGGCCGACTCCGTCGCCGTTCCGGCCCAGTGGGGGAGATGGATTGACCGGTGGAATCCCGAGGACCAGGAGTTCTGGGCCGCGGGGGGTTCATCCGTCGCCCGGCGCAACCTGATATTTTCGATCGCCTCCGAACACATTGGGTTCTCCGTCTGGAGCCTGTGGTCGGTGCTGGTGCTGTTCCTCGGCCCGGCCTACCACATCGACGCGGCCGGGAAGTTCCTGCTCACTTCGGTGCCCACCCTGGTCGGGGCGGTGCTGCGGCTGCCCTACACGTTCGCGGTCGCTCGCTTCGGCGGCCGGAACTGGACGGTCTTCAGCGCCGCGCTCCTGCTGGTGCCGGTGATTCTCACCGCGGTGATCCTCAAGCCCGGCGTCTCGTTCACCGAACTGCTGATCGTGGCCGCCGTCGCCGGTGTCGGCGGCGGAAACTTCGCCTCGTCGATGACCAACATCAACGCCTACTACCCCGAACGGCTCAAGGGCCGAGCACTCGGCCTGAACGCCGGCGGCGGCAACATCGGGGTCGCGGCGGTGCAGCTGGTCGGGCTGCTGGTCCTGGCCACCGCCGGCAAAGGGCACCCGCGTGTGGTGCTCTACATCTACATCCCGCTGATCGTCCTGGCGGCGCTGGGCGCGTACCTGTTCATGGACAACCTCACCTCGGTCCGCTCGGAGAAGCACGCCATGCGTGACGTCTGCCGGGACGGTTACACCTGGGTGATGTCGCTGCTCTACATCGGCACGTTCGGCTCGTTCATCGGGTTCGGCTTCGCATTCGGGCAGGTGCTTCAGGTCCAGTTCAAGGCCGATTTCTCGACGCCGATCAAAGCGGCCTACCTGACGTTTCTCGGGCCGCTGCTGGGCTCGCTCATCCGACCGCTCGGCGGCTGGCTGGCCGACCGGGTCGGCGGCGCGGTGGTGACCTTCTGGAACTTCGTCGCGATGGCCGCGAGCGCCGCGCTGGTCCTGGTCGCCTCCACCCAGAAGTCGCTGGCACTGTTCCTGGTCGGGTTCATCGCGCTGTTCGTCTTCAGCGGGCTCGGGAACGGCTCGGCGTACAAGATGATCCCGGCGATCTTCCGGGCGAAGTCCGCGGCGCACGTCGAGGCCGGCGCCGACCCGGTCGCGGCCGGACTGGAAGCACGGCGCCTGGCCGGCGCGCTCATCGGCGTCGCCGGGGCGATCGGCGCGTTCGGCGGGGTACTGGTGAACCTGGCCTTCCGCGAGTCGTTCCTGACCTACAAGACCGGCAACGCCGCCTACATCGCGTTTCTTGCCTACTACGCGGTCTGCTTCGCGATCACCTGGGTGGTGTTCCTGCGCCCCTCACCGCGCCGGCTGGCCGGGGTCTGAGGCGGGGCCGCGACCGGGGGACCGGCCGGGGCAGATCCGGCCGATGCGTGGACCGAAACGCCTGCGCTCAGTCCAAACTGTCACCCGGACATCGGGGCTGCACACGCGTCCGCATGTCAGAAGACCTGGCTGGAGACCGGCGAGCCGCTCACCACCCCCGGCTCCCTGTTCCACGCCCCGTCCCCGGAGCAGAACACGGGCGCCTGACACTCCGGCGGCGGCGTCGTCGTGGTCCGTCCGCTACGTGGCCTGCCGTCTGGCGTCCACCCGGGCCTGGTCGGGCCAGCGGACCCGGGTGGCCCACCCGAGGCGTTCGAAGAGGCGGATGATCGCCGCGCTGCTGTCCAGCTGCCCGGCCTCGACGCCGTGGCGCGCGCTGGTGGGATCGGCGTGGTGGTAGTTGTGCCAGGACTCGCCCATCGACAGCACCGCCAGAGGCCGGACGTTCGTCGCCCTGTCCCGGTTGGCGAAGGGCCGGCTGCCAACGACGTGGCAGACGGAGTTGATCGAGAAGGTGACGTGGTGGATCAGGAAGATCCGGACGAGGCCGGCCCACAGCAGGGCCGTCCACGCGCCGTGCCAGGTGTACCCGGTCAGCGCCCAGCCGAGGAGGCCGGGTAGGGCGAGGCTCGACAGCGCCCATACCGGGAACAGGCGGTCGATCCGGACGATGTCGGCGTCGGCGAGCAGGTCGGGGGCGTAGCGGCTGGTGTAGGTCTTGTGCCGGTCGAAAAGCCAGCCCACATGGGACCACCACAGACCTCGGGTGAGAGCCCAGGGGGTGGTGCCGTAGCGCCAGGGGGAATGCGGGTCGCCGTCCGCGTCGGAGAACGCGTGGTGTTTGCGGTGATCGGCGACCCACCAGATCACCGACCCCTCCAGTGCCATCGAGCCGGCGACCGCCAGTGCGATCCGCAACCGCCGGGTCGCGGTGAACGAGCGATGGGTGAGGAGCCGGTGAAATCCGATCGTCACGCCGTGCCCGGAGACGCCATAGAACACGACGAACAACACGGCGTCGATCACCGTGATGCCGGAGACGGCCGCGGCGTACCACCCGCCGACTCCCACCGCGGCGAACGGCCCGATAATGAACACGTACAGGAGAATCTGCGCCCATAGCGGACGAACATCGGGCTGATACCTTTTGTCGTTCGCGGTGCGGACCGAGTCACGTTCTGCTTCCGCCAGGCCAACGGCGGTCGGTACGGCCGCCTCGGCGGGACCCGCCCGGCTGTCGGCGGCCCTGGTCCCGGAGCGTGCGTTGGCCCGCTCCTGACCTGGCCTCGACCGCCCGGCGTGGGCTGCAGGTCGCTCGTGATTCATCGCGTGTCCTCTCGCGGTGGGCCGGCCACCGGACGGTGCCTGGGCCCATCCTCCCTGCCGTTGCATGTCAACGCCGTGTGATCGACGCCCAAACACCCGCAGCGAGGGTCGATGACGGCGAGCCTGTGCGAGAGCCGTCGGCGGGTGGGCGCAAGTGCTGTCTTCGCCCCATCAGCCGCTGCGAGAGGCCGGACGCGGCTCGAATCTCCTACTTGCGTCGTAGATGAGGTTAACCTAAGCTTCGTCTCCGTCGGTGGGGGAACGGGACGGCGGGGGCTGATATGAGCGAGACGCGCACACTTATCCTGGGGTTCATCGCGGGTGCGACGATCCTGCTCGGGCTTCCACCGGGTCGGCTGCGCCGTCCGATGCCGGCCGTGAGCCAGTTTCTCAACGCGACAGCGGTCGGTATTCTCATTTTCCTGGTATGGGACGTGCTCGCGCACGCCTGGGAACCTCTCGACGCCGCGCTGGGCAGGGTGCACGAGCATTCCGGCGGGCTCGGACCGGTCTTCGGCTACGGTGCGTTGTTTCTCGGCGGTCTTTCCGTGGGGCTGCTTGGCCTGCTTGGCTACGAACGCGCGCTCGCGCGCCGTTCCCACCGGCCACAGCAGGTCGATGCGGCCGGGCGGCCGCCCCGCTTCGCGCCAGGCGCCATGGCCGCGGATGAGCTCACCTCCCGCAGGTCGCCCGTCGAGTCAGACCATTCCCCGGCCCGCCGCCTGGCGATGACGATCGCCGTCGGTATCGGTCTGCACAACTTCGGGGAGGGCTGGCCATCGGTGGCAGCGCCGGCCGGGGTGAGATCGCCCTGGCCACCCTCCTCGTGATCGGTTTCGCGCTGCACAACGCGACCGAGGGCTTCGGGATCGTCGCGCCGCTCGCCGCGGAGGCCGACCGGCCCGGCTGGGGCTTCCTGCTGCTGTGCGGGCTCATCGGTGGCGGTCCCACGATCGTTGGTACCGCGGTCGGTCGGCAGTTCACCAGCGACCCGCTGAGCGTGATCTTCCTGTCGCTGGCGGCTGGTTCCATCCTGTACGTGGTCGTGCAGCTCATCGGGGTGGGGTCGCGGCTCGGCCGTAAGGACCTGCTCTACGTCGGGATCCTGGTCGGGCTGACCGCCGGGTTCCTCACCGACGCCGTCGTCACCGCGGGCGGTGCCTGACCCGCCCGGCGCCGCGACCCTTCAGATGCTGTCCCAGGATGCGCCGTAGTAGCTCGTAGTAGTGCTGGCCTGGAGGTGGACGGAGTCGAGCCTGGTGTGTGCTGTCAGCTCCGCCCTGTTCACGGCGCTCGCCACGTCCTGCGGGCGAAGCAACCAGAAGCGTTGAGCGGCTGATGCGGGGGACCGTTGCGGTCGTCGATGACGACGGGGTGCTGTGCGCGACGATCGTCCGGGTGCTGCGCCTCGAGGGGTGAGACGTGGCCTGGTCCGCGGGGACAGGGGGTGACGCCCTGCGGCGCGCGGCGCGCTGGTCAGGCCGGCGGCGACCGCCGCGCCGCGGGCGCCGAGGGCGCCGACCAGCGGGCGGGTGGCGGGCCGGGTCTGCTCGACGTAGTCGGTGAGGGCCGCGCGGTTGGCCCGCAGGGCATCGCTGTGCAGGTCCTCGGACGCCTCACTCGGCTCCCGCAGGCGCCGTTCGTCAACGGTGTCGGACACCGCATCCTCCTGTGGCCGATGGTGCTCGCAGTCGGGATGTTCGTCGTCGGTGACCGCGGGCCCCGACTCCGCCGAGCGGCCGTACCGGCGGTGGACGCGGAGGATTCGGAGCCGTCGGCTGGCCGGATGGGTCCGAATCGACGAAAGTTCAGGCGGACCGCGGAATTTCCGGCCGGACGGCAATCCGGCGGCGCGTGCGCTCCGAAGTACGAGGCGGCACCGCTACGGGCAGCGCCGCCGGTGCACGACCTGACAGTGACGCGGCATCGGCGACGGTGCCCCCACTCCCGGCGCAGCCGGGCCGACGCACCGGAAGGTCCTGCCTGATGCAAAGACGCGCCGACGAGGACGATGGACGCGCGCTGCGCGCCGTCGCCGATCATGACCCCGCGCTGGACGCCGGCAACGGCACCTCCAGCGTGGACAGCGCGCTGCTGCGCGCCGGCCACGGTGACACCGTGGCGTTCACGATCGTCTACGACCAGCTCGCCGCCCGCGTCCACGGCCCGGTCCGCCGGGTCGTCCGGGAGCTGCTGTCGACCCCGGTGCCGACCGTGAAGACCCGCATGCGCGACGGACTGATCCGGCTGCGCGCGACTGCCTGGGGGTGACCGCGTGACGTCGCCGGAGGCACACACGCTGATCGCCGCCTACGCCCTGGACGCGCTGGACGACGCCGAGCGCGCCACCGCGGCGGTCCATCTCGCCGTCTGCCCCGGATGCGCGCAGGAGCTCCGGGAGCTGCGCGCGGTCGCCACCACGCTGGGCAGCGCGGTCCCGACGACACCGCCGGCGTCGCCGCGGTGCTCGCCCTCGTGGCACTCGGCGTGGTCGGCGCGGAAACGATCAACCAGCGTCATCAGACCAAATGTGCCCTCACGCGCTCAGGAGTGGAGGGCGAGTCGAGCGATCTCGAAGAGGTCCTCCACGTCGTGGCCGGCCTCCAGGGCACAACCGGCGGCCACGGCCAGCAGGAGCAGCGGTGCGACCGCGGGAGCCCATCGCCGGCGGGGTGGAGGCTCCAGCAGTGCGGTGACCCGGGCGGCCACCTGGCCGCCGGTGAAGGCCGCCGCGGCGGTGGTGGCGTCGTGACGGGCGAGGGCGGCGCGAGCGACGGCCTGGGCGGTCAGCCGCCGATCGCCGGTCGCCGTGGCGGCGGCCTCGTCGGCCCACCGCTCCAACGCCTGGTCGCAGGCGGCGACGAACGGCTGGGCGAGGGGGCACGCGGCGGCGGCGAGGCGGACCAGGAACCGCATCAGCCAGTGGGCGTTGTCAAGATGACAGCGCTCGTGGGCCAGCAGGACGCGGCGTTCATCGGCCGGCAGCACCCGGAGCATCCCGGAGGAGACGATGATCCGCCCCGGCCAGCCAGGTACCGCCACCGCGGCCGGGGTCGGGTCGTCGACGACGACGAGTAGTCCGTCGCAGGTGTGACGCCGGTAGGCCGGCCGCCAGCGACGCGCCTCGCCGGCCAGTCTGCGTGCCAGCACACCGGCACCGGCCACGCCGACCGCGACGGCGGCCCATGCGGCCACCGAGGCCGCGGCCGGCACCGGGTCGCCGGCACCGATCAGCCCCGCCGACCAACGCCCGAGCGTGGCCACCAGCGGGACCTGCCCGGCCAGGAGAATCGCCAGCAGGCCGACGACCACCACCCACACCGCCGCGGCGCCGACGGCGGCGACGGTCAGCAGCAGCGCCGCCCGGGCCGGCGGCAGCCGCCGCGCCGCCGACGGCGCCACGACCAGTAACGCCAACGCTGCCGCGCCCGCCAGGCAGACGGCGAGACACACCGCTCAGCCCTCCGGTCGCGGCCGGTCCAGCAGGTTCCGCAGCACCTGTTCCTCCCCGGGGTCCAGGGTGTCGACGAAGCGGGCCAGCACTCCGCTCGTGTCGTCGACCTGCTCCAGCAGCCCCCGCATCCGCCGCGCGGTGAACTCGACCGTGGTCTGGGCCGGCTGGTAGACGAACGTCCGTCCGTCCGCCCTCCGGGTCACCTCTCCCTTGGCGTGCAGCCGGCTGAGGATCGTCATCACGGTGGTGTAGGCGAGATCGCCGCCGAGGGCGGCCTGGACCTCTCCGGGCGGCAGAGCCCTGTCCGCCGCCCACAGCGCGGCCAGCACCTCGGCTTCCAACTGCCCTGGCCGCCGCCGCGACCGGCCGCCTGATCCTGCTGTCACACCAGCCACCCCACCTCGTGCTGCCGCCGCGCGGACCGTCGCCGCCGTGCGGACAGCCCCGGACCGCTCCCGCGAGGAGCCGCCGCCGCTCGCGGGAGCGACGCAGCTCCCGGCTCGGGCTCCATTCTGCTCCGTAGTAGCTTGTAGCACCACCACATGTAGTAACTTGTAGTAGGTCGCGGATGGTAGCCGTGCGTGACCCGAACGCTGACTCCGTTCGCGATCTACTGCCTGCTCGCCGGCATTGCCTGCACGGTGCGCTTCACTATCGGACAGGCCCGCACGACGCCGTCAGCGATCCAGCGCCCAGCCCACCAGGAAGGCCGACACGCCCGTGCAACATTTCATCGCCGCTCACGGGGTCCTCGCGGTATTCGCGCTGATGGCCCTCGAGTCGGCCTGTATCCCGATTCCCTCCGAAGTGATCATGCTGATCGGGGGCGCGCTGGCGGCCGGGGCGATCAAGGGCGCGCACCCCGATCTCGTCCTGGTCATCGTCGCCGGTGTGGTCGGCAACGTGGTGGGCAGCTATGCCGCCTGGGCGGTCGGGCGCTATGGCGGGCCGGCGGTGATCCGCCGGTTCGGTCGTTACGTGTTCCTCCGTGAGCATGATCTGGAGCGGGCCGAGCGGTGGTTCGAGCGGCGCGGTGCGGTCTCCGTGCTGGTCGGCCGGCTGCTACCGGTGATCCGGACGTTCATCTCCCTGCCCGCCGGGATCGCGGCGATGCCGCCGCTGCGCTTCGGCGTCTACACGACGCTCGGCTGCATCCCGTGGACGGCCGCGCTGGGCATCGTGGGTTATGCCGTCGGTGACAACTGGGAGAGGATCGCCAACGGCTTTCACGGTCCCACGTACATCATCGCGGGCATCGTCGCCGTCATCCTGGTCGTCCTCGCCGTCCGGCACCTCCGAAGCCGCCGCAGAACCATCGTCGACGAGCCCCTGGCCGACAAGCCCGTCTCGGACCGGATCTCCTGATCGGCGGCTACTTCAGGACGGCGTCGATGCCCTTCTTGATCGCGCTCGGCTGCGCGGGGCTGTGGGGGGTCTTCTTCTTCGCCTCCAGCAGGCGCTCCCCGATCTCGGACAGCTGCTTGCGGCCGAGCTTCTCGCGGACCCTGGGGAAGAACTCCGACTCCTCCTCCTCGATGTGGTGGGTCACAGTCTCGATGAGGACTGTGGTCTTGGCGCTGAAACGCTCCGCCTCGGGTGCGAGGCCGTCGAGTTCCGCGGCGAGTACATCGGCGACGTGGTGCTCCTCGTACGACTCGAGGATGTCGTCTGCCAGCTCGGGCAGAAGGTTCCGCACCTCCGGATACATGACCTCGTTCTCGATATAGGTGTGCACCGTGAGCAGCTCGATGATCTTGTCGGTGAGCTTGCCTCTGGTGGCGACGGCCTTCTCTCCCGTCTGCTGGAACCGCTTGAACGCGGACCTGATCTCCTTGTGGTCGGCCTTCAGAAGCACGATCGCGTCTGTCGACATCTGGTTCCTCCGAGATGAGGGTGTGACGGCGGATACGCGGACGGGTCAGGTGGCGCTTCGATCAGTGGTCACGGACCACTCGGATGGTGCCCAGCTCTGGGTCTGCGGGGTCGGGCAGGACCATTCCGGCGCCGGTCCCGCTGGTCAGGACCGGCTCGCTGATTCCGGCCGATGAGCAGATCTCCGCGTCCGCCGGCGACCGCGAGGGTGGCCGCCTTGACCGACAGCGAGCTGCCGCAGGTCGAGAAGAAGGCGGTGTGCGCGCCGACCGCGTCCGCCATCAGGTTCTGGGCGTCGGCCACGAAGCCTCCCGAGGAGGACCGGTCGTCGAGACCGGACGTGGCGAGCATGTCGGCCAGGAAGGGGGCGATGCCGAGGATCTCGACAGCTCGTGGATCGGCGCCGCGGCCCTGCTTGTGCCCGGGCAGTGTGAACCCGTAACGGTCGGCGCGGTGGTAGTCGGCGACCGCCTCCAGCACTGGTGCTCGGCTGTGGTCCAACGCGGGGCGCCGCACGGGAGAGCGATCCGCTGCCGGGCGGTCGGAGGCGACGGTGACGGTTGACTGGGTGAGGATCTGCGGGCTCAGGTTCCTGATCATCGTGTTGATCTGGGGCAGTTGTCGCAGTATGTCCGGTCAGCTTTCGGTTTCACCAGCACTCCCTCCGCCTGGCCGGCTCCGCCCGGCGGTCCCGCGCCGACGCGGTCCGCGCGGGACCGCCACCTCCGTCAGACGCCTGGCCGGCACCGACGGGGGCATGGGTTCCGTGACAAGGATGTCCTGTTCCGCTATCGGGCAGCCAAACCCCCTGAGCGGCCGTTAGGTCGATCGGCCCTGGTGGGCCCGAGCGGCGAACCGCGGGTTCCGCCCGCGGGCGGACGTGCGGGAACGTACATTCGATTTTCCCCGGAACGGGTGCGGGCCCGCGGCACGAATCCCGGTGGTCGAGGATTCGTCGGGCGCCAACGGGCAAGGGCTGTACATGCGCGAGCCGTCCACGCCGGAAACACACAGAACCGCCATCGACCGGGCGTAGATGGGGCAACCGGATCGGCGTGAACGGCGCCCGAAGGTCAGCGCCCGAAGGTCGGTGCTCGATGGACGAGGAGACATCATGGTCACAGACGCAGGCGCGGCCAGAGGGCGCGGCGCGCGTTCTACCGCACTGGCCGGAGTCCTTCTGCTGCTCGGTGCGGTCTGGACGTTGTTCGCGCTGGCGATTCCGCAGTTCGGCCTCACGACACTGCGGTCGGTCATGGTCCTGCTTGGCATCCTGTTGCTGGCGAGCGCCGTCAGCGAGTTGCCGCCCGCGATGTCGGCGGCGCGAAGGTGGAGCTGGACCCATGGTGCGCTCGCCGTTCTGTTCGTGGTGGGCGGCATTGTGGCCCTGGCCTGGACCACGCCGACCTTCGAGGCCGTCGCCCGGCTGACCGCGTGGTACCTGCTTGTGAAGGGGCTCTACGACGTGGTCAATGCCTTCGTCTCACGGCGTGGGGAGTTTTCCGCTGAGGGCGACCGAGATCTGGACGCTCAGGCGGGACGTGCCTCCGAGACACACCGTTCGGCCGCGGGGCTGTGGGGTGTCTCTCCGTGGTGGAGCCCGCTTGCGGTGGGCGCTTTCGAGATCGGCATCGCCTTCTGGGCGGTGAGCTATCCGCGGTTCTCGCTGTCGCTGCTCGTTCTCTGGGTTGCTCTGGCGGCGCTCGCCACCGGACTGACCAAGATCTCCATGGCGTTCCGGATTCCGTCGGTGCGAGGGACCGCGGCCGAGTACGACCAGACGCCGGCGGCGACGGGCTATGGTGCGTCGGCGGTCCGCGAGGCCGGCCGGACGACCCGGGAGAAGGATCGGCTCGTCGGCGGCAGGACCGAGAAGCACTGACCAGGCCTGGTACTGGTGACTCGGCCTGGAGCGGTAGCGCCGCATCGAGGGGACCCTGGGCGGGCGTACGCCACCCTGCGCGTCCAGGACAGCGCGACCGACCGGCCCGGATGGCGACGGTTGTGGATGCCGTTGATCGACGGGACCGAACGGGTGGGTGCGATGGAGCTGCTGCTCCCGCCCCCCACGGGCCTGACACCCAACAGATCAACACGGCGTTGCCGTTACGGAACGCAACGAGGGGTTACCGGGAAAGGCTCATTGCCTGGCGCCCTACGATCGGCGGGGTCGCGGTCGACGGCGGCTGGGAGACAGTGAGGGAGGGCTGTCGACGAGGTGCCCTCGGGTGCCTGTAGTCCCGACATCTGCGACCGAGAATCCGTCACCCTCGCGCCCCGACGACCCGAGGTCGGGTGCCTGGAAGGGGTGGGCTGTCGGGCGCGGCACCCCCTGCGTTGGCGGCGAACACTCCGGTTCCACGGCGGAGAAGAGGAGGCTCAAGGTTGTGTCGATGAGATGTCTCGCTTCCGGGATGGGGATGTCGAGCGGAGCGACGGCGCAGGACGCCAGGAGCCGGGACGGCTCCTGGCATGGCTCCGCGGACCGAAGCTCCTGCCGTCAGAGATGGGACATCTTGCTGAACGGGCTTGGAATACGTTCCTGCTGAGGGCCGAAGTCGACGAGGACTGCGATGTCCGCCTCGATCCCGACGACCCGGCCGAGACCATACGTGTCGTGGATGACCCGGTCGCCTACGGCGTACCGATCGCACACTGTCACGGCAGGATCCTTGAAGGGGCTGGTGGGCAGACGGCGTTTGGGTACCCCTGACTTGCTCATCGGCTCCAGTATGCGCCCTGCCGAGCCCGGCACGTTGCCTGAAGCCGACGAACGACCAGTCTGGCGAGGTCCCCGTCTTCGGTTCGGGACCTGCCGGGCGGCGGAGCCCTCGGATCGCGATCAGGCCGGGACGATGGCGTAACCTTGCGTGGCGTAACCTTGCGTGGATCGCCCCACACGTCCGCGTGCCGGCCGCCGGTACCAGTTTCGGACTCAACCGTCGTCAGGCGGCGGCACCACCCGACGGCGACCACCGCCCGGCGACAGCGGTGCGCCGCCGCCAACCGCGTTGCGGCGGACATGAGGCGACCCCGGCGTCGTGACCCATGACTTTGGTGACTCCACCGCAGATTCCCTACAGGCCTGAAGTTCGGCATGGGCAACGCGCCCCGGTTCGAGAGTGGACATACGCCTACGGCAATGCGGTCCTCCGCGGCTCTGCTGAGCCGTTCGGCGAGGAGGTCGGGGATTGGTTCGTGCTCCTGGAGGGATCGCAGCGTTCGTAGGCCGACCTCGGCTGCCGCGGCGCGGGCCCGAGCCCGCTGGCGTCGGCCCTCATCGGCGTCGGGCCGCACTCCCAGCCGTCGTAGCAGCTAGCCTAGTAGCTGCCGGGACTGGTGGCCCAGGACGGGTCCCGTGGTGACGACCGCGAGAACGCCGGAGACATGCAGCGCACCCGGGCGACCCGATGACCGCGCAGGTGCGCGGGCAGAACAACGCCGTGCAGATCCTGCGCGCCGTCGCCTCCACCAAGCGGCCCGTGGTGATGGGTTCTCGACGACCTGCAGTGGGCCGGACGGCCGACGCTGGGTCTCCTCGAACTGCTCCTCGACGGCGAGCAGCCGGTCGAGGGCCTGTTCCTGGTGGGCGCCTACCGCAGCGGCGACGTGGACGTGGCCCATCCGCTGACGTCGATGATCGCCCGGCTGCGCCGCCAGCCGGCCGGGCCCCGCCTGCTGTGCCTGGAGAGCCTGACCTCGCAGGGTCAGGCGGCCATGGTGGCCGATCTGCTGAACCTGGATCCGGGACCCGCGATGGAGCTGGCGAGCCTGATCGCGCCCGCCGCCGCCGGGAACCCCTATGACACGGTGGCGATGGTGAACGCGCTGCGTCAGGACGGCCTGCTCACCCGAGGCGGCAGCGGCTGGCGGTGGGACGAGGCCGCACTGCGCGGACGGTACGCGCACGCGGACGTGCGAGGACTGCTGGCCACACGGGTCGCCTCGCTGCCGCCGCGGACCCGACGGATACTGGCGGTGATGGCATGCCTGGCCGGCCGGGTCGATCTGGAGCTGCTGGGCGCTGCGGCGGGACTCACGGAGCACGAGGTCGAGCGGCGGCTCGCGCCGGCCTTCGCCGCCGGACTGCTGGTGGCACAGACCGACGGCCCGCGCAGTGTGCGGTTCCACCACGACCGGATACAGGAGTCGGTCCTGGGCACCCTCACTCCCGAGGCGCGGGGCGCCGTCCGGCTGGATCTGGCCCGGCGCCTGGCCGCGCTGGACGAGTTCCCCGTCGTGGCGGCGGAGCAGTACCTCGCCGTGACCGACGATCCACGCTTCACGCGCTCGCCATGATCGACATCGATCATAGGCCATGACGACCAGGCGAGCGCCCTCGCGCTCGTGCTGCGCGGGCTCATGCACCGCCGGCTGCGGGCGGGCGCCGATCCGGCCGAGGTCATCGGTGGAGCGCTGGACGAGATCACCGAAGTCGGCGACATGGGCGAACGGTTCGCGACGGCGTTCGTGGCCGTCGCCGAGCCCGACGGAACCGTGACGACGGCGATCTGGTCCACGCGCACCCTGCGCCTGGCGCCCGGCGACGCCCTTCTCCTGTACACCGACGGCCTCACCGAGGCCCGCGACGCCGCGGGAACCCAGTTCGGGCTGGGCCGCCTCGCTACGGAGGGCGCCCGCCCGGCCGTGTCCTCCGCCGTTCTCGATCATCTGTTCGCCGAGGTGTCGGCCTACACGCACCGCCCCGCCGACGACCGCTCCGCCCTGGTGCTCGCTCCGGCAGGCGGAGATGCGGGCCGCGTCGGGAACCCACTACCGGCCCTCTCCCCGCGCTGATTCCCGCACACCGAGCGTTCCCGCACACCGAGCGCGAAGGTTCCGAGTGTCCTCGGGTGATCACGTTAGCTCGGGGGCGACGGAGGCTGGGAGCGCAGAGTACAAGGCCGTGGTTCGCGGACTTGGTGGGCGGTGACGGCGGCGCGCATCGTGGGGAAGATCATGACGCGGCGATGCGGTGGTCGATGGCCGAGGCGCGCCGACGCCGCGCAGCTTCTGCTGGCCGCCGCTGCCGACAAGGAGATGCTGGTCCTGGGTCTGCACGGCGCGAACCGGAAGCACCGACTGCTCGCTGGTTCCGTCAGCCACCAGTGCGTTAACCACGCCGCCTGCCTGGTCGCCGTCGTCCGGGCAGGCAGGTGAATGCAGGACCTTTCGCCTCGTTGCGGATGACCAATGACTTTCTTCGTGTCCGTGTGAACGGGAAACAAATCCATGTGAACGGGAACAATGGCAACGCAGCAGATGGTCGAGGAGGCGGGACTCATGAAGGCCATATTCGTCGCCCCAGAGGCATCGTTCGGGCCTGTCCCCACCAGCGGACGGTCCCCAGCCTCCACCGACTCCACCAGCATGGGCACCGTGCGGCCGCCGGCGCCGGTTCCGGCGCCCGCCGATCTCGCGCCGGCAGTCCGGGAGAGAACTCTCCCAGCCACGACGAGCCCGCCGCCCGGGGTCGGCAGCCGCGTCCCGCCCGTTCTGCCCGCTATGCCAGCGGTGCCAACGGTGCGCGGCGGACACCGGCTCGCGGCACTCTCAGGCGAGCACCGCCTCGACCTCACGGCGATCGTGGTGACCGGTGAACTGGCCCTCGGCGCCGTCGCGGTAGCCCGCCAGCTGGCGCGCCGCGTGTCCGCGCCGCGCGCCACGGTGCGGATGGGACCTGGCGGCTGGGTGAGCATGCGCGGGGGGAGCGTGCGGGTGCGTCGCGGCCTGCGTCGCGGCGACCATCGCTCTCGCCGCGACCCGCGGGTCCGGCGGTGGGGGAGGCGATCGCAATGACCAGGCGGCTCGCGCCGGTGGCGCTGCTCGCAGGCTCCCTGCTCCTGCTGACGGGATGCGGTGGCCATGGTTCCACCGCCTCCACCGCACCCTCGCCAACGACCGCGCGTACGCCGACGACAGCACCCTCGCCAACAACCGCACGCACGCCGACGATCGCGACGACGCAGTCGCCGACGCCGGTGACGGCCAGATCCCCGACCGTGACCCCACGTGCGGACGTCTGGTCGAGTGAGCCGCGCAGAGTCGAGCGCGCACTGCCCGGCACCGCGACGGTCGTGGCGATCCGCACCGGCCACAACGCCGCCATCGGAGTCACCTTCGACCGGTTGGTGATCGAGTTCCGCGACCGTGTCCCCGGCTACGACGTGCGTTATGTGCCCGAGGTGCGCTCCGCGGGGCAGGGCGCCGTGGTTCCCCTGCGGGGCCAGGCGTTCCTGGAAGTCGTGCTCTATCCCGCGGTGGCTCATGACACAACCGGTGCCTCGACGCTGTTCAGCCCGCGCGTCGGGGGCGGTCTTCCCGCCCTCGTGCAGTATCGGGTGGCCGGCGACTACGAGGGATACGTCCATCTCGGCCTGGGCGTGGACGACCGTGTCGGCTTCCAGGTGCACGAGCTGGCGAACCCGCCCCGCCTGGCGATCGACATCGCCTCCTGAGGATGGCCTCCGAGGCCGCGTGTCGAGTCGTGATCTCCCTGGCCGATGGTCTGTGGACGTGCGCACCGTCGCGGAACAGCGCAACACGAAGATCGCGACTCAGGGCGCGACCTCAGGCGGTGTCCGCTTCCTGGTTCCTGAGAACCGGGTGCCGAAGGTCCCGGGTGCGGCGGCAGCACGTCGTCCGGAAAGCGACCGATACCGGCACCGGACCGCGTCCACACCGGTTTGGCCCTGGTTCGACGAGGGCAGGACGATTGCGCAGCGGCTGGTGGGGCTGCCCGAGGATGTGATTCGGGTGGAGGAGTCCGACGAGGACGGTGCCCATTTCGTCCGCGCCGAGCTTCCGGGTATCGACCCTGAGCGCGACGTGGAGATAACCATCACGGACGGCCTGCTCTCCGTGCATGCCGAACGCCGTGAGGAGAAGAAGGAGAAGACGCCGCACGGGTACCGCACAGAGTTCCGGTACGGCGCGTTCGCCCGGACGCTGCCGCTGCCCGCCGGTGCGCGTGAGGACGAGGTCGCGGCCACCTACATCGACGGCGTTCTCGAGATCCGTGTGCCGGTGGACGCCGAGCAGGCGAAGTCGGCGACTCGTCGCGTCGACGTACGGCGAGGCTGACCGCCGCGCATCCCGCCGGCCGGCGGCTCGAGAGACGTCCCGGGCCGCCGGCCGGGCGACGTAGGTGCGCCCGCACGCACGGCCAATCGAACGGAGATGGCTTGATTGCAGCCTAGCGCTACTCGATCACCAGCAGAGCCAGACCTCACACGACCAGTCACATGACGCTGACGGGCCGTATGGCCTGCGCCCCTACCGGTGCCTGACTCGCCTCTACGTGGTTGGCTCCCGCCGTCCCGACCGGTCCCAGGCCCACGGTGGCGACGCTGCCGGATGACAAGGTGGGTGACAAGGTGATGGTGTAGGGCGTCCTGGGTGGGGTCGGGCGCAGGCCGGCTTCTGCTTCGAGGGTGTGCAGTTCGGCTTCGAGGAGTGCGGGCAGGTGCGAGCTGCCCTGGACGGACCCGTCGAGGGTGAGTCCGATGGACGCCCGCCCGTCGAGTCCACCGAGCATGACTGCCATGTGCTGGCTGCCGGGCAGCGGGGGAATTGGTACCGCGGCGGTGACCGGGCAGCCGAGGACGTTAAGCGGGCCGCTCAGGCCGCGTGGATTTGACGTGGTCAGCGCAAAGACCCGGGACATGATATCGGCGGCCATTATGGTCGGCCGCATCGGTGCCGGGACCGCCCAGAGAAAGAGGCGTTCGGCGATGCCCGGTGTCGCGGCTGTCTTGTGCCGCGAGGTCTGCCGGTGGATCGCTTCGACGCGCCGGCGGACCGAGGCCTCACCGTAGGGCAGTGCGATCCGGACGGAGGTCAGGTAATTGCCCACGCGATTCTGGTCGGTCGTCCGGCGCGTACTGACCGGCATCGCGGCATGAACCCGCCCCTGTCGCCGGCTGGTTCGCTCGGTACCTGGGGCCGACCAGGCGCGAAGGGCGCCGGTGATCGTGGCCAGGAAGACGTCGTTCACGGACACCTGAAAGGCGCGACTGATTGCCCGCAACCGGTCCAGGTCGACCTCAAGCCAGGTATGTTGCGGCTGACCGATCGGCGCCTGCTCGAACGGGCCGATCGTGGCCGTCCGGGAGCACCAGCTCAACGTGTGCGCAGCGGCACGGCCAATGGCCCGCGGGTCGGGCCTGGGAACGGATGGTGGCCGAAGCGGAGAATGGGCCGACCGCACCCCCGCCTGGCCGAACAGCCTCTCCAGGAGGAGATTCAGTCCCAGACCATCCATCCACACGTGGCTACAGCGAAACAGCAGGGAAAAGCCATCCGGACGGTGCCCGTGTAGCAGCCAGAGCTGCCAGGGGGGCAGGTCCGCAGCGAATTCGCAGGTTGACAGTCGCTGCACCGCGGCGCGTAGCCCCGCTGTCCCTGTTCCGGCCGGGAGCTGGCGTGCCCTGATATGCCGAGCGGCGTCGAAAGTGGTGTCCACGACCCAACGGGGGCGGCCCCGCCGGGCTGTGCAGATTCGCTGGGTCAGCGGGAGACAGCTGCGGGCGCGATCGGTGACCAGCTCGCGGAGTGCCTCGATGCCCGGTACGGAACCGTCGACATCCAGCAGGCAGCCAACCGCGAACGGCGTGGCCGGAAAAGCACGCTGGTACCCGAGGAGAACCGTGTCCATCGGCGTGAAGGGCTGCGCGGGAAGATCCGCGCCCAGGTGCCGGTGCCTCGCGGTCACCCACGACAGCCTTCCGGCTCTGCTTTCCTCTGCCGGGTGAGCCGTGCGCGCCGGTGCGTCGTGGCTGGCCCGCTGCGCCGCACCTTGCCAGGGAACGCGGTGTGTCACCTGGGGCGGTCCAGGCCGGCATCGGTGGCTGGTTGAGTCTCTGTCACGCCTGGCTCCTACGTCGACGGTGTATCCCGGCTGCGCGCGGAATGGGTGGAATGAGGATGCGCTTACCGCGCGGACGGCCCATATTCGCTGGCGGATCGAATATACACAGGGGTGTCGTTGTCTCGCCGGGAAGGCGGCGGCCGGCCGGCCAGATGGTTGATGGTTGACGGCGAGTTGGGGTGCTCCCAGCCTGCGGCGTGCCGCGGATGGGGGAGCGACATCCCGGGGCAGGTCAGAAATGCCATCAAAAGGGTTGGGCCTGGCATCTGCAACCCCATTGCCCCGTCTTGTTGCCGACAGCGAAGCTGCTCGTGGGAGAACATCCGTCAGTCGGATGGGAATGCGATGGCTCCGGTGCCCCGGAACCGCCCGTCAGGGGCGCGTGGAATGCAGGTGGGAGCCGAGGGTCTCGCGGATGGTGCGGGTGAGTGCGGCGGCGGTGAAGGGCTTGTCGATGAAGGCCACCGCGGCGCCCTCGATCCGTTCGTCGAGAACGCCGTGGGTGTGCGCCGAGGTGTAGACGACGGGGAGGCCAGGGATGACCTCGGTGAGGCGGTCAGCAAGCTGGCGGCCGTTCGTGCCGGGCATGACGACATCGGTGAGCAGCAGGTCGATGGCGGGATGGCGTCGAGCCAGGTCCAGTGCCTCCTGGCCGTTCGCGGCGACGAGCGTCTGGTAGCCGGCGGACGTGAGGATGCGTTCGGTCAGTTCGCGGACCGCGGGGTCGTCCTCGACCAGCAGAATGGTCTCGTCGCCGTCGGCGAGGTGCTCGTCGCCGAAGTCGGGGTCAGCCTTCCGCTGGTCGGCGACCGCGGGGACCAGCGGCAGGTAGACCCGGAACGTGCTGCCGGCGTGGGGCGCGGAACTGACGGTGATGTGGCCGCCGGCCTGGCGGATGATGCCGTAGGCGGTCGACAGGCCCAGGCCGGTGCCCTTGCCCTGCTCCTTGGTGGTGAAGAACGGCTCGAAGGCCCGGGCCTGGACCTCCGGTGGCATGCCATGGCCGGTGTCGGTCACGGTGAGCACCACCTGGCCGCCGGGGGGGAGGCCGAGCCGGCCGGACTCGTCCGCGTCGAGGTCGACGTGATCGGTCGCTATCGTCAGCCGGCCGCCGGCCGGCATCGCGTCCCGGCCGTTGACGACCAGATTGACGATCACCTGTTCGAGTTGTACGTGATCGGCCCAGACCGTGGCCGGAGCGGCACGGGTTCGGACATCCAGCTCGACGTCCTCGCGGATCAGGCGACGCAGCATCTCCTCGAGACCGCCGACCAGCTCGTTGAGATCGACGGCCCGCGGCTTCGCCGTCTGGTGGCGGGAGAACGCGAGCAGCTGGCGGGTCAGCCCGGCGGCCCGGTCGGCCGCGTTCCGGATCGCGGTCAGGTCGGTCCGCGCCGGTCCGTCGGTCTGGGCCAGCAGCATCGCCGCGTACCCGTCGATCACGGTCAGCAGGTTGTTGAAGTCATGGGCGACGCCGCCGGCGAGCTGACCGACAGCGTCGAGCCGCTGCGCCTGGCGTAGCTGGGCCTCGGCGGTCTTCTGATCGGTGACGTCGGCGACCATCGCCAGGACCCCCTCGACCTCGCCGCTCGCGCCGAGCCGGGTGGTCAGGGCGACCTGGGCGGACACCGGCCGCCCCGCGGCGTGGCGCAGGCCGACCTCGACACGTTGCGTCCCGTCGCGGCGGGTCCGGGCCAGCCCGTCGATGATCTTCGGGCGGTCCTCCTCGACGACCAGATCCACCAGGTCCAGCTCGGGCAGCTCCGGTCCGCCGCGCCCGACGAGGTCGGCCAGCTGCGCGTTGGCGTACCCGATCCGGCCGTCCTGGTCGAGCAGGGCCACCCCCTCGCTGGTGGTCTCGACGATGCCGCGGTACCGCTCCTCGCTCTCGCGCAATGCCCGCTCCTCCGCCTGGCGGAGTTTGAGGTCCTCGAACACGGCGGCACCGCGCACCAGTGCGGGGAAACGGCTCCGCAGCGTCCAGTACCAGACGGCGGCCGTCGCGGTGATGATGTCCCAGGCCGTGGTGCTCGGGTCGTTGAACGCGATCCGCATCGGGTTGCCCGCGAGGTGATCGCGATGTGATGCGTCGTCGTCGCCCATGTCCATGCCGGGCATGCCGCCGTCACCGGTCATGTGATGCCCGGTGAGGGCGTTCATCGCATCGTCCGGCAGCAACAGGTGCACCGTGTGCCAGCCGTGATGGACGCCGCAGGTGAAGAAGATCGCGGTGGTGGCGAGCCCCAGCCGGTTCTTCCGCCACTGTCCCGACCGCCACAGCGCCCGTCCGATCGCGACGGAGATCGCCGTGTACGCGGCCATGATCACGGCGTTCGCCGCGGCGCTGATCTGCCACCACGTCACGTCGCATCCCCCGTCAGGTCCCTCGTCGGCGTCGGTCAATCACACCGCATGGCGGCTCCCGGCGTTGAGCGCCCCGGAAGGCGTACCGCTGGGGGAAGGACTGGATCACCGTGCCACGCTACGTGATAACCCGGAGACCACCTGCGGTTTCGACGTGGTCCACCGGTGTGAAGCCGCCTGGTGGCACGCCGAGGGTATGCGCCGCCTTGGACGACAGAGGATGGTTTGACCGGCGTCAGCCGTGGATCCACTCGTCCCCACGGCCACCGCGGCGACAAAGGTCGGAGCGTCTGTCCAGGCGGTCGGTTCGAGGGGGATTGTCGCGGGTACTGTGCTGATTTCATAACATGCGGTAACTTCGCGCACGGTACATGGGGGCGATACCTGTGCTGGCCGCCGCGCGTCTCGGGCTCCATAACCGCGATCAGGGGGACTGATGCCGGGCAGGGGACGGCACCTGGGCCGAGGGTCTGCCCGTGGCGGGCCAGGCAGCGTCACGGGCAGCGGCCAATCAGATCAAGCCGCCACGGCCACAGCTACCGGCGTCAGGCTCGACGTCCGGACCGACCCCTTCGACGATCTGCCCGCGACAACCGTCGGCGCGGATAGCGTCAACCGACCGGCTACGTCGCCGCCGATGACGCCCTCGCAGACGGCTTCACCGCCGGTGAGGGCGCAGCCGGCGGCCGGGGTCGTTGCTGGCAGCGGGCGGCGCTGGTGGGTTGCGATCACGCTGATTGCCCTGGTCGCGGCTGGCGTCCGGCTGGGCTGCCTTTTCGGCTGGCTGTATCCGATGAAGATCGCCGGTGACGCCTATTACTATCACCATGCGGCGAATCTTTTCGTCGACGGGCGAGGCTGGCCCAGTCCCTATGATCTCATTGACGACGGCAGGTACCTGCCGGATGCGCAGCACCCGCCACTGACCAGCCTGCTGTTGGCCATTCCGTCGCTGTTCGGGCTGCGTAGCTTCGTCGATCACCAGGTCTTCTCGTGCCTGATCGGCACACTGTCGGTCGTTGTCGTCGGCCTCGCCGGCCGCCGGATCGCAGGCCCGGCCACCGGCCTGATCGCCGCGGCGATCGCCGCTGTCTACCCGGGTATGTGGCTGAGCGATCCCATCCTCATGTCGGAGACGCCCGCGATCCTGTCCTGCGCGCTGCTCATCCTTGCCAGCCACCGGCTGTGGGATCGTCGGCGTCCGTTGGACGCGGTCTGGGTCGGAGCCGCGATGGCTGCCGCGATGCTGGCCCGGACCGAGTTGGCCCTGCTCGCGCTGGCGCTGGTGGCGCCGCTCGTGCTCCGGCTGCCCACGCTGTCCTGGGCGCGGCGGTTCGGGTTGCTCGGGGCCTGTGCCGCGACCAGCGCGCTGCTCATCGCGCCCTGGGTGGGCTACAACCTTTCCCGGTTCGAGGAGCCGGAGTTCATCTCCAGCGGGCTCGGCGTCACCCTGGCCGTCACCCACTGCGACACCACCTATCATGGCGAGCAGCTGGGCTGGTGGTCGCTCGCGTGCGCGACCTCGCTGCCCGACCCGCCGGTGGAGGCGTCGCGGCGGGACAGGTTCTACCGGGAGGCGGCGTTCCGGTACATCGGGAAGAACACTGACCGGCTGCCGGTGGTGGCGGCCGCGCGGCTGGGCCGGACCTGGGCGGTGTACCGGCCGTGGCAGCAGGCGCGGTTCGACACCCTCGAGGAACGCCCACAGATCTTCAGCAAGATCGGATCGGTGTCGTTGTGGTGCCTGGCCGTGGCCGGCGTCGGCGGCCTGGTGGTGCTGCGGCGCCGGCGGATCCCGGCGTTGCCGCTGCTCGCCACGCCGTTCGTGCTGTCCCTGGCCTCGATGCTGGTCTACGGGACGACCCGGTTCCGGGCCGCGGCCGAACCCAGCGTCGTGCTTCTTGGCGCGGTCGGGTTGGGCGCCCTGCTGTCCGCGGCGCGGAGGACACGGACGCGGCCTGACATCAGGTAGTCTTGGCGGCAGCGCTGGTTGGTTCGCCTTCCCTGACAACAGTGGGGGAGGTCCAGGAGTTCGATTCCCCTGCGGTGCACGCCTGGTTGAGGCAGGTCGGAGCCCCGCATCGTCCACACGTTGCGGGGCTTCGATGTTTGTGGGGCGGCTCGCCGAGGCTCTGTCAGGCGGCGACGTACCCGCACCCTCGCCCGCATACCACGCCACCCGCCACATCTCACCCGGCCATCCGAACGCCAAACGGCTGATCGCCGCCCGACGCCACTCGGTTACCGGCGGGTCGGGCATCGCACAAACGGTCACATGAGACTGACGGTGCGTACGTACGCGCTCATGTCGGACCGTGCGATCTCGCTCGACGATCGGCTTTGGACCGTCACCCGCGACCTGGGGAGCGGCCGGAGCTCTGGTGCGGACGAGGCCCCGGCGGCCAGGAGCCAGGTGCACGGCTCAGATGCCTGACGCCATCCTACTCTGCGTGACGTTGGGGGTTTGGTTGCTTGTAAGCAAAGATAAGATATCGCATGCCAGCTCAAGAGCCATCTGGTGTCCGCGGTGCACTGTGCTGGGCGGGTGGCCCCAGCTGGATTGTCTCTTTTCTGGCTACCTTTAGTAGCTGTCGCGCGTACCGGGTCGCCGGGCGACCTCGTGCGAACACCCGCCCGGCTTGGCTAGGTCCGGGGCATGGTGCGGTGTATGTTTCGGTTGCGCGCGGCCACGCTGCGGATGCCCGTGCCGAAGGCCTGTTTTCGGTGAGAGCGTGGGCGGATGGTGAGGTGCGCACGAACGACCTGGTACCAGCGGGGCCAGGTGCTGCGTGAGCCTTTGGGGGAGGCGCACAGAAATGCCTGACCATACCGTTGTGCAGGGCGTATGGATTCCCAGGGTCCGCATGCTCGTGGCGGCCGTGGTCGCGATCCTCGCGACGTCGATCGCGCCGGCCAGCGCCGTGGGGACCGGCCATGTTCCGGTGGCAATCACACCGGCGGCGCTGGCGACCACGGATGGCGCCCCCGCCACGGTCGGTGCTGATGGCCGACCGAAGATTCACGCAGTGGTGCTCGTGGACGAGTCGAACAGCGAGAGTGCGGAGTCCGTTCGGCACGAGTCGGACGCTGCCGGTCTGATTGCCAACAGCGGCCAGCTCGACCCCTCCTCGCAGATTGCCGTGGTCGGCTTCGGTACTGACGACTACCCCGAGGTCAGTACGAGACCCCATGGCGCCACCGACGAGGCGTGCCCGCTGGCGCGGGTGGCCAGCGCCGATTTTCGGACCTGCCTGTCCACGCTGCACAACCGCACCCGTGAGGAGGGTAACGGCACCGATCACGAGGCCGCTCTCACCAAGGCACTGGACATCCTCGAGTCGAACCGGGACCAGGCTTTCTTCAACGTGGTGTTCCTGCTGACCGACGGCGGTCTGCGGGTCGACAACGTGTCGCGTTTCGGGGCAAAGCTGAGCGATCAGCAGGCGACGGCCGACCAGCGTAACGCCGCTGCTCGCGGGGTGATCGCGACGCAGGTCGCGGCGCGGGCGAAGGCGTTGAACGCGCAGATCTGGCCGGTCGGCTTCGGCAGCGGTCTGGACGAGGCCTGGATGCGCCAGCTGGCCGGGTTCGGCGCCGACGTGAGCCCACTGTGCCAGGGAGTGCAGGTCGCGCGGCCGGCCTACCGTCGGGCCAACACCGCGTCCGACGTTGGTCCGACCCTTGACCAGGTGCTGGCGAACGCCAGTTGTCAGGGCTATGAGCAGAAGCAGGACAACGGCGGTCCCGGCAAACCGGTCACGTTGGCGCTGAACATTCCACCGACAGCCTCCAGTGCCACCATCAACGCGTTGAAGCGTGACTCGAACATCAAGATCACATATACCGATCCGCGAGGTAACCGGGTACTGGGGAGCGGCGAGCAGAACGGCTCGCGATTCACGCTGAACACGAGCGCCCCGGACTCCGAGTCGTTGTTCATCTCCAGGCCGTATCCCGGCGTGTGGAAGGTGACCTTCACCTGGCCGGCCGGTACACAGCCTCGCACCGTGCTGGCTGATCTCACCTGGCTGGGTCAACTCAGTTCGGTGGTCCGCCTCGTCCCCTCCTCGCCGAAGCCGGGTCAGGCGACGAACGTCTACGTCGCCCTGCAGACCAGCCGGGGAGAACCGATCGACCCGAAACAGCTCAGGGGTCTGACCTTCAAGGCATTCCTCGCCGGGGATGGATTCTCGAATCGAGAGGTGCTGCTCGCCGACGACGGCCGGGTCGCGGACAGGACCGCGACGGATGGCACCTTCTCGGGTCGGGTGGAGGTGCCGACGAGCGCGTCCGGCCTCCTGCGGCTCACCGGCAGCGTGCAGGGCGAGGGCCTGCGCGGCACGCTGCAGTCCGCGGCCTACCCGATCGCCGGGGCGCGGGCCGGCGGCGCGGTCATCCACGTTCCCGCGGTGGGCAGGGTGCACCGGCCGACGACGATCAGGGCGACGCTGGAGGCGGACAACCCCGATGCGTCACCACGACGGCTCCAGGTGCGTCTGGAGGGCCTGCCGGGGCTGTCGATCTCTCCCGCCGCCATCACCGTGCCGGCCGCGGCCAGCGGATTCACTCAGCCGCTGACGTTGTCCGTCGCCGCCGACGCGGCCTACGGCACGCGATCGGGGCTGGTGCGCCTGCTGGGCGCGACGACCGGCGGGCAGGACGTGACGCTCGACGAGGAGCAGCTCGGCCTGGAGATCACGGCGCCGCCCGGCTTCGTCGCGAAGTACTGGTACCTGCTGGCACTCGCCGTGCTCCTGGCCCTGCTCGGGATCGCGATCGCGCTCTTCCTGCGCGCCCGGTGGCGCCGCCGGGTCGATGTGCGCGACCTGCAGGCCAACGTGGCGCGTGGCGACCTGCCCGCCATCGACGTGGCCGCGCCGCGTCGATGGGCCGACCGGTTCCGGTTCGTGCTGCGCGAGCAGCCCGGCGAGCCCCTCAGCCTGGCGCTGGCCAACCCCGCCGACACGGCGAATGTCTACACCGTCCGCCGCGCGCGGCACGGTCAGCTCACGGTCACCGCTCCTGGCGGTGAGAGCCGCACGGACCCGGCGGGCACCCGGATCCCGCTGCCGTCCGGAGTGATCCTGTGGGTGCAGGACCGCCGGGTCACGGCGGTCGGGCCGAGAGCGCAGGCCGCTGATGACCCGTGGTCGGGCGGCTCGGCGGGACCGGCCGCGGGAGACGACCCGTTCGGGACGACCGCCGGTACCAGCGGTCCGGATCCGTTTGGTGCGCCTGCGGGGAGCCGGGATCCGTTCGGTGCGCCTGGCGGGGGCCCGGACCCGTTCGGCGCGCCCGTCGGGGGCTCCGGCCGGTATGCGAGCGGGAGCGCCGAGGGCGGATACGGCGACGTCGATCCGTTCGCGGGCGCCGGAGCCGCCGACGGAGGGAACGGGCGTGGCAGCTACGACCGGGCGTCGAGCGACTACGAGTCGATGTCCGATGCGCCAACGCTGCGCCCGGGCGACGCCTGGGGGGATGACTGGAACACGACCCAGTTCTGAGCCTCGACGGCAGTGGCGTCCCGGCAGCCGCCGCGGCGCCGTGGCTGCCCTCGGGCGAGACCTTGGTAGCACTCGGCGCGGACACGGATCGGGACAGGAATGGCGACGCGGGACAGCGCCTTCGGGCTGAACATCTACCAGCCGTTGGTTTTCGTGGGCCTCGGAGGGACCGGGTGCGCGATCGGAACCGAGCTCGAGCGGCGGTTGCGGCAGGCGTTGTGCGGTCCTGACGGGACGGCGTTCGCCGAGCGGATGGGGGTGCACGGCAACTCCGGCTACCTGCCGTACCAGCTGCCGGGTTGCCTGCAGTTCGTCTACGCCGACCTCAACGAGACCGAGTTGGACCGCATCCACGGCGCGACCGTGCCCGCGCCGGTCCATCAGGCGGCGGCCGCCCGCAATGCCCACCTCGTGCGCGGCCTGGTGCCCAAGTTCCAGACGTACGCCCAGGTGGCCGGCAATCTGCGGCTGACCGCGGGACAGTTCATCCAGTCCTGGCTGCCCCCCACCCTCGACGAGCCGCTCGTCGCGCCCATCACTCGTGGCGCGGGCCAGCTGCCCACGGTGGGTCGGGCCGCGCTGTTCGAGACGGTCCGCGAGGATGTCGGCCCCGGCCAGCAGCCGTTGCGCGAGGCGATCGACGCTGTGAGCCGGGCGGGTGCCGAACTGGGCGTGCTCGGCGGGAAGTCGAACCGGTCCTGCGACGTGTTCGTGGCGTTCTCGGTTGCCGGCGGCACCGGCGCCGGCATCTTCTACGACTACCTGCATCTGATCGCCGACGCCTTCGACCGGGCCCGCATCGGCGCGCAGATCTATCCGCTGGTACTCATGCCGAGCGCCTTCGACGAGGGGCGAGGCGGCGGACGCTCCGCCCAGCTCAACGCCGGGCGAGCCCTCCTGGATCTGTTCCGGCTCGTCGACGACCAGAACGCCCGCAAGGCGCGGCGCGTCCTCGGCCATTCCGACAACCTCGGCCGACCGGTCGACGTGGCCTATCCCGGCCGGAAGATCCAGATCGCGCCGGGCACGGTGCAGACGGGCTTCCTGTTCAGCCGGACGCCCGGCATGGACAAGGACGACATCCACCGGTCGATCGCGTCCCTGGTGCTGTCGCTGATCACCTCCGAGCAGCAGGCCGACCACGCGGTCGTGGTCGGCCAGTCGTTCCAGTCCTTCGCGGACTCGTTCATCAACGGCGCCGCCACCCGCAACACCGCCGCCGACTCCGGCATCGGGCACCGTGGCGTGTCAACGGCGCTGGTCGCATCGCTGACGGTGCCCGGTGACGACCTCGCCGAACTGGTCGCCGGCCGGCTGCTTGCCCGCGCTGTCCCCCAGTTCGCCGCGGCGCCGCCCGGCGGCGGCGAGTACAACGTCCCGCTGATCGGCCGGATGGCACGGGCAGCGAACCTGGGGGAGATCCTCGACCGGCCCGACCTGCCGGTGCCGGCGCCACGCATGGTCGACGGCGCGGCCGAGATCCGCAGGTCGCTCACCGACTACTCCGACAGCATCGGCGCCGTGCTGCGCGCGCACGCCCAGCAGGTCGACCAGCGGGTACAGGACATCGCGGGCCAGCGCTTCCAGCCGGTGGAGGCGGTGCGCGTCCTGCTGTCGGAGGTCGATGTCTTCCGGCTCCAGCGGATCATCCGCGGCCATCCCGGACTGCCGGACCCGAACGACAAGACCGGGCTGCTCGGGCTGCTCGAGGCGCGCAAGAACACCCCACCGCAGCTGCCGAACCGGCCACCGACCACGGCCGCCGCGCCGCTGCTGCCGGACATCCGCAACCGGTTCACGGCCAAGGCCAAATGGGGTGACCCGCCGGCCCAGCAGGCCGTGGCGACACTGCAGTACTGGCATCAGTGGAACACGTGGCGGCTGTGGCATGAGGCATGGGGCCGCCAGGCACGGGTGTGGCAGTCGAAGATGAACATCGCCACCGGACATGTCGACGAGTTCACCGAGGCGCTGCGGGTGTTCGCCCGCGCCGAGCCGGACGAGTTCGACCGGCGGGCCGTGGCGCTCAGCCAGGACCGCACCGGAATCCGTCAGCTGCTGCCCGCCGGCGGCAACCTCGACGTCTTCTACCGCACCGTGCTGCGCGCGTTCCTCGCCCGCGGCCAGCACCCGGAAGGTTCCGTCGAGGCGGACGTTGTCCGGGTGCTGGTCCGTGGGGAGGACTGGACGAAGGCCTTCGAGGAGATCAGCGAGCGCGGTGCACCGCAGCGCGCGGTCGCGAGCCTGCGGGATCGGCTCAAGCAGGAGGTCAAGGCCCTGTTCGCGGAGGCCGAGGGCGGTGGCGTGCCGTTGCTGCCGTCCATGGGCCGGCTGCTCGCCCGGGCCGCGAGCAGCGCGGCACCCGATGTCGACCCGACCGACCTGCGCCAGTTCCACGACCAGCTCCGGGCGCTGCTGCCGGGCGGGTTCACCCCGGACGGCGCTGGCCAGCTCAAGGTTCTCATCGCCCACCCGGCCGTCAAGCAGGTACCCGAGACCGAGGTGCACGCCTGCCTGACCCGGGAGCTCGCGCTGCCCGCGGATCAGGGCGTGGCCCCGGAGTACCGCGCGGGCCAGGCGGACTCGATCGTCGTGGTGCTGTTCCGCTCGTCGATGGCCGTCAACGAGGTCCGCGAGGTCCGCGAGTTGTTGCGGTACTGGTCGCAGGCTCTGGCGGTCAACGACCCGGCGGACTACCTGCGCTGGCGGCAGCGGCTGGGTTACAACTTCGGCTGGCTCGCGATGACCGAGGACAATCGCGCGGTCATCCTGCACCGACTGCTGTGCGCCATGTGGAACGGGCTGGTGACGGTGACCGGGCCGCTGGAGTCACCGGAATCCATCCTGGTCAGGGCGGTGGAGTACGACGAGGCGCAGTCGATGTACCTGCCGCTGCGCCGGGTCGGGGAGACGTCCTCCTGGGGTTCGCTGCTGCGCGCCTACGAACAGGCGATCATCGAGGACGATGACGAGGCGCGCCGGGCGTTCACCCGCAGCCTGCGCCCGATCCGACCGAAGGGCCACACCGCCGAGCCAGAGCCGCCGTCCGAGGTCTACCAGGTCTTCCTGAAGGTGGCCGACCGGGAGGCCGCCCGGATCGAGGGCTTCCGCGAGAATCTGCCGCCCGCCAGCCGCAGCCGGCTCGACCAGCTGCTCGAATTCTGGACGACGACGGTGCCAGCTGCCCTGGACCTGCCGTTTCCCGACGACGACGCCATCCGAAGCAGTCTGCGGGATCTCTACGCCTACACCACCGGTACCCGGCACTGGACGACGTGACCGTGCCGACCGGCGATCCGTGACGACCGGTTATCCGTGACGACCAGGCGACTGCGACGGGGGACGACAGTGACAGGCGGGCAGCGGTGATGGGCGGCGAACGATGACAGCCCCTACCTTCGCGGATGGGTTCGGCCCCACGCAGGGCCGCGGCGTCGACGACACCGCCGTGGTCGTGGTTGTCGACCTGCGTGGGGAACCGGCAGCCGGGCTACGCACGCCTATCGGCGCGATCCAGCGGGAGCAGCAGAGCCAGCTGCGCCGCAGGGGCGTGGACACCAGCCGGGTCCTGGTTCTCGCCGAGGCGGAGCTGCTGGTCGAGTACCGCGAGGCGTTCGTGCAGCTCGCCGGTGCCCCCTCGGTGACGGAGTTGTTGCTGCTTGCCCTCGGCCGGCAGGGCGGCGGTGATCGGATCCATCTGCCGCCGATCCCCGAGCTGCCTGTGCTGTGGGCCGGCGACACCCGCGGCGTCCGCTGGACCCCAGGCCAGCCGGGACGCACGCTCGGACTCGACGAGGACGCGTCGGCGAACCTGGCCGGGCTGGTGCGCGCGCTGCGTATTCCCAGCGTCTTCACCCGGGTCCGGGAACATCTGCGTTCCTGCGCCCACCAGGCCGCGAGCCCCGCCATCGCGCTGCTGCTCGGGAGTGTCGACCGGGAGATCCTCGACGAGGCGGCAGGCCACGCGTTCGGTCACTTCACCCAGAGCGGTCCCGCGGGCTCCGGTGTCCCCCTGCCCGACGAGGCAGTGAAGATCGACCAGCTGCTCACCGGCTCCGCGAGCCAGGACGTGGCGGGCGTCGGGAACATTGTCGACCCCCGTGGTTCGCTGCCGCGTGCCGCGGCCCAGGCCCGCGATCACCTGGAAGCGGCCGAGGACCTGATCACGACGCTGCGTGAGGAGCCTTTCGTCGCCCGCCGCTCCGCACCGGGCGGTGGTGAGGTGCCGGCCGGCGAACTCGTGTGGACGGAGCTGGTCGCCGCCGGCACCCACCTCGAGGAGCTCGCGCGCGGACTGCACGACGCCCTCCTTACCACCGGTGGTGAGGAGGGCATCGGCCAGCGGCAGGTACACGCCCTGAGCCGGGTGGGCATCCGCGTTGGGCCGGTACCGGCGGCGGAGCCGGGCGAGGTGCGCGCCGCGCTGCGCCGCCAGACCGACGTGGCGCTGGCCGCCCGCGAGCCGCTTGCCGCGATCGCCCTGCGCCTGCGTGAGCTGGCCGGACGAGCGGCCCCGACCGGCAGCGCGCGATACGCGTCCCAGGTCACCGACATCTGCCCCGGGGCTCTGTTCGAGACGCTCAGGAAGCCACCGCCGTTCCCGCGGTGGCTGCACACTCGCACCCTGTCCACGGCCTTCGTCGGCGCGCTGCTCGCCGGGCTGTGGTTTCCGTGGGGACTGTTCGGCGCGGCCCTCGCCATCGGCGTCACCGTCTACCTGGCGGTGCAGCTGTACCTGCGCCGGCCGATCCCGCAGCCGAAGCACTCGCCGGATCCGCGGGACGTCTCGCGGCTCAGCCCGCTCTGGTTCTCCCTCGACGCCGTCGTCGGCGGCGCGATCGGAGTGTCGACCGGGGCGTCGGCGGGATCGATCGGGGTGGCGATCGGCCTGCCGTTGCTGGTCGCAGGGGTGTCACTGACCTTCGCGCCGCTGGTGTTCTGGCGGCGCGCGGTGGACGCCTGGCGTCGGTCGCTGCGCCTGACCGATGCCGCTCACGCCATCAGGCAGCTGGGGGACCTGCTGCGCCGAGTCGCCCTCAACGAGTGGGTGCTGGCGAACTACCGCCTCGGTGGCGCGCGGCTGGCCAGCGGTCTCGCGGACGCGGTCGAGGCGGCCGCGATGACGCTGGCCGAACGTCGACCAGCACCCGTCGGCCCCACCGCCTTCGGCTCACCCCTCGACGGCTTCCCGCCCGGCGACGTCGATCCGCCGGGCGGGACGGGTCCGACGGGCGGGTTCGGTCCGGCTGGCGGGTTCGGTCCGGCTGGTGGGTTCGGTTCGGCTGGTGGGTTCGGTTCGGCTGGTGGGGATGGCCGGCCCGGCGCGAGCGGTGCCGAGGCGGTGCTGGGTCGGGACGGCGGCGCGACGCTTGGCGTCCGTCCCGCGATCAGCCGGCAGCTGCGGGCCAACCAGGGAGCACTCGCCGAGATCGTCACCGACGACGTCGCGGCCGCCATCGCAATGGTGATCAACGCGCACGGTGAGGAGATCGCCCGGGAGCGCCGCGACGACATCACCCGCACGGTGCACGATGCCCTGACCACGCTGCTCGGCGCCTACGACGAGCATCTGGAACGGCGCGGACCGCTTGCCGCACCTCCGTTCGAGGCCGACCACCGCCGGCGTACGGACCTGGCCCGCAAGGTGTGGACCAGCTCCCCGGACCTCGACCGGCTGCGTCGTGCCACCGCGAACTTCCCGAGCCTGGTGCAGCTGACCAACGAGGAGGACCTCCGGCTGCTGGACCAGACGCCGGACGCCGCGCCGATCGTGCGCTTCGTGCCCACGGTCGCCGACCCGGTCCGCGATGAGGGCACCGGCTCCCCGGACATCGCTGGTCTCATCCGCCTGACCCAGCTCAGTGCCGCATCCGCGCGTCGCACCGACCCACCGGGGGCTCGCCGCGCGCGATCGGCTCCGGTCGCCGAGGACGTCGTCCACTCGGTCGACGCACCCGACACGCCGCAGCCCGCGCATCCGCGGCCACCGGATCCACCAGCCACCCCAGGACGTCCGGCGGATGTGCCGACCGCCGCCACGGACCCGGTCGGCACATCACCTCAGCCGCCTCCGGTGGCGTCAGTGTCGGCCGCGCCCGCGCCCGCGCCTCCGGTGGCGGACACGCTGCCGGCCGCCCCGCGACCCCCCGGCGAGGCGTCGACCGGCGGCCAGCCCGACGAGCCCGGCGTGCCCGACACGGATCAGACGGTGCATATGCCGCCGCTGGCGTCCGGCGCGAGCGCCGCACCGCCGCCAGCTCTCTCGATACCTCCGCAGGACCAGGAGGACGATCTCTGGTGATCCTTCAGGTTCTCATCCTGGTCGCCGGTCTGCTGGGGCTTGTTCCGCTGGCCCTGGCAGCCTGGCCGAGCCTGCCCGGACTCGCCGCCTGCCTGCTGCGCACCGTCACTGCCCGCGGCGGTCGCGGGCTGGGAGATGGCCGTGGCTGACGTCGAGTCGTTGAGCTTCCGCCGGCCGGACGGGTCACGGGTGGAGTGGGAGGTGGAGATGGCGCGGGTCCCGGTCGAAGAGACAAGGAAATTTCGGACCAGGTATGCCTCCTACCGCAGGTTTCCCCTGGCTATCCGGTACGCGATCGGCGGCGAGGACGCGGAGTTCGCCCTGGAGAACGCCATCGCGACGGGGTTGCGGATGCTGCGGCGGTTTGACGCCGACCGGGCACTGCCGTGGGAGGAGAATCCGCGGCGATACCCGTGGGAGCTGTCGCGCCTGGTGGGATTCGACGTGGACTGCGAGTCCCCGTTCCTGATCACCGTGGAGTTCGGCAGCTCCCTGGCCGGACTGCGGTCCACGGGGACGGCAGGTGTGTTGTCGTCGCCGGATGATCTGCGGGCGTTCGCGTCGGGTCTGGCGCGGGGCCTGGTGATGTTGGATCGGTTGGGGGTGGTGCACCGGCAGGTGCGGGCCAACACGGTGCACTGGGATGCGCGAAGCCGGACGGTGCAGATCAACCGGTTCGAGTACGCGCAGCGGGTGGGGGAAGCACGGCGACGTCTGGCGCCGGCGCATGTGCGCAAGCCGGAGGAACGGACGGCGCGGGACTGGGAGGCAGCGGAGCAGATCCTCGGTGGTGGTCTGGTCGACCCGCGCGACGACGTGTTCAGCGTGGGGTGCGCGATTCTGAGTGTGACCGCCCGTGGCCTGCAGCTGGGCCCCGGCGGCGTTCCGGATGTCGCCGCGAGCGGGGTGCCGTTCCTGGCGGACATGCTTCGTGGCGTCTTCGCGCCGGTCGCGCATCGACCGAACGCGGCGGAGCTGCTGGGCCGGCTGGGGGGCTCGATCGCGCCCCAGGACCTTCCCCAGGCGGAGCCCGACCGGCTCGTCGAGGGACGAGCCGAGTACGACCGCATCACGGCCTCGAAGAACCCTCACTGGTCGGCGTTCGCGTCGCGCCCGATGCCGGCGGAACCGCCACCCCCCGAGCCACCGTCGCCGGCCCTGTCCGAATCCGGGGCCGGCGCCGGGCCGTCCGCCACGGCGGGGTCGCCGCAGCCGGGGCGCCGCGCGAGACGGCCCCGGCGTGGCCGGAGGTGACGCCGATGAGCAGCCGTGATGAGCACGACGGCGGGCAGCGGGTCACCTGTGTGATCTGCCTGGAGGAGTTTGTCTGGGACCGGCGCCAGGTGTTCCGGCGCAATGCCCAGGGGATTCCGGAAGCGGTCAGCCTTCCCGCCGGCGACAGTCCTCGTTGGAATGCCGAGGTGAACGGCACCGTTATTCGCTGCCCGAACCGGATCGGCGGCGACGCGCACTACTTCCCCGTGGGCTTCGTTCTGAAGGACCGCCCCATCGTGATCGGCCTTGTCGGCAACTCGTCGGCGGGAAAGACGTGCCTGCTGGCCGCCATGTCGGGCGAGATCGACCGGCAGCGGCTGGGGTCGCGCGGCCTGCAGACCGTGCCGATCAACCTGACGGAGCACAGCCAGTACCGTGCCGCCGTCGTCGATCCCTTCTACTCCCGCGGCACGGCCCCACCGCACACGAACGTCACCGACCTGGTGAGATATGCGGACTCGGTGCTGTTGACGTCGTCGTCCGGGAGCAGCTTTCCCCTGGTCTTCTTCGACGCCGCCGGCGAGCAGTTGAAGGGCCTGCACGGCGACGAGGTCGCGCTGCGCTTCCTGCACCGCGTCGACGGGCTGATCTTCGTCGTCGATCCGACGCTGGCGCTCGAGGGAATGCGGCGCGGGAGCGACGGTGGGATCATCGACGACCCCACCTACGCCGCCACCATCGCGGGTCTGCGGGACCGGCCTTCGGAGGGGAACCGGCGCAGACTTTCGATCCCAGCGGCTCTCGCGATCACCAAGTCGGACCTCCTGCGGTTCGAGTCACCGGTCGACCAGTGGCTGAGCAGGCCCGCTCCGCCGGGGGTCGACGTCGGTCTCCTGCACCGGGAGAGCCGGGACGCGTACGCGTTTCTCTACCAGCGCCGCGCCACCGCCTGGCTGTCCCCGGTCGAGCAGTTCGAGCAGTGTTCGCTGCACTTCGTCTCGGCCAGTGGCTCGTCATTCATGCCGCCGGCCGGTGACGGGGAACTCGGCCGGTTCGCCCGGCCGGCGCGGCCACGCCGGGTGCTGGAGCCCCTCGTCACCATTCTGGCGGCGCTGGGCGTCATTGATGACCATCTCGTGCGGGGGAGCTAGCGGAATCCGATGGACATCGTCGACCAGGTCGTACTCCGGTATGACACGGCGAATCGAGCCTTCCGGCCGGTAGCGTCCACGCTGGCGCCGGACGACCAGCTTGCCAGCAGCCCCCGGTTCATTGCCCTGGCGGATGCGGCCTATCGCTCGCAGGACGCCCAGCGGGAGCCGAGCCTGTGTTTCACGCGGGCGCCGGACGATCCGCAGGGCCGAGGAATGATCATTTACCGGGTTCCGGATGTCGGGTCGCCTCGTCTCGCCGCCGCCGCGCATGTGCTGATCGGTCGCGAGCTGAACGCCGGGACCGCACTGGCGCTGTCCGTCGGCTGGCCGCACTGGACATTCGCCGGTGCAAGCCAGCCGTTCGGACGGCTGGGTTGGACGGGGCTGAAGAACGACGCCCAGCAGCGCAACCTCGAGCTGGAGGCCCGTGCCCGGGCGCCGGAGCTGGAAGTGGAGCTGACGCGGTTGGTCGACGCGTTGCTGCGGGTCGGGACCGGTCGGCTGGCGGTGATCAACCATCGGTCGGATCCGGCTCTGTTGCTGGCGGGTGCGCGGGGGATCCTGCGGGATTTCGTGTCGGACGACTGGACGTTCTCGACGGGCGAGCCGGCGCAGAAGGCGGGTATCCGGATCACGTTCATGCTGCCGGACGGCAGCGTGACGTCCGACGCGCACGTCGATCTGAGCGCGGATGGCGAGTGGTCGTCCGGCGCGATCTCGGTGGCGATTCTCGTGCGCGCCTTCATGAACTCGATGGACTCCCGCTCCTGGTCCAAGCAACGGACCGACCTCAGGATCAATGACATCGACAGCCTGCTGGCCTGGGCGTCCCAGGGCGCGCCGTCATTCGAGGCCGCCCTGCAGGCCGAACGGGAGGCGCATGCGGATACCTCCCGGCAATGGGACGCGCAACGGCGCGACTGGAAGGTCCAGGTGGCGGAGCAGGCAGCCGAGCGGCAGCGACTGACCGACCAGGTGCAGGAAGCACACCGCGAACGCGAGGCTGCTGATGAGGTGGCCACCGATCTGCAGGGGAAGCTGTTCGCCCGTGAGCAGCAGGTCGATGTCCTGCAGCACGAGAACAGCAGGCTGAGGTCGGCCAATGCCGCGCTACGGCGGCACCTGGAATACCCGCCCGGGTGGGAGGGCGATCCGTCGCAGGTCGACGACGTGGACGTCGAGGGCGATACCGACGTCGAGGGCGACGTCGAAGGCGAGGAGGGGAGCCCGGTGAGCGGGTCCGGAGTCCCGGAGCCGGCGCAGCCGCGAGTGCCGTCCGCGAGGCGCAACCTGCAGCTGATCGCCGTCCTCATCGTCGCCCTGATCGGCGTGCTCGGGGTGGCGGTGGCCACCGACGTGCTGTGGTGACCCTCGCGCGGGAGCGTGCGTGGGCGTTCACGGACAGGCGCCTGCCCGTGAGTGCGGCGCTGGTGGTGAGGACGGGGTTGTTCGCGCTCACTCCGGCCACCATCGTGATGTTGCTGGTGGCCGGGCTGCGCCACCACCGGCCGGATCTGCGGGTGCCGCCGGCGTCCATGGTGGTGCTGCTCGTCGGCATGAGCGCGTGGATCGCGATGCTCGCGACGGGGGTGGTGTGCGCGCGGGTGGCCGCGGCGTCGCCGGGTCGCGATGCGGGGGAGGGCGAATCTGAGCGGCTCGCCGTGGCCCTGGTGGGTGGTGTCTACCTGCTGGTGGCCTTCGGTGTGCTGGTGTGGCTGCGGTTGGCGGGCGCCGGTGCGGGCACCCGGTATCCGCTCACGGGGGTGGTCCTCCCGCTGGTGGTGGCCACGGGTTGCCTGCTCGTGCTGCCCGTGCTGGTCCACCTGGTGCGGTCGCGGTCGTGGCCGGTCATGGAGGATCAGGCGACCCTGAGGCGGGTCGGCAGCGCCGCGGTGGTGGCGGCCGTGCTCGCGGTCGCGGTCGTGGGCCTCGCCGGAGCCGATCGCGGCGATCATCCACGCCTGCATGTCCTGGGCATGGGCGTCCGGCCGGGGTCGCTGGTGGCGCCGCTCGTGGTCACGGCCGTCGCGCTGACGATCATCAGGTTCGACCCCCGCCTGGCTGACCTCGACTCCTGTGCCGACGAGGTCCTGGACGACGGCGTGGACGTGGTGCAGAGCCCCATGATCTTCCTGGTGGTCCTCGGGGTTGCCCTGGTGCCGATCATCGGGGTGCACCATCCGGTGCCGGCGATCGCCACCGTGGTTGCCCTGACCGTGCTCATCGTGCGCCTTACCGGTCGACGCGTGCTGCCCGTGGCGGGGTGTGGTCTGGCGTTCGTCGAATATCTGCTGATCGCCTGGCCGAAGGGGGTGTTTCGGCACGACGCCGGCAGCCAGGCCGCGGCGGGTGCGCTGGACCGGGGCGGGCTGTTCGGCAGCGGGCCCGGGCAGGGCCTGGTGGAGGCCTACGAGCGCGGCCCGGTGACGCTCGCCGGTGGCCCCCGGACGGGCACGGGCATGGTCGCGGACCGCTACGCGCTGAACGTGCTCGCCGAGGAGGTGGGCCGCATCGGAGTGATCGTCGTGCTGGTCACGACGGTGCTGATCGGGCTGCTGGTGGTCCGGCTGGCGATTCGTGCCGGGCCCGGGGTGCGCGGTGCCTGGGCCTGCGGTCTCGCGGCGGGGACGGTGGTGACGCTGGCCCTGCCGGTCGTGCCACTGCTGTGGGGCGACGTCGACGTCGAGGCGGCGCTGCCCGGAGTCGCACCCGACGGGGTGAGCCTGGTTGTGCTGCTGGGAACGGTGGCGGTGCTGCTTGGCCTGGCCGGCGGGGTGGAGCCGACCGCCGAGACCGAGACCTGGGCGGCGCGGCCCGAGGCGCGCGGGAGCTTCCCGCTCGGCGGTGCGCACGACGCCCGGGCCGGCCGAGGGGCGTGGGGCGAACGACGGTGGGGGCGCTTCGGGCCGGGGCTGGTCGCGGCGGGCTGCGTCCTGCTGGTCCTGGCGGCGATGCTGGCCAGCCCCTCGGCCGCCGCTGGCGCCGCACCGATCGCGGCGGCCGACAGCCAGCGAGCCGCCATGTTCGGCGCGCCCGCTCTGCGCTGGCCGACGCTGGACGGCGTCGATCCCATGGTCAGACAGGCGCTGGACGATCAGCTCAGGCTCCGACCCCGCTGTGGCGCGCGGCTGCCCCGGCACGCCCGCGGGCCCGGCCTGGGAGCAGCGTGTCCGCCAGTGCCGGCGGTGACCCTCGACGGGCAGGGGCAGCGAGTGGCGTTCCGGGCGCTTCAGAAAAGCGGCTATACCGGGTCGGTCGTGGCCATGGATCTGGGCAGCGGGCGTCTGTCGGTCCTCGCCGGTGACTCGTCCCGCACGGCGGGCTGGTGGTCCACCGCCCCGATGGGCATTTTGGCGAAGCTCCTGCTCGCCGCGACCCTGAACTCCGATCCGACGCTGGCGCAGGCCGTCTGGAACGACCTGCGCCTCGCCGAGCTCACCGATCACGAACCAGACCTGCACGCGGGCGATCCCGGCCTCGTCAGACGCCTCCGCGACTCCGAGCAGTGGCACGACCCGGCCTTCACGTCGTTGATCGGCAAAATTGATCAGCAGATCGTCGAGCGGTACGAGAAATGCGTCTCGGAGCCCGGTTCTCGGGACGATCCGCCGCGCTTCGCGACCGAGGGCGACTGTCCCCTGCGGGTGGCGTCCGCCGCGTTGGCGGTGCGTGGCCGTCCGAACCAACCTGCCGCCACCGGCAAGTCCGACAGGCCCGCCGTCCCGCGGAGTGAGTCGGCTCTGACGGCCCTGCTGACGGCGAAGCTGGGCTCGGCCGGGGCGCCGTCCGTGGCGGGAAGACCCGTGGCCGGCATCTCCGCGGGTGACGGTGAGGACTGCGGCGGCGTGGATCCGTGCCTGCTGGTGAGCCCGCTGGCACTGACGTCGGTCGTCGCGGCGCTCGCGTCCCTGCAGGACGCGGGGACGCCCCTGGCACTGCCGGCTCCTCGGCTCCTGGTGGACGCGGGGGGTCCCGAACCGGCGTCGGTGGCGGTCGGTCTGCACCCGCCGGCCTTCGGGACGTTCGGGCAGAAGGAGGCGGAGCCCGTCGCGGACGGTGTCGGGGGCGCGTGGCTGATCCGGCTGCCGAAGCAGGGTTCCGGCCGCCAGCGGACGGTGATCGTCGCGCACCTGCAGCCGACGGACTCGCCTGATGACGGCGGGCAGCGAAGCGATGTGAACACGGCCATCACCAGAGTCCTCGCCACGGTTGCCGATGCTCTGCGTGGTTGACGGGACCAGTGGCCGGCCCAGGGCGCTGGTCCCGGCGAGGACACCTCCGTCCGCGTCGAGGCGCGTGATGATCCAGGCATGCGGGAAGGGCTAGCGGAATTCGATGGACCTCATCGAGCAGATCGTGCTTCGTTACGACCGGGAGGAGCGTGGGTTTCGGCCGGTGGCCTCGACGCTGTCGGCGGATGACACGACGGTGGCGACGTCGCGGTTCCTCGCATTGGCGAACGCCTCCTACCGCACGCAGGATCTGTCCGCGGCGCGGAGTCTCTGCTTCGCACGCCTGCCGGACGACCGTGACGGCCGGAACATGATCGTGTGCCGGGTGCCGGAGACCAGCTCCGGCAGCGTCTCCGCCGCGGCACATGTGCTGATCGGTCGCCAGTTGAACGCCCAGATCGCCCTGGCGTTGTCCACCACCTGGTCGGGGTGGGAGCTGCCTACCGGCCCCCGGGAGCCGCTGACGCCGCTGGGGTGGTCCAGGCTGGAGGGCGACGTTAAGACGCGCAACCTCCGCGTGCAGGCCGAGGCGCGGGCGCCGGAGGTGGAGGTGGAGCTGACGCGGTTGGTCGACGCGCTGCTACGGGTCGGCTCCGGGCGGCTGGCGGTGATCGGCTACCGATCGGATCCGGCTGTGCTCCTGGCGGGCGCACGGGAGATCCTCGATGATTTCGTGTCGGATGACTGGACGTTCTCGACCGGCGAGCCGGCGCAGAAGCCCGGGATCCGGCTGACGTTCATGCTGCCGGGCGGGAATGTCACCTCCGACTCGCACGCCGATCTGAGTGTCTACGATGCGAACTCCAGAACACTGATTTCGGTGGCGATCCTCGTGCGCGCGTTCATGAACTCGGCGACCCGGCGGACCTGGTCCGCCGAGCGCGCCGAACTCGGTATCCGCGATCTCGACACCCTGCTGGAGTGGGCGGGTCGAGGAGCTCCCTCGCCGCAGTCCCCCGAATTCGCCGGCAGGGCCCGCGACCAGATCGCCCAGCAGTGGCTCTCGGCGCGGCGCGAGTGGGACAGTGAGCGGCAGACCTGGGATACCGAGCGGCGGGCACTCCGCGACGAACTGCTCCGCCGGGAGCGGGAGCTGCAGAACCAGGATGTGCACATGAAGATGACGACCGCGAACGTCGCTGCCCTCCGGGAGCAGCTGGAAGCGGTGAACGCGAAGGCGGACGAACTCAGTAACGACCTGGACGTGGAGAGGTCCGTGCGCGCGGCCCTGGAGCGGTATCTCATCGAGATCGAGGATCGGCGTGCGTCCGCCATCGCCGGGGAGCCCGGATCGGCGCCGGCGCCCGAGGCCGGTGCTCCCGGAGCGGACACGTGGTGACCTCCTCGCGCGGCCACGGCCCGCCGCCCGAGGCCGCGAGACGCGCGGGGCGGTTCACCGCCCGGCGGTCGACGGGCGCCGTCGACAACCGGATCGGCCTGTGGGGTGCGACGAGCAGCGGGAAGACGACGATGCTCGCCGCGCTGAACATTGCCATGACCCAGCAGGACGGCGAGGACAGGGACTGGATCCTGTTCAGCGCGAACGACGCCACCCGGGCCTTCCTGGCTCGGGCCCGCGCGCAGATCGTCCGGCGGGAGTTCCCGGTTCCCTCCCCACATGAGGCCCGGGAGCTCTCGTTGTGCCTGCTGCGCCCGGACAACGCGGGCTGGTCTCGCCGGCTGCTGCGCCGGGGAACACGCCGCCACGCGCGTCGAACGGAGTTCCACATCACGCTGATGGACGTCAGCGGACGCATGTACGCGCCGTCGACCTTCGAGGACGAGAACGTCCACGACCGCGGTCGGGCCGGCGACCTGTATCGCGACGAGCCGGAAGCGGGTGACGCGGTCGAGGCCCTCGTCGAGCATCTGGCCCGGGCTGACGGGATGGTCTATCTCTTCGATCCGCTGCGGGAGCTGGACACCCAGGACTCCTACCTGTATCTGGAAAGCATGGTCGAGCGGGTCCTCGCCCGGGCGGAGGAACTCGGCCGGCTGCCCGATGGGAAACTGCCGCACTATCTCGCGGTGTGCATCAACAAGATTGACGACAGGCGCGTGTTCAACCGTGCCTACGACGGCGGTTTCCTGTCCGTCGGCGACAGCGACGCGATGCTCCCCGAGATCACCGCTGAGGATGCGGCGGATTTCTTCCATCACCTGTGCTCCCGAGAGCTGGTGGGGCGGGATGCCGGCAGCGGTCCGTGGGTGCGGGGCAGTATCGAACGGCACTTCCACCCGGGCCGGGTGCGGTACTTCGCCAGCTCGTCCATCGGCTTCTACGTGGGCAGCGGCGGCACCTTCCGCATCCAGGACTTCGCGAACATCAAGGCGGACGAGCGCGGCCGGCCACGAATCCGGGGCCCGCTGAATCCGGTCAACGTGCTGGAGCCCTTTCTCTGGCTGGCGGAGTCGATCCGCGCCGCGCCGCCCACGGCCCCCGCGACCGCGGCCGCGGCCGGTCGGGGAGATGGCGCGGCCGACCGAGGCGGACCTGCCGGTGAGGACTTCGCCATGGACGGCGCGGAAACGGGTGGGATCCCCGGCGCCGAGACGACGATCAGTGATGCGGACTGGGATGACAGCCCGTTCCCGGCCACCGCCGACGTTCCGCCCCCGCCGCCCCCGCCGCCCCCGCCGCCCCCGCCGCCGCCATCCTGGCGGCCACGGTGAGCAGGAAGGGGAGCTGGTGAGGTCGCCCGAGCCTGAGGACGCGAGGCGGGCCGCCACCGATGGGACGTGGGTCGCTGGTCCGGGCGTGCCGGCCGGCTGGGCGGTGTACGGCAAGACCGCCGGCACTGCCGACGACTACGCCGTGCTCCGGTCGAGCACCGCCTATTTCAGCCGCGCCGACTACGACGGCATCCTGCGCCGCTTTGTCCCGGGTACGCCGCCGCCCCGCCCGCAGCGCTTCGAGGCAGCCGGGTTGCCGTGGGCCACGATCAGCTACGCACCGCTGCGGCTGCCCCAGGCCGGTCCCGGAGTTGGTGCTGGCGGCGTCCCGGTCGCTGCCGAGGCCAGCGTGCTGGGCATCGCCGTGTGCGACTGGACGGACGTGACGGACGGCGCCGGGCGGCCGGTCGCCGCGACGTCCTATCTGTGCGCGCCGTTTGGCGCGCTGGCCGCTGTGTCCCTCGGCTACGAGGATCTGTACCTCGCCCTGCGCTGGGACCCGGCGGTCGCCGCGGCCCTGGGCCCCGGGGCGGTCGGCCCGCATACGTCGGACGAGGACCGAACCTCGATACCGGTCACGGATGGTGCAGGGCCGGCCGGGCGCGGGGCGGTGCCGCTCGGCCCGCTGCCCGGGCTCGATGCGTCCTGCGTCGCGCAGGTGCTGGAAGCGGATCCGGCGATGTTCCGGCTCGCGGCTGGGGTTGCGGCGCTGCTGTTGTGCCAGCCCGTGGCCCTGCTGGGCGGGCGGGCGGCGGAGCCGGGCTCGCGGATCACCGAGCGGCTGCGATTCCTCGACGCGATCGTGGCGCTACTGCCCTACGGGCAACGAGCACGGCTGGTGGTCAGCACCTGGGCGGATTCCGGCAGCACGCACCGCATCCGGCTCGCGTACACCGACCGAGCCCGGCCCGGCGACGCCACGGTGACGCTCGCCGGCCCGAACGCGCAGGCCAGCCTGCCGGCGCTGCCCCGCGGCGCGCGCGAGTACTTCTCGCTCCTGGTCGATCTCCACAGTCGCCATGGAATGTCGGTCGAGCGGATCGTCGGGCATCTGGGTGAGCGGGTCTACCGGCAGGCACACCGCATCGCCGACCCCCGCCACGCCCTGCTCTGTCTCGCCGACCTGCTCGGGCCGAGCTTCTTCGCCACCCGGTTCAGGGCCACTCCGGCGCCTCGGGGCACGCCGGCGGAGGTCGTGTCCGAGGTCGTTGCACTGCTGCGCGCGCAGCGACAGCGACAGCGACTGCTCGTCGGGGCGTCGAGCGCCGCGTCGGACGCGGCGGTGCTGGACGTACTCGCCGCCCGCGCGGACGGTGATGCCATCGCCCTGGAGCTGATCCGGCATGCCATCGATGACGATCTTCGGGATGTCGGCGCCGACATCGACCACGCCGGCCTGCTCGCCGCCGCGCCGCATGCGGTGGGGTGGATCGGCTGGCTTGCACGGGCCGCCCCCCTCGAGGCGGCCGTCCGCCCCTTCGCCCGGATGATCGCCGGTCCGATCGACCCCACCGTGCTGTCGGCCCTGGCCGAACGCGGGCGGGCGCTGCGCGGCGACAGCCGCTACGTGTTGGCCCACGTCCGGCTCTCCCGGCTCACGGGTCGCCGGCGTTCGCTGGACCAGCAGCTGTGGCAGTGGCTCACCGCCGCGGCGGCGACCGGCACGCTGGCGCGGTCGGAGCGCGAGGTCTGGGCGCGGGAGCTGAGCCTGGACCCGGTCAGCGGCGCCGCGGCCGAGGCGCGACGGGACCTGCTTCGGCTGCTGCTCGGCGCCGGGCCGGTCGAGCCGCTGCGGACCCGCATGCTGAGCCCGGACCGGATCGGCTATCGCACGGACCTGGTTGCGGGCTATCTTGAGCTGATCTCGCGATACGCCACCGACACCCGGCGCCTGATGATCGCCGCGTCCGTCATGAACGGGCTCGCGACCTCCCTCGACCGCGGCGGCTGGCCCGACGACGCCGCTGCTGTCGACGACACCCTGAAACTGTTGGCCCGTCTCGCCGAGGCGCCGCACTGGATCTCCCCGGGACTGCGCACCACCCTGATCGTCTACCTGTCGACCACGCCGAGACTGCGCCGCCGCTCGGATGCCGAGCAGCGGTGGCGTGACCTCCTCGCCGTCCACCCCGCCGACCCGGCCCCGCGGCAGGCGCGGTGACGGCCCCGCGAGAGGAGGCTGGGGCTCACCACAGCTCGATGTCCTCCTGCTGCGGCAGGCCCTCGACGCCGGTCTCGTCGGCGTGACGACGATGGTCATCGTCCGCGACGGTGCTGACCCCCGGCTCGCGCGCCAGCGGCTGTGGGGACGACGGGCCGCCGACGGGACGGCCACGACCGCGTGCCCGCCGAGCCTGGTCGGACGACGGCCCGCGCGGCGGCCAGGGACGGTGTCCCCCAGTGGCGTCGCCGGGGGCGAGATCGCCGGTCTGGCGCTGGTACGGCGGCAGGAGACGAGTCGGTCCGTGCTGCTGGCGGTAGTCGGCGTCCGCGTCGACGCGCCGCAACTGCTCGCGCTTCCAGCGCTCCAGCCTGCGCTCGGCGACCTCCACCTGGTCGCGGACGCTGCGGCGGGCCAAGCCCTCCAGTGCCTCGTCGCGCACGTCGCGTGCGGCCTGCGCCTCCCGCAACGTGTCGACCTGATAGATCATCTGCTCGGCCCGCAGCTGCCGGCTGCGCTGGCGGGAGATTGCCAGGTGTTCCCGCTCCTCGGCCTCCAGGCCCTCCTCGTACTTGCTCCTGCGGCCGAAGGACATGAGGAGTTTGAACAGGATCGGCAGACAGTCGATCGCGGTGATGAACGCCAGCAGTACCCGGTGCGTGCTGCGCATCGTCGCGTTGGTCCTGGTGAGCTCACCGAGCGCCTGCATGCGTATCAGCAGGCCGGTGTTGCGGCCGTTGGAGCCGTTGAAGCTGGACTGCAGCCGCTCGCGCTGGTCCCGCAACGGGTTCAGCTGGCGCTGGTCGTCCGCCAACCGGCTGCGTGCGCTCGCGACCGCCTTGATGCGCTGAGCAGGCAGGTTCGCCTCCGCGGCGGTGCGCGCCGCCGTCCGCTGCTCCTCGAGTGGAGCGACGTTGATCCGGTGGTAGTCGGCGGCCTGCTGGCGGAGATCCCTGGTGCGGGTGCCCTCCCCGGGCCGGCCGGAGCCGATGCCGCCACCGCAGTCGGTGCGGCCGGACGCCTCGCAGTTGGCCTGCCCGATGAGCGCATTGTACCTCTTCACCGGGTCCCGGTCCGGGTTCAGCGCGGCGTTCAGCCGCGCCACCGTCGGATCATCCTCCGCGGAGATGGAGGCCCCGTCGTTCTGGATGATCTTCTGTTGACGGTCCACGTCCGCGGAGAGCTGGTTGATGCGGGCGACGATGGGGTTGTTCGGGTCGTTCCAGTCCTTCTGCTGACGGGCGGCGTCGCTGGCCTGGATCAGTGCCACCTGCTGGGAGATCTCCGGCTGGAAGATGCGCAGGACGAACGGCGTGGACACGACGAGGCCGATGAGGAAGGCCAGCGCGGCCCGGGGCAGCAGCAGCCACAGGTTGCCCCGGCCGGCGGTGGCCAGCAGCCAGCGGTCGAAGGACATGATGGCGGTGCCCCACACGGCACCCGCGACGACGCAGGCGACAATGGGCAGGCTGAGCGCCATATGCAGAGCGAAACCGCCGGACACGGCCGCCATCGTCGACGTGATGAACACCGAGCTGCCGAGCCCCACGTACTTCGGCCGGTCCGCGGGAAAACGGTCCAGGATCTCGAGGTTGGCCGTGGACAGCCAGAGCATCAGCCGGCCCGCCGCCGTGAACGGCGCCCTGAGGAACCGGATGGCCGCCGCTCCCGCTGAACCCGGTGATGTCTCCAGCTCGTTCATGTTCCATCCCCCGTCTCCCGACGAGTGAGGATACCCTGACCCGAGCGGCGGAAGGCTGCGGGCAGCGCTGTGCTAGCCTTTCGGGCAGGGGGGAACGATGGGCGACAATATGCTGCTCGAGATCTCGGCGACGCCGGAAGAAGCCGCGTCCATCCAGGCCAGGATGATGCAGGGAGCTCGCTTCAGCGGCCCAGGTCCGATGGTCCGGAACGGGGATACCGCTACTCCTGTTGTGAACCCGGCCGTGAACGGCGAGCTGGATTCCGCGGATGTGTGGGACGTTCTCGTATCCTCGGCCGCTCGGTGGGGCGGCGTCGTCTCCGGAATATCCGCGCGGCCCGACGGTTCGATGGTCAGCGTGCGGCTCAACCTTCTCGCCGCGGCCGACACCGATGCGCTGGAGGTCGGCGTCTGCGAGGCGCTCGGACTTCGGCGTGACAGCGTCCGCTGGGATCGCCTGACGCGGGCCGCCGCCGGCCCCGGGAGTGTGTGCCTGCGGTGCGGCGGCGTCGACGAAGACCATCTCAAAGGCTGCGATGCCGTACAGGGATGAGGCCGTCGCGGGGCGGCGGCGGTGACGGCGGCCGGCGATCGGCCGCGGCCCGCGGTGCGGCTGGGACGTGACCGGTGGAGCCCGCCGACCCCGGTGGGGTATCTCGACAGCATCCAGGCGCTGGGTGGGCTGGCCGCGCCCCTGCTGGCGGGCGCGAGCTTCACCCTCGCGGCACTCCTGCTGCCCGCGACCACCGGTGGTGGTGCCTCGGCCGCCCCTCGGCTGTGCCGGTGGCCCGATCTCACTCTGTTCTGCTTCATCGGGTCGGGTCTCGCGCAGATCGCCGCTGTCCAGGCGACGGTCTGGTGCCGCCGGTTGACCGCCACACCCGTGGAGTTCATGGACTGGTACCCGGACGAGGTCCGCGCCGGTCAGCCGAGCCGGTGGCTGCGCAACGTGCAGGCCAGTCATCAGCGCCAGGCCTTTCGCTGGGCCGATCGGGCGCGGCTGCTCTACCACCTCGGGATCCTGCTGTTGCTCGCCGGCCTGATCACCGTTTCGGTACCGCCGCGGCATCTCACCCCCGCGCGTGGGGCCGTCGTCGCCCTGACGGCGCTGGGTGTGCTGGGGGAACTGGCCTGGCTGGTCGTCGCGAGCGTGCGTGGTCGGACCCGGCGGCGGCAGGAACTGGTGCACGGCGTGGGAATGCTGTGCGCACCGGCGCTGGCGTTGAGTGCCGCGGCCGCGCACGGCGGCGGCGCGCGGGCCCTTGACGTCGCAATACTGCTGGTCGGCGTGGTGGCGGTGGCGGTGGAGGCGGTCGTGCTGCTGGGCCGCCTGAGCTCGTGGGCCTGGTTCGGCGTCCCGGCCAGCGGGCTCGGACCGGGCTGGATGCGGGTGGCCGGGCAGGCCGTCGCCGCCGCCGGAATCGTCATCAGCGTCGCGGTCGCGCTGTCTGGGGCGCGGCACGGGATGACGGTGGTGTCGATGGTCGCCGTCCTGCCCCCGTTTGCGGTGGAGATGACGTGCTTTTGGCAGGTCTATGGTGCGGAGCGGCGTGCACGCGGCGCCTGACGGAGCCATCACGTGAATGACGAGGGGGGCGTGTTCGTGGGCGGTGGTGACAGATCGGCGGCCCGTCAGCCAGACGGTGAGCGGCGAGTTGACGCGCGTCCGAACAACGGGCACCGCTCGGCTAACGGCCGCCGGCCACGGATCCTGCCCTATTCCTGGATCATCGGTCAGGACGCCGCGAAGACGGCGTTGGAACTGTCGTTCATCGAGCCGCGCATCGGTGGCGTGCTGATCAGTGGTCAGCGCGGTACCGCCAAGTCCACCGTCGCCCGCTCGTTCAACCTGATGATGACCGGGAGCCTGCCCGTCACCCTGCCCATCAACGCGACCGATGACCGGATCGTCGGGACTCTCGATGTTCCCGCCCTCCTCGAGGGGGAATGGAAGGAACGCAAAAGCCTTCTGCAGGAGGCCGGGCTCGGTGAGGTGCTCTACGTCGACGAGGTCAACCTGCTGGACGACCACATTGTGAACCTGCTTCTCGACGTCGTCTCCACCGGCCAGCTCGTCGTCGCCCACGCGGTCTCCGACCTGCGCGCCGAGATCTCCTTTCACCTGGTCGGCACGATGAACCCGGAGGAGGGCAGTCTGCGCCCGCAGCTGCTCGACCGCTTCGGCCTGCTCGTCGAGATGACCACGGAGAGCAGCGTCGACGTGCGCGCGCGGATCCTGGACCGGGTCCTGGAGTTCGACCAGGTGCATCGCACGGGAGAGACGCCGGAGTACAGAAAGGCGCTCGATGACGACCGCGACCGCATGAACCAGCTCAGGGAGGCCAGGGACCGGTTGACCGAGGGCGGGGTCGTCCTGCCGGAGACGGCGCGGCTCCAGTGCGCGCGCGTCGCGGCGGCTCTCGACGTGGTTGGTCACCGCGGTGACGTCACCCTCGCGCGTGCGGCCCAGGCCTACGCCGCGCGCCGCGGCGCGGGCGTCACCGAAGGCGCGGACATCCAGGCGGTCGCCCGTTTCGTGCTGCCGCACCGCCGGGGCGCCATCTCCCGCGGGGGCGCGGCGACCTGGAGCGAGGCCGACGAAGCCACCGTGCGCACAGTGATCGACGGCGATGCCTGAGGGCGGTGTGGCCCCCCTCGATGTGCTGGTCGACTGCATGGCGCTGCATGCGGAGCTGCGCGGCCTGCTGTTGCTCGACGACCAGCCGGGCAGCAGCGGGGAACGGCTCGCGGTGGTCAGCCAGCGCCTGAGCGCCACGCTGCGGGCCGTGACCGGCCGTCCGGTGCGCGAGGTCCGGCTCGGCGCCGGCACCTCCGATGATGATCTCTGGGCTCAACTGCGGCTGCGTCCGGATCCCGCCCGACAGGGCGTACTCCTCGAACACGTGCCGCAGCCGCTTCTGGAACAGCCCAGGGCGGGCGAGCCACGCGTCCCGCTCCCGTTGGTGACCATCCCCGACCTCGCCATCGTGAGCGTCCCCGCCGCCCGCGCGATCGTCGCCGTTGCCGGCGCGGCTGTCGCGGTGACGGAACGGGATGGCTTCTCCCGCCAGTGGGAGCCCACCGGAGCCTGGGTGGCGGTGTGTGACCCGGCGAAGATTGGGAGCATCAGCCCGCATCTGCTCGACCGCTTCCCGCTGCGCGCCTCGGTCTCCCACCTCGTCATGTCCGCCACCACCGCCACCACCGATCCCGGCGTGCCCGGCAGCCGCGAAGGTTCCGCGACCGTGTGGGATGGCGCTCCGTGGCCGACGATGGCCCGTCCGATGATCGCCGAGATCGCCCGCCGGAGCTCGGCGGACGCGCAGGGACTGCGTCGGCCGATCGCGTGTGCGCGGCTCGCGGTCGCGTGCGCGCGTCGCCGTGGCGGCGAGCGGGTCGAATGGGACGACGTCGAGATGGCCATGAGCCTGCTCGCGCCGCCACGGTCGCATCCGGCCGCCGACGGGCCTGACACCGGAGGGTCCCGGGCGCCCGAGGGGGCCGCGGACGAGGCAGGGAGCGGGGCGGACCAGGCCTCGAGGCCCGCCCGACGTAACCAGACGGTGGAGGACGACCCCACCCTGACCGATGCCCTGACCGTCGCGGACGAGGCCGGGCTCGGTCTGCACGTCGAGCACGGCGGGCCCGCGGAGCTCACCCATCAGGTGCCGCTGCCGGCCGGTCCCGCCATCCGTCCGCCGCTGTATCCCGAGGACGATGCCGAGCCGCTGCGTGAGATCGAGCCGTTACGGCTGCTGTGGACGGCGTCCCACACCGTTCGTCAGCTGCATGGACAGGTCATCGGCACCAGGACCGCCACGGATCTGCGGGACATCGCCGTCGTACCCAGCCTGCTGCGCGCGGCCGCCCGGCACATCGCGCGCCGGCCGAGCCGGACCTCACCGGGTGGACCGCTGCTGATCGGACGCGGCGACCTGCGTGCCTACCGGCGGGCACCGGTGCCGGAGCAGATGCTGATCCTGCTCCTGGATCACACCGCTCGGCCGGGAGCGTCCTGGGCGCCGACCCTGGCTGGCTACCTGGAGTGGGCGTACGTCCAACGGGCGCGTCTCGCGGTCATCGAGATCGGTGTGGCCGACGGGTCGGATGCCCGGCCCCAGCTCCATGCCGAACGGTTCCTGGCGCGCGGCATCCTCGACCCCAGGGTCGAGGCGGCACTGGCCGCGCCGGTGGGTACGGCCACTCCACTGGCCCATGGCCTGGACCTTGCCCAGATGACGGTGCGCCACGTTCTGCGGCAGGGCAACGCGTTGGTACGGGAGGTGTACCTCGTCATCGCGACCGACGGCCGGGGCAACGTTCCGCTCGCCGCCAGTCGCCTCGGCGAGTCGCCGCCGGCCAGGGGGGCTGCCGGCGTTCAGGACGCGATCGAGGTCGCCATGCGCCTGCGTGGATTCCGTCAGCTGGTCGTCCACGTCCTGGATCTCGGTTCCGCGCCCTACGCGGACCTGCCCACTCGCCTCGCCGAGGCGAGCGGCGCCGTGCTGCCGGAGACACCTCGTGAGTGACCTGGTCAACGTCCTTGACGGGGTGCGTCGGTCGACGCTGAATGCGCTCCGCGTCAGGCGCGGGTCACCACCGCCCCGCAGCCGCCTGGCACCGGCACCCACGCGCGTGCCGGACCCGGAATGGACGACGCCGGACCCGCGGCCGCTCCCCGAAGCCGGGACCGTGGTGGGAAGGGTCGGTTTTGACGACACCCGGACCCTGCCGCCCGGATTCGCCACGCTCACCGTGCACCGGCACGGCGAGGACGGATTTCGCCTGACGGGTTTCGCACCCGGAGTCAGGATTTTCGGGAGCGAACCCACGGATAATGCGACCGTGGCCAGGTACGCCCCCGCACGGCTCAGTGCCGACGAGCTGGTGGAGCACCACTCCGCCGCCCGGCCTGTCGAGATCATCGCGGATTTCAACACGTGGTCGCGTGGACATGGTCGGAACGCGCTGCGGAGCTGGCTGAACGAGGTGCGCATCCGGCAGCCGGACCTCCACCTCATCATCGCGGACAGCACCAATCTCGCGATCCCCTGGGAGGCGTTCCGGCTCGCGGAGCCGCCGCATCCCGGCGATGCCCTGGCCGCGGGCTGGCTCGGCGCGGTGCTGCCGGTCACCAGGTGGACCCCCAGCTTCGCCGAGAAGGTGGACCGTGCAGCCGGCTCCCTGAACTCCCGGCCCGCCTGCGAGGGAGGAGTCGTTGGATATTTCGCGCGGGACCTGCGGTCCACCGTGGTGGACCGGCAGATCCTGAAGGGCTTTCTCGCCGGAGAGCCTCATGAGGATGGGGACGCCTTCATCGCGGCTCTCCGAACCTCGGTCCCGCCGGGAGGAAAGCCGCCCGCCATGGTCTATGTCGGTGCGCACTATCAGCATGACGACGACCCGACAAGAAGGTTCATCGGTCCGTTCCAGCTGGCGAGGATGAACTTCTACGAGGAGCTTCCTCTCATCAGTGACGGCCGGACGATCATCTTCCTCAACGTATGCAGGTCGGCGGAGATGTCCACGGTGCCCGGTCGTGGCGATGACTCGCTCTACGGAATGCCTGACTTCTTTCTCCGCAAGGGTGCGGCGGGGCTGATCGGCACCACGTCGAAAGTGGGTGCCGGCACCGCGCCCGATGTTCTCGCGGATCTGCTCCGCGAGGCGGCGGACGCACCGCAGACGCCGATTCCGCAGCTTCTGCGCCGCCTGCGCGAACGAGCGGACAAGGATGCCGGCCCCCTGGTCGACCAGAAGGATCGCGCGCTGGTCTGGCGCTGGATCGACACCTTCAACTACGTCTACTACGGCCATCCGCTGGCCACATTCCGACTCGTCAGCCAGCATGGACCGTGATGCGGCGCCCGCCATGACTCCGGACGGCGCCGTGCTATGACGGATGACTCGTCCTCGCCGACGACGCTCACCATCGAGCCCGTCGTCAGCTGGCCGCGCGAGGTGCGCCCCGGCGGCCGCTACGAACTGACCGTCGACGTGCACACCGCCGCCGATGCGGGTGCCTGGCCCTTCCCCCACGAGGAGGTGACCATTCATCTGCAGCTCTTCTGTCCGCCCGGGATCGTCCCGACGCTGCTGACCGAGCCCGCAATCGTGCTCCACCGATTCGGCGGGACCTATGGGCCCGCCCGCTACATGGTGACGGCAGACGATGAGGTGACCAGCGGCGATCTGAGACTCGTGCTCAGCAATCGGTCAGGTGTTCCGTTCCACGTGGCCACGCTCGCGGTCAGCGCCGCGCCGCGCACACCCGCGATCCCGAAGCCCGAGGAGGCACCGGCCAGGCTGGAGCACCTCACGGCCGCGGCGCGCGTCCGCAGGGCCACGTCCGTACAGGACCGGCTCGTGGCGGCAGCCACCGACCATGCCGAGAACAGTTCTCGCCCGGCCGCCCCATCGCCGGCTCCACGCGAGCAGACCGAGAATCGAGCCGAGCCGGAGGTTCTGCGTTTCCGTCGGCCGGACGGCTCCCCGACGGTGTGGGAGGTGGAGATGGCACCGGGCCCGGCCCTCGAGACGAGGAATTTCCGAACCAGGTACGGCCGCTATCGGAACGCTCCACTGGCGATTCGGTACGCGATCGGCGGGGAAGCCGCGGAGCTCGCGTTGGAGAACGCGGTCGGGACGGGGCTGCGCATGCTGCGGCGGTTCGGTGTGGATCGGATATGGCCGTGGGAGGAGAATCCGCCCCGGTATCCGCGGGAGCTGTCGCGGTTGGTGGGATTTGATGTGGACCACGATGCCCCGTTCTCGATCACCCTGGAGTTCGGCAGACCACTGGCCGGCTGGCAGTCCTCGGGGGTGCCGGCCGTGCTGTCGTCGCCGGATGATCTGCGAGCGTTCGCGTCGGGCCTGGTGCGAGGCCTGGCGATGCTGGATCGGCTGGGGGTGGTGCATCGGCAGATACTGGACAACACAGTGCACTGGGATGCCCGGAGCCGGCGGGTGCAGATCAACCGGTTCGAGTACGCACGGCGGGAGGGCGAGCCGCGTGGGCGGTTGGCACGGGTGCGGCAACCAGAAGAACGGACGGCTCGTGACTGGGAGGCTCCGGAGCAGATTCTCGGTGGTGGTCTGATCGACCCGCGCGACGATGTGTTCAGCGTGGGATGCGCCATTCTCAGCATGACGGCGCACGGTCTGAGCCTTGGCCCGGACGGGCTTCCGGACCTGTCGGCGAGTGGCGTTCCCTGGCTGGCCTACGTTCTGGACGGTGTGTTCGACCCCGTCGACACCCGCCCGACCGCGGCGGACCTGCTGCGCCGGTTGGGAAAGTCGATCGCGCGTGATGACCTGCCCACGCGGGAGCCCGACATCTTCCAGGAGGGAAGGACTGAGTACGACCGGATCGTGGCTCGCAGGGATCCCCAGCGGTCCCTCGCGCCCCGGTCGGCCCTGCTGAGGCCGGTACCGATCACCGACGACGCGCCGTCTCCTCCGTGGCCGCCGCGGAATGTGCCGGACCGCCCGACCAGGCCGGCACGCCGTTCATCCCGCCGCCGGCCGGGCCCGCAGCGCTGACGGACAGCGCCATCGCGTGCGGGCCCCGCTCCACCGGACCCGTCAGCAGCTGCGTCCGATCACCGGCCGCCGAGGCTTTCCCTGCCGCCGAGGTACTGCCGAAGGGCCTTCGGCACGTAGATCGAGCCGTCGGGCTGGACGTGGTTCTCGAGGACGGCGAGCGCCGCGCGGTCGGTGATGCCGGTCGACGAGATGGTGTGCGGGTGGACCATCCTGCCGTTCCGCTTGAACCGGATCTTGAAGCGTCGCGCCTGGTAGTCGATGAGATTGCTGTTCGAGTGCGTCTCCCGGTAGTCCCCGAAGGACGGGAACCAGGTCTCGGTGTCGTACTTCTTGTAGGCGGGTGCGCCGAGGTCACCCAGGCAGACGCGGACGACCCGGAACGGCAGCTCCAGGCCACGCAGAATGTCCTCCGCATTGCGCTGGCACTCGTTGAGCCAGTGCTCCGAGTCCTCGGGGGCGCAGATGACGATCTGCTCGACCTTGTGGAACTGGTGAACCCGGTAGCCGCCGCGGTTCGATCGGCCGGCGCTGCCCGCCTCGGTGCGGAAGCACGGCGAGAACGAGGTGGCCTGGATGGGGAGCTCGTCCAGGTCGACAATCGTGTCGCCGTAGTAGCCGATCAGGGTCTGCTCGGACGTTCCGATCAGCGACAGATCGGTTCCCTCGACCCGGTACAGCTGATCGGCGAAGAACGGCAGGTATCCGGTTCCGAAGAACGTGCGCTCATGGGCCATGAGCGGGGTGAGCATCGGCTCGAAACCGCGGCTGCCGAGCAGGTCCTGGGCGTAGGAGAAGATCGCCCATGCCAGCCGGGCGCCGTCGCCCCGCCAGTAGTAGAAGCCCGATCCCGCGACCTCCGCGCCACGCACCATGTCGAAGATGCGCAGCCGTTCGCCGATCCTGTCATGGGCTCGGTTCTCGTCGGCCGGAACGGTGTCGCCCTCCCGGCGCAGCTCGACGTTTCCGCTGTCGTCGTCGCCGATCGGAGTGTCGTCCGCGACGAGGTTGGGAACGCGGACCCACAGGTCGTCGCGTTCCTGCTCAAGAGCCCTGATCTGCTCGGTGGCGTCCTTCAGGTCCTCCTTGAGTGCGACTGCGACGTCGCGAGGAGTATCTCGGGTGATCTTCTTCTGTCGAGCGCGTAGGCCCTCCGCGTGAACGGTGAGCCGGCGCAGTTCGGAATCAACGAAGATCAGCCGTTCGACGTCGATGTCGGACCCCTTGGCCAGGCATGTCTGCCTGACCAGGTCTGGGTTGGTCCGCACCAGAGCGATGTCGATCATTTCCGGTCTCCTTGGGCATGGCGTCGCAGGGTGCTCAGTCTACTGGCCGCATGATCGTTACTTTGGGCAGCCCAATCTGGCTGTGCGTGATCGGCCAGCAGGTGTCGCAGGGTCAGTGCTGCCGGCAGCGGGGCGCTGGGCAGGGCGGTGTAGACGGTTCGGCGCAGGGCGGGGTCGTCGAGCCGGCGCAGGACGAGATCGGCCGGGACGGCCCAGGCGGCGAGCGAGGGGACCAGCGCGACACCGAGGCCGGCAGCCGCGTACCCGAACTTCCCGGTCCACTCAGCGATCCGGATGATCTTTCTGGGGGTGAAGCCAGCCCGGGCACAGGCGTCGGCGAGTGTCGTCGGACGGTCTCCGTAGGCGTCCTGAAGCCAGGACTCGTCGCGCAGGTCGCGCAGCCGAACCGGCTCGGTGCCGGCCAGGGGATGGTCGTGCCGGAGGGCGACGAGCAGGTCGTCGCCCATCAGCGCCGTGGTGGTGACGCCGTCGGCGGACGGCAGGCCGGACGGGTAGTCACTGACCACGGCGAGGTCGAGGGCTCCCTGGGAGAGGCGCTGCATCAGCTCCTCGCTGCGGCCTTCCACCGCTGCAACCTCGACCTCCGGCCTGGCCTTAGCGAGGGCGCGCAGGGCAGCGGGAACCAGCGAGATGTTCGCGGTCGAGAACGCCCCCACGCGCAGCAGGCCGCCGCAGCCCGCATGGATCACGGCCAGATCCTGGTGCGCCCTCGCCAACCGCTCCAGCACGTCCGTCGCGTGCCGGTGCAGCGCGCGGCCGGCGGGACTGAGCCGGACCCCGCGGGGGAGCCGCTCGAACAGCGGGCCGCCGGCCTGCCGTTCCAGCTGGGCGATCCGCCGGGATACCGCGGACTGCGTGTAGTTGAGCCGGGCTGCCGCCGCCGTGAACGATCCGGTGTCCGCCACGGTCACGAGCAGGCGCAGCGCGTCGATCTCAAACACATTCTCTCCACGCATGGCTGTCATGCAATCAGGTCGCTGGTGGAATGTCTCGCCATTCCCTATCGTCGGATACATGACCGGGTGCAATGCGATCGAGCTGCCGGCGATGCTGGGCGATCTGGAGGAACTCGTGCGCTGCGAGTCGTTTTCGGCGGACCATGCCGCGGTGGCGCGCAGCGCCGAGGTCGTCGGCGCCCTCGGAATGAGGCTGCTGGGTGTCGAGCCCGAAACAATCGTGCTCGATGGAGTCACCCATCTGCGGTGGAGTTTCGGGACGCCGCGCGTTCTGCTGGTGGGGCATCACGACACGGTGTGGCCGATCGGTTCACTCGAATCACACCCCTGGTCGGTGGCCGGTGGAGTCGCCCGCGGCCCCGGAGTGCTGGACATGAAGGCGGGGCTGGTACAGATGTTTCACGCGCTTGCCTCGCTGCCGTCCCTGGATGGTGTGTGCGTTCTGGTGAACGGCGACGAGGAGGTCGGGTCCCCGACGTCCCGGGTTCTGATCGAGCAGTACGCCCGCGTTTGCGCCGCTGCCTTCGTGATGGAGGCGGCGGCGGATGGGAGCGGCACGCTCAAGATAGCCCGCAAGGGCATCTCGCGGTATGAGGTGGTCGTGCACGGCAGGGCTGCCCACGCCGGCCTGGAGCCACAGAAAGGCGTCAATGCCGCGGTGGAGGCGGCTCACCAGATCCTGGCGATCAACGGTCTCGCGGCCTCGATGGCATCTGCCGCCACGGGCTCGTCCGTACTGGGGCCACCTACCATCACACCCACCCTGCTGTCGGCGGGCAGTAGCGCCAACACCGTTCCCGCGCTGGCCCGGATAGCGGTGGACGTACGCGTGCCGACCACGTCGGCGCAGGACCATGTCGACGATCTGATGCAGGGACTGTCCGCCCGGGTGCCCGGAGCCCGGCTGGCCGTGCGGGGCGGCCGAACGCGGCCCCCGATGCCACCGGAATCGTCCGCCGAGCTGTTCGCCCTGGCGAACCGCATCGCCGTGGGCCTAGGCCAACGAGGCCTGCGAGGAACTGCTGTCGGCGGCGGCTCCGACGGTAACCTCACGGCGGCCGTGGGGTGCCCGACGCTGGACGGACTCGGCGCTGTGGGTGGCGGCGCCCACGCGGCGACCGAATACGTCGATGTGACCGCGATGATCCCGCGGGCCACTCTGCTTGCCCGGCTGATTACGCAGGTACGAGAACACCCGGTATCACCATCGGGCTGATGTTCGGGTATGGCGCTTGGCGTGCCGGCGCTGATGTCATAGCGTTCTCACCACACGGGAGCTCCCACCCAAGGGGGCTGAGAGGGCGGCTGCCGGGCATTCCGAGCCCGCGCGGGGCCGCCGACCGCCGAACCTGGTCCGGGTAATGCCGGCGTAGGGAGAGTGTTTACATGCCATCGCCGCACGAGAACCACGGGGCGCCGACGCCGAAGGTCGGGACGCTGCCGGGTAGCCGTAAGACCTATCTGCCCGGATCCCGGCCCGATATTCGCGTACCGATGCGCGAAGTGGCCCTGTCCACGGGGGATCGGGTGGTGCTCTATGACACCTCCGGTCCTCGTACCGACCCAGCGATATCCGTCGACGTGCGGGCCGGCCTGCCGCGGATACGGGCGTCCTGGATTGCCGAGCGGGACGCGGCTACCCAGCTCGGGCTCGCTCGTCGGGGCCTGATCAGCCCGGAGATGGAGTTCGTCGCCATCCGCGAGGGGATACCGGCCGAGACGGTCCGGGCCGAGATCGCCGCCGGGCGGGCCGTCCTGCCGGCAAACCGCAAACATCCCGAGAGTGAGCCGATGATCATCGGCCGGGCGTTTCTCGTCAAGATCAATGCCAATATCGGAAACTCCACCGTGGCCTCCTCGATCGAGGAGGAGGTGGAGAAGATGGTGTGGGCCACTCGGTGGGGCGCGGACACGGTGATGGACCTGTCCACCGGGCCCGACATTCACCGCACCCGGGAGTGGATCATCCGGAACTCGCCGGTCCCGGTCGGCACCGTTCCGATCTACCAGGCGTTGGAGAAGGTCGATGGCAGGGCGGTCGACCTGACCTGGGAGGTCTACCGGGACACCGTCATCGAGCAGTGCGAGCAGGGTGTGGACTACATGACCGTCCACGCCGGGGTCCTGCTGCGCCATGTCCCGCTCACCGCGAGCCGGCGGACCGGCATCGTCTCCCGCGGCGGCGCCATTCTGGCCGCCTGGTGCCTGGCCCATCACGAGGAGAACTTCCTCTACACCCATTTCGCCGAGCTCTGCGAGATCCTGCGTGCCTACGACGTGGCGTTCTCCCTGGGTGACGGGCTGCGGCCCGGGTCGATCGCGGATGCCAACGACGCGGCCCAGCTGGCGGAGCTGGCCACGCTGGGGGAGCTGACCAGGGTCGCCTGGGAGCATGACGTCCAGGTCATGATCGAGGGCCCGGGCCACGTCCCGATGAACAAGATCAAGGAGAACGTGGACCTGCAGCGCGAGCTGTGCCAGGACGCGCCTTTCTACACGCTCGGCCCGCTCACCACCGACGTGGCGCCCGGCTACGACCACATCACCTCGGCCATCGGTGCCGCGATGATCGGGTGGTTCGGCACGGCGATGCTCTGCTACGTCACCCCCAAGGAGCACCTCGGCCTGCCCGACCGCGAGGACGTGAAGGCCGGCGTGATCGCGTACAAGATCGCGGCTCACGCCGCCGACCTGGCCAAGGGCCATCCCGGCGCCCAGGCCTGGGACGACGCGCTTTCCGACGCCCGTTTCGACTTCCGCTGGGACGACCAGTTCCGGCTGTCTCTCGACCCGGAGACGGCCGCGGCCTACCACGACGAGACCCTGCCAGCGGTCCCAGCGCGGTCCGCACACTTCTGCTCGATGTGCGGCCCGCACTTCTGCTCGATGAAAATCACCCGGGACGTCCGGGAGTACGCCGCCGCCCGGGGCATCGGCGACGACCGGGCACTCGCCGAGGGGATGCGGCAGAAGGCCGCAGAGTTCGCCGCCGGCGGCAACCACATCTACCTGCCGCATGCCTCGTGACCACAGCCCCATGGCCACAGCCCCATCCACGACCCGGTGAGCCACCCGTCCCGTGACGATCATCGGATGGGTGGGTGCGGTGGCGTCCTGGACTTCCCACAGCGGGGAACTGCGGGCAGGGACAGTCACCCGGTGCCGCGCGGCTTCGGGACGAACAGGTCGCGCAGGTGAGCGACCGACACGTGGCGCAGGCTTTCGACCACCGTCGCGGCCGGCACGGTCGGGATGACGTCGGTCGAGGGCACGAGGACGGTGACGCAGCCGGCTGCGAGCCCGGCCTCGGCGCCGGAGGCGCTGTCCTCCAGGACGGCGCAGCTCGTCGGTGGGACGCCGAGCAGCCGGGCGGCGGTGAGGTAGGGCTCGGGGTCGGGCTTGGTGCGGCCTACCTCGTCGCCGGCCACCGACACGCGGAAGTGATCGCGGCCGACGGAGTCGAGCACCCGGTCCACCAGCACCCGGATCGAGGAGGACACCAGCGCCATCGGGATGCCGGCCGCGGCGAGCGCGCGGACGAGTTCCAGCGCGCCCGGCCGGGCCAGGATGGCACCCGGCTCACCGAACAGCTCGACGATGCGCGCAGCCAGGCAGGAGAGCGCCTCGTCGAAGGCGGAGGCCGGGGCGCCGATCTCGGTGAGCAGTAGCCGCAGCGCGTCCGCGCCACCCCGGCCGTGCAGGGCCGCCTTGATGGCCGGGGTGAGCACGCCGCCGTGGCGTGCCGCCAGTTCCTCCTGCGCGATGGTCCACAGCCGCTCGGTGTCGACGAGCAGACCGTCCATGTCGAACAGAACCGCGGCGGGTGCGTCGACCATCAGCCCCGTCCCTTCCGGCCGGCGGCGCGGGCGCCCGGCGGCACTCGGTTGACCACGTTCGAGTATGACGGCGTGGCGGACGTGGCGGACGTGGCGAGCCGGCCGGCGCGGCCCGCCACCGGCCCGCGTGCCCGTCAGCGGGCGGGCGCCTTCGCCGGCGCGGGTGTCGGGCCTGACGCCGGCGTCGCCGCGGGGCAGTCCAGCAGGCCCTGCCGTACCTTGCTCGCGAGCACGGTCGTCGCGGCGTCCGTCAGCCGGCGGGCGAACGCGGGGGAGCGGTGGGCCTCGGCGGCGAGGGCCGCCGTCATGGGCGCCGCGTCCGCACCACGAACGGACAGGACGAGGTCACCCCCGGCGGCCACGAACCGGACGGCCCGCTCGCCCACCGGCACCGACCGCACCGCGACGGCCGCGCCGAGATCGTCCGACACGACGACCCCGCGGAACCCCAACTGGTCGCGCAGCATCCCGGTCACGATCCGCGACGAGAACACCGCGGGTACCGTCGGGTCCAGGGCCGGGTACCGGGCCAGCGACACCATCACCGCCGCGGTCCCGGCGGACACCCCGGTACGGAAGGGCTCCAGGTTGGGGTCGGCCGTGGTCGCCACGTCGTCGACGGCGGCAGCCGAGGTGTCGGTGTTCTGGTGCACCCGGCCGAGACCGGGAAAGTGCTTGCTAGTAGCAAGCAGGCCGCTGTTCTGCATCGCCGGGACGACCACGCCGATGTCGCGGGCCACCGCGCCCGGGGTGGTGTCGAAGTTGCGGCCGTAGCCACCGATCGGCGGGTTGGTTCGCGCGGCGCCGGGTGCGACGGTGTCGGCGATCGGCGCGAGGTCCAGGGTCAGCCCCGCACCGGCCAGGGTGCTGGCCCAGGCGGCGGTGCGCGCGCGCAGGGTGGCCGGGTCCCATCGGCCCTGCTGGACGGCGCTCGGGATGGCCTCGAAGCCGGGACCCCGCAGGGTCTGGACCTGCCCGCCCTCCTGGTCGACGCCGATGTGCACGCCGATGCCGACGTCATGCCGGGCCGCGTCCTGCACCGCGCGCAGGTCCTCGCGCAGCCCGCTGGCGGACTGCGTCGAGCGGCCGGCGAGGAACACGCCGCCGAGCTGGGACTGGCGGACGAGGGGGATGGCCGAGCGCGGGTTGGTGACCGGTACGCCGATCATCATCACCTGGCCGGCCTGTTGCTCGATGCTCATCGCGCCCACCCTGGCCAGCGCACAGGACGTCGCGGCCGCAGGCTTCCCCCCGGACGGGGCCGATCGGTCGGTGGCTCCCGCGGCGGAAGCGCTCGGGCCGGGGCTGGCACGGTCGGCCCCGTCTGACGCGCTGCCGAGCACGTCGGCCAGGGCGGAGGGGGACACCCCAGGGGTAAGGGATGGACGGGTCGCCGTGGCCCGGCTCGGGTCCCCGCCTCCGGACCCGCCGCGACCTCCCACCACCGCGACGACGGCGAACCCGAGCACCGCCACCAGCAGCGCGGACAGCACGAGCCGGAAGGGCACCGGCACCAGCGACGGCAGGCGCCTCTGCCCTCGGTGCCCGCCCCGTCCGTCTCCCGGCCGACTCAGCCCGCTCACCCTCCCCGGATGCCCTCGAGCGCACGGGCGCACGCCCGGAGCCCGCCATCAATGACCGTGACCAATGCGACGATAGGGGAGGAAGGGCATGGCCGAGGGCAAGCCCTCCCCCGGGCGCGGGGGCCGTATTTCGGCTGCGTCGTCTCCGGGGTGGTGGCACTGTGTGGACGTATGGCCACAGGTCCGCGTGAACCGGAGGTGGGGGACTGGCTGGGCGTCGCCGATACGCGGCGCGCCGGGCGGGAACTCGACGCGGCGACCATCGCCGACGGCCTGGTCTGTGTGGAATTCCGCGACGTCGGGGCGGTCGGCGAAGGTGGTCGGCGAAGGTGGTCGGCCGTTGGGTAAAGGTTTGGCGGAACGAGTCAACCCGACCGTGCCGTACTCGCTCTATAGGAGGTGGAACAGCGGAACGGGCAGCTCGGCCATTCGGGTGCGTGATACCGACGAAGGCCCGCGCCCACCAGGACTGGAGGCGTTCATGGCGAGTAATCCGGATAGCATCACTGGCCTTCCGCCGAGGCGGCCGGGACCGGAAAGCGGCGTGAATCATGGGGCTGACCTGGGGGAATCGGGTCGGCGTCGGCGTTCGCGGCGCTCTGTGACGCGTCGTCTGCCCCGTGCGTTGGGCCGGCTGAGCGCGGTGGCCGTGGCGGGGGTGGTGGCCGTGGCCCTTGCCGGCCCGGCGGTGGCGGCTGGTCCGGCGGGTGCGGCGAGTGGTGGCGCGGGGCGGGCGCCGAGCGTGGACGGGGTGTCGGTCGGGTGGTTGCCGAGCGGCGTTCGGCTCACCAGGGCGGAGCAGTCCACGCGGATCGGTAACGCCGTCATCGTCGGCACCTTCGAGGGCGCTGGCACGATCGTTCACCTGACCGTCCAGCGAAGCACTCCGGACGCGACGTTCCAGCAGGTCGCGGATGCCTACGCGAAGTACTACCCGGCCGACCTGATCGGTCGGGTCGCGCTGCGGGGCACCGAGGCCGTCACGCTGCGCGCCCAGGAATCGACCGAGCCCAGTGAGCTGACCTGGGTTGAGGGGCATCCGGCGGTCGTGCTGACGGTGGGTGGCTACCGGCGTGGCAGTGGTGCCTCGACGAGCCCGCTGCCCGAGGCTGACCTGGTGCACATCGCCACGTCACTCACCGTCGGGCCGGAGCCGAAGCCGGATGCCTGGGTCACGCGGTCGCAGCAGCTGATCCGGACCGCCTTCTCGGCCGCGCTGAACACCACCAGCGCTCCGCCGCGGGTGCCCCTGGCCCATGTGGAGAACGGCCAGCGCCTGGTCGGCCTGCTGGAGAAGTTCCGCGCCACCTACCCGGGCCTCACCGCGAAGATCACCGTGAACAGCGTCTACGTCTGGTCGCATGACCACGCCTCGGTCAGCTTCACCATCGCCTACACCTATCGGGGTGGCGCGGGTTCCATCGGCGTTCCCGGCGATGCGGTCTTCACCCGGGGATCGTGGAAGGTCTCCGAAAAGACCTACCGCTCCGTGCTGGACCTGGCCAGTCAGCTCAACCCGTCGGGCGCGTAACAGGCGGCCCGCGCGCGTCACCTGGCGCGGCTCACACAGTCAGCCGACCATTCGGTTCGGCGCGCCCCGCGAAGCGGCGGCTCACCATCGTGAGCCGCCGCTTCGTCGACGTGTACGCAAGGGGATACGGGCGGCGCCGGCCCATTGATTGGGGCATTCTTCACACGTGGCGTCCTACGATACCTTCGAGGATTTCGTCACCGCCTCGGCCGACCGTCTCATGCGGACGGCCTTTCTGCTCACCGGCAACCGGCACACGGCCGAGGACCTGCTCCAGGGCGCTCTGGAACGCACCTACCAGCAGTGGAACAGCAGGCAGATCCTCGCCCCGGAGGCCTACGTCCGGCGGGCGATGGTGAACGCCTCCACGAGGATCTGGCGGTCGCGCCGCTTTCGCGAGGAGCCGCTGGACGCCTCGGCCGACCGGGTCAGCGCGGACGACGGCCCCGACCTGGCGTTGCGGGACCAGGTGCTGCGGGCACTGCAGGAACTCCCGCAACGGCAACGCGCCGTGGTCGTTCTTCGTTACTTCGACGACCTGCCGGAGGCGGCGGTGGCCGACATCCTCGGCTGCAGCGTCGGCTCGGTGAAGACCCACGCGTCGCGGGCCCTCGCCCGACTCCGGATGAGTGATCATCTGGGGGACGTTCGCATGCGCAGCGACAGGGGGCGTTGATGTCCGCCGACGACACCGACCACCCTGATCAGGGCCCCGCGTCGCATCCCGGCGAACCCAGGGGCGCAAGCTCCGGGGCGTCCACCGCCGCTGCTGCGGATGCCGCCTTCGAGCAGGTGCTGCGCGACCTGCTGGACCGCTCCACCCGCCAGGTCGCGGCACCCACGGATCTGGCCGCCCGGGTGCGCACCGCGACACCGGCCCGCCACCGAGCGCCTCGCTGGTGCCGGCTGCCCCAGGCGCGTCGGCTGCCTCAGCCGGAGCGGGGGCGGAAGGCCTGGACGTCGTGGTGGCGCAGGGGGGTGTTGGTGATCGCGGCGGCACTCGCCGCGGGCCTGCTGGTACTCGGTGGCCTGATCGTCGACAGGTACGTGGGGACCGGCGGCGGGCTGAATGTCGTCACCCCGGCGGGCAGCGGCGTGTCCCCCTGGCCCACCCCCGGTACGGCGCGGCCGAGGCGTTCTCGACCGGCCACCGCCGCCATACCCTCGCCACCATCCCCGCGTGCGCCGTCCGTTCCGGCCACCACACTGCCGGCCACCACACCGCCGGACCAGGCCACCGCCGACGCGATCCGGGCCGCGTTCGCCGGAGCGTTCGACGCTGACGCCGACCCCGACAACGGGCTGGTCTACGTCCAGAACGGCGCGGGGTACCATGACATCACGGTGCGCTTCCTGCAGCGCTATCCGGGCGTCATCGGCAACCTCAGGACGTCCCTCACCAGCATCGGCCTGCTCGGGCCCGACCGCGCCCACGTCGAAGTGGTCATCACCCACCACGACCCCGCCCTCGGCCGCCAGTGGGGCTACACGATCAACAGACCCGGGGACGCCGTCCGCGTCGGCGGCCGCTGGCTGGTCAGCGCGGACACCTACTCGTTCCTCGTCGGCTCCGCCTGAGCGGCGGCCGCGCGGCGGTCGAAGGCGGGCTGGCGGCGAGGACGTCGTAGCGCCCGTCCGCCGACGCTACGGCCGAGACCCTGCGTCCTCCTACAAAGATCGGCACCGCCGGTCGGGTGATCTGGTTCGGCCAGGCCAGCCGGCAGCCCGTCACCCTCGACTTCTTCGACTGGATCGACGGCACCGTCGGCGCGCCGATCGAACCCTTCCACTACGCCAGCACGGCCACCGAGAACGCCGCGGACCAGCGCACCCTGGTGCGACTCGTCCAGCAGGGACGACTGCACCCCGAGATCGGCGTCCTCGAGCCCTGGGCGGCCACGCCCGCCGCCATCGAGGATCTGATCGCCCGCCGCATTCGCGGAAACGCGGTCCTGACCGTCGACTGACTACTCCGTCGACTGACCACTCCGGGCCGGTGGCGGGTGGCCACCGGCCCGGGCGGAAAGCGGGGAGACGTCAGTGCTGGGGCATGCGCTGCCAGCTGAACGGGCCGAACGCGTTGGCGCTCGCCGGGGCGTTGACGCTGGGCTTCAGGGTGAGCCTGAGCCATTCGAGCGGGAACGTGCTGCCGTGCACGACGACCCGGTGGAAGTTCTCCACGTTGTAGCCCGGGTGCGCGGAGGACTCGTTCGTGCAGCTGACCTCGCCGGTCGCCGACTCGGTGACGCACGGCGCGGTCGGCGAGAGCGGGTTGTCCGACCGGTAGGTGTGCGAGTCACCGTTGAACAGCAGCACCGGCTTGCCGAACGCGGTCGTGTGCGACGCGTGAGCGCACCGGCGTCGGCCGGCGGCGCGGCCACGGCGGGAAGTGCGGTGAACGCGGCAAGGGCGGCGGCGGCCCCCACGGCGAGCAGCGATCTACGCATCTGCAGGTCAGGTCCCCTCTTGTCCGACCCCCGTCGGACCTAGCGGAGGAACGTAGTGCCCGTACGTCACCGCAGAGGCGGCCTGCGCCTGTCCATTAGCTGTACGAAAACACAACCGCCCAGCTCTGCGGCCTGATCGGGGCGTGCCGGGTCGGCGCGCGAGCCGGTCGCCGGCCGTGGCCGGGCGGGTCCGCTGGCGTGCTGTGGCGGGACTGCGGGAACGTCGTCTGCTGCTGGGCGAATAGTGGATGGGGGAAGATGTGAGAAGCGTGTGGCTCCGGCCGTGGTCGGCGCGCGCCGCGGGGGTCGGTCATCGTGCACGCAATCGTCTTGTCACCTCTCGCTTATCTGTCGTGAATACCCGCTGGTGACCATCGATGGATGGTTGGTTGGCCTTGAGTTCCGGCTCCTCGGCCGCGTCGAGGTACATCGGGACGGACAGCCGGTGGATGTCGGCGGGCCCAAGCAGCGTGCGGTCCTCGCCTCGCTGCTGCTGCGGGTCGGCAGAGTCGTGTCGGTCGAGCAGCTCATCGACGATCTGTGGGCGGAGCGTCCGCCGGCTCGGGCAGCGGCGACGGTGCAGGTCTTCGTCTCGCAGCTGCGCCGGGTGCTGGAGCCGGAGCGTCCGCGCGGTGAGGCGGGCGACCGTCCTGGTGACGGCGTCACCCGGGTACCTGCTCGACGTCGAGTCGGCGGCGGTGGACGCGCATGCGTTCACCGACCTGGTCGAACGCGGACGGGCGGCGCTCGGTGGGGGAGCCCCCGAGCGGGCGGCGCGGCTGCTGCTGCGCGCCGAGGGGATGCTGCGCGGACCGGTGCTGGGCGATGTTCCGGCCACCCCGTTCGTTACGGCGGCCGCGGCGCGTCTGGTGGAACTGCACCTGGGCGCGGTCGAGGATCGCATCGACGCCGAGCTCGCCCTTGGCCGACACGCGGCCCTGGTCGCCGAGCTGGAGCAACGGGTGCGACGGCATCCGCTGCGCGAACGGCTGCGCGCGCAGCTGATGCTCGGGCTGTACCGCTGCGGGCGGCAGGTGGACGCGCTGGCCGCCTACCGCGAGACCCGCCGGCTGCTGCACGACGAGCTGGGCATCGAGCCGGGTACCCGGCTGCGTGATCTGGAACAGGCGGTGCTGCGGCAGGACCCTGCCCTGGCCGGCAGGTGGTGCTCCATCAGCTCACCGCGCTCGGCCATAGCGCCGATCTGGTGACCGGTGGCGCCGAGGCGGTCACCGCGGCCTGGCGTGGGTGCTATGACGTCGTGTTGATGGATGTCAGATGCCCGAGGTCGACGGCCTGGAAGCGACCCGGCGGATCCGCGCACACTTCGGCGGACGCGGTCCCTGGATCATCGCGCTCACCGCGAACGCGCAGCCCGGCGCACGGGAGGCCTGTCTGGCAGCCGGAATGGACGACTTCCTCACCAGGCCTCTGGCAACCCCCGACCTCGTCGCCGGGCTGGCCCGGGCACGGCCGATGGGCGGACAGCCGGTCCTGGACCCGGCCGCGTTCGAGCGGCTTCGCGAGCTCGTCGGGGACGACCCGGCGATCGTGTCCGGTCTGATCACGGACTACCTCACCGATGCCTCGGCGCTCCTGCACACGTTGACGGTGCCCAGCTCCGAGCCGACGTCGGTGCATCGCGCCGCGCACACCCTGAAAGGTCTGGGCGCGACATTCGGAGCCACCGACCTGGCCCAGCTTTGTCAGCGGTTCGACACAGGAGTGGCTGGGAGGATGGCGGTGAACACGGCCGCGGGCGGCCTCGGCGAGGTGAACCCGCTCGTGCGCGACATCATCGCCGAGCACGAACGCGTCACCATTGCTCTGCGTGTCCTCGCCCAGCGTGCTGGCTTGCATTCGCACGGATGACTTTCCCCTCCCCGTATCCTTCCTGATCGGGAGGTCCCCTGAGCGGCCAGACATTCAAGTACAGGTGCACGGGTCTGCGGCTACTTGTCGTCGGAGGAGGGCGTCTTTTTCTGCTCCCCAGGGACTGGACGAAGGAGCGGGGGGCAACGCTTGTGGTTCCCGACGGTGGCGACGTGCGGCTGATGCACCGCTGCTGATGGCTGTCTGTTGCGGTGGTTGAACGCGAAAGTGCCCTCTGAGCTGGGAGGATGGGATTTCTCTACGCTTCCGTCAGGCAGATCGAGAGGGCACTTCGCAGGTGACATTGCTGCATACGGCATCGAGGACGCACGCGCGGTTCGACGACCCTTCTGCCGCGCCCACGCGCCCGGACCGGCGCCGCGCTATCCTTCCGTACGCGGGACTGACGTCACCTCCGACCCGGTCGATAGAACACGATCAGCCCGGCGAGAAGAATGCCAAGGAAGACCAGCAGCGCGATGTCGATGACTCGACTGTCGACGGCCAGTGACGCGGCCCCGAAGACGACGGCTCCGGTCGCCCCACATACCAGCGGCAGCCGGCGCGAGCCCCAGTACCTCACGCGAACCATGACAAAGTACCCTCCAATGTCCGGGACGTGGAGCAGCTAGAAGCAGCCGGCGTCACCGCGCCGCTGCCCCCCTGGCGCCACGGTGACGCCGATGCCGCCCGGTACTGGCGCTGGGTAAAGGTAGAATTTTGCACACTTGTTGTAGGTGTCCATGAGCTGGAAGTATCCGGCGAATGCCCCCAGGGCGCCGGCCAGGACACCGCAGCCGGCCGAGACCCAGCCCGCGCCAGCAGCGACACAGCCGCTGAGTATGCCGGCGGCCGCGCCCGCGCTGCCCGCGATGACTCTCGTCTCGTTCCGGTTGAAGATGAGTTCTCGACCGACATTGAACCACCCGCGCTTGCGCCAGGTGGGATCGGCCACGATCGGGTAGGAGAAGCCGCCGCCCTTGTGGTCGACAACCTGCACGAGGCTGCCGCCCCGCACCTCGTAATGCGACGGCACGGCGCGGCCATCGGCATCCACGGCCCACGCCGGTGGCACGCTGATCTCCTCGCCTCCGTCCACCGCGGACACCGTGACGCTCCCGTTTCCTGCCGCAATAATCTTGGCGGGGAGCGTCCCGAGCGACGGTCGGTAGGTGTACTCGGTGGGCGCATCGCTTCGGCGCAGTACAGTAAGTATCTGCAGCGCACCGTCCGCTTTGCTCTCGGCGACCGTGGTGTAGTGGCCTGTCTCGGCTATCACGGCACGGCCATCCGGTGTGAGCTCGCCACCCGCATCATGCGAGCCACCAAATCTCAGGCGGAATGCCGCATGGGTTCCAATGCTGGCGGTTATTCCACCGGGTGCCGCGTGGACGGCTCTGATTGTTCCCGCGACAGCCGATGCGGACGGAGGCGCCTCCCCTATCGCATGATGAGCTGCGTCGATACGGTGATCAAGGCTGGCAAGGTGTGGCGACTCCTCTCCTACTCGATAACCGGACAGTACGGCGGCGGCCATCACCGCCGCAAGAACTGTCGCAACGGTCGATATGCATGTACCCCACGCCGGCCGCTCGGCGGCACGCCACGAATAAGGCTGTGCTACAACTGCGGACATCATTCCCCCGTTTCCGGCATGTATGCCGAGCCACACATGTTAGGGGATGTGGCGTACTAGGACCATAGCGGCTCGGTACCGTTACTCGGCGTCCGAAATGATCCCTTTTCGCGGGCCATCGCTGCCATGAACGCGGGGGCGGAGTCCGCTTCGGGGCGGGGCCTGGAGCGGCACTTGGCCGCTGCTTGGCGGTTGCTTAGCGGTTGCTTAGCGGTCGGATGTTGGCTGCTCGGCAAGGGGCCACCGCCGTCCCCGCCGCCCGTCAGGCGGACCCGCGCCCGCGTCCACGCCCGCAGAGAGGCAGCTCGCGATGAGCACCGTCAGCCCCCCACAGGACGATTCCCGCACCCTTCGACCCGAGGCCGGTTCCAGCGCCGGCGCGGGGTCGGCGAAGGAGACGCTGGAGGACTACACGCTCCGGTTCGCGCCGCGCAGCTATCGGCGCTGGGGCACGGGGATGGTCGCGATCTCGGCCCTCGGTGGCATCGCCTATCTGGCGGACTTCGCCATCGGTGCCAACGTCGTCGCCTCGGACATCGTCATCAACAAGTACCTGCTGAAGATCTCGCCGAAGGAGCCAGAGTTCCGCCGCGGCATGCTCTACGCCGTCAACCCGGTCGGTTTCGGCTCGATGCTGCTCGCCGCCGGTATCTCCATCATCGACTTCTACGGCGGCCTCGGCTCCGGCCTCAAGCCGTATTCGCCGCTCGTCGCGATCGTGCTCGCCCTCGTCCTGCCCCCGATCCTGGCCATCGCGACCAGGGGCAGGTACTGCCTGCGCCGCACCGACGACGGCATCGACCTGCCGATGTACGACGAGCATGGCAACCCGTCCGGTGAAACCCTCACCTGCCACGTCTGCCACCAGGACTACGAGTGCCCCGACATGGTGCGCTGCCAGACCCACGACGCCTACATCTGCTCCCTCGACCTCTCCACCGACAGACTCGGCGACCACGTCCTCCTCGCCCAGCCCTGACGGGTCCCCGGGCGGTCGGCCCGAGCTCCATCCGGTTATCTCGCTGGAGGACTCGGGCCGGCCGACCCGGGTGAAACCGCCTCGCTCGAGGGCACGGTCCTCGGGTGGGCCGTCGTCGTACCGTGATCTGATCGGCGCACGCCGATCGCCGACGATGGACAGGGGGAGCGATGCCGACTACAACCGGTTTCAACCACGTGGCGACGATCACGGCGGACATGGACCGGATCGTGAAGTTCTATGTCGACGCGTTCGGGGCGGAGGTCACCTTCGAGATGGCTGCGCGGGACGACCACCCGCGCATGGTCATCCTCGACCTCGGTGGCGGGGCCGCGCTCAACGTGTTCGAGACCCGAGCGGACGACATCATCGGGGATCGTCGGCGTCAGGGCGGCCGCGGACCGATCGACCACTTCGGCCTGGCCGTCGACTCGCTCGCGACCCTGGAGGCGACGCGCGACCGGCTGCGCGAGCTGGGCGCGGACATTGGCGAGATCCAGCGGCTCGGGTCCGAGTGGTCGCTGTTCTTCCGTGACCCCGACGGCATGGAACTGGAGGTCTGCTGTCACGCGGACCAGTGACCTGGCGGTCCGCGTGACAGCGCCGTCCCCTGGTGAGGTCCTCCGGTCGTCTAGGCCGTGGGGGTCGAGCGGGCCGAGGCAGTCAGGGCGAGTTCGATGTAGGTCATCTCCATGAGGTGCTCGGCGGTCTTCCAGTAGAGGTCGTGCAGGCCCGGCTTCGGCGTCATGAAGGACGACGGTGCCCAGGCGCCGTCGGGGCGCTGGCGCCGGATGAACCACTCGGCCATGCGCACCACCCAGGGCAGATGGCCGCCGTCCGGGTCGGCGGTGTGCATGGCGGCCGCGCCCCAGCCGAACTTGCAGATCTGTACCGACGCCCAATCGGTGAACTGGGCGTCGGTGCCGCCCTCGGTCAGCGCCAGGTAGGCCCGGCCCAGTTTCAGCGCGGCGTCGTCGCCGGTCTGCTGGGCGTAGCCGGCGAGGAACGCGCCCGCGATCCCGGGGTAGAAGTAGAGCTGCCGTGGCTGGCCGAACTCGACGACGCGCAGCAGCCGCTCGTGGGCGCTCGCGTCGGTCACGAGCTGGTCCCCACGCCGGGCCGGGTACAGCCGGGCGGGCAGCTCCGGCTGCAGCTCGTAGGCGTGCGTCAGCCAGCGGTACACGCCCTCGGCCATCGCCCGCTGCCCGGTGACCAGCGCGGAGATGCCGAGCTGGCCGGTCTTGAGCAGGTCCTGTAGCGGATCGGCCCGGAAGTCGCGGAGCTCGTAGGCGCCGCCGGTCTCGGCGTCCTGGAAGTACGCCAGGCGGCTGTTGACGGTCCGTGCGGTGTCGTAGCGGGCGAGCAGCCACGCGGCGATGGCGAGGGGGGAGAGGTGGTAGATCGGGCTGCCCGGGCCGTCCCCGCCGTACGGGCCGGGGCGCAGGTCGCCCTCGTCGGTCAGGGCCTCGCGCTCCGCCCAGCCGAGGATCGCCGCGGCGACGTCGGTGGCGCCCGCGAGGCAGAGCGCCCACGGTGCGCGCCACCAGGAGTTCGCCACGTCGGCCCCCTCGGGGCGGCCGTCGTCGCCCACCCGGTCGGACAGCCATCGGACGGCCCTCGCCCGGGCGTCGCGCAGGCGGGCGAGATCGTCCACGGTGTACGCCGTCGGCGATGGCTCCGTGTCGACGGCTTCAACGGCTTCGACGGCTTCAACGGCTTCGACGGCTTCAACGGCCTCGACGGCTTCAACGGCCTCGACGGCCTCGACGGCCTCGACGGCCTCGACGGCGTCGTCGGGAAGTGTCACCGCTCGTCTCCTTGGTCTCGTCTCAGGCCTGGAATTCCGGGGTGGTGACCGTCAGGCGGTCAAGGGTGGCGTCCACGACCCGGCTCTCGCCTGTCGCGGTGATGAAGGTGATCTTTGCCATGGGAGATTCGCTCATCTCGGTGAAGGAGGGGTCAGCCGAGGTCGTCGAGCGGGAGCGGCCGGCCGGGGGTGAAGGTGACCGGGACCTGCGAGTAGCCGAGGATCCCGCCGAAGCTCGGGTAGGTGACGACTGCCGCGTGGTCGACGCGCAGGTCCGCCAGAGCCTGGCCGATCGTCGCCAGCATCTCGTCGATCTCCACCTTGGCCAGCGGGGAGCCGAGGCAGCGGTGGTGACCGGCGCTGAAGGACACGTGGTCCCGCGCGTTCGTCCGTTCCAGGTCGATCACGTCCGGGTTCGGGAACGTCCGCGGGTCACGGTTGGCCCCGGCCAGCCACATGGCGACCCGCTCGCCGGCGGCGATGGGCTGGCCGAGCAGCTCGGTGTCGCGCACCGCGGTCCGGGACACATGCGTCGCCGGCGGCCAGAAGCGCAGGAACTCCTCGATGGCGCCAGCGCGGTAGTCGGAATCCTCACGGACCCGGACAGCCTGCTCCGGATGCTGGTCGAGCCAGATCAGGGAACTCGCCGTGATGGACACCGTGGTGTCGAAGCCCCCGAACACGAGGGCGTTCATCATGCTCTCGCCCTCGTCCAGGCTCAGTGGGCGGTCCTGCACGACGCCGCCGGCCAGCGCGGAGATGAGGTCACCGGTCGGGTTGCGGGCCCGCTCGCCGAGCAGGTCCCGGAAGCGTGCCCGCATCCGGGCCTGCTCCCCGTGGGGGTAGTCGGGGTGGTCCGCGGTCAGGTAGGAGCCGCGGTGGGCGACGGCGGCGGGGTCCTGCCAGTCGTCGGTGTCGTACCCGAGCACGTGCAGGGTCGTGCGGGCGGTGGTCGGCACGATGATGTCGTCGATGAGGTTCGCCCGGCCGGTCTCGATCACCGAGTTGATCGCCTCGGCCAGGAAGCGGCGGGTGACGGGCCGCCAGCGCCGCAGCGCCTTCGGCGTGAAGAACGGTGCCTCCAGCCGGCGCCGGCCGGTGTGCAGCGGCGGGTCGGACTCCCCGAGGAACAACCGGTAGGGCTGCTGCGGGATCACCTGGCCGCAGCCGCCGTTCTCGGTGCCGTCCAGGTCGTTGACCGAGGTGAACGTCTCCCACTCGGCGGCGACCCGCTGGACGCCCTCCCAGGAGGCACACACCCAGAACCCGCCGTGGTGCTCGCTCCAGGCCAATGGGCGCCCGGTGGCGTGGAACTCGGCGGCGAGGCGCTCCCAGTTCTCCCGGTAGGACGCCGACCAGTGGTCGAAGTCGATGGTCGGGCGGTCGCTTCTCGGCTGGTCGAGGACGGTCACGACGCGGTTCCCGCACCGGCGGCCGGCGCCGCGGAGGAGACGGAGGCAGCGACCCGGGCGATGACCTCGTCGAGGACGGGGAGGATGGCCTGGCCGAAGGCGATCGGGTCGTCACAGGGGGCGAAGTGGCCGAGGCCCGGCAGCGTGATCGCCTTCGCGCCGGGGACGAACCTCTCGACGGCGGGGCCGCCGTTGACGTCGTCGGCGGAGGCGGCGTCGTACTCGCCGGTGACCACGTAGACCGGCCTCGCGAGAGCGTCGATCTTGTGGCCGTTCTTCTTCAGGTCGTGCTCGAACATGAAGTAGTCGTTGTCGCCGGCGTAGACGCCCGGGAAGTTCGACCGGTAGATCCAGTACGTCTCGTGCGCGTTGGGCTCCGGCGCGGTGGGGCCGGTGGCGCCGAAGTTCAGCGAGGGCGCGTAGTTGTCCGAGATCGTCGGCCAGCGGAACAGGTCGTTGGAGAAACCCTCGCGCACCTGGGGCCCGCTGTACCAGCCGTTGAGCGAGATGAACGCGCCGAAACGATCCCCGTGCTCGGCGGCGAGATCGAGGGCGAGCTGGCCGCCGACCGAACATCCCATGAAGAACGGTGCCTCGAGGGCGAGGTGATCGGCGATCGCCACCACCCAGTTCATCAGGTAGTCCCGGTTGGGCAGATAGGGCTGCTCCCACCAGCGCACCCCGATCGGGGGCAGCGACTTACCGTGGTAGGGCAGGTCGTAGGCGTACATGGTGAACCGCTCCTGCATCGCCGGGTCGGCGAGCAGGTGGCGGTACTGGCGGCCGTCGGTGCCCGCGGTCGCCTGCAGGAGCAGGGGAATCGGGCCGGTTCCGGCCTGCTCGATGTAGATCCGGGCCTCGACGTCGTTCGCGCTGATGTAGAAATACCGGCCCACCGCCGTGTCGGTGTCCCGGAACGGGTACTGGAAGGGCCTGCGCTCGGTCGGTCCCGCGACCGTCTCTCGCAGTACCTTGTACACCCGCTCGATGCCGCCGTAATACGGAGCGATGGTGCGCTCGAAATCGCCGTCGACGACCGTGCCGTGCATCATCCCGCCGGTCAGCGACTCGACTCCCGGCGACGGCGGGCCCGGCGTGAACGCGCGCTCCCAGAACGCCTCCGGGGCACGGACGACGGCGTCGGCGGTGCCGTCCGCCGTGCCGACCTCGGTGGGGGTGCCCGCCGCGACGACGACGTCCAGGCCCTGGCCGGGGAGGCCGAACCGGATCCGGCCCGAGAAGCCGCGGAGCTTGTAGGTCAGCTCCTGGTCGGCCTGTAAGTGCGACAGCAGCTGCTGACGGTCGATGTCCGGCATCATGCTCGCTTCCTCGCGTGCCCGCCGGCCGGCTCGCCCGCCGCCCGGTAAATGTCACTTCATGACAGGTGGAGGCTAATGTGGTGCGGGACACGGGGCAAGGCGTTCGGCGAAAGATGTCACTCGCTGACAGTTGGCCCGGTGGTCGGGTGTCCGGGCAGCTACAGTCATCGCGTGACGGATCAGCCGGCCGCGGGGCGGGTGCGCGCGATGGATGCCGCCCTGGACTCGGCGGCTCTGGACGCGGCGGTGCTTGATGCGGCTGGGCTGACCTCCCAGCGTCGAGGCGCGAAGGTCCGGGTCCGCCCGACCCAGGATGTGGCCGAGCGGCTGGGGGCGAGTGCCATTCGCCTGTTCGGCGAGCGCGGTTTCGACGCGGTGAGCGTCAACGAGATCGCCGCCGAGGCCGGCGTCACGCCCCGGACGTTCTTTCGGTACTACCCGACCAAGGAGACCGTCCTCGTCGACATCGTCGACCGCACCAACGAGCGTCTCATGCAGATCATCCAGTCGGTGCTGCCCGGTGCTGACGTCGCCCGGACGCTGCGCGCCGCGCTTCTGCAGTGGTTCACCGAGTACGCCGACCTGTTCCCGGCAGTGACCCGGCTCAGCGAGGCCTCGCCGACCCTGACGTCGGCGTTCCTGCTGCGGTTCACCGAGTGGGAGGGGCATCTGGCCCAGGCGCTGCGGGCCCGGTACCCCGACCTCGGTGCACGCGACGCCCTGGTGTGGGCGACCGTCGCGTTCGGGCTGCTGCGGATGGCCCCGGTGTTCGCCGCCAGCCGGGGCGGCTCCTTCGCCGACGGTGCGGCCGAGGCCTTCGACCGTCTCGAGGCCCTGGTGGTCGGACCGCACCACGGGTGACCGTCGGCCGGGACGGATCCCGGCTACACGGCGAAGCGTCGGGGGGTGGCGGGACGGTCGCGCCGCGTGTCGCCGGCTACCCACCGCTGATCAGACCCCTCGTGGCAGCCTGGCGCAGCCAGTCGGGATATTCCGTCATCATCAGGTCGTAGAGCTGGGAATCGGAAAGTTCGCCGGGATCCGCGACGGCGAAGAAACTGGCATTGTCAAGGAAACGGCCGCCCATCTCGTCCAGCTCGGTCAGGAACGAGAAATCCATCTGGAAGGCCGCCGCCAGGCGCGCCAGCAGGCCACCACGCCGAGCACCCCCGCGCCCCTGGTCGGGCGGCGCCATCGCACCGGCGGGCGGGGGCGTCGCGGTCGGCGGGTCGGCCGAGGTCGAGGACGTCGGATTCCGGCTCCGGCCGATCGCCATGAACTGCCAGAACAACGGTTCGTACGAGGACCAGGCGACCTGGTCGCGGGTGGCCTTCCGGTCGCTGGTGTGGCCGTCGGTGACGAACATGACGTACACCGGCTGGGTGTCGGGCCGGGGAGAGGTTCGCCTTCTGCCACGCCCATCGGGGAAATAGTGCTCCCGGACCGCCTCCATCGCCTTGGCATAGTCGGTGCCGCTCTCCAGGCGCCGGCGGCGGGTCAGGCCGTCCACCCAGCCGTGATAGTTGCGCAGGTCCAGCGGGCCCTCGTCGTAGCCGCCGGTGCCGAAGGTGAAGACGTCGCACCGGCCGTCATCGTCAAGCTGGACCGCGAGTCCGAGAATCCGCTCGCAGAGTTCCTGCACCTTGCCACTGCGGTAAAGTCGCGTCATCGACGACGAGATGTCGAGGCACAGCGCCACCCGCGCCCGATGCTCTCCCAGACCGTGCTTGTCGAGGGAAACGCCCGCCTGCTTGACCAGGTTCACCATCGCGGGAGGCTGGCGAGAGAGCTGTTTACGGAGCCGAACGGCCTTCGCCGTGTTCACCGGCCTGGGTGGCGCGGCAGCGGTCCGGGACGGCGCCGCCGCCGGCGGGTCGTCGACGGTGATGCCGTAGGCGGTGGCGAGGCCGGCCAGGCCCGACGACCAGCCCTGGCCGACGGCGCGGAACTTCCACGCGCCGGCCCGCCGGTAGAGCTCGCCGAAGACGAACGCCCTCTCCGACGTGGCGGTGGTGATGTCGACGCGAAAGACGTCCTCGCCGCCGGTCCCGCCCGTCACCCGCAGGGCGAGGCCCGAGATCGACCCGAAGGACGCGCCGTCCGCCGAGGCCACCAGCGCGACCGTCGCGATCTGCGCCGGCAGCCGGGCCAGGTCGACCTCGAGCGCGTCCGCGCGCCCCGCCCGCCCCAGATGGCGCACCGACCCGTCGGTGGACGCCGGCTGGTTGTAGAAGACGAAGTCGCTGTCGTCGCGCACCTTTCCGGATTCGGTCAGCAGCAGCGCGCACGCATCGATGTCGGGCCCGGCCGCCGAGTCGAACACGATCCGTACTCGCGACACCCCGCTCGGAACCGGCGCGTTGGCACCCCTGCGCAGAACCACCGTCACCTCACCGCATGGTAGACCGAAAAGCCCTGCACACCAGTCCTTCGTGAGGCCGGTGCCGCAGGCGTCCTGTCCTCCCTGCTCCTACACCGGGCTCCAGACCCGGATGACGGGGTTCGCCAGCAGCAGCGCCCTGGCGGCATGCTTGTTGCCCTTGGCGATGTCGCCCTCCGCGTATTTCGTCAATGCCTTGCGCGCGCGGTCATAGGCCTGCGTACCCGCCGTGACGGATCCCATGATGATGAGGTCTTCCACCCCCGATTGATGCGGATCGTGATGTGTGTTCAGCGTGGCCCGGTGGTCCGTATGCAGCGGCCGGGTTCGGGCTGAGCACTGTCGTCGTCTCGTGCGGTGTAGTACACGCGCAGCTCGCGCAGCACCCGCGAGGCCGGAGGATCGACCTGGACCAGGATGTCCTCCGTGCGCCGGGTACGACGGAGGTGAACGTCCGGACCCGGACTGATGGGCTGGGTCGTCGGCCGCGCCGCAGGTGGAATCAATGCGACGGTATCGGTGAGCAGCGTGCGCACCGTGGTGATCGCCTCCGCCCACCAGCTCTCGGTCGGTTCGGGCAGCGGCCACGGATAGACCGAGGCCACAGTTTCATGCACGCGCATCATCGCGTAGGCCTCCGGCTCCGTCTTCTTCTCCTTCGAGGCCAGGGACACGAGGCGTTCCAGCACGACCTTGCGATATCGGTTCCGCAGCTCAGGAGAGGTCAGTGGCAGGTGCGAGGTCATCGGGATGATGTCCCACAGCCCGCAGTGCAGCGTTCGGTCGACGTCGGCGAGTTCGACCAGCCGAAGGACGTCACTGACCACGATGGCTGCCGCGCGGAAGCGATCAGCCTTCGCGCCCAGTGCCTCCTCCACCTCCGGCAGGACCTCTCCGAGTGGCACGCCGCCCAGCCCGGTCGCCGGAAGGTCGGGTAGGGCGATCGCCCGCCCGTCGGATGCCTGCGGCACCTCCACACCCAGATCCTGGTAGAGCCGCTGTCGCGCCTCGTCGGGACGCGGCAGACGCAGAAGCGCGAGATGAATCCACTGCCACAGGTCGACGGTGTCCGGGTCCGTGGGCACGGACAGCTCGTAGCACCGGGCCTCGTCCGAGGCTGCGAGCTGCTGCGCGGCCAACGCCAGCTTTCGGTACGTCTCGCCCGCCCGTTCCCCGTGCACCCGCTCTCCTCCGTCGCCCGGCTCGGGCACGTCCACCCCAGCGTCGCCAGGTCGGTCCGCCGTCGGCTGCACCGCGGATGTCGGCCGCAGCGTGGAGGTCGGCTCCTCCGCGAGAGTCGGGTCAGGAGTTGATGGGGCCAGGGGCGGTGGGGGTGGCGGGGCTTCGTCCGCGGTGGGCGGAGCCAGCGCGCTCAGCCGGCCGAGCACGCGTCCCCACGCTCGGATCAACGCGAGGTCCTCGACGGTGCCCTGGGCATGGTCGCGGGATGCCCGCTCGTGTAGTGCGGAGCTCGACCTGGACAGTTCGGCCCGGACGGCGTCGGCCGCGCCGGACTCGACGCTGCGCAGCCGCTCGGCCAGGTCGAGCACGGTGGTCAGGAGGGGATCGGTGCCGGCGCCTTCGCCGTTGCGCGCCGCAGGCCCCACCGTGCCGGGGGCCGGGCGGGGCGGAGTCGCCCCACCCGGCGTCGAAGAGGTGATCACCCTATGGTCTCCGGCGTTCGCGATCGTAGGAGGTCATCGAGGCCGAGGCCGGATCAGTGCTCGCCGGTGAACGGGTCCCACTCGGGGTTGCGCTCGGGCAGCACCGGCATCATCGGGCGGCTCAGCACGGTGCCGGGGTAGGCGAGCACGTCGGCGAAGGTCCGCGCCTCCCAGTACGGCGGGCGCCCGAGGTGGACGCGCAGCCGGCCGGCGCTGTCCAGGGAGGCGAGCCAGGTCGCGCCGTGCTCCGGCCTGCCGGCGGGCCGCGCCACCGGCGGGCCGAGCGGCACGTCCCGCCCGTCGTCGGTCCGCTGGAAGAAGGTCCAGCCCTCGGCGCCCCCCAGTCGCTCCGGCAGGGGCACCGATGACAGCAGCCCGCCGAAGGTGGCCGGCTGGCCGGCACGCCCGTCGATGCGGGCGAACGTCTCCGGGAACGGCGACGCACCGTCACCGGCGGCCCCGCCGCCGGACGCGCCGGTACGGGATCCGGCCGGGAAGACGGGCACGCCCTGGTCGAGCCGGTCCGGGTCGGGCGTGGCGTAGATCGGCGCGATCAGGGCGCCGTGGCTGTCGAGGGCGTCGTTGACGGCCAGGCCGTCCCCCTCGACCAGCCAGTGTGGCTTCCCCAGGCACAGATTCACCGTGGGGGACAGCCCCTGGTCGACCTCGATCTGCAGGTACACCCGGGGGCCGGAGTGGCTGGCGCCGCCTGCCCAGCGAGGGTCCGCGGTGGCGTCGTAGCCCTCCTGCTGAGCCTGCTCCACGTAGTGGAACTGGGCCCACTGGATGTCCTCCTCCGGGTCCAGCGGGCGGTACAGGTTGGTCTGCGGGCTGAGGCCGATCCAGGCGCTGCGGACGGTTCCGGGCGCGCCGGCCGCGCCAAGCACGAACGAGTCGCCGGCGCGCAGCACCGTCTCCTTCTCCTCGCCGATCCGCAGGAGGGCGAAGTCGCAGGGCAGGCTCATGCGCAGCCGTCCGGTCCTGATCTCCACCCGGGACCCGCCGGCGACATCGCGCCGCTGGTCGTCGAAGCGCGCGCCGAGCTCCGCAACGGTCGCCCCGAAGGCCGCGCCCATCGACGCGACCTCCTTGGCGAAGACCGTCTCCACGACGAGCGCGTCGGGGTTCCAGGCCAGCGGGACGCCGTCCTTGAGCCGCAGGTCGGCCAGGCGGGCGCCGACGGCGGAACGGACCAGCGGCATGGCCGTCGTCCGGCCGGACAACGCGACCTGATCCAGATGCGGGTCGACCTCGTTGCGGAACGCCGCCGCCACCAGCCCCGCGGCGATCTGGGCGGCCCGGTCGACGACGGGTACGGCCAGCCGGCGGAAGTCGGCCGGGTCGAGGAGCAGCTGGACGTCCTCGGTGCCGCGGTACCGCTGGTACTCGTCCGGGAGGTCCACGAACTCGTGGGCGTTGCGCAGCTCGTACGGGAGGCCGTTGCGGTCCCTGCCCCTGGAACCGAGCCACTGCTTGGCCTCCTCCGCGCGGTTCCACAACCGGGTGAAGTAGGCGGCGCGGTCCGCCCCGCGGGTGGGGACGATCTCGTCGAGTACCTTGCGCACGTCCGCCGGGACCGGTGCGCGGACGCCGCCGGCGAGGACCTGCTCGGCGAGTCCCGGCCCGCTGCCATCGCGGCCGTCCGTCTCGCCGCCGGCCGGCGCGGTCGCGGCGGCCTTGCGGCGCAGGATCTCGTCGGCGATGCACGCCTTGATCCAGTAGAAGACGCGCAGGGTCAGGTAGTCGCCGCCGAGCTGCGCGTGCCCGGTCGCCCCCAGCACCTCCGGTTCGAGCAGGTAGCGCCGTCCGACCAGCGGGTTCTGGTCCGCGTTCGTCGGCAGTTCGGTGAGCAGCAGGCTGACCAGGACGATGTCGGTCGTTCCGCCACCAATGTCGATCACCAGGATGTTGCGGCGCCAGCGCCGGGGGGCGTCGGGCGGGCCAGGAAGCCGGCGGGAACGCCCGCGGATGGCCTCGATGCCGAGTTCGGTGACCCGGCCGATCTCCAGCATGATGAAGTACAGGGCGGGGCGGCAAGGGTGGCTGCGAACAGGGCGAAGAGGGTGATCGTGGTCAGAAAATAGCCGATTCTCAGGGTCTGGGCGAACAGGTCGCCGGCCGTCTCGCCGAGCGTCGTCGCGGCGATCTTCATGACCCAGAAGGCCAGCGTTATACCAGGCAGTTTTGTGGCCCTGCGGCCAGGTGTAACGGCGGGTTCGGCTTTTTCCGTGACGTCCATGGCTGTCATGTTCACTCCCTTTCCCCGGCCCCGATCTGATATGTCCCACAAGTGGCCGTGCGAGCCGTCTTTCGGCGGTTGTTCGGCGAGCTCGGCGGCACGATAGGGGTCTTTTGATGTGGTGACAATGTGAGGTTGACCGGAACAGGCCTTTCTTGGCTCGATCGGCGTCCAGAGCTCCCAGAGGCGGGCCGAGGTCGAGTCGGCGCTGGCGCGCCTCCGACCGGCGCGGCCGGGTCGTGTCCGTGGGCCGGGCGGCTGGTGAGGCAGCGGGCGAGGGGAGCGCACGGGTCGATGTGCGCTGTGACCAACCTGGGTGCGCTGGGTAGGGGGGCCGTTTCCGAGGGAGACCAATAGGGGTAAGGTGAACCTAGCCATCACCTCGACATCCCTGGCGGGATGTCCTGAGACGAGGACCCTCTGCGCGCCAACCTGCTGGCCGGCTCCCCTGTGCCGGACGGTCGCGCTGTGCCGGACGGTCGCGCTGTGCCGGACGGTCGCGCTGTGCCGGACGGTCGCGCTGTGCAGGAGGGCGGCGCCGGGACGAACCTCTCCGGCGGGCAGCGTCAGCGGGTGGCACTCGCACGCGCACTGCTCGCGGATCCACCCGTCCTCGTCCTGCACGACCCGACGACGTCGGTGGACCCGGTTACCGAGTCGGTGATCGCCGACGGCCTGGCGCGGCTGCGTGCCGACCGGATCGCCGTGCTGGTCACAGCCAGCCCGATCCTGCTGAACGCCGCCGACCGCGTGGTGGTCCTGCGCAGGGGCCGGGTCATCGCCGAGGGCACGCACACACCGACCTGGCCACCGCCGACCCCGGCTACCGGGAGATGGTTCCGCGTTGACCCGACCAGCCGCGTCGACCCGAGCGGCCGTACCGATCCCGCCGACGTCGCCGCGCGACGCACTCCCGACCGCCACCGCCTCCGAGACCTGGGCGATCCTGCCGGCCGGTCGGCCCTGGCGCGTCCAGCTTGTCGGTGGGGCCTACCCGACGTGCCGAGGGATAGTGACACCTTCGGCCTGAAACCGTCACTATCCCTCGGCACGATCGCTGCGACCGGCAAAGCGGTCATATCGGGTCTGGCTCAGTGGGTGGCTGCCGCCAACCGGCGGGCAGCCGGGTCGATTGTCCGGTTTGTCGCCACGCCGCGCGGCGCAGTGCCGCCCCGCCCCGCCCCGCGCCGTTCGGAGCGTGTGGCGCCTAGGCGCTGCCTGCCACCGAACGCTGGACGACCTCGAACTCGAGCAGGGACGAGCCCGACGCCACGGGACGCGCGCGCTCGCCGGAGTGCGCCTCCATGGCCGGCCCGTTCAGCCAGGCCTGGAACGACTCCTCGTTCTCCCAGTGCGTGACGACGAAGTACCGGTCGTCGCCCTTCACCGGCCGCAGCAGCTCGAACGACACGAAGCCGGGCTGTCCGTCCACCGCGTGCAGCCGGCTGGCGAAACGCTTCTCCAGCTCGGGTCCTGCACCCTCGGGAACCTCGATCGCATTGATCTTCACGACGGTCACCCCTCAAGCCTAAGCCCCGCCGGCCCGTCGGGGCGGTGATGCCCCGACTGCCTGAGCCGTCGACCCGTGCCGCGGCACAGGCGCGGGCGCACAGGTGATGAGACTCGCGGGACGGGTACCGGCCCGGAGGCAGAGTGGAACCCCGGTGGGAGGGACGATCCGAGGCATGAACGATGACGTCGCTGGCAGCCACGTGATGCCTGGTGTGGCGCCGCCGCAGGCGCGCCGGCCCGAGGAACCGGCCGCCGCGGCCCCTTCCACCTCGGCTTCCCCAGCCGCGGTGGCCCCCACCGCGCCTTCCACCGCCGTGGCTTCCCCTGCTGCGGCGTCGGAGCACGGCGGCCGGGCGGGCGGGGCGCGGTCCGGCCCGGGCGAGGTCACCATGTGTGCGTATCGCGAGGGGCGACTCGTCGAGGAGGGGTTCTCGCTGGCGGACGCCCGCCGGTATCGGGGCGACGACGGCGTGGTGCTCTGGCTGGATCTTCGCGCGCCAGGGCCGGGGCAGTTGCGGGCCGTCGCCGAGGAGCTCCGGCTGGATCCGCACGCGGTGGAGGACGCGCTGTCGGCGGGGGAGCGGGCGAAGATCGACCGGTATCCGACGCACCTGTTCCTGAACACGTACGCGGTCCGGGTCGATGCGGCGTCGGGCGCGCTGTTCAGCCAGGAGATCTCGGTGTTCATCGCGGGGCGAGCACTCGTCACCGTCCGTCCGGCCGGTGCGTCGGCCGTCCGGGCATCCTCGCCGGGCGCGGCGTCGACCTCCGGCCGGGCATCCCGGTCCGGCGGGGCCTCCCGGTCTGGTGCGGCGTCTCGGTCCGGTGCGACGTCGTCATCCGATGAGGTGTCGCCGGAGGTCGGCGCGGACATCGTCACGCCCGACATGGTGACGGGGCGACTGCGGGCGCAGGACATGTCCGCGCACGGCGTCGGCTATCTCCTGCACGCCATTCTCGACCTGGTCGTCGACGGATATCTGAGCGCGATGCAGGACCTGGACGGGGCGACGGAGGACCTCGAGGACATGCTCTTCGACGAGGATGTCGCCGAGGCGGTGGTGCACCGGCGCAGTTTCGAGCTGCGCAAGAGCCTTGTCCGGCTGCGGCGTGACGTCCTGCCGATGCGCGAGGTGCTCATCATCCTCATGCGTCATGACACCGGGCTCGTCACCGACGGTCTCGTGCCGTACTACCAGGACGTCTGCGACCACGTCCTGCGGGTGACGGAGTGGACGGAGAGCCTCCGTGACATGATCACCTCGGTGCTGGACACGAACCTGACGATCCAGAGCAACCGGCTCAACCTGGTGATGAAGAAGATGACCGGGTGGGCCGCGGTGATCGCCGTCCCGACCCTCGTCACCGGCTTCTTCGGCCAGAACGTGCCCTTTCCCGGCAGTGGTCAGCGATGGGGCTTCGCCGTCGACCTCACCGTCCTGCTGCTCTCGGGCGCCATCCTGTACGTCGTCTTCCGCCGCAAGGGCTGGCTCTGATCTCCGCCGCTCACCCGTGAGCCGCCGGCGCACCGCGGGTGAGGTGGCCGTGGACGGGGTGTCCCGGTGGCGAAGGGCGTCGCGTAGGTGGCGGTTGCGCACGGTCTCGATGATGATCAGACCGACGAGCACGGCCGCCGTGAGGCCGAGGGCGCCGAGCGCTGGGGTCGAGCGCAGAGCCGGGATCAGCGCGAGCAGCACGGCGGCGGCGACGAGCCGACCCACGTTCGGACGGCCGATGTTGCGCCACCGGATCGCGCTCAGCGCGACCAGGTACAGCGCCGGGCCGAGGCCCAGGCAGACGGCGGGCAGGGTGTGCGGCACCTCGGTGAGGCTGTGCCCGGGCTCGGTGACCTCCTCGACGGTGAGCTTGAGCGCCAGCGCCGTCGTCAGTACTCCCACCACCAGGGGGAAGTGCAGGTAGTTGAAGGTGGCGCGGGCCAGCCAGATCCGCTGGACGCCGGTGCGAGCGTGCAGCGAATGTTCGGCGACTAGGACCGCCATCGGCGCGGCGTTGCGTGCCAACTGCCGGCGCAGCCCCGCGTCACCGCCCGCGGCGACCGCAAAGACGATCAGGTGCAGACCGCGGACCACGACGATCGCCACCGCGAGGACCATCGGCCCGGACAGGCCACCCGGCCGGTCGTGCCACGCCTCCGGGATCGCCATGGACGCCGCGAAGACCGCTGCCATCGCGACGATCAGCGCCGCACGCAGGACACCCTCGTCGGCCCGGGCCTGGTTGCCGAGCCACGCGTAGCTGCACCAGGCCCACCACAGAATCGCGATCAGCAGGATGCCCCGCAGCGCCGCCCGCCCCGACTCCTCCTCCGCGACCAGCTCGTTGACCTGCGTGAACGCGAAGACGAAGACGAAGACGAGGTCGAAGAACAGCTCGAGATTCGTGACCCGGTGGCCCTCCCCGGTCGCCCGCACCGACGCCGCCAGCCGCGCGGGATCGCCGCGGGCGTAACCGGCCGGGTCATCGCGGCACGATGGGACAGCGGCACGATAGGGACATGGGTGCGGGCGGGACGACGCTGTTCGACACGGCTGTGGGTCGCTGCGGCCTCGCCTGGGGCAGCGCCGGTCTGGTGGCCGTCGCGCTGCCGGCCGCGACCGACGCGGCGACCCTCGCCCTGCTCCGCCGGGACGTGGCCGCGCGGGCTGGTGCTGTCCGGGCTGGTGCTGTCCGGGCTGGTGCCGGCTGGGATGGTGCGGACGGGCCGCCGGTCGAGGTCGTGGAGGCGATCGCCCGGATGGTCGGGCTGCTGGACGGTGTGGCGGACGACCTGGCGGACGTGCGTGTCGACCTGACCGGCGTGCCCGCGTTCCACCAGCGGGTGTACGAGGTCGCCCGGTCGATTCCGCCTGGGCGCACGCTGACCTATGGCGAGGTCGCGGCCCGGCTCGGGATGCCCGGCGCGGCGCAGGCCGTCGGGCAGGCGCTCGGGCGCAACCCGGTGCCGATCGTCGTCCCCTGCCACCGGGTGCTCGCCGCCGGCGGGGCGATGGGCGGCTTCTCGGCCCCCGGCGGGATCGAGACGAAGCGCCGGATGCTCGTCATCGAGGGCGCGACAGCCCCCGCGCCGCCAACGCTCTTCTGATGCCCGACGGTCGGTCGTACGGTGACATGTCGCGCATGCTACTTCACGGAGCGTGCTCCATCGTGGGGTTTCGCTGCCGGATCCCTGACGTTCGGGCATCGTGCCGAGGCGTCGACACGGTATTCGCCTGGAAACCGTGCCGATCCCTCGGCACCTTGCCACGGCAAGGCCGTGCCGATCCCTCGGCACCCCTACCACGACCGTGCCGACCCTCGGCGTGGGACGCGGCCGACTACTCCCATCCCGGGGACAACATCCCGCCGATCCTCGCCGCCGCCCAGCAGCTCGGCCTCGGCGGACGAGACCTGGTGCGCGGTATCGCCACCGGCTACGAGATCCAGGTCGCGCTGGTCACCGGGATCTGCCTGCACGCCCACAGGATCGACCACATCGCGCACCTCGGCCCGTCGGCCGCCGCCGGCATCGGCACCGTGCTCGGCCTGCCCGCCGAGACGATCTACCAGGCCGTCGGTCAGGCGTTGCACACGACGACGACCACCCGGCAATCCCGCAAGGGCACGATCTCCAGCTGGAAGGCGTACGCTCCCGCCTTCGCCGGCAAGATCGCCGTGGAGGCCGTCGACCGGGCGATGCGCGGCGAGGGCGCGCCGGCGCCGATCTACGAGGGCGCCGACGGCGTCCTCGCCCAGCTGCTCGACGGCCCGGACGCCTCGTACGTCGTCCCGCTGCCAGGCCCCGGCGAGGCGAAGCGGGGCATCCTTGATACCTACACCAAGGAGCATTCCGCCGAGTACCAGAGCCAGGCCCTCATCGACCTGGCGCGACGCCTCGGCCCGCGCATCGGTGCCTTCGCCCGCGTCCGGTCGATCGTCATCCACCACACCCACCACGTGATCGGTTCCGGCGCGAACGACCCGCAGAAGTACGACCCGCACGCCACCCGCGAGACCCTCGACCACTCGATTCCGTACATCGTCGCCGTCGCGTTGCAGGACGGCGACTGGCACCACGAGCGCTCCTACGCCCCCATCCGGGCCGCCCGGCCCGACACCGTCAGCCTCTGGCAGAAGATCACGACGGTGGAGGACCCGGAGTGGACCCGGCGCTACCATTCCACCGACCCGGCCCAGAAGGCGTTCGGCGGACGGGTCGTCGTCACGCTCGACGACGGCTCCAGGCTGACGGACGAGATCGCCGTCGCGGACGCGCATCCCCTCGGCGCCCGCCCGTTCGGCCGCGAGCAGTACGTCGCCAAGTTCCGTCGTCTCGCCGAGGGCGTGATCCCCATCGACGAGCAGGACCGCTTCCTCGACGCGGCCACCCGCCTGCCCGACCTGCGCCCGGACGAGCTCGGCGGGCTCACCCTGACCCCCGCCCCGCCGCTGGCCAGCAGCGGCACCACCGGCATCTTCTGACCAGGAGAACCACCGATCATGCTGTACGCGCGCACCCCCGTCCACGCCCGCCGCGCCGCGTTGCGGGACGCCCTGCGGTCGGGCCGGCTGCTGCGCTTCGGAGAGCCGATGAGCGTCGCCCGCACCATCCAGAGCCTCGAGGACGCCGGCCTCGCCGGCTGCCACCTGGAGGACCAGGTCAACCCCAAGCGGTGTGGGCACCTGGACGGCAGGTCCGTCGTCCCGGTGGATGAGATGGTCCGCCGGCTGCGCGCCGCCGTCGCCGCCCGCCGCGACGAGAACTTCGTGATCTGTGCCCGCACCGACGCCCGCGCCCTGGAGGGCCTGGACGGCACGATCGCCCGGGCCCGCGCCTACGCCGGCGCGGACATGATCTTTCCCGAGGCTCTGGCTGACGCCACCGAGTTCGAGGCCGTCCGCGCCGCCGTCGACGTGCCGATCCTCGCGAACATGACCGAGTTCGGCAAAAGCGAGCTGCTCACCGCAGGAACCCTGGAGTCCATCGGCGTGAACGTCGTCATCTATCCGGTGACGCTGCTGCGCCTCGCCATGGGTGCCGCCGAGGACAGCCTGCGCCGCCTTCTCGCCGACGGCACCAAGGCCGCCCTCGTCGAGCGGATGCAGACCCGCGCACGCCTCTACGAGGGCCTCGTCGAGTCGTCGGTCGACGCGTAGCTGTTCGAGGGTGACGGGCAGGCCGCGGCTGATCAGGGAGAGCCAGCTGTTGCTGACGGGCCCGCAGGCATGCGGATGCGGGCACGGTCGCACCTCCTCGAGCGTGACTCGAGGTGATCGTGCGGTCTGGCGCTTAGGCGGTTCTAACTGTGGGCTAACGGTCCAGGTAGTCCGACTTCGCGCCGGCACCGGGAGACACCAGCGGCAGGACGATCTGGTCGACGACGGACGAGATGAACTCGTCGGGCAGGACCGGGCCGTGGACCAGCGAGTACTGGACCAGCAGCGCGGGACCGCTGCCGGCGACCAGTTCGGTGGCCGCCTCGGGCCGGACGTCCCCGCGCTCGGCCGCCTGGCGCAGCATGTCGAGGATGCGGTCGACGCACGGCTGGACCACGTGCGCGATGACCGTCTGGCGAACGACGCCGCGTTCGCAGCCGGCCTCCGCCGACACGATCTGGAACGCGGTCCCCTTGGTCGAGGTGAAGGCGACCTGGACGCAGCGCAGCAGGGCGTGCATGTCAGCGCGGACGTCACCGGTGAGGACCACCTCGGCGGGTGCGGGCAGGGCCTCCCGGAGCGCTTCGCTGATCATGTCGTCCTTGGACGTCCACCGGCGGTAGAGCACCGTCTTGCTGGTGTGCGCCGCCGCGGCGACGTTGTCCATGGTCAGGTTGGCGTAGCCGACGGTCCGCAGTTGCTCGAACACGGCGTCGAAGATCGCCTTGCGCAGGGCGTCCCCACGTCGGCGGGTGGCCGGCCGGAGGCCGGCGGCGACGGAGCCCGTGGCGGCTGGGGCTGCGCTGGCTTCGGTCGTGGTGACATCGGTCGTGGTGACCACCAGCCGGCCTCCTCCCACCGAGCCGGGACACACGCCAGGGCGCCTCGCCGCGGCCGAGGGCTCCGGGACATGACCCTGATCGTACCGCGACGTTAAGGTACGTCCTGGTACCCAAGAACTCTCTCGCGTTGCTAGGATCCCGCTCTAAGAAACGAGATCGGACCTTAACTGGCTCGCCGAGGAGGTAGCGGTGTCGACAACTGCGCCGGTCCAGCAGGGGGTCGACGACCCCGGCTCGCCGCCGGACGAACGACGAAGCAACATCGCCCTGATCGTTATCGTCGCCTGTCAGCTGATGCTCGTCCTCGACGCCACGATCGTGAACGTCGCGCTCCCCGACATCCAGGGCGCGCTGGACTTCTCGCCCACCAACCTCGCCTGGGTGCTCAACGCGTACACGATTGCCTTCGGCGGCCTCCTGCTGCTGGGCGGCCGGGCCGGCGACATCCTCGGCCGGCTGCGGGTCTTCCAGGTCGGCGTCGTCGTGTTCTTCCTCGCCTCGCTGGCCGGCGGGCTCGCGACCGAGTCGTGGATGCTGGTGGCCGCCCGGGTCGGCCAGGGCATCGGCGCCGCCGCGGCGTCGCCGAACGCGCTCGCGCTGCTGACGGCGACCTTCCCCGAAGGCCCCCGACGGATGAAGGCGCTCGCCGCCTGGGCCGCCGCCAACGGCGTCGGCGGGTCGATCGGCCTGATCATCGGCGGCATGCTCACCACGTGGGTGTCGTGGCGCTGGGTGATGTTCATCAACGTGCCGATCGCGCTGGCGGTCGCCTCCCTGGCACCGCGCTTCATCAGCAGCCCGCGGCGCAACCCCGGGCGGTTCGACGCCGTCGGCGCGGTGGCCGCGACCGTCGGCCTGTCCGCACTGGTGTACGGCTTCATCCGGGCCTCCTCCGACGGCTGGAGCGACACCCTGACGCTGACCTCGTTCGCGGTCGCGGTCGTCGTGCTGGCGATGTTCGTCGTCATCGAGACCCGGGCGAGTCAGCCGGTCGTCCCGCTGAGCCTGGTCACCGACCTCTCCCGGGCCCGTACCTACACGCTGCTGCTGATGATGGTCGGCAGCATGATCAGCATGTTCTTCTTCACCACCCAGTTCCTGCAGGAGGTGCTCGACTTCAGCGCGCTGCGGGCCGGTCTCGCGTTCCTGCCGATGTCGGTCGGCATCATGGTCTCGGCGCAGCGGACGACGAAGCTGCTGCCCAGGCTCGGCCCGAAGCCGCTGATGCTGTTCGGTGCCGCGCTGTGCACCAGCGGGATGATCTGGCTCACCCAGCTCTCCGAGGACACCGGCTACGCCTCCGGGGTCCTCGGCCCGATGCTGCTGTTCGGCCTCGGCGTCGGGATGCTGATGGTGCCGCTCAGCCTCAGCGCGGTGGGCGGCGTCAGCCCGCGCGAGTCCGGCGCCGCGTCCAGCATGATGGTCGTCACCCAGCAGGTCGGGTCCTCCCTGGGTCTCGCCGTCCTGGTCACCGTCTACGGCACGGCGAGCCGGCACGCCGCCGAGCACCCGCCGGCAGGGCTGCGCCGGAGGACCTGGCCGACCACGTGCTGACCCACGGCATGGCGAGCGCCTTCACCGTCGCGGCGGCGTTCGTCGGCTTCGTGTTCCTCGTCGTCCTGTTCACCTGGCGCAACCAGCGGCCGCAGGCGGCCGCCGCGGCGACGTCGCCGGCCGACGAGACGCGGGCCGCCTCATCCCCGTCCACGGCGGAGATGGTGCCGCGACCGGCGGCGCCCGACGAGAACCGGCCCTGACCCGCCGGTCGCCTGACCCCTTGACGGGCCAGGACCGGCTCAGGGGCCAGGGGGACGTCAGAGGGAAACCGTCAGAGGGAACCGGGGGGCGAAGCCGGTTTCATGATCTGGTGGGATGTTCGGAGCTCGAGCGCCGACGATCTCACCAGATCATGAGCGTCTCCGTCGCGGCCACCTCGACGGCGGAGCCCCCGGGAACTTTAGTAGGACTTGATTAGGTCTGTCGGTGGTTGTACTGACTGTCGTCTTCGTGTGTGTGGCGGTGGTTGGTATGGAACTGGGTGAGATGGTCCGGGTGCGGCCGGTGATTGAACGGTTCGCGGCGGAGGTGTTCGCGGACCTGCCGCGGCGGGACCAGCGAGGCAAGGGCGGGCTGTATGTGCGGGGGCTGCTGACGGACGGCAAGCGCAAGAGCATGGTCCCGATGGCTGCCCGTCTCGGGGTGGATCCTCAGCAGTTGCAGCAGTTCGTGACCAGCTCGACCTGGGACTACACCCAGGTACGGCGGCGCCTCGCCGGCTGGGCGGCCGCCTTCCTCGACCCGGTCGCGCTGGTCGTGGACGACACCGGCTTCCCCAAGGACGGGCCGGCCTCACCGGGGGTGGCCCGGATGTACTCCGGCACGTTGGGCAAGGCCGCCAACTGTCAGATCGGGGTGTCCGTGCATGCGGTCACCGACTGGGCGTCCGCCGCGGTGGACTGGCGGCTGTTCCTCCCGACCTCCTGGGACGACACCGCCGTGACCGACCCGGCCGCGCTCGCCACCGCCCAGGCCCGCCGGGAACGGGCCGCGATCCCCGACACGGCACGGCACGGCACGGCACCAGGAGAAATGGCGGCTCGCGCTGGACATTAAGTTTGGCTGCCTCCGACCACGCGCCGGCAGGCCCGCACAAGCGGCAGGGAAACCCCCACCCACCGGAGGACGCGCACCGGACCCCCACCATCACACACCTTCTGGCTCCACCCCCCGTCGAAGGCGATCGTCCGCTCCCGGGCGGCCGTGTCAAGGGCGCCTTCGGCGTCGCGAGCGAGCGCTACGCGCCCCTTGACCCGCCCACCCGTCCGCGGAATCGGCACCTGACGGGGACAGGGGACAGCGGCGTGCGCCCCGGACCGCACGAACGAACCGTTCCCAACACGGACGAAGTAGTCCCTTGCTACTGAGAGCCGATGCAGGTAAGTCCCTGCGCCGGCCTGACCCTCTACGGAGTCCTCCGCACACTCCAGACCCTGCTCGCCGTCTGGACCGGCGCCTGCCCCACCTGCCAGCGATCCTTCAACCCCACACCCAACGTCGCACATCACCTACCCGGAGCCACCTAACGAAGTCCTACTACGAGCTCCTCGACTACCCGGCGTACAACACCTTTGACACAGTCCTCACCTTCCGGATCTGACCGTGTGTCATCAGCGCCGCCGTCAGTGGCAGGGGAAGCCGAGGAAGTGGCGCGCGTCGTGGACGAACTCGTGGATGTGCGTGTCCGACCCGAAGAGCGAGGTCGCGCCCTGGTCCACGCCGATGAAGTACAGCAGCAGGAGTGACAGCAGCGCGGTGAGCCCCAGCGCCGCCCGGCGGGCGGTGAGCGGGAAGGCGATCGAACGCTGCCGGGATTCGGCGGCGGGAGTCGTCATGGCATGGCCTCCTGGGGATCCAGCGTCCCGGAACAACGGGCGTACCTGTGCTCGGGTCTGGCTCCCGGACCTACCCGCCGCAGGGCGAGGGGGCCGGTCACAGTGGCGCGACCGCTCCGGACTTCCACCGGCTTCCTTGCACAGACGCTCGAAGTATGAGGTTCGCCCACCTCTGTGTCAACGCGAGCGCTATGGGGTCAATGGCTGCGACGGACGGTGATGCGGGTGAAGGAGCCCAGGTAGAGGCGGTCGCCGTCGACAAGGGGGACGCTGCGGCCCGGGCTGATCGGGTCGGGATCGTCGCCGATCCAGGTCCCGTTCGCCGACCCCAGGTCGGTGACGGTGAGTCGGCCGTCCCCGGTGTGGTCGAGAAACGCATGTGCCCGGGACGCGCCGCGGTCCTCGGGAGCCACCGACAGGTCGATCTCCGGCCGCAGATCGCGCCGCGGACTGCGCCGGCCGATGAGCGTGCGCTCGCCGGACAGGACGACGAGCCGGCTCGTCGGCGGGTCGGGAAACTCGACCTCGTCGTCGTTGCGGTCGAAGAAGGCACGGTCCGGACAGACCTCCGCCACCCAGCCGGCCCCGGCCCCGCCAGAGCCCGCGGTCGGCGATACCGATGCGGCCGATGCGGACGATGCGGACGATGAGGGCGTCGGCGGGGCCGGCTGGAGCGGCTCCGGGGTGGGCGCGGCCAGCGGGGCGCCCGTGTCGAAGTCGTAGGCGCACGCCTCGCAGTAGCGGCTGCCGGAACGCGGCTCGGCGCAGACGGGGCAGGCCGGGCCGGACGGCGCTCCCGCGGGAGGCCAGGCGGGCTGCGTCAGCACACCCACCCCCCCATCGACCGCACCGGGTAGGCCGGACGCCGAGTCGTTCGGAGTGGGTGACCCGACCGCGCCCGGCAGGTCGGGGGCGATGGGGGAGCCGCAGATGTCGCACCAGTCCTCGGCGGTGGACTCGTGGCCCTCCGGGCAGAGGACGGTCACGGTAGCTTCGGGGTGACGGTGCGGGTGGACGAGGCGTCGAGGTCCATCTCGTCGAGTCTGTCGACCTCCCGGCGCAGGGTCACGTGGCCGGTCGGCGCGTCGACGATGTCGACCACCTTCTCCAGCCGGCGCAGGGTGTCGACGTCGCCGGACTCGGCCGCCAGGCGCGCGGCCAGGCCCAGCGCGGTGGCGGCGGTGTCCTCGTCACCGGCCTGGCGGGCCCGGATGCCGTCCTGAATGGCGCTGGCCAGCTCCGACTGCCCGGTCCAGTGCGCGACGACCGGGTTGATCCGGGTGGATTCCGCGAGGTCGTCGGTCCAGGTCACCTCCGCCTTCGCCGTCGACAGCGTCTCCTCGCCGTCCAGCAGGCTGATGCGGGCGGCCAGCCGGCGGCCGCCGACCGGCGCGGGCGGCACATCGATGCAGACGTGGTAGTTGCGCACCTCCGACCCCCACGCCCCGGTCGGGTAGTCGTGGACGAGGTCGCTCACGGCCACCGCCCGGTGAGTCAGGTCCTCGATCTGCGGCGATACCTGCCGGACGAACCGTACGGTGGAGCCCCGCGGCGCCCACACCCGCAGCCGGACGTCGCTCAGGCCGCGGTCCATCACCGTCTGGATGATCGTGCGGAAGTCCTCGGCGATGTCCGCCGGGCTGCGCAGCAGGGCGACGCTGCCGAGCAGCGCCGTCGACACCTTGCGCAGCTCGTCAACGTTCCAGTCGGCGCCGACGCCGCGGGCGTCGCACTGGAAGACGCCCTCGCAGGCCGCCAGGGCCTTGGCGAACGCCGGCGGCCGCTCCCCGTTCTGCCCGTCGGTCAGCAGAATGGCGTGGTGGATCGCGCCGGGCGCGGTCAGCATCAGGCCGCGGGCCGTCAGCAGCCAGGCGCCGATGGCGGTGCCGCCACCCGGCTTCAGCCGGCTGATCCGCGACTTCGCCTCCCGTCGGGTCTGATCGGAGACCACGGCGAGACCCTTGCGCGGGTAGACCATCGTCGAGTCGGACTCGCCCTGGACGACGGCGAAGGAGACGCCGTCGCGCAGCGTGTCGACCGCGACCGCCGCCGCCCGCCGGGCCTCCTCCATCTTGCGCCCGCCGCCCATCGACCCGGAGCAGTCGAGCAGGATGACCTCCACCGCGTCCGGCCCGGCGCCGGTGCGGGCCCCGGGCACGCCGACGTCGGCGGTGACGGTGACCACCACGTCGACCTGCGTGCCCTCCTCGGGCAGGTGGGGGTTCAGGTGTACCTCGCTGGTGAACGACACCATCATGGGCTCCCGGGGATGGTCATGACGACGACGGTGATGTTGTCGTGGCCGCCGGCGCGCAGGGCCGAGGCGGTCAGCTGACGGGCGGCCGCGGCCGCGGGCGCGTCGGCGGGCAGGTCGGCGATGACCTGGGCCAGCCGGTCGGCCGGTGAGGCGTGGTTCCACAGGCCGTCGGTGCAGACGAGAACACGGCCGGGGCCCACCGGGTAGGCGACCCGCAGGTGCGGTGTGGTCCGCGGGCTGTCCCGGCCCAGCCAGGAGGTGATCGTGTGGGCTCCGGGCGCGGTCTCGGCGGCCTCGGCCGGGATGAGGCCGGCCCGCGCGGCCTCGGCGGCGGCGGTGTCGTCGGCGGTCAGCAGCTGCGGACCGTCGCCGTCAAGCAGGTAGACGCGGCTGTCGCCGAGCCAGCCGACCGTCAGCACGCCGCCCGCGAGCACCGCCGCGGCGAAGGTGCAGGATGGCTCCTCGCCGGGCTCGACGGGCAGCGCCTCGATCGCGGCCTGCCCGGCGGCGGCCGCGGCCCGGATCGCGTCCCCCGCCGGCCCGTACCCGCTGACGCCGCCCAGGTCGGCGGTGTCACGCTCCGGCGCGGCCGGGTCCGCCGGGTCCGCCGGGTCCGCCGGGTCCGCCGGGTCCGCCGGGGGCGCCGTCGCCGGGGAGAGCCGTGCGGTCAGCGTGGTCAGCGCGGCCGCGGCGGCGGCGCGAGCCCCCGGCCCCGACCCGAGGGCCTGCGACACCCCGTCGCACACCACCGCGACCATGCCCGTTTCCTCAGGGCCGCAGGCCGTGGGGAGGACTGCCGCGGCCATCGCGTCCTCATTGGTCGGATGGGTCAGGCCGCGGTCGCAGACGCCACCGAGCGGCCCGAGGTCGATCTCGGTGTGGTCGAACGGGTCCGTCGCCCTGGCCCGCAGCCCGCAGGACGCGCAGTATCCGTCGGCATCGACCTCGACGCCCTGGCACTCGACGCAGGGCGCGGGGACGGCGGGCGGCAGGACGGCCGACGTCGTGCGGGGGCCTGATCCGGTACCCGGGTCCACAACGGATGCCGCTGGCACCCCGGACGGCGGAGCCGGAGTTTCGGCGGGCGACGCGGTCAGGGCCGGTGGGTGCAGGGCGGTGCCGCAGGCCTCGCAGAAGCGGTCGGTGGGCAGCGCGTCGGCGCCACAGGTCGGGCAGGTCGGGGGCGCGGCGGCGTCGGCCGTCACCGCAGTGTCCACGGGCGGACCTGGTTGGCGGACTCGACCAGGCGATGGCGCTCGGCCTCGGTGACGGCGTGCCTCGCCGCGCGGCGGTAGACCTTCTCGGCGCCGAGCCGCAGGTCGACCTCCCGCAGCGGATGACCGTCGATGAGAACGTCGTCGCCGGGTGGCAGCGGGCCGTGCGGCTCCAGCTCCTCCCGGGCGGCGGTGAGCAGATCGAGGGTGAGCTCCCACCTCCCCGGCGCGTGCTCGTCGAGCGCGTCGAGTACGGCGGCGGCGTCGGCGATGTCGGAGCGGGACGGCCTACCGACGATGCCGGTGCCCAGCAACCGGGCCAGCGCGGCCTGGGCCTGCGGGTACGCGGGGGAGGCCGGCGTCACCCGCCGGTAGGCCGCGGCGGCACCGGCCCGGTCCCGAGCTGTCGTTCTGCACCGGGCCAGTCCGAACGCCGCGGCGGTGATCGTGTCGTCGGTGGTGGCGACGACGGTGTAGAGCCGCTCGGCGAGGTCCTGGTCGCCGGCCTGTTCGGCCGCGTAGGCCAGCGCCAGCTTGGGCGCGAGTTCGCCCGGGGCCTGCGCGTACACCCGATCGAAGAAGCCGCGGGCGGCACCCGCGTCCCCCTCGGCCAGGCTGATCAGACCCCGATGGTAGGCGGTGCGCCACTCCCACGGGTCCTCGGCCTCCACCGCGTCCAGCAGCTCTCGGGCCCGGTCGAACTGGCTGGCCTCCAGATGTGCGCGGGCCAGCCGCAGCCGCACCTCCACCCCCTCGACGCCGGCCGCGTCGAGCAGCGTCTCCAGCTCGTCCGGGTCGACGGCGGGCAGCCGGGCCAGCGCCCGCGCCGCCGGGTCGGCCTCGTCGACGAGCAGCGTGGACAGCACCGTCCACGGCGGGCCGGCCGGTGAGCCGTCGGCGAGACGCCCGGTGGGGTGGGCGTCGCCGGCGAAGCGTCGGCTCGTCCACCGCGAGGGCCTGCCGGTGACGTCCGCGGCGACCTCCCGCAGCACGCCCTCCAGCTCGTCGTGCATCTCCTCGGCGGAGGTGAACCGGTCGTCCGGGTTGAGCGCGGTGGCCCTGAGCAGGAAGCGGTACAGCGAGTCGTAGCGGGACAGCGCCGGATGGTCGGCGGGCGGCGGGATCGTGTGCCGGTAGGTGGTCGCGTTGCCGCGGAAGTCCAGTAGCAGCGCGGCGAGCGTGCGCCCCACCGTGTACAGGTCGGAGGCGATGGTGGGCCCGGTCCGGGCCATCTCGGGGGCCTCGTAGGGCGGGGTCCCGTAGACCGCGCCGCCCCGCTGGTCCAGGTGGCGGACGGCGCCGAGGTCGATCAGCCGGACGGTGTCCCGGCCGAGCATCATGTTGTCCGGCTTCAGGTCGCAGAACACCAGCCCGGCGCGGTGCAGGTAGGTGAACGCCGGCAGGATCGCGAGGACGTAGGAGATCGCCAGGTGCACGGGCAGCGGGTCGGTCTTTCCCGCGGCGGCCCGGCGCTCCTTCAGCACGTCCCGCAGGGACGTGCCGCTGACGTGCTCCATCACGATGTAGCCGGTGCCCGCGTCCTCGACGAACGTGTAGATCTTGACGATCGCCGGGTGGTCGACCGAGGCCAGGAATCGGCGCTCGGCGATGGCGGCGGCGCGGGCGTCGGCGTCACCCGCGTTGAGCAGACCCTTGAGCACCACCCAGAAGTCGTCGGCGACGGAACGGTCCCGGGCCAGGTAGATCCAGCCCTGGCCACCGTGGGCGATCGCGCCGGCGATCTCGTAGCCGCCGATGGTGTCGCCCGCCTTCAGCGCCGGCACGAACGAGAACGGCTCCTGGCACTCGCCGCAGAACCCGGTCGTGCGCCCCGGCCGACCGCCCCGGGCTCGGCCGACCGCGTGACCGTTCGCGCAGAACCGGTGCCTCTCCGGCACGCTCGGCGACGCCAGCAGCCGCGACGTCGGATCGGGCACGGCGATCTCGGGGATCTCGACGATCCCGCCACCGAGCCCACGCCGGCGCCCCGACTTCGACCTGCGCGACCGACTGGACCGCGACGACCCACCCGTCGACCCGCCGGTGGAGGACGCCGCCGAACCGCTGCCGGCCGATCCCGGGCCGGTTCCGGCGACGGTCGAGAGCAGTCCGGCCGCCCCGCCTCCACCGGCGATCCCGGACGCCGCTGACCCGGTACCGGTACCGGCGCTGTTCGCGTTGGCAGCGTTCGGGGTGGCAGCGTCCGGGGTGGCGCTGCCCGGAGGTGTGTAGGCGAGGCCCGTCTCGGTGCAGTAGCCGTCCTCGATGACGCCCGAGCAGCCCGGCTCCGGACAGGCGATGGTTGTCAACGCGTCTCACCCCGTTCCTCGACGATCCGATTGCCCCGCACCGGGCCGAGCGTCGGCGGGGACGCGGGCCTGGCCTGGTCCAGCGCGGCCGCGAAGGCGGTGACCTGCGCGGTCGCCGCGGTCAGGTCGGTCGGCGCGGTATAGAGCAGGTCGTGGGCCGCGGCGAGCATGGCCGCGAGCGCGGGCTCCTCGGCGAGCCCGGTGGCGACGGCCTTCTGCCGCAGTGCGCCCAGCAGCCCGCGCAGCTCACCCCGGCGGCGCAGGGGCAGCGCGTTCGCGTCCGCGACCCGGCGGGCCTGCGCCAGCGTCTGGTGCGCGACGGCGGTCCACGCGGTCAGTCCACGGGCCGCGGTCAGGCGACGTTCGGGCGGCCCCGCGGCCAGCTCGCGCAGCCGCTCCAGCCACGGGCGCAGGCCCCGCTCCGGGTCGCCGAGCCAGCCGTCGGGCAGCCGCAGCAGGTCCCCGTCCGCGAGCCGGATCCGGTCCAGGGCCTCCCGGGCTGACCACTCGCCCTCCGCCGCCGTGTCCACGATCGTGCCGAGCAGCTGGCCGGCCTCCCGCAGCCCCGCCTCGAGTGCGTCGTAGGCGACCACCAGCACGCTGACGGCGGCGGCCGCGCGGTCGAGTGCCTCGCGGGCCGCGTCGGACTGCTCCGGGCGCACGCCGAGCGGGTCCGTCGCGACGGCCGCCGCCAGTGGCGCGAGTGCCGCGGCGGCGGTGGCGAGCTCCTCGAGCGTGGGCCGGCCGATCCGCGCCGCCTCGGCGGACAGCCGGCCGAGCTCCGCCTCCGCGCCGGTCAGGACGGCGAGGAGCCCGTCGCGTGCGGCCTGGAACGCGTCGAAGTCGGCCCGGACGCGGGCAAGGGTAGTGGCGATGTCGGCCAACAGCCCCTCCGGCGCCGCGATCGGTGTCGCTCCGGGCGCCCATCCGGTGTCGCGCGCGGCCCCGGCACCGCCTGCGCCTCCAGGTCCACCTGCGCCTCCAGGTCCAGGCCCTGGAGGCGCATCGCCGGGCTCGGGATGCGGGGGAGCCGGCCTGGCTGCCGTCGCGGCCGCGCGCAGCAGGTCCGTGGCCCGCTCACGGCGCCGGGCGGCCCACCCGCCGGGCTGGGCGTCCACCTTGGCGATCAGTTCGGACAGCTCCAGGTAGCGCTCCCACAACCAGCTCAGGCGGTCGAGCGCGATGGCGGCGCGCGCGGCTGTCGTCCCGGTGTACTGGTGTGGTGGGGCCAGCGCCGACCGGCTCGGGTGGGCGTCGAGCGAGATCAGGTCGGCCGCGAGCTCCGAGGCCGCCTCCCGCAGGCGCGCCAGGACGGCGTCCACCCCGGACAGTCCCCCGGCAATCATCGAGGCCGTCCCGTCGGCACCGTGTCGTCAGCAGCTCTCACGTCTCGTGGCAGCCCATTAGTCGCGGTAGCGCGGGGCGGGCGGGCCTGGAGCCGGGCCGAGGGCGCGGGCCAGGCCGTTCGCGTCGTAGAGCCGCGCCCAGGTGCCGTCGGCGGCGAGTCGTTCCAGCACGCCGTTGACGAACGACGTCAGCTCCGGACTGTCCTGGCTGACCGCGATCGCCGTCGGCACGTCGAGGGTCTTCGGCCCGGCGATCCTCGTCTGCGGATCCTGCGCTGCCATGCCGGCGAGCACGGTGTCGTCGTTGACGATTCCGTCGACCACACCCTGCTGCAGTGCGACGAGGCAGTCGGAGACGTTCGCGACCGGGTAGGGGATCGGGTGGGTCGGCGTGTCCACGATCCGCTGCAGTGACGTGGTACCGGTGGCCGCGCAGACCTTCCGCCCGCCGAGATCGGCGAGTGACTGGTACGCCGACGACTCCACGAGCACGTTCTTCGACGCCTGGAAGTACACGGCCGAGAAGTCCACCTTGGCTCGCCGGTCGCAGGTCACCGTGATCGTCGCCGCCGACAGGTCGACGTCGCCGTCCTGCACGACGCTGACCCGCTCGGCAGCCGCCACCGCCCGGAACCGGACGTGGCCGTCCGCGCCGAACAGGGCCCGGCCGATCGCCTTCGCCAGATCGATCTCGAACCCGGTGAACGCGCCCGTGTCCGGGTCGACGGACGCGAACGGCGGCGTGTCCGGCCGGACCGCCACTCGCAGGTAGCCGCGGTCCAGGATCGTCCGCAGGATCCCGCCCGCCGGCGGACTGGCCGGACCGGGCAGCACCGCCGGCGGCCGCCGGCTCGCGGTCAGGTCGCCGCAGCTCGTGCCCCCGGTCGTGGACGGCTTCGGGACGGACAGCGCCGGCTGGCGGGGCGGGGCGAGCGGGCCCGCCACCGCCGGAGCCGCGCTGCTCACCGTCGGGCGGACCGCGAGCGCGAGAACCGCCGCCGCGACCACGATGGCCAGCGCGACACCGAGCAGCGGCCAGCGGCGGCCCGTCATCGGAACTCGTTGACGCGGGTCTGGAAGCCGGCGAGGACGCCGACCACGGCCACCGCCAGCGCGACGGTCGCGGCGATGCCCAGGCCGTCCACCGCGTCGCCGGCGGAGGTGACCGAGGCGTCGAAGCGGCGTTGGCTGCTGGTCAGGGCGGTGTCGGCGGCGTCGTCGAAGCGGCGGAACGCCGTCGTCCCGTCCCCGAGGGCCAGGCGGACGGCGTCCTGGAAGCCGCCGAGGGAAGAGGCGTCGGAGCGGGTGCGGGTGGCGATCCCCTGGTAGGCGCGCCAGTACCTCTCGAGCGGGGCGCGGGTGGCGCTGTCGGGGCCGCCCAGCCGCCCGGCGGTGGGCAACACGCCGGAGGCATCCCGCGCGCCGGAGTCGCCGTAGCCCAGCCGTGCGGAGGCGGCGACGGCGTCGGCGTCCAGGGCCGCACCGTCACCATGGGCGATCAGGGAGAGGCTGCTGTCCCCCCAGGCGCGCAGGCCCAGCACCCGGGCCTGGGCGACGACCGTCATCGGGACGAAGGCGTTGTCCCGCGCGTCGACGAGCCGCGACCGTTCCGCCGACAGGCCCGACAGCGTCAGGCCGAACGCGACGGCGGTCACCGCTGTCGCCACGACCAGCCAGACGTTCAGATAGCGGTGGGTACGACGCGCGACCACCACCTGCGCGGCGACCAGTCCGCCGAGCGCGAGCACCCCGAGGAGCGTCACCAGCACCGGCTGCCACAGCCGGGTGGCGTCGTGGTAGCCGCCGTCGACGCGGGTCGACTCGGCCGACGCCAGCCGGTCGGCCGCCGGCAGGATCGTGGTCTGCATGAGGGTCGAGGCCTGCCGCAGATAGGCGCCACCCACCGCGAACCCGAGGCGGTTGTTCACCCTGGCCTGGCCGACCAGGCCGGTGTAGACCGGGAGCTGACTGGTCAGGACGGTCAACGCCGGCTGTGCCGACGCCGGCACCCCCGCCCGCGACAGCGCCAGGATCTGCGCCGACGCCGCCTCAATGCCCCGGTCGTAGGCCTGGCGCTGGGCCGCCGGCTCGATGCCGCCGGCCAGGAACGCGCCCGCCGCGCTCGCGTCCGCCTCTGACAGGTCGGCATGGACCCGCTGCGCCGCCACGAACGCCGGCCCCGACGTGTCCCGGACCCCCGCGACCGCGTGCGCCCGGGACACCGCGGAGACGAACGCCACCAGCCACAGCAGGATGATCGCCGCCACCAGCCCGAGCGAGACCAGCCGCAACCGCCCCGGCGGCGTCGCCGCCCGACGGCGTATCCCGGCACTCACCCGCCGCGTCCAGCGCGGACGGACCGGCGGGTTCGGCGTCGGTGCAGCCGGGGGCGTCAACGAGGTGGAGGGTGGGGACAGCGGCAGCAGTGAGCCACCACGGGTCGCGCTCGATGGCGACGCTGTCACGGAAGCCACGCGGCCGAGGGTAGGGCGCCAGATTCGTGCCGCCCAGTGTCAGTCGCCCTCCTGACCATCGGCAGACAAGCGGCCGGAAGCCTGCCCGGAACTCCACCGTGCACATCACCTTCACACCGCCGGCGCCCACCCGCCCGCGCCGAGGCGCCGCGCCGGAGAGGGCGGCCGACGAGCGTCTCGCCGGGCTGTCCGTACGCGATGCCCTGATCGTCGGCGGGGCGCAGATCGCCGCGCTGGCGCTGGGAATCAGCCGATCCGGCTCCAGCCCATCGGCGGCCTGCTGCGTGGCCTGTCCCATGCCGACGCCGCCCGCCTCGCCTTCCTGCTGGCCACGCCGGTGATCCTCGCCGCCGGGCGCTGCTGAGGCTGCCCGAACTGTTCGGCCCACTCGGAGCCGGGGTGCGCGGCCAGACTCTCTTCGGTGCCGTTCTCGCGGCTGCGCCTCGTATCTGTCGGTGCGCGTCCTCAGCCGATGGTTCGAGACCCAGACGGTCACCCCGTTCGCGATCTACTGCGCCGTCGCGGGCGCCCTCTGCCCCCTGCGCTTCGAACTGTTCTGAGCCGTCGCGAAGAGGCAGGGCGCCCCGCCTCGTTCGCGGGACGACCCCATCCGCATGGGGGGTGTAGCGCTTCACTGAGCTTTTTCAAAGTCGGTTTTCCTAAATCCCCTCCTGCTGTAGCTGTTCAGCTCGGTTGGTCGGGTGTTCTCCGGATCTTGTGGTGTGATCGTTCTGCTGGTCGTGAGCCGATGAGTGGTGATCCGCTAGCTTTCGGGGTGTGGGATCCAGCGGTCAGCCGACGGA
>Ga0207710_10000088_pt1 | contig 126094 bp, 116 predicted proteins | sample KBSS24metaG_FD_184400 | JGI IMG/M metagenome (GOLD analysis project Ga0207710, IMG submission 184400) | Switchgrass rhizosphere microbial communities from Kellogg Biological Station, Michigan, USA - KBS S2-4 metaG (SPAdes) (version 2) | ecosystem: Host-associated > Plants > Roots >...
AAAGGTTACTAAATGAATTTTACTTCAGTAGTCACTCTTCAAGACTTGATATTTTTTCGTACCCGAAGGTACTGGATATCGTCTTGTGGAGTGCCCACACAGATTGTCTGATAAATTGTTAAAGAGCGTTCGTTACTGAGATAACTCTCGGTAACGCGGGAGGTGCATATTACGCTTTCCCGCTGAAGAGTCAAGCTTTTTTCTTATTAAGAAACGGTGTTTTCACCGGCTTGCTTCTTCCTGGCTGGGCGACTGGTTCTCGTTAGAGGAGTCGTTGTTCCCGGTCAGTGGAGGCGCATTATAGGGAGTTCTCAGAAGCCCGCAACCCCTAATTTCAATATTTTTTCCAACCGTTGAATGTTTAACCAAAACCCTGTTAAAGAGGCAGTTTTTTCAACGATTTAAAGCCATACCCCTGCAAAACGGGCAATAAAGCGTCAGTGTCTTCATTCAACGCCATGCAATACGCCAGATTATCTTCCTGAGTCGACACCAGATTTTCCTGCGAAGAAATAAGCCAAGCGGTGCGACGAGCAATAGCCGCTCCGGAATCCACCAGTCGGGTTCCCTCAGGCAACACCTGCATTAACTCTTCGGCTAATAAAGGGAAGTGGGTGCAACCGAGTACCACGGTATCCGGCGGCTCGCGCATGCTCAGCCATGGATGCAGAATTTTCTTCAGCGTGGCCAGCGGTACGGCTTCACCGTGCAGCTTGGCTTCCGCCAGTTCCACCAGCTCTGAAGATCCCAATAGCTCGATCTTGCAATCGGTAGCGAAGCGGGCAATCAACTCATGGGTATAGGTGCGCTGTACGGTACCCCGGGTAGCCAACAGCCCGACAACGCCATTGGCGGTCAAGCGGGCAGCAGGTTTAATCGCGGGCACTACGCCCACTACCGGGAAGGTAAAGCGCTCGCGCAGCGCCGGTAGCGATACGGTACTGGCGGTATTACAGGCGATGACGACAATCGCCAGAGGATGCCGCTGTTGTACCGCGCTGACAATCTCCAGCACGCGTTCAACGATAAACTCTTCGGATTTCTCGCCGTAGGGGAACGCCACGTTATCGAAGGCATAGATATAGTGGAGGTCCGGCAGCAATTGCCGAACCTCCTGATACACCGACAGCCCGCCGACGCCGGAATCAAATACCAGCACCGTCGGGCGGGGCGTCGCGGTGGTGTTAGAAGGTATAGCTTCCAGTGAGGTAGTATTCTCTTCCTGGAGTAGCGTAGCCATAAGCCGTCTCATAATCTTTATCAAACAGGTTGGCAATTCTACCACGAACTGTCAGATGAGATGTGACCGGATACGAAACTGCGAGATCCCACAGGCTGACGCCGCCGAGTTTAACGCTTTGCTCTGGGTAGGTGCTGTAGTCTTTGTCATAACGCTCGCCCAGATATTGATAGGTGACTGCCCAATCAAAGTCACAGACCTGCCAATCCAGCTCATACTTCACCTGCTGCTTGGCGCGGCGCAGCAGCACTTCGTTGGTCTTGGCATTGCGTGGATCGACATAGTCGTAACCGATGCGATGGGTTAACGGCCCGGTGTCGAATGAGGCAGTAGCTTCAATACCTTTAATAGTGGCCTTGCCGACATTGTAATAAACGTAATTGGTCTCGCCGGTGGCATCAATCAGGTTATCAATGTCGTTGCGGTAGCCGGACACGCGCCAGGTCACAGGCCCGGTCAACCCTTCAAAGCCGCCTTCCCACTGTTTGCTTTCTTCTGGCTTCAAATTAGTGTTGTTGCCGAAGTTGCCATACAGTTGACTCATATTGGGCGCTTTAAACGCCGTGCCATAAGAAGCGATGAAACGATACCCTTCGACAAATTCCCAGGCAGCGCTAGTTTGCCAGGTACCGTGCCAGCCGAATTCGGAGTGATCGTCGCCGCGAACCGCCCCTTCCAGGGTTACCGGCCCGACCAACTGCTGCGCAGTAAGATAAACACCGGCATCGCGTTGCGTTTTTTCACCGTTAACCGTAGTGGAGTCTGGCTTGATTTGCTGGTGTTGCCAGTCAAGCCCTGAACTGACCGTCCCCTGCCCCACCTGAAGCGTGTTCCCCCACTGCAGATTGTATTGTTCGGCGTCGACCAAACTTGCCGAGCTGTCATGCATGCCCAGACGTGGATCGTAATCATAGTCCTTACTGTGACTGTAGCTGCCGATCAGCTGCGTTGCGTAGATACCTTCCTTATAACGCAGACCGGTATCCCAGGTTTGGCTGTACAGTTTGCGGGTATCGACCAGCGGACTGGTTGGCGAAGAGTAGTAAGCGTCGTAAGCCGTGCGGTTGTCGTAACCGTAACCACGAACAAAACCGCTGATAGCCTCGCTGAACTGATGATCAACGGCGCCGTACAGCGACTTGCTCATAAAGCCGTCGCGATCCTGCTGGCTTTGCATGCCAGTGTTGCCATAGGCCACCACATCATAGCCTTTGGTATAGGTGTAATTACCGGCGACCGTCGCTACCGTACTCTCGCCCAGTTGTTGCTGAGTAGACGCGTCATAGGCTTGATAACCGTTTGAACCTACACCGGCGGAAAGTGTGGTGCCATTCTTCTCGCGGGTGGTAATAATGTTGACCACCCCGCCGATGGCATCAGATCCGTACGCTGCCGAACGCGGCCCGCGGATATATTCGACTTTTTGCACCAGCGAGATCGGGATCTGGCTGAGGTCGGAAGAACCGCTGACACCGGCCTGATTAAGGCGAATGCCGTCAACCAGCACCAGCACGTGGCTGGAATTGGTACCACGGATAAACAGCGAGCTTTTTTGCCCCAGGCCACCACTTTGCCCAACGTCCACGCCCGGCAAACGACGCATCACGTCGGTCAGGCTTTTGGCCTGCCAGCGGTCGATATCATCACGGGTAACAACAGAGATTGGCGCCAGCACGGAAGAAACCGGCTGCGGGAAGCGGTTGGCGGTAACCACCAGGTTATCGCTGTTATTGGCTGTGGTGTTGTCTTGCGCCCATCCAGAAAAAGCCGTGACGGAGGAAACCACCATCAGCAGCGTATTTTTTGTAATTGTCATGAAAAAGCATCCAAACTTAATTGGCGGATGCCGCAGGATCATGGCCGGTAATTCGCGACGGCCACGGACATTGCGACGTAATACCGGCAGGTCTTCGGGCTTGGGAGTTACAAGTTGCACAGGCAACCTGCACCAGGCGATGACTTCCCATCCTGCAGTGGACAGTGTCTGCGTAAAAACGCTATCGCCGTGACTTCCCCTTACCGCTGCGCGTCAGCTCCGGATTCACACCGGATTCCCTTTTCACTCGCTGCTTGAGGCCGGACGGCAATGCTACGATCAATGTAAATAGATGTCTAGACTTCCACTAATGTTACAAATAATAAACACGACAAAACTGGACTTCACGGGCTGATTCCCTACAATCCCCGCTGATCAAATTTGCCTGACGAGAAGAAACATGACGCCCGAGAATTTGCCTATTGAACGTTACGATGACCAACTGGCGGAGAAAACTGCCCGGCTGAAGACGCTGATGTCACCGTTCACGGCACCCGAGCCGGAAGTGTTCCGCTCGCAAGTCGAACATTACCGTATGCGCGCCGAATTCCGCATCTGGCATGATGAAGACGAGATGTATCACATCATGTTTGACCAGCAGACCAAGCAACGTATCCGCGTCGATCGTTTCCCGGCCGCCAGCGAATTGATTAACCGCCTGATGAGCGCACTGATCGCCGCTATCAAGCCAGAGCCCATCCTGCGCCACAAGCTGTTCCAGATTGACTATCTGTCGACCCGCAGCGGCAAAATCATTGCTTCGCTGCTGTATCACCGCAAACTGGATGAGGCCTGGCAACAACAGGCGGAAAAGCTGCGTGACAGCCTGCGCGCACAGGGCTTTGATTTGCAGTTGATTGGCCGCGCGTCGAAAATGAAAATCATGCTGGATCAGGATTATGTAGACGAAGTCCTGCCGGTCGCCGGACGCGATATGATCTACCGCCAGGTGGAAAACAGCTTCACCCAGCCGAACGCGGCAATGAACATACAGATGCTGGAGTGGGCGCTGGACGTAACGGCAGGTTCTCAAGGCGATTTGCTGGAACTCTACTGCGGCAACGGTAACTTCTCGCTGGCGTTGGCGCGTAATTTCGAGCGGGTGTTGGCCACCGAAATAGCCAAACCTTCGGTCGCGGCGGCGCAGTACAACATTGCGGCCAACCATATCGATAACGTGCAAATTATCCGCATGGCGGCGGAAGATTTTACCCAGGCGATGAACGGGGTACGGGAGTTTAACCGGCTGAAAGGTATCGATCTGAGCAGCTATAACTGCGAAACCATTTTTGTCGATCCGCCGCGCAGCGGGCTGGACGATGAAACGGTAAAAATGGTGCAAGCCTATCCGCGTATTTTGTATATCTCATGCAACCCGGAAACGCTGTGCGCCAATCTGGAAACGCTGCAGGAGACTCACCGCGTCAGTCGTCTGGCACTGTTTGATCAGTTCCCGTACACCCATCATATGGAATGCGGTGTGCTGTTGGAAAAACGCGTTTAACCTGACAGGGGCGCCGTTGCTGCGCCCCTGCCTAACCTTTACGCCTGCGTATTCCCCTCCAGCGCCTTGCGCGCCTTCAGCTTCACGCCAATCCAGAGCACCAGCGCCACTGCGACAATCGCAGGCAAGAAGTTAGAGCCAATCTGCGGGTATTCCGCACGCACGATCGCACTGTATAACAATACCCCCAACAGGAAACAGGCTGCGGCCAGTTTCGGCATGCCATCCGGCATGGCGCGGTGCTGATAACGTTGGTGCAGGCAGTACACCGCCAGAGCCAAAGCGATTATCGGGAAAATAGAAAACGGCACTACCGAGCTGAACAACGCGGCAAACGAACCGTTGATTGAAAGGCCGGCAATCAACGCCAGCAGTAAAGTGCCATTCTCACGGCCTGATTTTTCCATCATTTTCTACCTTTATACGTGGGACACAGAAGCTTTTTCTTGCTCGCGGCGATACCAGTAATAAGCGCCCTTGGAAATCATCCGCAGTTGCAACACTAAACGTTCCTCAAGCCGACGCCGTTGGTCGATGTCAATATCCAGCGCTTCGGCGCCGGCGCTGAACACGATAGTCACCATGGCTTCCGCCTGCGCTTCGGTGAAGCTGCGCGGCATATGGTTTTCCAGCTCAAGGTAATCCGCCAGTTCGGCGATAAAATGTTGGATCTCGCGCGCCACCGCCGCACGGAAGGCGGCCGAGGTACCGGAACGCTCACGCAACAACAGGCGGAAGGCGTTGGGGTTATTGCCGATAAACTCCATAAAGGTGGAGACCGAGGTGCGGATCACACTGCCGCCCTTGGCGATACGCTGGCGCGCCTGCCGCATCAGTTGGCGCAGCATCAGGCCACTCTCATCGACCATGGTTAGCCCAAGCTCGTCCACATCACGGAAGTGGCGGTAAAATGACGTTGGCGCGATGCCCGCCTCGCGTGAGACTTCGCGCAAACTCAGGCTGGCAAAGCTGCGTTCGGCGCTTAGCTGGCTGAATGCCGCCTCAATGAGGGAACGACGAGTCCGTTCTTTTTGTTGTGCTCTGACGCCCATATGCATATCCAGATAAGATCCATTCATTGAGTCTAACGCCGTAGAGTCGGCAATATAGCAAATTTTATTGCAACAGCATTTATACAAACGCGTCCTGTCACAGTTTCAGCCTGTACCATTTGTGCTTTGCCTCAAAAAGCCTAATGGTGATTGGGCGCTCAGCGCTATGATGTTAAGATACCGTTGTAATTTTGTATAAAAACAGGTCTCTCCTACATGCAACAGCACTATCAATTTGATGCCATTGTAATTGGCTCGGGCCCTGGTGGTGAAGGTGCCGCTATGGGGCTGGTGAAACAGGGCGCCCGCGTGGCCGTTATCGAACGGTACAATAATGTGGGCGGCGGATGTACTCATTGGGGTACCATACCGTCCAAAGCCCTCCGCCACGCCGTCAGCCGCATTATCGAATTCAACCAGAACCCGCTTTACAATAATTCACGCACGCTCAGTGCAACCTTCCCTGACATTTTACGCCACGCCGATAACGTCATTAATCAGCAAACCCGAATGCGCCAGGGTTTCTATGAACGCAACCAGTGCAAACTGTTTGCCGGCGATGCGCGCTTTATCGACGCCAACACCGTCAGCGTCAGCTACATGGATGGCACCCAGGACACCATCCGCGCCGATCATATCGTGATCGCCTGCGGCTCGCGCCCTTACCACCCGGCCAGCGTCGACTTCAATCATCCGCGCATCTATGACAGCGATTCCATTCTCGAACTGAGCCACGAACCGCGGCACGTTATCATTTACGGCGCCGGGGTGATCGGTTGTGAATACGCGTCGATCTTCCGTGGCCTGAACGTGAAGGTGGATCTGATCAACACCCGCGATCGCCTGCTGGCATTCCTCGATCAGGAAATGTCGGACTCGCTGTCATACCACTTCTGGAACAATGGCGTGGTGATCCGTCACAACGAAGAGTTCGAGAAGATCGAAGGCACCGAAGACGGCGTGATTGTTCACCTGAAATCCGGCAAGAAAGTGAAAGCGGATTGCCTGCTGTACGCCAACGGGCGTACCGGTAACACCGACTCACTCGGGCTGGAGAAGGTCGGTCTGGAGTCAGACAGCCGCGGCCTGCTGAAAGTGAACAGCATGTACCAGACCGCGCTGTCGCACATTTACGCCGTGGGTGACGTGATTGGTTATCCGAGCCTGGCATCCGCCGCTTACGATCAGGGCCGCATCGCCGCACAGGCGATCGCCTCCGGCGAAGCCAGCGGGCATCTGATCGAAGACATTCCGACCGGTATCTACACCATTCCGGAAATCAGCTCCGTCGGTAAAACCGAGCAGGAACTGACAGCAATGAAAGTGCCGTATGAAGTGGGCCGCGCCCAGTTCAAGCACCTGGCACGTGCGCAAATTGCCGGGATGAACGTCGGCAGCCTGAAGATCCTGTTCCATCGCGACACCCTGCAGATCCTCGGGATCCACTGCTTCGGCGAGCGTGCGGCGGAGATCATCCACATCGGCCAGGCGATCATGGAACAGAAAGGTGAAGGCAATACTATCGAATATTTCGTTAATACGACCTTCAACTATCCGACCATGGCCGAAGCCTACCGGGTGGCAGCGCTAAACGGCTTAAACCGCCTGTTTTAACGTGGTACTGAAGTAGTTCTGCATGTGCTCGCGGATCGCCTCGGCCAATTGCTCATAACGACTGCGCAATGGGGAGCCGGGGCGGTACACCAGCGCAATGGTGCGCTTCGGTTCCGGTTTATAACAGTCGAGGTAGCAAACGCCGTCTCGCTCACGCTGTGGCGGTACCGCAAGCGTTGGCAACAGGGTAATGCCGCTGCCTGCCGCCACCATATTGCGCAGCGTTTCCAGACTGGTCGCGCGGAAGTGAGTATCCTCGTCCGCCCCCGCCTGGAAGCAAAAACCCATCGCCTGGTCGCGCAGGCAGTGGCCATCTTCCAGCATCAGCAGTTTTTCGCCCGCCAAATCCGGCATCGCTACGCGATCGCGCTGCGCCCATGGGTGATCGGAATACACCGCCAGCTTCATCGGCTCATCAAATAGCGGCACTTCGATAAAGGCCTCCGTTTCCTTCACCAGCGCCAGAATGGCGCAGTCCAGCTTGCCGCTGTCGAGTTGCGCCAGCAGTTGATGGGTCTGCGCTTCATGCAGGTACATTTCCAGCTTGGGAAAGGTTTTATGCAGGGTAGGAATGATCTGTGGCAGCAAATAAGGCCCAACGGTAGGGATCAAGCCGATATGCAGCGGCCCTGACATCGCTTCCCCTTGTTGGCTGGCCATCTCTTTCAGGACTTTGACTTCGCGCAGCACGGTACGCGCCTGCTCCACCAGCAACAAGCCCGCCTGGGTGAATAACACCTTGCGGCTGGTACGTTCGAGCAGCATCACGCCCAGTTCGTCTTCCAGCTTGCGGATCTGCCCACTCAGCGTGGGTTGGCTAACATGGCATGAATCGGCGGCACGTCGGAAATGCCGATGCTCGGCCAAGGCGACCAGGTACTCTAAATCACGAATATTCATTTTTTCCCTCCAGACCATGATAGCTCATGGCGATAGATAAGATAGCAATGAGCGATTAGATCTATCAAGCCCCGACGTCAATAATGTGTCCCAACGAAGCGATACAGCGCTAACAGCCAAAAATTATTTTCCTAATTAAGGGGTTAATCCATGTTTACCAGCCAAGAAGGCAAAAAAGTTCCTCAGGTTACTTTCCACACCCGTCAGGGCGACCAATGGATTGATGTCACCACCAATGACCTGTTCAAAGATAAAACCGTCATCGTATTTTCTCTGCCGGGCGCGTTTACCCCGACCTGCTCTTCCAGCCATTTGCCACGCTACAACGAGCTGTCCAGCGTGTTCAAACAGCACGGCGTTGACAGCATCTTGTGCGTCTCCGTGAACGACACCTTCGTGATGAACGCCTGGAAAGCCGATCAGCATGCGGAAAACATCACCTTCGTGCCGGACGGCAACGGAGAGTTCACCAAAGGCATGAACATGCTGGTCGAGAAAGCCGATCTGGGCTTCGGTCCACGTTCATGGCGTTACTCGATGCTGGTGCGCAACGGCGTGGTGGAAAAAATGTTCGTCGAGCCCAACAAGCCGGGCGACCCGTTTGAAGTCTCTGACGCCGACACCATGCTGAAATACCTGGCGCCTGAATTCAAAGTGCAGGAATCGGTTTCGCTGTTCACCAAGCCTGGCTGCCCGTTCTGCGCCAAAGCCAAACAGATGCTGCAAGAACGCGGTATCCAGTATGAAGAAATCGTGCTGGGCAAAGACGCCACCACCGTCAGCCTGCGTGCCGTCAGCGGCCGTGCCACCGTACCTCAGGTGTTTATCGGCGGCCGTCACATCGGCGGCAGCGATGACCTGGAAAATTTCCTGTCAGCCTGATTAATCAATAATAACGAAGCCAACGTGAACTTTGGCGGGCTCCGGCCCGCCCTTTTTTTACCTTTCAGGAGCGGATATGAAACAGTTGAATGTTGACGTCGCGGTTATCGGCGGCGGCACCGCCGGTCTGGGCGCCTATCGCGCTGCCAAACTTTCTACCCCCAGCGTGGTGATGATCGAAGGCGGGCCTTATGGCACCACCTGCGCACGCGTTGGCTGCATGCCATCCAAATTGCTGATCGCCTCCGCCGAAGCGGTGCATCAAATCGAGCGCGCACCCGGCTTTGGCGTGTATCCCGCCGGTAAAACCACCGTTAACGGCCGTGAAGTGATGGACCGCGTCAAACGCGAGCGTGACCGCTTTGTCGGCTTTGTGCTGGAAGGCGTCGACGAGATCCCGGCCGCCGACAAGATTCACGGCTACGCCCGCTTTATCGACGACAATACCCTGCAGGTCGATGAACACACGCGCATCGTGGCGCAGCGGATCGTTATCGCCACCGGTTCCCGCCCAAGCTGGCCGGCCGCACGGAATGCACTGGGCGACCGGCTGATCGTCAATGACGACGTGTTTAACTGGGACGATTTGCCGCAGTCCGTCGCGGTGTTTGGCCCGGGTGTCATTGGCCTTGAGCTGGGTCAGGCACTGCACCGCCTGGGCGTCGACACCAAAGTGTTTGGCGTCGGCGGCGCCGTCGGCCCATTAACCGACGGTGCAGTGCGCAGCTATGCCGCCAAAACCCTGGGCGAAGAGTTTTATCTTGATGCCGACGTAAAGGTCGAGATGATGCAGCGCGAAGGCGACAAGGTGTTTATCCGCTACCAGGATCTGCAGAGTCAGCCGCAGGAAATCATGGTGGATTACGTACTGGCCGCCACCGGCCGCAAGCCGAACGTCGATAAGCTGGGCCTGGAAAACACCCGCCTCACACTCGACGCCCGAGGCGTGCCGCAGGCCGACCGTTTGACCATGCAAACCAACGTGCCGCATATTTTCATCGCCGGCGACGCCAGCAACCAGCTGCCGCTGCTGCATGAGGCCAGCGATCAGGCACGCATTGCCGGGGCCAACGCCGGCAGCTTCCCGGAAATCACCCCAGGCCTGCGCCGCAGCGCGATTTCGGTCGTATTCTCCGATCCGCAGATCGCCATGGTCGGTTCGACCTTCCGCGAACTGAGCGAGAAATTCAGCGCTTGCGGCTGCTTCGAAGTCGGCGAGGTTTCGTTCGAGAATCAGGGGCGCTCTCGCGTGATGCTGCGTAATAAAGGCCTCTTGCACGTCTACGGCGAGCAAGGCACCGGGCGTTTCCTGGGTGCGGAAATGATGGGGCCGGACGTGGAGCATATCGCTCACCTGCTGGCCTGGGCACATCAGCAGCAGATGACCATCAACCAGATGCTGGATATGCCGTTCTACCACCCGGTGATCGAAGAAGGCCTGCGCACCGCACTGCGCGACCTGCAGGCCAAACTCAAACTGGGTGAGGCCGAGGCGGAACGCTGCCAGCGCTGCCCGGGCGAGTGAACCATCATAAAAAAAAGCGCGGCTCACACTGTGAACCGCGCCTTTATGAACCGGCTAACTTAACTTAAAACAACCGCTGTTTCGCTTCGGCGATCGCGCTGGCGACCTGCTGAGGAGAAACCCCGCCCTTGGCCGAACGCTTGTCCAGGCAAGATTGCAGCGCCAGAATCGGGTACACGTCGTCGCCAATCACCGCGCTGAACTTCTGCAATTCGGTCAGCGTCAGCGCCTCAAGCGCCTTGCCCTGTTGGATGGCTTCTACCACCGCTTCACCGACGATATGGTGCGCCTCACGGAACGGCACGCCTTTGGCGACCAGATAGTCCGCCAGTTCGGTCGAATTGGCGTAACCCTGCTCAGCCGCCTCTTTGCAGCGTGGGCGTTTCACCTGAATGCCGTCCAGCACCAGCGCCGCCATCTGCAGGCAATCCATCCAGGTATCCAGTGCGTCGAACAGCCCTTCCTTGTCTTCCTGCATGTCTTTGTTATACGCCAGCGGCAAGCCTTTCAGCGTCATCATCATGCCGGTCAATGCGCCCTGTACACGGCCGCATTTGCCGCGGATCAGTTCCAACGCATCCGGGTTTTTCTTCTGCGGCATCAACGAAGAGCCGGAGGTTACGCGGTCGGACAGATCGACAAACGCCGCTTCGCCGCTGTTGAAGAAGATCAGGTCTTCGGCAAAGCGCGACAGATGCACCATGCTGATGGAGGCATTCGACAGCAGCTCCAGCACGTGGTCGCGGTCGGAAACGCTGTCCAGGCTGTTGCGGGTGGCCGAGGCAAAACCCAACCAACCGGCAAGCTGCTCACGATCGATCGGATAAGCGGTACCGGCCAATGCGCCGCTGCCCAGCGGGCTGACGTCCAGGCGCTTGAGCGTATCTTGCAGGCGACTTTCATCGCGCGCCAGCATTTCCACATAGGCCAAACACCAGTGGGCGAAAGTGACCGGTTGCGCGCGCTGCAAGTGGGTATAACCCGGCATCACCGCATCCTGATTGGCTTCGGCAGTTTCCACCAGCGCCTGCTGCAGTTGCACGATGGCCTGATGCAGTTCGCCGATTTGCTGTTTGCACCACAGTTTCAGATCGGTCGCGACCTGATCGTTACGGCTACGGCCGGTATGCAGCTTCTTGCCCAGATCGCCGACTTTGTCGATCAGCTTCTGCTCCACCCAGCTGTGAATATCTTCCGCATCGCTACTGACAATCGCCTGAGGGTTGGCCTGTACCTCTTCCAACAACACGCTCAAGGCCTGCTCAAGCTGTTGCTGCTCGGTTGCCGTCAGCACGTTGACGGTGACCAGCGCTTTCGACCAGGCCACAGAGCCAACAATGTCCTGTTCCGCCAGGCGATAATCAAAGCGCAGAGAGTCGTTTAACTGTTTGAACCGCTGATCTGCCGCCTGACTGAACCGTCCGCCCCAAAGTGCCATACCTTTACTCCTGTACCCGTCATACTTCGAGCAGCAGGTGCGTTGGCTGCGAGCGCTCACCCGAATCACTTACCGATGTAAGCTCATCGGGACTCTCGCTCTTGCCGCCTTCCTGAAACTCGAATTATTTAGGGTATAAATTTTATACGAAAAGGCGCAGCACGCTGCGCCCTTAACAAGTCACGCCGAATAATGAAATTACTTGTTCTTTTTCTCGTTCAACGCGCGAATGCGTGAAGAGAGCGAGAACAGGCGGATAAAGCCGCCCGCGTGGCTGTGATCGTAAACCTCATCTTCGCCAAAGGTCGCAAACTCTTCAGAGTACAGGCTGTTGGCGGATTTCTTCTGAATCGCCGTCACCTGGCCTTTGTACAGCTGCAGCACCACTTCGCCGTTCACTTCTTCGGCCAGCGCTTCTGCAGAGGCCTGCAGAGAACGACGCAGCGGAGCAAACCAGCGGCCATCGTACACCACGTAGGACATTTCCAGGCCCAACTGCTCACGCCATTTGAAGCTGTCGCGATCCAGAACCAGTTGCTCAACGCCGCGCAGTGCCGCCACCATGATGGTGCCGCCCGGAGTTTCGTAGCAACCGCGAGATTTGATGCCTACCAGACGGTTTTCCACGATGTCGATCCGGCCCACGCCATGTTTGGCGCCCAGCACGTTCAGGGTTTCCAGACATTTGTATGGGCTCAAGGCTTCACCGTTAACCGCCACAACGCGGCCTTTTTCTACGGTGATGGTCACTTGCTCAGGCTGGTCCGGCGCTTCCTGCGGATCTACGGTCCAAACCCAGCAGTCTTTGTTCGGGGCATTCCACGGGCTTTCCAGCACGCCGCCTTCGGTAGAGATATGCCAGGCGTTCTCGTCGCGGCTGTAGATTTTTTCCAGCGACGCCGTCGTTGGGATATTGCGCTCTTTCAGGTAATCCAGCAGCGCTTCACGGGAACGCAGGTTCCACTCACGCCAAGGCGCAACCACTTTCAGGTGTGGCGCCAGCGCGGTGTAGGTGGTTTCGAAACGCACCTGGTCATTGCCTTTGCCGGTTGCACCGTGGCACAGCGCATCAGCGCCGACCTTCAACGCCAGCTCAACCTGCGCTTTAGCGATAATCGGGCGCGCCATTGAAGTGCCCAACAGGTAGCTGCCTTCATACAGCGCACCGGTCTGCAGAACCGGATAAACGTAATCGCGGATGAATTCTTCACGCAGATCAACCACGTGACACTCAGAGGCACCGGATTGCAGGGCTTTTTGCTCCACGCCTTCCAGATCGCTGCGCTCCTGGCCGATATCCGCCACGAACGCTACCACTTCGCAGCCGCCGTAGTTTTCTTTCAGCCAAGGAATGATGGCCGAAGTATCCAGGCCGCCAGAGTACGCCAGAACGATTTTTTTGATGCCTTGGTTTTGCATGGTCTTTTCCTTTTTAATTCTAAATTTAAGCGAGGATCCGGGTGCCAATCGACACGCCGTTAAACAGAGCTGGAAGCTGATCGGCATGGCGCCAGCTGGCGATATCCACCGGCCGGCCAAGGGTGCGGGCCGCGTCGAGCGCCGCATTCACCTTCACCACCATACCATCGGTGATGATGCCTTGGGCAATCAGTTGTTCCGCTTTTTGTGCCGTCATTTCTGCAATGCGTTGCCCTTTCCCGTCGAGAATGCCACTGACATCCGACAGCAGGATCAAATCCGCACCCAGCGTGGCGGCCAGGGCCGTCGCCGCCTGATCGGCGTTCACATTCATTAATTCCCCTTCGGCGGTGATGCCGATAGAGCTGATCACCGGCAGGTAGCCGGCACCCAGCAGGGTATTGAGCAGCACCGGTGAACCCGGCTGCGCGTTGCCTACGTGGCCCAGCGCCGGATCGAGTTGGGTCACGGAAACGCTGCCGCCGTCCGCCAGGCTCAGGCCCACCGCATTGATCCGGTGCTTGATGGCCCACGCCAGCAGGGTCTTGTTGGCAGTACCGGCCAGCGCGCCGGTAATGATGTCGATCTGGTCAGCAGGGGTCACCCGCAGGCCGTTTTTCTTCACCACCGGCAGAGAAAGTTGTTTCATCAACTCATCCACCAGGCAACCGCCGCCGTGAACGATAACCAGCGGGCGCTGATGCTGCTGACGGTAGCTGTCCAGGGCGGTGAATAAACGCTCCAGCGCCTCTTCACTGTCTAATAACACGCCACCTAACTTGATAATTAACGGATTCATCGCTGTTTACATCCCACGCTGGTTATTCATTAAAGTAATGACTGGGTTTCCGGGAACCCAAAACGGATATTCAGGCATTGCACCGCCTGAGCGGCCGCGCCTTTCAACAGGTTGTCTTCCGCCGCTACGGCGATCAGGTGTTCGCCCTGAACGGCAAAGCCGATATCGCAGAACGGCAGGCCCACCACCGCTTTCAATGCCGGCACGCCTTTGTCGTACAGCCGCACCAGCGGTTTGTCGTCATAGGCGGCGTGATAAGCTGCGGCCACGTCCTGCGCGGTAACGCCGGCTTTCAAACGACAGGTGATGGTTTCGAGAATACCACGCGGGAAGTTACCCAAATGTGGCGTGAAGATGACCGGTACACCCAGATGCGCAACGATTTCCGGGTGATGACGGTGGTTGAAGATGCCGTACGGCTGCAAGCTTACTTCACAGAAGCTGGTGGTCACGCTGGCTTTGCGGCCCGCGCCGCTGACGCCGCTGGTGGCGTTGATGACCGGCCATTGGTCAGGGTTCAGCAACTGTTGGTCGATCAAGGGTTTCAGCGCCAACTGCGCCGCGGTCGGGTAGCAGCCCGGTACGGCGATCAGTTGCGCCTGTTTGATTTTTTCGCTCTGCCACTCCGCCAGGCCGTATACCGCCTGATCCAGCAGTTCAGGATGCTGATGCTCGAAACCGTAGTACTGGGTATAGAAACCGGCGTCTTTCACGCGGAACGCACCGGACAGATCGAACACCACACAGCCCGCAGCCAGGAACAAAGGCGCGATATCGTGGCTGACCTCGTGCGCCGTGGCCAGGAACACCACGTCGATGCCATCGGCGGCGGCAGCCACGTCAACCAGCGGTTGTAACGGCAGATCGACGATGCCTTTTAACTGGGGATGCAAATCAGAAAGCAATTTTCCTGCATCTGCACTTTGCGCTGAAACCGCTAATGCGGTTATGTTCATATGTGGGTGACGATTCAGGTAAGCCGTGAGCTCCGCTCCGGCGTAACCGCTGGCACCAACGATCAGCGTATTCAACATGTGGCCTTTCACCTTCTTGGCTTACGAGTGGTCGTATTCGACTCAGGTAACCGGGCTCACCAGCGTTGTTTCGCCGTTCACCCACGTGGTCGAGCGTTGATGTTTTTATAATCATCCGGGAATCGGGTTCCCTTACGCTCTAGCTTACTGTATTTTTATTCAAAATAAATGCATGAATATTGATACTACCCTAACCAAAGGCTGTCAACAGTGAAGATGAAATTACCTCCATTTATTGAGCTGTACCGGGCGTTGATCGCCACTCCGTCGATCAGTGCCACCGATGGCGCCCTCGATCAGAGTAATGAAGCGTTAATCAACTTGCTGGCCGGATGGTTTGCCGATTTGGGCTTTCGCGTCGACGTACAGCCGGTGCCCGATACCCGCAACAAATTCAACCTGCTCGCCAGCATCGGCGAAGGCAGCGGCGGCCTGCTTTTGGCGGGCCACACCGACACCGTACCTTATGACGAAGGCCGCTGGACGCGCGATCCCTTCACCCTGACCGAACACGACAATAAGCTGTACGGTCTGGGCACTGCGGACATGAAAGGCTTCTTTGCCTTTATTCTGGATGCCGTGCGCGACATCGATGCCGGCAAACTGACCAAGCCGCTGTACATTCTGGCCACCGCAGATGAAGAAACGACGATGGCCGGCGCACGTTATTTCGCCGCCTCGACCGCCATCCGCCCGGATTTCGCCATTATCGGCGAGCCCACCTCACTGCAACCGGTGCGCGCGCACAAAGGGCATATGGCCAACGCCATCCGCATTGTCGGCCAGTCCGGCCACTCGAGCGATCCGGCGCGCGGCGTCAACGCCATCGATTTGATGCACGAAACCATTGGCCGCCTGATGGAACTGCGCAAAACGTTGCAGGAGCGCTACAACAATCCGGCATTCGCCGTGCCTTATCCGACGATGAACTTCGGCCATATCAGCGGCGGCGACGCAGCCAACCGCATCTGCGCCTGTTGTGAATTGCACCTGGATATTCGTCCGCTGCCGGGCATGACGCTCGACAATATCAACGAGCTGATGCACCAGACGCTGGAGCCGGTCAGCCAGCGCTGGCCGGGCCGCCTGAACATTGAGGAACTGCATGCCTCGGTCCCGGGCTACGAGTGCCCGACCGATCATCATATGGTGGCGGTGATTGAGAAACTGCTGGGCACCCGCACTCAGGTGGTCAACTACTGCACCGAAGCACCGTTCGTCCAGCAGGTGTGCCCGACGCTGGTGCTTGGCCCGGGGTCAATCAACCAGGCGCACCAGCCGGATGAATACATCGATACGGCGTTTATCGAGCCGACGCGCAAGCTGCTGGGCCAGTTGGTCGAGCACTTTTGCCATCAATAAACCTGACACAAGGTAGGGGTAATGATTTATCATCGCCCTACCTATTAAGAAGTACCAAAACAATATAATAAGCCAGACTGATAACCGGCGCGCCGTAATTAAATTTCAGAAAAGGCGCCGATTTTGATGTTTTTTTGCTAAAAATAGTGTCAATTGACGATTGGACAGGAACGTGGCGAGATGAAACAGGCGCTCTTCGCCTGACACGTGAAATTTACTTACAAGATAAAAAATCATACAGAACTGGGCCAGGGGTTATATGAACGAACAATATTCGGCAATGCGAAGTAATGTCAGTATGCTCGGCAAATTGCTCGGCGATACCATCAAAGATGCGCTGGGCGAGCATATTCTCGATCGCGTTGAAACTATCCGTAAGCTTTCCAAATCTTCACGTGCCGGTAACGAGGCGCACCGTCAGGAGCTGCTTTCCACCTTGCAGAACCTGTCCAACGACGAGTTGCTGCCGGTCGCGCGCGCCTTCAGCCAGTTCCTTAATCTGACCAACGTCGCCGAGCAGTACCACAGCATTTCGCCCAATGGCGAAGCCGCCAGCAATCCCGAAGCGCTGGCCCAGCTGTTCACCCGGCTGAAAGACAAAAAGCTCAGCACCAAAGAGCTGCAAAATGCGGTCTCTCAGCTCTCCATCGAGCTGGTGCTGACGGCGCACCCGACGGAAATCACCCGCCGCACCCTGATCCACAAGCTGGTTGAGGTCAATACCTGTCTGAGCCAACTCGATCATAACGATCTGGCCGATTACGAGCGCAACAAGATCATGCGCCGCCTGCGCCAGCTGGTTGCCCAGTCATGGCACACCGACGAGATCCGTAAAAACCGCCCTTCGCCTATCGACGAAGCCAAGTGGGGCTTTGCGGTGGTGGAAAACAGCCTGTGGGAAGGGGTGCCTGCCTTCCTGCGCGAATTCAACGAGCAGTTGGAAAACTCCATCGATTACAGCCTGCCGGCGGAAGCCGTGCCGGTGCGTTTCACCTCCTGGATGGGCGGTGACCGCGACGGTAACCCGAACGTGACCGCCGAAATCACCCGTCACGTGCTGCTGCTCAGCCGCTGGAAGGCCTGCGACCTGTTCACCCGCGATATCCAGGTGTTGGTGTCCGAGCTGTCGATGACCGAATGTACCCCGGAATTGCGCGCCCTCGCCGGTGGCGACGAAGTGCAGGAACCGTACCGCGAAATCATGAAACAGCTGCGCGGCCAGTTGATGCGCTCTCAGGCCTATCTGGAAGGCCGCCTGAAAGGCGAACGCGTGCTGAAGCCGAACGACCTGCTGGTAAGCAACGATCAGTTGTGGGAACCTTTGTTCGCCTGTTATCAGTCGCTGCAGGCCTGCGGCATGAGCATCATTGCCAACGGTCAGTTGCTGGATACCCTGCGCCGCGTTCGCTGCTTTGGCGTGCCGCTGGTGCGTATCGACGTCCGTCAGGAAAGCAACCGCCATACCGAAGCCATCGCCGAACTGACCCGTTATCTGGGCCTCGGCGACTACGAAAGCTGGTCAGAAGCCGACAAACAAGCATTCCTGATCCGCGAACTGAACTCCAAACGCCCGCTGGTGCCGCTGAAGTGGGAACCGAGCGCCGATACCCAGGAAGTGCTGGAAACCTGCCGCGTGATCGCCGAAGCGCCGCAAGGCTCCATCGCCGCCTACGTCATCTCCATGGCACGCACCCCTTCTGACGTGCTGGCGGTCCATCTGCTGCTGAAAGAAGCCGGTTGCCCGTTTGCGCTGCCGGTCGCGCCGCTGTTCGAAACCCTCGACGACCTGAACAACGCCGACGACGTTATGACCCAGTTGCTGAATATCGACTGGTATCGCGGCTTTATCCAGGGCAAGCAGATGGTGATGATCGGCTATTCCGACTCGGCGAAAGATGCCGGGGTGATGGCCGCTTCCTGGGCGCAGTACCGCGCACAAGATGCCTTGATCAAAACCTGTGAAAAGGCCGGAGTGGCGTTAACGCTGTTCCACGGCCGTGGCGGTTCGATTGGTCGCGGCGGCGCGCCTGCGCATGCGGCACTGCTGTCGCAGCCACCGGGCAGCCTGAAAGGTGGCCTGCGCGTGACCGAACAGGGTGAGATGATTCGCTTCAAATTTGGCCTGCCGGAAGTAGCCATCAGCAGCCTGGCGCTGTATGCCGGCGCGGTTCTGGAAGCCAACCTGTTGCCGCCGCCGGAGCCGAAGAAAGAGTGGCGTTCGCTGATGGACGACCTGTCGGAGACATCGTGCAAAATGTACCGCGGCTACGTGCGCGAGAATCCGGACTTCGTGCCTTACTTCCGCGCCGCAACGCCGGAACTGGAACTGGGTAAACTGCCGCTGGGTTCACGCCCGGCCAAGCGCAAGCCAAACGGCGGCGTAGAAAGCCTGCGCGCTATTCCGTGGATCTTCGCCTGGACGCAGAACCGCCTGATGCTGCCGGCCTGGCTGGGCGCTGGCGCAGGTTTGCAGGAAGCGGTGAAAGCCGGCAAACAGAATCAGTTGGAGGCCATGTGCCGCGACTGGCCGTTCTTCTCTACCCGCATCGCCATGCTGGAAATGGTCTTCGCCAAGGCCGACCTGTGGCTGGCGGAATACTACGATCAGCGCCTGGTCGACAAATCGCTGTGGCCGCTGGGCCAGCAGCTGCGCGATCAGCTCGAAAGCGACATCAAGGTCGTGTTGACCATCGCCAATGACGCTCACCTGATGGAAGATCTGCCGTGGATCGCCGAATCCATCGCGCTGCGCAACGTGTATACCGATCCGCTGAACGTGCTGCAGGCAGAACTGCTGCACCGCTCACGCCAGCAGGAACATCCTGATACCCGCGTTGAACAGGCATTGATGGTCACCATTGCCGGCGTCGCCGCCGGCATGCGCAACACCGGCTAGGTTGCGCGTCAAAGCACGGCTCCTGTTCACAGGAGCCGTTTTTCTATGTGTCGCTGACGGGCGCGGAGGTGCGCGATGGCGTTATCCCTCTCGGACTGGTTTGTTGCCAACGATATCGAGTGCTCGCGCCTGACGGCGATCAATGCCTCCTTCCCCCGTCACACCCACGATGAATACGTGATCAGCGCCAATTTGAGCGGTATCGAACAGATTTGGCTGGACGGCAAAACCTCGCTGGTACGCGGTGGCGAAATCACCGTTTACAACCCGGCCAGCATTCAGTCCTCGCAATTTGGCAGTGAGAAAGTCGAATTCTGCAGCGTGCATTTGCCGCAATCACTGCTGCGCAATCTGGCCAACAACCATAACCTGAGTTCCGATCGCCAGGCGCCGGTGCTGACCGAAGGTGTGCTGCGCAACCCGGCGCTGTTCGATGCCATTTGCCGCTACGCCTGCACTGCGCACGACGCCGTTGAACAGGAGCAAAATCTGCTGTGGCTGCTGGGTACCCTGCTGGACGATCGCACCGCGGATCACCCGCAACCGACGGAAACCGTCGGCCGGGCGCTGGAATTCATGCGTGACAACCTGACGCTGAAAATCAGCCTGGACACGTTGGCCCAGGTCAGCGGCATGAGTAAATATCATTTTGTCCGGCTGTTCCGGCAACGCGTCGGCATGCCGCCGCTGCAATATCACATGCAGCTGCGGCTGCTGGAGGCGCGTAACCTGTTGCGGCAGAATCAACACACGCTGGACGTGGCGCTGGCCTTGGGTTTTTACGATCAAAGCCATTTTATTAACGCTTTTCGCAAAACGATGGGCATCACGCCGCATCACTATCTGCAATCCTTCACCCGCTAAATAAACTCACGGTAGCCCGACACCACCACGTACAACGCGAAGTAGCCAAAAATCACCGCCGAAGCGAAGTAAGAATATTTCAGCAGGCGTGCCCCCAGCATTTTGCCGCCCAGGCTGCCAACGGAACAAAGCACTGCCGTCCACACCACGCCGGCAATAAAAAAGCCGGAAAGGAACCACGACGTTGCCGCCGGCCCCCCCTGACCCATACGTGAAATCAGCGCACCGCCCACCGCCGCAAACCACAGGATCGCCGTAGGAGATGACATAGCCAGCACCACGCCGCGCAGAAAGTTGCGCGGCACCGAGCGTGGCGTCTCCGGCTCAGCCACCGCCAGCTCAGTCGCCCTGGCGAAGGCCGCGCGCAGCATTTTGTAAGCGAACCACAGCAGCATCATTGAACCGCCGATCCACAGTACCCAGCGGACACCTTGGTATTGCAACAGCACCGCCATGCCCGCCAGCGCCAGCACCGCATAAATCAGGTCACCCACGCAGGTACCGATCCCCAGCCAGAAGCCGTGAAAATAACCGCGTTGCATCGCCAGCGTGATCATGGCGATATTGGCGATGCCAATATCCAGACAAAGCGACAAACTGAGTAAAAAACCATTGGAAAACGGCATCATGGTGACGAGCTCTTTTCATGGGGATGATGCGTCATCTCACCATGCCGCTAAAGAGGGGTATTGGAAGAAATTGCGCCCAACAAAAAGGGCGCTGTTTTTACGCAGCGCCCCTCCCGATAGCGAATGGATTATGCAGCGGCCGGGCGCACACCCAGCGTATGACAGATGGCATAGCTCATCTCGGCGCGGTTCAGCGTATAGAAGTGGAAATCTTTCACCCCCTCGCGGCTGAGGATCTTCACCATGTCCATCGCGATATTGGCGCCGACCATTTTGCGGGTTTCGGCGTCGTCGTCCAACCCTTCAAACATGCTGGTCATCCAGCTCGGTACGCGTACGTTGGTCATGGTGGCGAAACGCTGCAGTTGCTTGAAGTTGGATACCGGCAAAATGCCCGGCACGATTTCTACATCAATACCGGTGGCAACACAGCGATCGCGGAAACGCAGATAGCTTTCCACGTCGAAGAAAAACTGGGTGATCGCGCGGTTGGCGCCGGCATCGATTTTACGCTTCAGGTTAATCAGATCCGCCTGCGGGCTTTTCGCCTCAGGATGCACTTCAGGGTAGGCGGCAACGGAGATATCGAAATCACCAACTTCTTTCAGCAACCGAACCAAATCGGTCGCATACATGTCCGGCTTGCCGCCACCCGGTGGCAGATCGCCGCGCAGCGCCACGATATGACGAATGCCGTTGTTCCAATAATCGGTGGCGATTTCACGCAACTGCGCCGGGCTGGCGTCGATGCAGGTCAGGTGTGGAGCCGCATCCAGACCGGTGCGATCCTTAATCCCTTTGATGATGCTGTGGGTGCGATCGCGCTCGCCCGAGTTTGCGCCATAGGTCACAGAGACAAATTTAGGTTTCAGGCTGCTCAGACGATCAATGGACTGCCACAGGGTATCTTCCATCTCGCTGGTGCGTGGCGGGAAAAACTCAAACGATACGTTAATCTGGCCGTTTAATTCCGCCAGACTCTGATTCAGCGCTTCCCGCTGGTTTGCGTGAAAAAAACTCATACCCTGTCCGCCTCTTATCGATCACTGTTTTGCATTTTGCTTTATTTTAATAAGCGTCTATACGTTTAGACGTCTAAATAGAAAATGCCGTATGTTGGCTAAAGAGTCAACAGGAAACTGGGGGAATAAGATGATTAATCCTCACCCGCAAAGAGAAAGAATTTCATGTTCGAAACAAGATGAATTATGGCAGGAAAAACGAGGGGCGCAGTGAACCCGCGCCCGCAAGAAAATTAAAGCAGTTGCGCCAAACGGTTAAGGTCTGACTGGATCGCCCCGGCCGTGACGTCGCGGCCGGCACCCGGCCCGCGGATCACCAAGGGGTTATCGCGGTACCAGCGGCTTTCGATAGCAAACACGTTGTCGCACGGCAACAACGCCGCCAGCGGGTGCTCAGGACGCACCGCCTCTACCCCGACACGCGCCTTGCCGTTGGCATCGAAGCGCGCCACGTGCCGCAGCACCAGCCCCATTTCGCTGGCAGCCTCAAAACGTTGCAGCATCTGTTGGTTCAGCGCATCGCCGTTCTCGAAGAACTGATCGACAGAGCCCTGCTCGGCACCGGCAGGCACCAGCGACTCTACCCGCACCTGATTCGGTTCGATGTCATAGCCCGCTTCGCGCGCCAGAATGACCAGCTTGCGCATTACGTCCTGGCCGGAGAGATCGACGCGCGGATCCGGTTCTGTCAGCCCCTGCTGCCAGGCCTGATCCACCAGTTCGGTGAACGGCACCGTGCCGTCAAACTGCAGGAACAACCAGGAAAGCGTACCGGAGAAGATACCGCTGATCGCCAGAATGCTGTCGCCGCTGTCGCGCAAATCACGCACCGTATGGTTGACAGGCAGGCCCGCGCCGACGGTAGCGTTATACAACCAATGGCGGCCGGTTTTGGCGAAGGCATCGCGGATTTGGCGGTAGTTATCACCGCACGACGCGCCCGCCAGCTTGTTGGCGCTAATCACGTGGAAGCCGTAGCTGGCAAAGTCCAGATACTGCTCGGCCAGATTTTCACTGGCGGTAACGTCAAGCACCACCAGATCGTCGAACGGGTGCGCACGCATCCACAGGAACAGAGACTCTTCGTCCAACTCCTGCGCTTCGTCCTCGAAGAATGCCAGCGCACGGCTGGCGTCCAGCCCGTCGTAATCCAGCAGGCTGCGGCGGCTGTCCACCACCCCGGCCAGAGTGAATTCAAAACCGCTGCGGGCGGAAATATTTTTCTGCTCGCGGGCAAACAGTTCCAGCCAGCGTGCGCCAATGTTGCCTTTGCCGAACAGCACCAGACCAATGCGTTTTTCAGCGCGGAACAATGACTGGTGCAAGCCCTGAATCAGCAAGGCAGTCGGCCCCTGACGCAGCACCGCCACCAGGCTGATGCCGTCCTCCGCCTGCCAGATAAACTCAACCGGCTGGTCTTTCAACTGTTGGTAAAAACGATGGCTGTGCAGCGGGTTTTTGCAAACCCCCGCCCCCACCAGCGCCACCAGCGCCAGCCCTTCGCGCAGTTTCAGTTCCCCCGGCAACCCGGCATCCTGCAAGGTACGCAGCACGCTGTTCACCACTTCCGAGGTGTAGCACAGCTGAACCAGGTTGCGGTCCGGATGAATGCCGACGGCCAAGGGTTTGATCTGCGCGCGCTTCAGCACCAGATCCAGATCTTTCTGCGCCAGCTTGAAATCATGCTGGCTGGCGACGCGCAGCTCAATCAGGCACACGTCATCATGGCTGGTGACAATCTTGGCACCCGTACCGGAAGCCAGCACGCGCTCGATGCGCGTTGAACCCTGTTCCGGCTGGTAACTGCATCGCAGCTGGAGATCGATATCGCTGCCGGAAACCGGCTGCAAGGTGCGGGTATGCAGCACCGGTGCCGCCAGACGCGCCAGTTCGCTGGCTTCATCCAACCGCAGCAGCGGCAGCAGGCAGGCATCTTTCACTTTACGTGGGTCGGCGCTGTACACCCCGGCCACGTCGCTCCAGATGGTCACGCGCTCCACGCCGGCCAAAGCGCCGACCTGGGTTGCGGAATAGTCACTGCCGTTACGCCCCAACAGCACGGTTTCACCGGCGTCGTTGCGTGAAATAAAACCGGTCACCACCAGGCGTTTGCCTGGGTGCTGAGCCAGTAATTGTTGCAGTAGCGGGTAAGAACGGCCTTCATCAACCTGCGGCTGAGCGGAGCGTTCCGTACGCAGGAAATCGCGCGCATCCAGCCAGGCCGCCTGCATATCCAACTTGTTCAGTACCGCAGCCATCAGCCGCGCCGACCAGATTTCGCCGTGGCCGACGACCTCGGCATAGGTCACGTCGTCAATCTTGTCATCCAGCAAGACCGCCAGACGCTCCAGATCCTGAATAAATTCGGCGATCAGCGGTTCGGCGGTTTCCGGCGGCAATAAACCGCCGATCAATTCACTGTGATAACGGCGCAGCGTCTGCTGAACCTGATGCGCAGAAAGGCGATCGCTCTGGCTGAGCTTCAGCCAGTTAATCAGTTGGTTGGTGGTGCTGCCGGCAGCCGACACCACCATCATATCGCCCGGCTGGCTGTATTCGGCCATGATCCCGGCCACACGCAGATAACACTTCACGTCCGCCAGGCTGCTGCCGCCAAACTTGTGCAGTTGACGCCCGCTCACCGGCCCTGCTACCGCAATTGCATTCATGCTTACCTCGTTGCCGCCGCCTGGAAAGCACGTTCCAGATCGGCAATCAAATCTTCGCTGTCTTCAATACCCACGGAAATACGCAGCAGGCTCTCGGAAATACCGGCCGCCGCACGTGCTTCCGCTGCCATACCGGCATGGGTCATGGTCGCTGCATGCGAAATCAGGCTTTCTACGCCCCCTAAGGATTCTGCCAGAGTAAACAGCTCAAGGGCAGAGAGGAAACGGCGAAGAAGCGCCTCATCACCATCCAGTTCAAAACTGAGCATCGCGCCAAAGCCGCGTTGCTGGCGGCGCGCAATCTCGTGCCCTGGGTTCTGTGGCAGAGAAGGATGATACAGCTTTTTCACCAGCGGTTGCTGCTGTAAATAACTGACAATCGCTTCGGCGTTTTGTTGCGCCGCCTTGATGCGTGGCGACAGGGTGCGCATGCCGCGCAACAGCAAATAGCTGTCGAACGCGCCGCCGGTAACGCCGATATTATTGGCCCACCAAGCCAGCTCCACCGCCAGATCCTTATCTTTGGCGATCACCGCGCCGGCCACCACATCGGAATGGCCGTTGAGGTATTTGGTGCAGGAGTGAACCACCAGATCCGCTCCCAGTCCAATCGGCTGCTGCAGCGCCGGGCTGAGGAAGGTGTTATCCACTACCGTCAGCGCGCCTGCCGCATGCGCCGCCTCGCAAATCGCCGCAATGTCCACCACGCGCAGCAGCGGGTTGCTCGGGCTTTCTATCAGCACCAGTTTTGGCTTTTGCGCCAACGCCTGCGCCAACGCCTCTTCATTACCCTGATCGACAAACAGCACGCGGTAAGCGCCTCGCTTGCTCAGGCTGTCGAAAAGACGGTAGCTGCCACCGTAGCAATCGTGCGGCGCCACCAGCAGATCGCCGGGTTTCAGGAACACGGTGGTCACCAGATGGATCGCCGACATTCCGCTACTGGTCATTACCGCACCGGCGCCGCCTTCCAGCTCCGCCAGCGCACGTTGCACCACATCGCGCGTCGGGTTGCCGCGGCGTGAGTAGTCATGAGCGCGAGGCTGGTTGAAATCGGTGAAATTATAGGTGCTGGAAAGATGGATCGGCGGGACAACGCAGCCGTACTGTTCGTCATCGTTCAGGCCGCTACGTACGGCAATCGTGGCTGGTTTACGCGTCATAGGGTCGCTCGGCTCTCAGGATTCGGATGAATGAGGGCTAAAGATTAATCGCAGCAGAGATGGACGTCAATACATCTGGACATCTAAACTTCTTTGCGTATAGATTGAGCAAAGCGGTAATACCCGCTAAAATTATGCCGGTTTGATATGACGATACGATGTTAACGCGAAATGCATAGGCGACACCTATTGATCCTGAGCATACAGTGACCCTGGTCGCGTAAAATTGACATTTATTTAGTGAGAACAGTGAAGATCGGGCATAATTGGCCGGTTTTTAGAATTTTGTAATTTTTCTGACAAATTTAAGGTGTCCCATGGCTGAGTGGAACGGCGAGTATGTCAGCCCTTACGCTGAACACGGTAAAAAAAGCGAGCAAGTAAAAAAAATCACGGTATCCATTCCGCTGAAGGTCCTGAAAATCCTCACCGATGAGCGGACTCGTCGCCAGGTCAATAACCTGCGCCACGCCACCAACAGCGAATTGCTGTGCGAAGCATTCCTGCATGCTTTTACCGGCCAGCCGCTGCCGAACGATGAAGACCTGCGAAAAGAACGCAGCGATGAAATCCCGGAAGCCGCAAAAGTGCTGATGCGTGAATTGGGTGTGGATCCCGATACCTGGGAATACTGACTCGTCGGCCTGCGAAAGCAGGCGGCAGAAACGAAAAAAGGCGCCTTCGGCGCCTTTTTCATCTGACGGTAAGAAATATTATTTCTTAGCGCCTGGTACGCTGAAACGCTTGTTGAAGCGGTCAACGCGGCCACCGGTAGCAACGTCACGCTGCTTGCCAGTGTAGAACGGGTGGCATTGACCACAAACGTCCAGGTTCAGATCGTGACCCACGGTAGAGCGGATTTTGATCACGTTACCGCAAGAGCAGTTAGCAGTAACTTCTTCGTATTTTGGGTGGATACCTTGTTTCATGGGAAACCTCAGTTAAGGCCGTGTCGCTATCCAGCCCTGTTTCGCCAGACACCACACGTGGTTGATAATATATTTTGGTATCGGATTATACCAAAGGCGGCAAACTATACAGAAATTCAATGTAGCGCGCAATTGGAACCGTACATTTTGCGGCCCGCAGTGTAAACTACCCGACACTTTTTCCATCTGGATGGCCGCCACATGCCCGTTGTACACGTTGCTTTACCGGTTCCCCTCGCCCGCACCTTCGACTATCTGCTGCCGCAAGGCTTGCAGCCGGTAGCCGGCGCGCGCGTTTGCGTACCCTGGGGTAAGCAACGGGCAATCGGCATCGTCACCGGCAGCAGCGACACCAGCGAACTGCCGCTGGATAAGCTTAAGCCCATCGACAGCATCATCGACAACGCCTCCCTGTTCTCCCCCAGCCTGTGGCGCATTCTTCGCTGGGCCAGCGACTATTATCATTATCCTATCGGCGAAGTGCTGTTCCACGCGCTGCCGATCCTGCTAAGGCAAGGAAAACCGGCGGAAGCCGCGCCGCTGTGGCAATGGTTCGCCACTGAACAGGGCCGCGCCACGCCGCCGGAAAGCCTGAAACGCGCGCCCAAACAACAGCAGGCACTGGCCGCGCTGCTGCAACGCCCGGTGTATCGCCACCAGGTCAGCGAACTTGAACTGACCGAGAGCGCGCTGCAGGCATTGCGCGCCAAAGGGCTGATCGACTTACGGGCTCAGACTTTGGCGACGCAGGACTGGCGACCGGGTTTTGAAGTGCTCGGCGAACGGCTGCGGCTGAATACCGAGCAGGCCACCGCCGTGGGTGCGATCCGCAGCGAAGACGATCAGTTTGCCGCCTGGTTGCTGGCCGGGGTCACCGGTTCCGGCAAGACAGAAGTCTATCTCAGCGTGCTGGAAAACATTCTGGCCATGGGCAAACAGGCGCTGGTGCTGGTGCCGGAAATCGGCCTGACGCCGCAAACCATCGCCCGCTTTCGCGAGCGCTTCAATGCGCCGGTAGACGTACTGCACTCCGGCCTCAACGACAGCGAACGGCTGGCGGTATGGCTGCGCGCCCGCAGCGGCGAAGCGGCGATCGTCATAGGTACCCGCTCTGCGCTATTTACCCCGTTCTCACGCCTGGGCGTGATCATTATCGACGAAGAGCACGACAGCTCTTATAAACAGCAGGAAGGCTGGCGCTACCACGCACGCGATCTGGCGGTGTTCCGCGCCCGGGAAGAGAACATCCCGATGGTTATGGGTTCCGCCACGCCGGCGCTGGAAACGCTGCACAACGTGCAACTGGGTAAATACCGTCAACTCAAGCTCACCCAGCGCGCGGGCAACGCCAAACCGGCGGCGCAGCACCTGATCGACCTGAAAGGCCTGCCGCTGAAGGTGGGTCTGTCGCAGCCTTTGCTGAAAAGCATGCAGCACCACCTGAAAGCCGGCAATCAGGTGATGTTATTCCTTAACCGCCGCGGCTATGCGCCGGCGTTGTTGTGCCACGAGTGCGGCTGGATTGCCGAATGCCAACGCTGCGATCATTACTACACCTTCCATCAGAATCATCGCCAACTGCGCTGCCACCACTGCGACAGCCAGCGGCCGGTACCGCACCAGTGCCCGCAATGCGGTTCAACGCACCTGGTCTCGGTCGGCGTCGGTACCGAGCAATTGGAAAACGAACTGGCGCCGCTGTTCCCGGAAACGCCGATCACCCGTATTGACCGAGACACCACCAGCCGCAAGGGCTCGCTCGAGCAGCATCTGGCGGATATTCACCGTGGTGGCTCACGCATATTGATCGGCACCCAGATGTTGGCAAAAGGTCACCATTTCCCGGACGTGACATTGGTCGCCCTGCTGGACGTCGACGGCGCGCTGTTTTCGGCTGATTTCCGTTCCGCTGAACGCTTTGCCCAACTGTATACCCAGGTCTCCGGCCGTGCAGGCCGCGCCGGCAAACAGGGTGAAGTCCTTTTGCAGACTCACCACCCGGAACACCCGCTGCTGCAAATTCTGTTGCAGCAGGGCTACGAGGCCTTTTCCAAACAGACGCTGGCGGAACGCAACAGCGTCTTCCTGCCGCCCTACACCAGCCATATCATCGTGCGTTCGGAAGATCACGATAACCAACAGGCGCCGCTGTTCCTGCAGCAGCTGCGCAACCTGCTGGAAGCCAGCCCGCTGAAAGACGACTCGTTGTGGGTCATGGGGCCCGTCCCTGCATTGCAGTCAAAACGCGGCGGCCGCTTCCGTTGGCAACTGCTGTTGCAGCACCCTTCGCGACGCGTGCTGCAACAGTTGATGAAAAGCTCGTTGCCGTTGATCGGTACACTGCCACAGGCACGTAAGGTGAAATGGACGCTGGACGTCGATCCGATAGATAGCTGAACCCGGAAAAGTCTGATTCAGTTCAGGCAAGGCAAACGTTTACCCTTGAAATTGCGAGCGAACGCTAAAAAACCTTCCCGGGTCACACTTTTTATGCAAATTAGGTAACAAAGGCGGGACATATTCTGTTTAGAATGTCTGCCAAGGCAATTTTGGCACCTAAAGTAGCACCGTGACAGAATGTTCGAATGCGGATGGCGCTAAATGATAACAACACCACCGTACGCCAAAATTTGTGAGCAAACTGCAGTAGTCGCGTTGGCATGGGGCTAACGCAAGGAGAAAGGCGTTGGAACACAAGAAAGAATTACCCATGGCAACCATGAAAGACGTTGCCGAGATGGCGGGCGTTTCAACGGCAACCGTGTCGCGCGCGCTGATGAACCCGGAGAAGGTGTCAACGCCGACGCGTCAGAAAGTGGAGCAGGCCGTCTTGGCCGTGGGCTACTCTCCTCATGCCCTCTCGCGCAATATCAAGCGCAATGAATCCCGTACCATTCTGGTGATCGTCCCCGACATTTGCGATCCGTTCTTCGCCGACGTGATCCAGGGGATCGAGCAGACCGCGGCGCAGCAAGGCTATCTGGTGCTGATTGGCGATTGCGCTCAGCAAAACCAGCAGGAACGAACCTTCGTCAATCTGATTATCACCAAGCAAATCGACGGCATGCTGCTGCTCGGCTCCAACCTGCCCTTCGACGCCAGCAAGGAAGAGCAGCGCAATCTGCCGCCGATGGTGATGGCCAACGAGTTTGCCCCGGAGTTGGAACTGCCGACGGTACACATCGATAACCTGACCGCCGCCTTCGAGGCCGTACATTATTTGCACCAGCTCGGACACAAGCAAATCGCCTGTGTCGCCGGACCGGAACAGATGCCTCTCAGCCATTATCGGCTGCAAGGTTACATTCAGGCGCTACGTCGTAATGGCATTAACGTCGAAAGCAGCTATATTACCCGGGGTGATTTCACGTACGAAGCCGGTGCGCAGGCGCTGACAGCGCTGATGGCGCAACCAAAACCCCCGACGGCAATATTCTGCCACAGTGACGTCATGGCAATCGGCGTGCTGTCACAGGCGAAAAAAATGGGGCTGCGAGTACCGCAGGACCTTTCCATCGTTGGCTTTGACGACATCAAGCTGACGCAGTATTGCGATCCGCCGTTAACCACGGTGGCTCAACCGCGCTATGAGATCGGCCGGCAAGCGATGCTGCTGTTGTTGGAACAACTGCACGGACAGGCAGTACCAAGTGGCTCCCGGCTATTGGACAGTGAGTTAATTATCAGAGGCAGCACCGCTGCCCCTAAACGCTAGTCAAATATTTTAGGGTTCAGTAACATGCAGGACTTATCTCCTCATCAGGACACAGCGGAATAATAGTGGCACAAAAAGACTATGTAGGCCGTGGGCGCACAGGAGCGCGGCGCAAAACCCCCAGCCGTAAAAAGAGCAGTTCTCCGAAAGTATCCAAAACCGTGCTGGCGTTAGCCGTAGCACTTCTGGTGATCTTTATCGGTGGCCTCTATTTCATTACGCACAATAAACCGGACGATGTACCGCTGTTGCCTGCACACAGCAACCGCCCTGGCAATGGCCTGCCGCCGAAGCCGGAAGAGCGCTGGCGCTATATCAAAGAGCTGGAGAACCGCCAGATTGGCGTGCAGACCCCGACCGAGCCAACGGCCGGCGGTGAAGTCAACTCCAAGACTCAGTTGACCACCGAACAACGCCAACTGCTGGAACAAATGCAGGCGGATATGCAACAGCGCCCAACGCAGTTGAATGAAGTGCCGTATAACGACCCTTCGCAAGCCGCAGTGCGCGGCAACAGCCGCCAACAGCAGGTGCAGCAACAACAAATACAGCAGCAAGTTCAGCAACAGGTGCAGCAACCACAGGTTACCCAGCCGCGTAATCCGTTTAACAGCGGCGCAACCACGGCGCCGGTGCAGCAACAACAACAGCACCAGCAGGCTCAACCCAAACCCAAGCCGCAGCCGGTCCAGGTTAAACAGCCTGAGCCTAAACCGCAGCCAAAACCTGAGGTAAAACCGGAAACCAAGCCGGAAGTGAAACAGGAAACGGCCAAGCAGGAAACCAAGCCTGAGCAGAAACAGAAGTGGATGGTGCAATGCGGTTCGTTCCGTGCCACCGATCAGGCGGAATCCGTCCGTGCGCGCCTGGCGTTTGAAGGTATCGAAAGCCGCATCACCGCCGGTGGCGGCTGGAATCGCGTGGTGCTCGGCCCCTACAGCAGCCGCGCAACAGCGGACAAAACCCTATCGCGTCTGAAGGGCGCCGGCATGTCAAGTTGCATTCCCCTCGCCGTTGGGGGTTGAAAAGCGTCAATCCCCCCCCATCTATACTCTCAATATGCCTCGTAGTGTCTGCGCAAGCAGACGCTGCGAGGGCTTCTTTCCGTCTTCAACGAGGGTCTGCTCGTGACAACAATTGTAAGCGTACGCCGCAACGGCCAGGTAGTGATCGGTGGCGATGGCCAGGCCACCTTGGGCAATACGGTAATGAAGGGCAACGTCAAGAAAGTGCGTCGCCTGTATAACGACAAAGTGATTGCCGGTTTCGCCGGTGGCACTGCGGATGCCTTCACGCTGTTTGAGCTGTTCGAGCGCAAGCTGGAAATGCACCAGGGCCATTTGGTTAAAGCGGCCGTTGAGTTGGCTAAAGACTGGCGTACCGACCGCATGCTGCGCAAGCTTGAAGCGCTGCTGGCCGTGGCTGATGAACACTCTTCGCTGATCATCACCGGCAACGGTGACGTGATCCAGCCTGAAAATGATTTGATTGCGATCGGTTCCGGCGGCCCATACGCCCAGGCTGCCGCTCGTGCGATGTTGGAAAATACCGAGCTGAGCGCCCGCGAAATCGTTGATAAATCCCTCAACATCGCCGGTGATATCTGTATTTACACCAACCATTTCCACACCATCGAAGAATTGCCTTCCAAAGCGTAAGGATCGAATACTATGTCTGAAATGACCCCGCGCGAGATCGTCAGCGAGCTGGACAGCTACATTATCGGCCAGAACAAGGCCAAACGTGCCGTTGCCATCGCCCTGCGTAACCGCTGGCGCCGGATGCAGCTCGACGAGATGCTGCGTCATGAAGTCACGCCAAAAAATATTCTGATGATCGGCCCGACCGGCGTCGGTAAAACTGAAATCGCCCGTCGTCTGGCGAAGCTGGCCAATGCCCCCTTCATCAAGGTAGAAGCCACCAAGTTCACCGAAGTAGGCTATGTCGGTAAGGAAGTGGATTCCATCATCCGCGATCTGACCGACGCCGCGATCAAAATGGTGCGTCTGCAGTCGATCGAGAAAAACCGCACCCGCGCCGAAGAGATGGCGGAAGAACGCATTCTCGACGTACTGATCCCACCGGCCAAAAACAACTGGGGCCAGCCGGAAGAACATCAAGAGCCGTCGGCCGCGCGTCAGGCATTCCGCAAGAAACTGCGTGAAGGCCAGTTGGACGACAAAGAGATTGAAATCGATCTGGCTTCTGCGCCAATGGGCGTGGAAATCATGGCGCCTCCGGGCATGGAAGAGATGACCAATCAGCTGCAGTCGATGTTCCAGAATCTGGGCGGTCAGAAGCACAAACCGCGCAAGCTGAAGATCAAAGAAGCCTTCAAGCTGTTGATCGAAGAAGAAGCCGCCAAGCTGGTGAACCCGGAAGAGCTGAAAGAGCAGGCGATCGAAGCGGTTGAGCAACACGGCATCGTGTTTATCGACGAGATCGACAAAATCTGTAAGCGCGGTGGCCAAAGCTCCGGCCCGGATGTGTCACGCGAAGGCGTGCAGCGCGATCTGCTGCCGCTGGTGGAAGGCTGTACCGTTTCCACCAAGCACGGCATGGTGAAAACCGATCACATTCTGTTTATCGCCTCCGGCGCATTCCAGACCGCCAGCCCGTCGGATTTGATCCCGGAACTGCAGGGCCGCCTGCCGATCCGCGTTGAATTGCAGGCGCTGACCACCGAAGATTTCGAGCGTATCCTGACCGAGCCAAGCGCCTCGCTGACCGAGCAGTACAAAGCGTTGATGGGCACCGAAGGCGTCAATATCGAGTTCACCGCCGAAGGTATCCGTCGCATCGCCGAAGCCGCGTGGCAGGTTAACGAAAGCACCGAAAACATCGGCGCGCGTCGTCTGCACACCGTGCTTGAGCGTCTGATGGAAGATATTTCCTACGATGCGAGTGAAATTAACGGCCAATCCATTACAATTGATGCGGATTACGTGCGTAATCATCTGGATGAACTGGTAGCGGATGAAGATTTGAGTCGTTTTATCCTATAATCGCTCAATCATGTCCTGTCGGTCATCTGTGTGGGAGGCATTGCCTCCCACAATTATTTCTAACGGACACAGCCACTTACTCTGAAGCGAAAAATGAGCTCATCAACTTCCACCTCCCCGGCCAGAGCCTGGCTTGAAAGTTTACGACCGCGCACCCTGCCGCTGGCCTTTGCCTCGATCGTGGTCGGCTCCGCCATTGCCGCCTTGCATGACAGCCTGAAACCCGGCGTGGCGCTGCTGGCACTGCTGACCGCCGGTCTGCTGCAAATTCTCTCCAATCTGGCGAACGACTATGGCGATGCGGTAAAAGGCAGCGACAAGGAAGATCGTATCGGACCGCTACGCGGCATGCAGAAAGGCATGATCACCCAGGCACAGATGAAACGCGCGCTGGTCGTGACGGTGGTATTGATTGCCATCGCCGGTTGTTCGCTGATCGCCGTGGCCTGTAAGCAGCCCAGCGACGTCATAGGCTTCCTGGTGCTGGGCGGGCTTTCTATCGTCGCCGCCATTACCTACACCGTAGGTAACAAGCCTTACGGTTATCTGGGATTGGGCGATATTTCGGTGCTGGTGTTCTTTGGTTGGCTGAGCGTAGCGGGCACCTACTACCTGCAAACCCACGCTTTTGACAGCATAGTGATGTTGCCGGCCACCGCCTGCGGTCTGCTGGCAACCGCGGTACTCAATATCAATAACCTGCGCGATATCGAAAGCGATCGCGCCAACGGCAAAAATACCCTGGCGGTGCGGCTCGGCCCGCAGAAGGCGCGCTACTACCACGCCCTGCTGCTAATTGGCGCGGTGGTGTGTTTTGCTCTGTTTACGCTGCTTAATCTGCATAGCCTGTGGGGTTGGCTGTTTGTGCTGGCTATCCCGCTGCTGATGCGTCATGGCCTGCGCGTGCTGCGCGATCCGACCCCGGCCGGCATGCGCCCGATGCTGGAACATATGGTCAAGGCGGCGCTGCTGGCCAACGTATTGTTCGCCATCGGCGTGGCGCTCAGTTAAAAACTGATGATTTTGCCAACAGGGCGAATAAAGGGATATACTGATTATTCCAGCGGCAAACAGACGTAAAATCCTATGAAATACGATACTTCCGAACTTTGCGACATCTATCATGAAGAGGTGAACGTTGTTGAACCTCTATTCTCCAATTTTGGCGGGCGTACTTCATTTGGCGGGCAAATCACTACGGTGAAATGCTTTGAGGATAACGGCCTGTTATTCGATCTGCTCGAGGAGAACGGTCGTGGCCGCGTTCTGCTGATCGACGGTGGCGGCTCGGTGCGTCGCGCACTGATCAACGCTGAGCTGGCGCGTCTGGCAACCCAGAACGAATGGGAAGGCATCGTGGTTTACGGTGCAGTACGCCAGGTAGACGATCTGGAAGAGCTGGACATCGGCATTCAGGCGATGGCGGCCATTCCGGCGGGCGCTATCAGCGAAGGCGTCGGCGAAAGCGATATTCGCGTTAACTTTGGCGGCGTCACCTTCTTCTCCGGCGATCATCTCTATGCCGACAATACCGGGATCATTCTGTCTGAGGACCCGCTCGATATCGAGTAACCCGCAGAGATGAAAAAGGGCGCCTAAGGCGCCCTTTTCGATTCTGGCATCAGGGAATCAAACTTCTTCCATTTTGCCCAGCAGCGCGCGCAGGCGATCTTGCCATACATGCTGCTCTTCTTTCAGTTGCTGATTTTCACGCACCAGAGATTCGTGGTTGCCTGAGGCAGCCTGAACTTCGTGAGACAGAGTATTGTTTTTGTCTTTCAGTTCTTCAATTTCCATCTGCAGCAGAGTGATGGTATCGATCGCCTGCTGAACTTTTGCTTCCAATTTCTCAAATACTTCAAATGACATTCTTCAGTCCCCTCATGATAGCAAGGCGTACATCTATAGCTAACAGTCGCAACTCAGGTTGCAACCGCTGCGAATATGCATCGCGCCAAGTGACACGCGCTTTTATTGAAAAAAGCGCGCCTGTCTCGATAAAACGTTTCTTTCGATAAAAACGATTGTAAGTAGCCTGTCCCCGACTGTCTAGCAACATACCGGCTCATCGCGCAGTCTGTTGCAATTTTCCTGCCCTCACTATCAGCAAAAACTGAAAATGCCCATCGGACAAAAAAGGGTTTGTTAACAATTGGTGGGAAAACCACTGGTCAGATCACACTTTCATGGCGCAGAAAGAACACCGGACGACGCGAATTCGCTCAATTTTATGACGAAGCACACACATTTTGATTTCGCTATTTCTCGTTTATGTTCGTTAACGATAAATTTACATCACGTCCTCAATTAATAATTGGACGAGATGAAAAAAACTGTACCCATAGGCCAAGTGGATTAGCACAGTGAGCCTATAAACCTATAACCGCCGTTTTGCAGGACAACAACATTATGAGCCAAACCACCAGTCCGACCCTAAAAGGCCAGTGTATCGCCGAGTTCCTCGGCACAGGTTTGTTGATCTTTTTTGGCGTAGGCTGCGTTGCCGCACTGAAACTGGCGGGTGCCAGCTTCGGCCAGTGGGAAATCAGTATCATTTGGGGCCTGGGCGTTGCCATGGCCATCTATCTGACTGCTGCCATCTCCGGTGCGCACCTTAACCCGGCCGTCACTATCGCGCTGTGGTTGTTCGCCTGCTTTGACGGACGCAAAGTACTCCCTTACATTGTCGCGCAGATCGCCGGAGCCTTCTGCGCAGCAGCCCTGGTCTACGGGTTGTATTACAACCTGTTCTTCGATTTCGAAGCGGCCAACCATATGGTCCGCGGCAGCGACGAGAGCCTTGCTCTGGCCGGTATCTTCTCCACTTATCCTAACGCGCACATCTCCGTCGGCCAGGCCTTCCTGGTGGAAACGGTGATTACCGCGATTCTGATGTGCCTGATTCTGGCGCTGACCGACGACGGCAACGGTATTCCACGTGGCCCGCTGGCGCCGTTGCTGATCGGTATTCTGATTGCCGTTATCGGCGCCTCCATGGGACCATTGACCGGCTTTGCTTTGAACCCGGCGCGTGATTTCGGCCCGAAACTGTTCGCTTATCTGGCAGGTTGGGGCAAAGTGGCCTTCACCGGGGCACGTGATATCCCGTACTTCCTGGTGCCAATCTTTGGCCCTATCCTCGGTGCCGGTCTGGGTGCCTTCGGCTACCGCGCTCTGATTGGCCGCCATCTGCCGTGCGATGTTTGCGTAGAGGAAGAAGAACCCGCTACCAAGGCCCAGCAGCGCAAAGCGTGATTGACACAGTTTTAAAACGGTTAACAACAGCAGGATTAAGATCATGACAGTAGAAAAAAAATACATTGTCGCTCTCGACCAGGGAACCACCAGTTCACGTGCCGTAGTGCTCGATCACGATGCCAATATTGTTGCGGTATCTCAGCGCGAGTTCACGCAGATTTACCCGAAAGCCGGCTGGGTTGAACACGATCCGATGGAGATCTGGTCATCACAAAGCTCCACGCTGGTGGAAGTGCTGGCAAAAGCCGACATCAACTCCGATCAGATTGCCGGCATCGGCATCACCAACCAGCGTGAAACCACCATCGTCTGGGAAAAAGAGACCGGCAAGCCGATTTACAACGCCATCGTCTGGCAATGTCGCCGCACCGCCGACATCTGCGAAAAGCTCAAGCGCGATGGCCTGGAAGAGTACATTCGTCACAACACCGGCCTGGTGGTCGACCCGTACTTCTCGGGCACCAAGGTGAAGTGGATCCTCGATAACGTTGAAGGTGCCCGTGAACGCGCCAAACGCGGCGAGCTGCTGTTCGGCACTGTCGACACCTGGCTGGTGTGGAAAATGACCCAGGGGCGGGTGCACGTGACCGATTACACCAACGCCTCGCGCACCATGATGTTCAATATCCATGAGCTGGACTGGGACGATCGCATGCTGGAAGCGCTGGATATTCCACGCGCCATGCTGCCGAAAGTCCGCCCGTCCTCCGAGGTGTACGGCCAGACCAATATCGGCGGTAAAGGCGGCACGCGTATTCCTATCGCCGGTATCGCCGGCGACCAGCAGGCGGCGCTGTACGGCCAACTGTGCGTTCAACCGGGCATGGCGAAAAACACCTACGGCACCGGCTGCTTCCTGCTGATGAACACCGGCAAAGAAGCGGTGCGATCCAGCCACGGCCTGCTGACCACCATCGCCTGCGGCCCACGCGGTGAAGTGAACTATGCGCTGGAAGGTGCGGTATTTATCGGCGGTGCCTCTATCCAGTGGCTGCGCGATGAGCTGAAACTGATCAGCGATGCGGCCGACTCCGAATACTTCGCCACCAAGGTGAAAGACAGCAACGGCGTCTACGTCGTACCGGCCTTCACCGGCCTGGGCGCCCCTTACTGGGACCCGTATGCCCGTGGCGCCATCTTCGGCCTGACCCGCGGTGCGAACAGCAACCACATCATCCGCGCCACGCTGGAGTCCATCGCCTACCAGACGCGCGACGTGCTCGACGCCATGCAGGCCGACTCCAACACCCGCCTGCAATCGCTGCGTGTGGACGGTGGCGCAGTGGCCAACAACTTCCTGATGCAGTTCCAGTCCGACATCCTCGGTACCCGTGTTGAGCGCCCTGAAGTGCGTGAATCGACGGCTCTGGGTGCAGCCTTCCTGGCGGGCCTGGCCATTGGTTACTGGAACGATCTGGATGAGGTGAAGAGCAAAGCCGTTATCGAGCGTGAGTTCCGCCCAAGCATTGAAACCACCGAGCGTAACTTCCGCTACAGCGGCTGGAAAAAAGCGGTTGCCCGCGCCCAGGCATGGGAAGATCACGACTAACACCCTTTTGCTTTGTTGACCGAATCACGCGCTGCCCCCGGGTGGCGCGTTTTTTTTGCCCCGCCCGCTGCCGCCCTGCTGTGATAAACTTTGCCGATATTTTCTTCCTTTCTCACAACGGGTTTTGCCATGAAACGTGAATTAGCCATCGAATTTTCCCGCGTTACCGAAGCCGCCGCGCTGGCGGGCTACAAATGGCTGGGACGCGGCGACAAGAATGCCGCCGACGGCGCTGCGGTCAACGCAATGCGCATTATGCTCAATAAAGTGGATATCGATGGCCGCATCGTGATCGGCGAAGGCGAAATTGATGAAGCGCCCATGCTGTATATCGGCGAGCACGTCGGCAGCGGCCAGGGCGATGCGGTAGATATCGCGGTCGACCCCATCGAAGGCACCCGCATGACCGCCATGGGCCAGCCCAATGCACTGGCCGTGCTGGCGGTGGGCGATCGCGGCACTTTCCTGCACGCGCCGGACATGTATATGGAAAAGCTGGTGGTGGGCCCGGCGGCACGCGGCGCTATCGATCTCAACCTGCCGCTGGCAGAAAACCTGAACCAGGTCGCAGCCCGACTGAACAAGCCGCTGGCGCAGCTGACGGTGGTCATTCTGGCCAAGCCGCGCCACGACGGCGTTATCGCGCAGATGCAACAGCTCGGGGTGCGGGTCTTCGCTATCCCCGACGGCGACGTGGCGGCCTCCATCCTGACCTGCTTGCCGGAAAGCGAAGTCGACGTGATGTACGGTATCGGCGGCGCACCTGAAGGGGTGATTTCCGCTGCGGTGATCCGCGCGCTGGATGGAGATATGCAGGCGCGACTGCTGCCGCGTCATCAGGTGAAAGGCGACAGCGCCGAGAACCGCCGCATCGGCGAAGAAGAACTGGCGCGTTGCAAAGAGATGGGGATTGAGGCCGGCCAGGTGTTGGTATTGGACCAAATGGCGCGCAACGACAACGTCATTTTCTCCGCCACCGGCATCACCAAGGGCGATCTGCTGGAAGGCATTAGCCGCCAGGGCAATATGGCCACCACGGAAACCTTGCTGATCCGCGGCAAGTCCCGCACTATCCGCCGCATTCGCTCAACCCATTATCTGGACCGTAAAGATCCGGCGCTGCACGAGTTCCTGCTGTAATTAAACAGGGCGCCATTGGCGCCCTCAGATTGCTGACAAAGCCCGCTATTAGGGAGAGCGTGCCTAAGGGGTCGTAGCAGCTTTAGCTGCCGGAGCGCCCCTCGGTGCGCTAGGCCCGGGTATCTCGGACTCAAAGGCCACTTTGTCATAAACCAACAGGGTGTCCTGTTGATTTATGCGGTATGCCCCTGATGCTGGAGACGATTTGACAACGGCCACCAGCACAGCAAAATCAGCAGCGCCATCGCAAACATCAGCAGGCCGAGGCTGAACTGCCCGGTCTGCGGCAGCATGGCGGAAAGCCAGGTCGCCAAACCCGACCCCATATTCTGCATACCGCCCACCAACGCGCCCGCCGCGCCCGCCAGATAGGGGAAAGGCTCCATCGCACCGGTGGTAGCCAATGGGAACAACATCCCGGCGCCGAAAAAGAACAGCGCCGCCGGCACGATCAGCGTCCAAATGTTCATCACACCAAACCAACCCGGGATCCACATCATCAGGCCTGCCAGCAGACAGCTGATAACCGAATGCCACATCAGGTTGTGGAAGGTTTTGCCGTCACGGCCGGCGTACCAGGCGCCGAAAAACGCCGCAGGGATCGGCAGGATAAACAGGATACTGACGGTCAGCCCGCTCAGGCCCAACACGCCCCCCATCAGCACGCCACAGCTGGCTTCAAATACCGCTATCCCCGCCAGCGCTCCGATCAGCATCACCAGGTAACAGCTGAAAGTGCTGTCGGCCAGCAACTTGCCGAAACTCGCCAGCATGCGCCGTTTTTCTGTCTGCTGAGGCCGGGTTTCCGGCAGCCAACGGAACATGGCGAAGGCGACGCCGGCGCAAAGCGCCAACAGGAAAGCGTAGCAAGCGCGCCAGCCGAATATCATCGCTAATGCCCCACCGATAATCGGCGCCAGCAGCGGGCTCACCAAAATGCCCATATTGAGCAGGCTGTTGGCATAGCGCAGTGAGGTCCCGGCATACAGGTCACGCGGCATGGTACGCGCCATCACTCCCGCCACGCCGGTGCCCATCCCCTGAATGGCGCTGGCGGCAACCAGCATCGTCAGGCTAGTGGACAAGAACGCGCCCAGGGCACCAATCAGGAAAATCATCATCCCGGCGAGGATCACCGGGCGGCGGCCAATGCGGTCCGACAGCGGGCCGTAAATCAGTTGTGAAAAGCCATAGGTCATCAGATACGCCGCCATCACGCGCTGCACCGCACCGGTACGCACCGACAGATCTCGGGCAATGTCAGCAATGACAGGAACATAAATGGTTTGCGCCATCTGACCGACGGCCACCAACAGGGTGAGCATCACCAGCAGGTGAAAATTGTCTATTTTTCTCATTGTCTTCGTTAGCGTATTAACTCGTCACAGCGTCCCGGCATGACTCCGGATTGAGTCAGAACGGCGAGCAGCCCTCTATGGCGGCATAAGCTAACAAATCTGATTTTTTTAGCGAGTTTCAGACAGATATTGATCCCGGTCACACTGGCAGCAAAGGCAACCAACCTCGTAAATTAAACTGTACGTCTAACGCTTAAGGGGTAAAAATGGCGAGATCGCCGTAATTTGGCTTTAGCATTTAATCGATAATTATTTTCATCATCTTGAAATAAAATAACACCATAGGGATTTGGTTCATGAAAACACCAGAGCTGATTTTATTGCAGTTGAAAACCTTGGGGCCGCATTCCGCCAAAATGCTGGCTGAGCGTCTGGACATCACCCCAATGGGTATCCGTCAGCATCTGCAATCCCTGGAAAGACGTGAGCTGGTTTGTTACGAAGAGGCGCGTACCAAAGTAGGCCGCCCAACGCGTTACTGGTCGCTGACCCAGCAAGGCCACGCTGAGTTCGCCGATTGCCACGATACGCTTGCCACGGCGTTACTGGAGTCTGCCCATCAGTTGTTTGGCGCCGAAGGTGTGGAACAACTGATTAGCGAACGGGAAGAAAAGCTTTATCAGCGCTATGCCAAAGAGCTGTCGGAAGAACGCAGCCATCAGGGCAGACTCGCCCGGTTGGTGCGCCTGCGGCAGCACGATGGCTACATGGCCGAACTGTTCGAACATCCGCTGGGCATGCTGCTGGTGGAAAACCACTGCCCGATCGGCGTGGCGGCCACTGTCTGCAGCAACCTGTGCAACTCGGAACTGCGGCTGTTTCACCGCCTGTTTGGCCACGGCTACCGAATAGAACGCGCTGCGCATGCCATTTCCGGCTCACGACATTGCGCTTATTTGATTCGACCATTGGAGCTTTAGAGTATGGCTGACTGGGTTAATGGCAAGGTTACGCAGGTAGAGCAATGGACCGACGGGTTGTTCAGCATTACCGTCCATGCCCCTATTGATACCTTTACCGCCGGGCAATTTGCCAAACTGGCGCTGGAAGTTGACGGTGAGCGCGTGCAGCGCGCCTATTCCTACGTCAACGCGCCCAGCGATCCGAATCTGGAGTTTTACCTGGTCACCGTGCCGGAAGGCAAACTGAGCCCGCGGCTCAATCAACTGCGGCCGGGATCGGAAGTGATGGTGACCAAAGAGGCCGCCGGTTTCTTCGTGTTGGAAGAAGTGCCGGAGTGCGACACCTTGTGGATGTTGGCGACCGGTACCGCCATCGGCCCTTACCTGTCCATCCTGCAGGAAGGCAAAGACCTGGAACGCTTCAAAAATTTGGTGCTGGTGCATGCCACCCGCTTTGCGCGCGATCTCAGCTACCTGCCGCTGATGCAGCAATTGCAGCAGCGCTACAACGGTAAGCTGCGCATTCAGACCGTCGTCAGCCGCGAAGATGCCGCAGGTTCACTGACCGGGCGCGTGCCGGCGCTGATCGAAGACGGCCGGCTGGAAGCGGCGGTGGGGCTGCCCCTAGATGCCGAAACCTGCCACGTCATGCTGTGCGGTAATCCGCAGATGGTGCGAGACACCCAGCAGACGCTGAAAGATCAGCGGCAGATGCGCAAACACCTGCGCCGCAAACCGGGCCATATGACCAGCGAGCATTACTGGTAACCGCAGGCTTATTTACTGCGGAACCTGACCGGCTCGGCTTCCGGGCCGAAACGGTTATTCCCTGGGGTGCCAACAAAAGCGCCCAGATCAATCATCATCATCACGAGAATCAGCGTCGGGATAAAACGCCCGACGCCCCACTGCCAGATTGGCGCCAGCATCTGCCAATTGCCCGCCGCCAGCATCCACGCCAGAATCAACAGCAGCGCCCACCAGCCTGCCTTGTTGCGATCGTGCAGGCGCTTGATCAGCACCGCCGCAGTTGGCCACAGCAACGCTACGATAAAGAACGCTATCGACTGGATAGCCACCAGTTGGTAATTCGCCAACGTAAAGGCAACGGCCATCAATACCAGCCAGGTCCCCATCCAAATCCAGAAGTCACGCCGCCCGATACGGCCCTTAAAAGAAAAACACCACTGCTGTAACGTCATCGATTCCTGCGCTCTTAGCCTGCCCATATTCTGTCGCGCAGTGTAACATAGGCGCCGCCGGGCAGAGATTTCCGCCCTGCATTACGCGGAGTAACGCACAGCTTTCCTGTCAGCAAGCGATAATAGCGCGGGATCTTTGACAATCCCCCTCGGTTATCGCTTTAATCGGAGCCATCTTTGTTCTTGATGCCGTGTATGCCATGCTGAGAAAATCCATCGCCATCGCCTGCCTGTTGCTGGGTATCAGCAGTGCCTGGGCCGATCCACCGGATGCCGCCGCCAGTGCGTCGCCCACCGCACCTTATCTGCTGGCCGGCGCGCCGACGTTTGATCTGACGGTGGTAATATTTCGCGAAAAATACAACCGCGATAATCCAACGCTGCCGATCGGCGAATTTCGCGCCATTGCAACTGCAGAAGACGACTCGCCCCTGCTAACCCGTGCCGCCAGCAAGCTGAATGAAAACCTCTATGCCTCCACCGCACTGGAAAAAGGCACCGGTAAAATCAAAACGCTGCAGATCACTCACCTGCCGCTGCAGCAAAGCAGTGAAGAGAAGGTTGCTCGCAGCATTGCCGTCAGCTACATGGCCGCGCTGATGCGCCAATTTGAACCGGCATTGACGGTGGAACAAAGCCTGGCAAAAGTGACCAGCCTGCTGGAAAAGGGCAAAGGTTCACTCTTCTACCAACAGCAGGTCGGCGCGATCCGCTACGTGGTATCGGACAACGGCGATAAAGGGGTAACTTTCGCTGTTGAACCGGTTAAGCTGGCGCTATCCGAGCCTTAACAGCTGGGTATTTAATGACGAAAAGCAAAGCCTTCGCGCTTAATCATCTCTATACTGTTGGGCAGGTAAACTGCCGGTCCGGCAGTGGTTATTTCGACTCTCGCGTTCCCTTGTTGGAGGAAAAAACATGCGTCATCCATTAGTTATGGGTAACTGGAAGCTTAACGGCAGCACTCACATGGTTAACGAACTCATTGCCGCTCTGCGCAATGAACTGAGCAGCGTTGACGGTTGTGGCGTGGCTATCGCACCGCCGGTGATGTACCTGGATCAGGCCAAGCACGCTCTGGCCGGCAGCCGCATTGCTCTGGGCGCTCAAAATGTAGACGTGAACCTGTCCGGCGCATTCACCGGCGAAGTTTCCGCTGACATGCTGAAAGATGTAGGCGCGCAATACATCATCATCGGCCACTCCGAACGTCGCACTTACCACAAAGAAACCGACGCTGCGATCGCCGAAAAATTTGCCGTGCTGAAAGCGGCCGGTCTGATCCCGGTGCTGTGCATCGGTGAAACCGATGCAGAAAACGAAGCGGGTAAAACCGAAGAAGTTTGCGCACGCCAGATCGACGCCGTGCTGAAAACCCAGGGCGCTGAAGCGTTCAAAGGTACCGTTATCGCTTATGAGCCAGTTTGGGCCATCGGTACCGGCAAATCAGCTACGCCTGCGCAGGCGCAGGCAGTACACAAATTTATCCGCGATCACATCGCCAAGCAGGACGCAGCCGTAGCTGCAGAAGTGATCATCCAGTACGGCGGCTCTGTGAACGATAAGAATGCTGCCGAGCTGTTCACCCAGCCGGACATCGACGGCGCGCTGGTTGGCGGCGCATCACTGAAAGCTGACGCTTTCGCCGTGATCGTCAAAGCCGCTGCAGCCGCTAAAAAAGCCTGATTTCATTCGGCTCATAAATAACAAAACCCCGGCATGCCGGGGTTTTTTATTACTGTCACAAAAGCATCAGCGCTTGCTGATCTCATCGAACACGCCGCCGGTAGCAAAGTGCACCTTCTGCGCTTCGGTCCAGCCGCCGAAGGTATCATCCACGGTAAACAGTTTCAGTTTCGGGAACTGGTCGGCAAACTTGGCCGCCACTGCCGCATCACGCGGGCGATAGTAGTTTTTCGCCGCGATGGTCTGCCCTTCCGGCGTGTACAGGTACTTCAGGTAAGCCGTAGCCACATCGCGGGTCCCGCGCTTATCGACCACTTTATCCACCACTGACACGGTTGGTTCAGCCAAGATCGATTCGCTCGGAGTGATAATCTCAAACTTGTCTTTACCCAACTCTTTTTCCGCCAGCAACGCTTCGTTTTCCCAGGCAATCAGCACGTCGCCGATACCGCGTTCAACGAAGGTATTGGTTGAGCCACGCGCACCGGAATCCAGCACTTCAACGTTTTTATACAGGTTTTTCACGAACTCCTGCGCCTTGGCTTTATCATTATTGTTGTGGTGCAGCGCGTAACCCCAGGCAGCCAGATAGTTCCAACGAGCACCACCGGAGGTTTTCGGATTCGGTGTAATCACCGACACGCCCGGTTTAATCAAATCGGCCCAGTCGTGAATTTGTTTTGGGTTGCCTTTGCGCACCAGGAACACAATGGTCGAGGTATAAGGCGCGGAGTTGTCCGGCAGACGTTTGATCCAGTCTTTGTCGATGCGCCCACGTTCGGCGATAGCATCCACATCATAGGCCAGCGCCAGTGTGACCACATCGGCCTCAATACCGTTAATCACCGAAGTGGCTTGCTTGCCGGAACCGCCATGCGACTGACGCACAGTCACTTTATCGCCGGTTTGCTGCTGCCAGTACTTACCGAATGCGGTGTTGTATTCCTGATAGAACTCACGCGTCGGGTCGTACGAAACGTTCAGCAGTTGGATATCTTTCGCCATGGCACCTGACGCCAGCAGCATTATTGTCAGACCTACACCCCATTTACGCATCGACTCGTTCTCCCAGGAAAATAATCGCAACCTCAATCGGTTGATTTAGCATCAGAGCCTGCCAGAAACTCTCTCACCAATTAAAGAATTAAAAATTTTGGGCTAGACGATTATGGAATATAAACGCGCCGGACAAAAAAAAGCCCCCGCATGCGGAGGCTGTAACTGCTGGGCTGGATGGGGATCAGTACAGTTTTTTCGCCGTATCCAACCAGTCGCCCTTAAACGGACGCTTCATGTTTTCGATCGCATCGATGATGTCGTGATGCACCATCTTCTCGTTCTGGATACCGACGCAACGGCCACCGTAGCCCTGCAACAGCAGTTCGATGGCGTAAGCGCCCATACGGGAAGCCAGAATACGATCGTAAGCCACCGGCGAACCACCGCGCTGAATATGCCCCAGCACGGTAGCACGGGTTTCGCGCTTGGTTTCTTGTTCGATATGGCGCGCCAGTTCATCGATATCGCAGATGTGCTCGGTGATCGCCACGATCGCGTGTTTTTTGCCTTTGGCGATGCCGGCCTTGATTTCACAGACCAGGTCTTCGCGGTTGAATTCGGTTTCAGGCAACACGATAAATTCACAGCCACCTGCGATGGCCGCCGCCAGCGTCAGATCGCCGCAATAGCGCCCCATCACTTCAACGATGGAAATACGCTGATGCGAAGATGAGGTGTCGCGCAGACGGTCAATCGCTTCGACCACGGTTTCAAGCGCGGTGAAGAAGCCGATGGTGTAGTCGGTACCGGCCACGTCGTTATCAATGGTGCCCGGCAGGCCGATACAAGGGAAACCTTCTTCCGTCAGGCGCTTGGCCCCCATATAGGAACCGTCGCCGCCGATCACCACCAATGCATCGATACCGCGGTTTTTTAGGTTTTCAATCGCCTTGGCACGCACGCTGTCGTCTCTGAACTCAGGGAAACGCGCTGAACCGAGGAAGGTGCCACCGCGGTTGATCATATCGGACACGCTATAGCGGTCCAACCGTTCCATGCGATCTTCGTACAAACCAAGGTAGCCATCGTAAATACCAAAAACTTCCAGACCTTCCGAAAGCGCGGCACGCACAACGCCACGGATCGCAGCATTCATACCCGGCGAATCACCGCCACTCGTCAGTACACCGATTTTCTTGATCATGACTACCTCTGAACTGTAGATGCAATTTCTTAAGAATTCTGTATTCGCCGATTGCCTTGGAACCTCTCCGGCTGCAGAAAACCAGCGTTACGGCTTTATTGCTGGATATTATAACAAAAACACCCAGCTGAATTGATTCAAGTCACGCAATATTACGGTAAAAAATCGACATGGCACGCTGAGCTAACTCGTTATTCGCCTGCCGTACTTATCCTGACCGCCCTGCATGAATTATAGCTCCCAATGCCCCTGCCGGCCCGATGGCACCACGGAACAAGGGTCCTGGTGGATAAGGACATCCGCCCCCGGAAAACGATGCAACAGCGCCTGCTCCACCTGTTCGGCCAGAATATGCGCCTGCATCAGCGGCAGCTCATCGTCCATTTCCAGATGCAACTGGATAAAACGCGTCGGGCCGGACTGGCGTGTGCGCAGATCGTGCGCGCCTTTCACCCCCGGCCAGGAAGAGATTACGTCGATAATCGCCTGGCGCTCGTCATCCGGCAATGCTCTGTCCAGCAGCGATTGTACCGCTTCATAGCCCATTCGCAGCGCGCTATAGAGAATGTAGACGCCAATTCCCAATGCAAACAGCGCATCTGCCCGCTGGAAACCGTACCAGCTTAGCCCAAGCGCAATAAGAATAGCACCATTCATCATGACATCTGACTGATAATGCAGCATATCTGCTCGCACGGCCTGGCTGCGAGTTTTTCTTACCACCCAACGCTGATATGTGACCAGAATCAGGGTGCTGACCAGCGCAACGATTGTCACGGCAATACCTATGCCGGGGTCACGCAAGGTTTCCGGCGAATACAGATGCTGAAAACCGGTCAGAAAAAGAAAAAGCGCCGAGCCGGAAATAAACATGCTTTGCGCCAGCGCCGCCAGCGACTCCGCCTTACCATGCCCGAAGGTGTGCTCCTCATCGGCCGGTTGCAGCGAGTAACGCACCACCAGCAGGTTAGTCAGCGACGCGGCAACATCCACCAGGGAATCCACCAGCGCAGCCAGCAGGCTCACCGAACCGGTGCGATACCAGGCAACAATTTTTATCAGTAACAGCGTGGAGGCCAACACGGTGGCAGCTAACGCGGTGGACTTCACCAAACGCGCATATTGCGGTTCCATAACCCACCTTGGGTAAAACATGAGAGGGTCAGTATAACGGAATGACGGGCAAAAAAAGCCCCGCCATCATGGCGGGGAAGACAGGGATGGTGTCTATGGCAAGGAAAAACAGGGGACTACTCAGTCATACTCAACTTCTGGGCAGAAGTTTGCTGCAAACCAGTAATTTGTTGCTCCATCTGCTGCATTCGCTGCTGATGTTTCTGGTCTAAAACACTTTTTTGCTGTGGCGTCAGCAGGTTATACATTTGATTACGCACCCGGGCCATTTCGACCTGGCGCTTAACCTGTTGCTGAGCCATTGTTTCCGCCTGAGCATACACGGCGGCTTCATCAAATTTGTCTGCGGTCACCAGTTTATGCATGGCTTCCATTTCAGCTACATTGACACCAGGCAGATCGTGGCGCGCCTGGCGCATTAAATCGCGCATTTGCTGGCGCTGCTGCTCAGTCAGGCTGACACCGTCAAACATGTGGTGCTGGCCAGGGACTCTGGTTATCGCATCATTTCCGGGAGTCGGTGCAGTTTCCGAAGTAGTGTCAGCAGCAAACGCAGCGGTAGAACCTATTGCCAGCATTGATGCCATAACTAATGCGGTTACCTTACGCATTTTAACTCCTCGTTCTTTCTCACTTTGCGAATCAACGAGGAGCAGTGTACTGCTGCACCTGCAAACATGCGTCAGTGCATGTAAAACTACGTAAAGTCATGGAATGCCAACAGTTGATGACGTATTTTGCGTCAGGAGGTAAAACATAATGAATAAAATTCTGTTAGTTGACGACGACCGCGAGCTGACCTCGCTGTTAAAAGAACTGCTTGAAATGGAAGGTTTTACTATCGTCGTTGCTTACGATGGCGAACAGGCGTTGTCGCTGCTCGACAGCTCCATCGATCTGCTGCTGCTCGATATCATGATGCCGAAGAAAAACGGTATCGATACCTTGAAAGAGCTGCGCCAGCATCACCAGACGCCGGTCATTATGTTGACTGCCCGCGGCAGCGAACTGGATCGCGTGCTGGGGCTGGAACTGGGTGCCGATGACTACCTGCCGAAACCCTTTAACGATCGTGAATTGGTGGCGCGTATCCGCGCCATCCTGCGCCGTTCCAACTGGAGCGAACAGCAGCAAAATGTCGATACCGGCGCACCGACGCTGGACGTTGACGGCCTGCAGCTCAATCCGGGCCGCCAGGAAGCCAGCTTTGACGGCCAAACGCTGGATCTCACCGGTACCGAATTTACCCTGTTGTACCTGCTGGCGCAGCACCTTGGCCAGGTCGTGTCGCGTGAGCTGCTGAGCCAGGAAGTATTGGGTAAGCGCCTGACGCCATTCGATCGCGCCATCGACATGCATATCTCCAACCTGCGACGTAAACTGCCGAACCGCAAAGATGGCCATCCGTGGTTCAAAACCCTGCGCGGCCGGGGTTATTTAATGGTATCTGCAACATGATCAACAGTTTGACGGCACGTATCTTCGCCATTTTTTGGTTCACATTAGCCCTGGTGCTGATGCTGGTGTTGATGGTGCCCAAGCTCGACTCCCGCCAAATGACCTCGCTGCTGGACAGCGAGCAGCGGCAGGGGTTGATGCTGGAACAACACGTCGAGGCCGAGTTGCAAAACGATCCGGCCAACGACCTGATGTGGTGGCGGCGCTTATTTCGCGCCATCGAAAAATGGGCCCCGCCAGGGCAACGCCTGCTTTTGGTCACCAGCGAAGGCCGCGTGATTGGTAACATGCAGCGCAACGAAATGCAGCTGGTGCGTAACTTTATCGGCCAGTCTGATAACTCTGATCATCCGAAGAAGAAAAAATACGGCCGCGTCGAGCTGGTCGGCCCGTTCTCCGTGCGCGATGGCGAGGACAACTACCAGCTGTACCTCATTCGTCCCGCCAACAGCCCACAATCCGATTTTATCAACCTGATGTTCGACCGGCCGCTGTTGCTGCTGATCGTCACCATGCTGATCAGCGCCCCCCTACTGTTGTGGCTGGCCTGGAGCCTGGCCAAACCGGCGCGCAAGTTAAAAAACGCCGCCGATGACGTCGCCCGCGGCAACCTGAAACAGCATCCGGAGCTGGAGTCTGGGCCGCAAGAGTTTCTGGCCACCGGCGCCAGCTTCAACCAGATGGTTAGTGCGCTGGAGCGCATGATGACCGCCCAACAGCGGCTAATCTCCGACATCTCGCATGAGCTGCGCACACCGCTCACCCGCTTGCAGTTGGCTACCGCGCTAATGCGCCGTCGTCACGGTGAAGGACATGAACTGGCGCGCATCGAAACCGAGGCGCAACGTCTGGACTCGATGATCAACGATCTGCTGGTGCTGTCGCGCGGGCAGCAGAAAAGCGAGTTGGCGCGCGAGCGGCTGTTGGCCAACGAACTGTGGGCCGACGTGCTGGATGACGCCGGATTCGAAGCCGAGCAAATGGGCAAACACCTGGAAGTCAGCTCCCCTCCAGGCCCCTGGGCGCTATTCGGCAACGCCAGCGCATTAGACAGCGCACTGGAAAACATCGTGCGTAACGCCCTGCGCTATTCGAACACGCGCATTGCCGTGGCGTTTAGCGCCGACAACCAGGGCATCACTATTGTGGTCGACGACGACGGTCCTGGCGTCAGCGAGGAAGATCGCGAGCAGATTTTCCGGCCGTTCTACCGTACCGACGAAGCACGCGATCGCGCATCGGGCGGCACCGGTCTGGGCCTGGCTATTGTCGAGGCTGCGGTCAATCAACACCGCGGCTGGGTGAAGGCGGAAGACAGCCCGCTCGGCGGCCTGCGGTTGGTACTGTGGCTACCTCTGCACCAGCGTTGATCGCCTAAGACAGATCGGCAAGATTTTGTTATTCTGCGCCCCTCTTCATGAGGGGCCTTTTACATGCTGAACATCGTTTTATTTGAACCTGAAATTCCACCCAATACCGGCAATATTATCCGTCTGTGCGCCAATACAGGCTTCCAGTTACACCTGATAGAACCGATGGGTTTTCCATGGGACGACAAACGGCTGCGCCGCGCCGGGCTGGATTATCATGAATTCGCCAATATCCGACGTCACGCCGATTACGCCGCCTTTATCGCCAGCGAAAACCCACAGCGACTGTTTGCCCTGACCACCAAAGGTACCCCAGCACACAGCGCGGTCAGCTATCAGGCCGGCGACTACCTGCTGTTTGGGCCGGAAACTCGCGGCTTGCCCGCCGAGATCCTCGAGGCCTTGCCTGCACAGCAGAAAATCCGCATACCCATGCAGGCACAAAGCCGCAGCATGAACCTGTCGAACGCCGTCGCGGTGGTGGTGTACGAAGCCTGGCGGCAGTTGGACTATGCCGGTGCACTGATTAAACCTTAAGCGGTGACAACCCGTCCTGCGGGGAGGATAATCTGAACAGATCACCTCTCCGGGGACATCGCATGGCTTTCACAGAGAGTATTATCGCCCACTTCCGCAGGCTCGAGAATGCGCTGAATCAGGCGCTGGCGCGTTTGCAGGACACGACGGACACTGAGGCTCTGCACGACGTACGCATCAACCTGCGGCGAATCAGGAGCCTGCTGAGACCATTACGCGGCACACCCGGCGTCGCACAACTCGACAACGCCGCCGCCAGCCTGGGGAAACTCACCACGCCGATACGCGATTTGGAAGTGTTGATCGCCGAGTTGGCGCGACATCCGCTAGAGTGGCAGACCAACGTCCGCAAAACCGAATTGCAAAGCCGCAACCTCGCCCTTGCGTCACATCCCTTGTTGTTCCGCTTTCCCAACTTGCTGCACGACTGGCCAAAAAGCTTCCATAAAGCCAAACGCCGGCACGCAAAACGCCGCGTTGCCCATCGCCTGTCCCGGCAGGTGAGACAGCTGCGTCTGGCGCTGGCCGACGGGCACTACGATCGCCACCGGCTGCGCCTGCTGATCAAGCGGCTGCGCTATGTTACCGACGCCTACCCACAGTTCTCGCTTATCACTCCGGAAGCCGCCGCCAGCCTGAAAGTGGCGCAAAATGCACTGGGAGACTGGCACGATCGTTTTGTCTGGTGCCGGCAAGCCGAAAATCAGCAAGATCTCTGGCCGCTGCTGCCAGAATGGCAAGACGCTCAGGAAACAGCGCTGGAGAGGGCTGAAGCCGCATTATTTGCGCTTTCGCGGGCGCTCACCTCTAAAACCCGCGACGCATCACGATCCTGACAAAGTATGCAAAGACAGTGCACGTCTGGCCCCAAAACATTCGCTGCAATAGAGGATAATGAGCTATGTTTTGTAAGGGTAATAGACATTCATCATAGGAAATCGTATGAAAAAAAAACGCTTGAGCGTTGCCATGGCGGTGCTGGCAACAGGCCTGTTGTTGGCGGGCTGTTCGTCTAAAGTAGCAAATAAGCAGCAGTATTCAGGTTTTCTGAGCGATTACAGCAAGCTGCAGGAAACTGAATCGGCCACCGGCCATAAAACGCTGCGTTGGATCGATCCTACCTTTAAAGAATCCAATTACCGGGGCGTCTATTTTTCTCCTGTGACCTATTACCCGGCGGCCAAACCGACGGCACGCGTCAACCAGGATACGCTGAACAAAATCAAAGACTACGCCAATCAGCGAATCAACGCCGCACTGAGCGAGCGAATGACCGTGCTGCAAAGCCCGTCAGGATCGCGCGTGCTGCTCGCCAAAGTGGCGATCACCGCCGTGTCGGCTGAAAATGAAGATCTGAAGTTCTATGAAGTGACCCCGGTTACCGCCGTGATCGCCAGCACCATGGCCGCCAGCGGGCACCGCACGCAAAACACCACGCTGTTCCTCGAAGCGCAACTGATCGATCAGGATACCGGCAAAACGGTGATGGAAGTGGTGCGTAAGGGCTATGGCAAGACCGTCAGCAATGACTCCGCGCCGGTGACGGCGAACGAGGTCAAAGCGGCGATCGATAGCATGGTTACCGATATCGTGAAATTCCCGAAACAGGGTTAATTCTCTGCCGGAAAACATCGGGGGGAGCCTAAAGCTCCCCCCGATTTTATCCATCAGCAAACCGGCTTAAATGCCGTCGCCGAACTCAAAACCCTGATTGGTGCCGTTGAAGTACTGATCCATATCCATCGAAGGCGTATCGCTTTCCGGTCGGCCGACGATACGCGCCGGCACCCCGGCGGCAGTGGTATGCGGCGGTATGGATTGCAATACTACCGAGCCGGCACCGATTTTTGCGCCTTTGCCCACCTCGATATTGCCGAGAATTTTAGCCCCGGCGCCAATCATTACGCCCTCACGGATCTTCGGATGACGATCGCCGCTGGTTTTGCCGGTACCGCCAAGGGTGACCGACTGCAGGATGGACACGTCGTTTTCTACTACTGCGGTTTCACCAATAACGATGCCCGTGGCATGGTCGAGCATAATACCGCAGCCAATAGTGGCCGCAGGGTGAATATCCACGCCAAAGGCGACCGAAATTTGATTTTGCAGGTAAATCGCCAACGCCTGGCGCCCCTGCAACCACAGCCAGTGGCCGATACGGTAAGCCTGCAGCGCATGGAAACCTTTCAGATACAGCAGCGGCGTCGAGTATTTATCTACCGCCGGGTCGCGCAAACGCACCGCCAGGATATCGCGCGCTGCCGAGACGATCATCTGCTTATCGGCAAGGTAGGCGTCTTCCACCACTTCACGCACCGCAATAGCCGGCATAATCGGATTTGCCAGCTTGTTTGCCAGAATATAGCTGAGCGCACTGCCCAGGTTTTCATGCTTGAGCAACGTCGCATGGAAAAAGCTAGCCAGCATCGGTTCACACTCAGCCAGCTCTCTCGCTTCTGATTTGATGCTTTTCCAGACCTGCTCTAACTCTTCTGACGACATCAGGTTCCTCTCCACCTTGCAAAACAGGCTGCCTCACCGCATCACGGTCAGGCAGCCCAAATCAATTGCCGGGGTCAGCTCGCTGCCCCGCCTATCGGTTTTATACTTGTCGCCCTTCAAGCCGTAGCACCGTTGGCTGCAACCTGAAATCCCCAGGGTATGGGGATCAGATGCTGTGCTTTTCGTCTTTTCTGGTGCGCCCTAACAGGCTCAACGCGGCTTCCCGGGCATTTTTATGGCAGTACAGCACCTGGTAAATCTGTTCGGTAATCGGCATTTCCACACCGTGTCGCTGCGCCAGCGCCAACACCTCTTTGGTATTGCGATAGCCTTCAACCACCTGACCGATACTGTCTTGCGCTTCTTGCACGCCTTTTCCCTGCCCCAGCATAATACCGAAACGGCGGTTGCGCGATTGATTATCGGTGCAGGTCAGCACCAGATCACCCAAACCGGCCATGCCCATGAAGGTCGAGGGATCGGCACCCAACGCCGAGCCGAGGCGGCTCATTTCCGCCAGGCCACGGGTAATCAATGCAGTACGCGCATTGGCGCCAAAGCCGATGCCGTCTGACATCCCGGCACCGATGGCAATCACGTTCTTCACCGCACCACCCAACTGCACGCCGATAAAATCGGGGTTGCTGTAAACGCGGAAGCTTTTACCGCAGTGCAGCAGCTGTTGCAGATCTTCCGCAAACTGAGTATCGGTGGAAGCCAGCGCAATAGCCGTCGGCAGCCCGGCGGCCAGCTCTTTGGCGAACGTTGGCCCTGAGACTACCGCCAGCGGGATATCATCGCCCAGCGCTTCGCGCGCTACGTCCTGCAACAACCGGCCGGTCTCCGCTTCCAGCCCTTTGGTCGCCCACACAATGCGGGCATCCGGGCGCAGATGCGGCTTTAGTTGGCGCAATACGTCACCGAACACATGGCTTGGCACCACCACCAGCACATCGCGACTGGCAGCCAGCGCACGTGCCAGATCGGCTTCTAACAGCAGCGTGTCGGGGAAGGCAACGTCGGGGAGAAACGCCTGATTGCAGCGGTCACGCTGCAATTTTTGAATTTGCTCTGGGTTATGCCCCCACAGCACCACGGGGTGGCCGTTACGCGCCAGCGTAATGGCTAATGCGGTGCCGTACGAGCCGGCACCGATAACGGTCATTGAAGCATTGACGGTGTTCATCAGGCATCCTGATGTGGTGCGGCACCTTCGCCTTCCGCCTGCTGTTGCAGATAGTTCATGAACAGCGCGTCAAAGTTAACCGGTGCCAGGTTCAATTGCGGGAATGTGCCGCGAGAAACCAGGCTGGTGATGCACTCACGCGCATACGGGAACAGAATGTTCGGGCAGTATGCACCCAGGCAATGCGCCAGCTGCGTGCCATCGATGCCTGCAACGGAGAAGATGCCCGCCTGCTGCACTTCACACAGGAACGCAGTTTCTTCGCCCAGAGACGCAGTCACGGTTACGCGCAGTACAACTTCATACACTTCGTCAGCCAACTGGCTGGAAGCGGTATCTAGATCCAGTTTAACTTCTGGCTGCCATTCCTGCTGGAAAACCTGCGGAGCGTTTGGCGCTTCGAAGGAGATATCCTTGGTGTAAATGCGCTGAATCTGGAAAGCCATCTCTGTGCTGTTTTGTTCTGACATGTGTGTAATACCCTTGGTTAAACGTCCTTATTGACACTCAGTAGCCGGCAGTGGTCCGCTTATAGCAACGGATCCAGACCACCACGAGCATCGAGTTCATATAAATCATCGCAGCCGCCGATATGCCGGTCGTCGATGAAAATCTGAGGCACGGTGGTGCGCCCACTGCGCGCAATCATCGCTTCGCGTTTTTCATTATCGCCATCAATGGCGATTTCGTTAAACGCCGCGCCTTTACTGTTCAGCAGCGCTTTGGCGCGATGGCAGAACGGACAGGTCGCTTTGGTGTAGATATCAATGTTAGCCATGGATTACCACCTCAAATACATTAAAGAATTACTTACCGCGCACTAACGGCAGGTTTTCCCCGCTCCAGCCGGCAATACCGTCTTTCAGCATGGCCACGTTTTCAAAACCGGCCTTGCTCAGGTTTTCCGCCGGCTCGCGAGAGGCAGTGCCGTTGGCGCAAACCACGATGATCGGCTGAGCCTTGTGTTTTTCCAGCTCGCCCAGGCTGCCGTTTTTGATTTCGCTCGCCGTCAGGTTGATGGCGTTGGCCAGGTGGCCTTTACGGAAATCATCACGGCTGCGGGTATCAACCACAACGGCATCTTCTTTATTAATCAGGCGAGTGGCTTCACCACGAGCGATCTCTTTCACCTTGGAGAAACGGCTTTTGAACGTCATGACGATCACGGCAACCAGCAAGCCAATCCAAGCCAGGCTCAGTATCGGATGCTTGCTAACAAATTGCATAATTTCTTGCAGCATGGGGTGTAACAACTCCCGTCAGTTAAGGGATAAATTAAGTCAAGGTTCCAGAGTATACCTGCCGAGTGCGGCAAATACAGCCAATAAGCAAGCGCTATTGCAGAAACTGCGGAGTGCGCTGAGAAATTCCTAACGTCAGAGCATAAAAGCCGGTCTTGTTCGCCGCAACTTTGATCTCTCGAGGCTCTTTTTAATCGTGCGCGTTGTAAAATCGGGCGGTTTTAAGGTGAATAGCCATCATTCCGATTGCGGGCAGATGGCTATTCACAACTTAAAAGTTCATAACGAGGTTAATGCAATGTCGAGTAACAAAAAGCCGATGGTGCTGGTGATCCTGGACGGCTACGGCCATCGGGAGGAGCAACAGGACAATGCCATTCTGAACGCCAAAACGCCGGTGATGGATCGCTTGTGGCAACAGCAGCCGCATACCCTGATCGCCGCTTCCGGCCTGGACGTGGGCTTGCCTGATGGCCAGATGGGCAACTCGGAGGTCGGCCACGTCAACCTGGGCGCCGGACGCATCGTTTATCAGGATCTGACCCGACTGGATAAAGAAATCAAAGACGGCGACTTCTTCGCCAACCCGACGCTGACGGCAGCGGTCGACAAGGCCGTACAGGCGGGCAAAGCGGTGCATATCATGGGCCTGCTGTCGCCGGGCGGCGTGCACAGTCATGAAGACCACATTTTGGCCATGATTGAACTGGCCGCTCAACGCGGCGCGAAAGCCGTGTACCTGCACGCCTTCCTGGACGGCCGCGACACTCCGCCACGCAGTGCAGAAAACTCGCTGCAACGCTTTAGCGACGCCTTTGCCAAACTGGGCGCCGGGCGCATCGCCTCGCTGATTGGCCGCTATTACGCCATGGACCGCGACAATCGCTGGGACCGTGTTCAACTGGCCTATACGCTGATGACTGAGGCTCAGGGCGATTACGTGGCCGATAACGCCGTTGCCGCACTGCAAGCCGCTTATGAGCGCGGCGAAAACGACGAGTTCGTGAAACCGACCGTGCTTCAGGCCGCCGGTGAAGCCTCCGCCGCTCTGCAAGATGGCGACGCGCTGATTTTCATGAACTTCCGCGCCGATCGCGCGCGCCAGATCGTTCGCGCCTTCGTGAATGCCGATTTCGACGGATTCCCCCGCGCCAAGGTGGTGAACTTCGGTGATTTCGTGATGTTGACCGAATATGCCGCCGACATCAAAACCCCTTGCGCCTACCCGCCGGCGTCGTTAAACAACACCTTCGGCGAATGGCTGATGAAGCACGACAAAACGCAGTTGCGCATCTCGGAAACCGAAAAATACGCACACGTCACTTTCTTCTATAACGGCGGTGTGGAAGAACCGTTCAAAGGCGAAGAACGCGTGCTGGTCAATTCGCCGAAGGTCGCCACCTACGATCTGCAACCGGAAATGAGTTCGGCGGAGCTGACCGACAAACTGCTGAGTGCCATCAGCAGCGGCAAATACGACGCCATTATCTGCAACTACCCGAACGGCGACATGGTGGGCCATACCGGCGTCTATGACGCGGCGGTGAAAGCGGTGGAAACCCTCGATAGCTGCATCGCGCAGGTCGTGGAGGCCGTTAAGGCCGTTGACGGACAGCTGTTGATCACCGCCGATCACGGCAACGCCGAACAAATGCGCGATCCGGCCACCGGTCAGGCGCATACCGCCCATACCAGCCTGCCGGTGCCGCTGATTTACGTCGGCAAGCCTGCTCACGCGGTCAACGGCGGCAAGCTTTCCGATATCGCGCCGACCATGTTGACGCTGATGGGAATGGAAATCCCGAAAGAGATGACTGGTAAGCCGCTGTTCATCGTGGAATAATCCTTCTCCATGAGGGAGAAGGCGTTTTTTGCACTATCAAGGGTAACCCGAAGCGCAAACGCAGGCAGCCGGCCGCTGCCTGAACGCACAGCGCCAAGGAAGTTGACCGCCATGTGCGCCAGCGTATTTTGCGCTGGCGTCTTGCTGTTGCCGTTAGCCGGACAGGCGGCGGAAGACAACAAATCCCAGCTCAAAGACATCCAGCAAAGCATCGCCGAAAAAGAGAAGGCGGTTAAACAACAGCAGCAGCAACGCAGCTCATTGCAGGATCAGCTTAAACAGCAGGAAAAAACCATCGCGCAGGCCAGCCGCCTGCTGCGTGACACCCAGGGCACGCTAAGCCAACTGGGGAAAGACATTTCCGGCCTGAACGCCTCCATCGCCAAGCTGCAAAAGCAGCAGTCTACTCAGCAAGAGATCCTCGCCAAACAGCTCGACGCCGCTTTCCGGCAGGGGCAACACAGTGCAGTACAACTGATCCTCAGCGGTGAGGAGAGCCAGCGCAGCGAGCGTATTCTGGCTTACTTCAGCTATCTGAACGAGGCGCGTCAGCAAACTATCGAAGAACTGAAGCAAACCCGTCTCAAGCTGGCAAAGCAAAAAACCACGCTGGTCGCCAAACAGGGCCAGCAAAAATCGCTGTTGGGCGAACAGCAAACGCAACAACAGAAGCTGGAGCAGGCACGTGGCGCACGCAAGCAAACGCTGACCGCACTGGAAGCCTCGCTGGAAAAAGATCAGCAGCGGCTGGTGGAACTGCGTCAAAACGAAACCCGCATGCGCGATAAAATTGCCCGAGCTGAACGCGAAGCCCGCGCCCGTGCCGAACGTGAAGCGCGTGAAGCCGCCAAGGTGCGCGAGCAAATGCGCGCCAAAGAACAGCAGGCGAAGAAAACCGGCACCAGTTACAAACCTAGCGAAGCCGACCGCTCGCTGATTGCCCGTACCGGCGGCCTTGGCAGACCGAGCGGACAAGCGATGTGGCCGGTTCGTGGCCGCACCTTGCACAGTTTTGGTGAACAATTGCAGGGTGAGTTACGCTGGAAAGGCATGGTGATCTCGGCTGCCGAAGGTAGCGAAGTGAAAGCCATTGCCGACGGCCGCGTATTGCTGGCCGACTGGCTGCAAGGCTATGGTCTGGTCGTCGTAGTCGAGCACGGTAAGGGCGACATGAGCCTGTATGGCTACAATCAGAGCGCGCTGGTCAACGTCGGGGCGCAGGTCCGCGCCGGGCAGCCGATAGCCTTGGTAGGCACCAGCGGGGGCCAGGGAACGCCGTCGCTTTATTTCGAAATCCGTCGTCAAGGTCAGGCGGTTAACCCACTACCGTGGTTGGGAAGATAGATTTGCGCTATATCAAAACCCCTACTGTCGTATTGATTGGCTGTCTGTTGCAGGTTTGCGCCGCGCAGGCGGGGAAGTTGTCCATCGTTATCGATGACGTGGGTTATCGGCCGCACGAGGAAGACGCCGTGCTGCAAATGCCGACGGCGATCTCCGTTGCCGTGCTGCCCAATGCCCCTCACGCCCGTCTAATGGCCACCCGCGCCCACAGCCAGGGCCGCGAAGTGTTGATTCACATGCCAATGGCCCCGCTCAGCAAACAGCCGTTGGAGCGCGATACGCTGCAGCCTTCCATGAGCAGCGAAGAGATCCAGCGCATCATCCGCAATGCGGTGAATAACGTGCCCTACGCGGTCGGGATGAACAACCACATGGGCAGCGCCATGACCTCCAGTCTGCCGGGTATGCAAAAAGTCATGCAGGCGCTCGAAAGTTACCGCCTGTACTTTCTCGATAGCATGACCATTGGCAATAGCCAGGCCACCCGTGCCGCTGCAGGCACCGGGGTGAAGGTCATCAAGCGTAAAGTGTTTCTGGACGATACCGCCAACGAGGCCGATATTCGCCGCCAGTTTAACCGTGCGGTCGATCTGGCACGGCGCAACGGTTCCGCCATCGCGATTGGCCATCCACGTCCGGCAACGGTAAAGGTGCTGCAGCAAATGCTGCCGACGTTGCCGGCCGATATCGTGCTGGTGAAACCCAGTTCGCTGCTGAATGAACCGCAGAGTAACAGCGGCGGCGGCAGTTACGTTCCACCTCCGGTCAAGCCGCAGAAACCGCAGCCGAAGAACCCGTTCACCGGCGGTATCAAGCAGTGCAAGGTCAAGTTGCCGAAGGAAAAAGTCAACGCAGGCAAGGCGATAAGCGTGATCGGCGAAAGCGTGACACAGTCGCCGGCGGCAGAGTTTATCAAGCGCCAGTGGCATCGCTGGGTCGGCTCAGCGCCAGACAAACCGAAAGCATAAAATCAGGGCCGGAATCTTCCGGCCCTTTTTACTGTCAATCCCAGCTCAAAACCACTTTTCCGGACTGCCCTGAGCGCATGGCGTCAAAGCCCTGCTGGAACTCATCGATCGAGAAACGGTGGGTGATGATAGGTGTCAGATCCAGACCAGACTGGATCAGCGCCGCCATCTTATACCAGGTCTCAAACATCTCACGGCCATAAATCCCTTTGATAAACAGCCCTTTGAAGATCACCTGATTCCAGTCGATCGACATATCCGACGGTGGAATACCCAGCATGGCGATGCGGCCGCCGTGGTTCATCGCATTCAGCAGCGTACGGAACGCCGGTGGTGCACCGGACATTTCCAGCCCCACGTCGAACCCTTCGGTCATGCCCAGTTCGGCCATCACGTCGTTCAGGTTTTCTTTGCTGACGTTCACCGCACGGGTCACGCCCATTTTACGCGCCAGTTCCAGCCGGTATTCGTTAACGTCGGTGATCACTACGTGACGGGCACCAACGTGCTTGCACACCGCAGCGGCCATAATGCCTATCGGGCCGGCACCGGAAACCAACACGTCTTCGCCAACCAGATCAAACGACAGCGCCGTATGAACCGCGTTGCCGAACGGGTCGAAGATTGACGCCAGCTCATCGGAAATATTGTCCGGGATCTTGAAAGCGTTAAACGCCGGGATCACCAGGTATTCAGCAAAGGAACCTGGACGGTTCACGCCCACGCCAATGGTGTTGCGGCACAGATGGGTGCGGCCGCCACGGCAGTTACGGCAGTGGCCACAGGTGATATGGCCTTCGCCGGAAACGCGGTCCCCGACGTTAAACCCTTTAACTTCCTGACCCATGGCAACCACTTCGCCCACGTACTCGTGGCCGACCACCATAGGGACCGGGATGGTTTTCTGCGACCATTCATCCCAGTTATAAATATGAACATCGGTACCGCAGATCGCGGTTTTACGGATTTTAATCATGATGTCGTTATGGCCCAGCTCAGGCTGAGGCACATCCGTCATCCAAATCCCTTCTTCCGCTTTCAGTTTTGACAATGCTTTCATGGTTTTACCTTATGCAATAACGCCAAGATCCTTACCGATACGAATGAACGCCGCGACCGCACGCTCAATTTGCTCCGGGGTGTGGTCAGCAGACATCTGGGTACGGATGCGCGCCTGGCCTTTCGGCACCACCGGATAGAAGAAACCGGTCACATAAATGCCTTCCTTGAGCAGCGCGTTGGCGAATTCCTGCGCCAGCTTTGCTTCACCCAACATCACCGGGATGATGGCGTGATCGGCCCCGGCCAGCTCAAAGCCCGCCGCGGTCATTTTTTCACGGAACAAGCTCGCATTGGCCCACAGACGATCGCGCAGCGCATCGCCCTGCTCCAGCAGTTCCAGCACTTTGATCGAAGCGGCGACAATCGCCGGCGCCAGCGAGTTGGAGAACAGATAAGGCCGTGAACGCTGGCGCAACCACTCCACCACCTCTTTTTTCGCCGCAGTATAGCCGCCGGACGCGCCGCCCAGCGCTTTGCCCAGCGTACCGGTAATGATGTCGACGCGGCCCATCACGTCACAATACTCATGGGTGCCGCGCCCATTGGCGCCAACGAAACCTACCGCATGGGAATCATCCACCATCACCAGCGCCTGATACTGGTCCGCCAGGTCGCATACCCCTTTCAGGTTGGCGATCACGCCGTCCATGGAGAACACGCCGTCGGTTGCGATCATGATGTGGCGCGCGCCATCAGCCTTGGCCTGTTTCAGCTGCGCAGCCAGCTCGTTCATGTCGTTATTGGCATAGCGGTAACGCTTCGCCTTGCACAAACGTACGCCGTCGATGATCGACGCGTGGTTCAGCGTGTCGGAGATAATCGCGTCTTCCGGCCCAAGCAGCGTTTCGAACAGCCCGCCGTTGGCATCGAAGCAAGAGGAATACAAGATGGCGTCTTCCATACCGAGAAAATCGGCCAATTTCCGCTCCAGCTGCTTATGGCTGTCCTGGGTGCCGCAAATAAAGCGCACCGACGCCATGCCGAACCCGTGGCTGTCCATACCGGCCTTGGCCGCCGCGATCATCGCCGGATGGTTGGCCAGGCCAAGGTAATTGTTGGCGCAGAAGTTGATTACATGGCGGCCGTCGGCAACGGCGATATCAGCCTGCTGAGCGGTGGTGATAATGCGCTCTTCCTTGAACAACCCTTCGCTACGGGCGGTTGCAAGCTGTTGTTCCAACTGCTGATAAAAAGACGCGGACATTCGGTTATCTCCAGGATGGGTCTGTTTTCCACATATTTTACTGATTTGTAACCAAACTGACGACAATACACAGGAGAGAATATGAAAATTGCAGCAGATATCACGGCAAAGTGCTTTGATGCTCGACATCGCGGGATATTCGGAGCCCGTCCGATGTTTGCGGCGGCATGAAATGCTATTATAAGCGGCATTGAGCGTGGGGCACCCTGTCCCACCGGGCAGAATAATAGGGGTAACCCAATGATTATCGTTACTGGTGGCGCCGGCATGATCGGCAGCAATATCATTAAGGCGCTGAATGACACAGGGTATCGCGATATCCTGGTGGTAGATAACCTGAAAGACGGCACCAAATTCGCCAACCTGGTCGATCTGGATATCGCCGACTATATCGATAAAGAAGATTTTATCGCCAACATCGTGGCCGGTGACGATCTGGGTGAAATCGACGCGGTATTCCATGAAGGTGCCTGTTCATCCACCACCGAGTGGGATGGCAAGTACATGATGGACAACAACTATCAGTACTCCAAAGACCTGCTGCATTATTGCCTGGATCGCGAAATCCCGTTCTTGTACGCCTCATCGGCAGCCACCTACGGCGGCCGTGAAGAATTTATCGAAGAGCGCCAGTTTGAAGAGCCGCTGAACGTGTACGGTTACTCCAAATTCCTGTTCGATCAGTACGTGCGTGAAATCCTGCCTGAGGCGGATTCGCAGATCTGCGGCTTCCGTTACTTCAACGTTTATGGCCCGCGCGAAGGCCACAAAGGCAGCATGGCCAGCGTTGCATTCCACCTGAACAGCCAGATCAACCGCGGCGAGAACCCGAAACTGTTCGACGGCAGCCAGGACTTCAAGCGTGACTTTATCTACGTCGGCGACGTGGCCGCGGTAAACCTGTGGTTCTGGAAAAGCGGCGTGTCCGGCATTTTCAACTGCGGCACCGGCCGTGCGGAAACCTTCCAGGCGGTGGCCGACGCGGTCGTCGATTTCCACCAGAAAGGCGCGGTGGAAAACATCCCGTTCCCGGACAAACTCAAAGGTCGCTACCAGGCATTTACCCAGGCCGACCTGACCAAGTTGCGCGCTGCCGGCTATGACGCGCCGTTCAAAACGGTCGCCGAAGGCGTGAAAGAGTACATGGCCTGGTTGAACCGCACCGCTTAAGCTGAAGGAAATCATTCAGGGTATGAAAATACTGGTTATCGGCCCTTCGTGGGTTGGCGATATGATGATGTCGCAAAGTCTCTACCGCACCCTGAAGGCCGAGCACCCGACAGCGGAAATTGACGTGATGGCGCCCGCCTGGTGCCGTCCGTTGCTGGCGCGTATGCCGGAGGTCAATCAGGCTCTGTCGATGCCGTTAGGCCACGGCGCGCTGGCGCTCGGTGAACGCCGGCGCTTGGGACGCGCCCTGCGCGCCAACGGCTACGATCGCGCTTACATACTGCCGAACTCGTTCAAATCCGCATTGGTGCCGTTCTTCGCCCAGGTGCCACAGCGGACCGGCTGGCGTGGCGAAATGCGCTACGGTCTGCTCAATGATATCCGCGTCCTGGACAAAGCCGCCTTTCCATTGATGGTACAGCGCTATGTGGCGCTGGCTTACGACAAGCAACGCATCCATCGCGCCGAAGATCTGCCTCAGCCGCTGCTGTGGCCGCAGTTGCAGGTAAGCGACGAAGAAATTGCCGAAACCACCGCGGCCTTCAACCTGACCGATCACCGGCCGATTATCGGTTTCTGCCCAGGGGCCGAATTTGGCCCGGCCAAACGCTGGCCGCACTACCACTACGCCCAGTTGGCCCAGATGCTGATCGACCAGGGCTATCAAATCGCGCTGTTCGGCTCGGCCAAGGATCACGAAGCGGGCGAACAAATCCGCGCGGCGCTGGATGACGACGCCCGAGGATTTTGCATGAATCTGGCCGGGGAAACTCAGTTGGAGCAGGCCGTGATCCTGCTGGCGTCCTGCCAGGCCGTGGTCAGCAACGACTCTGGCCTGATGCACGTTGCAGCGGCATTGAACAAACCGCTGATAGCATTGTACGGCCCAAGCAGCCCGGATTTCACGCCGCCGCTGTCCGATAAAGCCAAAGTGATCCGCTTAATCAGTGGTTACCATAAGATACGCAAAGGCGATGCCGATCAGGGTTACCATCAGAGCCTGATCGATATTCAGCCACAGCAGGTGTTGGACGCGCTGACGCCGTTACTTGCCGCCAGCGAGGAATAAGTAAGCATGCAGGTGTTGATTGTAAAAACCTCCTCGATGGGAGACGTGCTCCACACGCTACCGGCGTTGACCGACGCCATGCAGGCCATTCCCGGCATTCGCTTCGACTGGGTGGTGGAGGAAGGTTTCAGCCAGATCCCCACCTGGCACCCGGCAGTAGACCGCGTGATCCCGGTGGCGATCCGCCGCTGGCGCAAAAACTGGTTTGGCAGCGAGACCCGTCAGGAGCGTTGCGATTTTAAACGTCTGGTGCAGGAGCGCACCTACGACGTGGTGATCGACGCCCAGGGGTTAATCAAAAGCGCCGCATTGATCACCCGCATCGCCAAAGGCAGCAAGCACGGCCAGGATGCCAAGAGCGCCCGCGAGCCGTTCGCCAGTTGGTTCTATAACCACCGTCATGACATCGACAAACAGCAACACGCCGTGGAGCGCACCCGCGAGCTATTCGCCAAAAGTCTGGGCTACGACAAGCCGGAAAGCTACGGCGATTACGCCATTGCGGCGCGCTTTCTCAGCCACCTGCCGGCCGATGCCGGGCAATACCTGGTGTTTTTGCACGCGACGACCCGCGATGAGAAACATTGGCCTGAGTCGCACTGGCGGGAATTGATTGGTCTGATGGCGCCAAGCGGGCTGAAGATCAAATTGCCGTGGGGCGCGGAACACGAACGTCTGCGCGCGCTGCGTTTGGCGGAAGGCTTCCCGCACGTCGAGGTGCTGCCAAAACTCAGCCTGCAGCAGGTCGCCGAGGTGCTGGCTGGCGCGAAAGGCGTGGTCTCGGTCGATACCGGTCTCAGCCATCTGACCGCTGCGCTCGACAGGCCTAATATCACGCTGTTCGGCCCGACCGATCCGGGATTGATCGGCGGCTATGGGCAAAATCAGCATTCCCTGATTTCTCCGGAAAAAAGCATGGCGACGCTCAGCGCTGACGCAGTCTGGGCAGAGTTGCAAAAGGTTATTTGATGAAAAAACTGCACATTATCAATTTAGGGAAAATGGGTGGTGTCGAACGTCTGTTCCTGCAGTATATCAACGACACGACCGATGGCAGCAACGACGTCATTTGCATCAGCGGTGAGGTCGGTGAAGAAATCCGTCGGCAAATGCCTGACCAGAAGATCACCTTTGCCAACAGGTTGATTAACGCGTTCCCACTGCGTTGCCCGCAATTCTTGCGCAAATACCTGCTGAACAGAAAAATCGAGAAAGCCAACGCCGACGTAGTGATTGTCTGGGATCTTGTGCCCGGCCTGGCAGCGAAACCTAAACGCGGCAAACTGATTTATTACGATCATGGCTGCTCCTGGCGCTATCCGAAAAACCCGAAGACATTACGATTCCTCGCCATGCTGGACGGCTGCATCTCCGCGTCTTACGCCTCAAAGCGGGTGATGGCGCTGCGGTTTAACCTGCCCTGCCCCAATCACGTGGTGATTAACCGGCTTAAAACCCCTATCGGTATTCATGATAGTTTGAAACCACTGAGCCGGCCGGTGAGGATAGGCACGGCGTCTCGTCTGGTGAGCCTGAAAGGCATCAGCGTTTCATTGCTGACGCTGCAAGAGTTGCTGCGCCGCGGGCATGATGTCACCCTGGAAATCGCCGGCAAAGGGCCGGATCGGGCGGCGTTTGAAGCGCTGGCAGAAAAACTCGAACTGGGCGATCGGGTCACTTTCAGCGGCTTTCAGGATAACGTGGCCGACTTTTTCAACCGTACCCATATCTATATGAGCACGCCGATTACCGAACCCTTCGGCTTATCCTGTATGGAAGCGTTGTATTTTGGCGTGCCGGTGATTTTCCCGCAGGTGGATGGCCAGCCTGAAGTGATCAAGGACGGGCAGTGCGGTATTGGGCTGACGCCTACAGTGACAATCGAAGAACATTGCCGACTGACCGGCATCAAGGTGGATTTCCCTCACGATGTTTACGATCCGGCTACCGATGCCCTGGTGGTGCCAAAGCTGCTGTCGCACCTGGAATGCGCGGATGCGATCGAAAGGCTGATGGTACCTGAAACCTACCAAACCATAAGCCGAAATGCGCAGCGTTACCCCGTCGAACATTTCAGCTACGCTATGTTCAAGACCGAGTTTGATGATTCGCTGAAATCATTTATTGCCCAAACGTGATATGAGCAGGAAACCCAGCCCCATGCTGCTAAAAGAAACAACTCCACATCCCGCCTTCAGCTATCTTATTTATTTGGGATGCGCTATCGCTTTTTGCACGATCCCCTTTGGCTCCGCCACCGGGCGCAATCTGTTTTATATTTCCAGCTATATCTCGTTCATCGCCGTCTGCCTGAACATAAAGTATTTTGTTAAAAACAAAAAAAACTTAATTCTGCCGGTTCTGTTTTTCTGCGTAGGCATGGGGAGCATTTTCTGGTTGCAGCACTTCAAACAACCGGGCGAGTACATCAATATTTACCGTTCCTATATGTCGACCGGGAAATTGCTGATCGCCACCGCGTTTATCCTGTTGATTGCGTTAAATGAACGGCTTTGCATGCAGCGCGCGTTTGTTGTCGTCGCGCTGGCGACCGGCATCGCGGTCAACGGTTATTCGCTTTACCAAGGGTTGTGGCTGGATATTCCGCGTATAGAAATCAACTTCGACCGCGCCACCGTCGCCGCCTACCTGATTACCGCCATCAATCTGGTGATGCTGCAGGCGATACTGATGCTGCGCAGTAAGTACAGAATCCCTTTGTATATCATTGGCTTCCTGGTTACGTTTTCTACGCTGGTGCTAACCGGAACGCGAGCGGCCATGCTGGTCTACCCGGTAGCGATTGGCCTGTCGATACTGGCGACGAAAAAACTGATATCCCATAAGCACAAGATCCTGCTGATAGCCTCAGTGCCACTGTTGTTGCTCGCCTGCGGTTTGGTCTTCAAATCACAAATAGAGCAGCGCATCGCGGCATTTCAGACCGACATGCAGCTGATCGATCAACCGCAGACCGAGAACTCGATTATTTCCCGCATCTCAATGCAGATCGTCGCAATACGCGCCGGTTCGGCGGCGCCGCTGGGCCAATCCGCGGAACAACGCGGGGAAGAAATCCGCACCATGGTTGCCCACGAGCCCCATCTGTCCGGCGTTATGCCTTATATCAATGTGCATCTGCATAACGAACTGCTGGAAACCTACTCGCTCAAAGGTGTTTGGGGTGTGCTGTTTTTATTCGCGCTCTACGTTGGCTTATTCGTCAGTTCTCTTAAGCCGCACCGTAATGCGTTATTGTTAGGGGTGACATTCAGCCTGTTTGTTTACGGGCTCAGCGACGTTATCTTCTTCAGCACCGAAGGCACGGCAATATTCTGCCTAGCGATAATTGCCAGCGTGCTGTCGATGAAGAAAATGCCGGTTTCCCAGGATTGAACGATATGAACTCATCACCGCCGCTGCTCAGTTTTATTGTGCCTTTTTACAATAATGAGGATTTCGTTGTCGCCAGCCTGAGTTCACTGTTCGACCAAATCGGCGATGATATTGAAGTGGTCATCATTGACGACGGCTCAACCGATGCTTCCGCCGATCGGGTACGCCAGTTGTTGGCAGAGATCCCACACCCGCATGTGACCTTTATCTCGCAGAAAAATGGCGGCATCGCCTGTGCCCGGAACATCGGGCTGCAACACGCGCGTGGGCGTTACATTACCTTCCTTGACGGGGACGATTTGCTGAGCGGTGACTACCTGGCCATTCTGCGGCCATTGCTACTGGCGGATGAAGATGACCTGATCGACTTTAATTATCAAAAGTTTATCGATACCCCGCCAGTGCTGCCTCACCAGACAACCACCCGCCGCAGCGTTTATGATTTTGACAACCAGGGCCTGTCCTGCCTCACTCCGCTGTTTGCCCGCTCAATGTGGCATCTCTGGAGCCGGGTCTATCGGCGTACGCTGTTGGAAGGGGAATCATTCGAAAACGGCCGGCGCTATGAAGACGTTATCTTCACGCCGTTCCAGTATTTCAAAACCCGGAAAATCGCCCATCTCGACCATGAGCTTTATTTCTATCGGGATAACAGCCAGGGCATCACCCGCAACGTCAAAGCCAAAGATATTGAAGATATGCTGTTTGCCATCGGCAAAACGCTGCGTTTTATCGATCAGCACCCGCATGATGAGCCCTTGCGACAATTGGCGGCCTTAATGCTCGCCAACTGTTTCTCGGAAGTGAAAAGCATGTCGAAAGCGCTGTACGGCTACTACCATTATGAGCCGGAAGCGCTGCGCACCTTCAACCGCGTGGCTGAGGTATGCCGCAACAGCGGCGTACCGCGAAAAAAAATCCGGCAAATGCGCTACGCCCGGGTCGATACCTGGTTGTCAAAAATCCGCTGGCGACTGAGAACGCGCGAAAAACACGCTTAATTCAATGACAGATGCTCCACCACCTCAGCATAAATACGCTGCGGTTGGATCACGCCCATCGGGCTTTCAGCTTCCAGCGGCATAGTGTAACCGGTGCGGGAAACCTGAATAATCCGATGAAGCTCCGGATCCTGAATGGGCCCGGTAGAACGTGAATCAGCCGTGACGAACAGGCTGATGGTTTTTACTTTCAGCGCGACCGCCAGATGCAGCGGCCCGGTATCGCCGGTGATCAGCACATGGAAGCTGTCGATCAGCGTCAGCAGCGCCTGCAATCCCGTTTTACCAATCCGGTTGTCCACGCAAGCCCGGGTTTCAGGGTTCACCTGGCTCAGGAACTGCTGCGCTTTACCCTCATCAAAAGGGCCGCCAATCAACACAATACGCACCTTGCCGTGTTTGGCCACCAGTTCGTCCGCCAGCCGGACGAAATGCGAGACCGGCCAGCAGCGTGATTCGGTAGAAGCACCCAGTTGAAAACCAACAGTACAGTGCTCGCTACTTTTGATACCCGGCTGATAAGGCGCGGGGATTTCCATGGTGGGATCGTCACTGCGACAGCCCAAAATTGAAATCAGCTCCAGCTTGCGGCGAATAAAATGACCGTAATAATGGAAGATGTAATTGGTCAGCCAAGGTTCAAGCCCGCAAATCCCGGAGCTGTAGTTATCGCGGATAATATATTTCGCACCGGATAATACCGCGCTGATGATGTCGTACGGCAGATGCGAATGCAGGATCAGCGCCAAATCCGGCTGATGCTCGCGCAGTGACTTCAGCAGCGGCCGCATACTCTTGATTTTACTGTCCCAATACACCACCCGATCGTAGTAGCGGCCGTTCTCCACCAGTTCCTGATTCTTCTTGTGCACCACCAGCGTAATGTGCGCATCGGGATAGCGTTCCCGCATCGCCCGCAGCGCGGGGGTGTTGAACATAAAATCACCCAACGCCGTGGTCGAATAGATGACGATATTGTCAAACTGAAGCCGACTGTCGAAAGTCGCCTTATCCTGGAAACGGCCGGACTTTGCGGTATAACGTCGCAAAAACCAATCCGCGACCTTAATTTTCCATTTTTTCGACATGTCAGTTCACTTTAAGTTGATAATATTCGGCCAGCGTCATGCCCACCGTACGCTGCTGTAGCCAGGCAAACAGCTGCTCTAAATCGCGATACAGCACTTCAATATCCTGCTCGGTTTTAAACGTCGGGCTGCCGCCGGGCATAAACTCGGAAGAGTGCAGCATAAACTCGACGTAGTCATGTCCCTGCAACAGGCAACGTTCGGCCACCTGCTGCATTTTTTCCAGATTGCCACCGCTTGGCCGCAACCAGTTTACCGACGGCGAACGCTGCTTGCCACGCAACCGATCATAGCCCTGCTTGAGCGTATTCATCAGCGCAGAATGCTTATACTGGATGCTCATCGGCACTTCCAACAGCGTTGAGGCTCCCGCTGCGGCGATATTTTCCGGATCGATAAAATAGGCCTGCGACGGGAAGTGCCGGTAGTCGGTACCGCCGTTCCCCTGCGGGTTGCCCGGCGAATATTGCCAGTTGACGCGTGGCGTGACCGAGCAATCTACCTGATAACCATATTCCAGCAACAACGCCGCATAGTACTCGTTAAATGCCCAGCGCCCGGCGCGGTGGCTGAGCATTTTGGTCTGGAAGGCATCTTCCAGCAGCTTGGTCATATGATCGACCTTGGCGCGAATTTGTTCGGCCGGGTATTCGATCAGATAAGGTTTGTGCCGCCAGTCATCGTCGGTCAACGGCGTCAGAGGCGGGCTGTTCCAGGCGTGCAGGTGCATTCCTACTTCCCCGGTACCGCGCGCAATCACATCGCGGGCAAACTCGACGTATTCGGCATCTACCGCCATTTCATAGTTGGTAAGATACACCGGCTTGAAGCCATATTTCTCACACAACGCCTGAAAGCGCGGCAAAAAGCGCGTGTTTTCGGTCGAAATACGATCGTGGTTTTGCCACAGATTGTCGCCTTCGGTATCAATGGTGATGAGAAACGCCGGTTTAGTCATAAATATCGAGCCTGATATCAACAGAATGCATTATGTTACGCAGGGCGTTTCGCCAGGGCAAACGACTTTACTGCCTGGTTTGGACAACGTTGAAGGCCTTTTGTCTCTCCTTCGCGCTATTTTTTCACTTCGCGGCAAGAAAACCGTGCAACAGTAGCCACATGCGATCGGGTCATTTAGAATCAAACATTGGTTTCCCTGAAAGCGACTCATGATGAACGACGCGCCAGCCCTAGCTCCTGATACCTCGATACAGCGTATTCTGATCGTTAAACTTCGCCATCACGGCGACATGTTGCTGACCACGCCGGTCATCAATACCCTGCGGCAAAACTACCCGCAGGCGCAGATCGACGTGCTGCTGTATAAAGAAACCCAGGATATGCTGGCCAGCCACCCGGCGCTGTCGAATGTGTTCGTTATCGATCGCCAGTGGAAAAAACAGGGTACGAAAGCTCATCTGCGCCACGAGCTTAACCTGATCCGGCAGCTCAAAGGCCAAGGTTACGATCTGGTGGTCAATCTGGCCGATCAATGGCGCAGCGCCATTATCGCCCGCCTGACCGGCGCACGCATTCGGCTGGGTTTCGATTTTCCCAAACGGCGAGGCTTCTTATGGCGTCATTGCCACACGCATTTGGTGCCGGTAAGCGATCACGCGCGGTTGCATACCGTTGAACAGAACCTGTCCCTGTTGCGGCCGCTCGGTCTGCCGACCCTCAGCCAGCAGGTGACCATGAGCTATCCGCCGCAGGACTGGCAGACCTGCGAGCAGTTGTTACGGCAGCAGGGCATTACCGGCGATTATATCGTGGTACAACCTACGTCCCGCTGGTTCTTCAAATGCTGGAGCGAAGAAAAAATGGCCGCCACTGTCAGCGCGTTGCAGGCCGACGGCCACCGGTTGGTGATCACCTCTGGGCCGGACAAAAAAGAGCGGGAAATGGTGGAGCGCATTCTGGCGCTCTGCCCGCCGCAGGGAGTCGTTTCGCTGGCCGGCCAGTTAACGCTGCGTCAGCTTGCCGCCCTGATCGACCACGCTAAACTGTTTATCGGTGTAGACTCGGTGCCCATGCACATGGCCGCTGCGCTGCAGACACCCTGCATTGCGCTGTTTGGCCCTTCCAAGCTGGTGTTTTGGCGCCCATGGCAGGTTAATGGCTGCGTGATATGGGCCGGGGACTTCGGCACCTTACCCGATCCGGACGCCATCAACACAGGCACCGATGAACGTTACCTGGACCTTATCCCTACAGACGCGGTGATTGCAGCCGCGCGGAGCCGGCTAGCATGAAAGCATTTCGTTTGGCGATCGTTCGTCAAAAGTATCGCCCGGACGGTGGCGCCGAGCGTTTCGTCTCACGCGCTCTGGAAGCACTGGAGCAACAGAATCTCGATCTGAACGTTATCACCCGCGAATGGCAGGGTGAAACCCATCCGGACTGGCATATTCATTTGTGCAATCCGATAAAGCTTGGGCGCATCAGCCGTGAGCGCGGTTTTGCCGAGGCCGCCAGAGCGCTGTGGCAGAAAGAGAAATTTGATCTGGTGCAGAGCCACGAGCGTATCCCCGGCTGTGATATTTACCGCGCCGGCGATGGCGTTCACCGCCGCTGGTTGCTGCAAAGAGCGCGTTTGCTGCCCGACTGGCGCCGCAAATGGCTGTTCTCCAACCGCTATCACCGTTACGTAATGTGTGCGGAACGTGCGATGTATGCCGCGCCGGAACTGAAAGCGGTCATCTGCAATGCGGAAATGATTAAACAGGAAATCATCGACGACTTTGGGGTCCCGGCCGATAAAATCACGGTGATCTACAACGCCATTGATAATCAAAAATTTCTGCCGGCCACGGCCGAGCAGCGGCAGCAATTGCGTCGGCAACACCAGATCCCTCAACAGGCGCACTGCCTGATTTTTGTCGGCTCCGGCTTTGAGCGCAAAGGGCTGGCCGCCGCCATCCGCGCCGTCGCGACCACGGACAGTTATCTGCTGGTCGTCGGTAAAGATAAGGCTGAAAAGCGCTATCAGGCGCTGGCACAGTCGCTAGGGTGCGGCGATCGGGTGCGGTTTATGGGCGTGCAAAAACAGACGCTGCCGTTCTATCAGGCCGCCGATGCACTGCTGTTGCCAACGCTGTACGACCCGTTCCCTAACGTGATTCTGGAGGCAATGTCCTGCGGTCTGCCGGTCATCACCAGCACCACCTGTGGCGGCGCGGAATTTATCGCTCAAGGGCAAAACGGCTTCGTTACCGATGCTCTGGATGTCCCCGCCCTCGTCACGGCGATCAAGGCATTGCCACGCCAGGCACTGGGCTCCGCCATGGGTGAAGCCGCGAGAGCGCGTATCATGTCTGCCACCCCGGCGCACCTGTCGGAACAGTTGATCTCCCTTTATAACCGGCTGCTGGATTAACTATGCGTATTTTGATGATTATCGATGGCCTGCCCGGCGGCGGCGCAGAAAAAGTGGTGCTGACGCTGTGTCAGGGCATGCAGGAAATGGGCAATGACGTCAGCCTGATTTCGCTTCGCGACGTCTGTAACTACCCTATCCCGGCCGGCGTTCATTATCAGGTGGTTGCGGATCACAGCCGCACCCCCTGGCGAAAACTGACCGAGCTGTCACGCCGCGCCGCCGCGCTGGATCGGGTGATCGCCGATAACGAACGCCAGCAGGGTGCCTATGATTTGGTGTTCTCGAACCTGCATAAAACCGATCGCATCGTCAGCCGCAGCAAGCTGCTCTCCTCGGATCGCCTGTGGTTTTGCATCCACGGCATGCTATCGACTTCTTATCTCGGCCATCGCAAGGGCCTGGATCGCTGGCTGAAACAGCGGAAAATCGCCGGCGTTTATCAGGGCCAAAATATCGTCGCCGTCTCACAGGCCGTCGGTGACGATCTGCAACAAAACCTGCCTATCCACCCGAACCGGTTGGCAGTCATCAACAATCCGTTTGATATTGCCGCCATCGAACAACAGGCGGCGGAACCCTGTGAACTGGCGGGTCAGGAATATCTGGTGCACGTCGGACGCTTTCACCCGCACAAGCGGCACGATCGCCTGTTGAAAGCCTATGCGCAATCGGGCATACAGGCGCCGTTGGCACTGATTGGCACCGGCAGCGAAGCCAACGTAGGGGAAGTGAAACAGCTGGCCAATCAGTTGGGCATCGCCGACCGCGTACTGTTCCTCGGCTTCCAGGCCAACCCTTATCCCTTTATTCGGCACGCATCGCTGCTGGTGCTCAGCTCCGACAGCGAAGGCTTTGGCAATGTGCTGGTGGAAGCGTTGTTATGCGGTACGCCGGTGGTCAGCACCCGTTGTCCAGGGGGGCCTGCGGAAATTCTGGAAAAAGCCGGAATGGATAACGCACTGGCAGACCTCAATGAAAAATCGCTGGCGGAAAAAATGGCAAAAATTTATGCCCAACCTCCGGAGATTAATCACCAGCAGTTGCTGAGCTATGGACTGAAATCTATTTGTCAGCGCTATTTGGCGCTCAAGAAATAAGTAAGGGCAGGGAATTCCCTGCCCTTACTTTAATTAATCGAACATTTGTATTTTTTGCCAGACATCGTCAACGGACACATCAATACAATCACCCGACTCGGTCTGCAGAATGTGATAACGCCCCGTCCAGGGATGCCAGGATTCTTTATCCGTATCGCCAAAAAAGACCACCATATCTTTATTCAACGCCGCAGCCAGATGCATCTGCCCGCCATCGCTGCACAATACCCTGTCGCATAAATCAAAACCGGCCAGTAATTCCCGCACCGAGGCCGTCGGGTAAAGCGCCACACGTTCATTCTGACACAGCGCCAACAACTGCTCTGCACGTTTTTGGTCACCGATATCATCAGGCGTCAGCGTGCCTTGCGGGGACCAGAAAATCAGCACGGCGGTGTTCTGATCGGCGACTAAGCGATTGATAATTTCGGCATAGCGTTCTATCGGCCAACGACGTTTAGGGCTGCGACTGCTGATATGGACCGCGCAAACTCGCCCGACAGGCGGCAAGAGTTTCTGCAAACGTTGCGCCGCCTGCTGGCGCTCTTCCGGGGCCAAAAACACGCGGACCGGCGGGATCGGGATGCGCTGTTCGGTAATCGCCGATAAGTAGCTGTAAGTATGCTCTACCTGATGCTTGCCGCTGAAATTTTCCTTACGGAAAGGATGATGAATATCAGGCGTACCTAAATCTGCGCCGATAATATTGCTTACCCCCGCCATTTTCGCCAACCGCAGGCTGTACTTGCAAGGAACCGGGTTGGCCAGGATCGCCGCGTCGAATTTTATTTTACGCAGCTTAAGAAAAATCATCAGACGCTCAAAATAAACCCCTAATGTCGTTTCATTTTTCGCCTTGTGCTTTGCCTTTTTATAGACGAAAACCTTTTCAAGGTGCGGGTTGTTTTTAACGACATCCTGGCTGACTTTATTGATTAACAGATAAAGTTTGGCATCCGGATAGGCAATTTTCACCCCTTCAATCAAAGGAGTCGTACAAACAAGATCGCCAATATTGTCACGGCGAATAATTAAAATATTCTTCATTCCAAGCCTATCAGCGAAATCTCTCGCCTGTTGTCTAAAACTGACACCAAAGGTTACCAAATTAGCGCCTTTCCCTTCCAGTTATGGTACTATTCTGACTAACCCATATAAATGAAATTGATAGAATGTTGCTGCGTTTATATCAGGTACTACTCTACCTCATCCAACCCCTGATCTGGCTCCGCTTACTGCTGCGCAGCCGCAAAGCTCCAGCCTACCGTAAACGCTGGGCAGAACGCTATGGCTTCTGCGCCGGAAAAGTGGTGCCGGGCGGCATCATGCTGCATTCCGTCTCCGTGGGGGAAACGCTGGCAGCCATCCCGTTGGTCCGCGCGCTGCGCCACCGCTATCCCTATTTACCGATTACTGTGACCACGATGACGCCAACTGGTTCAGAGCGCGTTCAGTCCGCTTTCGGTAAAGACGTTCATCATGTTTATCTGCCTTACGACCTGCCCGGCTCCATGCGCCGTTTCCTCGATCAGGTGAACCCCAAGCTGGTTATCATCATGGAGACCGAGCTGTGGCCAAATCTGATTAACGCACTGCATCAGCGTCAGATCCCGCTGGTGATCGCCAACGCACGCCTTTCCGCTCGCTCTGCCGCCGGTTATAAAAAAATCGGCGGTTTTGTCCGCGATATGCTGCGCCGCATTACGCTAATCGCCGCGCAAAATCAGGAAGATGGCGAACGCTTTATCGAACTTGGCCTGAAGCGCTCACAGCTGACCGTGACCGGCAGCCTGAAATTCGACATTTCCGTCACTCCCGAGCTGGCTGCACGCGCGATCACGTTACGCCGCCAATGGGCACCGCGTCGCCCGGTGTGGATCGCGACCAGCACTCATGAAGGTGAAGAAACCATTCTGCTGGCGGCACACCGCAAGCTGCTGGAAAAGCACCCCGACCTGCTGCTGATCCTGGTGCCGCGTCACCCTGAACGTTTCTCTACCGCCAAAGAACTGGTGCAGAAAGCCGGTTTCAGCTACACCCTGCGCAGCAGCGGTGAAATCCCCTCCGGCAGCACCCAGGTGGTGATTGGCGATACCATGGGCGAACTGATGCTGCTGTACGGCATTGCCGACCTGGCCTTTGTCGGCGGCAGCCTGGTGGAACGCGGCGGGCATAATCCGCTGGAAGCCGCCGCACACGCCATTCCGGTGCTGATGGGGCCGCATATCTTCAACTTTAAAGATATCTGCGCCAAGTTATCGCAGGCCGAAGGGCTGATCACCGTGGCCGACGAGGACTCGCTGGTCAAGGAAGTCGCCACTCTGCTCACCGACGAAGACTATCGCCGCTATTACGGCCGCCACGCCGTGGAAGTGCTGTATCAGAATCAGGGAGCGCTGCAGCGCCTGCTGCAACTGTTGGAACCGCACCTGCCGCCACGGAGCCATTAAATGAGCGACCGCAAAAGCCTGTCGGTGGTGATCATCGCCAAGAACGAAGCCGGGCTGCTGCCGGATTGCCTGAACTCTGTGGCCTGGGCGGACGAAGTGGTCATTCTCGATTCGGGCAGTCAGGATGACAGCATCGCCATTGCCGAAAACCTCGGCGCCAAAGTGTTCGTCCATACCGACTGGCAGGGCTTCGGCAAACAGCGCCAATTGGCTCAAAGCTACGCCAGCCACGACTATATTCTGATGATCGACGCTGACGAGCGCGTCACCCCCGAACTGCGCCAGTCGATTGAACAGACCTTGGCCGCGCCTAACGACAATCAGGTCTACAGTTGTGCGCGCCGCAACCTGTTCCTTGGACGTTTTATGCGTCACAGCGGGTGGTATCCGGATCGCGTCAACCGGCTGTACGCCAACCGACGCTATCGCTATAACGACGATCTGGTGCATGAATCGCTCAATATCGGCGCCGCGAAAGTGGTGCCCCTCAGCGGCGATCTGCTACACCTGACCTGCCGCGACTTTTTCGCTTTCCAGCGCAAGCAGCTGCGTTATGCCGAAGAATGGGCCAATCAGCGTCATCAGGCCGGCAAGCGCTGCGGTTACTCCTCCATACTGACTCATACTCTCGGTGCCTTCTGCAAAACCTGGCTGCTGCGCGCCGGCTTCCTCGACGGTAAACAGGGGTTGCTGTTAGCCGTGGTCAACGCGCAATATACCTTCAATAAATATGCCGCATTGTGGGCATTGGGCCGCAACTCTTCAGAGAAGTGAATCATGACCAGTAAAGCCATTTATCCCGGTACTTTCGATCCCCTGACTAACGGCCACCTGGATTTGGTGACGCGCGCGTCATTGATGTTCGATCACGTCATTCTGGCCATTGCCGCCAGCCCAAGCAAAAAACCGCTGTTCACGCTGGAAGAGCGCGTGGCGTTAGCCACCCAGGTGACATCGCATCTGGATAATGTCGAAGTGTTGGGATTCAGTGAGCTGATGGCGCATTTTGCCGCCCACCAAAATGCCAATATTCTGGTGCGCGGCCTGCGTGCGGTGTCTGACTTTGAATATGAATTGCAGTTGGCGAACATGAACCGCCACCTGATGCCAACGCTGGAAAGCGTGTTCCTGATGCCTTCCGAAGAGTGGTCGTTTATCTCTTCCTCCCTGGTGAAGGAAGTGGCGCGCCACGGCGGCGATATCGCACCTTTCCTGCCGGACGTGGTCACCCAGGCACTGATGGAAAGGCTCGCCGCACAATAATCAGCGTTGGCAGCGGCGGCAGAAGAAGGTACTGCGCTGCCCGTGTTTAGCGGATTCAATCGGCGTGCCGCACGCGCGGCAAGGCTCACCCGCACGACCATACACCTGCAATTCTTGCGCGAAGTAGCCTGGTTTACCGTCCGACTGCAGGAAATCGCGCAGCGTGGTACCCCCTTGCTCAATCGAGCGTAGCAATACCGCCTTGATAGTCTCCACCAGCAACTCAGCTTCCGTTTTGCTCAGCGAACCGGCCGGGCGATCGGGCAGGATCCCGGCGGTGAACAGTGATTCGCTGGCGTAGATATTGCCAACCCCTACGACCAGCTTGTTATCCATCAGCCAGGGTTTGATCAGCGTGCGCTTATTGCGTGATTTTTCGTACAGGTAGGCACCAGTAAAGGCTTCACTTAGCGGTTCCGGCCCAAGGTGGGCCAGCACATTGCTGTTTGCCAGGTCTTCGCACCACAGCCAGGCGCCAAAACGGCGGGGATCGGTATAACGCAGCGTCATGCCGTTGCTGATCACCAGATCAACATGGTCGTGCTTACCGGCTTCGGTTTCCTCAGCCAGCATACGCAGGCTGCCGGACATCCCCAAATGGACGATAATCCAGCCGTGGTCCAGTTCAATCAGCAGATACTTGGCGCGGCGTTGTACGCTGCGTACCGGCCGGTCGCTCAGCGCCAGAATTTGCTCGGAAACAGGCCAACGCAGCCGCGCGTTGCGCACCACCGCATACTGAATGCTATGGCCGACAAGATAAGGTTCAATACCACGTCGGCTGGTCTCAACTTCTGGTAATTCAGGCATCTGGCGCTCTCCCGTCGGTTTTCTACCCTTATAAAACAAAAAACCCAGCCTAAGCTGGGTTTTTATTAATCCACTAAAATTATTTAATTTTAGCTTCTTTGTACAGTACGTGTTGACGGACAACTGGATCGAATTTCTTCAGTTCCAATTTTTCCGGCTTAGTACGCTTGTTCTTCGTGGTGGTATAGAAGTGACCAGTACCAGCAGAAGAAACCAGCTTGATCTTCTCGCGAACACCTTTAGCCATGATGCAGTTCCTTAATACTTCTCACCACGGGTACGCAGATCGGCCAAGACCGTCTCAATACCCTTCTTATCGATAACACGCATACCTTTAGCAGATACACGCAGCGTTACAAAGCGCTTCTCAGCCTCAACCCAAAAACGGTGTGAGTGCAGGTTCGGCAGAAAACGGCGTTTGGTCGCGTTCATTGCGTGGGAACGGTTGTTACCGCTCACCGGGCGCTTGCCAGTAACTTGGCAGACTCGGGACATGTCTATTCTCCAAAAATCAAATCAGCTCGAGCTTCGTATAGGGTATGGCCGCCTCGTCAGGCTTTTAGAGCCCATCTCAGCAAACTCCATACTGAGGAGACTCCCGTCATCAGGTCAGAAACCACACATCAGGTTAGAAACCTGCTGAGATAGGCTCTTACGCCAAACCCAAGATTCTCAAAGGTGGCGTAGTATACGCTCTGAGGCGTAAGTGCTCAAGTCCCGAACAGCTAAAGATCCCCGAAGGATCGCGAAAAAATCGCTTAAAGCCATCCGCGCTCGGCAAAAGAGACGCATTCACCCCGACCTATCACTAAATGATCGAGCACTCGGATCTCCAATAACAGGCAGGCATTAACCACATGCTCTGTTATCAAACGGTCAGCGTGACTGGGTTCAGCCTTACCCGAAGGATGATTATGCGCCAGAATAATGGCGGCCGCATTAGCCTTCAACGCTTCACGCACAATTTCTCTCGGGTGCACGACGACGCTGCTGATGGTACCAGCAAACATCTCCTGATGGCGAATAACGCGGTGCTGATTGTCTAAAAACAATACCAAAAACACCTCCCGCTCACGGTGCGCCAGTAAGCTTTGCAGATAATGCTGCGTTATTTTGGGATTGAGCATGGCGTTTTCCTGCGCCAGATGGCCGGAAAAGAAGCGAAACGCCAATTCTGAAATCGCCTGAAGCTGTGCATAGCTCGAATTACCCAATCCTTTGTGGCTGCAGAAAACCTGATGGTCTGCCGACATCAGATGATACAGCGAGCCAAACTGCCCCAACAGCTGCTCCGCCAGTTGCATGACATGCAGGCCGGGAAAACCGGTACGCAGAAAAATCGCCAGCAACTCCGCATCGGACAGCGCCGTCGCGCCGTACCGCAGTAACTTTTCCCGGGGCGCAAGCGCTCCCGGCCACAAGGTCATTACCTGACTGCTCATCATCACCCCCCGAAAGCGTCCAAGCATGCCATGCGGAACAAAGGGGAACGACAGGTGTTTGATAACATTGCGAAGTACTGCGCAAAGCGCAATGTAACAAGCTGCAGAGACAGCGGAATCGCTCACCTGTCTGACGGTTATGCTAAAATGGCGCATCTTTCGGTTTTCAATCGGACAATCATGATGACGGGACTTTCCGGCAAACATATTGTGCTTGGCATCAGTGGCGGTATCGCTGCGTACAAATGCCCAGAACTGGTGCGCCGCCTGCGTGACAGAGGCGCGGAAGTGCGTGTGGTAATGACCGGCGCGGCGAAAGCGTTCATCACGCCGCTGACGCTGCAGGCGGTTTCCGGCTATCCGGTCTCCGACGATCTGCTGGATCCCGCAGCCGAAGCCGCGATGGGTCACATAGAGCTCGGCAAATGGGCGGATTTAGTGATCCTGGCCCCCGCTACCGCCGATCTGCTGGCACGCGTCGCCGCCGGCATGGCCAACGATCTGCTGACGACCCTTTGCCTGGCGACCGACGCGCCGATAGCCGCAGCGCCCGCCATGAACCAGCAGATGTATCGCGCCGCAGCCACCCAGGCCAATCTGCAAACGCTGCAGGCACGCGGCATGTTGCTGTGGGGCCCGGACAGCGGCAGCCAGGCTTGTGGTGATGTTGGCCCTGGCCGCATGCTCGATCCCTTGAACATCGTCGACCTGGCGAACGGTTATTTCTCCGCTTCACAAGATTTGCAACATTTAAAGATTATGATCACCGCCGGCCCAACGCGTGAAGCGCTGGACCCGGTGCGTTTCATCAGCAATCACAGTTCCGGTAAAATGGGCTTCTCTATCGCCCAAGCCGCCGCCGCACGCGGTGCGCAGGTCACCTTGATTGCCGGGCCGGTCAACCAGCCGACGCCGCCGTGGGTAACCCGGGTAGATGTCATCAGCGCGCTGGAAATGGAACACGCAGTGCAGCAGCGCGCCGCCCAGCAGGACATTTTCATTTCCTGTGCCGCCGTAGCCGATTACCGTGCCGGGCAGATCGCCGGTGAAAAAATAAAAAAACAGGGTGATGAAATCATCCTCAAAATGGTAAAAAACCCCGACATCGTTGCCGGCGTCGCCGCAATGACTAAAAATCGCCCCTTTGTCGTGGGGTTTGCCGCCGAAACCCAGAATGTGGAAGAATACGCGCGACAAAAACTGGCGCGTAAGAAACTGGATTTAATTTGCGCTAATGATGTATCGCTTGCAGAGCATGGGTTTAACAGTGACACCAATGCCTTGCACCTTTTTTGGCAGAATGGAGAAAAGCGCCTGGCGCTGAGCGATAAGGCACTCCTTGGCCAACGTTTAATAGACGAGATAGTCAGCCGTTATGATGAAAAAAATCGACGTTAAAATCCTCGACCCGCGTATCGGACAGGATTTCCCTTTACCGACCTACGCCACCCCAGGTTCAGCCGGTCTCGATCTGCGCGCCTGCCTGGACACCGCGGTTGAACTGGCGCCGGGTGAAACCACGTTGCTGCCTACCGGTCTGGCTATTCACATTGCCGATACCGATCTGGCGGCGGTGATCTTGCCGCGCTCAGGTTTGGGCCACAAGCACGGCGTGGTGCTGGGCAACCTGGTTGGCCTGATCGACTCCGACTACCAGGGCCAACTGATGGTTTCCGTCTGGAACCGCGGCCAAAAATCCTTCACCATTGAACCTGGCGAACGTATCGCGCAAATGGTCTTTGTGCCTGTTGTGCAAGCTGAGTTCAATCTGGTAGAAGAGTTCGACAGCAGCGAACGTGGCGCAGGTGGCTTTGGCCACTCGGGCCGCCACTAAGCGCAGCCCAAGACTTGATGGTCGGCAGGGAAATGTCGTCCGAAACCTTGCCGCCCAGAGAGAAGGACATTTCTATACCCAAGATAATTGGAGTTGCATCTCAACAAAGCCGTGGCTTTGTTGAACAGCGCTTGCGCTAGCCCCTACGGGATGAGCTTACAGTGGTAAGCGATTCGGGTGAGTGACAAATCAGCCGGAAGCAGATTTGAACGCTGCTTGCAGCGGCCCCGTCAGGGGTGAGGCCCAGGGATGGGTCGAATAACGCAGCCAACACAGATGCAGCTTCAAGTATAACGGGTATATGGCAAGGTTTGTCCGGCAACGATTACAGCGCACACCAGGTCGCGCGGAGAACACAGGTCGTTAAGGCCGCTGACCCCAGCATCGTAAAAAAGCTATCACATAAGCCGCACAGAGATCTCTCTGCAATGGCCGGTGCGCGGGTTTCCGAAAGTCTAAGCAGTTTTAGCAAGGGTCTAATCAGACATGGCAGAAAAAGAAAATACCAAAAGGAACAGGCGCGAGGAAATACTGCAGGCGTTAGCCCAGATGCTGGAATCCAGCGACGGCAGCCAGCGTATCACCACTGCGAAACTGGCCGCTAACGTCGGTGTCTCCGAAGCTGCGTTGTATCGGCATTTTCCCAGCAAAACACGGATGTTCGACAGTCTGATCGAATTTATTGAAGACAGCCTGATAACGCGCATCAACCTGATCCTGCAGGACGAAAAAGAAACCTTTAACCGCCTGCGCCTGATCCTGTTGCTGATCTTGGGGTTTGCCGAACGTAACCCTGGCCTGACGCGCATCATGACCGGCCATGCGCTGATGTTTGAGCAGGACCGCTTGCAGGGAAGGATTAGCCAGCTGTTTGAACGTATAGAGGCACAGCTGCGGCAGGTACTGAAAGAGCGCAAACTGCGGGAAGGCAAAGGCTTTGTCGTGGATGAAACGCTGCTGGCCAGCCAACTGCTGGCATTCTGCGAAGGTATGCTGTCACGCTACGTGCGCTCCGAGTTCCGTTACCGTCCTACGCAAGACTTCGACGGCCGCTGGCCGCTGCTGGCGGCACAGCTGCAATAAACCGTGTCAGGCGCGTTTTGGCGCGCCTGACAACGTGAATAGCGCGTTAAACTCCGTACTGTTCGCGATAGGCGCGCACCGCCGCCAGACTCGCCGCCATTTCCGGTTTCTCTTCGAGATAAGCAATCAGATCTTTCAGCGTCACGATGGAAATCACCTTACAGTGATAGTCGCGCTCGACTTCCTGAATAGCTGAAATCTCCGCACGCCCGCGTTCCTGACGGTCCAGGGAGATCAACACCCCAGCCAACGTCGCACCGCTGGCACCGATGATTTCCATCGACTCACGGATTGCGGTGCCGGCGGTGATCACATCGTCCACCAGCATCACTCGGCCCTGCAGCGGGCTGCCCACCAAAGTGCCGCCTTCGCCGTGGGTTTTGGCTTCTTTACGGTTAAAGCAGTAAGGTACGTCGCGTTCATGGTGTTCCGCCAGCGCTACCGCCGTGGTGGTGGCGATCGGGATACCTTTGTATGCCGGGCCAAACAGCAGATCAAAATCGATGCCGGAGTCCATCAGCGCTTCGGCGTAGAAGCGTCCTAACAACGCGAGATCACGCCCGGTATTAAACAGGCCGGCATTAAAGAAATACGGGCTGGTACGGCCGGATTTCAGAGTGAACTCACCGAATTTCAATACCTGCTTGTTAAGCGCGAACTCGATAAACTGGCGCTGATAGGCTTTCATTACTGCTTCTCCTCGTCTGGGTCTGTTAGATCTGTTATTACTACCACCCGATAGTCGGGCGTAAAAAAGGCGACTCTTCAGTCGCCTTAAAAATTACTCTGCCAGCGCCGCTTTCTGCGCCTGGAAGATGGTTTCGATGCCCCCTCGAGCCAGCGCCAACAGCGCCAACAGCTCGTCGTGGCTGAAGGGTTCGCCCTCGGCGGTGCCCTGCACCTCGATCATGCGGCCGTCTTCCATCATCACCACGTTCATATCGGTTTCTGCCGCAGAGTCTTCGACGTACTCCAGATCGCACAGCGCTTCGCCCTTGACGATACCGACAGACACTGCAGCCACCAGCCCTTTCATTGGGTTGGCTTTCAGTTTGCCCGCAGCAACCAATGCATTAAGCGCATCAGCCAGCGCAACGCAGGCACCGGAAATGGAGGCGGTACGGGTGCCGCCATCAGCCTGCAGTACGTCGCAATCCAGGGTAATGGTGAACTCACCCAGTTTTTTCAGATCGACCGCCGCACGCAGCGAACGGGCGATCAGGCGCTGAATTTCCAGCGTACGGCCGCCCTGCTTGCCTTTTGCGGCCTCGCGAGCGTTACGGCTGTGGGTGGAGCGCGGCAGCATGCCGTACTCGGCGGTGATCCAACCCTGGCCCTGACCTTTCAAGAAGCGCGGAACGCCCTCTTCTACCGTGGCGGTGCACAAAACTTTGGTATCGCCAAACTCAACCAGCACTGAACCTTCAGCGTGTTTGGTATAGTGACGGGTCAGTGTCAGTGGGCGAACTTGTTGTGGTGCTCTGCCTGCAGGACGCATGGGTTCTCTCCGGCTTCTAATCTACGATTGGCTGCGCATTATACGGGCTTCGTGACGTAATGCCTATCCTGCCCGGAGGTCCAACGTTATAATCGTTCCATCTTTTCCTATTACGGGTACGCATCAATGATCCGCAGCATGACCGCCTACGCACGGAGTGAAATCAAGGGTGAATGGGGCAGCGCAGCTTGGGAGCTGCGTTCCGTTAACCAACGCTATCTAGAAACCTACATCCGTTTACCGGAGCAATTCCGCAGCCTGGAGCCGGTGATCCGCGAACGTATCCGTGGCCGTCTGACCCGTGGCAAAGTGGAATGCAACCTGCGCTTCGAGCTGGACCCGAGCGCGCAAAGCTCGCTGATCCTGAACGAAAAACTGGCTAAACAGCTGGTTGAAGCCGCCAACTGGGTAAAAATGCAGAGCGACGAAGGGGAAATCGATCCTATCGACGTCTTGCGTTGGCCGGGTGTGATGTCTGCTCAGGAGCAGGATCTGGACGCCATCAGCGCACAGCTGATGCAGGCTCTGGACAGCGCATTGGATGATTTCATCACCGCTCGCGAAAGCGAAGGCACCGCGCTGAAAGCCCTGATCGAACAGCGCCTCGACGGCGTCAGCGCCGAAGTGATCAAAGTGCGCGCCCAGATGCCAAACATCCTGCAATGGCAGCGTGAGCGCCTGGTCAGCAAGCTGGAAGAAGCTCAGGTGCAGTTGGAAAACACTCGCCTGGAACAGGAGCTGGTGTTGATGGCGCAACGTATTGACGTTGCCGAAGAGCTGGACCGTCTGGAAGCCCACGTAAAAGAAACGCATAACATCCTGAAGAAGAAAGAAGCCGTGGGCCGCCGCCTCGACTTTATGATGCAGGAGTTTAACCGCGAATCGAACACGCTGGCCTCCAAGTCGATTAATGCCGAAGTCACCACTTCCGCTATCGAACTGAAAGTGCTGATCGAGCAAATGCGCGAGCAGATCCAGAATATCGAGTGATGTTTTCTTCACTAACCAAAACCCGCGCTATGCGGGTTTTTTTATGAACTAACCCTATACATACCTGGCCGCCTGCTGTTCGGTAATTAGCCCCATTTTTTGCAGTTGAACGGCGATGGCCCAAGTGGTTCGCTCAAATTCGCTGCTCAATGCCTCAAGCGTTCCGCCGGCTGTATAGCTCTCCTGCAGCCGCTGTTTTTCTTCCTCTGCCCATGGGAAGTACGATTTCGCCGGCCGCCCCTCGGCAATGTTCTTCTGCTGCCGCTCTGCCGGTGAGAGCTTTACTTTTTTCTGGCGAACCGGTCATTGACGCCGTACCCAGCACCTCACCCGTCTCGGGGTGAACGCCATTTGCCAGCGCCCGCAACATTGCCTGTGTCTTCATATCCGCATCCTCATCCTGAGAAAGTAGGCCGTCTTGTGCGGCTAAATAGTGAACTCTTTTTCTCTCTCGGCGATGGGTTTACAGGCATCTCCGCCGTAAAAGCGGGGCTTTTACGAAAAACTGCGACGATCATCCGGAGAATGACAATCCATAACTCATACCGGCCACCCGAAGTATTTTGTTCTAATTATCACGTAAGGTAATGAAAGGCAGGCTAAGCTGTGGCTAAATGTGTTTTTTTCACGCCCGCAAGCCGTACGGACCCTTTATGCCGCAAATTCTGCAATTTATTTTCGCGCTGGTGGTGATCATCGCCCTGGCGCTGCTGGTCAGTAACGATCGCAAGAAAATCCGCCTGCGCTATATTATTCAGCTGTTGGTCATTGAAGGTGCACTCGCCTATTTCTTCCTGCATTCAGAAAGTGGCCTCAGCGTAATCAGGCACGTCGCCGGCTTCTTTGAAACGCTGCTGACCTACGCAGCGCAAGGCTCCGACTTTGTTTTCGGTGGCATGAGCAAGGACGGGCTGGCGTTCATTTTCCTGGGCGTTTTGTGCCCGATTATCTTTATTTCCGCGCTAATCGGTATTTTGCAGCACTTTCGTATTCTGCCGCTGATTATCCGCCTGGTCGGCACCCTGCTGTCCAAGGTTAACGGCATGGGCAAGCTGGAGTCTTTCAACGCCGTCAGCACGCTGGTACTCGGTCAGTCGGAAAACTTCATCGCCTATAAGGGAATCATCGGCGATATTTCGCCGCGCCGCATGTACACCATGGCCGCAACCGCCATGTCGACGGTCTCCATGTCCATCGTTGGCGCCTACATGTCGATGATCGATGCGCAATACGTGGTTGCGGCACTGATCCTCAATATGTTCAGCACCTTTATCATTCTGTCGATCATCAACCCTTATCAACTGGACGATGAGCCTGAGCTGAAACTGAACAAACTGCATGAAGATCAGAGCTTCTTTGAAATGCTGGGCGAATACATTCTGGCGGGCTTCAAGATTGCGATGATTATCGCCGCGATGCTGATTGGTTTTATTGCGCTGATCTCTGCGGTAAATGCTCTGTTCTCCGCCGTGTTCGGCATCAGCTTCCAGCAAATTCTGGGCTACGTGTTTTATCCGCTGGCCTGGTTGATCGGCATCCCGGCACAGGATGCGTTGCGGGCCGGCAGCATCATGGCGACCAAGTTGGTGGCCAATGAATTCGTGGCGATGATCGAGCTGAAGAAAATTGCGGCGGAACTGTCGCCGCGCGGCCTGGGTATTCTGTCCGTGTTCCTGGTCTCCTTTGCCAACTTTGCCTCTATCGGCATCGTCGCCGGGGCGATCAAAGGGCTGAATGAACGACAAGGCAACGTGGTATCCCGCTTTGGCCTGAAGCTGGTCTATGGTTCAACGCTGGTCAGCCTGCTCTCGGCAGCCATCGCAGGGTTGGTGCTGTAAGTCAATATCCCGGCCCCGGCCGGGATCACCTCAGAACGCGACGCACACCGGCGCATCAACGCGCATCACCGAATCCTGCGCAAACTGCTGCTTATAGCTGCTGCGCAGCGCCTCGATGTTGGTTTCACTGTCCTTGCCCGGCGCATGTATCAGCATCAATGCCTTGCTGTTCTCACGCGCCAACTTGCCATCATTGCCCAGCCACTGCCCTTTGGCATCAAACACCGACAGACCGTCTTTAAAGCGCGGCGTCACCTGCCGATCGACAAAACCCTGCCACTCTGCTGCGGTAATCACCGGTCCGGTTGGGCGGTTCAAACCGAAATAAAGCGTGGTTTGGACCATCGGATCGCCGGTGCCGCAAACCTTCGGCTTTTGCTGCGTGACATTTTGGGCCGTTGCAACACAGCCGCTCAACAACAGGGCGGTAACCAAGGCCACCGCCAGCATGGGAGTATTTTTCATTTTATATTCATATTCCTCGGTGGGCACACCCGTCATCAGCCTGAAATACACCGCCGATGCGCAGCGTAAAGATAGAATGCAAAAAGCATAGTCAGCTCTAGAAACTAACACGAAATATCTAATACCTGTATGGTCATTGAAAGGTTAAAAAAGGCCAATAACAAGTCAGATAAACCACTTCCAGATTAATTAAAGTAATCCGAACAGGCATTGGTTAGAAAAACTCAGTAGCGATAAGCCCCGTCGGCGATTACCCTTTCGGCCTTACACTCACTCCCGCCCACCCTGTGAATACCTTATGTTACTGAGCATTCTTTATATCATTGGCATCACCGCCGAAGCCATGACCGGCGCGCTGGCTGCCGGCCGCCGCCAGATGGATATGTTTGGCGTGATTATTATCGCTTCGGCCACAGCTATTGGCGGTGGCTCGGTGCGCGATATGCTGCTCGGGCACTTTCCGTTGGGGTGGGTCAAGCATCCTGAATATATCGTGATTGTCGCCATTGCCGCGATTGTCACTACCTGGGTAGCGCCGCTGATGCGCCACTTGCGTCGCCTGTTCCTGGTGCTGGACGCCGTTGGCCTGATCGTATTTTCAATCATCGGGGCGCAGGTCGCTCTGGATATGGGCCACGGCCCTATCATCGCCGCCATTGCGGCTGTCATCACCGGCGTGTTCGGTGGCGTGCTGCGCGATATGCTTTGCAACCGCATCCCTCTGGTTTTCCAGAAGGAAATCTATGCCGGTATTTCCTTCGCCGCCGCCTGGCTGTACATCGGCCTGCAACACTTCAGCCTGCCGCATAACCTGGTCGTCATCATCACGCTGGTCGCCGGCCTGAGCGCCCGCTTGATCGCCCTGCGCTTTCGCCTGGGGCTGCCGGTATTCAACTACCAGCATCCAGACCACTAATACGGCTCATCTCAGAGGCAACATATACTGCGCCAGGTAGTCTACAAAGACCCTCACCTTGGGCAGCATATGCCGGCTTGACGGCCACAGAGCTGAGAAAAATCCCTGCTCCTGCGTATGTTGATCCAACACCGCCACCAGTTGCCCGGCGTTAATGGCCGAACACAGCGTAAAATCCGGCAGGTAAGCGATGCCCAATCCTTCCTGGGTGGCGTGGATCAGGGCTTCAATGCTGTTGCAGCTCAGCGTCACCGGGATTCGTTGGGAAACCGGCTCTCCATCAGAAAACAACCTCCACTCCTGCAGTTGCTGGCCCCCCGGGTAGCGGTAGCGCAGACAGGCATGCTCGAGCAAATCTTCCGGCCCCTGCGGCACGCCCCGACGCTGTAAATACTCAGGCGTACCCGCCAGTATCAACCGGAACGGCCCCAGCCGCCGGGCCATCAGCCGGGAATCCGCCAACTCGCCGCTGCGAACCGCCACGTCGATTCCCTCGGCGATCAGATCCACCATCCGGTCATTGAAGTCCACGTCCAGCTCAACCTCGGGATAAAGCGCGCTGAAATCAGCAAGCAGCGGGACCAACATTCGATAGCCGATAGCCGGCATACTCACGCGCAGCTTGCCGCGTGGCGCATCGGAGATCCTCGCCATTTCGGCTTCGGCATTTTCAATTTCGCTGACGATGCGTTGGCAGCGTTCAAAAAACAATGTCCCCTCATCGGTGAGATTGATACGCCGGGTGCTGCGGTTAAACAGCCTGACGCCCAACGATTCCTCAAGCCTGGCCACGCTTTTTCCGACGGCAGAGGCGGACACGCCCAGCCGTTCACCTGCGGCGACAAAACTGCGTAGCTCGGCAGCGCGCACAAAGGCCAATAGGCCACTGAGGCTGTCCATAGGATCTCCAATTAGAGCGTTATTGTCCTTAAAGAGTGGAATATAGACCCATTTTTAGCCAATTAAATCCACTTTATCATCCATCTCAACCGACAATACTGCCGCTGGAGCTCATCATGAACCATCCTTACCGTCTTCCAGACCCCGCTCCCGATCCGCAGCGCTGGATTATCCTGTTCTCCGTCTGCCTGGCGGGGTTGATTATGCCGATTAACTTTACCGGCCCGGCAGTCTCTTTACCCGCTATTGCCGCCAGCCTGGGCGGCAGCGTAGTCGCCCTCAGTTGGGTCACCAACGCCTTTATGCTGACCTTTGGCTGCAGCCTGATGATTGCCGGCGCGCTCGCCGATCGCTTTGGCCGCAAACGCGTGTTCATCAGCGGCCTGGCGGTGCTTACCCTAAGCTCGATGGTTATGCTGATGGTGCAAGATATCATCGCCTTTGATGTGATTCGTGCGCTTCAGGGTATTGCCGCCGCAGCGGCGTTTGCCGGAGGAACCGCCGGCCTGGCTCAGGTATTCGATGGCGCAGAACGCGCTAAAGCCTTCAGCCTGTTGGGAACCACCTTTGGCATCGGCCTGGCATTTGGCCCGCTGCTGGCCGGTTTTTTGGTACAGCATTTTGATTGGCGCGCGATTTTTATCAGCGTGTCGCTGTTCAGCGCCATCGCCCTGTTCGCCGGTATACGCTATATGCATGAGTCGCGCGATCCCGCAGCGACCAAACTCGACTGGCCCGGCGCGACCACCTTTACGCTGGCTCTGACATTATTAACTTATGCCGTACTGCAAGCCCCCGACAGCGGTTGGGGCAGCCGTGAAGTCATCGCTCTGTTCAGCGGCGCGCTGCTTTTCATGATTGCCTTTGTCGCGATCGAGAATCGCGTGCGCAGGCCGATGCTTGATCTGTCTTTATTCCGCTATCCGCGCTTTGTCGGCGTACAGTTTCTGGCGGCCGCCCCAGCCTATTCCTACGTGGTGCTGCTGGTTTTACTCCCGCTGCGCTTTATTGGCATCGAAGGTTACGGCACCCTGGAGGCGGGTATCGTTATGTTCGCACTCTCGGCGCCAATGCTGGTATTGCCTGTGCTGGCAGGCATGTTGGCGCACCGGTTTTCCGCCGGTATCATTTCCAGCCTGGGTTTACTGATCTGCGCCTTCGGCCTGCTATGGCTGGCGCAATATGCGCCGGGGAAACCCTTCGTGCTATTGATTCTGCCGCTGTTGACCATTGGCTGCGGCATCAGCTTGCCCTGGGGACTAATGGACGGCCTGGCAGTCAGCGTGGTGCCGAAGGATCGCGCAGGCATGGCTACCGGCATTTTTAGCACCGTCCGCGTGGCGGGCGAAGGTATCGCACTCGCCGTGGTGGGTGCGTTGCTGGCCACCCTGGTTGAACAGCATCTACCGGGCTCTCCGCTGGCCAATGCGGCCACCGGCGCCCATCGGCTGGCAATGGGCGACCTGCAACAAGCGGCGGCACTGCTGAATGTCGATACCGCGGCCTTGAAACAGAGCTACGAAGCCGCATTTCATAACCTGCTGTATATTCTGGCGTTAATGACGGCGATTTCCGCAGGCATCGTTTTTATTTTCCTGCGTCATGCCTCATCCCCGCCGATCACGCATCCACAGACCACAGACGCAAACTCACTTGTCGAGAGATCGATGGAGTAACAGCACATCACTGGGTTCCGACAAAACCTGTTATTTCCTGTGCCTCCAGCGTGCTGACCAGCGTCAGAAATGGCGGATGCTGCAGAAAACCGGTGATTTGCTCGGCCTTTTTCGCGCCTATCCCGGTCATTTTTCGCCACTCTCCTGCGGGGAGTTGCCGTATCTGATGCCAGCTTTTCAGCGCCGGCGTTTGTTGCAGGCTCAGCGGCACGCCTAAGGCTATCAGCCAGCGAGCAAACGGCTGTTGTCGCGCCAGCTGAAATTGCCGGTGGATGCTGCGTCCGCGTTTATCACCGATGCCGGGCGCTGACATCAGTTGCTCCGGCGTCAACACCAACCAATCCAGCAAGTGCCGCACCAGCCCCTGATCAATCAGCACCTGCCAGGTGGATTCACTGACACCGTGCAGGCCGAGTCCCTGTGGGCCGCCCAACCACACCAGCCGCGCCAGAAACTGCTGGCGACACTCCGGCAGCCAGGTAAAGCAACTCAAAGCATGGTAGCGATCGGCAGCCGGCGCACTGGGCTCGATTCTTTCTGTGGTCCGCCAGGCCACTTTATCCAGACGCGGGATCCCGTGCCCCATCAGGCTAATAGCCACTTGGTCACCTGGCACAACCGCCCACTGCCGCCAGCGGGGCAGCGATCCCAGGTTAACCCGCGAGACCCATTTATCATCCATCCTGAGAGGATCAAGTTTCAGCACCACGGCAATCTTTCCGGTACGGCCTACACTGAACTCGACATCATTGACCCTGGCGACCTGCTGCACCGGCGGATACTTCCAGGCAACCGCCCAATCGCCGGGCTTTGCCTGCCAGTAACGCCCTTGCGGTGAGCGCGCCTGATGAATCACCACGCCATCCGTGACGAAGGGCAATGCTTCGCGATACCAACGCTCACGCCATTGCCGCACGTCGTCCAGTGAACTCACGGGCTGTGAATAAGCCAACGCGAGAGGGAATCCCATTGCGGCAAGCTGCTGCAAACGCTGAGTCATTTCCTGCGGGCCATCCGGCCATGCCCAGACAAACAGACCTATCTGTTGCAAGACCGGCGAAAGCCGGTTTTTCATCAGCGCACCGGCTACCGTGGATCGGGCATTGATGCCGCCATGAATCTTTTGCTGATGACCGTTCACCATCAGAAAGAGTTCGCCCTGCAGAATCAACGTCGCCGGCGCGCCCTTCACCGCCGCCGGTATCGCCGGAATAGCCCGCACCTTTTCCAGCCAGTTCTCCCCCTGTAGCCCGTTTCCCCGGCTGACCGCTGCCGCCAGTTCCCCATCGCGATACACCAAAGTAATAGCGACGCCGTCCACCTTTGGCTGAACCCAGACATCGCTGCGGCCTCGCAACCATTGGCCCACGGCTGCAGGATCCGCCAATTTATGCAGCCCGGTGTGCGCCACCGGGTGAGGCGTCTTGCCCGCCGGTAAAAGCGGACTGGGCTCCTCGCCCCTTTCCAGCCCGGCGCAACGGTGCCACAACTGCAGCTTTTGCCGCAGGCTGTCGTAGACCTCATCCTCAATTAAACTGTCGCCCTGTTGGTAATAAGCCACATCCCAGCGTTCAAGCTGGTTTTTTAACGTGGTTATCTCCAGTTGCAGCCGCTCCGGTCGCCACGCCGGACAACTTTCTGCCCGCAGCGCACCGCAGAACATTACCCCGACCAACAGCGTCATCCCGACCCGTATTCCACATTTTCGCATAGCGCACCTCCCTGATAACCGGCAGTAAAACCGGGTAGCGGCGCCTTGGCAACGGCCAGTTTTCCGAACTGCCTAGCGGCTCGAGAAAGGGTGACTGCGTTACATGAAATCGCGGAAATTTACCGATCCGCCGCGCAAATCCGCCGTTTAGCGGTTTTTTCAGCACAAAGCGGCGGGCAAAATGCGAGCTAACGCTGCACCCGGCGCGTTAGCCGTGTATACTGTGCGGAGAAAATACACATCCGCTGTTATTGGCACATCAACCGCTATCAACGAACATCATCATGGCTCAAGGCACGCTTTTTATTGTCTCTGCCCCCAGTGGCGCAGGGAAATCAAGTCTGATTCAGGCTTTGTTAAAGACGCAACCGCTGTACGACACACAGGTTTCGGTTTCGCACACCACGCGCGACAGCCGTCCGGGTGAACATCACGGCGAACATTATTTCTTCGTCTCAAAAGATGAATTCCGCCGGATGATTGAGCAGGATGCGTTTCTTGAGCATGCCGAAGTGTTCGGCAACTATTACGGGACCTCACGCGCCGCCATTGAGCAGGTGCTGTCGACCGGCGTAGACGTCTTCCTGGATATCGATTGGCAGGGCGCACAGCAGATCCGCGCTAAAATGCCGCAGGCGCGCAGCATCTTTATTTTGCCGCCGTCGAAGGATGAACTTGGCCGTCGCTTACGTGGCCGCGGGCAAGACTCCGAAGACGTGATCGCCAAACGCATGGCTCAGGCCGTGGCGGAGATGACGCACTACGCGGAGTATGATTATTTAATCGTGAACGATGATTTCGATCTGGCCCTGTCCGATCTGAAAACCATTATTCGCGCCGAGCGCCTGCGTTTAGGCCGGCAATTACTGCGGCATGACGCTTTAATCAGCAAACTATTGGCAGACTGAAGACAGTTTCAGTATTATGCCCAGTCTTTTCGTCACCTGTGGAGTAGCACAAATATGGCACGCGTAACTGTTCAAGACGCTGTAGAGAAAATTGGTAACCGTTTTGACCTGGTGTTGGTCGCTGCTCGTCGGGCACGTCAAATCCAGACTGGCGGTAAAGATGCACTTGTTCCGGAAGAAAACGACAAGTACACCGTTATCGCTCTGCGCGAAATCGAAGAAGGTCTGATCACCAGCCAGATCCTCGATGTTCGTGATCGTCAGGAGCAGCAAGAGCAGGAAGCCGCAGAAATTCAAGCGGTTACCGCAATTGCTGAAGGTCGTCGTTAATTAGACTGCGAGTCTGCCTTGTACCTGTTTGAAAGCCTGAATCTGCTGATTCAACGTTACCTGCCTGAGGAGCAGATTAAGCGCCTCAAACAGGCATACCTCGTTGCACGTGATGCTCACGAGGGACAGACACGCTCCAGCGGTGAGCCCTACATTACTCACCCGGTCGCCGTGGCCTGCATTCTGGCGGAAATGCGTCTCGATCATGAGACGCTGATGGCAGCGCTGCTGCATGACGTCATCGAAGACACCCCGGCCACCTACCAGGATATGGAACAACTGTTCGGCAAGAGCGTCGCTGAACTGGTTGAAGGCGTATCCAAGCTCGACAAGCTGAAGTTCCAGGATAAGAAAGAAGCCCAGGCGGAAAACTTCCGCAAAATGATCATGGCGATGGTGCAGGATATCCGCGTCGTGCTGATCAAGCTGGCCGACCGCACGCACAATATGCGTACCCTGGGTTCGCTGCGTCCTGACAAACGTCGGCGTATCGCGCGTGAAACCCTGGAAATCTACAGCCCCTTGGCCCATCGCCTGGGTATTCACCACCTGAAGACCGAGCTGGAAGAGCTGGGTTTTGAGGCGTTGTACCCGAACCGCTACCGTGTAATCAAAGAAGTGGTGAAAGCCGCTCGCGGTAACCGTAAGGAGATGATCCAAAAGATTCTCTCCGAGATCGAAGGCCGATTGAACGAAGCCGGTATTCCTTGCCGCGTCAGTGGGCGAGAAAAGCATCTGTATTCCATCTACCTCAAGATGCACCTGAAAGAACAGCGGTTCCATTCGATTATGGACATCTACGCGTTCCGGGTGATCGTGAAGGAAGTCGATACCTGTTACCGCGTGCTGGGCCAGGCCCACAGCCTGTATAAACCGCGCCCGGGCAGGGTCAAAGACTATATCGCCATTCCCAAGGCCAACGGCTACCAATCGCTGCACACATCCCTGATCGGCCCTCACGGCGTGCCGGTTGAAGTGCAGATCCGTACCGAAGATATGGATCAGATGGCAGAAATGGGGGTGGCCGCGCACTGGGCTTATAAAGAAAAAGAACAGGGCGAAACCGGCACCACCGCGCAAATCCGCGCCCAGCGCTGGATGCAAAGCTTGCTGGAGTTGCAGCAAAGCGCCGGCAGTTCATTTGAATTCATCGAGAGCGTGAAATCCGATCTGTTCCCGGATGAGATTTACGTTTTCACCCCGGAAGGCCGCATCGTTGAACTGCCTGCGGGCGCAACGCCGGTCGACTTCGCCTATGCGGTGCATACCGATATCGGTCATGCCTGCGTTGGCGCCCGCGTCGATCGCCAGCCCTATCCGCTGTCACAGTCGCTGAGCAGCGGTCAGACGGTGGAAATCATCACCGCACCGGGTGCCCGACCAAACGCAGCCTGGCTGAACTTTGTCGTCAGCTCGAAAGCGCGCGCCAAAATCCGCCAGATGCTGAAAAACCTCAAGCGCGATGACTCGGTCGGCCTCGGCCGCCGCTTGCTGAACCATGCGTTGGGCGGTAGCCGCAAACTGGCAGAAATTCCACCGGAAAATATCCAGCACGAGCTGGATCGCATGAAGCTGGCGACCCTGGACGATCTGCTGGCTGAAATCGGCCTCGGCAACGCCATGAGCGTGGTGGTGGCGAAAAACCTGCAGGGTGACCAATCCAATCTGGGCACCTCCTCCGGGGTTCGTAATCTGGCGATCAAGGGCGCAGACGGCGTGCTGATCACCTTCGCCAAATGCTGCCGGCCTATTCCGGGCGACCCGATCATTGCCCACGTCAGCCCGGGCAAAGGGCTGGTGATCCACCATGAATCCTGCCGAAACATCCGCGGCTACCAGAAAGAGCCTGAGAAATTCATGGCGGTAGAGTGGGATAAAGATATCGAGCAGGAATTCATCGCCGAGATCAAAGTGGACATGTTTAACCATCAGGGTGCGCTGGCCAACCTGACGGCGGCCATCAACGCGGCCGAGTCCAATATTCAGAGCCTGAATACCGAAGAGAAAGACGGCCGGGTTTATAGCGCCTTTATCCGCCTGACCACCCGCGATCGCATCCATCTGGCAAATATTATGCGTAAAATCCGTATCATGCCGGATGTGATTAAAGTTAACCGTAACCGAAATTAGCGCCTATGAGCCCTGAACGCTATGCGCGGATTTGTGAAATGCTGGCGACCCGGCAGCCGGATCTGACGGTCTGCCTGGAACAGGTACACAAACCGCATAACGTCTCCGCCATTATCCGCACCGCCGACGCCGTCGGCGTGCACCAGGTGCATGCCGTGTGGCCGACCTCACGCATGCGTACCCTGGTTTCCTCCGCTGCCGGCAGCAACAGCTGGGTCAACGTAAAAACCCACCGCACCATCTCTGACGCAGTGACCCACCTGAAAGATCAAGGTATGCAGATTCTGGCGACCCACCTTTCCGCCCGCGCGGTTGATTTCCGCGAGGTGGATTACACCCGCCCAACCTGCGTGCTGCTGGGCCAGGAAAAAACCGGTATCACCGAAGAAGCGCTGGCCTTGGCCGACCAGGACATCATCATTCCGATGATCGGCATGGTGCAATCCCTCAACGTGTCGGTCGCCTCCGCCTTGATCTTGTACGAAGCGCAGCGCCAACGCCACAACGCCGGTATGTACCTGCGCACCCACAGCGCGCTGGACGAAGAAGAACAGCAACGCCTGTTGTTCGAGGGCGGTTACCCGGTGCTGGCCAACGTCGCCAAGCGCAAAGGGCTGCCGCGTCCGCAGATTGACCAACAGGGCCAGGTGGTCGCCGACGCCGAATGGTGGGCAACCATGCAGGCAACGGTACGCCGATGAAAGGCCGCCTGCTGGACGCCGTCCCTCTCACCACGCTTTCCGGGGTTGGAGCCAGCCAGGCGGGCAAGCTGGCCAAAATTGGCCTGGAAACCATTCAGGACCTGCTGCTGCACCTCCCGCTACGTTATGAAGACCGCACCCGTCTTTATCCGATCAACGACCTGCTGCCGGGCATTTTTGCCACGGTGGAAGGCGAAGTGCTGCGCAGCGATATCAGTTTTGGCCGTCGGCGTATGCTGACCTGCCAAATCAGCGACGGTACCGGTTTGCTCACCATGCGTTTCTTTAACTTCAACGCAGCGATGAAAAACAGCCTGGCCGCAGGCCGACGCGTGACCGCTTACGGTGAGATCAAACGCGGTAACCACGGCGCAGAAATCATCCACCCGGAATACCGCATTCAGGGGGAAAGCAGCGAGGTTGAGCTGCAAGAATCACTGACGCCGGTTTATCCGACCACCGAAGGCATCAGGCAGGCCACGCTGCGCAAGCTGACCGATCAGGCGCTGGAGTTGCTGGACACCTGCGCCATCGCCGAACTGCTGCCACCGGAACTCAGTGGCGGGCTGATGAGCCTGCCGCAGGCACTGCACACACTGCACCGCCCGCCGCCGGATATCCAGCTGGAAGATTTGGAACAGGGCAAGCATCCGGCGCAAAAACGCCTGATCCTGGAAGAGCTGCTGGCGCATAACCTCAGCATGCTGGCGGTACGCGCCGGCGCGCAGAGTTATCGGGCGCTGCCGCTGATGCCGGATGACCGTCTGAAACAACAATTTCTCGCCGAATTGCCGTTCTCGCCGACCGGTGCGCAAGAGCGCGTGGTGGCCGATATCGAAGCCGATATGCAAAAAGGCTTCCCGATGATGCGGTTGGTACAAGGTGATGTCGGCTCAGGCAAAACGCTGGTAGCAGCGCTGGCGGCGCTACGCGCCATCGCCCACGGCAAACAGGTGGCATTGATGGCGCCCACCGAACTGCTGGCCGAACAACACGCCAATAACTTCCGCCAGTGGTTTGAACCGCTGGGGCTTGAAGTCGGCTGGCTGGCCGGCAAACAAAAAGGCAAGGCACGCATTGCTCAGCAGGAAGCGATCGCCAGCGGAAAAGTGTCGATGGTGGTCGGTACGCACGCCATCTTCCAGGAACAGGTACAGTTTTCTGGCCTGGCGCTGGTGATCATCGACGAACAGCACCGGTTTGGCGTGCACCAACGGCTGGCTCTGTGGGAAAAGGGCGAGGAGCAAGGCTTCCATGCCCACCAGTTGATCATGACCGCCACGCCAATCCCACGCACGCTGGCAATGACCGCCTATGCCGATCTCGATACCTCGGTGATCGACGAACTGCCGCCAGGCAGGACGCCGGTCACCACCGTCGCCATTCCTGACACCCGGCGCGCCGATATTATCCAGCGGGTAAAAAGCGCCTGTATGGAAGAAGGCCGGCAGGCGTACTGGGTCTGTACGTTGATCGAGGAGTCGGAGTTGCTGGAAGCGCAGGCGGCAGAAGCCACCTGGGAAGAGTTGAAGACTGCGCTGCCCGAACTGAAAGTCGCTCTGGTTCACGGCCGCATGAAAGCACAGGAAAAGCAGGCGGTAATGCAGGCCTTTAAACAGGGTGAGTTACAACTGTTGGTGGCAACCACAGTGATCGAAGTGGGCGTCGACGTACCGAACGCCAGCCTGATGATCATCGAAAACCCGGAGCGGCTTGGATTGGCGCAACTGCATCAGTTGCGCGGCCGCGTTGGCCGTGGCGCTGTGGCATCGCATTGCGTGCTGTTGTACAAAACCCCGCTGAGTAAAACTGCGCAGAAACGTCTGCAGGTACTGCGCGACAGTAACGATGGCTTCGTGATTGCCCAGCGCGATCTGGAAATTCGTGGCCCAGGCGAGCTGCTTGGGACGCGCCAGACCGGCAGCGCGGAGTTCAAGGTGGCCGACTTGTTGCGCGACCAGGCAATGATACCGGAAGTGCAACGCGTCGCCCGTCATATTCATCAGCAGTACCCGGAACATGCCCGCGCCCTGATTGAACGCTGGCTACCGGAGAAAGCGCGCTACTCCAACGCCTGACCCTCAGCCATAGACAAGGGCGCCAATGGCGCCCTTGCTTTACCTCTCGAACGTTACTCAGCCCACCGCCGGGAACACCGGCAACAGCAGATACAGCTTAATCACGATCGCGTTGGCGATATCGATAAAGAACGCCCCCACCATCGGCACCACCAGAAACGCCAGATGCGAGGGACCGAAGCGATCGGTAATCGCCTGCATATTGGCGATCGCCGTTGGCGTAGCGCCCATGCCAAAACCACAGTGACCCGCAGCCAGTACCGCCGCATCGTAGTTTTTGCCCATCACCCGGTAAGTGACGAAAATCGCGTAGAGCGCCATCACCAGTGTCTGCACAGCCAGAATGGCCAGCATCGGCAGCGCCAGCGACGCCAGCTCCCACAGGCGCAGGCTCATCAGCGCCATGGCCAGAAACAGTGACAGGCTGACGTTCCCCAGCACCGACACCGCCCGTTCGAACACGGTGTAAAAACCGCTGAACGCCAGCGTATTGCTGAGGATCACGCCGACAAACAGCACGCAAACAAAGTTTGGCAATTCAAACACCGTGCCATTCAACAGGCCGGCAATAAACTGGCCCAGGCTCAAGCAGATGGCGATCATCGCGATAGTTTCGATCATCACCAAGGACGTGATCAGTCGACCACTTTCCGGCTTTTCAAAACCGCTCGGTTGCACGCTATCTTCCGGTGTGCCCTCCGGCGTAGAGGAGTGTTTCACCAGGTAACGCGCCACCGGACCACCGATCAGGCCGCCCAGCACCAGGCCGAAAGTCGCACAGGCCATCGCCACTTCGGTCGCGTTTTCAAACCCATAGCGCTCGATAAACAGCTTGCTCCAGGCTGCGCCGGTACCATGACCGCCGGATAGCGTAATTGAACCGGCGATCAAACCCATCAGCGGATCCAGACCCAGTATTTTCGCCATGCCGATGCCAATGGCGTTCTGCACCAGCAGCAGGCCCAGCACCACAAACAGGAACACCATTAGCGCTCTGCCACCCGCGCGCAGCCGCGCCAGGTTGGCATTCAGGCCGATGGTGGCGAAGAAGGCCAGCATCAACGGGTCTTTCAGCGACATATCGAAGCTGATTTCCCAGTTAGCGAACTTTTTCAGGGCTAACAACAAGAGCGCCACCAGCAAACCACCGGCGACAGGTGCGGGAATAGTGTATTTTCGCAACAGCGGAATGCTTGTGACGCATTTGCCCCCAAGGAGCAAAACCAGCGTTGCCGCGACTAACGTGCCATAAGTATCAAGATGAAACATCCGGGTACTCCCTGTAACGGAAAAGATCCAATAAGAAATAATAAGTTATAGAAAACCGCTTAGTTTTTAAAACTTGATGAGGGTGGGATTAGAAGTAAAAAATGCTGAGAAGACAAGAAAAAATGAACAAAAATACGACATAAGCATTGATAACCCCGACGTAATATTAGGGCGCAACCGTTTGCTTTTGCGGGGTGGATCATTAAAATGCCTGCTTTGCCGTTTCTGGAAATGTCACATCATGACCATGCCATCCACCGAGCTTGATGCCGTGCAAAAAGCCGCCGTAACTCCCCACACCAGCGAACTGATTTATCGCCTGGAAGACCGCCCGCCGCTGCCGCAAACGCTGTTTGCCGCCGGTCAGCATCTGCTGGCGATGTTCGTGGCGGTAATCACCCCGGCTCTGTTGATCTGTCAGGCGCTCGGTCTGCCGGCACAGGATACTCAGCACATTATCAGCATGTCGCTGTTTGCCTCCGGTCTGGCCTCCATTCTGCAAATTAAAACCTGGGGGCCGGTCGGTTCCGGCCTGCTGTCGATTCAGGGCACCAGTTTCAACTTTGTTTCGCCACTGATTATGGGCGGGCTGGCGCTGAAGAACGGCGGTGCCGACGTCCCCACCATGATGGCCGCGCTATTCGGCACGCTGATGGTCGCTTCCTGCACCGAGATCTTGCTTTCCCGCGTGCTGCACCTGGCGCGACGCATCATCACCCCGCTGGTCTCCGGAATTGTGGTGATGATTATCGGGTTGTCGCTGATTCAGGTTGGGCTGACCTCCATCGGCGGCGGTTATGCCGCGATGAGCGGAGGCAGCTTCGGCGCACCGAAAAACCTGCTGCTGGCCGGCGCGGTATTGGCGGTGATTATTCTGCTTAACCGTCAGCGCAACCCGTACCTGCGCGTCGCCTCGCTGGTGATCGCCATGGCGGTCGGCTACCTGCTGGCCTGGGCGATGGACATGCTGCCGGCAAGCCAACCGGCTCCGCAAACGGCGGCAGTCACCCTGCCGATCCCTCTGTATTACGGCCTGGGCTTTGACTGGAGCCTGCTGCTGCCGCTGATGCTGATCTTTATGGTCACCTCGCTGGAAACCATCGGCGACATCACCGCTACCTCAGACGTGTCGGAACAGCCGGTCAGCGGCCCGCTGTATATGAAGCGCCTGAAGGGCGGCGTGCTGGCCAACGGCCTGAACTCGATGCTGTCGGCGGTGTTCAACACCTTCCCCAACTCCTGTTTTGGTCAGAACAACGGCGTGATCCAACTGACCGGAGTTGCCAGCCGTTACGTCGGTTTTGTGGTGGCGCTGATGCTGATCGCGCTGGGCTTGTTCCCGGCAGTGGCCAATTTCGTGCAACATATTCCTGAGCCGGTGCTTGGCGGCGCTACCCTGGTGATGTTCGGCACCATCGCCGCCTCCGGCGTGCGTATCGTGTCACGCGAAAGGCTGAACCGCCGCGCGATCATGATCATGGCGCTGTCGCTGGCCGTCGGTATGGGCGTTTCTCAGCAACCGCTGATCCTGCAGTTCGCACCGGATTGGCTGAAAACCCTGCTCTCCTCAGGCATTGCCGCCGGCGGCATCACCGCCATCGTGCTCAACCTGGTGTTCCCGCACGAACACGAGAAGCCATAATCCGCCGCGCTGCCTGCCACAAACGGCCGCTTGCGGCCGTTTCAGACTGCTGACAAAGCCTGTTATTAGGGAGAGCGTGCCGAAGGGGTCGTAGCGGCTTGCCGCCGGAGCGCCCCTCGGTGCGCTAGGCCCAGGTATCTCGGGCTCAAAGGCAACGTTGTCATCAACCTCAAACGGCCGCTTGCGGCCGTTTTTTATTGCCTATCAGACCATTGCACTTGAGATGCCCGGCCAATTGCGGCATAAACAGGGTATCTTTTTTGACCGACGCGGATGTAGACGATGAAATTTATCGGAAAACTGTTGCTGACGTTGCTGCTGCTGGTAGTGCTTGCCATTGTGCTGTTATACGTCGTGGGGCAAACCGGCTGGGCGGCGGGCTGGCTTAGCCGTTGGATCAGCGACAACAGCGAATATCGCCTGTCGGTGGCAAAAATCTCGCACTCATGGAATCAGCCGGGCCAAATCAGCCTGGAAGACGTCCAACTGGCCAAAAATAACCAGCCGCAGGCGTTGGTCGCCAAACGGGTAGATCTCGGCCTGAGCCTGCGCCAAATCACTGAACCGCGCTATTTTCACAGCGTAACGCTGCGCGACGGCACGCTTACCGTTCAGCCGCAAGCCGCGACACTGCCGGTGCAGGCCGATGTGTTGCAGTTGAGCAATATGGCGCTGCAGTCCAGCGATGAAACCTGGCAGCTCAACGCGCAGCAGGTCAATGCCGGCATTACGCCCTGGCAACCCAAAGCCGGCCATCCGCTGGGAGAAAACAATCAGTTCCAGTTCAGCGCCGGCTCGATGACGCTGAACGGTATCCCGGCTTCGCAGGTGCTGGTACAGGGTGAACTTAAACAGAACCAGCTGAAGCTCAACAACTTCGGTGCCGATCTGGCTCAGGGTGACCTGACCGGGGTTGCCAGCCGCGCCGCCGACGGCAGTTGGCAGGTGGAACGCCTGCGGCTGAGCGGTGTGCGCATGCAAACTCCGCTGACGCTGGCCGAATTCTGGCAACGCTTTACCGCCCTGCCACCGGTCACTCTCAAACGTTTTGATCTGATCGACGCGCGACTGGAAGGCAAGGAGTGGGCGTTCAACGATCTCGATCTGTCGCTGCAGAACATCACCTTCCAGCAGGGCGACTGGCGCAGCGAGGACGGTTCGCTGAACTTCAACGCCAGCGATCTGATCAACGGGGGTTTCCACCTGATCGACCCGATCATGAATATGCGGCTTTCACCGGCCGGTATCGCCATTCAGCAGTTCACCAGCCGCTGGGAAGGCGGATTGTTGCGCACCTCCGGCAACTGGCTGCGCGCCAACAATCGCCTGCAACTGGACGAAGTGGCCGTCGCCGCACTGGAATACACTTTACCGTCAGATTGGCGTGCACTGTGGCTGAAACCGCTGCCGCACTGGCTGGCGGAGGTTTACGTCAACAAGTTGACCACCAATCGCAACCTGATCATCGATATTAATCCGGACTTCCCGTTCCAGATCACCGCGCTGGACGGCTACGGCGGTAATCTGCTGTTGGCGCGTGACCACCAGTGGGGCATTTGGTCCGGCACGCTGAACCTGAACGGCAGCGAAGCCACCTTCAACAAGATTGACGTTAGACGCCCATCGCTGGCGCTAAACGCTAACGACGGGCAGATCAACGTCACCGATCTAAGCGCCTTTATGCCAAAAGGATTACTGGAAGCCAAAGCCACGGTCGAACAGCTGCCGGGCAAACCCTTTACGCTGTCGTTGAACGGCCGCTCGGTGCCGGTGAATACTTTGCAGCAATGGGGATGGCAGTCGGTTCCGCTGGAAGGTGACGGAAATCTGCAGTTGCAGTTGAAAGGGTTGCTGAACAGCGATGGCCCGTTTAAATCTTCACTTAAGGGCGAACTGCAGGCCACCGCCGGCGATGGCCGTACGGTCGACCAACAGTTACCCTAGGCTTTCACGCCCTCTTCCCAGGGAAGAGGGCCGATAACTCAGCTTTCTATCGCCTCAGAGCCGCCCTGATCCAGGGGCGCGTCCGACTCGGCAGGCAGCACCATATAAGTGCCTTCAAATATCGCGCCTTTATCGTCGTCACCGAACAGATGCACCTCCGCTTGCACCCGTGCGCGGCGGCCCCGCGCCAGACGTGCCAGATCGCCGCTCAACGAACTGAGATCCGCCACCGCGCGCGGTCTGCCGGTGATAGGTTTGCTGTAGCGGATATGCGCATCTGCCAGAATAATGGTGCCGCCCAGATGGCGCTCACGCAGCAGCAGCCAGATAAGCCCCCAGGCAGTCAGCGTGGCCAGAGAGAACAGGCTGCCGGCAAACAGCGTATGATGCGGGTTCTGATTGCCAATCTCCGGCATGGTGGTGACGAAACGCTGGCCGGTATACTGGCTGATGCGCACCCCCATTTTCTCGCTGAGCGGGATATGATCGTACCAGGCCTGCTGCAGCTGGCCGCACCAATCGGGGCGATGCAGAATATCGTCCAGCGTGGCCACCGGCTTAATCATCAGGAAGTGGCGGATCGGGGTGGTTTGCGGCGCGGTGATCTCGCCCTGATTGACGAAACCCAGCTTGGCAAAGAACTCCACCGCATCCTCACGGGCGCTACACACCACCCGCTTTACCCCTTCCTGACGTGCCACGGATTCCAGCGTCATCGCCACCAGCGTGCCGAGGCCTTTGTCCTGCACCGTAGGGTCTACCGCCATAAAGCGGATCGCCGCCTCGTTGTCGGCATTGATATACAACCGCCCGATAGCGACAATTTTACCGCCCTCATCCACCACCATCTGATGGTGCGCCATGGCGTCGTAGGCATCCTTTTCCGAACCCACCGGTTGGTGCAATGGCTTGCGCAGCATTTCCCAACGAAACTGGTAATAATCCTTCAGCTCTTGTTCTGTTACGGGTACTCGTAGGTGATACATAGACGCCTTCTCTCTCAAAATACTTAGACTTGAAGCCAAAACGTCACCGGCCCGTCGTTCACCAGCGCCACTTGCATGTCGGCGGCGAACTCCCCGGTCTGTGTTTCTACACCGCGTTCGCGGCACTGGCCAACAAAATATTGATACAACCGATCGGCCTCCTGCGGTACGGCACCACGTGAGAAACTCGGGCGCATGCCTTTTTGGGTATCGGCCACCAGCGTGAACTGCGAAACCACCAACAGACTGCCTCCCGCCTGCTGGACATTGAGATTCATCTTGTCGTTCTCGTCGCCAAAGATGCGATACCCCAGCACGCGTTCACACAAGCGCACGGCTTTTTGCTCGTTATCGTCCTGCTCCACGCCCAATAACACTAACAAACCGGGGCCAATCTTGCCTACCGTCTCTCCCTTGACTGTGACGCTGGCGTTTAACACCCGTTGTATTAACGCAATCATAACTGCCCTTCTTGTGTCTGATCCTGTTGCTCCGTCTTTTGCCGGCGGTAGTCACGGTACTCTCCGAGGGTAACGGTGATTTCCGCGCCGAGTAACACGATACACCAGCTCCAGTAGACCCACAGGAATAAAATCGGGATCACCGCCAGCACGCCGTATATCAGCTGATAAGACGGGAACATGGTGATATACAGCGCAAAGCCCTTCTTGCCGAGCTCAAACAATACCCCGGCCACCAGCGCGCCGATCAGCGCATCTTTGGGTGGCACACGCACCGTTGGCACGATGCAATACAACAGCCAGAACGATACCCACGACAGAATTAACGGGAAAATTCGCAGTACCTGATCCACCAGGCTGTTAACACCGGTCTGCGCCAGCCAATTGAGCGACAGCAGATAGGAGCTGATAGCCATGCTGGCACCTACCAACAGCGGCCCCAGAGTCAGCACCATCCAATACACCGCAAACGAGAATACGATTGGCCGTTTGTTCTTGCTGCGCCAGATAGTATTCAGCACGCTGTCCACCGAGGAGATCAGCAGCAGCGCGGTGACAATCAGCCCGCAGGTACCGACGGCGGTCATTTTGTTGGAGTTGGTGACAAACTGCTCCAGATAACTTTGGATCACGTTGCCGGCGGCAGGCATGAAATTAGAGAAGATAAAACTTTTCAACTGGACGCTGATGTCGGAAAACATCGGGAACGCGGCAAACAGCGCGAACACCACGGTAATCAGCGGCACCAGCGACAGCAGGGAAACATAGGCCAGATGGCCCGCCAGCATGGTCAGGCCATCGTTATCGACGCGTTGGAACAGCAGCCGCCCGAAGGTGACACTGGGTTTGATCGCAGAAGACAACTTTTTACGGCGGAAAAACGACATGGTCACTCCTTGATGTCAGTTTGTACGCCTTAAGCTTAACCCTTCGCAGTCATTGGGCAAAATAAGCCGGCACCACGTTACGGTCGGTCACGTGCACCGTTTTGATTCCCAGCGCCTGTGCGGCGGCGACGTTATCCGGATGATCGTCGAAGAACACTGCGGCTTCCGGCGGCGTATTTTCGGCGTTGAGTACGTGCAGATAGATGTTGGCGTCCGGTTTGCGCATGCCGATGTCCTGAGACAGGTACAGATGATCGGCGGCCTCGGCCACTTCCGGATAATGCTGCGGCCAATAGTTGCAGTGCAGACGATTGGTGTTCGACAACACCACCACCCGGTGACCTTCGCTGCGCAGGCGCTTCATGATATCGATCACCTCCGGACGCAGGGCGACAAACACCGCCTGCCAGCCGGTAGCGAACTGCTCAAAACTGAGGGCGATACCCATTTCATCACTTAGCCGTTCGGCAAAATCTTCGTCGCTGATTTCACCGCGCTCATGCTGCTGGAACAACTCACCCAGGGTGAAACGCTCGGACAATACCGCCAGCGGCGTGCCACTCAAATTGCTCCATACACCCAGTACACGTTTGAAATCGATATCGACAATCACATTACCTAAATCAAAGATATACAACATAGTCCTCTCCTGATGGGCCGGTGAGATTTCACTGTAGCGGGAAAAGGGGGGGCTGAACAGAGAGCCGACGGAAAAGCGCATAGCGCACGGCAGAAATGGGGAAAGGCAGAGGAAAAAACTCAGGGCGCAGAACGCGCCCTAAGCATAGAACACTCAATCAGCGATTAAGCGTCTTTAGGACCGCGGCTTGCACGCTTACGATCGTTTTCCGTCAGGTGACGTTTACGAATACGTACGGACGTTGGCGTTACTTCTACCAGTTCGTCATCATCGATGAATTCCAGAGCTTGCTCCAGAGACATCTTGATAGCCGGAACCAGAGTAGTGGCTTCGTCAGTACCGGAAGCACGCATGTTGGTCAGCTTCTTACCGGTCAGGCAGTTTACGGTCAGGTCGTTGGAACGTGAGTGAATACCGATGATCTGGCCTTCATACACTTCCGCACCGTGACCCAGGAACAGCTTGCCGCGATCTTGCAGGCCGAACAGGGCGAACGCTACCGCTTTACCCTGGCCGTTGGAGATCAGCACGCCGTTCTGACGCTGGCCGATTTCGCCCTGGCGTACATCGTCGTAGTGGCTGAAGGTGGAGTACAGCAGACCGGTACCGGAGGTCATGGTCATGAACTCGGTACGGAAGCCGATCAGGCCACGCGCAGGGATCAGGTAATCCAGGCGAATACGACCTTTGCCGTCTGGGATCATGTCCTTAACGTCACCTTTGCGCTCACCCATGGCTTGCATGACTGAACCCTGGTGCTGTTCTTCGATATCCAGCGTCACGTTCTCGAACGGCTCTTGCATGCGGCCATCGATTTTACGGTTGATAACTTTAGGACGGGAAACCGCCAGCTCGAAACCTTCGCGACGCATGTTTTCGATCAGAACCGACAGGTGAAGTTCACCACGGCCCGATACGCGGAATGCGTCAGCATCTTCGGTTTCTTCAACGCGCAGTGCCACGTTGTGCACCAGCTCTTTGTTCAGACGGTCGAGGATCTGACGTGAAGTCACGTACTTGCCTTCTTTACCGCAGAACGGAGAGGTGTTGACGTTGAAGTACATGGTGACGGTAGGTTCATCAACAGACAGCGCCGGCAGCGCTTCAACGGCGTTGGTGTCGCAGATGGTGTCAGAGATGTTCAACTCGCCCAGACCGGTGATAGCGATGATGTCGCCAGCTTCAGCCACGGCAGCTTCGATACGTTCCAGACCCATGTGGGTCAGAACCTTAGCGACTTTACCGTTACGGGTTTTGCCTTCGCTATCAATGATAGTGATCTGCTGGTTAGGTTTAACCTTACCGCGCTTGATACGGCCGATACCGATAACGCCAACGTAGTTGTTGTAGTCCAGCTGAGAAATCTGCATCTGGAACGGCGCTTCGAGCTCAACCTGCGGCGCAGACACGTGGTCTACGATCGCCTGATACAGCGGGGTCATGTCTTCCGCCATCTCGTTGTGGTCGGTGCCCGCGATACCCATCAATGCAGAAGCATAGATGATTGGGAAGTCGAGCTGCTCATCGGTCGCGTCGAGGTTAACGAACAGGTCGAAGACCTGATCGACAACCCAGTCAGGACGTGCGCCCGGACGGTCAACCTTGTTGATTACCACGATCGGCTTCAGACCATTAGCGAAGGCTTTTTTGGTCACGAAGCGGGTTTGCGGCATTGGGCCATCCATTGCATCCACAACCAGCAGCACCGAGTCAACCATTGACATCACACGCTCAACCTCGCCGCCGAAGTCGGCGTGTCCTGGGGTATCCACGATGTTGATGCGGTAGTCTTTCCAATTAATGGCGGTGTTTTTTGCGAGGATGGTAATCCCACGCTCTTTCTCCAAATCGTTGGAGTCCATTACGCGTTCGGTGGCTTCTACACGCTCTCCGAAAGTACCGGATTGTTGCAGCAGCTTATCAACCAGGGTGGTTTTACCATGGTCAACGTGGGCAATAATGGCGATGTTACGCAAATTTTCGATCACAGCTTTGCCTCAGGCATTAGAAATAGCGCGCTATTGTACACGTATTAAGCGAGGTACTAAACAAGATCACAACAGTCTCTTATAAACAACTGTGTACAGGTCAGTTTGTGATCCCTTTCACGGTGCAAAAAGCAGCAGCTGGTGCACTTTTGCACCATTACAGTGCCCCACACTGCGTTATTTGCACCATATAGGTGCAATGCGTCACTGATGGTGCATACTGATTCTGTGCAAAACCCGCGCAGGAAGGCGATTAAAGCGCTTTTGCAAAGTTGGCACAGTTTTCGCTTTAGTCTATTCAAGGCAAAAACAGCCAGTTCCACAGATTCGTTCCACGACGACGACAATAATAAATCCGGGAGAGTTAAGTATGTCCGCTGAACACGTTTTGACGATGCTGAATGAGCATGAAGTGAAATTCGTAGACCTGCGTTTCACTGACACCAAGGGTAAAGAACAACACGTCACCATCCCTGCTCATCAGGTGAATGCCGACTTCTTCGAAGAAGGTAAGATGTTTGACGGCTCCTCGATCGGCGGCTGGAAAGGCATCAACGAATCTGACATGGTGCTGATGCCAGACGCCAGCACTGCGGTGCTGGATCCGTTCTTCGAAGAATCCACCCTGATTATTCGCTGCGACATTCTCGAGCCAGGCACCATGCAGGGCTACGACCGTGACCCGCGTTCCATCTCCAAGCGTGCAGAAGACTTCCTGCGCTCTTCCGGCATCGCGGATACCGTGCTGTTCGGGCCAGAGCCTGAGTTCTTCCTGTTCGACGATATTCGTTTCGGCAGCAGCATCCGTGGTTCCCACGTGGCTATCGACGATGTCGAAGGCGCATGGAACTCCGGCACCAAATACGATGGCGGCAACAAAGGCCACCGTCCGGCAGTAAAAGGCGGTTACTTCCCGGTTCCTCCGGTCGACTCTTCACAGGACATCCGTTCTACCATGTGTCTGACCATGGAAGAAATGGGTCTGGTGGTCGAAGCGCACCACCACGAAGTGGCAACCGCGGGTCAGAACGAAGTGGCAACCCGCTTCAACACCATGACCAAGAAAGCCGACGAAATCCAAATCTACAAATACGTGGTTCACAACGTGGCTCACGCATTTGGCAAAACCGCGACCTTCATGCCGAAACCTATGTTCGGTGATAACGGCTCAGGTATGCACTGCCACATGTCGCTGTCCAAGAACGGCACTAACCTGTTCGCTGGCGACAAATACGGCGGCCTGTCTGAAACTGCCCTGTTCTACATCGGCGGTATCATCAAGCACGCTAAAGCGATCAATGCCCTGGCCAACCCGACCACCAACTCTTACAAGCGTCTGGTCCCAGGCTACGAAGCGCCGGTCATGCTGGCTTACTCAGCCCGTAACCGCTCGGCTTCCATCCGTATCCCAGTGGTTGCCAGCCCGAAAGCGCGCCGTATCGAAGCCCGTTTCCCGGATCCAGCGGCTAACCCGTACCTGTGCTTCGCGGCTCTGCTGATGGCAGGCCTGGATGGCGTGATCAACAAAATCCACCCTGGCGATGCCATGGACAAAAACCTGTATGACCTGCCGCCGGAAGAAGAAGCTGAAATTCCAAAAGTTGCAGGCTCTCTGGACGAAGCGCTGGCTGCACTGAGCGAAGACCGCGAGTTCCTGACCCGTGGCGGCGTATTCACCGACGACGCAATCGACGCTTACATCGACCTGCGTAAAGAAGAAATGGACCGCGTTCGCATGACGCCGCACCCGGTTGAGTTCGAACTGTACTACAGCGTTTAAGCCTTTACCGCGCCATCTGCGGATGGCGCACCAAATTTTATTTGTCGTTTTTTTGTTGCCGTGGAAACTTTCAGCCCATCTTCGGATGGGTTTTTTTCTCCACCGTATTTTCTGCAACACTATTCCATACCGCTCGCATCACGGATGGAGTAGCATAGATGCACTAAAAAGGTGCAGGAGTCTGCTTTATGGCAACTGGCAAGCTGCCCGATGCTGGGCAGATCCTCAATTCTCTCATCAACAGCATCCTGCTGTTGGATGATGATCTGGCGGTTCATTACGCCAATCCGGCAGCACAACAACTGCTGGCGCAAAGTTCCCGTAAACTTTTCGGTACACCGTTACCCGAGCTGCTCGGCTATTTCTCGCTGAATGTCGATCTGATGCGCGAGAGCCTGCGAGCTGGCCAAGGCTTTACCGATAGTGAAGTGACCCTGGTGGTTGATGGCCGTGCGCATATCCTCTCCCTGACCGCTCAGGCGCTGCCTGAAGGCTATATCCTGGTCGAGCTGGCGCCAATGGATAACCAACGCCGTCTGAGCCAGGAACAATTGCAACACGCCCAGCAGGTGGCGGCCCGCGATCTGGTCCGCGGCCTGGCGCATGAAATCAAAAATCCGCTTGGCGGCCTGCGCGGCGCTGCACAGTTGCTGGCCAAGGCACTCCCCGATCCGGCGCTGACCGAATACACCAAAGTGATCATTGAACAGGCCGATCGCCTGCGCAACCTGGTCGATCGCCTGCTGGGGCCTCAGCGGCCCGGCCAGCACATTACCCAGAGCATTCATCAGGTGGCGGAACGGGTATGCCAACTGGTGTCGCTGGAGAAACCGGACAACGTGACGCTAGTGCGCGACTATGACCCCAGCCTGCCGGAAATGGCGCACGATCCGGATCAGATAGAACAGGTGCTGCTGAACATTACCCGCAATGCCCTGCAGGCTCTGGGCGCTGAAGGTGGCACTATCACACTGCGCACCCGCACCGCGTTCCAGATCACTCTGCACGGCACTCGCTACCGATTGGCGGCACGTATCGATATCGAAGATGACGGCCCCGGTGTTCCAGCGCAGTTGCAGGACACCCTGTTCTACCCGATGGTCAGCGGCCGCGAAGGCGGCACCGGCCTGGGTTTATCCATCGCCCGTAATCTTATCGATCAGCATTGCGGAAAAATTGAATTTAACAGTTGGCCAGGACATACCGAATTCTCGGTTTACCTGCCTATTCGCCAGTGAGGTTTTCTATGCAACGAGGGATAGTCTGGATCGTCGATGACGATAGCTCCATCCGCTGGGTGCTTGAACGCGCGCTCACTGGAGCGGGTGTGAGCTGCGCCACCTTCGACAGTGGCAATGCAGTGCTGGAAGCATTGGCCACGCAAACTCCCGATGTGTTGCTGTCTGACATCCGCATGCCGGGTATGGATGGTTTAGCGTTACTCAAGCAGATCAAACAGCGCCATCCTATGCTGCCGGTAATCATAATGACCGCGCACTCGGATCTGGACGCCGCCGTCAGCGCCTATCAGCAAGGGGCGTTCGATTACCTGCCCAAGCCGTTTGATATCGACGAAGCGGTGGCACTGGTCGAACGCGCCATCAGCCATTATCAGGAACAACAGCAGCCGGCGCGTAGCCAGCCGGCCAACGATCCGGCGGCGGACATCATCGGCGAAGCGCCGGCGATGCAGGATGTGTTTCGCATCATCGGCCGCCTGTCGCGCTCGTCGATCAGCGTGCTGATCAACGGCGAATCGGGGACTGGCAAAGAGTTGGTGGCCCATGCCTTGCACCGCCACAGCCCGCGCGCCAAATCGCCTTTTATCGCGCTGAACATGGCTGCGATCCCCAAAGACCTGATCGAATCCGAACTGTTCGGCCACGAGAAAGGCGCGTTCACCGGCGCCAATCAGATCCGTCAGGGGCGTTTTGAACAGGCCGACGGCGGCACGCTGTTCCTGGACGAAATCGGCGATATGCCGCTGGACGTGCAGACGCGCTTGCTGCGCGTGCTGGCAGACGGTCAATTCTACCGGGTCGGCGGTTATGCGCCGGTGAAGGTAGACGTGCGTATCATCGCCGCCACGCACCAAAACCTGGAGCTGCGGGTACAGGAAGGCAAATTCCGCGAGGACTTGTTCCACCGCCTGAACGTGATCCGCGTGCACCTGCCGCCACTGCGCGAGCGCCGTGAGGATATCCCACGCCTGGCACGCTACTTCCTGCAGGTAGCGGCAAAAGAGCTGGGCGTTGAAGCGAAGAATCTGCATGCGGAAACCGAAACCGCGCTGACCCGCCTGCCATGGCCAGGGAATGTGCGTCAGTTGGAAAATACCTGTCGCTGGTTAACCGTGATGGCCGCCGGACAGGAAGTGTTAATTCAGGATCTGCCGAGCGAGCTGTTTGAAACCTCCGTACCGGAAACCGCCGGCCACAGCCTGCCGGACAGTTGGGCTACGCTGCTGGCGCAGTGGGCCGATCGCGCCCTGCGTTCCGGTCATCAAAACCTGTTGTCGGAAGCGCAGCCGGAGATGGAGCGTACGCTGCTCACGACCGCGCTACGTCACACCCAGGGACATAAGCAAGAAGCCGCCCGGCTGCTGGGCTGGGGCCGCAATACCTTAACGCGGAAATTGAAAGAGTTGGGAATGGAATAGCTTGCGTCATTGATTATAAAAAATACAATCAAGCGCACAAAAAAACGGCTATTTCAGGCTTTACAGCCTGCATGGTCGCAGTATGATCGGGTCGCACACTCTGGAGGCTCAGGATGTTGGACTCATTCATCGTATTTATTTCCCAAGGCGCAGAGCTTGGCTCTTCCGCCAGCCACACGCCGCAGGCAGCCGTTGCTGCGGTGCTGTGCGCAGCACTGATTAATTTCTTCAGTTGAAAAAGCGGCCGCATCAGCGGCCGTTTTTTTATGCATCAAATCACCCGCGAGAACTGCTGAGTGCGCGCCTGCTGACGCAGATAGAGATCAAAGCACATGCAAATATTGCGGATCAGCAAACGGCCGCGCGGGGTTACGCGAATTCCCCGTTCATCACGCTCCACCAGCCCATCGCGTTCAAACGGCGCCAACAACTGCAGGTCTTCGGCAAAGTAAGCGGTGAAGTCGATGGCGAACTGCTGTTCTATCGCGCGATAACCCAATTGGAAATTGCAGATCAGCGTTTTAATCACTTCACGCCGCAGGCAATCGTCTTCCGTCATCGTCAAGCCACGCCACAGCGCATTGCCCTGCGCCTCAACGCTGCTGTAATAGGTCTTCAGCTCTTTCTGGTTCTGCGCATAGCTGTCGCCTAACATGCTGATGGCGGAAACGCCCAACCCCAACAGATCGCTGTCGCCCTGGGTGGTGTAGCCCTGGAAGTTGCGGTGCAGCTTGCCTTCGCGCTGGGCTACCGCCAGCTCATCGTCCGGGCGAGCAAAGTGATCCATGCCGATAAACTGATAACCGGACTCGGTCAGGGAAGCGATGGTCTGTTGCAAGATATCCAGTTTCTGCTGCGCGCTTGGCAAGTCGGCGTCCTTGATCTTGCGCTGTGCGGCGAACAGACTCGGCAAATGCGCGTAGTTGAACACGCTGAGGCGATCCGGGCTTAGCTTCGCCACCCGCTCCAGGGTGAAAGCAAAACTCTCCGGCGTCTGTTTTGGCAGCCCGTAAATAAGATCGATATTGGTGGAGTTAAATCCCAGTGCCTTGGCGCGGGCGATCAGGGCAAAGATAAATTCTTCATCCTGCTCACGATTAACCAGCCGCTGAACCTCTTTATTGAAGTCCTGCACCCCCATGCTCAGGCGGTTGAAACCTTCGTTGCGTAAATGATCGAGTACGTCCAGTTCAATTTCACGCGGATCAACCTCGATCGACATTTCCGCATCGGGCAAGAAATCAAAGTGTTGCCGCAGCATCGCCGTCAGTCTGCTGATTTGCGACTTACTTAGGTAGGTGGGCGTACCGCCGCCCCAGTGCATCTGGCCAACCTTGCGCCCGGCAAACAGCGGAGCGCGCTCGGCGATTTCACGCGCCAGTACCGCCAGGTACTCATCAGCCTTGTGGGTCTGACGCGTCACCAGCTTGTTGCAGCCGCAGAAATAACAGAGTTTATGGCAGAACGGAATATGTACGTACAGTGACAACGGACGTTCAGGATAACGCGCCGCGGCGCTTTGAAACGCCGCTTCGTCGTAGCCCTGGTTAAACTCCAGCGCCGTGGGGTATGAGGTGTAACGCGGCCCTGAATAGTTATATTTCTGGATCAGGGCCAGATCCCAGACGATTGCCTGCTCTGACATGCTCACTCCTTCCGATATTTTTCCTACCGGGCCGGGAAATGGGCAGTTGTCTACGCTGTCTGGCCGCGGAAGCGCTGCGAAAACGCGTTTTGCGTTTAGACAGCCGCCATAGTTTACCGAATAACCACAGCAGATAACACATCAAGAGTAGGGCTATTGCCAGGATCGGCCACATCGCACGTTAAAATACGTCTTTCGGGTTACCGCTTTTCAGCAGTTTCAGGATGTCTTCCTGCTTTTCTTCTTTTTCATCGTCTTCGTCGTCGCCCAGCTCAATGCCCAATTGCTCCATCAGCGCATCGATGCGATCCAGCGTCTGGTCAACGTAAGCCTGGTCTTCGGCGTTCAGCGTCGCACCGTCGTCGATACGATCCAGCAATGCATCCAAACGCTCGTCATTTTCCAGCTTCGCCAGCTCTTCTTCCGGCGACAGGCGCGGTTTGGCTGCGGCCTTCGGCTTAGGCTGCGGTTTGGCTTTTGGTTTAGCTTCAGCCACCAGCGCTACCGGCACTTTGCTGCCAATACGCGGATCTTTGACCTGCGCTTCGGCCTTGTTTTTCTGATTAGCGGACTCAACCTGAGTGCGAGAACCGGAAGCGAGACCACGGCGTTTTTTCAGGCGCTTGCGCTCACGGGCTTCCTGATCGAGCTCCACACGGCTTTTCTTTTTCGATTTCGACGTCGCCGCGCTGCTGCGTGGGGCGCGAGGTGCTTTTGATGGTTGGTTCATAGCGTACGCTCTTAGGTATGTAGATTCAGTATAGAGATGCTATACGATTGCGGCGGAATCTAGCAGAAAGCGGACAAAGAAAAAAGGCGGCAGGTTAAACCTGCCGCCTATTTCTCACCCTCTTTCGAAGGATATTCCTGCCACGCGCTCCGTGCGCACACTCAACATCCTGGTTTTTCCCTCTGCTATAAACGCATTCCCTGCTACTACGTCCTTCATCCTGAAAGGGAAATCGTCCATGGCACAATCCGTTCGCATCCGCTCTCCCTGAGCGCGCTTCCTGCGGGCATCCAGATTGCAATAACTTCACCATCCTTATGCTGTTCACACATTCAGGTGCAAACAAGGCGTTCCTGCTGGGGTCATCCTGTCACTCATTGCACTTCCCGTGCGCTCCCTGAGGTTTGTCACCCTTCCCGGATGTTCCTTACTCCTGCACAGCCTTGCGCTGCGATCTACTTTACGCGATCAAAGGTGACGCTCAAGGTATCTGCCGTGGAATGCCGACCCTCAATAACACAGAAAAATGTTAACTTTTTGTTTTTTAAAAAAAAGAATAAAAGTCACTTTCGAATAAAGCGACATTGCCCACTATTCGAATGGCAAATGTCTCACACGCTCAATGCGGCGTGACTGCCACGCCCTGCTGGCCCGGCGCTTAAAAACAGAGAAACACACCATTTTTGCCGCTGATGCAGTTATAATCGCCAACCAGTTAGCCATCCTCGCGGAGACGAAAAATTTTGACCAGCAAGAATTACAATTATCATGTGACCCATTTCGTCACCAGTGCGCCCGATATTCGCCATCTGCCGGGGGATGAAGGTATTGAAGTTGCGTTCGCCGGTCGTTCCAATGCCGGTAAATCCAGCGCGTTAAATACCCTGACCAATCAGAAAAGCCTGGCACGTACCAGTAAAACGCCGGGCCGTACCCAGCTCATCAACCTGTTTGAAGTGGAAGAAGGCATTCGCCTGGTCGACCTTCCGGGTTATGGCTACGCCGAAGTTCCCGAAGAGATGAAACGCAAGTGGCAGCGGGCGCTGGGTGAATACCTGCAGATGCGCAACTGCCTGAAAGGCCTGGTGGTGCTGATGGATATCCGCCACCCGCTGAAAGATCTCGACCAGCAGATGATTCAATGGGCGGTGGATGTCGGCACGCCAGTGCTGGTTCTGCTGACCAAAGCGGACAAACTGGCCTCCGGCGCGCGTAAAGCGCAGCTCAATATGGTGCGTGAAGCGGTTGTGCCATTTATGGGCGATATCCAGGTAGAAGCCTTCTCCTCACCGAAAAAAATCGGTGTCGACAAGCTGAGCCAGAAGCTGAATACCTGGTTTAACGAGATCCCGCCGGAAGTTCTGCCGGAAGACGACGCCGCCGGCGAGTAATCTGCCGCAGGTGCCGAGATAGCCGATGTGGAAACACATCGGTTTTTTTATGCCCAATTTTCAAAGTCTTTGGCGTTTTCGTTATCTAATTACAGTTTTGACAAAAAACCATCATAAATTCTTATGATGACTTATTGGCAACGGCAGAGTTAGCGGGCAATAACAGAAGATCGTCAGGCAGAAAAATGGGGGGATGAATAAGAAAAAACTATGGTTTGGCGTTGTTTTTACAATAAAAAACGCCCCAGTCAATACTGACTGGGGCGGCTAAATATTCAGCCAAATCCGATTACGTGAAGTAAAAGGTCTGAAAGATAGAACATCTTACCTCTGTACCCTACGCCTGTAACTCTACATGATTTTTTCGCAGTGCAAAAGAATTTTTTGTAGTTTACTTACACAACTTAGCGCGTAATAACGGCGAGGTTGGGGAAACAATCGCCGTATCTTGTAGCTAAATTACGAAAAGTGCTTAGGTTATCACCAGTTAGCTCATCAGCGATGATGATTAACGGGTAAGCGGCCGCATTATCAATGGGCTTCATCCCAGTTGGCACCCACGCCGACGTCCACTTTCAGCGGTACCGCCAACGTCATGCTGTTTTCCATCAACTCGCGGATGCGCTGGCTGGACGCTTCAATCACTGACTCATGTATCTCGAACACCAGTTCATCGTGCACCTGCATGATCATGCGCACCAATGGCTCATCCTGACCTTGCAACCAGGCGTCCACCTCAATCATCGCGCGCTTGATGATATCGGCTGCCGTCCCCTGCATCGGAGCGTTGATCGCCGCACGTTCGGCGGCCTTGCGACGCATGCCATTACTGGAACTGACGTCCGGCAGATACAGGCGACGACCATCCAATGTACTGACATAACCCTGTTCGGCAGCCTGTTGGCGTGTGCGCTCCATATACTCCAGCACGCCCGGATAACGCTCGAAATAAAGATCCATATAGCGCTGCGCTTCACCGCGCGGGATCCCCAACTGACGCGCCAGGCCGAATGCGCTCATACCGTAAATCAGGCCAAAGTTGATCGCTTTGGCGCTGCGGCGCTGTTCGCCGGTCACCTTGTCCAACGGCACGCCAAACACTTCGGCTGCCGTAGCGCGGTGGATGTCTTTACCCTCGGCAAATGCCTTCAGCAGCCCCTCATCCTGCGACAGGTGGGCCATGATGCGCAGTTCAATCTGCGAATAGTCGGCCGCGACGATGCGGTAGCCTTCAGGGGCAATAAATGCCTGCCGGATGCGGCGTCCTTCGTCGTTACGCACCGGAATATTCTGCAGGTTAGGATCGCTGGAGGAGAGGCGTCCGGTGGCCGTCACCGCCTGATGGTAGGAAGTGTGCACCCGTCCGCTAAACGGGTTAATCATCAACGGCAGCTTATCGGTGTAGGTGGTTTTCAGCTTCGCCAACCCACGGTATTCCAGAATCACCTTCGGCAACGGATAATCCAGCGCCAGCTCGGCCAACACTTCTTCGTTGGTCGATGGTGCGCCACCTGGGGTTTTCTTCAGGACCGGCAGCTTTTGCTTTTCGTACAGGATCGCCTGCAGTTGTTTGGTCGACGCCAGATTGAACGGCTCTTCCGCCAGTTCGTGCGCCTGAATTTCCAGTTCGGCCAGACGCTTGGTCAACTCGATCGAGTGGGTGGCCAAAATACTTTGGTCAATCAGCACCCCGGTGCGCTCGATATGCGACAGTACCGGCACCAGCGGCATTTCAATCTCATTGAACACCGTCAACAGCTCGGCGCTTTCTTTCAACTGCGGCCACATCGCCAAATGCAACTGCAGCGTGACATCGGCATCTTCGGCCGCGTAAGGCGCCGCCTGCTCCAGCGCAATCTGGTTGAAGGTGAGCTGCTTCTTGCCCTTACCGGCGATCTCTTCAAAGGTAACGGTTTTATGGCCGAGATAGCGATCGGACAAACTGTCCATGTCGTGGCGACCGCCCACGCTGTCCAACACATAAGATTCCAGCATGGTGTCGAAGGCAATGCCGCGCAGGGTGATGTCGTAACGCGCCAACAAACCCATATCAAACTTCAGGTTCTGACCGACCTTCAGCGCTTTCTCGTCTTCCAGCAACGGTTTCAGCGTTTCCAGCACATAAGCGCGATCCAACTGCGCCGGCGCATCGAGATAGTCATGCGCCACCGGCAAATAAGCGGCTTCGCCCGGCGCAACGGCAAAGGACAGGCCGATCAGGTTGGCGGTCAGGGTATCCAGACCGTCGGTTTCGGTATCAAAGGCAAATACTTCGGCGTTTTTCAGCTTTTTGAGCCAATCAGCGAAGGTCTTCTCATCCAATATGGTGACGTAGCCTTCTTGCGACAGCGTCGCTTCCGCAGCCACTTTTGGGGTGTCTGCCACTACGCCGGCAGGTTTCGACGCACTGACCGCTTTCGCGCCGGTGCCTTTTTTGCCTTCCAGCCAGATGCCGGCTTCAACATCCGCCAGCCAACGTTTGAATTCGTACTGTTTGAACAACTGTTGCAGTGCGTCAACGTCCAGCGGAGAGACTTCGAGTTCTGCGCAGGAAAGATCCAGCTCGACATCGGTTTTAATCGTCGCCAGCTTATAGGAGAGGTACGCCACCTCTTTGTTCTGTTCCAACTTGGCTGCCATGGTCTTGGCGCCACGGAAGTTGAGCGTGGCGATGTTGTCCAGGTTGGCATAGAGTGCATCCAGCCCACCAAGCCCCTGTAACAGCGCCTGCGCGGTTTTCTCACCCACACCTGGCACACCTGGGATGTTATCCGAGGAGTCGCCCATCAGCGCCAGGAAGTCGATAATCAGCGCCGGCGGAATGCCGTACTTATCGCACACTTCTTGCGGACCAAGAATGGTGTTATTCATGGTGTTGATCAGCGTCACGTTCGGTGTGACCAACTGCGCCATATCTTTATCGCCCGTGCTGATCAACACCGCATGGCCGGCCTTTTCGGCTTCCAGAGCCAGCGTGCCGATAACGTCATCCGCTTCTACGCCAGGCGTGACCAAAAGCGGAAGGCCCATGGCCTTGACCATTTTGTGCAGTGGCTCGATTTGAGCGCGCAGATCGTCCGGCATCGGTGGCCGATGTGATTTGTACTCTGCGAACAGCTCATCGCGGAAGGTTTTTCCTTTGGCATCAAACACCACCGCAACATGGCTTGGCTGATACTGCAACAGCAGGCTGCGCAGCATATTCAGTACGCCGTACATTGCTCCGGTCGGTTCGCCCGCGGAATTGGTCAGCGGAGGGAAGGCGTGATAAGCACGGTAGAGGTAAGAGGAACCGTCAACCAGGATTAATGGGTTTTCTGCAATCTGGGCCATAGCGTTTCTTTATCGTGATCGGACATAGCGGTAAGCATGCCATAGCTGGCCGCCTGAGACGAACCTTAGCGTGCATTACGGATGAAAATGATGTGATTATGCGAAGCGATCCGCAAGATCCTACCTGTGGATAACTTTGTGCATAGAAAAGACAACAGATTATAACAATGCATTTATCGTTATAATTGAAAATAAAATTCCTATTGAAATCACCGTGTTAAATGGTGTTATTTTGAAGAAGGGTATTTATCGACTTTTACACAATTTGTGGATATAACTTGCGCTCGATTTTAATCGCACTATTAATCAAATTTGGCAACTCAATTACCCTAGCACAAGATGAGCAAGTTGCACGAAAACGCAGCAAATGATTATTTATTCATCTATAAAAACTGTTGCTGTTAGTGAGCGCTTTCCCCCCATAATTTCTGTTAAAATATTTTTTTGTTCATGCATATCGGCATGTAACGCTGTTCCCACCGACCATCAGCCCATAATCATGCTTAGACTGCTATCCCCTGTTATTTTTATATTTTCGGCACTGCTCGCCATTTTGGTGACCATGCTGTGTTCGATCCCCATCACATTGGCCGGTATCGTTAAGCTATTGATCCCCTATCCTGTCATCTGGCGACAGACCTCCGCCTTTGCCGATTTTATGATGTGGTGCTGGTGTCAGGGATTGTCGCTGTTATTGCGCATTAACTGGCAACTACGTTGGGATATTGAGGGGCTGGAAGGGCTGGACCGTAAAAACTGGTATCTGCTTATCAGCAATCACGAAAGCTGGTCGGATATTGTCGTGCTGTGCGTGCTGCTCCGTAACCATATTCCCATGAATAAATACTTTCTCAAGCAACAGTTAGCCTGGGTGCCTTTTGTCGGCCTCGCCTGTTGGGCACTGGATATGCCATTTATGAAACGCTATTCGCGCGCCTATTTGCTCAAGCACCCGGAAAAACGCGGCAGGGATATCGAAGCCACACGCCGCTCCTGCGAGAAATTCCGAAAACGTCCGACCACTATCGTCAATTTTGTGGAGGGTTCCCGCTTTACTGAAGCCAAGAAAATTAAAACCCGCTCCCCCTATCGCAATTTACTGGCCCCAAAGGCCGCCGGTATTGCTTTTACGCTCAGTGCATTAGGCAGGCAGTTCGATAAAGTGTTAAATGTCACCCTGCTTTATCCAGAGAATAGCGAACGGCCTTTTAAGGATATGCTGTGCGGCCGATTAAAGCGCATTGTGGTGAGAATCGAGCTGCTGCCGATCGATGAAACCCTGCATGGCGATTACTTTAACGACAAGCTCTTTAAACGGCGTTTCCAACTGTGGCTGAATACGCTATGGCAGGAAAAAGACAGGCTGTTGGATAAGTTAAAGCGGCAATACAGTTAAAAAAACGCCGGCTCAGCCGGCGTTCTTCACTTTCAATCTCAGTTATTTCTGCTGGCTGAGGAATTTAACCACGTCGGCGAATTGCTTCACGTAGGCATCCATCGAGCTGGTGTCCAGGCCATCATTTTTAACCATAAACTTACCGTTCACAAATACTGCCGGAACACCGCGCAGCTGCAGATCTTCCGCAGCTTTCTCCTGTTGAACCACCAGGGATTTCACCACAAAGCTGTTCCAGGCCGCATCATAGTCTTCCGCACTCACGCCGGCTTTGACAAACACGTTACGGATATCATCAGGGGTTTGCACGGTCTGAGTTTTTTGTACAGCTTCAAACATCAGCGGGCTCACTTTATCTTCCACACCCAGCGCCATCGCAACCGCCCAGGCCTGAGTCAGCTGTTTACCCAGCGGCCCCAGAAACTCAACGTGGTATTTGGTCATTTTGGTGCCTACAGGCAGCGCTTTTTTCACGTTCTCGGAAACGTGGTAAACCTGCTCGAACTGATAGCAGTGCGGGCAATAGAAGGAAAAGAACTCCAGCACCTGAGGTTCACCGGTCACCGGTTTGTCCAGGGTTACATACTGAGAACCATCGCTAAACTGCGCAGCCGAGGCACTGAATGCCATTACCATGCCAACGAGCGCCAACCATATTTTCTTCATAAGACTAAACTCTCCATTGTGTTAAAGCTTCAATACATTGGCATCAGCTGCAGAGGAGGTTCCTGCAACAGCTTAACCTGTTCAGTGAATGCCGCGGTCTGAGATAACCAGAAATCAGACTCCGCCATCCACGGAAAACTTTTAGGAAATGCGGGATCCTGCCAACGGCGAGCTACCCATGCCAGGTAGTACACCATTCGCATGGCACGCAAAGGTTCGATCAACGCCAACTCACTCTGATCAAACTCGGCAAACTCTGAGTAAGCCTCCAGCAAAACATCCAGCTGCATCAGGCGATCACGGCGCTCACCGTGCAACAGCATCCACAGATCCTGTACCGCCGGCCCATTGCGCGCATCGTCAAGATCAACAAACAGTGGGCCATCACGCCACAGGATATTGCCCGGGTGGCAGTCACCGTGCAAACGCCGCGGCTGCCAGTCCAGATGCCAATGCTGTTTTATCGCCTCAATCAGAGCGTCCGTCGCAGTCAGGAAGCTGTCGCGCTGTGCCTTGGGCAACAGTTTGCAGCCAGCCAGCACTTCACGCGGCGCGGTGAGATATTCTTCAATCCCCATTGTAGGACGCTCCACAAACAGGCTTTCACTGCCCACCTGATGAATACGCCCCAGGAAACGGCCAACCCACTCCAGTTGATCGAGGTTGTCTATCTCATACTGCCGCCCGCCAACGCTGGGAAATACGGTAAAAAAGAAACCGTTGTGCGTATGTAGCGTATTGCCCTGCAGGGCCAGTGGCGCAACTGCAGGGATCTCCGCCTGAGCAAGATCCCCGGCGAACTGGTGTTCTTCAATAATTTGCGCCGCACTCCAACGTTCGGGCCGGTAAAACTTCACCACGTATCGCTTACGATCTTCGTCCATAAACTGGTAGACACGGTTTTCATAGCTGTTCAGCGCCGTTAGCCCGGAATCTACACGCAGGCCAACCCCTTCCAGCGCGTCCATAATCAGGTCGGGCGACAGGGTTTGAAAATTAAAAGCGGAGTTGTTCATAACAACATTCAGTTTCATTGGGTGACAGCACTGTGCCGGGAATGAGAAATAGTAGCATTAATGACAAATTTCACGAGCACTGGTTCACCGTACCGCACAAATGCTAATCCTTTATAACGCCACGGGCGCGCAGCAAGGCCGTTTTAAAGTCTTCCTCGTAATCCTTTTTTAGCCCTGGGATCTGTTCCGTGCCGGCGCTGCCGCGCATTTTCAGATGGTAGATAAGAATATCATCACTCAGTTCAGCCAAATCCCCCTGAAAACCGGCTTCTTGCGCCAGCTTTTGCAAAAACTGAATCAGGTTGAGATCAGGATCTTCCTGCCAGGCCGGGTGTAACAGCTCAATCAGCTCATTTACGCGGTGCGTTTTCATCGCAATACCGTCCAATAGAATGAATAAGCACACAAAGTAACAGGCTTACCAACTCAGTGAAAGAAGCAGCTTGTCAATAAAGGTAAATCCTGATGCCGCACCGGCTTTAGCGCTACAATCAGGACGTTAGCCACAATGCAGGATGAGAAATATGCACGAGGACATTACCGGCATTATTCTGGCCGGGGGACGCGCCACACGAATGGGCGGGGAAGATAAAGGCTTCGTTCAGGTTGCCGGAATACCGTTGTATCAGCACGTGCTTGCCCGATTACAACCGCAGGTAGGCTCGATTGCCATCAGCGCCAACCGCAATCAGGCCCGTTATCAGGAAAGCGGCCTGCCGACGATCGGCGATCTGACCACTGACTTTTCCGGTCCTCTGGCCGGTATATTAGCCGGGCTGAGATACGCCGCCACTGAATGGGTGGTATTTGTTCCCTGCGATGTGCCCGATTTTCCCACCACGTTGGTCGAACAACTCTGGCAGCAAAAAGGCCCGGCACTGGCCGCCTATGCCAGCGATGGGGAGCGGGCACATCCAACGCTGGCACTGTTGCACGCCAGCTTGGCACCCCAGTTAGCAGGCTATCTGGCTAGAGGGGATCGCAAGCTAATGCTGTTTCTGGATGCAGCAGGCGCGCGCCAGGTAACGTTCATTGGTCAGCAAGCCGCATTCCACAACCTTAATACGCGAGAAGACTGCCTGCGCTGGCAGCAGGAAAAAGGATTCCCCCATGAATAACCCCTACCCTCCTTTGCTGGGCATTGCTGCCTATAGCGGTACAGGTAAAACTACCCTGCTTAAGCAGCTAATACCGTTATTGAGACAGCGGGAAATCCGCGTAGGACTGATTAAACATACGCATCATGATATGGATGTAGATACGCCAGGCAAAGACAGTTATGAATTACGTAAAGCAGGCGCCGATCAAACATTGGTCGCCAGCGATCGTCGCTGGGCACTAATGACAGAAACACCGGAGCAATTGCCGCTTGATCTGCACTATCTGGCCAGCCGATTTGATCGTGACAAGGTAGATGTGATTTTAGTGGAAGGGTTTAAACACGAGCCGGTGAGTAAGATCATTCTGTATCGTGAAGATATAGGCAGGCCGCTGGAGGATATGCTGGATAAGTTTGTCATTGCCGTAGCCAGCGATCGGCCTGTTACAGGGGTTAAATTCCTGGATATTAACCAGCCAGAGGCAATAGCTGAGTTCATCGCCGAGTGGCTGAAAGGCGCAGCGTAGCTGCGCCCGGAGTTTCCTGGCCCCAAAGCAAAAAGCCCCATGCTTTCGCATGAGGCTTTCAACTTTATTTGATGCCTGGCAGTGTCCTACTCTCGCATGGGGAGACCCCACACTACCATCGGCGCTACGGCGTTTCACTTCTGAGTTCGGCATGGGGTCAGGTGGGACCACCGCGCTATTGCCGCCAG